>Ga0222427_100025_pt1 | contig 505679 bp, 452 predicted proteins | sample 2B20Ametagenome_FD_182890 | JGI IMG/M metagenome (GOLD analysis project Ga0222427, IMG submission 182890) | Enriched microbial communities from leaf-cutter ant dump, University of Wisconsin, Madison, United States - 2B20A (version 2) | ecosystem: Environmental > Terrestrial > Nest > Insects... | reverse complement strand
CGCACGACACCAAAACGAAAAAGGAGAAAACGAGGAACTTGACCACGACCGCAGACCCGAAACATACCTAACAGGCGGGTCAATTCTCGGTGGAAACGCCGGGTCAGTTCTCAGTGGCAATCGACAAACGCCTATCTCGCCTCCTTCTACGAGCGGCTGCTGAACCAGGGCCAACGCATGCTGCACCTGCATTTCGAATATCTGGAGCGCACCGGCGACGGCTATCTCCTGACCGACGAGCACGACCTGATGCTGGAGGCGATCCGGGAGAAGAACGTCGAGCGCGCCGACGAACTGGCCCATGCCCATACCCGGCAGTTCCAGGACAATTTCATCGCGTTCCTGCGCGAGAACTATACGACCGACGTTTCCTTCGGTCCTCTTGCAGCTGCGGAATAGTCACGACGTTGTCCAGGAGGGAGGGAACCCGTGGCCGCTAAGGCTCTTGATGAGGTTCGAACTTATGACCAGCAAGTCATGAGCTCTACAAAACAATTGACTAGAGCGAATCTGCTACCCAATCCTCGTGGCTATGCCTGATACGGATCACAAAGACGCTTCCGTCCTCTTTGATGCGATAAACTACAAGGTGTGCCTTGAAGGGATGGATCCTAACAGGCGGAGAAATCTCATGGCGCTCACGCGCCATTCGTGGATTGCCGGCAATTAGCTCGAACAAAGTGAAGAGCTCATCATGATATCGTTTAGCAACCAATGCTCCGAAGATGCGAATGCCTTCTTCGGCAATTGAGATTACATCCTCTTCCGCTTGGACCGATAGGATGAATGGCATCAAGCGCGTTCGCGGCTGATCTCGGCTCGCGTGGTGGCTGCAGCAAACAGCTCGTCCGCTGAACGGCTCCCAACACCGCTTCTAATTCCGTCATCGACAAACCGCTGCATCTCGGCAATCTTGTCGGTACGCGCCTGATCTCTGCGGATCAAGTCTCTGACGTAATCGCTCGCATTCGAATACCGACCGGTCTTAGCTTGGGCTTCAACCCAATCTTTCATGGGGGCCGGCAGGGATACGTTCATCGTCGCCATTTGAATCTCCTTGATTGGGTAACGATATCCGCCAATGGCAAAGTTTGTCAAACTATTGGTTGCCGTGCGGCAGGCTCTTGAAAGGATCAGAACTGGCGCCCCCTTTTTGGGCCATGCAATAACAAGGATTTGACGGTCTTCCGCTCAGGTAATCTCCCCTCCGTCCAACATCATTCGTTTAGACGATCAACCAAGCGCTTCATGAGATCCATTCGTTCATGAAGAATCGCCACGATGAGGGCGGGCGCATCCTCTCGTGGCAGACAAAAGACGTAGTGATGTTGGCATCGCGCCATTCGTAACGCCGGATAAAGTGCACTCATATCCCTGAAAGAACCTTTGCCGTCGGCAAGGATTGAGATACTTCGCTCCAAACCCGAGACATAGCGGCGTACTTGGGCAGCACCCCATTGCGCACGTGTGTAGCGGATTACCGAACGTAGATCTGATTCCGCCTCCGCGGTCAGAATGTAGGCAGTCAAGCACGACCCTCGGGAATCTCCTCGTCGAGGATCTCACCTACGGTTTTGGTCGACAGTCTACCGGCGAGCCCCTCATTGACGCGCGTGTTTATCAACGTCTTCAACTCGTCCCAGGCTCGTTCTGCGTCTTCGTCACCGGGAAAGAGGCGCTCAAGTGCATACTGCTTGATTGTCTTGCCCTGCAAAGCAGCCAGCGCCTTTAGGCTTTGATGTTGCTGATCCGTTATGTCGATCGTCAATCGGCTCATCTAACATGCTCCTGAACTGAGGATACCCATATTCGCACATATGTGGGCATGTGGCCACCACGGATACCTCTGATCCGATATCACTTGGAGAGATTTGTTCTTTCCAAGAAGACGCCGATCCCCCTATCTACCTCCGCTCGAGCACAATCCCAGACCGACCGCTGGACGTGTGCGTCTAGCTCTTGAAGGGATACGAATCTGAGACCCGTGAGGGACAGCAAATACCATTCGATGTTTCAATGTTTGAGTATTTGGCCGAGGAACAGTTTTGTGCGCTCATGTTGAGGGTTTGAGAAGAAGTCGTCCGGCTTCCCCTGTTCGACGATCTGGCCCGCATTCATGAAGATTACCCGGTCGGCGACGGCGCGGGCAAAGGCCATTTCGTGGGTGACACAAACCATGGTCATGCCGTCGCGCGCTAGACTCGTCATGGTCTCCAGCACCTCGGAGACCATTTCGGGATCAAGCGCGGAGGTCGGTTCGTCGAACAACATGACAGCCGGCTGCATGCAGAGCGACCGGGCGATCGCGACACGCTGCTGCTGGCCGCCGGAAAGCTGCACCGGATATTTGTTCGCTTGCTCCGGAATACGTACTCGCTCGAGGAATTTCAGCGCGGTCTTGCGAGCTTCCGCCTCCGGCACGCCCTTGATCCACATCGGCCCAACCATGCAGTTCATCAGCACAGTCATGTGAGGAAAGAGATTGAAGTGCTGAAACACCATGCCGACGTTCTTGCGCACCTCGGCGACGTCACGCATCGTGTCATGAAGCGTGATACCGTTGACGATGATATCGCCCTCCTGATGCGCCTCCAGCCGGTTGAAGCAGCGGATCAGGGTCGATTTCCCAGAACCGGACGGGCCGCAGATAACGATGCGCTCGCCCTTCTCCACCGTCAGGTTCACATCGATCAGAACGCGGAAGGCGCCGTACCATTTGGAGACGTTGCGGACGTCAATGATCTTCTCACTCATCGCACTTTGCTCCTGGCGTAGTGACGTTCAATACGGGACTGGATGAGTTCGAGGCAGATCGACACGCCCCAATATAGCATGGCGGCCGAAATCAGCATTTCCATGTGCTGGAAGCTTTTCTGACCGAGAGTGCGCGCCAGGAACATCAGCTCCCAGACACCGATAACCGAGACGAGGGAGCTGTCCTTCAGCATGGAAATAAACTGGTTACCAGTGGGTGGAATGATAACGGGGAGCGCCTGGGGCAGGATGATCTTTCGCATCGTGAGGCCGAAACCGAAGCCGATGGAGCGCGAGGCCTCCCATTGGCCGCGATCGATGCTCTGGATGCCGGAACGGAAGATTTCCGTCATGTAGGCGCCGTAGCAGAGCGAAAGCGCCAGGATGCCGGCCGGCACCGCATCAATGATGAACCCGAGCTGCGGCAAGCCGAGATAGATGAGATAGACCTGCATCAAGAGCGGCAACCCTCGGAAGAAGGAGGTGTAGAAACTTGCGATCGCATAGGCGAAGCCGTTGGTCGAGAGCTTGGCCACCGCGCCGAGAATGGCGATGATGGAGGCGATTGCGATGGAGACCGCCGAGACGTAGATAGTCGTGAACAGGCCCTGTGTGATGAGGAAGGGCAGCTTTTCCGCGATGAACGGCAGGCTGAGATTGAACGTCGTGAAAAAGGCGAGGAAGAGCAGCAGCAGCTCGAACCAGACAACCGCGACCTGTACCCTCAGCGACGCGAAGCCGATCAGCACGATGTTGAGGCAGAAAACCACCGCGATAACGAAAGCGATAGCGAAACGTCCATAGAAACCGCTTTCCGCCGGCTCGCCGATCACGGGCCGCATCACTTCGCCCAGCGACGTTCCCGTCAGATTAAACGCGAGAAAGAAAGCGAAGACCGCCACGAATAGAGTGGCAACGAACCAGGGTTTGTGGACAAGGACTTCGGATTCGACGGTGTCGGGATACAGCATCACCACTCCTTCAGGATTGGGCGCGGCTCGGATTCCGAGCCGCGCGCCGACAGGATGTTACTGCGTGACCGTGTAGTCGACACCGTACCACTTGACGGAAAGCTTGCTCAGCGTGCCATCGGCCTGCATTGCCTTGACGGCTTCTGCGATCTTCGCGCTCAGTTCCATGTCGCCACGCTCCACGGCGACGGCCAACGGTTCGAAGAAGACGGGCTTGCCGAGCTGCTTGATCGGATAGCCGGCTTTTTCCGCATCGAGAATGCTCGGCAACGTGGAAACGACGGCATCGAGGCGCGTCCCGTCGCCAAGACGCAGGTCGTCGAAGGCGGTGGTGGAGTTGGCGTAGGATTTCACCTCGCCCGCCTTGAACTCATAGGTGAAAGGCGGCGCGCCGGCGGCATCCAGCGTCAGGTCCTGGTTGGCATAGGCCTCGAAGGTCGAGGTTGCCGTCACGCCAACAACCTTGCCTTCCAGATCGGAAAGCTTTTCCGCCTTGCTGTCCTTGTGCACGGCGACGGCGGCAGGCGTGTAATAGTAGACTGCCGGGAAATCGAAGATTTCGGCACGCGCCTTGGTCGGTGTCATTGAGCCGACATGCATGTCCCAGCGGCCCTGCCACTTGCCGGCCGTGATGATGTCCCAGCCGGGCGTCACGAATTCGACGGAGACGCCGAGATGCTTGCCGATCGCCTTGGCGACATCGACGTCGAAGCCGTCCATCTCATTCTTGTCGTTGACGAAGGACTGCGGCGCCCAGTTGGCGTCGGTCGCGACTTTCAGGTTCTTGGCCGCGAGCACGCGGTCGAGCACTTCGCCTGCCTGCACCGGAGCGGCCGCCAGCGAAAGGGCGAAAGAGGCGGCGAGCGCCGCAAATATCGTGGTTCTGATCATGCGTTTGTTCCCTATGTGTGTTGTCATGTCATCGACGGCGCGGGTTCCTCTCCCCGCCGTTGTGATCCATCTTGAGGCCTGTCGCCTCCTGCGTCTTCCGGTGTTCCCAAGCAGTTTCCGCCGCAAGGCTCCATCGAAATGACGGAAATCAAATCGTCGCCTCCCCAGCCATTTCGGCACGGACGGCGCGAGCGACGCGAAAGGCCTCCACGCCGGCCGGCACGCCGCAATAGACCGCGATCTGCACCAGCGCGGCCTGAAGCTCCTTGTCTGTCAGGCCGTTGCGGATCGCGCCGCGAAAATGAAGGCCGAATTCATGCATGCGATTGCTTGCCACCAGCATGCCGAGGTTCAGGAGGCTGCGTTGCTTGAGGTCGAGGCCATCGTCTGTCCAGGCCATGCCCCAGCAATATTCGTTCAGCACGTCCTGCAAGGGGTTCGAAAAGGCATCGGCCGCGCCCATCGCACGGTCGACATAGTCATCGCCAAGCACCCGGCGACGCACGTCCTCTCCCCTTTTCCGCAAGGTCTCATCCATGTGCGGCCTCCGTATGGATCAGGAAATCACCGATGGCGTCGGCGACGACGTCAGGCGCTTCGATGAGGATTGAATGACGCAGGCCCGGAAAGAGGGTGAGCCGCGCCCCCGGGATGCGCTCATGCATGTAGCGGGCCATACGCGGGTTGGAGCCGACGTCGTCTTCGCCGGTGGCGATCAGCGTCGGGCAGCGGATCTGGTCGAGGAATCCGCCGAAATCCGTTTCGGCCAAAACGCGGTAGGCTGACGCGTAGCAGTCCGGGTCGTTTTCTGCATCGCGCGCCCTGAGCCAAGCGATGACATCGGGGTGTTTCTCCTGAAACTCCTCCGTCAGCCAGCGCGAGAGCGAGGCGTTGTGATGGTCGGCAGGCGTTCCCGCCTGAAGCGCCGCAAGCCGCGACAGCACCCGCTCGCGCTCTTCCAAGGTGCGGCCCGCGACGGTGGAGAGGAGGACGAGCCGCCGCAGCCGCGACAGATGCGTCAGCGCGAGACGCTGGGCGATCAGACCGCCGAGGGAGAAGCCGGCGAGGTTGAAGGTCGAAAAACCCACCTTGTCGGCGAGCGCCAACGTCTCGGCCACGAAATCATCGATCTCATAGCGGCCCTTGACGCGGCTCGACCTACCGTGCCCCCGGAGATCGAAGGTGAGGATCGTGAAACGATTCTTCAGCCGCTCCACCACACCCGACCAGGCTTCCATATAGGAACCGACCCCATGGATGCAGACGAGCGGCTCGCCGCCATCGCCGTCAATACGATAGTTGAGCGTGACCTCGCCGACCATGTGCTCTTGCGTCTCGCCCATGATCAGCGCCCCACGGCCGCCCGCTTGCGCTCGTTCTCTCGCGCGGCGAAGACGGGCATCACTTCCTTGACGAAAAGCTCGATCGAACGCTTCTGCAATTCGAAGGGCAGGTTGAAGGTGAGGCCGAGACAGTACTGGTCGACGCCTGCTGCCTCATAGACCATGAGCTTCTCGATTACCTCGTCCGGCGTGCCGAACATCAGGTTATTGCGGATGCTCTCCGGATTGTAGTTCTCCTTGCCCTTCACCGCCTCGAAGGGCACGGCCTCGGGATATCCGTCCCTCACCGTGCCGATATTCTGCATCAGGTTTTCGAAGGCGCGGCCATAGTCGATGCTATGCCGCACGGCGCGCTCCCAGCCATCCGGCCGGTCGTAGACGCAGGTACGCCGCTGCATCATGAAGCGCGGGCGCGGAACCTCCGGATGGTCCGCCACGGCCTTCTCGAACTTGTCGGCGAGCACCTGGATTTCCGCGGCGGGGGCGGAAAGAGGCGTCGAGAGGATGGACGCGCCATTGGCGACCGCCCAGTCGAAGGTGCCTGGATCGCGAGCGGCGACCCAGATGCGCGGGTGCGGCTCTTGCAGCGGCTTCGGCACGGCGGCGGTGATCGGGAACTTCCAGTAGTGACCGTCATGGGCATAGTCGCCGGCCCACAGCTTCTTCACCGCGGGCACCAGTTCCTTCATATAGGCCACGCCCTCCTGCTGCGGCATGCCGCGGGCCATGCGGTCGAACTCGTACTGGTAGGAGCCACGGGCAATGCCGAATTCCAGGCGGCCGTTCGTCAGATGGTCGCAGAGCGCGGATTCGCCAGCGAGGCGGATCGGATTCCAGTAGGGTGCGACGAGCGTCGAGGTGCCGAGCCGGATGTTCTGGGTATGCTGCGCCAGCCAGACGAGCGTCTGGAACGGGTTCGGCGAGATCGTGCATTCCAGCGTATGATGCTCCGCCGTCCAGAGCATCTCGAATCCGCCCTCATCCGCCATGCGGGCCAGCGTCAGGAGATTGTTCTTCACCGTGGCCATCGGCACGTCGGGCGAAAAACGTTCCATCGTGAGCGAGACTGCGAACTTCATGGATTCTGCCTTTCGATGCTGATTATTTGAGGCGGATGACGAAGGGGTCCTGCATGACCCCGGAATAGTCGATGATGACGTTCTTCAGCCGCGAGAACTCGTACATGACCTCGAAGCCGCCGCGCCGGCCGTAGCCGCTCTCCTTGAAGCCGCCATTGGCGGACATGAAGGAGGCGGAGCGATAGGTGTTGATCCAGACCGTGCCGGCCTCGATCTGGTTGGCGAAGCGCAGCGCCCGGTCGATGTCCTTCGTCCAGATGCCGGAGGCGAGGCCGTAACGTGTGTCGTTGGCAAGCGCGATCATCTCCTCCTCGTTGCGGAAGGGCATGACGCCGACCACCGGGCCGAAGAGTTCGTCGCGCATGAAGGTCATGTCGTTCTCAGCATCGACCATCACGGTCGGCTCGAAATACCAGCCTCCCGGGGCAAGCTCTGCCTTCTGCGGCCTCCCGCCGCCAACGGCGACCTTCGCGCCTTCCTTCACGCCCGAGACAACGTAGGACTCGACCTTGGAAAGCTGGTCGGCGAGCGCCAGCGGGCCGATATCGGTATCTTCGACGGTCGGCAGGCCGACGCGGATGCGCTGCGTCCGGGCAACAAGCGCGTCGACGAACCTGTCATAGATACCGGCCTCGACGAAGCAGCGCGAACCGGCGACGCAGGTCTGGCCCGCCGCGGCGAAGACGCCCGAAACGACGCCGTTCACCGCATGCTCGATATCGACGTCGCCGAAGACAACGTGGGGCGACTTGCCGCCAAGCTCCATCGAGCAGGGCACCAGATTCTGCGCCGCATTGCCGGCGATGCGACGGCCGGTCGCCGTGCTGCCGGTGAAAACATATTTGGCGACGCCGGGATGCCGCGTCAGCGCCTCGCCAGCGCTCTTGCCCGTGCCGGTCACCACATTGACGACACCGGCCGGGAAGCCGGCCTCATGGATAAGCTCGGCGAGCGCCAGCGTTGAAGCTGTTGCGTGCTCGGAAGGCTTGATGACGACGGTGTTTCCGATGGCAAGGCACGGCGCGAGCGTGCCGGTGAGTAGCATCAGCGGCGAATTCCAGGGCGTGATCATGCCGACGACGCCAAGCGGTTCGCGCAGGTTCAGGTTCAGCGTGTCGAGCCGGTTGATCGGAATCGTATCGCCCTGCAGCTTGTCGGCCATGCCCGCGAAATAGTGGTAGCTGTCCGGCATGGCGCGCATTTGGGCGCGGGTTTCCTTTAGCAGCTTGCCATTGTCGCGCGTCTCGATCTCCGCGAGCGCGTCGGCGTTGGCGCGGATCAATTCGGCGAGGCGACGCACCAGCGCACCGCGATCGGTCTGCGTCATGCGCCGCCAGGAGGGGGTGCGGAAGGCGTCGGTGGCGGCGGCGACAGCGGCCTCCACGTCATCCGCATCGGCCTCGGCGAATTCGTACCAAGGCTCGCCCGTCGTTGGGTCGAAACTCTGGATAAAGGCGCCGTTCTTCGGCGCGACGAATTCGCCGCCGATGAACAGATTCTGGCGCGAGCCTTCGATGGAGTTGACGGTCGTCTTCATGTCATTGTCCTTGGTCTTGAGACGCCTGGAGCCAAGCGCGGGCTTGCCCGTCGATCATCGCGACGCGGCCGCCGTCGTGGGAATCCATATAGATGCCGAAGCGGCCCGCCTGCCGCTCACGCACGTAACGGCGCAACATCGAGCGCAGTTCGTGGGTGGCGATCGCCTCGTAGGGCAGATCATCGATAGGGAAAAAGCGGAGGCCTTCCGTGAGGCCAATCTCCGCCCCCTCGCCCGCCAGCCGGGCGCGATAGACGAGGTAACCGGGATCGCTGTCGGCGACATCGAAGACGGAATAGAGAAAGGTTTCTTCAGGCACGAGGCGGAGCGCATCACCGCCATCCACCACCAGTTCACTATCGGCCTTGCGTCGGCGCGCCGAGGGCAGCACCCAACCGCCCTTGCCGTCCGCCCGCAGCAGCAGCCCATCGCCGGCCTCGATGAGATAGCCGATGATCATGCCGTGCGAGGCGAGCCAGCCGGTCGGCAGGGGGTCCTTAACGCTAGCGTAGCGCCCGCGGCAGAAGCCGAGCGGCGCAGTCGGGCTGGTGCCGAAGGCCCGCACCTGACCGATCAGGATCGAATGGTCGCCAGCATCGATCGAATTGTGCAGGCTGCAATCGAACCAGGTGAGGCTGTCCGTCAATACCGGCGCGCCGGTATGCGCCCGGTCGTGATTGACCAACTGGAACTTGTCCGGCGACTTGGAGGCGAAGGTCGCGGACACATCGACCTGACCCTCATGCAGGATGTTGACCGCGAAACAGTTCGCCTCGGTGAAGGCCGCATAACTTGAGGCGGACTTCGCGACGCAGACGAGCAACAAGGGTGGATCGAGCGAGACGGAGGTGAAGGAATTGGCCGTCATGCCACGCGGCGTGCCGTCCGATTCGAGCGTAGTGATGACCGTGACCCCGGTGAGGAACGTGCCGAAGGCCCGACGCAGCGCGATGGGGTCGATCGGTGCGTCCTGTACTGCCGCCTCTTCCGTCATGCCTTCGTCCTCCTCCTTGGTTTGTTGGGAAGAAGCTAACCGGGGCAGGCCGGTGCTGCTTCCTGCCGTGCGGAGGAGATATCGGAAAAGTTCTGCTACGGTTCATAGGAGGACCGAATGGTCCGATCAGCGCTCGCCGAAGGCGTGGTTGTCGATGACGCTGTGGAGGCGCAGGGCGAGTTCCACCGAAAAGCGCCGTTCCGGCGTTTCTACGTCGATGCCAAAGAGTTCCTGAATGCGCGCCAGCCTATAGCGCAGCGTCGTGACGTGCAGCCCGAGCCGATCAGCACAGGCCTGGCTGCGGCAGCCTTCCTCCAGATAGGCGGAAAGCGTTTCAAGATACGGCGTGCCGTTCTCGCGGTCGTGCTCGGCGATGGCGCCGACGCTGTCTCGAACGAAGCTGCGCACGTCGCCGACATCGGCCGCGGAAACGAGCATGGGCAGCGGTCCGAAATCCTGGGTCGAAAGCGCTCCCGTCAAACCGAAGGAGCGGCCGATGCGGATCATCCGGGTGCACCGCTCCCAGGCCAGGGCGTAGTCGTCGAGACCGATGCAACGGTTCCCGGCAACCACGATCGGCGCCGCGCCCAGGTAGCGGGCGAGCTCGTCAGCGATACGCCGCATAAGCTTCGTCGTGCGCTCCTGCCTCGACGCCTCTTCATAGGGCATGACGCATGTGAGTCCGCCGTCTACCGCCACCAAAAAAGCCTCGATAGAAGCCTGCTGCAGAATGCGCGACACCGTATGCTCCACGTCAACGGAATTGCCGCCGAAAGCCTTCGCGCGCTCGGGAAAGTCAACGACGATCATCTGCTGTGCGAGCGACAGATCGAGGCCAAGCCGGGCGGCGCGTTGCCCCACGTCCGCCGCATCGCGCCAGCGCCGCTCGACGATCTCGAAGAAGAGTTCGCTCTGCGTGCGCGTCTCGAAGCGAAAACGCAGGAAGCTGCGCATCATCTGAACGCTCAATGCAAACTTCGCGCTGTCGAGCATGAGTTGGTCCAATTCCCCTTCTGCCGCCGCCGAGGGGAAAATCACGAGCGCGCCGACCTGTTGGCGGTCCACCGTCAGGGGTTCGACGCGGGCGGAAACGCGCAGCCGCCGCGCGCCGTCCTCCAGGAAGATCGGCGCCGTTTCCGTACTGCCGCGCTCCACCGCCTCCCTCGCCGCTCTTGTCAGTACGCGCGCAAAAACCGTCGGCGCAGCCGCCTGCCAGACCGCATCGTCGAGATCCGCTGCCAGCGGCGAACGCCCGGCGATAACCTGGTTGACGGTGAAATCCACGACGACGAGCGGATTGGGCAGCAGTCGTCCCACCATCGCAGCGAGCGAGGAGACGGAGCCGTCGCTGAGAACATGCTCCAGCAGCGATGTATGCGCACCAAGCGCCCGGTCGAGCCGCTCTGAAGCGCGTTTTTCAATTGCCAGGCGATGCTGTTTTTCCACGGCGATCGCGCCGAGATGAATGATCGTGCCGAGAAAGGCGAGGTCATCCTCCGTTACGTCGGTTACGGCGCGGGCGATCACGCTCAGGACCATCGGACGCCCCTCCGCATCTGCGCAGTCCATCGGCATGACGAGCACGGTGCGGTAGTCGCGCTCGAAGGCCTCCTTGCGATAGCCAGGGAATTCGGTGCTTTCACGCGCATCGCGGATATAGACGGGTTCATTGCGTTGAAGCGCGATCAATGAAGGACTGGTGGCAAGCTCCCAGCGGGCTGGAAGGTCGCGCTGGATAAGGGTCGGATCGTGACGGACAATGACATGGGCATAGCCATGCGCAACATCGATGCCCATGATCGAGCCGAGCGCCCAGTTGGCATGCTGGCAGGCAGCCACGATCAGGTGCTGCAGGACCGTCGCAAGGTCGCCACCGCTATTGATCTGGCTCGCGACGTCGCGCAGCGAAAGTAGCCGTGATTTCTGGTCCAACGCGCCGCACACTCCCATCATTGGCCTCGATAATGCGGCGCAACGCCATCGAATGCTACTTGTTTTCGGAGGAGGCAATGCGGCTACGATACTCCAAACAATAGGAAGACCGCACACGAGCACGCGCTACGTTGGCGTCAGTTCAACATACGGTGGCCCCACATGACACTCGGCATCAGAAAAATCTGCACCTTTCTTGAGGAAACCCATATTGAGGGCGGCAAGGCCGCGCCGCGACCGGTCAATATCGTCGTCGTCGCCGCGATCATCCACAATCCCTGGGTCGGCAAGGGGTTTGTCGAAAATCTAAGACCGGAGATCATCCGCATAGCCAAACCCCTCAGCGAGGAGATGACGCACCGTTTGCTGGCACAGATGCCGGCGGACAAGATCGAGGCCTGCGGCAAGGCCGCCGCGGTCGGCGTCAACGGCGAGATTGAACACGCTTCGGCGATGATCCATACGCTGCGCTTCGGCAACCCCTTCCGCAACGCGATCGGCGGCACGAACTACCTAGAATTCGCCAATACGCGCAACGCGCCGGGCGCGCTGCTTTCGCTACCGATGATGCACAAGAGCGAGAACGGCAAGCGCTCTCACTTTCTCACAGCGAATTTCCAGATCGCAGACGCACCACATCCCGACGAGATCATCGTCTCCATTGCCGCGGCCGATGGCGGTCGCCCTCATGCCCGCATTGCGGACCGGTTCCAGGACATCGCGGAAATGGAAGCAGAGCTTTCCGCGAACGCCACCCGGACCTGAACGGAGCGCACAAACTCCCATTTGATCCCATGAAACTCGACGCCATCGACCTGCGCATCCTGGAGGCGATCCAGGAGAACGGGCGCATCACCAAGCTGGCGCTGGCGGAAAAGGCGGGCCTTTCGCCGACACCCTGCTGGCTCAGGCTGCGCAAGCTGGAGAAGGCGGGCATTGTTTCGGGCTACCATGCCCGTGTCGCCGTGCGTCGCGTCGCACCGGTCGCCAGCGTCATGATGGAGGTGACGCTGGCGAACCACCGTCAAGCGGATTTCGAACGCTTCGAACGCGCCGTCGCCGCGACGCCGGAGATCGTCGCCTGCTGGTCGGTCGGCGGCGGGGTCGATTACATCCTGAAGATCATGGCAGCGGATATCGATGCCTACCAGCGCCTCGTCGACAGCCTACTCGACCGCGAACTCGGCATCGACCGCTACTTCACCTACATAGTCACCAAGACGGTGAAGGAAGAGACCGTACTACCGCTGACCACCCTTCTGCCGATCTCCGAATGAAGCAGTCGTAGAGAGATTGTCTACAGCCGACCTGCGATTTTCCAAAGTCTCTGCCTGCTCCCCCGGCAATAGACAATCTGCTGCCCGCAATCTGGCAGACTCCTCTCATTCAGCCAGAGGAGGCCGCCATGACCGCCCAATTCGCCCGGATCCCCTTTCACGACGCACTCGCCCGTCTCGCCGACCCCCACCTGCTGCGCGAGCTCTCCTATGTCGGCGGCCGCTGGGTGGCCGGCCGCGACGGCAACAGTTTTGCCGTGACGGATCCCGCCTCGAATACGACGCTTGCCTGGGTCGCATCCCTCGATGCCGAGCAGACCACGGAAGCCATCTCGGCGGCCGCGCAAGCCTTCCATACCTGGCGGGACCTGTTGCCGCAGCAACGCGCGGCCATTCTGCGAAAATGGCACGGCCTGATCCTCGACGTGCGCGAGGACCTCGCACTGCTGATGACGCTGGAACAGGGCAAGCCGCTCACGGAATCGCGCGGCGAGATCGACTATGCCGCCTCGTTCGTCGAATGGTATGCCGAGGAGGGAAAACGCCTCAACCCCGAGAGCGTCACGAGCCACCTGCCCGGCGCAGAGATGATCGTCCGCCGCGAGGCACTCGGCGTCGTCGGCATCGTCACACCGTGGAATTTTCCCTGCGCCATGATCACCCGTAAGGCAGCCGCCGCGCTTGCCGCCGGCTGCACCGTGGTCGCCCATCCCTCCAGCGAAACGCCGCTTTCGGCTTTGGCGCTGGCCGAACTCGGCGAGCGCGCCGGCCTCCCCGCCGGCGTCTTCAACGTGGTGACCGGCGATGCCGCGACCATCGTCGGCCGGATGAATGCCGATACGCGCGTTCGCGCCCTGAGCTTCACCGGCTCGACGGAGATCGGCAAGCTGATCGCCGGCCAATGCGCACCGACCATGAAGCGGCTGGTGATGGAGCTCGGCGGCCATGCACCGCTAATCGTCTTCGCCGATGCTGACATCGACAAGGCGGCCGAGATCGCGGTTAATGCCAAATTCGCTACATCAGGCCAGGATTGCCTCGCCGCCAACCGCATCTATGTCGAGCGCCCTGTGCTTGCCGCCTTCATCAATGCCTTCAAAACGCGCATCGAAGCGCTGAAGGTCGGCGGTGGGCTTGAGGCGGGCGTCGAGATCGGCCCGCTCATGCACGAGCGCGCCATCGCCAAGGTAGAGGAACAGGTGGCCGATGCGCTGAAGCACGGCGCCAAGCTCGTCGCCGGCGGCAAGCGCCACACGGCGGGCGCCCTGTTCTACGAACCCACCCTGCTGACCGACGTCCCGAACGACGCGCTCATCATGCGCGCGGAAACTTTCGGCCCGGTTGCCGCCGTCACGGCCTTCGACAGCGAGGTGGAGGTGGTCGCCCGCGCCAATGACACCGAATACGGCCTCGTCGCCTATGTCGTCACGGAAAACGGGGCACGCCAGATGCGCCTTGCCCGCGCGCTGGAATACGGCATGGTGGCGGTCAATCGCGTGAAGATCACCGGCGGGCCGATCCCCTTCGGCGGCTGGAAACAGTCCGGTCTCGGCCGCGAGGGCTCACGCCACGGCATGGAGGCCTTCACCGAACTCAAATATCTCTGCATCGACACGGCCGCCTGATCCCGGCGCCAAGCACTATACGAAAGGACTAACCATGGCCGACAGACGCAACGAACTCACCGCCTGGGACCGCGACCACTTCTTCCATCCCTCCACCCATATGGGCATGCACGCCCGCGGCGAGACGCCCACCCGCGTCATCGGCGGCGGCGAGGGCGTCTACATCACCGACACGAACGGCAAGACGAGCCTCGACGCCTTTGCCGGCCTCTATTGCGTGAATGTCGGCTACGGCCGCCAGAAGATCGCCGACGCGATTGCAAGCCAGGCGAAGAACCTCGCCTACTATCACGCCTATGTCGGCCACGGCACGGAAGCCTCGATCACCCTTTCCAAGATGATCATCGACCGCGCGCCGGACGGCATGAGCCGCGTCTATTTCGGCCTTTCGGGTTCCGATGCCAACGAAACGAACATCAAGCTCATCTGGTACTACAACAACATCCTCGGCCGGCCCGAGAAGAAGAAGATCATCTCGCGCTGGCGCGGCTATCACGGCTCGGGCGTCATGACCGGCTCGCTGACCGGCCTTCACCTCTTCCACAACGCCTTCGACCTGCCGCGCGCGCCGATCCTGCACACGGAAGCGCCCTACTTCTTCCGCCGGCCGGACCGCGCGATGGACGAGGAGCAGTTCTCGCAATACTGCGCCGACAAGCTGGAGGAGATGATCCTCGCGGAAGGCCCGGAGACGGTCGCCGCCTTCATCGGCGAGCCGATCCTCGGCACCGGCGGCATCGTGCCGCCGCCGAAGGGCTACTGGCAGAAGATTCAGGCCGTGCTCGACAAATACGACATCCTGCTCGTCGCCGACGAGGTGGTGACCGGCTTCGGCCGTCTCGGCACAATGTTCGGTTCCGACCACTACGGCATGAAGCCGGCCCTGATCACCATCGCCAAGGGCCTCACCTCAGCCTATGCGCCGCTGTCGGGCACCATCATCTCCGACAAGGTCTGGGACGTGCTGGTCAAGGGCTCCGACGAACTCGGCGCCATCGGCCATGGCTGGACCTATTCCGCGCACCCGATCTGCGCGGCGGCCGGTGTCGCCAATCTCGAACTCATCGACGAGCTCGGCCTGGTCGAGAATGCCGGCACGACGGGAGCCTATTTCCGCAGCGAGCTTGCCAAGGCCGTCGGCGAGCACAGGCATGTCGGCGAGGTACGCGGCGACGGCCTGATGGCAGCCATCGAGTTCGTCGAAGACCGGGACGACCGGGCCTTTTTCGATCCGGGCAAAAAGATCGGCCCGCAGATCTCGGCCGCCCTTCTCGAACGCGGCGTTATCGGCCGTGCTATGCCGCAGGGCGATATCCTCGGCTTCGCCCCGCCGCTCTGCCTCACCCGCGAGGAGGCAGATATCGTCGTCAAGGCAACAGCCGACGCCGTGAAAGCCGTCCTCGGCTGAGACTTGAAATGGATGGGGCAGCAGATAGGCTGCCCCACTCGCAATGCGTCCATCCCTTCAAGGCCTGCCATGATATCAGCCCACGACCGCATTTTCGCCGCCGTTGATAGGCTTTTCGACGATCAGGTGCTGTTTCTGGAAAACTCGTGCGCTTCAAATCGCTGCGCAATGCGGAAGCGGCTGCGCAGGATTTCATCGCTGGGGCCATGAAGGAGCGCGGTTTCGAGATCAGTCGCCTGCCCACCGACGCATCGAGGATCAGCACGCACCCGGCCTTTTCGCTCGCTTTGTCGCCCAAGTCCAGCCCGAAGATCCGACCTTCGCCGGTAGAGATCTGGTCAGCCCACGCTGTGTCCGCGTCATGCATGCCGGTTACGCGCTTACTGAGGGGACAGTGGCCGAGGACACCCTTCGCGCCGTGCACGCCGTCACCCATGCAGGCGCTGCGCTCGATGTCTATGTGACGGCCTGCTATCTCGATGCCGCCGTCTTCTCCGTGCACGGCAACATTCCCTCGCTCGTCTATGGACCGGTCTCCGAAAACATTCACGGCATCGATGAGCGCGTCAGCCTCTCCTCCCTGAAGCGCGTCACCAAGACCCTGGCACTTTTCGCAGTGAATTGGTTCGGGGTCCGGGAAGACTAATGGATGAAACCGCCAACACGCTGCGTTTTTTGCTCTTGAAAGGAATCGAACAGTCGAGCGCCTTCCAGCTATCGGCCGCTGGGAAAGCCTCGTTCTCATTCCGTTATAATTTTGTCGCCGAACATTATAACGGCGCCTTTTGCCGCGAATTCTCGGTTAATCGATTGACGAAGAATGAGGGAGTTATAATGTTTTCCTCAATGCATTATAACTGAACGCACGAACGATAAAAAAACGTTCAGAAAATTGGTCCATCCTCAAAAAACGTTCAAAGACCGACTGTGTGGCGGTGCAAGGTAAGGCCTTCCGAAAGACCGGGGTTTTCTTTCTTCTCTGTACGAAAATATACCTCAGACGCTCGAAACGTTCCGCCTATCCGCTTGCATTGAACAACGACATCGATCGAAGTTCTCAGCAGGTTCAGGATCTCTGAGCGCTCAATGTCTCGACCAGCATCCGATTCCTTTATTAGGAGGGTCAACTGCTCAAACGCGAGAGACACCGAGTCTGCATGGACCGTGGTGATCGAACCGGGATGACCGGAGTTGATGTTCCTTATGTAGTAAAACGCGGTCCCATCGCGCAGTTCCTGTAGCAATATGCGGTCCGGGCGCATGCGAAGGCTCGATTCAAGGAGTTCCTTAGGTCGCGCTTGTGATAGCCCCTGCCGGTCCTTCGAATAAAACAGCCGTACATGGTTCGGTTGTGGGATGACAAGTTCCGGTGTGTCCTCGATCGAGATGATCCGCTCATCTTCTGGAATATGTTTGATAAGCGCCTTGGAAAGTGTCGTTTTTGCCGATCCTGTCGCTCCCGAAATTATGATGTTCTTTCGGGACACCACCGCCTGGCGCAGGAAGTCTTTGACCTGACCGGCGCGGTAGAGAGCGAGTAACTCGTCGTCGTCGCTTGCTGCATCGGTCTTAATGGTCCGCGTGTCTGCAAAAAACTGCCGCTCTTCCAGATCGTCGAGTGTAAAATCGACCGATGATGGTTTGCGGATCGTGATGCTTACCGTGCCTTTCAGCGTTGCCGGAGGGATAACGATCTGAATGCGTTCTTCCCCAGGAAGCGTTGCCGATAGGATCGGCCGCCTTTCATCAATGGATTGATGCGAGAAGCTGGCCACGGCCCGGGCAAGGCGCATGAGTTTATCGAAGGAAAGCTCCGGAAGGTCATGAGTCCGCCACCCGCCGGGTCCTTCCGTTATTACTTGCCCGGGCCGATTGACGATCACCTCATAGAGCGAGCAATCCTGCAGAAATGCCGAAAACGGCTTCAGCAGCTCACGAACAACCGCAGCATCCTGTGTTTCCGTCATCGTCGCCGCTACTTCGTTACCAGCTTCGAGTCCGGCGCGAAATCCCCCAGCACCGCTCGGTCGAGAATGCGATTCCTCGGCTCCGTTACGCGCAGGCGATAGATCCCCGAGAAATCCAGGTCACGGGCGACGAAGATCGAGACGAGCTCGCCCTGATTCTTGTTGAGCGTTGGCGGAATGTTGATGGATTGCTCGACCGCGATTGCCGCCGCCTGCTTGCCTGCGCTGGAGGTGTTCTGCGCATCGACATCGCTGTCCTGTAATCGGCTGCTCGCATCGCTTGTCGCGTCACCGACAATGGAAAGGAGCAGAGCGCTGCCGAACCTCTCCCACCAGTGAATGTCGACATAGCCGTCGACGCCGGCGCGGCCGAGCGCGTCGGTCGCAGGAGATGCGAGCGTGACAATCACGCCTTTCGGGGTTTTGGCACGGCTCCACAGAACGAAGAGGCGCTTTTGCCCGCGCTGCAGCCCGCCTCGGTATTCACCAACAACCTGGGTACCCTTCTCCATCAGGACGACTCTGCCGTTATCCGAAAGAATATCGCGATTGATCACGCAACTGGCGAATCCCGGCTGGTCGGATGCCAAGGCCGTTTCCAGCACGCAGGGGATCGATGTCCCCATTGCGACGATGAAGTCGCGATTGCCTAGCGTGCCGGCCCGTGATCCTTCGAGCTTGGTCGGCAGTAGCAGCCGATCGAACCGCTGCTCATCGCTGTCCTGCTGGGTCTGTCGTATCATGTTGCCATCGAGCGGCAGGAAATTGCTGTTTGCGGCCGTTTCGGAACTGTCGGCCTCTCGGCGCTGGGTGGCATTCTTCTGTCCACGGCTGAAAGCCATTACAGGTGCCCGGCGGGCGGAATCGAGCAGTTCGTCTTTTTCCTCGACGACAGGTTCCACGACCGGGACTGGCAACTTCACCTCCGGGACCGTCTTCTTGGGCTCGATTTTCTCCTTGGCCGCTTCGAACGGCATGTTCTGGCGAATGACGACGCGCTCCGGCTGTGCGTTCTCGTCCCTCGCCTTTTTCCCAGTCGCCGACCAGAGAGCAAATCCGATGAACGCCACGACGGCGAGCGCCACCGCGCCACGCTTTAAGACGGGGTTCTGGTCGATGCGCCGGCCAGTGATTGTTTCGGCGCGTTCGCCCGGGATTCGAATTTCCTCCTCTTGAGCCATGGCCTCCCCTCTCTTATTGCGCTGAAGCATCGTCTTTGACGATGCGTTCCACGGAGGGCGACGTTGTGTTCGTATCCGGGTTGATGCCGACGCGATCATAGGCTTCGTTGAACACGCACAGCACGTCCTTGCCGCGGCGCAGGATAAACTTGCGACTGATCGCGTGGACCATCACCAGATTGCCGTCGACGGATTGCGGCACCAGGCTTTCGGAGCCGTCCGAGTTTTCCATATAGACGGCCGGCATTTCCTGATTGCCCGCGAGGGTGAAGGTCGTGATCTTACCGTTGTCGTAGATGCTCTGGGGTTCCAGTGCCTGCGTTCCCTGCGCCGAATAGCGCCAGTTGCGTGGCCCATACGCCTCGTGAAGCGCAAGCACATTATCAGCATGCTTCGCCTGGTTGGCGAGTGCGCGCGCCGCAGCCTGCCGCCGACGGAGTTCCGCCTCATCGGCAGGATAGCGGAATTTCACATAGAAGTAGGTGTTCTGGCCGACCGCGACCGAGCCGTCGCGCACCGTCAGCTCCATCTGATAGCTACGCGTCGATCCATCCCGGCGCGTCGTCACCACTGAGATATTCGTCACCGGCTGGTTCTCGCGCGGTTTCAGGAACAGGATATTGCCGGCCGGCGCCACCTCCCAGGCGACGCTGTTGCCGAGTGCGACATGAGCAATCTCCTCGTCGGCTGCGAACTCGACCTGCACGGAGGAGCGCAGCGTGCCGACGATCCTGGTGATGTTGTAGGGCTGATAGTTTACGAACCGGACACGGCTGTCCTGCGACGCCCCACGGGGAATGTCGAGCGCAAGGGCTGACGAGGCTGCTCCGCCGAAAAGAAAAGCGAGAAGAATTGTCTTTCGTATCAATTGATTGCCTCCGGGTCAGCGCGGTATTCACTGACCGCAAAGCCGAGGGGATTTACCAGCCGGTCCGTCGAAGACATTGGTGCGTTTGCATAGGAATAGGTGAGCGTCGCCACCCAATGAGAGGTGCGGGTTTCCTCCCCACGGACGATTGTGCGCATGTAGCGCACGGACACCACATTCTGGTTGATCAGGGAAATCGAGGCGATGTTGATCCTGGCGGTGGCGGCACGACCATAAATATTCTGCGGTGATTCCGCGTTGCTTCCGCGGTAGGCAGTAGAGAACCGGGCTTGCTCAGCCTGGGTCGATAACAACGCGACCGTGCGGAAATTCTCCTGCGCCTCGCTCCAGACGTAACCTTCTCGGGCGCGAACGTACTTTGCCGCAAAATACTTCGTTACCGCCTCGTCATATGTGCCCGCTGTCGAAGTAAGCGCCGAGATGACATCGACGATCCCCGTGGCATTGTCGACGCGTATCACGAAGGGTTCGACGGTCTTCAGCGGAGTCAGGCCCGCGACCGCGAAGATGGCAACGCCGGCGACGATGCTGGACACGATCGCGATCGACCAGGCGATTCGATTCGACCGCTCGATCTGCAAAATCCGGTCCTGGTCGAAACGCCGAGCCTTCTCGAAATAGCTCTTAAGACCGCTTGTGGAGACCATGCGATTACCCCGTGCAACGGCGATAGGAGCCGTCGATATTGAATTGCGCGAACGCGGCGGTTGATCTGCCTTCCTCGACATAGGGAATGACCGACGTCGTGGACCGAGCGCTGGAGTCCTCGCGCTGTCGCTTGAGATCACCCTCCCAGTCCCACATCGACCGGTTCAACGGCCGTCGCGAATAGCCGTCGCATTTCGGGAGCGGATAGGTCAGCGAGGCGCAGCCACCAAGCGTGGTGAGGATGGCAATAAGGACGGCGGGTCCGATCCTTCGGCCGGACTTTGTGTTCGTCTTGAGAAAGGCAATCATCCGTGCCTTTCTTTCCAGCCGAGTTTGCGAGCGGCAACTCGGGCGCCCTGTCCGATCAGCCGACCTGTGTAACGGGCTCCTCGTGTGGGCATGCTCTCGTGTGCATCTCGCGTTGAGGTATAGCCGTAGGCCAGCGAGGCCCCGCCGGCGGCGAGGGCCGAGGCGATGCTAGGGAGCTGAAAGAAGACGTAGAGTGCGGCGATGCCGATGGCGCAGAGCGCGGTCGGGCGCATCAGGATGTCAGTGTAGCCATCAATCGCCGTGAAGGTGGAGTCGAGGCAGGAAATCAAGAGCGCGCCGACCGCCACGACAAGAACTTGGAGGATGACGAAGTTCGCAAGCTGTCCGATCCACGCTTCTGTGAAGCGGCGGGTGGACTGGAACATGGCAAGCGCGATGAAGACGGGGCCGAATGCCAGTATCATGGCCAGCGCCAGCCGGGCGTAGAGCGAGACAACATAGCCGATCCCCGCGACGAGGAAGCTGACGCCGATTACCATAATGCCAGCGACACCTGTAACAATGTCGATCGGCCAAGATGCGCGCGACCAGATGCCGGACGCCGATGCTTGCCCTTTATCCAGTAGGCTGTCGAACGTGCTGGCGCTCGGCGTCGTGCCAGTGTTGAGCGCCTGCGCGATCTCGCGTGGCAAAACATTGAAGAAGATGTTCGTGACATAAGTCTGGTATTCGCCAGCGTTCGTCACCAGCATGACGATGACTGCCAGCTTGATCGCGCGGAAGGCGAACTCCATGACCGGCTCGTGGATGGAGCCGCGCAATATTAGATATCCGTAGATAACTATGTAGAGCGTTACGGCGGCCGTCAGCGGGCCGGTAACCCACTCGGCGATGTTTGAAGATCCTTCGGAAACGAACATTTCCAACGGGCGCTTAAACTGCCCGTCGATGAACTCGAACACATGGTACATCGGTTCAGCCTCCCAATGCCTCGCGCATTTTCTCCAGGCGGAGCTTGCCGTCGGCCGCTTCGGCGTTCTGGCAGTTGGTTGTCTCTCGCAGCTCGGCCGGATTGTTGCGGCATTCCATCATGATGCGGGATGGCAGTGCCTTGTCGGCAATGAGCTTGTCGGTGGTATAGGTCTGCTCTGTCTTCTCGGAGCAGGCTCCAAGGATCAGCAGCGCGGCTAGGAACGGTACTCGCCTCATTGCAGCGCCGCCTTCATCGCGTCCATGCGCTGGCGCCAGTCTTCCGCCTTCCGTTGTTCATCGACCTGACTTTGCGCCTGTTGCACCATCCGTAAAGCTTCCATCCGCAGCACATCGGTCTGGAGGAAAGCCTGTTCGGCTTGCAGCCGCGCCTGCAGATCGGCGATTTCTTTGGCGTCGCCTGCTGTCGAAATCTTCTCACGCAGCTGATCGATGCCTTGAATGCGCTTGGTGGCGGCATCGTACATCTGCTTGCCAAGGCTCATCTGGCCAGCGTTCTTGTTTTGCACGCGTGCGAGTTCCTTCGCATAGAAATCGTCGGCGGCTGTGCGATAGACGGAGTTGCTTTCCAGGAACTTTGAGGCGGTGTCCTCAAACACGCCGCTACTGTCTCCCTTCAGCAAACTCTCGATGGCGGCGAAGTCGGACGGAAGCGCCTGACGGATTGCAGGATCGTTGAGCACGTTCGCGACGTCCGCCATGTCAGTCAGTTTGTTGAGCGAGCCGTAAAGCTGTTGGGCCTGTTCGATCTGCTGACGCAACGCATCGAGCTGGGATTTCAATTGGGCGATGGTCTCGATGTGCTTCAGGATTGCCGTCTGGTCGATGACCGGAATCCCCTGCCCTGCCGCACTGCCGGCAGACAGGGCAATGGCCGCCGCGACTGCCGCGACATGAAGTTGATAGAAAACCATCAGCTTGCGCTCCTTCTTTCCTGGAAAACGGGAAGCCAATCCTTAGGATCGTTGCCGACTTCAGCGCGGATCGCGTCGAGAAGTTCGACATTGGCTGTCCGACCGGAAAGGACGGCGAGTTCGTCGTCAAAGCCGCTAAGGTTCAGCTCTGCGACAACGCTGTTGTGCCCCTGCTTGAGCACGAACCTGCGGCTCTCGACGGAAAGTTCGCGTGCGATCAATTCGTACTCGCGCTCGGTCAGCTTGAACCCCTCGACATAGTCGGCATGGTTGCCACGAGAGTTCGGCAGGAAAATCTGCGTCGGGCATTGCTCGATGATCGTGTGCCCAATCGATGAGACGAGCGCGTCGCGCGGGCTCTGCGTGGCGAACAGCATCAAGCCGTTCTGTTTGCGGATCGTCTTCAGCTTGTTTTGCGCAAGATCACGGAAGCCTTCATCCTGGAGGGCTTTCCAGAACTCATCGATGACGATGATGATCCTGCGCCCGTCGATCAGTTGCTCGACGCGATAGAAAAGATAGGCCATCAGTGGGATGCGAATTTCCTCGTTGTCGAGAAAGTCAGTCATGTCGTAGCCGATGAACTTTCCGCTGCCGCCAAGATCGCCGAGGCCGACATCCTCGATGACGTTGTCGAAGACCCAGCCGAGTGGCCCTCCCCTCTCCCATCGCCGCAGTCGCGCGGCGATGCCTTCCGGATCGGTGTTGTTTAGGAACGTCCGGAGTGCGCCGATCGTCCGCTGCCCCGGGGGCAGATCGGCAAGGCCGTCCACTGCGTCGGCGATATCGCGCAGCTCCGATACCGTCAGTTCGTGTGTGCCGGAACCTACGAGCTTGCCGACCCAGCGCGTCAAGAACATCTTATTCTCGGGAGTCAGATCGAGGGCTTTGAGGGGAGCGCAGCCGGTGGGTGTGCCGCTCCTAAGAGGGAGATAGGTACCGCCAGCGGCACGGACATAAAGGTCCGCGCCGCGGTCCTTGTCGAAGAAGACGACATGCGGGTTGTGTTTTTCCAGCTGCGAGAGCAGGAAGTTGACGATTACCGTCTTGCCAGCGCCGGATGGGCCGCACACGAAGGTGTTGCCCAGATCACCATAATGGAGATTGAAGTAAAAAGGCGACCCCGATGCTGTCTTGAGCAAGGCGACCGCCGGCCCCCATTCGTTACCGTCCTTCTGACCGATCGGATAGGAATGGAATGGCGATAGCGCAGCGAAGTTGCGAGAGGTGATCGCGCCCGATCGTGCACGGTAGCGAAAGTTACCCGGCAGCTGTGCCCACCAGGCCGCCTCGAGACCAAGATCCTCGCGTGCCACAACAGCGCCGCCGTTGGTCAGCGCGGCGCGGGCTTTGGCAAGATTGTCGGTCAGTTCCTTCACCGAGGGCGAGAAGACGGCGAGAGTGAGGTGATGTTCGCCGAGCACGAAGCGATTGGATTCCAGATCGTCCATCGCGTCGTCGAGCTCATCGATCTGAGAGGCGGCCTTGTCGCCGCTGCTGACCAACTGGTTTTGCTTGCGGCCCATGATGACGCGGGCGCCGGCCTTGGAGACAAAGCAGAAGGATTGCGACAGGATCAGTTCGAAGGGGCTGGTCAGTACGCCGTCGAGCATTCCCGCCCTCGTGCGGGTTGGATATTCTTTGAAACTCATCATGCCGGCATAGCGGCTTTCCGCCTCGTGCCGGATTTCGACGGTTTCGCGACCGATGATGACCCGATCCGAGTAGATCGCCGAGGAAATGCGGCCGTCAGTCAAGGGAACAGGCTCCCGCCGGCCGCCAACAAGCTGATGAAGGACTTCGCTCGGCTCCGAAAACAGCAGGCCATCGCGCTCATAAAGGGCAAGAACACGAGGCTTGAAGCGCTTCAATCCCGCGGTGACGTCGACGACCTTGTCCTGTAACTGCTTCAGTGCGTCCACGTCGAGTTCGACCGTGGCGCGATGGGCGCGCCGCAGGCGGGACAGCAGCTTGGCCGCTCTTTCGGCCGGGTCACGCGCCGGAGACCAGAGAACGGTCAGATAAAGGTCGTTGCGGAAAAGATCCTCCCGCACCATGCGCTCGCGATATTTCTCGTTGAGCGCAGCAGAGAATGGCGTCGCAAAGGATCCCTCGGGATAATCGCTATCCCTGCGACGAATGAGGTGGGTCCATAGAGCGAGCCGCTCATCGGCGATGTTGCGGTAGAGCGTGTTCATGTCGCGATGCAGCGCATTGAGATCAAGGACGTCGGCGGTCTCAAAAGACACCCCTTCGAGCGCGACCGTGACCATGAGGGCGCGGGAGTCCAGCGCGACGGTAGTTTCATCGACGTGTCGGACATAGGGAATGAAGGTTTCCGGTCCGAGTTCGCGAGACCTGAGGGTCCTGACGCTAGACATATCCAAGATCCCGTTCGTCGAAGCGGCGGACAAGCCTCAAGGGCGAAAGAGTCGCCCCGCCCCAATAGGAGCCGTTGCGGTTCCTGCCGCAGGTCCCGATCCAGGCAACCAGGATGCGGAACATGTTGTGATCGTGCTTTACGAGTGCCCGAAAGATGAAATGGAAGACCATGCCGACGAGTGCATAGGCGACCGAGCCCGCCGCGAGATAGAAGATCGTTGTCGCCATGACATTGATGCCCATGGCCTCCATCGTCACGCCTGCAACCATTGCCGGCCGCGTGCAGGCGATAAACAGCGTGTCTTCCTCAAGGGCGGGGCGCCCGGTCGCCATGCGATCAACTCCCGATGATCGTGCTGACGAGTTCCGAAGAGCCGGCGATCACGCCGATGCCGACGATCCAGTAACCTGCGCGTCGCAGGTCCATGTAACCAAACATCCAGGCAAAGGCGATCAGGATCACCGCGATGATGGCAAATAGACGAAAGATATTGCCTTGTAACAGGTCGACCACGTTCTGCAGGATCGTTTCGATACCGGCAGCCTGCGCGAATGCCGGCTCGACCAATATTACAGCGACGGCGACTGCCATCGTAGACGGTGCGGCAACGGGGCGGATACGGGAACTGATACTCATTCACTCTGCTCCATTTGGTTGTTCTGAAACACCAGGGCGGACGACCGGCGGCGGCTTTTGAAGACATCCCATCGCGGCGATACTGCAGCCGAGGCCGTTTCCGGTTCACCGTTTCCGGCAACCATCTCAGCGACAGCGCCAACAGCCGAAGATTCGTATGGACTGCTGACCTTCCTTCCCTCCCCCATGTCCCCGATCGTCAACTTGGCCATGATCGGCAAGAGCCGTTTGGTTTCTTGCCGGACGTCGTCGTCGTAGTTGACCATCGCGCCGACGGAAGGATCGTCGCGGCCATAGTAGGACTGCAGCATCACCTGCTCGGCCCTGGCTGAATCCGCACCGGCCTTGATGGCGAGACGGTAGTATCCGTCCAGCAACACGGCCGTGGCCTGGAGGTTGACGCAGGGGTCGAAGGCGTCGGAAACCGAGAGCTTCAACTTTTGCAATTCCGCCACTCCGATCCCGCCGAGACCGAGTTGAAGGCCGTGACGGTCGGCAATGAGAGACGTCGCGACCTCGATTGCTTCGGTCTTCGATGACGGCTGTCTTTTGAGTGGATGACCGCTGTTGATCCTAATGTGGAAGGGGGCGAACCGGCTTTCGAGGCTAACCACTCCAGCCAGAATTTCAGGCGCGACGAGGGGTGCGCAGGTTTGTGCAAGGTTGAGAAATGCAATGGGCATGCCTAAAACCACACCCTCTGCTTGCCGACTCCTTTTATCGTCAAATCAATATACCGTGGCTTCTCACGGACCAACGGCCGGCTCACGGTATACCCCATGCACCGGTAGCGGCCGTCCCATTGCCGCCAGCGCGGTGAGATCACCGAGCCATTGCTTCTGCCGGCGTTATCTCGCTCCCGCCGGCAGACGCTGTCGCTCACCGGCTGCATGACAGTTGACACGCAGGTGCCGTCTCGCCCCCTGGGGCCATAGCCTCCTGATAGGCGGTAGCCGTCGGGGCAGTAATAGGGCTCGTACTGAGGGCGGGAGCTTTGAAATCCAACGCCGCTGCAGGTCGGGAACGACCGTCCTTTGGTGAGCCATCTCCAGAGCTTCCGGATAGGCGGGCGGCATTCGGCATATTGTGTTGGGCCACCTGGATTGGACAGGCACAGAATAACTTGGCAACCCCATTCATCAGCACGCGCACTTTGCCCGGAATTGGGATAGAGTGAACCCAATCCCAACGTTGCTATGATCGTTCGAAAGAAAAGGCTCTTCATGCCCTCTACCCTCCGATTGCTATTTCGTTGGATGGGAAGTGGAGTATCATCTCGTCCAACGCTCATACTGTTCAAATAATGGATAGTTAAATCGATGGCAAGCAAATTGAGTGACCGATGGCAAAATCAGGCGCTGTCAGCATTCGCCGTACGCGAGATTTTGGAGAAACCGCTAGAAGGCGAGACAGCACAGTCCCGAATCAAGCAGATCGGCCTGCTGAACATCCTGTATATGATGCACCTGGCCAGCGAAGCGCTAACTCTTTCAAATATAATTAAATTTACCGGCATGACCCGCAATGGCGTGGTCGAGACAATGGACCTGCTCGTTGAGCGCGGCGTGCTTGTTGAAACGCTTGGAAAGAATTCAATGGGTCGCGGAACAGCCCGGCAGTTTGAACTGTCGCCTGCAGTTTTTGAGTTACTTCGGACAGTCGCGGGAGCCAGATAGGCGGATTTAACTGATTAAAGTATGCCGCGATACGTCGCCGCGGAATTGGCAAGGGCCCCGTCGGAATCGCGTTCCGTCGTTCGGGCCGTGGCGTATCGAACCCCCGTTGTGTGATGCTGTATCCGATGCGGCCAGACCGAAGTCCTCGTCCAAAAACCCTGATCCGTTTGTGCCGTCTTCGTGACGGTCTTAGCTTTTTGCGTTCGATCTGACAGGAATGTCATTTGGACGGCGGTGCGCGGAGCCTTATACCTGCATGCCCGCAGTTATACCAACGTGCATTGATCATGACCTGTGCGCCCAGTCTCGTAGGCCGATGGCCATAATCTTCCAAGGTTGATCGATGAGCCTGTTCCAGGCACGGCAACATTGATCGACGATGTCGTCATAGTCCCGGAAGACCCGGTTCGACAGCCAGTTGTCACGCATGAACTGCCAGACGTTCTCCACTGGGTTCAACTCGGGAGATCGTGGGGGCAGGAACATCAATGTTATGTTCTCGGGAACCTTGAGCTTCGGCGTGACGTGCCAGCCAGCCTGATCGAGGATGAGCACTGCATGCGCGCCGGGATCGACGGCCTGGCTGATTTCGGCGAGATGCTCTTGCATGGCCCCGGTATCGCAATAGGGAAGAACAAGACCTGCGCCTTTGCCTTTCTTCGGGCAGATCGCGCCGAAGATATAGGTCCACATGGTCCGCTGATCGGCAGGTGCAGATGGTCGTGTTCCTCGCCGTGCCCATCGCCGGGTGATCTTGTTCTTCTGTCCTATTCGGGCTTCGTCGGCCCACCAGATTTCGATATCCGTGCCGGGCGGGCATTTTTCCCTGATCGCTGCCAGAGCGGCGGGGAAGTCTTTTTAAAAACGTCGCCTTCCAGTTCGTTCTGCGCATAATGACGAGGACGGGCCGAAAGCTTGGCAAAGCCGAGCGACTTGAGTTCCCGGCCCACCGTCGTCTCGTCGATGGAAATGCGGAACTCCTCGAACAGCCACTGGACCAGGTCCTTGCGCCGCCAGCGCACCACGCCATGAACGGTCGGAATTGGGCCGCTCTCCACAAGTTGAGCCAGCGCCTTGCGCTGCGCGTCGTTCAGTTTCGACCGAGCCCCGGGCGCTTTGGTGTTCACCAATCCATCGGGACCGCGCTCATTGAAGCGCACGACCCAGTCGCGAACGATCTGTACCGTCACGCCGCCGATCTCGGATGCATACTGTCTGGACCCACCGTCATAGATCGAAGCCAGAGCCAGAAGCCGGCGAACTTGCGCGGCGTCCCTGGCTTTCTTCGCAAGCCGTCTCAGCGTCGAGCCGTCATAGTCTATCCGCAACGATATCGCTCTCGTCATGCCGAACCTCCGTTCGGCACAGGGAGTCAGAAATTCGATGATTTGGGAAACCCTCTACGAGTCGCCGTCAGCGCTCGTTGGTATTAGACGCTGGATCGACGACAACGCGTATCCTCCACCGTAGCCCTCTGGAGCTCTATCGGGACGATAGGAGATGGTGGAATTGGTCAGGCAGTGGACGGCCGCGGACAGTACCCGCGAGCAGTGCAGGTTCGCCAGCCTTTGGCGCCATTATGGCACCACGACCAGTTTTCCAACGAAATTCTTGCTCATGAAATCGGTTTGGGCCCTGTGAAACTCGGACAAGGGATAGATCCCGCCAACAAGCGGGCGAATTTTGTTTTGTTCGATGTATTTGATCAATCGCCGGAAATCATGGCGGCTGCCCTGGCTTGATCCATGCAACTCAAGCTGCTTGAGATACATGGTTCTGAGGTCGAGTTGGACGACGGGACCGGCAATAGCGCCCGCTGTTGTGTAGCGGCCTTCCGGGCGAAGGATTCGCAACAGGTCATTGAACATTACGCCACCAACAAGATCAGCGACCACGTCGATCGCCCGCCCCTTCGTGGCGCTGTGGACCGCCTCCACCAAGTCGCCTCTACCACGCGTCACGACCGCCTCAGCACCAATATCGTACATCGCCTGCTCCTTGCCAGGCGCGGTTACAGCGATTGGAATCGCGCCACGGGCGCGGGCAAGTTGAATAATCCCGGAGCCGACGCCGCCTGAAGCGCCAGTGACCAACACCAATTCGCCAGAAGCCAGTCGCGCGCGCTCGAGCATTCGCTCGCCGGTAAGATAGGCGCAGCAAAAGGTTGCAAGCTCGATATCGCTTATGTTCGTTAAAACGACATGCGCGTTTTCGGCAGGTACGGTCATGTACTCCGCATAGCCGCCGTCACGCCCATGGCCGATGTAGTCAATGTCTGCAAGACTGTCGTCGTCGCGGTTGTAGATCGAGAAATCAATCATCACGCGCTCCCCAATCCGACCTTCATCGATGCCGGCGCCGACCGCGACGACATGACCGACTGCGTCCGTACCTTGGATCCGCGGGAAGGTCAGTGTGTTGCCGTGCCTCCGCCACGTGGACACCGCCCCCGGATCATCTTCCTTTCCATACGCACCCTCACGCACCCAGACGTCAGTGTTGTTCATGCCGCAGGCGCTGACCTTGATCAGAACCTCGCCGGGTAGGACCGTAGGAACCAGCACGTCACGACGATAAACCAGTTTGTCGAGCCCGCCGTGCCCCACCAGTTGGACCGCAGCCATGGTCTTTGGAGTAGCATTCATCAAGGTTTGCTCCTAATTTCTGAGAACTAGCGTCAAGACGCGGCCCTTGCTTTCATCACGATATCCCGTCTTCACTTTGGTGAGGGATAGCGGTGGGACAAGACCGAAGGGGATGTGGAAAAGTTCGCGGACATAGTGGCCTCATTTTGGCTGTCGGAAGAGACTGCCACACGGGAGGCGTGAAATTGTCTATTAACGAGGCCAGCCGCAGAGACTTTGGCTAGAGGTGCGGGCCAGCATAGACAATCTTTCTGCCCGGCGAAGGCCAGGTAGTGCTGAGCGGTAACGTAGCTATACGCCCTGCAAGCACACTATCAGCGTGGCGTGTCAAAGCTCACCAATCGTCAACAGCGGCTAGGTGGGACGTCCCTCCCGCACCCATCACGTCGGTGCGGAGATGCAGCGGCGTCCTTCCATCTGACGAACCGTTAATGGGCGGCTCCATAACATTCGCCGGCCGGCTACCAAGCCCTGACTGGAACGCATTAAGCGAGCGCTCTGTTCGCTTCTTCAAGGCACTCCCCAAGATTTTCCGCACCAAGTGCGATGAACGCCGCTCCTGCATTTCTGAGCACGGCAGCTCGGTCGGGCCTAGGGTCATTCGGATCGATGAAGCCGATAGGGACCATACCTGCTGAAATCGCTGCGTGAACACCATGAGGCCCGTCATCGATCATGACGCTTCGCCTAGGCGCCGTATTATTCTCCTTTGCACAATGGAACAACAAATCTGGAGCCGGCTTTGGTCTCGAGACATGGTCTGCGCTAAATATCTGCCCTTTGAACGCAAGCCAAAGTTCGGTTCGCCCGAGGCTCCGCGTCAGCCGATACAAGCTACTGTTGGACGCGACGCATATTCGGCAGTCCAAGCTTCGAACGATATCGGAAATTCCCTTGATCTCCTGAATTTGCTCGAACGCGCCGTAGAGCCGGGCGTTCACCGCGCTAAAGAAAGAATCCACATCACGAATGCCGAGCTTTTCCCTGCAAAGAACACGATTGTCGGCCTCGGCATTCCCCGTGAAGATGCTATGGGCCTCCGCTGGATCCAATATCACTCCAAACTCCCGGAGTGTCTCGGACATAATCCTGCTTGCAGTCAGTTCGCTGTCAATCAGCACCCCGTCGCAGTCGAAAATAACCAAGTCGATGTTCGGGAGTACGATAGGTCGGTAGGCTGCGTTCACGCCGGGCGGATTGCTGGTAGATGCCGACATTGCATTCTCCTCTTACCCGCCACCCCGATGGCCTTCCATAAGCTACCGGTCGCGACGAAACACCTTTCGAGGGTCAATTGCCTGCCGTCGAGGTAGCCGCCAACATTGAAAGCGGGCTCCGACTATTGACGGCATCAGCGAATTTGCGCGCCTGATCGAGGCAGGAAGCCTGTTCGGAGCGGAAACGATTGCTGATTTCCATCATCAGGATTGTGTCCGGGAGGAATGTCAGCTCCGAAAAGATCTCGTCCCACCGGATGTTGCCCCAACCGATCGGCAAATGGACGTCGCCAATACCAAGAGCGGATGATTCTTGCGGATAGAAGAAGCGCATGTCGCCGGCCGGCTGCCCAAAGGAATCATGCACGTGGAGATGCCCGGCTATAGGCGCCATCGCCTGCAGCTCGTTCATGAAGTCCAGCCCGCGATACGTACACTCGATATAGGCATGGCTGAAATCGATCAGGCCGGCGACGTTCGGATGATCGAGCGCGCGCACCGTCTCTGCCACCTGTGTTGGCGACTTACGGTATTCGCCGACCTGAACGGTGAAGATGTTTTCCAGCATGATGCGCACGTCATATTTCGCGGCGACGTCCGCGACCTCCGCCAGTGCGTCGAACTCGCGCTTGTCGGCATCCGCCCGGTCGGCACGACGGTCCGGGCTGACGAAGCCGGTATGGTGGACAAGCACCCTCGACCCCACGGCGTCGCAAACCTGAAGGAAGGCCTTGGCGACATCGACCTGGTGGCGAAGTGTTGCCGAATGCATGAAATTGGAGGACACGAGCCCATGTACCGAATACTTCAGCGGGAACTGCTGCGTGACGGCCGTTAGAGCTGCAAGACGCTCAGGCACCACCTTGCCCCCGGCGACGACGTCGATCGTCCCCATGCAGAGCTCAGCGTAGTCGGCGCCGATATCGGAATAATGCTTCAGGTCGCCTGCGATCGATTCTGCATGGCCGTCCTTGGAAACCGTGTTGAACCCAACCCCGGAAATAATGCTCACGTCTGTTCTTCCCTGTTATCTATGCCTGTTGAAATAGCGGCCTCTGAGAAACGGCTTGCGGATCGCGGGATCCATAAACCCCGTGGAGATCGTTTTGTCGGCAGGGCCGCGGACTTTTTCCCGCTCCTGGCGAGAAGCCTTCGGGTGCCCGTTCATCGTCCAATACCTTTCATCTTCGAATGTGCATCTACCGGATACCGGCGCGCAGGAAGGACTGCACGAACTGCCGCTGGAATAGCAGAAAGGCGATGAGAAGCGGTGCCACGCTCAGTAGGGTGGCAGCGGAGATGACCGACCAGTTGATACCTTGATCCACCGAGGAGAATACCTGTAAGCCGACGGTCAGCGGCCGGGTTTCGACTGAGTTGCTGACGATCAGGGGCCAGAGGAAGTTGTTCCAGTGGTAGCTCACCGAGACGAGCCCGTATGCAAGGAGAGTGGGGCGGGCGAGCGGAATATAGACCTTCAGCAGGACCTGGAGAGACGTCGCCCCCTCGACGACGGCCGCGTCGTCCAGCTCCTTCGGGATGGACTTGAAGGTCTGCCGCATCAGGAAGATGCCGAACGCCGACGCGAAATAGGGAACCGCCATGCCGAGGACGGAATCGTGCATTCCCAAGAGGTTGATCGTCCGGTAATTCTCCACGATCAACGCTTCCGGCGCAATCATCAATTGCAGCAGGATCGTCGCGAAGATGATGCCCTTGAAGGGAAATTCGTAGCGGGCGAAGGCATATCCGGCCAGCGCGGAGAAAACGATCTGCGCGACCAGGATCAGCGACACCAGCATGAAGGTGTTCAAGAAATAGGTCGGGAACGGCGCGATGCTCCAGACGTAGCGGAAATTGTCCAGAATGAGCGGGCTGGTCAATCTCAACCCGGTCGCATCGCTGGCAAGATGAAAGGCCGCCCAGAAGGCGAAGGCGAGCGGCAGGATCCACAGCAGCGCGAGAATCCACGCCGCCACGGTTTCCAGCACAGACGTATTGCGTGCGTCCATCATCTGTAATGCACCCTCTTTTCCATGATGCCGAACTGGACGAATGCCAATACCGCCAGGATCACCAGCAACACGACCGACAGCGCCGCCGCATAACTTGTGTCCCAATAGTAGAACGACGTCTGGTAGATGTAGTAGAGAAGCAATGCCGTGGCGTTATCGGGACCGCCCTGCGTCATGACGATGACCTGGTCGACCATCCGGAAGGCATTCACGACGGCATTGATGAGAATGAACATGGTCGTGGGCAATATCAGCGGAAAGACGACCCGGCGAAAGAAGTACCAGCGCGAGGCACCCTCGATGGCAGCCGCATCGGCAAGGTTCGGGGGAATGTTCTGGAGCGCCGCGAGATAGAAGATCATGAAGAAGCCGGCTTCCTTCCAGATGCCGACGACGATCATGGCGGGCAACGCGGTCGCCTGGTTTCCCAGGAAATTGAGATTGTCAAAGCCCAGCGCGGAGGCCGCCATCGAGAAGGGGCCGATTTGCGGGGCGTACAGGTAGATCCAGATATTCGCCACAGCGACCATCGGCAGGATGGTGGGCGTGAAATAGGCCATCCTGAGAAAGGGCCGGCCCGCGATCTTCTTGTTGACCCATAGCGCCATGACGAGGGCGATCCCGATTGATGTCGGAATGGTGCCGATCGCAAACCAGATGTTGTTGTACATCGACTTCCAGAAGATCGGGTCGTCGAACATATAGCCGTAATTGTCGAGGCCTATGAATTTCGCCGGCCGATTGGACTTGGCCGTGGAAAATACACTGTGCAGGACCGTCACAGCGGCCGGGTAGTAGGTAAACAAGGCCATCAGAAGAGCGGCGGGGGCAAGATATGCCAATCCAGCCATTGATCGTCGGTTCAGGATCATCGTTCTTGCTCCCCGCCCTCTTGCCTTACTTGTATTCCCGAAGCAGGCCTTCGGCCGTCTTCTGTGCCGCTTCGAGCGCCGTCCTGGCATCGGACTGGCCCGTCACGACCTGCGCGATGGCGTCTTCCAGCGCCTTGGTGACACGCGCGCCGTTATGCGTGCCGAATTCCGGCTTGGCGTTTTCGAGCTGATGCAGCGTGACAAGCATCTCGGGATACTTTTCGATATAGGCCTTCATCGTCGGCGTCTCCCACGCGTCCTGGCGGCCGGCGACGTATCCGGTGTCGATGCTCCACTGAGCCGACCGCTCCGCGCTCGTCATCCACTTGATGAATGTCAGGCTGGCCTGCTCCTGCTCGGCAGTGCCGCCTTTGAAGATGACCATGTTGCCGCCGCCGGTCGGGCCGCCGGGCTGCTTTCCGGCCGGGATCAGGCCGACCCCGAGTGCGAACTTCGCCTGTTCCCGGACATTGGCGATATTGCCCGTGGATGCGTAGAGCATCGCCGCACGCCCGTTGATGAACTCGTCGGGCGCCGTTCCGGTGTTGATGATGCCCTTCGGCATGACATTGTATTTCTGCGACAGATCCGCCAGGAACTGCATGGCGCTGATCGACTCGGGCGAGGCCAGATTGACTTCCGTTCCCGCGTCGTTGGTCAGGTCGGCGCCGGCCGGAATGGACAGGCCGTTGAAATACCAGCGCGCCGTGTAACCGGACGGAATGAGCACGCCCCACTGTGACGTCGTCCCGTTCTCAGAAACGGTCAGCTTCTTGGCCGCCTCCACGAGTTCGTCCCAGTTTGCAGGCCCCTGGTCGGGATTCAGCCCGGCCTCCTTGAACTTGTCCTTGTTGTAGAGAAGAACCTGCACGGAGCGCTGGAACGGCACGCCCCAGGTTTTCCCGTCGATCTTGATATTGCTCATGAACGGCGCCATGAAGCCGTCGAGCCACGGCTTGTCCGCGTCCGTGATGACGTCTTCGAGGGGGACGACCGCATCCTCGTCGATCAGGGTGAACGTGTCCGAAGCCGCGGCCACAACGACCTGCGGCGGCTGGCCCCCGCGCGCGGCGGTCAGGGATTTTGTCAGCGTATCTGCATAATTGCCGGCGAATACCGGCTCGACATTGATGTCCGGATATTCCTTGTGGAACTCGTCGACCATCTCGCTGATGATCTTCGTCAGCGGTCCCGTCACGGCGACCGGATAATAGAATTTCAGGTTCACGGCTGCGGCCGGGGATGCCATCGCCACCGCCAGCGCGAAAAGTGAAGCTCCCCCAAACTTCGTGAGTATCGACATTGCATTCTCCTCCTTAGTTGATTTTCCTGCCCGTCTCTTTGCTGAAGAGATGAACATTTTCACTTTTCCAGGTGATCTTGAATGTTGAATCGAGCGGCGGCGAAGTATTGCGCGATGCCCGGATCAATATCTTGCTGCCGCCGAGATCGCAGTGAAGTATCTTGTCCGCACCGAGATATTCTATATTGACGAGCCTTGCCTCCACGCCGCCTTCGGAAACGGAAATCTCCTCCGGCCGCACGCCGACCAGAAGATCCTTCCTGTCCGCGAGTTCGGACGGGAAGCTCTGCCGGAGAGCCCCGCGCACGAGATCGCCGGCCGGGAACACGTTCATCGGTGGCGTGCCGATGAAGCGCGCGGAGAATGCGCTCTGCGGGTCGCCGTACAGTTCCGTGGGATGGCCGATCTGTTCGACATGCCCGGAATTCAGCAACACGATCTGGTCGGCCATCGTCATGGCCTCGATCTGGTCGTGGGTCACATAAAGCATCGTGATCCCGAGCTTCTTCTGAAGGCTCTGGATCTCCATGCGCATTTCATTGCGCAGCTGCGCATCGAGATTGGACATGGGTTCGTCCATCAGGCAGATGGGCGCGTCCGATATGATGGCGCGCGCCATCGCGACACGCTGCTGCTGTCCTCCCGAGAGCTGGGACGGCTTGCGGCCCAGATACGGCTTAAGCCCCAGCATGTCCGCAACGCGCTCCAGGCCTTCCCTTTGCTTGGCCGAGGAGACCTTCCTGACCTTCAGGCCGAAGAGGATGTTCTCCGCGACATTGAGATGCGGGAACAGCGCATAGGACTGGAAGACCATGGAAATGTTCCGCTCGGCGGGCGCAAGGTCCGTGACGTTCCTGCCGCCGATGTGGATTTCCCCGTTCGTCACCGTTTCCAGCCCGGCGACGATGCGGATGAGCGTCGACTTCCCGCAGCCGGACGGCCCCAGCAGCACCGTGAAGGTTCCCGGCGCCACCTCGAAAGAGATGTCCTTCAGGGCGTCAACGGCACCCCATGACTTGCTTATGTTCTTCAGGCGTATGGACGTCATGCACACTCCAAATGGGTCGGCACATCCGTGCTCTCCCGTTCCCCCCGCACTGACAAATTCAGCGAAATAACAATATGAGCGCTATAGCGCATAATGAGCGTCACTGATCTTTCCACGCTTGTCAATAGGGTCGGGAAAGCGCTTTTCAATCCGGATGACGCCTGGGCGAGCGCCCGATGCTGGGCAGGCGCGACAGCCACGCCGAAAGCCTCGCCGCAGGCGACCCGCGGCGAGGGAAGAAAGAAGGGCGAGACCCTTCTGCGTGTTTTCAAGCATGCCTATGGGCGGTGGCGCGGGCCGTCAGGCCGGCTCGCCGTTCCATTCCAGCTCCGGCGGCAGGGCGCCCTGCCCGATCACCGGGGAATCGTGCATCAGGTCGTAGAAATGGACGGCATCGCCATAGGCCTTGTCCACAAGGATGATGTTATAGGCCGGCGCGTGGGCGATGTATTTCGCGTCCGGGCTCCACTGATCGAAGACCAGATGCTGGCTCACACCGCGGGTGATCGTCATGTAGAGGTTTCCGGTCCTGACATTCGCCTCCGCGTGGACATGCCCCGCGAAGATGCGGCGGACATTTCCGTATTTTTCGCAAATCCGCACGAATTCATCCGATTGCACCAGCGCGATCTTCTCGTGGTGTCGAAGCCCAATGGGGAAGGCAGGATGATGCATGAAGACGTAGACGTCCCGCGAGCCTGCGTCCGCGAGCTTCCTGTCGAGCCATTCCAGCCTCTTCGGGCAGAGCCAGCCGTAGATCTTGCCCTCGGCAACGGTATCGAGCACGAGCAGGCGGATACCGCCGGCATCGACCGCATATTGCGTGAAGCCGTTCTCATCGCGCTGAATGTTCGGGAAGGACCGCTGGAAATTGCCGCGGAGATCGTGATTTCCGATCGCCATCAGGACAGGAACGGCAAGCTCGCCCACGATCTGCCCGAGCGCGGCATAGGACTCCATCGAACCGTCGTCGGCAAGGTCGCCGGTCAGGATGCAATAGTCCGCATCGGCGTGATGCGCGTTGATACTTCGGATGCACTGCCTCAGCCGCTCGCGCCGGTCGAGCGGCGGCTGATCCGGAGTGCCGCAGATGTGCAGATCCGAAAGCTGAATGATCTTCATGAATATCCCCCGATCATGCGGAATAGAGAAGATTTAATTTATGAGCGCCTGCGCTCATGATGTCAATTTACAAAAAGCGGCGCCCTCATCCGCGCCGGCGCGGACGCGCGGTCGATCGGATATGCCCGGGATATTAGTAGGAATCGATGAGGAACTGCGCTGTCCGGCTATCCGTCACGAGCGTGTTGATGAAATTTGCCCGCACCGCTGCAAGAACGGCCTCGTGCCGCGATTCCCCGCCCGCCACGGCGATCACATCGGGCACGGCCCGCAGGAGATGCATCGGTATCGTCAAGGCGCGCTCGGTGAACTCGGGAGCGATCAGGTTGCCGTCCGAATCGAGGATATTCGCAAGGACCTCCGCCGCCGCGCCACGCGAGGCGACAAACTTCTGATCCTCCGGCGAAACGGAATCGTGGATCATGGATTCGCCCGGTCGCCACGGCGCGATAGCCACCATCGCCTTCGTGAGCTTCGGGAAGAGGGAATAGGCGCCCTCGATCCCGGGCTCTCTGCGCAGGGAATCGGCCGCCTGGAGGGAACTGAGCACAATAGGCGCGAAGATCGGGTAGGACAGCCCCGAGGTCAGCTGCGTAAGCCGCCGTATGGTCTCTATCGGGCTTTCCCACAAGGATGCCGCCGCCGCCACGCCGCCGATCTGGACGACGGTGCAGTCCGGCAGCGACCGGATAATCCGGGCGATGCGGCTGGCCGTCCGGCCAGACGGAAGGCCGACAATGTCGGTGGATTCGATATGCTCGACGAAATAGGAAGCCGTCGCCTCGGCAAGCACCTGTATCAATTCGTTCTCGGGCAGCCACGGCACGACGATGGCACGATCAAGGCCGCAGACCGCCTTCAGCCTTTTTGCCCGCTCCGGGTCCAGTCCATCCGGCCGCATGAGAGTGATGTTTACCAGCCCGGATTCACGAGCCTCCTTCAGTAGGCGAGCCACCTTGAACCGGCTGATGCCGAGTGCTTCCCCAATGGCCGCGCGCGAAGAATCCTCAAGAAAGTACATTTCCGCAACTTGGAGCATGAGTGATGCCCGTGCGGGGGTGACGGTCTTTCGCTCCGTCTTGCTCGTTGAATTTGCCTCCATAGTCGGCCCTTTTCTGCTGTTCCGCGCATCGCTTTAGGGCGAAGTCGAATTGATAGTCGTTGCTGGGAGAATCTTACTCGTCGCGCTCTCGATGCTGCAAGCGTCAATACCACCAACTTAGCGCTACGGGATGTGCAGCGATGATCTCTAGCCACTAAAGTTCCCGCAGATATTCGGACAGGTGAATTTCATCACGGGAGTTCATCGATGTGTCGGAGGTAAACTCCCGCTGAGCCTGCGCTTTGCACCAACTTCCAATTGGTCACTGACTTTACGCCCAGCAAAGCCGCAGGGGGCTCAGCGACGCCACTTTGCGTGCGATAACGCAACGAATTCCACTTGGCTCTACAGAGAAACCGGGCTTGCGCGTGGCGAGCCTTTTGAAGGCCAGGACATACTGCCTGCCGGGCCGCGACCAGCTGACGATCGATGATCATTCCTGACTGAATTGCCTCGATCGGCCGGCACTGCGGTCGTGGTGACGGTAATCAAATGAGAAGACGTACAAGCTGGCGTCATGAACCCGGAGACGTCAGCTCCAGAAGCGGTATTCTAGACCAGATGGAAGGCTCCGAGGTCGATATGATGCCGCCATAGCCGGTGGCATTCGCATCGGCACCATCGTCACCATTGGCGCACGTTGTGGCATCGCGTATGCCGTCGCGCCCGTCTGCGTCAAAGCCTGAGGTTCAGCTCCTATCATCCAAAAGGCGCCAGTGTAACCGGGCCTTTCTATGAGAGGGAACCGAGCGGATTTAGCTCTGCCCTGAATCTTCGTGCCCCCTGTAAAACGCAAACGGCGGCCGCATTTAAAACAGTGCGGCAACCCGGACGCTATTAGCCGCGCTGGGGGAGGTTTGAGGATTGTGCCCCATAGCGCCTGCTAAGCGCGGCCCTCCAAGCACGCATCCTGCTCACAGAGAGCCTGGATAGTTGCGAAGCGCTGTGAAGTGGGTGATGGTCAGCAGCTGAAGATTGCGTCCCTTCTACCTGGCAAGGCTGGCGATCCGTTCGAGGTGGCTCAGATAACCGTGTGTCGATCAACGGTTTTCTCTGCGCTCCGGCGTGCACAGGGGGCAGTCTGTCGGACGCTAAGCAAGTGGAAGACAGTACACCCACCATACCCCCCATATCAAACCTGGATCGTTCGACGGCGTTCAAACGCGTGGGCCGACGGGACAGTGCAGGCAGAACTTCCGGTCTAAGACTTAATCTGTAGCACATGCTGTTCGACGACGGGTTGACATGATGGCGTTCGAAGCAAATTCTTCAATTTATCGTTTGTTAATTCTGGGGGGCTGGAATGGACTCGATCGTCAGGGCGATTGCGATGTTTGTGCTTGCGTTGATTGCAGGCATGGGGCCGGTATCACCTTCCTTCGCTCAACAACGCTGCACAGCAATCGAATTTCCGGCTGGCAAGGACACCATCTTTTTAAGTGGCCTCGCGCCTGCCGACGATATTGCCTGCTACGCGCTTGACACCCAGGTCGGGCAGAAAATCTCGCTGAAGGTTCTGCGTGGCGACAATACGGTTTTCGGAATCGCGGATGTCCAAGATGCCGTGGACGTATTCACCTTCACGGCTCAGAGGACAAATTATGAAATCAATGTGGGTCAGTTGATGCGCGCGACAGGCCCTGAGAGATTTCGTATCTCGGTCAAGCGCAGTGGGGGGCAAGAAATAGCTGCGAATGATTCTTGGGCCATCGGGATATCGTTGCATCCGCAACGATTATTCGCGAGACAGACGGCCGAGGACGGAAGTGCCTTTCTGCAGCTTATCTGCGCCAAGCAATCCGGCACGGGGTTCGGCATTTCCCTGCATAATTATGCAGGCGATGCACTTATGCGCGGGAGCGATGCCGAACATCCGGCAAAGATGATAGTCACAGATGCTCGTGGTGGAGATCAGAGTTTTGATCTTCGGATGCGCTATTTGAGATCGGATCAGATCTGGACCTCTGTGCTGAATGCCCCACGCGGCTTCATCGGATCGTTCGCGGCCGGGTCCAGGCTGATTCTCGCGAACGGCGACGGGGTCCCGATAGCGTCCTTCAACCTGCGCGGCTCCTCGAAATATGCCAAGGCGGCGCTCAATTTCTGCGGTGGAGACAGCCAGGCCGTTACAGATACCGGCACGCTTAAGACAGCCAGCCAGGATACCGCAGTTGCAAAGAACGTTGCGGTGACGTTGGACGCGGGCGCCGGATCACCCTTCCGCGATTGTGAACATTGCCCTGAGATGGTCCCGCTTCCGCCCGGTTCTTTCATGATGGGCGCAAGCAAGAGGGAAGTAAATCAGCTTAAGTATGTGCAATGGGCGACACCGCAACATGAGGTGTCGATTACCTATCCTTTCGCCATAGGCCGGATGGAGACCACTGTCGATGAGTTCGACACCTATGTGAAGGAGACCGGCATTCAGGTGGGCGGTAAGTGCGGCATTCGCACAATCGAAAGCGGACCAAGCAAGTTCAGATACTCAGGCACTCCGATTCCAGGTGGTGATAAAACTGAAAGCGCACCCTATGTAGTCTACATCGCCGACGGTTCCTACGCGCAGCCTGGGTTATCCGTAACTGGAAAACAGCCCGCTGTCTGCATCTCTCGTAACGAGATGAAGGGCTATCTTGAATGGCTCAGCACAAAGGCTGGCAAGCACTATCGGTTGCCGACGGAAGCGGAATGGGAATATGCGTACAGAGCAGGCACAGATACATACAGCTATTGGGGTAACGACTTCAAGCAGACATGCGACTACGCGAATTTCGCTGATCGGAAGTCCGGGTACCAGGCAGGCATGGCGGCCTCGTGTTCGGAGAAAATCCATCCCGGCTGGACCGCTGAGGTAGGCTCCTACAAGCCCAATCCGTGGGGCCTCTACGACATGGGCGGCAATGCTCAGGAGGCGGTCGAAGATTGTTTCCACCAAAGCTATGATGGTGCGCCTACCGACGGGTCCCCTTGGACCGAACCGGATTGCGTCGTCTTCACGGCACGTAGCGGTGATTATGAGTTGACGCAATTTTCCATGCGCGCCTCCGAACGGCTGATCTTCGGTTATAGCGAAGGCAATGACGACGGCATATGGACCCGAGACGAAGATTCCGACGAGCGCTTTAACGTAATGGGCTTCCGCGTAGCCGTTTCGCTCGACGACAAAAGCTGGGACAAGGAAGCGCAGGCTCGTCCGCCGGAAATGCGCGCCAAAGTGAGAGAAGCAGAGGATACCTCGCAAGCGACAACAGAGAACAGTTTGCAATATGATCGTCTGCCGCAGGCGGTAAAAGTTTACGTTGAGGAAGTACGCAATAGCTGCAAGGAATATGATCCGGACGGAATTCCGCCCGATAGGATGTCAGGTATCAGGCCGATTTCACTTTCTGGTGCCACGCCCGCTCTTCTCATCGAGCATGAAACCCTCTGCTCCGATCACTATTCGGGCGCGAATTGCAGTAATCGAGGCTGCGACGTGGTTATCATGGCCGCCGGTAACGGTGACTGGAAGGAAATCTTTCATGAACATCTATACGACGAGATCTTCGATATCGATGAGAATAAGAACCTGAAGTCGATCTCGGCGACGGTCTATGCTGGCGATCCCCATTGTGACCCAGCGCTGAATGCCGAGGTAGTCTCCAGCGATAGCTGTGATGTAACCATTCAGTACGAAAACAAGAATTGGGTTTGGCAGAAAAGGGAAGTGTCTTCCGATGCCGCTCCGAATGAAGCAGAATCGTCGCGAAACAACGAATGTGGTGGTTCTTATATATTCGCGCAGTTTAGCATTCACACCTTTTTTGCCGACCCGTTGCTCAGTCGAAAAGTAGATCGGCACGTCCTAGAGGCAAAGGGAGATGCCGCCTCCTGGTACGACGTCGAATGTGATACGGTAAATCGCCCCGTCGTTCTCACTCGCTACCAATTTGGCAGAAAGATCGCAGTGAGGTTCCTGGAATATAACGGTGAGTCCCGTCATATCACGCGAATGATCGCCAAGGGTCCAGATGGAAAGATTTCCTTGACCGAGATTGTCGAGCGGGATGCCTTGATGCGACCCGCTCGAATTGAGGATCTGGGTGCGGATGGTCAGTTAGAAAAGATTGGCTTGTTTAGCTATCACGACGACTTCGTCGATCTCAATGTGTCTGAGGCTAAAAGTGGAGCCGCTTTGTTTCATATGCGCCAGTGGTTTGACGAGATGGGTGGTCTGAAGAAAGTGCATATGTACTATCCAAAATACTGGTACGACTATCACTACGACCCTGAAACCGGCCTTTATATTTCACATGACAAGTATGGCGGCGACAAAAGATTCGAAATAACGAACTATGAATACGATGAATTCGGGAACACGTTGTTCCGCAGATCTAAATGTGTGGCTAGCTGCGACGAAGACGAGATCGGAAAATTCGACCATGGAAATATGGTTCACGAAGAGGTTTCACGTAAGAACGGCGAAAAGCTTGTCTGGGAAAACGAATATGATGGCGAAGGGCGACTGACAGTATCGCGCCTAAGCGCCAACGGGCGGTTCGTCATGAAGTTCGTTGTCGAAAGGGAAGGCACCGTCGTCAAGAGGACGGTGGGCTACTCGCCCAAAGGCAAGAAGCTTTTCGTCTACAAACTTGCGGAGACGGTTTACATCAACCGAGATGGTTCGCCCACAAATGGAGGGAGTTTCAAGAGGTTCACCAAGCATAATGTCTGGTGAAGAAATGCCCGTCATTCTTGCTCCCCTCTTGAAAGATCCGAACCGGGACCAAACGATATTGAGTGGCCTTAGACATACCTTGCTTCCCAACGCTGGGACGTAGCATCGTCACCGCTCGGTCGGATGGCTTCAATCCGCACAAGTGCCGAGGATCGGTGTCATCGTCCGCACATGAGTGTCGATACGCTTGGGAGCTCTCGCCGGGACGACTTGGCGTTCCGGCAGCGACCACCAAAGTTCATTCACGTGCTCAACCCCCCGTGGTCAGGCGCTGGAGGGGCGAGGGTTGCTGAACCACCGAAAGTCTCGCCTCCAGCCTGCCGAACAGGGCCGTGAGAAATTTCGAGCGAAGAGCGATGGCGGCGCGGCAATCCTGCCGCTCCAGCGCGATCAGCAGATTTCCAGATACTCCCGGCGCCCCGAAGGATGCTCGTTGTCCCCGATCAGGAAGCGTTCAATCATTTCGCGGCGGTCTTCGAGCTGTCGGCTCATTTCGGCCGCGAACCTGTTGCCGCAACTGCAGCCGAGAAGCGTCAAGACCGCACGCTCGTCCGCTCTCGACGGACGAGGGCCTGCGCGCGCTATCACGTCGCGCAGTACCGTCAGGCCTTCCTTCCCGGCGGCTTTGCAGAATTCCTGAAGGATCAGGGAGGATAGCGCGATGGTCGTGTCGCGTAAGGGACGAATATGGTCCGGCCTGACCTCGACAACCGTCCGCCCGTCGCGCCCGTTGATGATTAGGCATTCGACCTCGAGGCGGGGAAACGCCTCCCTCAGCGCGGTACGGCTGACGGCAAGCTCGTCGCACAGTTCCTGTTCCTTCAGCCTTTGGCCGGGCTTTAGGCGGCCGGAGACGATCTGCTCTCTCAACACATCGCTGATGCCGTCCCGAAGGGGGCGCTCACGAAAAATCGGCTGCAAATTCACTGCACATCTTCCTTGCATTCGCCGCTATCGGCAATCGTTATATATCATCGAATATATCGATTCCTAGATGCAAGGGCGACGCTGTGTCGGCATGGGTCGCAAAAGGTACCCGGTTGCCGATCTGATTGCCGGATTGCCGCCAGCTAAGGTCTGTTTACCGACCGTGGCTATGATGCAAAAGCCATTGTCGATCTGGTTGCTGCCACCGGAGGCGAAGCATGCGTCCGCTCTCCTCGCGAGACCTTCTCCTCGCCGGCGCGACATTCATAAATTTGGCAAGCACATATCGAGCACCTGTCACGTCGAGGTTGTCTCCGTCAACTATACCCATGACCGACACCGTTAAAATTCTGGCTTTTCTCAGATAATTGATCGGATCAGCCGCCCTGAGAGAAAAGTCTCAGCGACGCGGAATATCCGTCTACAGTCCCCTTGACTTCATACGCATCGAGATTGTTTACGCACCAGCGAGCCGCCGCGGCTTTCAGGTCTAATCTCTAAATACAACGAATGTCTTTCTTTCTGGGAAGCTTGAAAGCCAATAGAAATATTATTCTTCGTCGCTCCGGCGACGAACACGCTGTATATTAGTCATTTTGATTAGTATTTAAATTCCAACTCCGGGTTTTTGGCGTCTCTCACAGAATGGAATTATTCTATACTTATGTTGCGCACCCGTTTCACTTCGGTTTCTGGGCGTTGGCGCTCAGCCTTGTTTGCCGACGGATCCCCGAATGGTGATGTGTCCGACAAGCCGGAAGCGGACTCGACCAACTCATGAGGATCAGCCAAAGGAGAAGGCACAATTATGGTCACGCCCTCTCCCGCGGCGCTTTGGTAGACTGGTGCGTTTCAAACGCTCATCGATCTGTGCAGATACATCAAGGCGAGCGATGCTCGGTATAAACTGCGGCCTTGCGTCTCGGCTCGATCAGGCAAGCATGAGATACATGGCAAGCAGATCGTGACCTCGTGACCGACTCTTGGCTCCCGGGGGCCTTGATAGTGGCAACCGGGCTGGCCTTCCACAAGTCAGGCATCGGCAATACCGCACACGCAACCTACCGTTCATCGGGAGATGATAGATAGAGGCAAGAATGCCCCAGCGTGCGTCGCCGTCGATGCCTGCTATTTGTTGAGCGCGTCCTTAAGGGACTTTGCCGGCGAGAACGTCAGCTTCTTCGCCGCGGCCACCTTGATCGTAGCGCCAGTTGCCGGGTTTCTCGCTTCACGCGCGGGCGTATCTTTTACCTTGAACTTACCGAACCCCGGAAGCGAAGTTTCCGCGCCAGCGACGGCCGCTGCAGTGATCTGCGCGAGCACCGCCTCCACGATGGCTTTGCCTTGCACCTTGGTTAGTCCATGATCGCCGGCGATCTTGTCTGCAATTTCATTTGTGGTTGTCATTGTCCCTCTCCTGTTTGCCGTGGGATACTGATCCCCGTTTCTGAGCGCTGTCATCTATCTATCAGCCGCGGACCATGCGGGACTTGCGCTTCTCCACAGGATAAATCGAAGGAAAGGCTGTCTCAGCGCCGAGCCGTTTCTTGGTCGATCCCACACCCGACGGTTCGCATGTGTCCTCGCTCATACTCCAAAGACAACGTTTCGCTTGAGGCAATTCGTCTGCAGGCCAAATGACTACAGTGCGTGAATGGGGGAAGCAGCGCCGCGGCAGGCCACCGGGTTCTGGCAACGAGAAAGGGCGTCGCGGAAGAGAGGACGCATAGCGCGTAGCAACGAGTAAGAAGACTATCGCGGGTTCGGCGGGTGTGTTTTGCGGTGGATGAACGATCCGCTCCGGAACGGTACTCATTTAATCTTGGCTATAAGTCAGAAGGCTTGTCTGGGGGCGGTGGCGATATGCAACCGGCTGAATTCAGCCGGATGAGAGACGCCCTGCTTGCATCGTTGCGTTCCCGCGTGGTGCGCGCCGGCGTCTACACAACAGTTTCTCGTATTCCGCCCAAACACACTGCTGATTGATGGTAGCGGTGGGTCACTGTGATCGGTAGCTCCAGGCGGAGTTTCTTGCTGATTGGAATGCCTGCGTTTCCCGGGCCGGGAATGTCGGGCATCGGCAGGCGCCATTCAGATGCAGTGACTTTAATTTACCATGTGTTAACTTATCGATTTACGCCGTTCTGCACTGGGCCTACAATCTATACCTGCAAGGGGGAGCTTCGTGTATGGCAGTCGTCTCCATAGCGTTTGTCGATGATCACCCGGTGCTGCTGGGCGGGCTGGCGCATATCTTTTCCGAGATGCCGGGGTTCAAGGTACTCGGCACGGGGCGTTGCGCTTCCGATGTCGTCGAGGTCTCGACGACGATGCATCCCGATATATTGTTGCTCGACCTGAACATGCCGGGGGATGTCTTTGCGGCGATCCATCGCAGCCGTGAAGTCGCGCCCCGGACCAAGGTCATCGTCTTCACCGCCTCCGCCGGGATCGACCATGCGGTGAGGGCCTTCGAGGCGGGGGCCATCGGCTATGTGCTGAAGGGCAGCACGGACGAAGAACTGATGCAGGCGATCGAAACGGTGCTTTCCGGCGAGACGTTCATCACGCCGAGCTTTGCCGGCAAGGTGATCTCGGCGCTTCGCACGTCGGCAATGCCCCGGTCCGCGTCGCAGGCGGTCAGGTTGAGCGTTCGCGAGGAGCAGATCGTCCGGCTTCTCCTGCTCGGCAGAACGAACAAGGAGATTGCCCTCCGTCTCCAGATCAGCGAGAAAACGGTCAAGCACTATATGACCCTGCTGATGCAGAAGCTGCATGCCCGCAACCGGGTCGAGGTCGTGCTGGCCGCGCAGGAGCTTGGCGGTTTCACCGCCGAGAAGGCGAGCGGCCGGAAGGGCAGCGGCCTTCTCAATTGAAGGGTTTCCACCGCGTTCAAGGCGCGGGCACGGGCTTGAGGCCGGCCTCGATCTGCGCAAGCTTGCTGATGGGCAATTCGACGTCGACCACCGTTCCGCCCGCCTCCGATCGAATGACGATAGTGCCGCCGAAGGTTTCGACGCGGCTTTGGATGCCACGCAGGCCAAGCCTGGACCCATCGCCGGCAGGGGACCTGTGCTCCGCTGCGAGGCCGCCGCTATCGGCTATCCGCAATCCGATATTGGCGCCCCTCAGTTCGGCGTGGACGCGCTGCCCGGCGCCGCCGGCATGCTTGAATGCGTTGTTCAGCGATTCCTGGACGATGCGATAGATGCAGATCTTCAGGGCGCCGGTGACATGCTTCGGCAGATCGCCGAATTCGACGTCGACCCGGGTGCCGGTCAGGTTTTCATGGCGCTCGGCGGCGAGCCTGATGGCCTCCCTGACCCCGAGATCGCCGATCTCCGGCAAGACCAGACCCGCCGAAAGAACACGCAATTCATGGATGACGCCCGCCGTCAGCTCCTCGATTGCCGCGGTATGGGCGGCCGTTTCCTTCGTCGGTCCGCCGCTCCGGAGCCTGCCAAGCCTTAGCATCAACAGGCTCAGGATCTGTATCGGGCCGTCGTGAAGATCGAGGCCTATTCGCCCGATCAGTTCTTCATTGGCGGCATTGGCGTCCAGCCTGGCGCGCTCGGCCTTCAGGCGAAGCTCCTCGTTCGTCGCCGCCAACTGCTGCGAATCCCGAAAACGCGCCTGCAATTCGGCCCGCTGCCGCGATATCAGCCGGCTCCCCCGGCGAACGATCAGGTAAAGCACCGTGAGCATGACCAGGGTGGTGAAGCACACGACGATCCAGGTCCGCATCACGCCGAGTTCGAGCTGTGCGTCGAGGATTTCTGCATTCTCGTAGATCTCGCCGACGGCGATCACCTCCCCTGTCGTATTGCGGTGCAAGGGCGCATAGACTTCGATCGTGGAGAGGCCGAGCTTCTGTTCATGGGCGCTTTCCCCGCTCGTCATGTCGTCGAACTCGGCGATGACCTCACCGCCTGCGGCCCTGGCGACATCCGCCGAGACGAATTTCCGGCCGATCAGGTCCTTCGGCTCGTTGACGTAGATCACCGTGCCATCGACTCTCCATATCTTGAGGGAGATGATGCTCCTGCGGATCGGCTGGTCGTCGAAGAGCAGCGCATCAAGTGCCTTCTGGCTTTCTGCCGGCAATCGGCCGTCCGGACCGATATCCTGGACCAGCGGTTCGACGAAGGCCTCGAGAAAGGCGGCCCCGGCCGAACCGGAGACCGCAAGGACGCTTCGTGTGATCTGCCGGTTGATCCAGGTTCCGAGCACCGCCATCGAGAGGCACAGCACCACTGCCGCCGCCGCCAGGAACTGGCTCGACAGGTTCAGGCCCGAAAGCCAGCCCTTCTCCCTTTCGTGCTCCTCCATGACAGGCGGCACCCGTTCCATTTCCCCCTTGGCAGGATACACGCAAAGCGGCAGGCGCCAATAGCCTTGCCACCGGGGACTGAAGAGGTCAGCGCTCGCGGAACGCCTTGCTGAACTGGTCGACGATCGGCTTTACGAGGTAGGAAAGCGCGGTCCGTTCGCTGGTCGTGACGTAAACCTCCACCGGCATGCCCGGAATGAGCCGGCTCTTGCCGATCTTGGCCAGTTCCCCTTCGCCGATCTCGACATCTCCCTTGTAGAAGAGCTGGCCGCTGGCCGTATCGCGCGTGGTGGCGGGCGAGACATGGGACACCAGGCCGGAAAGCTCCGGCGTCGTCCGCTGGTTCAGCGCCGTAAGGCGCAGGCGCGCGGCGCTGCCGGGCTCGACCTGGTCGATGGCCGCCGGCTGCAGTATGACCTCGACCTTCAGCCGCGCATTCGCCGGAACGATGGTTACCAGCACTTCGGCCGGGGTGATGACACCGCCGATCGTGTGGATGTTGAGCTCGTTGACCGTGCCGGCGAGCGGTGCGCGTATCTCGGTGCGCGACAGGCGGTCGGATATCGCCATCTGCCTGTCCTGTAGCTCGGACACCTTGGTCTCCACCGCCGTCAGTTCGCGCTGTGCCTCCGTGCGCGCCGTCTCATCGATGGCGATGATCTGCAGGCGGATCTCGTTCACCTTGCTGCGCGCGCGGGCAATGGCGGCATCGATCTCCCCTTGTTCTCCCTGGAGCCTTGCGAAATCCCGGTTCGCCGCGTAGAGCGGCGCGCGCTCGATCAATTGCTGACGGGTGAGCTTTTCGAGTTTGGCCCGCTGCTCTTCCACCAGGGCGATCTCGTCGGCCTTGGAGCTTCGCTGGGCCTCCAGCCCGACGATCTCCTTTCCGACCTGCACCGTGCCGAGTTCGAGCTGCTGCTTTCGGCTTTCCCGGTTCAGGCGGTTGCCCTCGAACAGCCGCTGCTCGCCGGTAACGAGCAGGCGCGTTTCCGCGTGGCGAATGTCGAGATCGCCGGGAAACTCGATATGCGCCAGCAGATCGCGCTCTGCCAGAAGGCGGGCCCTGCGGACGCTGAGCTCAAGCAACTGCGCCTTGACGATGGACAGTTCGGCCCGCGTCTGGGCGTCGTCGAGGCGAAGCAGAACCTGCCCCTCCTTCACCTGATCGCCCTCGCGCACCGCGATCTCGCTGACGATGCCGCCGTCGCGATGCTGGACGGCCTTTATCTGCTGGTCCACCGCGATCTGCCCTTGCGCGATGACCGCACCGGACAATTGCATCGTCGCCGCCCAGCCGCCCGCACCGGCAACCAGGAGGAAGCCGAGCGTCGTGCCGGCAAATACCCGCGGACCGATGCGAAAGGGATTGCTGTTTTCCTTGCTCATTGAAGCCTCCCGTCAAACCTGTTCGATGACGACGAGCATGCGAGCCCCGTCGATCGTCACGGTCGTTTCCCAGATGCCGTCCCGGTTGAAATCCGCCTCGATGACCGTCCGGCTCAGTTCGTCGACCCGGTCGTGGCGGTAGCGGATGGCAATGTCGTCCTCTTCGAAGTCGTCGCCGTAGATCGCCTCGAACTGGTCCTCGTGCCTGTCGAGGACCCGTTCGAAGATGTCATACTTCGACATGTGGATCCGGTCGCCGACGGCGAAATCGAGGATGATGTGATTTGCCGCAGCAGGAGGCCCGGCACCTTCCGTCGGCAGGGCCGGAGGCAGGAACCGGAAGACGTCGTCGCCCGCGCCGCCCGTCAGGACGGTCGCGTGCCGCGTGCTCGCGGTGATGTAATCGTTTCCGCTTCCGCCAATGGCGGCCTCGAAGGAAGAGAGCGTGTCGCTTCCGATTTCGACACCGGATGCGCGGCCTTCGTCAAGGTCGATGGTCACGCCGGAGGCAGTGCGGGAATAGTCTATCGTATCGTGGCCGTCGCCGCCGTCATGGATGTCGTCGTCCCCGTCGGGTGCGGCCACGACCCGGTCGTCGCCGTCACCGCCGAAATTGGCGTCACGGCCGGGGCCGTCGATCAGAAGATCGTCGCCGTCGTCGCCGTAAAGGCGGTCGTCCCCTTCACCCCCGTCGAGGATGTCGGCGCCGGCGCCGCCGAACAGCATGTCGTTTCCTGCGTTGCCGAAGAGGACGTCGTTCCCGGCATCCCCGTAAAGCCGGTCGTCGCCGGCGCCGCCGGAAATCGTGTCGTTACCCGCACCGCCGAAGACGATATCATCGCCGTTGCCGGCAAAGACGATGTCGTCGCCGTCCCCCGCCACGATGTGATCGTCACCGTTCCCGCCGGCAACGACGTCGTCGCCGCCCCTCGCATCGATGTTGTCGTCCCCGGCCCCGCCGGCGATATCGTCGCCGCAGGCCGTGCCGAGGATGATGTCATCGCCGTCCGATCCCTCGATGGCGTTTCGCCGGACGTTGAAATAGGCGACCTGGTCGACGAAGAAGTCGCCGTCCGTGATCTGATAGCTGAGCGTCACCTGCCCTTCGAGCTTCGCTCCGCCCTGGAACAGCCAATATCCGTTCGCCGGCACCAGCGTGCCGTGGGAAATCGTCAGATTGCGTATGGAGAGCACGTCGCCATCCGGATCCTGGGCGTTGCGCAGCAGATCGGAAAGAGCGATGACCAGCGAGGCGCAGCCCGTGACATCCAGCAGATAGACGGGTCCCGTGACGCGCGGCGCGCGGTTGGCCCGCTCCGTCTCGCCGTCCTCGCCGTCCTCGCCGGGAGCGTCGGTCTCCGTCTCGCCGTCGTCCGGCCCTGCTGAGCCCGCACCGGGGATGTCGGGCCGGCTCTTTCCGCCTTCGGGATTGCTCCCCGTGGCAGGCGCGTGGAAAAGCGATCCGGGGAACGCATTGTCGTTGGCCGCAAGGGACCCGAAGCCGAACGATTTTGCGCCCACCCATCCCTTGACGTCGATGTCGAAGGTGATACCTGCCTGCAGGCTCTCCGGCCGGGCAAGCTCCTTCAGGAAGCGCTCGTCGGCCGGCAGGTCGCGTTCCTGCGGATAATCGTCCGGGGAAGAAAGCGCGTGATCGACAGGCAGAACGAGATCCTGCGGGACGCCCGCGCCCGTGGACGACCCCTCGTCTTCCTTTTCAGTCTTCCGATCCTCCTCCCCCTCCTCTGCCGGGCGGGCGCTGCTCTCGAAGAAGGAGCGGAGATAGAGGACCAGTCCCGCCAGCATCAGGCCCAGCGCAAAGGGCGTCCTGGATTTCAGCTCCGCTCCCTTCAGGACATAGCGCCTGGAAGGATCGGGCTCGGCGGGTGCCTGCCTTGTTGCCTTGATATCGATGATCATGTCAAAACCCGCGCCGCAAGACCTGCGCGCTCCATTCTCATGTGGCTTGCGGAAGCGGCGGCCGGTGCGGGCGGCGTTGCCTGGATGACGGCGCCGAGCACGTCTTCCTTCGGCCCGAAGGCCGTCATCTTCCCGTTCTGCACCACCGCGACCATGTCGACCGCAGCGAGCGCGCTCGGCCGGTGCGCGATGACGACGACGATGCCGCCGCGACACTTCACGCCCTCGATGGCGGCGGTGAGAGCCGCCTCGCCCTCGCTGTCGAGGTTGGAGTTCGGCTCGTCGAGCACGACGAGGAAGGGATCGCCGTAAAGCGCGCGGGCAAGGCCGATGCGCTGGCGCTGGCCACCGGAAAGCGACACCCCGAGCGGCCCCAGTTCCGTCTTGTAGCCATCGGGCAGGCGCACGATCATGGGATGGACGCCCGCTGCCGCGGCCGCCTTGACGATGGCCCGCGCCTCCGCGGCCTCATCGAGACGGGCTATGTTCTCCTCGATGGTGGCGTCGAGCAGCGAGACCTCCTGCGGCAGATAGCCGATATAGGAGCCGAGCCGGGCGTCTTCCCATTGTGTCAGCTCGGCATCGTCCAGCCGCACGCTGCCGCGCAGTGTCGGCCATATCCCGGTCAGTGCGCGTGCGAGGGTGGTCTTGCCACCGCCGCTGGAGCCGATGACGCCGAGGGCCTGGCCGGCCCTGAGCTCGAAGCTGACGTCGCTCAGCAGCACCCGGCCTGACCCCGGTGCGGCGACGGTGAGGCCTTCGACCTTCAGCGAGCGTTCCGGTGCCGGCAGGTCCATCGGTTCGGGCGCTGACTGCAGGGCAACCACCGTTTCGCGCAGCCGCTGGAAGGCCGCCCTCGCCGCAACGACGCTCTTCCAGTTGCCGATGGCAAGATCGATCGGCGCCAGCGCCCGTGCCGAGGCGACGGAGGCGGCGATGATGGCGCCGGCGGAAAGCTGACCCTGGATGGTCAGGTATGCGCCCAGCCCCAGCACCGCCGATTGCAGGATCATCCGCACGACGCGCGAAATGGCGCCGAACGTGCCGGTGATGTCGTTGGCGCGCGTCTGGAGATGAAGGTGGTCCTCATTGGCGCGGTCGAACCGTTCGACGGCCCGGCGGGCAAAGCCCATCGCCTTCAGGATATCGGCGTTGCGGGCATTGGAATCGGCAATCGCGTTGCGGGTCACCACGGCCGTATGGGTGGCGCCCGCCAGCCGCCGCGTCATCAGTTCCGTGGCGATGGTCAGGAGCGTCAGCACGACCGCCCCGCCGAGGGCGAGCGCCCCGAGAAGCGGGTGGAGGATATAGACGAACGCGAGGAAGAGCGGCATCCACGGCAGGTCGAACAGGGCGATCGGCCCCTGGCTGCCGAGAAAGCTGCGAACCGTATCGACGTCGCGCCCGCGCTCGAGCGATTCCACCGTCGAGAAGCCGAAGCGCGGCATGTCGACGGCGACCCGGTGGGCCAGCGGCGCGATCTTCCGGTCGAGGCGCGCACCGATCCGCACGAGGATCTGCGCACGCAGGATATCGAAGAGGCCCTGGAAGAAATAGAGGCCGACCGCCAGGATCGAGATGGCGAGCAGCGTCGGGATGCTCGCGCTCGTCAGTGCGCGGTCGTAGATTTGCAGCATGTAGAAGGCGCCCGTCAGCGCCAGGATGTTGATGATGCCGGACATGACGAAGAGGAAGAGGCCGACGGCGCGGAAGCCGCCGGTCAGTTTCTCCGCATTCTTCCGCCTGGCTGCGGACATCGGCTCTTTGGAACGCATGACTGTCACCCGCTGAACTGGATTTCGCTTGCCGGAGGCGCCTCATGCGCCTCCGGCCCCATGTGTGTCAGAGATCGAAATCGCTGGCCGTCAGGTTGTGCGAGCCCTTGATCGAGAGCTTGAAGTCCGCGGTGTTGCCACCGGAGGCGTTGCCCTCGACGACGGTGTAGTCGATGCCGTCGCGGTTCTCGTGGGTGACAAGCAGTTCGCCGCTCGCACCGGAGAAAGCGCCGGAAACCAGCGTGAAGGCCTGGTTGCCGGAAGCCGCCCAGTTAGCGTCCATTCCGCTGAGGTCCAGCCTGTCCCCGGGCTGGAAGCCCATGATGGTGTCGCCATGCGCATCGCCTGCCGACAGGAAGCGGAAGATGTCGTTGCCCGCGCCCCCGTCCATCACGTTGACGGCGGCGCTCGCCGTTATGACGTCGTTGCCCGATCCGGTGACGATGTTCTCGATACCCCAGATCGTATCGGAGCCGGACTGGGCGCTGACCACGCTGCCGCGGCCGTTGAAGCCGGTTCCGAGATCGGCCGTGATGTTCGCATTGATGGCGGACATGTCGAGCGTGTCGTTGCCGGTGCCGCCGTTCATGTGGTCGCCGTAGTAGACGTCGTCGCCGTCGCCCACCGCCGCCACGAAGATGTCGTTGCCGTCGCCGCCGAAGACCGTGTCGTTGCCGAGGCCGCCGTCGAGCAGGTCGTCGCCGGCTTCACCGAAGAGGCGGTCGTTGCCGGCATCGCCGTAGATCATGTCGTTGCCGCTGCCGCCGAGCGCGTTGTCGGCGCCGTCGCCGGCAAAGATCATGTCCCGTCCGTTGCCGCCGACGATGGCCTCACCGTTCACGGTGCCGATCAGGACCCCGAAGGCATCGTCGTCGTCCTCCGTCCCGCCGGCCTGATTGTCATCGTCGTCGTTGTCGTCCTCATCGTCGTTGCCGTCCGGCACGACGCCGTTGTCGTTATCGTCGTCCTCGTTCTCTTCGTTCTGGTTGCCGGTCGCGGGTGAAATGAAATCGCCCGGCACGGTCCCGTCGCCTTCCGAGACGAATTGCGGCAGGCCGCCATTGCTGAAGAAGGTCAGCGAATGCCCCTCGCCCACGAGCGTGGTGGAGCCGTTGACGTTCCGGACCATGTCGTAGTCGTCAATGGTCGTTTCGTTCGGCAGTTGCACGACATCCTGCGGCCGCAGCGTGCCGATGATCGTGTCGTTGCCGCCCTTGGTCTTGAAGACGACGCGGTGAGCCGAGGCGAGCTGCGAGATGTCGACCGTATCGTCGCCCTCCGAGCCGATGATGGTGATCGTGCTCAGCCGCAGGCTGGTCTCCTCGCCCTGCTCGGCGAAGTCGCCGATCAGTTCGAAGCGGTCGCCGCCGGCGGTTCCTGCACCGCTCGCCGGGCTGCCGTTGATGACGATCTCCTCGATCTCGGACAATTCGGCGATGACCTGCGGAGCGCTCTCGATGCCGTTCACCACGACCGAGCGGGTCACCACGATCTCGGTGCCGCCGCCGCGAAGCACGAGGCCCGGAATGACGGTCTCGGCGTCCTCGGCGGGATAGAAGCGGAAGATCTCGTAGGAATCGTCGCCGGTGATGACGAAGGTATCGCCGGCAATGCCCTCCGACCCGCCATCGACCACGTCCCAGCCGCCATTCGGCGCCTGCCAGTGGATGATGTCGTCGCCGCTGTCGCCGAAGAGGAAATCGTCCCCTGCCCCGCCGTCGATGACGTCGTCGCCCGATCCGCCGTTGATCGTGTCGCTGCCGCCGTTCCCGAGAATGATATCGGCGCCCGCGGTCCCGTCGAGAGTATCGTCGCCATCCGTTCCGGGAATGATATTTTCACCGGCAAGGATGAAATCCGTGCGGTCCACCGTATTGTTGCCCGTCCCCGAAACGCCGTTGAGCGTGATCGATCCGCCGCCGGCGATGTCGATGCGCGTCGTGGTGCCGTTGGAGGTGATGGAAACGCGTGCGTCGAAGTCCGCCTCGGTGATGCCGAGGCCGCTGAGGTCGATCTTGTCCTGGCCGCCGCCGGTGGGGTTGGCGTCGAAGCTGGAGACGACATCGTCGCCGAAATCCAGTTCGTCATAGACCAGCCTGCTGAAGCCGGCGCCGAGATTGATCGTGTCGTTGCCGGCACCGCCATTGACCGCGTCGTTGCCGTTGCCGGCATTGATGACGTCGTCGCCGGCCCCGCCATGGAGGAAGTCGTCCCCGTCGCCGCCGACCAGCCGGTCGTTGCCGGCCTCGCCGTAAAGGCTGTCATTGCCGGCGCCGCCGGTGATGACGTTGTTGAGCTCGTTGCCAGCCCCGGTGAAGGTGCCGGTCCCGGTATAGGTCAGGTTCTCGACGTTCGCGTCGAGAATGTAGCTCGCCACCGTCGTCTGGACTGTGTCCGTTCCGCCGTTCTCCAATTCGACCACCGTATCGCCGATGTCATCGACGATGTAGGTGTCGCCGCCGGCGCCGCCGACCAGCAGATCGGCGCCGGCGCCGCCATTGAGCGTATCGGCACCGTTGTTGCCGAACAGCATGTCGTCGCCGGTATTGCCCAGCAGCGTCGTCGCCTGGGAACTGCCCAGATCGACCAGGATGGTATCGACGTCCGGTGCCGCCTCAAGCGTGGTGCCCGTTCCCGTGTGCAGCGCGTAGCTGCCGCGCATGATCTCGTCGCCCTCGTCGTCGGCAAGATAAAGCTCGTAGCCGTGATAGCTGCCGCCGTCGAAGGTGATCGTCTCGACGGTGCTGCCGGCACCGTTGAACTGGCCCGCCACGCGGATCGTCTGCCCGTTGAGCGTGATGACGAGATCGCCATTGGCGGCCCGGCTGAAGTTGAGGGCGGAGAGCGCCTCGCCGTTGGTCGCCACGCTGATCCGGTCGTTGCCGGACGTCTCCTCGATGCGGTCCGTGCCGTCATTGAGGCCGAAGACATAGATGTCGTCGCCGGCGCCGCCGCGCAGCGTGTCGTTGCCGGCCCCGCCGATCAGCACGTCGTTGCCGGAAAGGCCGTTGAGCGTATCGTTGCCCGCAAAGCCCATGAGGACGTCGTGGGTGAGGCCGGTGCCGGCGACGTCGCCATTCAGCGTCTCGTTGGCGTCCGTGCCGGAGATGACGTTCATCGTCAGGTCGGTGAATTCGAGCCGCTCGATGTTACGCACCGTGTCGCGGCCATCGAGAACGGGCCGCTCGGTCACGCCCTCGATGTTCTCGGCGAGGGGATCGGTCTCGTCCGTCGCCGGCGGCGCGTGGTCGACATAGAGGCTACCGTCGGTGTTCACGCCGAAGCCGTAGTGCTCGCGAATGTCCGTATAGACGGCCGTGTCGATGTCGCCCGCGGCATTGCCGTCGACGATCTCGCGCACGATCGACAATTGACCCGGATTCAGCACGCCGGCCAGCATCAGCATGTCGAGGGAACGTCCGCCGAACTGTGCCGATGCCCCCGCCCGTACCGCGCCCTTCACCATGTCGGTTTCGAGGTAGACCTTCTTCGTCATGCCGTCGGCCGTGTAGGTCTCGCCGTTCGCGACGATCCGGATGCGCACGTTGAGCCATTTGTCGCCGTCGATGACATCGTCGCCGGCAAGGCCCTTGATGCGGTCGCTGCCGCCGCCGCCGAGCAGGATGTCGGAGGCGTCGGCCGTTTCGAGGACGACGGTCTCCGCGACGCCGTCGTTGCCGACTTCGACATGGCGCTGGCGATGGGCGACCAACATATCCAGCCCGTCGATGAGCGCGACATTGCGCTCCAGAAGGGCATTCGAGTAGGAATAGAGCGGTGAATCCGGGCCGGGGATGGCCGCCGTGCCGGTTGCCTCGACCCGGGTGTTGACTGGTACCACGCGGCCCGTCAGCACGTCATCGAATTTCCAGCCGGAAAGCCCCTCCACCAGATCGAAGCGGTCCCGCAGGATGAAGGCTTCCTGGTTGGCGAAGATGGGGATGCCGAGGTCGGAATTCGCCGCCACGGGATCGTCCTTGTGGATCGCCCAGTCGAAGCCGGACATGCCGTTGCTGCGCTGGATGCCGACGCCCTGGAACATGATGTCGTCGCCGGCCTCGGCGTCATAGTCCGTATCGCCGTTCTGGCCGTTCAGCACGTCGTTGCCGACGATGGTGGAGTTGAACATCAGCTCGGAGTTCTCGCCCGCAAGCGTATCGAAGCGGCCGCCGCCTTCCAGCCAGTCGTCGCCGGCCTCGCCGAGCAGGAAATCCATGCCGTCGCCGCCGAGGATGAAGTCGTTGCCGATGCCGCCCATGACGGTCTTGCCGTCGGGGCCGGCGATCAGGAAATCGTTGCCTTCGTTGCCGAAGATCAGCGAAAGCCCACTGCCACCGTGAATGACGTCATTGCCTTCCTCGCCATGGAGGAAGTCCATCGCGCCGATATCGGTGCCCGCATTGGTGATGATGTCGTCGCCCGAGCCGCCGTGGATATGGTCCACGCCGTAGCCGCCTTCCAGGCGGTCGTTGCCGGCCCCGCCCCAGATCGTGTCGTCGCCCTCGCCGGTGATGATGTGATCGTCGCCGTCGGTGCCCTGAACGACGACGTGCTCGACGCCGTTGTAGCGCAGGTACTCGGCAACGCCGTCGCCGTCAGCATCGCGGCGCTCGACCAATGGAGACAGGGCCTCGAGATGGGGATTGTCCTGGACGGGATCGCTCTTGCCCGTCATGGCCAGTTGCCTTGCCGCGTCGAGATAGAGGACCCGGTCCGGACGCGAGAAGAAATCGCCGGGGATCGCCGTGCCCGTTTCGCCAAGGTCGGTCGTGCGCAGGGCCATCTTGGAAAGCGAGTTGCCTTCGAGTTCGGAGAGCAGGTTGAGCCCCTGGACGCGCGAGAGATAGTAGAAGCGGTCGCCGTCCTGCAGGTTTTCCATCTGCAGCTCGAAGATGAAGGAGAAGGTGGAGCCGAGCATGCCGCCGAAATCCATCTTCTTCTCGGCAAGGCCGCCCACCCACAGGTCGACGTTGGAAAGGCCGCCGAGCCCATCGGCATAGGGGCCTGTGCCGGAAAGGAAGGCCGTGCGGTCGCCGGGCGACGCGATCGTCCGGTTCGCCCCGAGGCTTTCGTCCCAGAACGTCTCCGCTGTGCCGAACACGATCGCCATCGCCGCGGCGCGCTTGCCTTCCACCGTGGTCTCGTTCGCGATCGTCGCATGCGTGCCGTAGGCGGCGATGAAGTTGACGATGGACGCCGGGTTCTTGAGGTTGAGCGCGAAGTCGGTCCAGTTTGCATAAGGAGCCAGCTGGCTGTCGCCGTGCGCCATTGCCTGGAACTGGGCGCGCGCCTCGTTCAGGGTCGGCATGCCGGTGTCGCGGCCGCGCGCGATGTTGATCGTCGCAAGGTCGAGCGGGATGCCGAGCAACTGGTTGCGCAGGGTGTTCGTGACGAACTCGTCGATCTCGTTGCCGACCTGTGCACTCATCCCGCGGATGATCGCTCCGGCCGCCTCGGCATGGGTCAGGCTCCCGCCCTCATCATAGGCGACGGGATTGAGGAAGGCCTGGAACAGCGACATGTGGTTCGCCGAGCCGTCGGCGGCGACACGGTCGACATTCTCGTTGAGCATCGAATGGCCGAAGCGATAGACCACGTTGGCGAACTCGGAGAAGATCGCCGGGTTGATATCGGGATCCGGCTCGAACAGGAAGGCGTCGACATCCGGCTGCATCTTGCGGGCGAATTCCTCGAAGACAAGATGCTGGTATTCCATTTCGGTGACGAAGCGGGCTGCCTGGAAGAGGCGTTCGCCATCCCAGACGAGATCCTCGAGATTGGCCGGAACGGCGGTGACATCGACCAGCAGCCACTCGTTGAGGAACGCGATATCGCCATTCGCCGCCGCCTCGAGCGCGACCTGCTTGGTCTCCTCGACCATGCGGTTGTGTTCGCCATGGAAGATGTGATGGATGGTCGTCAGGCCGATATTCTCATTCCCGCGCCCATCGCCGGTGATGAAATGCGCATCCAGGAGCTCGTCGTCATACTCGACGTTCTGCCCCCGGGTGTTGGTTGCGACCGTGTTGCCTGCCACGTCATCGGCATCGGCGGCGAGGACGCCGGCGGCGAAGACCGGAACGGCCGTGTGCGCGATGTCGTCGAGGAACGCATGGCCCGTGCGGAAGGCGCCGACGGCGCTCGGATCGACGGGGTTGGCCGGGTCGCCTTCGAGAAGCATGTCGTCGGCGGTCCCGAAGAGGCCGTCCGCGCCGAGCCCGACCACCAGTTGGGGATAGCCGTTGGCCCCAGGGATGAAGTTGCCGTACTCGTCGGTCGCGATCAGCGGGATATTGCCGATGTCCGCATCGGTGAGCCTGATGCCGAGCACGTCTTCGGCATGTGCCTTCACATCCGCCCATGTCGCCAGGCCGTGCCCGCTGCCTTCGAGCAGGCGGCCCGTCGCAACGGGCGTTCCGTCCGGTCCGTCCTCATACTCGCGCATGAAGACCTGCTTGGAGGCATGCGAGCCGTAGGTCTGGTTCTGGTCCACCCACGGCGTCGTCGTGTTGCGTGCGCCATCGCCGGTGGTCGCGCGGGTCAGGACCATGAAGTTGGTGTGCGGGCTGGCGGGGTTGTAGAGCGGATCGTCCGGCGAGAGCGGAATATAGATCACGCCGTTGCCGCCCTTGGCCACGAGATCGAGGCCATGGTCGAAGAACTGCCCGAACAGGGTGAACAGGGCGCTGAAGGGTGCGGAGTCGCCGATATCGGGCGACACGTTGGGCAGGAAGACCGTCGGGCCGTCCATCTCGATGCCGTTCTCAACGAGAAGCGCGTCGAGCTGTGCCTTGGCCAGCGCATAGGCCTGGGAATTCGTCGGCAATGTCTTGACGACGGTGTGGGCCGCGCGAATGGCCTGCAGGGCATCGACCTGCGCCTGTCCGACAACGCCGGCATGTTCGAGTGCCGCGACGATGGCCGCCGGATTGTCGAGCGTCTGGTCGACGACGAGGTTGGAGATCAGACGGGGTTGCGCATCGGCGACGTCGCCGGGCTGCGCGTAGTCGTTGTTGGACGTGTAGGAGAAGGTGCCCGTGCCCTGGGTGAACTGGGGATCGGTCAGGGACAGGAACTGCTGGTCGGCCGAACCCCAGTGCTCCCGACCGGGCACAAGGTTGTTGTAGCTGCCGTCGACGGTCCGCAGACCGTAGGGAAGCAGGTGGATTTGCGCGGAGGCGGGAGAATTGGGATCCACGCCCCCGGCCTCTGCCACGAGCGTATAGAGATCCTCACCGGCAGCATGCCGTTCGGCAATCTTAATCTGCTTCAAGATGTACTGCAGGTCGTGCTTGACGATATTGACCATGACCATTCTCCCCCTGGTGCGTTTCCTGACGCTTTCCCGTGTGGCCAGCCGCGCGCTGCGTTGGGCGCGCACGATGGACATTGCGCAGGAATGATGCGCCCGACCGGAGCCTTCGCACCACGGCGGATGGTCTGACGAGTTGCTTCCCCGAAAGGGCAATCGGCCCTGATCGCAAGGCGGGGGCGACCCTGGACTTTGGTCCAAGCAGATGATTGGACCATCGGCAGTAGCCGGCAAAGGGGTTCCGTGGTCGTCTGGCGACAGAGGCAACGGAGCATCTTTGGCGTATGGTCGAAGCAGCAGCCACATCGCCACGCTTTCACCGGGCACGCGGCTTTCGAAGCCTCAGCCAGTCGATACAGTTTGCGCTTTCCGGCGGCATCGTCATGCTGGCGGCGATGTTCCTGGCGGGCGTCGTCATCTCCGGGATCGTCACCCGCGCGGCGGTGGAAAGCACGGCGGCAAGCTCGGCCCTTTTCCTCGACAGCCTCCTGTCGCCGCTCGTCCAGGAACTCGCGCATCGCGATCTCCTCGGCGCACAGGCCATCGTCCGTCTCGACGCGACGTTGAAGAACGGTGCCTTCGCCGACCGCTTCGCCCATGTCGATATCTGGCGGAACGACGGACTCGTCGCCTATTCGACGACCTCCGGCCTGATCGGCGGCCTGTTCCCGCTGCCGGAAGGCGCCGCCATGGCCTTCGACGGCGAGGTTTCGGCGCGATACACCGACCTTGCGGCCGGCGAACATGTCGCGCGGGCCTGGACGACGAAATACCTGGAGATCTACGTTCCCCTGCGCGAACACAGGTCCGGCCGCATCATCGCCGTCGTCGAAATCCACGAATTGACGCAACCGCTGGAGGCCAAGCTGCTGCGGGTGCGCATACACACATGGCTCGTCGTTATCGGGGCGGCCCTGTCGATCGCCGCCGCCCTGACCGCAGTCGTCTATCGCAACAGCCGACTGATCGGGCAGCAGCAGATTGCCCTTCAGAACCGTCTTGCCGAGATCGAGCGCGTCTCCAACCAGAACAGCGAGTTGCGCATGAAGGTCCAGCGGGCCTCGGGCCGGCTCGTGGAGATGAACGAAAGCTACCTGCGCAATGTGGGCGCCGAACTGCACGACGGCCCCGTCCAGCTCATCGGCCTTTCCGCCCTCAAGATCGAGCAGGTCCGGCGTGCATCGAACCGGAGCGGACGGGAGACGATCCTGTCGGCGATCGAAGGCCTTCTCGGCGATGCCTTGCGTGACATGCGCGCGATCGCGCGAGGCCTGATGCTGCCGGAAATCCAGCAGCTTTCCCTATGTGAAATCGTCACAAGCGTGGCGAGCGTGCATGAGCAGAGAACCGGAACCGCCGTCCGCGTGATCTGCGAGGGCGTGCCGCTCGACACCCCCCAGGCGGTGCGCCTGTGCGCCTATCGCTTCGTACAGGAAGGCCTCAACAACGCCTATCGCCATGCCGGCGGACACGGGCAGACCGTCGAGTGCCGGCACGACGGCGATCTCGTCGTCCTGCGTGTCAGCGATGACGGTGCGGGCGCGGGCGGGCGCGCGGAGCGGCCCGACGGCAGCCTCGGGCTGCTCGGGCTGCGCGAGCGCGTGGAGAGCCTCGGCGGCACCTTTTCCGTGCGTCACGGCCCGCAGGGCACTGTCATCGAAATGAGCGCGATCCTGAACGGGGGAGAGGAAGCATGAACACGCCGATCAGGATCATCGTGGTCGACGATCACCCGCTGTTCAGGGCAGGCGTCACGCAATCGCTCGCTCTCGATCCGGCGATCACGGTCGTCGCGGAAGGATGTTCGGGCAGCCAGGCGCTCGAGCTGGTCGAGCGGCATGAGCCCGACGTCATCCTGCTCGACATCTCCATGCCCGGCAACGGCATCGAGGCGGCCGCGGCGATCACCGCGACGCAAAGGCCGCCGCGCATCCTGATGCTGACCGGCTCGGACGACGGCCATGACGTGATGCGGGCGATCGAGGCCGGGGCGGCGGGTTATGTCCTGAAGGGCATCGGCGCGAACGACCTGATCGCCGCCGTCAAAAGCGTCGCGGCGGGCGAATCCTTCGTATCGCCGAGCCTCAGCCTCGGTCTTCTCACCCGGTTGAGCGGCAAGGTGGAAACGGCCCCCCTCGCCCGCCTGACCCCTCAGGAACTCCGTATCCTGGAATTACTGGCACGAGGGCACAGCAATCGCGAGATCGGCGGCAAGCTCGAGGTCCATGAGAAAACGGTGAAGTTCCATGTGACCAACGTTCTGAGGAAGCTCGGGGCTCGCAACCGCGTCGAGGCCGCTCTCCTGCTGAAGGAGAAGAAGTAGGCGCGGGGCGGGCCTGTCCTGTCAAAGGCCCTGCGGGGCGATGAACTGGTAGTAGGCCCACACGAGCGCGATCACGACGACGACGGCAAGCCAGATCAGCCCCTTTTTCGGACCGGGCGCGAGAGGCTTCTTTTCCTGCTTCGGCTTCCGGCGTTCGAATTTCAGAACATTGTCGTCGCTCAAGGCATCCTCCGTGACATGCAATCCCGCACAGGGTCTGGCGGCCATTCTATCGGATCGGCAAGCATGCGGGGAGAAAATAGCGCGGGCGGCGCGCCTTGCCTCAACCCGTTCGGCCGAGGGCGGCGATGCGCTCGAAATGGCCGCGCCCCAGATGGCCGGTGCCGTCGCGGATATCGGCGACGATGGCGGCCTTGAGGGCTTCGGCGTCGCGCGCGATGATGGCGGCCAGCGCCTCGGCATGCCGGTCGACCTGATAGGTCTGCGACAGCGTTTCGCCCGCACGGCGCATGAAGGGGCCGAGGCGCAGCCAAAGGGATTCGATGAGCGGCAGCATCACCGAACCGGGACGCGCCTCGTAGAGACAGCGGTGGAAATCGAAATTTGCCTCTACAAGACGCCCAAAATTGCCGGCGGCCAGCGCCTGGTCCGCCTGCTGGTCGAAGGCGCGCAGGCGGGCAAGCCGCAAATCGTCGATGAAGGGCATGGCGCGCTCGGCGGCGCGCGTCTCTAGGGCGATGCGCGCGTCAAGGACATCCTCGAAACGCTGCGGGTCGAGATCGGGCACGCGGACACGGCGATTGTCGAGCAACTCCAACGCGCCTTCCGAGACCAGCCTGTGCAGGGCCTCGCGTACCGGCATGGCGCTGACGCCGAGCGTTTCGGCAAGACCGTTGATCGTGACGGGTTCTCCGGGCGTGAACTGCCCCGTCATGATGGCGCGCCGGAGCACGCGATAAACCCATTGCTTGGCGGATTCGGACGCCTCCCGACCGGCCGCGACCAGCATGCCTGTCCTCCCCTCCTCCTGCCGCGGCTCGTCGCCTCTGGGCTGAATTCCCGGCGCTTTGCACGCAGAACGGATAAATCGTCGAGGCCCAAAATGGCCCTTTACAGTTTTGATCAAATTATGATTTGTTGTGATCATAAGCAAGGCAAGCCTATCACATAAGAGCCGTCATCAGCGGCCGGACAGAGGACAGCCGGCGGTTTGGGCAGAGGAAGCTCGGGGCCGGACGACCAACGGGGAACCGATGACTGACACCCGAACGACCGCGGCCCATGGCGGCGCCATCGGCTTGCATGGCATCAAGAAGTGGTTCGGCACCTTCCAGGCCGTCGACGACGTCACGCTGGATATCCGCCCCAATGAGTTCTTCACTCTGCTCGGCCCGTCGGGCTGCGGAAAGACGACGCTCCTGCGCATGATCGCCGGCTTCGAGCTGCCGACGGAAGGGCAGATTCTGCTCGACGGCGCGGACATTTCCAGCCTTCTGCCCAACCAGCGGCCGGTCAACACGGTCTTCCAGAACTACGCCCTCTTCCCCCATCTGTCGGTCGCCGAGAATATCGCCTTCGGCCTGAAGATGCTGGGCCGCCCAAAGGCGGAAATCGGCACGGTCGTCAACGACATGCTCAGGCTCGTTCATCTCGAAGGGCGCGGCGACAACCCGGTGACGCAGCTTTCCGGTGGCCAGCAGCAGCGCGTGGCGCTCGCCCGGGCGCTCGCGCCGCGGCCGAAGGTGCTCCTGCTCGACGAGCCGCTTTCCGCGCTCGACCTCAAGCTGCGCAAGTCCATGCAGATGGAGTTGAAGCGTCTACAACTGGAAACCGGTATCACCTTCGTCTTCGTCACCCATGACCAGGAGGAGGCGTTGACCATGTCCGACCGCATCGCCGTCATGTCGGCAGGCACGGTCCGCCAGGTGGGCTCCCCCTGGGACATCTACGACCGCCCCGCCGAGCGCTTCGTCGCCGACTTCATCGGCGAAACGAATTTCCTGGAAGCCGACGTCGTCTCCGTCTCCGGCAGCGCCGCCCGCGTGCGCCTCTCCTCCGGCGCCGAGATTTCTGCGACCTATCCCGAGGGGCTCACGCCGAAGGGCACGGTCACGGTGGTCGTCAGGCCCGAGCATGCGCGCCTCGGTCCGCCAGGCTCCGGCGTTCTGGAGGGTGTCATCGACAGCACCGTTTATCTCGGCACGGACAATCATTTTCACGTCAGGGTCGATGGCGGCGGCACCTTCATCGTGCGCCAGCAGAACGCCGGGAACAGAGCCGGCGGCTTTGCCGCGCAGGAGCGCGTCAGCGTCGCCATCAACGATGATGTCGCACAGATCCTGAGGGATTAACCATGACCGCCAGCGCCAGGGACGTCGGTGAAAAGCGGCAGAAGAAGGAAATCCGGGATCGCTGGCTGCTTAGTGCGCCGGCCCTCCTGCTCATCCTGGCGGCCGGCGTCGGCCCGCTTGTCATCGTAGTCATCTATTCCTTCCTCGCGCCCGGCAATTACGGCGACGTGAAATGGGAGTTCTCGACGGAGGGCTGGTTCAATGTCCTCTTCTCGCGCGATATCTTTGATGACACAGTCTCTCTTGCCGAAGCGCATTTCTCGATCTTCTGGCGCAGCGCCAAGCTCGCCTTCGCCACGACGATCTTGTGCCTCGTCTTCGGCTTCCCGACCGCCTATTTCATCGCGACACGCGCGCCGCACAACCGCTCGCTCTGGCTGTTTCTCATCACCATTCCCTTCTGGACGAACATGCTCATTCGCACCTTCGCCATCCAGGAGGTCATCCGCAGCGAAGGGATCGTCAACACGCTATTGATGAAGCTTGGCATCATCTCCGCGCCGATCCAGATGATGTTCACCGACTTTGCCATCATGCTCGGCATGACCTACGTGTTCCTGCCGTTGATGGTGCTGCCACTCTATGCGAGCCTCGAGAAGCTCGATTTCCGGCTGGTGGAGGCAGGCTACGACCTCTACGCATCGCGCTTCGGCGTGTTGTGGCGCATCATCATTCCATTGGTGAAGCCCGGCATCATCGCCGGCTCCATCCTCGTCTTCGTACCGGCGCTCTCCTCCTATGTGGTGCCGCGCATCCTCGGCGGCGGCAAGAACCTCATGATCGGCAACCTGATCGAGCTGCAATTCGGACAGGGGCGGAACTGGCCGCTGGGCGCGGCGCTTTCCGTCACGCTCGTCATCATCGTGCTGATCGCCATGCTGTACTACGTCCGCAACGCATCGAAATCCGGAGGCGGCGCCCATGGCTAGATCCTTCTCGATCAAGCGGCAGCCGGGCTTTGCGACCATCGCCATGGTCTGCTTCTTCCTGCTCTACCTGCCGATCGCCACCCTCGTGGTCTACGCCTTCAATTCCGGCGTTTCGATTGCCACCTGGGAAGGCTTTTCGCTCCGCTGGTTCCAGAGTGCATGGCATAACCAGCAGGTCGTCGAGGCTTCGCTACGCTCGCTTCAGATCGCTGCCGTCGCGGCGGTCGTGGCCACGGCCTGCGCGACGCTCGCGGCCATCGCCACCACACGCACGGCACCCTATCGCGGGCTCACCTTCAAGTATTCGATCATCAACATGCCGCTGCTCGTGCCGGAAATCGTGACGGCCGTGGCCTTGCTGATCCTCGTTTCGCGCCTCAAGGTTTGGACCGGCTATTCCGGCATCGGCTACCTGATGCTCGCCCACTCCGCCTTCTGCGTACCCTTCGCCTATATGCCGATCCGCGCTCGGCTGGAGAGCATGGACCTGTCGCTCGAGCGCGCGGCGGCCGATCTCTATGCCTCGCCTTTCCAGACCTTCCGCTATGTCACGCTGCCATTGCTGTGGCCTGGTATTCTGGCGGGCCTGATGCTCGCCTTCGTGATCTCGCTCGACGATGTGGTGATCACCGAATTCGTCAAGTCCGGCGGGCAGGACACGCTGCCGACCTATATGCTCGGCCAGTTGCGCCGTGTGGTGACGCCCGAGATGAATGCGATCTCGACGGTCTTCCTCGTCCTGTCCCTGGCGATCGTCACCTTCTTCTTCTTCCTGAGCCGCACGCCTCAGGAGAGCAACGAATAACAAAGGAGAACAGCCGATGAAAACGAAACTGGGACTGCTTGCCTTCGCCGCCGGCCTGATGGCCTCCACCGCCATCGCCCATGCCGATGGCGAGCTCAACATCTACAACTGGGGTAACTATACGAGCCCCGAGATGATCAAGAAGTTCGAGGACACCTACAAGGTCAAGGTGACGGTCACCGACTACGACTCGAACGACACCGCGCTTGCCAAGATCCGCCAGGGCGGCCACGGCTTCGACATCGTCGTGCCCTCGGCGAGCGTCATGCCGATCTGGATATCGGAAGGGCTGCTTCTGGAATCGCGTCCCGACCAGATGGAGAACTTCAAGAACGTCGATCTCCAGTGGGTGGACGTGCCCTTCGACCCGGGCCGTCACTACTCCGTTCCGTGGCAGTGGGGCACGACGGGCGTGACGGTCAACACCAAGGTCTATTCCGGCGATATCAACACCTCCGCCATCTTCCTCGATCCGCCGGCCGAGCTCGTCGGCAAGGTCAACGTCGTGCCGGAGATGTCCGACGTCATGCACATGGCCGTCACCTATGCGGGCGGCGAGCCCTGCACGGGCGACCTCGCGGTCCTGAAGAAAGTGCGCGACATCTTCGCGGCCGCCAAGCCGAAATGGGTCTCGATGGACTACGGCAATATCGAGCAATACACCAAGGGCGATCTTTCGGCCGGCGTGAACTGGAACGGCGCTTCCTTCCGTGCGCGTCTCCAGAACCCCGACGTGCATTACGGCTATCCGAAGGAGGGCTATCCGGTCTGGATGGACAACGCCGCCATCCTCAAGGACGCCAAGAACGTCGACAATGCCAAGCTCTTCCTCAACTTCATCATGGACCCCGAGAACGCCGCCATGCTTTCGTCCTTCGCGCGCTATGCGAACGGCATCAAGGGTTCGGAGGCCTTCATGCCCGAGGATATGAAGACGGCGCCGGAAATCGTCATTCCCGAAGAACTGAAGGCGGCCGGTAAATTCAACCTCGCCTGCCCGCCGGACGTGCAGGAACTTTATACCAAGCTCTGGACCGAGCTGCAGAAATAAGCGGTACGGTTTGCCAGGAAGAGGATGGCCCTATGCGCGGGAAGGCATCTGCCTTCCCGCCGTTAGGGCGGATATCGCCATGATCAAGACCTTCAAGGACAGGCACGGCTTTGCCCGTGCCGACGTCACCCTCGCCAACTGGCGCACCGCCCCCTATAGCCGCTGGACGTTCCAGAACGTCCGCGACTTCGTGCCGACCGCGGTGATCGCCGCGGAAGTGCCCGCCGCGGAGGTGCCGCTTGCGAGCGAGGCCTTCCTCGATGCTGCGATGGAGACGGGGCTTGCCGGCAGCGCCACCGCCCGTGCCTTCCTCGATGTCGCGCATACCGACGCCTTCGTGCTGATGCGCAAGGGCGAGATCGCCGCGGAATACTATGCCGCGCATGCCGATCCCAACGCGCCCCATCTCGTCTTTTCCATCTCCAAGTCGCTGACGGCGGTGCTGTCCGGCATCCTGGAGGCCGAAGGCCTCATCGACCCCGACCGTCCCGTTACCGACTATCTTCCCGAGGCAAGGGGCAGCGTGTACGGCGACTGCACCTATCGCGACGTGCTGGACATGCGCGTCAGCCTCGATTTCGAGGAAGCCTATCTAGACCCTTACGGCGCCTTTGCCCGCTATCGCCGGGCCATGCTCTGGAACCCGCCCCTGCCGGACGCGGAGCCGGAGACGCTGGCCTCCTTCCTGCTCACGCTCACGAAGGCCGAGCGGCCGCATGGCGGGCCGTTCTACTATGCCTCGCCCAATGCCGACCTTCTCGGCGTCGTCATCGAGCGCGTGACGGGCGCGCGCTTCGCCGACCTTGTCTCCGATCTTCTCTGGAAGCCGATGGGCGCGAAGGGCAATGCGGATGTCACCGTGGATGCCATCGGTACGCCGCGCACCGCCGGCGGCGTCTCCATGACGGCACGCGATCTTGCCCGCCTCGGCGAACTCCTGCGCAACCACGGCGTCCGCAACGGCCGGCAGATCGTGCCGGAGGGCTGGATCCGCGACATGCAGGAGAACGGCGACCGGCAGGCCTGGCAGGAGGGGCGCAACGTCGACCTGCCGAACGGACGCTACCGCAGCCAATGGTATCAATCCGGGGAGGCGGACGGTGCCTTCTGCGCCATCGGTATCCATGGCCAATGGCTCTATGTCGATCCAGGCACCGAAACCGTCATCGTCAAGCTCTCCTCGCAGCCCGAACCTCTGGGCGACGAGGAGAACCAGGACATGTTCGCCTTCTTCCGCGCGCTCTGCCGCCGGGCCATCTGAAAACCGAGGAAACGCACATGCAGACCGAAGCAAGCTTCATCATCCGCAATGGACGGGTGCTCACGATGGATGAGGCCAATCCGCGCGCTGCCGCCATCGCCGTTGCCGGCAATCGCATCCTGGCCGTCGGCTCGGAAGCGGAGATCGATGCCTATTCCGGGCCCGACACCCACGTGATCGACGCCAGGGGCGCCACCGTCCTGCCGGGCTTCAACGAGGCGCATATGCACATTTTCGGGGGCTCGGCGGAACTGCGCGAGCTTTCGCTGATGGGCGTGAAGGGCTTTGAGACGCTGGAGCGGGAACTGAAGGCCTATGCGGCGAAATATCCGGAGCGCAAGCTGCTGGTCGCCCAGCACGCCGACTATACCGTGCTGTCCGACGACGAGCGCATGACGCGCCATCACCTCGACCGCATCCTGCCGGACCGCGCCGTGCTGATCTTCGCGCCCGACCATCACACCGCCTGGGCCAATACGCTGGCGCTCAAGACGGGCGGTATCCTTGAAGGCCGCGACGTCGGTGTCGGCAACGAGATCGTCATGGGCGAGGACGGCCTTGCCAACGGCGAGCTGCGCGAGAGCAACGCCATTCGCCCGGTCTCGGCGCTCAGCGAGACGGGCGGGCGCGAAATGCTCGGCGTCGGCACGGGCGGCGACCCGGAGCATGTGACCGCCGAGGAACGGGCAAGCGACATCGAGATCCTGAAGGAAGGGCTCGCCTATGTCGCCTCGCTCGGTATCACCTCGCTGCAGAACATGGATGGCAGCCTCTACCAACTCGAGATGCTGGACGAGGTCGAGAAGACCAGCGGCCTGCCGGTGCGCGTGCGCATGCCCTTCCATATGAAGAACTTCATGCCGCTCTCGGACCTCGAGACGAAAGCGGCCGCCTGGCGCGAGCGCTTCAATTCGGATCGCCTGCGCTGCGATTTCGTCAAGCTCTTCATGGACGGCGTGACCGAATCGGGCACGGCCGTCTTTGTCGACGACTATTGCCACCAGCCGGGCTGGAAGGGCGACCCGCTCTTCTCGCAGGAGCATTTCGACAATATCGCAATCGCCGCCGACAGGCTCGGCCTGCCGGTCGCGGTCCACGCCATCGGCGACGGCGCGGTGCGCATGGTGCTGAATGGCTACGAGGCCGCCATCAAGGCGAACGGCAAGCGCGACAGCCGCAACCGCATCGAACATATCGAGGTGGTGCATCCCGACGACATCCCGCGCTTTAAGGAACTCGGCACCGTCGCCTCCATGCAGCCGACCCATCCGCCAGGCAGCGCCGGCCTGCCGGTCGAACCCTACCTTTCCTATATCGGCGAAGCGCGCTGGCCCTACGCTTTCGCCTGGCGCACACTCACCGATGCCGGCGCGCCCATCGTGTTCGCGACCGACTGGCCGGTCTCCCCGCTCGATCCCATGAACTGCATCGAATGCGCCATGATGCGGGACGTGTGGAAGGAAGGCATGAAGGACGAGCGGCTTTCGCTGCACGAAACGCTGGCCGCCTACACGAAGAACGGCGCTTGGGTCGAGTTCATGGAGGACCGTAAAGGCATGCTGAAGCCCGGCTATCTCGCCGACATCATCGTGCTCTCCGCCGATGTGGAGGCAACGGATTTTGCAAGTCTCGCAAAGGTGCGCCCCGTCACGACCATGTGCGACGGCCGCATTATCTACCAGGCCTGATCGTTGCAGGCCGGCTCATCAACGCGGCGGATTCTCCGCCTGTGGATTCGGCTGTAATCTATAGTTCACGATCTCCTTGACGCCATCTCCATTGTAGTCTAAAGATTACAGATGGTCGAGGTTCGTGAGACAGACGTTTTTTCCCGGTGGTTCAAATCCCTTCGGGACGTCAAAGCCCAGTTGCGAATCCAAACGCGGATCAACAGGCTGACAATCGGGCTCTTAGGCGACGTCAAGTTCTTTGGCGGCATCGGAGAGCTTCGTATCGATTATGGCCCCGGATACCGCATCTACTTCGTGCAGCGGGGCAATGAGCTGATCATTCTGCTTTCCGGCGGCGACAAGGGAACGCAGGAGCGCGATATCAAGCGCGCTATAGACATGGCGAAGGAGGTCTGATGGCAATCAAAACCACGAAATGGGACCCGACGGCTATTCTCACCAGCAACGAAGCTATTGAAGCCTATGTCGAAGCTGCCTTCGAAGATGGCGATCCCAAAATGATCGCAATGGCCCTTGGGGATATTGCCAAGGCAAAGGGCATGACCCAGGTCGCCAGAGATGCCGGCATTACCCGCGAAGCGCTTTACAAGTCCCTCAGTGAAAAGGGCGATCCGAAGCTTTCCACGCTTCTTGCGGTGATGAAAGCCCTTGGCTTGCGTTTTACGGTGACCACGGCGCACGAGGCGGCTTGATCCGCCCTACTCAAGCCTGTCGGCCGAGGTCGAGGAGATAGGTGTTTTCCGCGCGGGACTGCGCATAGTTCTCGGGGCGGATTTCGGCAAAGAGCAGGGTTTCGCCTTCGGCTGGGGCTTCGGCGAGCAGTTTGCCGTCCGGTGCGGCAATGCGCGAGAGGCCCGCATAGGTGAAATTGTCGTCGGCGCCGCAGTGATTGACATAGGCGACGAAGACCTGGTTCTCGAAGGCGCGTACCCGGATCATGTGCCCGGCGATGAAGCTGCCGGAGGCGCCCTTCGGCAGGGCCGTCGGCACGACGACGAGGTCGGCGCCGGCAAGCGCGAGGCGGCGCACGTTCTCCGGAAATTCCACGTCGTAGCAGATCAGCATGCCGAGCCGGATGCTGCCGATATCCACCATCACCGAATCCGGGACGGCGGGCTTGAAGGCGGCGCGCTCGTAATCGCCGTAGAGATGAGACTTGCGGTAGACGGCGTTCGTGCCGATGCCGTCGGTGAAAAGCGCGCTGTTGTAGGTCGAGGAGCCCTCCCGCTCGGCAAATCCGGCGATGACGGCGATGCCGTTGTCCCGCGCGATGGCGCTGAGGCGTTCGGCCACCGTGCCGCTTGCGGGCGAAGCCAGCCTTTCGAACGCCGCCCTGCCCACCCCGTAGCCGGTGACGGCAAGTTCCGGGACGATCAGCAGCATCGCGCCGCCGGCCGCGGCATCGGCGGCCGCCGATGCGATCCGCTGGAGGTTGGCCTCGTCGTCGCCAGCTATGGCATGCATCTGGAGGGCGGCGATCCGCATGGCGTTAATCCCTTGACGACATGGCGCCGAGCAGTTTCGGCAGGTCCCCGAAGCGGGCGACGAGGCCGAAGATGGCCGCGGCGATCGCCACGAACAGGATCGTCACCGAGGCCATCGTCGGCGTATAGCCGTAGCGCAGCGCATTGAAGATCTTGATCGGCAGCGTCTCCATCGTGAACCCGATCGTCATGTAGGCGACGATATATTCGTTGAGCGACAGCACGAAGGCGAAGGCATAGCCGGAGATGAGATAGGGCAGGATCAGCGGCAGGACAACGGTGCGGAAGACCGTGCGGTCGTCGGCGCCCATGGTCGCAGCCGCCTCCACCAGCGAGCGGTCGATGGAGGAAAAGCCGAGCGAGAGCGTCACCAGCGGCAGCGTCACGAAGAAGATGGCGTGGCTGATGACGGCGGTCGCCGGCTGGCCGTAAAAGCCCGTCGTCGCCCAGAAGGTGAGGAGGCCGAGCGCGGTAATGACCGGCGGCAGCGTGAAGGGCGCGATGCCGAGAAGCTGGAAGACGTTCGCCCAGGGCGCATGGCGCCGCCACAGGAACCAGGCGAGCGGCAGCGCGATGAGGAGTGCCAGCGCGGCCGAAAGCGCCGCAAGCGTGATGGAGGCGAAAAGGGCGTTCCGCCATTCCGGATTGGCGAAGATCTCGCCGTACCAGCCGAGCGAGAAGCCCTTCGGCGGGAAGGCGAGGTCCTGCTTCGCGTTGACCGAGACACCGGCCACGACGATGATCGGCAGGGCGAGGAAGAGGCCGACGAGGCCGAAATAGACCCGTTGCAGGAGCGCGTTCATGCGGCTTCCCCTTTTCGCCCGGCATAGACGGTGAGCGCGACAAGGCCGAGCGTGACCAGCACGAGGAAGACGGCCATGGCGGCGGCGAACGGCATGTTCGACTGGTAGATCGCCTGGTCGGTGATGAGCACGGAGAGCGTCCAGTGCTGCGGCCGGCCAAGGATCTGCGGCAGGAGGTAAGAGCCGAGCGCGAAGATGAAGACCATGATGAGTGTCGCGACGACGGTGTTCCTGAGCGCCGGCACGACGACGGTGAAGAAGGCCTTGAGCGGCGAGGCGCCGAGCGTGCGCGCGGCCTCCGTCAGCGTCGGGTCGAGCCGGACGAGCGCGGGATAGAGCACGAGCACGGTATAGGGCAGCGCCTGGTAGACCATGGCGGTCAGCACCGCGCCGAAGCTCGGATTGAGCGCGATCGGTTGGCTCATGATGCCGAGCATGACGAAGAGGTTGGTGATGCCGGCCGTGCGCGAGAAGAGCGTCGACCAGGCAAAGCCGATGATGACCTCCGACAGCGACAGGACCGACAGCAGCGCGACGAGCCAGAGCACCTGCGTCCTGCGCTTCGTGCGCGAGAGGAGATAGGTGAAGGGCAAAGCGATGACGACGCAGCATATTGCGACCGCGACGGCGAGGAACAGGGAGAAGCCGAGCACCTTGCCGAAGAACAGGCTGAGGAAGCGGGCATAGTTGTCGAAGACGAAATCCGGCGAATAGAAGCCGGCCGGATCGCGCCGGAAGAACGAAACGGCGATCATCGTGGCGAAGGGCACGACGAAGAAGACGATCAGCATGCCCGCCGGGAAGGCGAGCGGGGCATAGTCCGTCAGCTTCTGCGGAGCCTCGCGCCTCATGACTTCAGCACCACGCAGTCGGCTGGATCGAGCGCGATGCCGACGCTCTGGCCCACGGCGACATCGGGCCGGGCGTTCGGCACGGAGACGGCGACGATCTGCTTGCCGGCGGCCTCCACGAAGGTCTCGATCGTGCCGCCGAGGTCGCGGATGAAGATGACGGTGCCGGTGATCGGCGCATTGCCGGGCGCGGTGAGGTGGACGTCCTCCGGGCGCACCGAGACGATGCCGGAGGCAAGGCCATTCGGCACGACAAGGCCGGGGATTGATGCGCCAAGCACCGTTGCGCCCGCGCCGTCCGCCTTGCAATCGAGAAGGTTCGTCATGCCGATGAAGTCGGCGACAAAGGTGTCGGCCGGACGACGGTAGATGTCGACTGGCGGGGCCGCCTGACGGATCTCGCCGCCGTTCATGACGACGACGGTGTCGGCCATGGTCATCGCCTCGCGCTGGTCGTGGGTGACGACGATGGTGGTGATGCCGAGGCGTTGCTGGAGTTGGCGCAGTTCCACCTGCATCGCCTCGCGGAGCTTCGCGTCGAGCGCCGACAGCGGTTCGTCGAGCAGGAAGAGTTTCGGCGAGATGGCGAGCGCGCGGGCGATGGCGACGCGCTGGCGCTGGCCGCCGGAGAGCTTTGCGACCGGCCGGTCGGCATAGCCGGAAAGGTGGATCATCGAAAGAAGCTCGTCCACGCGCTTCTTTTGCTCGTCCCTTCCCGCGCCGCGGATGCGCAGCGAATAGGCGATGTTCTCGCCGACCGTCAGGTGCGGGAAGAGCGCCAGCGACTGGAAGACCATGCCGAGGTCGCGCTTGTGCGTCGGGACGTTGGTGATGTCTTTGCCGTCGAGGCGGATTTCGCCTTCCGTCGGCAGATCGAGGCCCGCGACCATGCGCATCAGCGTGGTCTTGCCGCAGCCGGAGGGGCCGAGGAGGCAAACGAAGGTGCCGTGCGGCACGGTGAGCGCCACGTTCCTGACGGCCGTGAACGTGCCGAATTGCTTGGTGACGTTCTGAAGGGTCAGTCCGGACATCGGGTCTCCGCTCGGGCCTTGGTTTCTGGCGCCCGGCCGCATCCGCAAAGGGCGGCCGGGCGGAAGGGTATCGCCGTCAGCCGGCGATCATCTCCGTCCACTTCTGGTTCAGCCAGTCGGCCTTGGACGTATAGAGGTCATAGCGCGGGATGATCGGCTCGATGTCGGAGGAGACCGCGGCGAATTCCTCGGCCGTAAGGTCGAGCAGGTCGCGCTTGACGGTCGGCGCGGTGCCGACCTTGCGCGACAGCGTCGCCTGGATGGCCGGCTGGCACATGTAGTTGATGAAGGCATGCGCCTCCTCGGTCTTCTGCGAGGCGCGCGAGAGCGCCCAGCAGCCCGAATCCATGATGCCGCCTTCCTTCGGGAAGGTGGAGCGCACCGGCTGGCCGTCCTTGGCTGCAAGGCCCGTCACGTCGTGGTAGTACTGGCCCATCGGGATTTCGCCGGACTTCAGCGACTGCTCGAACTGCGCCTCGTCGCGATACCACAGCCGCACGTTCGGCTTGACCTCGGCGAGCTTCTCGAAGGCCTTGAGAAGGCCCTCTTCCGTATCGAGCGCATTCGTGCCGCCGAAATGGGTCTTGGCCGTCACTTCGAGCAGGAAGGAGTTGGAGACGAGGGCGAGAAGGCCCAGCTTGTCGGCATTCGCCGGATCCCAGAGCGCGGCCCAGGAGGTCGGCGGTTCCTTGTAGACATCGGTATTGGTGACGAGCGTGATGTACCAGGCGACGGCGCCGATACCGGCGATGCGGCCGTCCGGATACTTGTTGACGAAATGGTCGATCAGGTTGGAGCCGTTCGGGATCTTGCCCATGTCGAGCGGCGCCCAGAGCTCGGTCGACTGGCCCTTCAGCATGGCGACCTGCGACATCATCGAGACGTCGGCCGGCGCCTGGCCTGCCTTGGCGGCCTGTTCGAGCTGGACCAGCCAGGCTTCGCCCGTCGGCTCGGCGACGGATTCCACGGCGATGCCGGTCGCCTTGGTGAAGTCCTCGAAGATGTTCTTGTCGAAGGAATCCTTGAAGTAGCCGCCGTAGACGCCGACCTTCAGCGACTTGTCCTGCGCGCGCAGGATGGCGGGCATGGCGAGCAGCGAGGCGCCGGCAACGCCGGCGCCGAGCACGGCGCGGCGGCTGACAGTGGTCTTGAGGATATCACCCATCGTCATTTTCTCCTGTTTATAGGCCGGGCTCCGGCCGGTTCGTTCCCTTGTATTCCATTCTACGTCAGGCCGTCCGGGCGACGGAAGGGCTGAATACCATGAGGCTGAGGATTTCGAAGAGCACCTGCGCGCCGGCCTGCGCGGTGTTGGTCGTCGCGTCGTATTGCGGGGCAACCTCCACGACGTCGCCGCCGACGAGGTTGACGCCTTTGAGGCCGCGGATGAGCTCCAGCACCTCGCGGGTGGTGAGTCCACCGATCTCGGGCGTTCCGGTGCCGGGCGCAAAGCCCGGGTCGAGGCTGTCGATGTCGAAGGAGAGGTAGGTCGGCCCGTCACCGACGATGGCCTTCGCCTTCTCGATGATCGCCGGGATGCCGAGGCCGGGGATCTCCTCGGCATGGATGACGGTCATGCCGGAATCGTAGGAGAACTCCCAGAGATATTCCGATGAGCCCCGGATGCCGATCTGGATGGTGCGGGCGGGATCGAGCACGCCGTCGAGCACCGCGTTGCGGAACGGGCCGCCGTGGTGGAACTTCGTCTGGTCGAACATGCCGCCCGTGTCGCAATGGGCGTCGATATGGATCATGCCGACCGGCTGTTTCCTGCCGACCGCCTTCATGATCGGATGGGTGATCGAATGGTCGCCGCCGACGGCGAGCGGGATCACGCCGGCATCGACGATCTGGTTGAAGCGCTTCTCGATGTCGTCATGGCTGAGTTCCAGCCGGTAGCGGCTCTGGAACGGCACGTCGCCGATATCCGCCACGCGCAGTTCCTGCACCGGCGCGCAGTCGAGCACATGGTTGTAGGGGCCGATGCGCTCGATGGAGCGCAGGGCCCGCGGCCCGAAGCGCGAGCCCGGCCGGTTGGTGACGCCGAGGTCCATCGGAACACCGGTGATGGCGACCTGGAGGTTGCCGAAATCCGGGTTCTCCGCCTCGACGGGCATGTGCGGGGCGGACAGGAACGTCGGCACGCCGGCATAGGGCGCAAGGCGCGTGCCGTTCTTGGTGAAGATCTTGTCGGCGACCTTGCGGAAGGCGGGATCGAACATCTCGCCGCCGTGACTCACGCCGTACTTCGCCCTCAGTTCGTCGAGCTTGCTGCCGCCCATGGGGATACCTCGCCTCGCGGATGCGGGCAGGCTGGGGCCGGCGAAAAGGATTTCGATGTGTTCCCCGGGGCCTTGCCCTCGTTTTTCACAGTATCGGTGCAAATCGTCTGGAAAAGCAATTCACGTTGTTATAGCAGTTGCCGTGAGAAAAATTCACATAAGGCTTTCCTCCCGTGTCCTCCCGCCTGCCGCCGCTCAATCCGTTGCGCGCCTTCGAGGCGACGGCCCGCCGCGGCGCGGTCTCGGCCGCCGCGCGCGAACTGAACGTCACACACGGCGCGGTGAGCCACCAGATACGGGCGCTGGAGGATTCGCTCGGCACGTCGCTCTTCGAGCGCGGCGGCAGGCGGCTGAAGCTGACGCCGCAGGGTGCCCTGCTGCTGCCCGCCGTCACCAACGCCTTCGGCGAGATCGCTGCGGCGACGGCCCTGATGCGGCAGCCGGAGACCCACGGCGACCTTACCGTCACCTGCGTGCCCGCCCTCCTCTCGCTGTGGCTCATCCCGCGCCTCAATACCTTCACCGACCAGTTCCCGGGCGTGCGCGTCACGCTCGTCGCCTCCAACGATCCGGGCAACCTGCGCTCGCTCGACACCGATGTCAGCGTGCTCTACGGCGACGGCAACTGGCCGGACTGCTGGACGCGGCTGTGGTCGAACCTCGCGCTGTTTCCGGTCGCGAGCCCCACCCTCCTCAACAGCCGGCCGCTGCGCTCGGTGCGCGATCTTTCCGACCACACGCTCTTCCACGGCGACGACGGGCGCGAATGGAACACCTGGCTTTCGGCGGCCGACGCCGTGGGGCTGGTGAACGGCCGCCAGCACTTCATGAGCGACGCCCGCCTTTCCACCGAGGCGGCGCTGCACGGCCAGGGCATCGCGCTCGGCGACACGATCACCGCCAGCAACCTGATCGCCCGCGGCGAGCTGGTCGTGCCCTTCGATCTCACGGTGCCGGCGAACGACGCCTTCTATGTGGCCTGCCGACAATCGGCGCGGCAGACGCCCATCGTCAAGGTGTTCATCGATTGGCTGTTCGCCTCGCTGGAACAGAGCCCCGCCGAGCCGCAGGCCTCCGCCCGCCTCGTCCTTCGCGGACGTGCCGGCCGTGCGGCCGAGCCGCCCCGCCCCCTTTCCGCGCCGGCCAAGCGCCGCGCCGATCCACCGCGCAAGACCCGCGCCTGACACTCACGGAAACGCCCATGCCCCGCTTCAATCCGCTCGTCGAAACCCTTGCCGCCCCACCCATCCCCGCCGTCTTCGCCTGGGGCCGGGCCTATGACGGGCGTTCCGGGCCGATGATCGACCTCTCGCAGGCCGTGCCCGGCTATCCGCCCCATCCCGAGATGCTGCGCCTGCTCGGCGAGTGCGCCGCCGCGCGTGCCTATACCGGCTACGGCCCCATCGAGGGCGAGGACGCGCTGCGCGCGGCCTATGCGGCGCATCTCACGGAGGTCTACGGCGCGCCGCTTGCCGCCGGCAACACGCACATCACGTCCGGCTGCAACCAGGCCTTCATCTGCGCCGCCATGGCGGTGGCCGGCGCAGGCGATGCCGTGCTGATGACCGATCCCTATTATTTCAACCAGGAAACGACGCTCGCCATGCTGGGCATCCGCACGCGGTTCGCCGCCTGCGATCCCGAGAACGGTTTCCTGCCGGGCCTCGATACGCTCGCCGCGGCCATCACGCCGGACGTGCGGGCGCTCGCCCTCGTTTCGCCGAACAACCCGACCGGCGCCGTCTATCCGCCGGACCTGCTGGCGGCGATCTACGATCTTTGCGCCGCGCGCGGCATCTGGCTGATCCTCGACGAGACCTATCGCGATTTCCTGCCGGAGGGCGCTGGCCGGCCGCACGATCTCTTCGCCCGCAAGGGCTGGGAGGAGACACTGATCGGCCTCTACAGCTTCTCGAAATCCTTCTGCATTCCCGGCCATCGCCTCGGTGCCATCACGGCGGGCGCCGCCGTGGTGGAGCAGATCGCCAAGATCATGGACAACCTGCAGATCTGCCCGCCGCGCTCGGCGCAGGCCGCCGTCGCGGCCGCCCTGCCTCTCCTTTCCGGCTGGCGCGAGGAGAACCGCCGCGAGATCGCCCGCCGCGTCACGGCCCTCGAGAAGACGATGGCCGGCGTGCCGGACTGGCGGGTCGCCGCCGTCGGCGCCTATTTCGCCTTCATTGGGCACCCCTACGGCGACAAGTCCTCGGCCTTCGTCGCGGAGAAGCTGGCGAAGGAAGCGGGCGTTCTCTGCCTGCCGGGAAGCTATTTCGGCGCGGGACAGGAAGGCTATCTCCGCTTTGCCTTCGCCAACGCCGACGTCTCCACCATCGGCCTCCTGAAGGACCGGCTGAACGGTTTCGAGAGGGCTTGACCTTCCCATGGGGGAAGGGTTCAGCCTGAGCCAACCTATCGGGAGACCTCGCATGACGGACCAAGATACCCTCGCCTTCACCGTTGCGGACATGACCTGCGGCCATTGCGTCAAGGCGATCACGGGGGCGGTTCTTGCTGCCTATCCGGCAGCAAGGGTCGAGATCGACCTGCCGGCAAAGCGCGTCCTCGTCGAAAATGCCGGCGACCGGGCGGCGGTCGCCGCCGTGATCGAGGCCGAAGGCTATTTGCCGGCCGATGCCTGAAAAGGCTTGACCTTGACATGATGGGAAGGTGCAGGCTTCGTCCGATATGATGAAAGGCGCACCATGCTCACCACCCCGCAAGACCGGCAAACGATAAAGCTCTCCATCGAGGACATGACCTGCGCCTCCTGCGTGCGTCGTGTCGAAAAGGCGATAAGCAAGGTGCCGGGTGTTGCCGGCGCGGCCGTCAACCTTGCGACCGAGCGGGCGGACGTCACCTTCGCCGGCGTGCCGGATGTTCCGGCGGTCGTCGCCGCGGTGTGCGATGCCGGCTACGGCGTTTCGCAGGAGGTGCTGGAGTTTCCAGTCGAGGGCATGACTTGCGCCTCCTGCATCGGCCGTGTCGAGAAGGCGCTGAAGGCCGTTCCCGGCGTGCTCGACGCCACGGCGAACCTCGCGCAGGAGCGTGCCCGCGTGCGCTTCCTCAAGGGCGCAGCCTCTTTCGACGACTTTGCCGCCGCCGTCGAGCGCACCGGATACAAGGCCATCCGCGAAACGGCCGCTGCGCCCGAGGAGGATCGCCGCGCCGCCGAGGCGAAGAGGCTCCGGCGCGACCTCATTATCGCCGCCGTCCTGACGGCGCCGCTCTTCGTCATGGAGATGGGTGCGCACGCCTTCCCCGCCTTCGGCCATTCCATCCATGAAACGCTCGGCATGCAGGAGAGTCGCATCCTTCAGTTCGTGCTGGCGACGCTGGTGCTGGCGGGGCCGGGCCTGCGCTTCTTCCGCAAGGGCATTCCGGGGCTCCTGCGCCTTGCACCGGACATGAATGCGCTGGTCGTCCTCGGTACGCTCGCCGCCTGGGGCTTTTCGACCGTCGCGACCCTCGCACCCGGCCTCCTGCCGGGCGGCACGGCCAATGTCTATTTCGAGGCGGCGGCGGTCATCGTCACGCTCATCCTCGCCGGGCGCTACCTGGAGGCGCGGGCCAAGGGCCGCACCGGCGAGGCGATCCGCCACCTTGCCGGCCTCAACGCCCGCTCCGCCCGCGTGCTGCGCGGCGGCAAGGCGCAGGACGTGCCGCTGGAAAGCGTCGTGGCGGGGGATATCGTGCTGGTGCGGCCGGGCGAGAAGGTGCCGGTCGACGGCGAGGTGACGGAGGGCGCCTCCTATGTCGACGAATCCATGATCACAGGCGAGCCCATGCCCGTCTCGCGCCGGCCGGGCGACAAGGTGACGGGCGGCACGGTCAACACGACCGGCTCGCTCACCTTCCGCGCCACGCGGGTCGGCGCCGACACGGTGCTCTCGCAGATCATCCGCATGGTCGAGGATGCGCAGGCGGCGAAGCTCCCGATCCAGGCGCTGGTCGACCGCGTCACGCAATGGTTCGTGCCCGCGATCATCGCGGCCGCGCTCCTGACCTTCGGTCTCTGGCTGGCGCTCGGCCCCTCCCCCGCCCTCGCCCATGCGCTGGTCAATGCGGTCGCCGTGCTCATCATCGCCTGCCCCTGCGCCATGGGGCTCGCGACGCCCACGTCCATCATCACCGGCACGGGCCGGGCGGCCGAACTCGGCGTGCTCTTTCGCCAGGGCACGGCGCTCCAGACGCTGGAGGCCACCAACATCGTCGCCGTCGACAAGACGGGCACGCTGACCCTCGGCCGCCCGACGCTGACGGAGATCGTGCCGGCGGAAGGGTTTTCGCGGGATGACGTGCTGGCGCTGGTCGCCGCCGCCGAAGGCCATTCAGAGCACCCCATCGCTGCCGCCATCCAGGCCGCCGCGACGGCGGAAGGCCTCGACCTTGCTCCCGCCTCCGGCTTTGCCGCCATTTCCGGCGAAGGCCTCGTCGCTGAGGTCGCGGGCCGCAAGGTGGAGGCCGGCTCGGCGGGTTTCATGGCGGGTAAAGGGCTCGACGTCTCGGTTTTCGCCACCCGCGCCGCGGCGCTTGCCGCCGAGGGTGCCTCGCCGCTCTATGCCGCCGTGGACGGAAAGCTCGCCGCGCTCTTCGCCGTCACCGATCCGGTCAAGCCGACGAGCAGGCAGGCGGTCGCCGCACTGAAGGCGCTCGGCGTCGAGGTGGCGATGATCACCGGCGACAACCGCCGAACCGCCGAAGCCGTCGCGCAAAGCCTCGGTATCGGCCGGGTGATCGCGGAGGTGCTGCCCGAAGGCAAGGTTGCGGCGGTGCGTGAGCTTGCGGCCGGCGGCGCGAAGAAGGTCGCCTTCGTCGGCGACGGCATCAACGACGCGCCGGCGCTCGCGGCTGCCGATACGGGCGTTGCCATCGGCACGGGCACGGATGTCGCCATCGAGAGCGCCGACGTGGTGCTGATGGCCGGCGACATGCGGGGCGTCGCCACCGGCATTTCGCTTTCGAGGGCGACCATGCGCAATATCCGCCAGAACCTTTTCTGGGCCTTCGGCTACAATGTCGCGCTGGTTCCCGTTGCCGCGGGGCTCTTCTATCCCGCCTTCGGCCTCCAGCTCTCGCCGGCACTCGCGGCCGGCGCCATGGCGCTTTCCAGCGTGTTCGTCGTGTCGAACGCGCTCCGGCTGAAGCGTTTCCAGCCGCCATTCAGGAGGGACGGGACATGAATATCGGCGAAGCGGCATCGGCAACCGGCGTTTCGGCCAAGATGATCCGGCATTACGAGGAGATCGGCCTCATCCGCCCGGCCGGCCGCACGGGCGCTGGTTATCGCATCTACGGGCCTAAAGACCTTTCGACGCTCTCCTTCGTCCGCCGGGCGCGCGACCTCGGCTTTTCCATCGCTCAGATCCGCGACCTGCTCGCGCTCTGGCAGGACCGCGCCCGCGCCTCGGCGGACGTCAAGCGCATCGCCAGCGCACATGTCGAGGAGATGAAGGCGAAGATGCGGCTTCTTGAGGAAATGGTGCAGACGCTGGAGCACCTCTCCGCCCATTGCCACGGCGACGACCGGCCGGATTGCCCCATCCTCGAACAGCTTGCCGGCGGCGGATCGGAATGCTGCGCTTGACCTTCGCCGCCGGCTGGCTAGCATCCCGGGCCAAAGGCGCGGAGCGCGCCGCGGTGGCCGCTACGAGGACAACAGGGAGACGGGAATGCTCGACAAGCGCAAGTTCTACATCGACGGCCAATGGGTGGACCCGCTGAAGCCGCACGACCTTCCGGTGCTCAATCCGGCGACGGAAAAGCCCATCGCCGTCATCTCCATGGGCACTGCCGCCGATATCGACCGCGCCGTTGCGGCCGCCAGGAAGGCCTTCGCGAGCTACAGCCGCACGAGCGTGGATGAGCGTATCGCGCTCCTCGAAAAGCTGCTCGCCATCTACAAGCGCCGCTATGACGAGATGGCCCGCACCATCACGCAGGAGCTCGGCGCGCCGATCACCATGAGCACCGAGCAGCAGGCCGATGTCGGCGTCGGCCATCTGCAGGGCTTTATCGACGCGCTGAAGCGCCTGAAGAGCCGCGAGGTGCTGCCGAACGGCGACGTGGTGCGCCGAGAGCCCATCGGCGTCTGCGGTCTCATCACGCCCTGGAACTGGCCGATCAACCAGATCGCGCTGAAGGTGGTGCCGGCGCTTGCGACGGGCTGTACCTGCGTGCTCAAACCTTCCGAATTCACGCCGCTCAACGCCATGCTCTATGCCGAGATGGTCGACGAGGCAGGCTTCCCGGCCGGCGCCTTCAACCTTGTCAACGGCGACGGCGTGGAATGCGGGGCGGCCCTCTCCCGCCACAAGGACGTCGACATGATGTCCTTCACCGGCTCGACGCGTGCGGGCATCGCCGTCAGCAAGGATGCAGCCGACACGGTCAAGCGCGTGACGCTGGAGCTCGGCGGCAAGTCGCCCAATCTCGTCTTCGCCGATGCCGACCTCGAGGACCGCGTCGCGGGCACGATCCGCGAATGCTTCAACAATTCCGGCCAGTCCTGCGATGCGCCGACCCGCATGCTCGTCGAGCGCTCCGTCTACGACAAGGTGCTGGAGATCGCCGAACGCACCGGCAAGGAGGCGAGGGTCGGCAATCCGGAGGAGGAAGGCGAGCATATCGGTCCGCTCGTCTCGCATATCCAGTTCGGCCGCGTGCAGGCGCTGATCGAGGCGGGCGTGACGGAAGGCGCGCGCCTTCTCGTCGGCGGGCCGGGCAAGCCGGACGGTTTCGAGACCGGCTACTTCGTCAGGCCGACGATCTTCGCCGACGTCAACAACGACATGCGCATCGCCCGCGAGGAGGTGTTCGGCCCGGTCCTGTCGATCATTCCCTTCGATACGGAAGAGGAGGCCATCGCGATTGCCAACGACACGGCCTACGGCCTTGCCGCCTATGTCCAGACGGGCAATCCCGACCGCGCCGAGCGCGTCGCCGCCCGCCTGCGCGCCGGCATGGTGCACATCAACGGCGGCCCGCACCGCTACGGCAGCCCCTTCGGCGGCTTCAAGCAGTCCGGCAACGGCCGCGAAGGCGGCATCTTCGGTCTTGAAGACTTCCTGGAGGTCAAGACGGTCCATCGGCCGGACGCGGCTTGAGGATAGACCCCTCCCCTCTCTTAATAGGGGAGGGTGTCTCCGCTTTCTCCGCCCGCAAATGAGGGCGCGACGATCCGTCAGGCTTTCTCCGGTACCACCGCCGGGCGCTCGGCTGGCGGAGATTGGTATCCGAGACTTGACGTTCTCACCTCAAATATTCCTGTACCGCTATTGAAGTACGTACTATTATTTAGTACGTATTGCCATGATCCTGAGTTTCAAAGGCAAGGCTGCGGAAGCCCTCTATCATGGAAACCGCGTGGCAGGCATCCATCCCGATGTCGCAAAGCAAGCCGTGAAGAAACTTTTCATGCTCGATACCGTTGAGCGGGTTCAGGATTTAAGGGTGCCGCCGGGCAACCGCCTGGAGGCACTTACAGGAGACCGAACTGGGCAATTCTCAATTCGTGTGAATGCCCAGTTTCGTATCTGCTTCACTTGGTATGACGGCGGCGCATACGACGTCGAGTTCATCGATTACCACTAGAAAGGGACCGACTATGGCTAGAGAAATCCCTCTCCCCCATCCGGGGGAAGTCCTCAAGGAGGAATTCCTCGATGCAATGGACATTTCCGTCTATGCGGTTGCGAAAGCAATCGGTATTTCGCGAAGCCAGCTGAACTCAATCTGCAGGGGCGAGCACCGGATTACCGCACCCATTGCCTTGCGCCTTGGCAGGTACTTCAACGTTGACGCTGCATGGTTCATGAACATGCAGATGAAGTACGATCTGGAAATTTCCTCGGAGGAGCTGGGACCGCAACTCGATGCTATTCAGCCGTTAGAAGTGGCGGCGTAATTGGATGGCCACCACGTCCGTGGTGTTTCTATACCGCCCCGCGAATGGGAGGAAATAAGAGCGCTTTGCTTTCTCTCTTTTCGAGGGAGATGCCTGTAGGCAGAGGCGGGCTTGCTTCTCACGCAAAGTTTTCCTTCAAATCGCCTTCGCCCATCTGGCTGAAACCGATCCGGTCTGATAGCTCGCTCGGCATTGCCGCTTTCTGGACGTTTTCTCCTTGTTCCCCACCGCTTCTTCCCCGCAAGCGCGCCTTGCGCTCATCGCTCTCCTGATCGGGGGAGCCGCCATCGGCGGTTCGCCGATCTTCGTGCGCTTTTCGGAAGTCGGGCCGATGGCGACGGCCTTCTGGCGCGTCGCGCTTGCGCTCCTGCCGTTCTTCATCGCCTCGCGGGCGGTCGCACAGGGCGACGAACGGCCGTCGGGGCTGCGCGACCATATCGTCCTGCTCCTGCCCGGCGTCTTCCTTGCCGCCGACCTTGCGGCCTGGCACCTCTCGCTGCACATGACCTCGGTCGCCAATGCGACGCTGCTTGCCAACCTTGCGCCCGTCTTCGTGACGCTCGGCTCCTGGCTGCTCTTCCGCACGCGCATCACGCCGGTCTTTCTTGCGGGACTGGCGCTCGCGCTTGTCGGCGTCATCGTCCTGAAGGGCGGGCCGGCGGCGATCGGCGGCGGGCAGCTGGCGGGCGATGCGACGGCCGTTGTCGCAGCGATCTTCTACGCCTTCTACATGCTCTCGCTCGGCCATGTGCGCGCGCGCTTCTCGACGTTGCGCATCATGGTCTGGACGACCTTCTCCGCGATGATCTGCATCCTGCCGGTCGCCTTCTTCGTTGAAGGCAACATGGTGCCTGTGACGCTCTTCGGCTGGGCCATGGTGCTCGGCCTTGCCCTTATCAGCCATGTCGGCGGCCAGGGCCTCGTCACCTTCGCGCTCGCCTACCTGCCGACGGCCTTCTCCTCGCTGACGCTGCTTCTCCAGCCGGTCGTCGCCGCCATCCTCGCCTGGATCCTGCTTGCCGAGCCGGTCGGCCTGATGCAGGGGATCGGCGGCGCGATCGTGCTTGTCGGCATCCTCGTCGCCCGGCGCGGCTGATCGCCGTCAGTGATTGTGCCGCGGCGGGGTCTTTGCGATCTGCCGGAAATCGGCGGCGCCCTCGATGACGGCACCGTCCGCAAGCTGGGTGACGGTCTGGCGGTACAGCCGCTGCCAGGGGGTGGCATCCGCCGGTACCGGCGGAATGCCATCGGCCTTGCGCCTTTCGATCTCGTCGTCGTCGACCAGCATGTCGCATCGCCCCTTTTCGAGGTCGATGCGGATCGTGTCGCCGGTGCGCAGCCAGGCAAGGCCGCCGCCGGCCGCGCTTTCCGGCGAAGCGTTGAGGATCGAGGGACTGTCCGCCGTGCCGGATTGCCGTCCGTCACCGATGGTCGGCAGGCTGGTGATGCCGCGCTTGAGGAGATGATCCGGCGGCTGCATGTTCACCACCTCCGCCGAGCCCGGCCAGCCGAGCGGCCCCGCGCCGCGGATGACGAGGATGGTGCGCTCGTCGATGCCGAGCGACGGGTCGTTGATGCGCCGGTGATAATCCTCCGAGCCGTCGAAGACGACCGCCCGCCCCTCGAAGACGCCCTCGCGGCCCGGCTCGCTCAGATAGCGCTGGCGGAACTCCTCGGAGATCACCGAGGTCTTCATAATGGCGAAATCGAAGAGATTGCCGCTGAGCGCAAGGAAGCCCGCCCGCTCCTTCAGCGGCGCGCCATAGGGGCGAATGACGTCGCGGTCGCTGGCTTGCCTGCCTTGAAGGTTTTCCGCCATGCTGCGCCCCGTCACGGTGGGACAGGATCCGTCCAGCTTCCCGGCGTCGAGCAGTTCGCGCATGATGGCCGGCACGCCGCCTGCCCGGTGGAAGCGCTCGCCGAGGAAGCGGCCGGCCGGCTGCACGTCGGCAAGCAGCGGGATATCGTAGCCGTGGAGCTGCCAGTCCTCCGGCTTCAGTTCCGCCCCTGCGTGCTTTGCCATGGCCATCAGGTGCGGCTGGGCGTTGGTCGAGCCGCCGATGGCGGAATTGACTCGGATGGCGTTGAGGAAGGCCTGCCGCGTCAGGATATGCGAGGGGCGGATATCCTCCAGCACCAGTTCCACCGCGCGCCGCCCGGTGCGGTAGGCCATCTGGCCGCGCTCGCGATAGGCCGCGGGAATGGCCGCGCAGCCGGTCAGCGACATGCCGAGCGCCTCGGCGAGCGCATTCATGGTCGAGGCCGTGCCCATCGTGTTGCAATGGCCGATCGAGGGCGCGGAATCCATCGCCGCCTGCAGGAACTCGGCCTCGTCGATGGCGCCGGCGGAAAGCTTGCGGCGCGAGCGCCAGATGACGGTACCCGAGCCGACGAGCTCGCCGTCGTTCCAGCCGTCGAGCATCGGCCCGCCGGAAAGCACGATGGCGGGAATGTCGACGGTGGCGGCGGCCATCAGCGCGGAAGGCGTGGTCTTGTCGCAGCCCGTGGTCAGCACCACGCCGTCGAGCGGATAGCCGTAGAGGATCTCGACGAGGCCCAGATAGGCAAGGTTGCGGTCGAGGGCGGCGGTCGGCCGCTTGCAATTCTCGAAGATCGGATGGGTCGGGAATTCGATGGGGATGCCGCCCGCATCGCGGATGCCGTCACGCACGCGCTTGGCGAGCTCTATGTGGTGGCGATTGCAGGGCGTCAGGTCGCTGCCGCTCTGCGCGATGCCGATCACCGGCTTGCCGGCGCGCAACTCCTCGGGCGTGATGCCGTAGTTCATGAAGCGCTCGAGGTAGAGCGCGGCCATGTCGATATGGTCGCGGTTGTCGAACCAGTCCTGTGATCGCAGCCGGCGTCCGGCGGTCTTTTCATTCGTCATCGGGAAGCCTCGTGAATGGACGCCCAGTGTTTCACCCCCGCCCGGAAGGATCAACCGGCGCTTTCCTGATGAAGCCATCAAAATTGCTGACTGGATCGCCCGGCGGGAATATGCCACAGGGCTGCCGATCGAAGAGCCGAGTGCGCCATGTCCGACATCGCCGTTTCCCAACCCCATGCTTCCGGCTCCGCGCGCCTCGGCGTGCTGTTGATGCTGCTCGGCATGCTGATGTTCTCGCTGAACGACGTGCTCGGCAAATGGTTGGTCTCGACCTATTCGGTCGGCCAGCTCATGCTCATCCGCAGCATCGCCGCGCTGATGGTGCTGGCGCCGTTCTTCTGGCGCATGGGCTGGCGGCGCCTCGTTGATGTCGACCGGCCGAGGCTGCATCTCCTGCGCTCGGCGCTCTTCGCCTTCGAGGCCTCCGGCTTCTACTTCGCCGTCGCCTACATGCCGCTCGCCGACGCCATGACCTACTGGCTCGCCGCGCCGATCTACGTCGCCGCGCTCTCGCCGTTCCTGCTCGGGGAAAAGGTCGGCTGGCGCCGCTGGAGCGCCATCGTCGTCGGCTTCGTCGGCGTGCTCATCGCCTTGTCGCCGTCGAAGGACACATTCACGCTGCCCGCGCTCATCGCGCTTGCGGGAAGCCTTGCCTTCGGCCTTGCCATGGTGCTGGGCCGCACGTTGCGCGCGGCGCCCGATACCACGCTCGTCTTCTGGCAGGTGGCGGGCGCGGCCATTTTTTCCGGCGTCTGGTGCCTTGCCGATCCCGCCGGCTGGACGCCCGTGCGGCCCGTCGATTTCGGGCTTCTCGGCCTCCTCGGCATCGTGGCGATGAGCGCGCACATGCTGGTCAACCGCTCGCTGAAGCTCGCGGATGCGGCAACCGTCGTGCCGCTGCAATATACGATGCTACTCTGGGCGGTGATCTTCGGCTGGATCTTCTTCGGCGATGCGCCACGTTCCGCCATGCTCGTCGGTGCCGGCTTCATCGTCGCCTCCGGTCTCTTCATCTTCTTCCGCGAGCAGCAGTTGAAGCGTCGAAACTAGAAGGTCGGCGGCGTGTTAATCCAGATCAGCACGGTCTCGCCGTCGTGGCGGTTGCGCCAGGCGTGGCGGCGGGCGCTTTCGAAATAGAGGCTGTCGCCGGGGCCAAGGTCGTGGAACTCGTGCCCGTCCAGCACGATCTCGACCTGCCCGGACAGCACATGCACGAATTCCTCGCCCTCGTGCCGGTAGGCGCCGTCCGAGGAGGCGCCGGGGGCGAGCACGAAGCGGTGGCAATCCATCATGTTGCGCCCGTCGGCCAGCACCTGCACGGTGACGCCCGGCGAGGTTTCCGGCCAGAGCTTCCATTCTCCCGCGCGCACCACGGAGCGCTCTGCCGTTTCCTCCTCGCCCGAAAGCTTCGAGACCGTCGTGCCGTAATAGTCGGCAAGGTCGTGCAGCACGCGAAAGGTGACGCCCTGTGAGGTGCGCTCGAAAGTGGAGAGGACGGAGGTGGCAATGCCGATGTCGCCGGCTACCTGCTCCAGCGTCCTGCCGGCGGCATGGCGCAGGCTCCGGAGCTTGCGTCCGATGCCCTGCGGCGCGTCGCCGTCCGCCGAAGCGGTTTCGCCGGCCGGATCCTCCGCCTCCAGCGCCTCGCGGATGGCGGCGGGGTTGAGGCCGCGCTCGGTGCGATACCAGGCGATGCGCTTCAGCCGCGCGACGTCCTCGGCGCTGTACTGGCGATGGCCTGTCTGCGAGCGGCCCGGCACGACGAGGCCCTGCGTTTCCCACAGCCGCAGCGTCGAGGCCGAGACGCCGGCGAGCCGCGCGGCCTCCGCTACCTTGTAATGAACGGGTTCGTTCGCACCCATCATGCCAAATCCCCGATTCTGTCGTATCGTCCGCTTATAGCACCTCTTGCAGAGTGCGCCGGGATATCGAAAATCGCCGTTGCATTCTTGCAGAAAAAATGTAGGAATTCCACTTGAGACTTGCAGAAAAAATGCAAGTTATTCGATAGAGCCCTCCAGATCCAGGATAGCGCCATGACCGCAACGCCTCTGACAGACCGCAAGAACGCCGCGATTTCCCGCGGTGTCGGCATGACCACGCAGATCTACGCCGACCGGGCGGAGAATGCGGAAATCTGGGACAAGGAGGGCAATCGCTACATCGATTTCGCCGCCGGCATCGCCGTGGTCAACACCGGCCACCGCCATCCGCGCGTCATCGAGGCCGTCAAGAACCAGCTCGACCGCTTCACGCACACCTGCCACCAGGTCGTGCCCTACGAGAACTATGTCGAGCTCGCCGAGCGGCTGAACGCCATTACTCCCGGCAACTTCGCCAAGAAGACGATCTTCGTCACGACGGGCGCGGAAGCCGTCGAGAACGCCGTGAAGATCGCCCGCGCCGCCACGGGCCGGCAGGCCGTCATCGCCTTTTCCGGCGGCTTCCACGGCCGTACCTTCATGGGTATGGCGCTGACCGGCAAGGTCGTGCCCTACAAGGTCGGCTTCGGCGCGATGCCGGGCGACGTCTTCCACGCGCCCTTCCCGGTCGAGATGCACGGCACGACGGTCGAGCAGTCGCTCGCCGTCCTCAAGAAGCTCTTCGCCGCCGATGTCGACCCGAACCGGGTTGCCGCGATCATCGTCGAGCCGGTGCAGGGTGAAGGCGGCTTCTATCCGGTCCCGGTTCCCTTCATGAAGGCGCTGCGCGAGATTTGCGACCAGCACGGCATCCTTCTCATCGCCGACGAGGTGCAGACCGGCTTTGCCCGCACCGGTAAGCTCTTCGCCATGGAGCACTACGGCATCGCCGCCGACATCATGACCATGGCCAAGGGCCTCGGCGGCGGCTTCCCGATCGCCGCCGTCACCGGCCGCGCGGAGATCATGGACGCGCCCGGCCCGGGCGGTCTCGGCGGCACCTATGCCGGCAGCCCGATCGGCGTTGCGGCGGCCCATGCCGTGCTCGACGTCATCAAGGACGAGGACCTGTGCAACCGCGCGGAAAATCTTGGCGCGCGCCTCAAGCAGCGCCTTGCCTCGCTCCGCGACAAGGTTCCGGAGATCGTCGACATCCGCGGTCCGGGCTTCATGAACGCCGTCGAGTTCAACGACGTTACGACGAAGCAGCCGAGCGCCGATTTCGCCAACAAGGTGCGCCTCAAGGCTCTCGAAAAGGGCCTGATCCTGCTCACCTGCGGCGTCCACGGCAACGTCATCCGCTTCCTCGCGCCGATCACCATCCAGGACGAAGTTTTCGCCGAAGCGCTCGATATCCTCGAAGCGGCGATGGTCGAAGCCCGCGCGGCCTGATCGACAGCTGAACCCCATCCTTCAAGGGCAACACCCGGAGCATCGCTCCGGGTGAACGCTCTTTCCTGTCCGAAAGGAACGAAACATGGCCTTCTACGATGCCCTTACCCGGCACCTGAACTCGACCGATTTCCTGCGCGATGCAGGCTATGTCAACGGCAACTGGATCGGCGGCAACGGTGCGGCGACCTTCGACGTCTTCAACCCCGCGACGGGCGAGAAGCTCGCGACGCTGCCCGAGATGGGTGCAAGCGAGACGGCGGCCGCCATCGATGCCGCCCATAGCGCGCAGGTCCTGTGGGCCGCCCGCCCGGCCAAGGACCGCAGCGCGCTCCTGCGCAAGTGGAACGACCTGATCGTCGCCAACGCCGACGAACTGGCCGCGATCCTCACCGCCGAGATGGGCAAGTCCCTGCCCGAGGCGCGCGGCGAGATTCTCTACGCGGCGTCCTACGTCGAGTGGTATGCGGAAGAGGCCAAGCGCATCAACGGCGAAACGATCCCCGCCCCGTCCGCCGACAGGCGCATGCTCGTCATCAAGCAGCCGGTCGGCGTCGTCGGCACCATCACGCCCTGGAATTTCCCGGCCGCGATGATCGCACGCAAGGTCGCTCCGGCGCTCGCCGTCGGCTGCACGGTCGTCTCCAAGCCCGCCGAGCAGACGCCGCTCTCGGCTATCGCCCTTGCCATTCTCGCCGAGAAGGCGGGCATTCCGGCGGGCGTCTTCAACATCATCCTCGGTACGGACGGCCCGGCCATCGGCAAGGAACTCTGCTACAATCCGAAGGTGCGGAAGATCTCGTTCACCGGCTCGACGGAGGTCGGTCGCATCCTGATGCGCCAGTGCTCCGACCAGATCAAGAAGGTGAGCCTGGAGCTCGGCGGCAACGCGCCCTTCATCGTCTTCGACGACGCGGACCTCGACGCCGCCGTGGAAGGCGCCATGGCCTCCAAGTACCGCAATGCCGGCCAGACCTGCGTGTGCGCCAACCGGCTCTATGTGCAGTCCAGCGTCTATGACGTCTTCGCGGAGAAGCTGGCGAAGAAGGTCGCCGAACTTTCCGTCGGCGACGGCTTCGACAAGGGCACGACCATCGGCCCGCTGATCGAGGAAGCCGCCATCGACAAGGTCGAGACCCATATCGCCGATGCTCTCTCCAAGGGCGCGAGCGTGGTCGCCGGCGGCAAGCGTATTACCGGCAAGGGCACCTTCTTCGAGCCGACCGTTCTGAAGGGCGTCACGCGCGATATGACGGTTGCACGCGAAGAGACCTTCGGCCCCGTCGCTCCGCTCTTCCGCTTCGACACGGTCGAGGACGTGATCGCGCAGGCCAACGACACGGAATTCGGCCTTGCCGCCTATTTCTTCGCCGGCGACCTCAAGAAGGTCTGGAAGGTGGCGGAAGCCCTGGAATACGGCATGGTCGGCGTCAACACCGGCCTCATCTCCTCTGAAGCTGCCCCCTTCGGCGGCATCAAGCAATCCGGCCTCGGCCGCGAAGGCTCCGCCCACGGCGCGGACGACTACCTAGAGATGAAGTACATCTGCATGGGCGATGTGGCCTGACAAGCTCGAACCCGCTCCGCTTCGGCGGTGCGGGTTTCATACGGATTCAATATCTGTCCGGGAAAAATCATCGCCCTTGAAGAGCAGTGGCATATCGAGGTGGCGCGCGCAGGCATAGGCGAAACAGTCACCGAAATTGAGCCCGGCGGGATGCCGACCCTTGCCGAAGCGTTGGTAAGCCTCGACGGCCGCGGCCACCATGGTTGGAGCGATTGCGATGACCTCGATTTCAAGAGGCCGAATATAGGCTTCCACTTCGCGCAATGCTGTTTGGGGATCGAGCCCGAGAATACGGCTATAGGCTACGCTGGTTTCCCACAACGCCATCGGCGACGTCATTCGCGAATCGGCAGCCATCAGACGCGCTGAAAGGGCCTCCGCATCGCTCTCGTTCGTCATCATGGCGACGATGGCCGAGGCGTCGATAAACATCAGTCTTCGTAGAGGCTGTCGATGAAGGCCTTATCGGCCGTAAGGCCGGTCGGCTTGTATTTCCTGTTCAGCTCTCGCGTCATGGCAACTGCCTTCTCCACAAGCGTCGGCTCGATTTCAGCGCGCTCCAGCTCATGCGCCAGCGCCTGCCGCACCGCCTCGGTCTTGCTGATCTTGCGCAGCGCAGATAGCCGGTCGGCGAGCCGGTCGACTTCCTGGTCCTTGACATAGAGCGGCATGGTATATCCTTCTTCAGCTAAAGGTATATATAGCACGCTCCCTTCCGAATATCAAAGCTTACGCTGCCTTCACCGTTTCCGGATGGGCCGCCTGGAAGGCCGGCAGCGCGCGGCAGGTTCCCGTGATGCGTCGCACGCGGTCGAGGCCGGAGAGGTCGACGCCCCAGCGTTCGGCGTTGTAGACCTGCGGGACGAGGCAGAAGTCGGCCATGGTGGGGGTGTCGCCGTGGCAGAAGATGCCGGTGGTGGGGTCGTCGAGGAGGTGCTCGACGGCGGCGAGGCCTTCGCCGATGAACTTCTTCATCCAGCCGACGCGGACCTCCTCCCCTCCCCCGGTGATCTCAAGGACATGGTTGGCGACGCCGGAGTTGCAGACGGCGTGGATTTCCATGGCGATGGCGTAGGAGAGCGTGCGCACGCGCTGCCGGCCGAGCGGATCGGCGGGCAGGAAACGCGCCTCGGGGCGCGTTTCTGCAAGATATTCGATGATCGCCAGCGACTGCGTCAGCATGTGCCCGTCGATCAGGAGCGCCGGCACCAGCCCCTGCGGGTTGCGGGCGCGGTGCTCCGAGGCGCGCTGCTCTCCGGCGAGGAGGTCGACGGCCTCGCGGGCATAGGAAAGGCCCAGGCTTTCGAGTGCGATGCGCAGGCGGTAGCTTGCCGACGAGCGCCAGTAGTCGAAGAGCACGATGTCGCCGCTCATCGTTCAGCCTTTCTCGGCGCGCTGCACGGCCTGCTCGATTGCGCCGAAGATGGAATGGCCGGCCTTGTCCTTCATCTCGATGCGCACGGTGTCGCCGAATTTCAGGAAGGGCGTCTTCGGTGCGCCGGTGGCGATGGTCTCGATGGTGCGGATCTCGGCGATGCAGGAATAGCCGGCCCCGCCCTGCGAAACCGGCTTGCCGGGCCCGCCGTCCAGCTTGTTGGAGACCGTGCCGGAGCCGATGATCGAGCCGGCGGCGAGGGGACGGGTCTTTGCCGCATGGGCGACGAGCTGGCCGAAATCGAAGGTCATGTCGACGCCCGCATCGGCGCGCCCGAAGGGCTTGCCGTTGAGCGAGACGAGGAGAGGCAGATGCAGCTTGCCGCCGTCCCAGGCCTCTCCCAGTTCGTCCGGCGTCACCGCGACGGGCGAGAAGGCGGAGGAGGGTTTCGACTGGAAGAAGCCGAAGCCCTTGGCAAGCTCGCCCGGGATGAGACCGCGCAGCGAGACGTCGTTGACGAGCATGACGAGCATGATCGCCGCGCGGGCCTCCTCGACGCTCGCGCCCATCGGCACGTCGTCGACGACGACGGCGACCTCGCCCTCCATGTCGATGCCAAAGGCCTCGTCCGCCGCAAGGATCGGTTCGCGCGGCCCGAGGAAGCTGTCCGAGCCGCCCTGGTACATCAGCGGGTCGGACCAGAAGCTCTCCGGCATCTCGGCGTTGCGGGCCTTGCGGACGAGCTCGACGTGGTTGACATAGGCCGACCCGTCCGCCCACTGGTAGGCGCGCGGCAGCGGCGAGGCGGCGTGGTGCTCGTGGAAGCGGACCGTCGGCTGCGAGCCGGTCTCCAGCCCCTCGGCCACGCGCTCCAGCCGCGGGGCGACATGGGCCCAGTCATCGAGTGCGGCCTGCAGCGTGCGGGCGATGTGCCCGACCTCCGAGCAGCGCGTCAGGTCGCGCGAGACAACGACCAGACGGCCGTCGCGGGTGGAATCCTTCAGTGTCGCAAGTTTCATGCCCTACTCCCGATCTTGTTTCCGGCCGCAAGATGGTGTCATCTGCCGGCCGCCTGTCTCCACCCTCATGCGAGGAAATCCCGCTTGAACCCAACGGTCCGAAATTCCCTGCTGGTCGTCGTCGGCTTTGTCGCCGTGACGGCCATCATCCTTTATACGATGGGTCAGCCGCCCATCTGCAAGTGCGGATATGTCAAACTCTGGCACGGCGTCGTCGTTTCCTCGGAAAATTCGCAGCATATCTCCGACTGGTACACGCCGAGCCACATCATCCACGGCATCCTGTTCTTCGGCCTCTTCTTCCTTCTCCTGCCGAAAGCGAGCGTCACGGTGCGTCTTGCGCTGGCGCTCGTCGTGGAATGCGGCTGGGAAATCCTCGAAAACACCGACATGGTCATCAACCGCTATCGCGAATCGACGATCTCGCTCGACTATTTCGGCGACAGCGTCATCAATTCGAGCGCGGATATCCTGGCGATGGTGATCGGCTTCTTCCTCGCCTCGCGCCTTCCCGTCTGGGCGAGCGTCGTGCTCATCGTCTTCTTCGAGGCGCTGACCACCTGGCTCATCCGCGACGGGCTGACGCTCAACATCCTGATGCTCGTCTGGCCCATGGAGGCGGTGAAGGCCTGGCAGGGCGGCTAGCTTCACTTGATGCCCGGCGTGCCGTCGAACTTGCGTTCCAGCTCGTCCCAGCATTCGAGATAGTTGTCCTGCAGCGTCTCCAGCTCGGCGGCGAATTTCGTGAGCTGCTGGGGAAAGCGCGTCTCGAACATGAAAGCCATGGTGTGGTCGAGCTTCACGGGCTTCAAGTCGCCGTTGGAGGCCTTCTCGAAGCCCGGTGCATCCGGGCCGTGCGGCAGCATCATGTTGTGCAGGCTCGTGCCGCCGGGCACGAAGCCTTCCTCCTTAGCGTCGTACTGGCCGTGGATGAGGCCCATGAACTCGCTCATGATGTTGCGATGATACCAGGGCGGGCGGAACGTATGCTCTGCCACCAGCCAGCGCGGCGGAAAAATGACGAAGTCGACATTGGCGGTGCCCGCTTCTTCGGTCGGCGCCGTCAGCACCGTAAAGATCGACGGGTCGGGATGGTCGAAGAGGATCGCGCCAACGGGCGAATAGGTGCGAAGATCGTATTTGAACGGCGCGTAATTGCCGTGCCAGGCGACGACGTCGAGCGGCGAATGGCCGATCTCCGTGACGTAGAACTTGCCACACCATTTGACGTGCACCCGGCAGGGCGTCTCCTTGTCCTCGTAGGCCGCGACGGGCGTCTTGAAATCGCGCGGATTGGCAAGGCAGTTCGCGCCGATCGGCCCGCGGTCCGGCAGGGTGAATTTCGCGCCGTAGTTCTCGCAGATATAGCCGCGCCAGGTATCGCCCTCGCCGATGCGTGAGACCTTGAACATCATGCCGCGCGGGATGAGGCAGATTTCCAGCGGCTCCACGTCCATGATGCCCATTTCGGTGAAGACGCGAATGGCGCCGAGCTGCGGCACGACGAGCAGCTCGCCGTCGGCGTCGAAGAAATAGTCGTCCGTCATGTCGGCGTTGAACGTGTAGGCGTGCGCGGCCATGCCGACCTGGGTGAGCACGTCGCCCGCCGTTGTCATCGTGCGGATTCCTTCGAGGAAGTTGAGGCTTTCCGCCGGCGCAGGCAGCGGGTTCCAGCGGAGCTGCCCGAGCGGCAGGGAATGGTCGTCGAGGCAGGGCGCGGTCTTCCAGTGCGGATAGCTGGCGTTCGAGAAGCGCCGCGTGTGGCGTACGCTCGGGCGGATGCGGTAGAGCCAGGAACGCTCGTTGGTGCCGCGCGGGGCGGTGAAGGGCGAGCCGGAAAGCTGCTCGGCATAGAGGCCGTATTCGCATTTCTGCGGGCTGTTCTGGCCCTGCGGCAGGGCGCCGGGCAGGGATTCCGTCTCGAAGTCGTTGCCGAAGCCCGGCATGTATTTCAGGCTGTTGGCGCTCTCCGTCGCACGATCCGGCATGGCTTGCCCTCCTCTGCAAGGCTGTCTATCGTCAGATGGTTGCAGGTGTAACTGTCGATTTTGTAACCATCAAGGCGACCATGGATTTCCGGCTCGAGACCTTCCTGCCCTATCGGCTCAACCAAGCGGCCGAACGGGTCAGCCAGCGCTTTGCCGCGCAATACCGTGCGCGCTACCGCATGACGCGGCCGGAATGGCGCACGCTCGCCGCGCTCGGCACCTACGGCCGCATGACGGCGACGGAGATCGGCGTCAATTCCAGCATGCACAAGACGAAGGTGTCGCGCGCGGTGCGGGCGCTGGAGGAAAAGCGCTGGCTGAAGCGCAGCGAGAATGCGGACGACCGCCGCATCGAGCACCTGGAACTGACCGCAGGCGGCCGGCGCATCTACGACGAGATGATCGAACTTGCCCGCGCCTATCAGGCGGAACTCGCGCATCTTCTGGGCGAAGACGGCCTTGCCCGGCTCGAGGCGGGCCTTGCCGCCGTCGAATCCGGATTGCCGGCGGCGACCGCGCGGCGGGGGCCGAGCGACTGAGAATGCATCACGCGGATGAATCGATCCGGCTCCATCGATTCAAGACTTTCATTGGACGGCGATTCGGCGCTCCGGCAGACTCGGGACCATGGAAGATCGCAGCCCTGCCCTTTCGACACCCCGCCGTTTCCACCGCGTGGACCCAACGCGCAACATGGCGCGCTTCTACATGCTCTCGCTCGAACCGACGCTTTTCGGCGAGATCGCGGTTCTCCGGCACTGGGGCCGCATCGGCACGGGCGGGCGGCAGAAACTCAGCCTTCACCCGACGCTCGCGGAGGCCCAAAACGTCCTGGTGCGGCAGATCGCGCGGCGCCGCCGATGCGGCTATGTCGAGGCATGAGGAAACCCGCCGTTTTCCCCAGTTGATTCGGACATGCCGATAGGCAGGCCGGCGTCAATGGATTAATCTCTCCAAATTACTGATGGGCCAGCGCTTTCGCGCTCGGCGCGTTAACCATTATTGCCTTGCTCCCCGGTCAGAATCAGTTTCTAAATGCGTTTTAAACCGCAAAATGGGTTTGAAATCGCACTTTGAGATTCTTGGCATGAATATGGCTACAACGTTCGGGCAGGCAATTTCCGAGGTCGATCAACTGATCATCGGCCAGGCGCACGAACTTTCCGACAAGCTGAAGCAGCATCGGCTGGAGATGTTTCCGCCGGTCGCGCAGAAGAGCCTGCGCCAGTTCCAGCTCAGCGAGGCGGCGCGGTTCCTCGGTGTCACCAGCGGGTATCTGCGCAACCTGTCGCTGGAATCCAAGGGGCCCCTGCCGCAGGTGACGCCGTCCGGCCGCCGCTCCTATACGGCCGAGCAGTTGCAGGAGATGCGCGCCTATCTCGAGCAGAACAGCCGCGGCCAGCGCTACGTGCCGCGAAGGCGCAATGGCGAGCATCTGCAGGTCATCGCGGTCGTCAACTTCAAGGGCGGCTCCGGCAAGACGACGACGACGGCGCATCTGGCGCAGCACCTGGCGCTCACCGGCCACCGGGTGCTCGCCGTCGACCTCGACCCGCAGGCGAGCCTTTCGGCGATCCACGGCTTCCAGCCGGAATTCGACGTCGACGAGAACGAGACGCTCTACGGTGCGATCCGCTACGACGACCAGCGCCGTCCGCTGAAGGAGATCATCCGCAAGACGAATTTCCCCGGCCTCGACATCGTGCCCGGCAATCTCGAACTGATGGAGTTCGAGCACGACACGCCGCGCATCCTGGCGCAGGGCAACAGCGGCGATTACGGCCGCATCTTCTTTGCGCGGCTCGACGAGGCCCTGTCCTCGGTCGCCGACGACTACGACGTCGTGGTGATCGACTGCCCGCCGCAGCTCGGCTTCCTGACGATGAGCGCCATCTGCGGCGCGACGGCGGCGCTGATCACCGTGCATCCGCAGATGCTCGACGTCATGTCCATGTGCCAGTTCCTGCAGATGCTCGGCGAGGTGCTGAACACGCTGAAAAGCGCGGGCGGCAACATGAACCTCGACTGGTTGCGCTATCTCGTTACCCGCTACGACCCGGCCGACGGGCCGCAGACGCAGATGGTCGCCTTCATGCGCTCGCTCTTCAAGCAGCATGTGCTGACCAACCCGATGGTCCGCAGCGTCGCCATCGCCGATGCAGCGCTCACCAACCAGACGCTTTACGAGGTCGAGCGCAGTCAGTTTACCCGCGCCACCTATGACCGGGCGCTGGAATCCATGGAGGCGGTCAACACGGAGATCGTCGAGCTCATTCACAAGGCATGGGGGCGTTGATCATGGCGCGCAAGAACGTTCTTTCGAACCTGATGGCACCGGCGGAGAAGTTGACGCCGGTAAACCCCGTCGAAGAGCACCGGCAGCATGTGACCTACAAGGGCATCGGCGCGCTCGGCGCGGTGACCCGCAGCATCGATGCGCTCGCCGCCAAGGCGGATGCAGCCAAGGAGATCGAGGCGAAGCTGACGGCCGGCGAGGTGGTCATCGAGCTGGAGGCCGACCAGATCGAGGATTCCTTCATCTCGGACCGCCTCGCCCATTCCGACCAGCAGTTCCAGGAGCTCGTCGAGGCGATGCGCGTGCGCGGGCAGGATTCGCCGATCCTCGTTCGCCCGCATCCCACCAGGCAGGGCGTCTACCAGATCGCCTTCGGCCATCGCCGCGCCAAGGCGGCGCGCCTGCTCGGCCGGCCCGTCCGTGCCGTGGTAAGGGCGCTTTCCGACCGTGACCACGTCATCGCGCAGGGCCAGGAGAACAGCGCCCGCGCCGATCTCTCCTTCCTCGAACGCGCGACCTTCGCCGGGGAACTGGAGGCGCGCGGCTTCGACCGCGAAACGATCATGGCGGCGCTGAGCGCCGACAAGACCACCGTTTCCAAGATGCTTTCCGTGGTGAACCGCATTCCGAAGGCGGTGCGCGCGGGCATCGGGCCGGCGCTCGCCATCGGCCGCGACCGCTGGCACGAGCTGGCGACACGCTTCGACGAACCGGCCAACGAGGACCGCGCCGTCGAATTCCTTGCCCGTGATCGCGTCAAGGCGCGTTCGCCGGAAGAGCGGTTCAACCTCGTCAACAGTTTCCTCTCGAAGAGCGACGTGCCGATGGCCGTCCGCCGGCCTGTCGTGCCCGCCATATGGGAGCGCAGGAACGTGAAGGCCAGCATCAAGGCCAATGGCCGCCAGTACACGATTGCGCTGAAGGCGGCGGAAGCGGCTTCCTTCGGCGCCTACATCACCCGCAACCTTGACCGCCTCTACGAGGCGTACAGGGCGGAAAGCAAAGACAAATCAGGAGATTGATCCGCAAAAGAAAAAGGCCCCCTCAACGTTACCGTCGCGGAAGCCCTTCTCATCGTTTAGCAGCCTGAGAATCGCACTTCCCCGAATCGCAGTCAAGCCTTTTCGGCACCGGTTCCGGTGATGGGGTCTTTTTTGCCTGTTGAAAGGTGAAGAGACATGGAAACAGACGGCATAACGACGCCCTTCGGGCGGCGGTCGATGACGCTTGGCATGCTGGCAAGCCAGGCGCTGGCGAGGACGATCGCGCCGGAAGCGAGCATCGACAAGTGGAAGCTCTATCGCTGGCTCTGCGAGGCAAAGCCGAAGCTCGGCATCAGCGACCGGGCGCTCTCCGTGCTGAATGCGCTGTTGAGCTTTCATCCGAAGACCGAGCTTTCCGGCAAGGATGGCCTGGTGGTGTTTCCCTCGAACGCCCAGCTTTCCCTGCGCACGCACGGTATGGCGGAAACGACGCTGCGCCGGCATCTTGCCGCGCTCGTCGCGGCGGGGCTCCTCACCCGGCGTGACAGCCCGAACGGCAAGCGCTACGTGCGGCGAGACGGCGAGGGCGCCGTCGGCGAGGCGTTCGGTTTCTCTCTCGCGCCCCTTCTCGCCCGGGCAGGGGAGATCGAGCAGACGGCGGCGCAGGTGACGGCCGAGCGCCTCCTGTTGCGGCGCCTGCGCGAGCGCGTGACGCTCGTTCGCCGCGACATCGCCAAGCTGATCGAGACCGGCCTGGAGGATGGCCTTGCCGGTGACTGGATGGGGTATGAGGCCGCATACCGCCGGCTCGTTCTTTCCCTGCCGCGGGTTGCGACGGTGGAAATCCTGACGCCGATCCTCGCCGAACTCGAAGACCTCCGGAACGATATCCTCAACAGCCTGGAACGACAGATTATTTTTCAAAATATGGCGGGCAATGCCGATCAAACTGAGCGGCACAAACAGAATTCAAAACCCGACTCCCCCTCTGACCTTGAACCTCGCTTCGAACCGAAGCAGGGAGGCGATGCCGAACCCGGCGATCAGCCGCCCACCCCGTTGGACCGGATGGACGACAGGATATCGGAAGGGAGACGGGCCAGCCAGAAGAAGCCGGCGCCGGCCGAGCCGCACAAGCCCTATCCGCTGGGCCTCGTCCTTCAGGCCTGCCCGGAAATCGTGGCGTTCGGACCCGGCGGGGCCATTTCGGGCTGGCGGGACCTGATGACCGCCGCGGTGGTCGTGCGTTCGATGCTTGCGATCAGCCCGTCGGCCTATGAGGCGGCGTGCGAGGTGCTCGGGCCGGAGAATGCGGCGACGGTCATCGCCTGCATTCTTGAGCGGGCCGGGCACATCAACTCGGCCGGCGGATACCTGCGGGATCTGACGCGCCGGGCCGAACGCGGCGAATTCACCCTCGGTCCCATGCTGATGGCGCTGGCGCGGGCAAACGGTACGCCGGCAAAGCGTGCCGGATAAGGGCGGGGAAGGCGATGGATTCGGCTTTGGAAACCGCACGTTAACCATGGACTTCCTAATCATGGGCGGAAGACAAGGAAAACCGAATCAATGCCGTCACATGCCTCGGCGCAACAGCGCCGCCGTTCGACCCCTGCGAAGAACAGCCCGGTCGTCCCCTTCCCCGCCGAGCGCCGCACGGCGCATGTGCGACGTTGCGCCGGCGAGCTGGACGGTCTTCACGGCGAGGACGCGCGTCTCTACTGGCTGAGAGTCTGCCGGGAACTGGCGGCGGAGCTGCGCAAGTTCGGTTCGGACGAGAGCCAGGCACGCGCTGCCGTCTTCGCCTTCCAGGAAGAGGTCCAGCAGGAGCTTCTTCGCCTGCATGACGGTACGGACGATTGATCATCGGAATTTCCGATTGAACTATCGGTTTCTTCCGTTTCCCTTCGGGACCGCCTCCGGGGCATCTGCATTCCGTAACCAATCGGGAGATGCAAGATGCAGAACGATCTTTCAGGACAATGTATTGTCATCGCCGGGGGAAGCTCCGGCATGGGCCACGCGCTGGCGGAAAGGCTCGCCTTGCGGGGCGCCCGCACTGTCATTCTTGGCCGCAACGCGGAAAAGCTGTCCGCGGCCCGCGAAAGCCTCGGCGGCAACGTGCGTGCCATAGCCTGCGATATCACCGACGAAGCTCAGGTGGCGCGCATGTTCGCCGAGCTCGATGCCGTCGACCATATCGTCGCCACGGCGGCCGACATCGAAGGCGCCTACCGGCTGCTGCCGGATATCGAGCTTGCCGCGGCTCGGCGTGTCATGGAAAGCAAGGTCTACGGGCCGTTGCTCCTCGCCAAGCATGGAGCAACGAAGCTCAGGGCCAACGGGTCGATCACCTATACGTCCGGCATCGCCGCCTATCGTCCTTCGGCACGCGGCTCCGTCGTCGCTTCCGCCAATGCCGCGCTTGAGGGACTGGTGCGGGCGCTTGCGGTGGAGCTCGCGCCGATCCGGGTCAACGCGGTCTCGCCCGGCTGGGTGGACACACCGATCTGGTCCTTCGTGGCCGGCGATGCGAAGGCGGCCACCCTGCAGGCCATGGCCGAGCGTCTGCCCGTCGGCCGCGTCGGCCAGCCCGGGGATATCGCCGATGCGATCCTGTTCCTGATGCAGAACGGCTTTACGACGGGTTCGGTCCTGCATGTCGAAGGCGGGCATCGGCTGATCTGAGGCCGGTTCGCGCGAAATCGAGGAAGGCCGCAATGGCGCGGCGTCGGACCGTGCCGTGCCGCCAGAAGAGGTGGAGGGGCGCGGCGGCGTCCGCCCGCGGCCATTCGAGCTCGGTTACCCGGTCAGCCTCGGCATTGCCGGCAAGGGCGAGCCGCGGCACGAGGGCAAGGCCGCCGCCCGCCGCGACCATCTGAACGATCGCGCCGATGCTGGCGACCTCGGCGGCGGGAGCCGGTGGTGCGAACCCAGCCGCTTCGAACCCTTCCTCGAACATGCGGCGATAAGTGCAGCCCCTCGCCGTCGCGATGAAGGCTTCCCGCGCGAGGCGGTCGAACCCCCCTCCCCCGTTATGGCGGGAGGCGGGGGCGATGAGCACGAGCGGTTCGTCGGCGACCTTGCGCGATTTGAAACGGTCGTCGGTCCCCGGGCCGAAGAAGGACAGTGCGAGATCGAGGTCGCCGGCGGCAAGCTGTCGGGAGAGCTCGCCGCTCGATGCGACAGTGACCCGGATCGTGATGTCGGGATGGGCGGCGGCAAACTTCGGCAGCAGCATCGCCAGCTTGCTTGCGGCAATGGTTTCGAGCGTGCCGATGGAGAGCGTGTCGGCGGCAATGCCCGCCGCCTGGCGCACGGCGATCCGCGCCTCCTCACCGATGAGCACCAACCGCTCGGCAAAAGGCAGGAATGCGCGGCCGGCCTCGGTGAGGGTGATGCCGGAGCGGGCACGATGAAAAAGCGCTGTCTCCATCTCAGCTTCCAATGCCTGGATCTGGTCGCTGACGCTCGACTGGGCAAGATGCACCTCGGCGGCTGCCCGGGTGATGTTGCCGCAGCGGGCGACGGCCAGGAACGTCTTCAATTGTCTTGGATGCATGAACCGCCCCGGCTGTTGCGCAAGTCGTCTTCTAGCAAATCGCCGGCGATGCCGAAACCGCTACGAGCCCTTCATCCTCCTCCCCTCCCCTCCCCCTATGAAACGTGAAGGCCTATCGGTAGGATGGAGGGCGGAGAGGAGCCGCCATTCGATGAAACTTCGCCATGCCCTAGCCTTCACGATCCTGCCCATCATCGTCGTGCTCGCCATTCTTCAGGGCGGCGCGCTGTTGACCCGCAGTTACATGGAGGAGGCCTCGCTTCAGGCGAGTTCGGCCTTGCGGCTCGCCGTCGCGGCGCTCGCCGGCCATCTCAGCCGTTACGAGCCCCTGCCCGCGCTGATCGCCGACCATGAGATCATCGAAGAGCTTCTGCAGACGCCCACCGAGCCCGCCCTTCGCCAAGCGGCGAACGAGTATCTGAAGGGAATCAATCAGTTACTGGAATCCTCGGACATTTATGTCTTGACACCGGACGGCAATACGATCGCCGCCAGCAACTATGACGTTCCCGGCACGTTCATCGGCCAGAATTTCCATTACCGTCCCTATTTCCAGAGCGCCATCGTTGGGCAGCAGGCCCGGTTCTACGCACTCGGCACCACGTCGCTGAAGCGCGGCTACTATTTCTCGGCGCCTGTCGAAGAAAGCGGGAAGATCCTCGGGGTCATCGTTTTCAAGGTCGATATCGACTCCATCGAGAATTCCTGGCGCGGCGGTGAATACAAGATCTTCGTCGCGGATCCCGAAGGCATCATCTTCATGACCGGCAGCCCGGAATGGCTCTATACGGGCATCCTGCCGCTCGACGCGGCGCGGCTGGCGCGCACCCAGGCCTCGCGCCGCTATGCGGAAGCCGAACTCCGCCCCCTGCCCGTCTCCGAGGCAGTTTACCACGGTCAACAACTGATGCAGATCGCCGAAGGCGGCACGCGACGCGAGTATCTGCGGCTGTCGCATTACATGCCCGAGGCCGACTGGACCGTGAACGTCCTGCTCGATACGGCGTCCGTCCGCACGCAGGCCCGCACGACGCTGGTCGCCGTCCTGCTCTTCATCTGCCTTGCCGCCCTCGCCGCTGCCATCCTCTGGCAACGCCGTGCCCGGGTGGTCGAGCGATTGCGGCTTCAGGAGGAGGCACGCAACACGCTGGAGAAACGGGTGGAGGAACGCACCGCCGATCTTGCGCGCGTCAACGAGCAGATCGAGCTGGAGATCGCAGAGCGGAGGCTCACGGAACAGGAGTTGCGCAAGACGCAGGCCGACCTTATCCAGGCGGGCAAGCTTGCCGGTCTTGGCCAGATGTCGGCCGCGCTGTCTCACGAGTTCAACCAACCGCTCGCCGCCGCCAAGACCTATGCCGACAGCGCGGCCCTTCTCATCGATCGCGGCCGCGTGCCGGAAGCGCAGGACAACGTGCGGCGCATCTCCGCCCTCATCGACCGTATGGCCTCCATCAGCCGTCACCTGCGCAACTTTGCCCGCAAGCCGAACGAGAAGCTGGGTCCGGTTCCCCTCCCCGAGGTCATCGCCGACACGATGGAGATCGTCGCTCCGCGGCTGAAGGCGGCAGATGCGCGGCTTGTGATCGATCTGGAGGAAGAGGGGTTGGTGGTGCAGGCCGGGCCGGTGCGCCTGCAGCAGGTCCTCGTCAATATCGTCAGCAATGCCGCGGACGCCGTCGAGGGGCTGGGGAACCGGGAAATCACGCTGTCGGCACGACGCGCGGCCGGACGCATCGCCATCGAGGTTGGCGACCGCGGGCCCGGCGTACCGGCGGCCATTGCCGAGCGCATCTTCGATCCGTTTTTCACCACAAAGGGCGTGGGCCGCGGCCTCGGGCTTGGCCTTTCCATTTCCTACAACATTATCAAAGACTTCGGCGGGAATCTCTCCGTTTCTGATCGGCCGGGCGGTGGCGCCGTCTTCCGCGTCGTGCTCGACAGCGCGTCAGAGGTGCAGGAGGCGGCGGAATGACGGACGCCCGCGTCCTCCTGATCGACGACGAGGAGGAGATGCGCCGGTCCACCGCGCAGGCACTGGAGCTTTCCGGCCTCGATGTAGCGACCTTCTCCAGCGCGGAGCGGGTTTTGGAGCTGGTCGGCTACGCCTTCGCCGGTGTGGTCGTCAGTGATATCCGAATGCCCGGCATGGACGGCATGACGCTGCTCCAGCGCATTCGCGAGGTGGACCCGGAGGTGCCGGTGATCCTCGTCACGGGCCATGCGGATGTGCAGCTCGCCGTCAGCGCGATGCGTGCCGGCGTATACGACTTCATCGAAAAACCCTTCGCCGCGCAGCATCTGGCCGGCATTGCCCGGCGGGCAATGGAACGCCGCGCGCTTGTCCTCGACAACAGGCGCCTGCGCGCCGTTGCCGGCAAGCGGGACGATATCGAGGCCCGCCTGCCCGGCCGCACCCAGGTGATGGTCGACCTCCGCTATCGGCTTCGCGCCATCGGCGCGGCAGATGCCGATACGCTCATCATCGGCGAGACCGGCGTCGGCAAGGAGGTGGTTGCGCGGGCGATGCACGACATCAGCGCCCGCGCCAGCAAGCCATTCATCGCCATCAATTGCGCCGCGCTTCCGGAGAACCTCATTGAAAGCGAGCTTTTCGGCCACGAGATCGGCGCCTTTCCGGGGGCCCTCAGGCCGCGTTACGGCAAGTTCGAGCACGGTCGCGGCGGCACGATCCTGCTCGACGAGATCGGTTCCATGCCGGTGGATGTTCAGGCCAAGTTCCTGCGTGTGCTGCAGGAACGCGTCATCACGCGCCTCGGCTCGAACGAGGCCGTGCCGCTCGACGTGCGCTTTCTCGCGACCAGCAAGGTGGATCTGGCGCACGAGGTGGCGGCCGGGCGTTTCCGCGCGGACCTCTTCTACCGTCTCAATGTCGCGACGCTGCATGTGCCGTCGCTGGAGCAGCGGCGGGCGGATATCCCCCTCCTCTTCCTCCAGCTCGTGCGGGAGGCGGCGGCGCGCTACGGCCGCGCCGACGTCGAGGTGCCGGCGGAGCTGATCGCCGACGTCGCCGGCCGCTCCTGGCCGGGCAATGTGCGGGAGTTGCGCAATGCGGCCGACCGTTTCGTGCTCGGTCTCGACGGTGCGCCGGAGGAGGCCGGCGGCGACGGCGCCCCGCAGCGCCTGGCCGACAAGGTCGCCGCCTATGAGCGCGGCCTCATCGCCAGCGCTCTTGCCGCGCATGGCGGGAGCCTCAAGCCCGTCTACGAACAACTCGGCGTTTCCCGCAAGACGCTTTATGAGAAGATGCAGAAGTACGGGCTCGACAGGAATCTCGGCACAGACCTGCTTCAGAGCGATCTGTAAGCTCCGATGGGTGGAAATCCACCCATCCCTGCCGCCCTTTGTCCCCGCGTCCACCCATGGCAACCAGTTTACGGCGGTAAACTTGACGGGTTTCGCCGTCGCCGCTTGCCTCAAATGCCCCATGCGTCACTGTCTTCCCAACCAGTACCGGCACGGGAGGAGCCATGCCGGCTGGTCGTTTCATCGGGAGGATTTGATGAAGAGCCTGAAGACCCTGTTCGGCGCCACGACCGTGCTTGCCGCAACGCTGCTTGCCACCTCGGCCCTTGGCCAGACCTATCCGGAGCGCACCATCACGATGGTCGTTCCCTTCTCCGCCGGCGGCCCGACCGACACGGTGACGCGCCTTGTGGCGGAAGCCATGTCGAAGGACCTCGGCCAGCAGATCGTCGTGGAGAATGTCGGCGGGGCCGGCGGAACGCTCGGCGCCGGCCGCGTGGCGAGTGCCGATCCGGACGGCTATACCCTGCTTCTCCACCATATCGGCATGGCGACAAGCGCGACGCTCTACCGCAAGCTCGCCTATGACACGCTGAACGCCTTCGAATATGTCGGCCTCGTCACTGAAGTGCCGATGACCATCGTGGCGCGCAAGGACTTCGAGCCGACCGACCTCAAGGGCCTGATCGACTACATGAAGGCCAACAAGGATACCGTCACGGTCGCCAATGCCGGCATCGGCGCGGCGTCGCACCTGTGCGGCATGATGCTGATGAGCGCGCTCGACACGCAGTTTACCACCGTTCCCTACAAGGGCACCGGCCCGGCCATGACGGACCTGCTCGGCGGCCAGGTCGACGTGATGTGCGACCAGACGACCAATACGACCAAGCAGATCCTCGGCGGCACGATCAAGGCCTATGCGGTGACCTCGCCGGCGCGCCTTTCCAACCTGCCCGACGTTCCGACGGCGGAAGAGGGCGGGCTTTCCGGATTCCAGATCGGCATCTGGCACGGCATCTACGCGCCGAAGGGCACGCCGAAGGACATCACCGAGCGCCTGTCGAAGTCTCTGCAGCTCGCGCTGAAGGACCCGAACGTCGTCGCGCGCTTCGCCGAGCTCGGCACGGCGCCGTCCTCCGAGGCCGACGCGACGCCGGATGGCCTCAAGGCCAAGCTGGAAAGCGAAGTCGCACGCTGGAAGCCCGTCATCGAGGCCGCCGGCCAGTACGCCGACTGAGGCTTTGCTTCTGCCGGACGGCGGCCGCGTCGTCCGGTTTCCCGGCGAGGAGAGGGGACTTCATGAGACAGTTACAATTCGACACGACGAATGCGATATGCGGGATCACCCTCATCGCGCTCGGCGGCTTCTTCATCTATCAATGCCTCGGCCTGGAGCTGGGCACCGCGCTGCGCATGGGGCCGGGATACTTCCCGCTCATCCTCGCCGTCATCCTGGCTATTCTCGGTGTCGTGGTTCTGGTGCAGGCAACGCGCGTCAGCGGCGAGCTGATAGGGCCGATCGCGCTGCGCGGCATGCTCTTCATCCTGCCTGCGCCCGTCTTCTTCGGGCTCACGGTGCGCGGTCTCGGCTTCGTGCCGTCGCTGTTCTTCGCCGCTCTCATCGCCGCCTTCGCCTCCTCGCGCATGAAGCCCCTGATGGCTGTGGCGCTGGCGGCGGCCATCACGGTCTTCTCCGTGGCGGTGTTCAGCTATGCCCTCGGCCTGCCGTTCGAGCGGTTCGGCCCCTGGACGCGGCTTTAAGGGAGACGGCCATGGATCTCATCAGTAATCTCGCGCTCGGCTTCACGACCGCTGCTTCGCCCGCCAACCTTCTCTTCTGCCTCATCGGCGTCCTGCTCGGCACGCTGATCGGCGTCTTGCCCGGCATCGGGGCGACGGCGACCATCGCCATGCTCCTGCCGATCACCTTCCAACTCGAGCCGGTCTCCTCGCTGATCATGCTCGCCGGCATCTACTACGGCGCGCAGTACGGCGGCTCGACCACGGCGATCCTCATCAACATGCCGGGGGAGTCCTCCTCCGCCGTCACGGCGATCGACGGCTACCAGATGGCCCGCAAGGGCAGGGCAGGGGCGGCGCTCTCCATTGCCGCGCTCGGCTCCTTCTTCGCCGGCACGGTCTCCACCTTCCTCGTGGCGATCTTCGCGATCCCCTTGACCGGCATCGCGCTGAAATTCGGCGCGGCGGAGTATTTCTCCCTGATGGTGGTCGGCCTCGTCTCCTCCATCGCGCTCGCGCACGGCTCCATCGTCAAGGCGCTCGCCATGGTGGCCCTCGGCCTGCTGCTCGGGCTCGTCGGCACGGATATCTATACCGGCACGCCGCGTTTCACTCTCGGGATTCGTGAGTATTCCGATGGGCTTAACTTCGTCGCCGTGGCGGTGGGCGTCTTCGGCATCGCCGAGATCCTGCGCAACCTCGAGGGGGAGAAATCGCGCAGCGTCCTGATGGCGAAGGTCTCCGGCCTCTGGCCGACGCGGGACGATTTCCGCCGCATGGTCGGGCCGGTGCTGCGCGGAACGGCCATCGGCTCGGCGCTCGGCATCCTGCCCGGGGGAGGGGCGATCCTCGCAGCCTTCGCCTCCTATACGGTCGAAAAGCGTGTTGCCGCCCGGCCGGAGGAGTTCGGCCAGGGAGCGATTGCGGGCGTCGCCGGGCCGGAGTCGGCCAACAATGCGGGCGCGCAGACATCGTTCATCCCCTTGCTTACGCTCGGTATTCCGGCAAACCCGGTCATGGCGCTGATGGTCGGGGCGATGATCATCCAGGGCATCGTTCCCGGTCCCAACGTGGCGGCGGAGCAGCCGACCCTCTTCTGGGGCATCATCGCCTCCATGTGGATCGGCAACCTGATGCTGGTCGTGTTGAACCTGCCGCTGATCGGCCTCTGGGTGAAGCTGCTGACGGTGCCCTACTACGTGCTCTTCCCGATCATCATGGCCTTCTGCTCGATCGGCGTCTACAGCGTGAACTCCAACGTCTACGACCTCTATGCGGTCGCGCTGTTCGGCCTCGGCGGCTATCTCCTCGTCAAGCTGCGCTGCGAGCCGGCGCCGCTGCTGCTCGGCTTCGTACTGGGGCCGCTGCTGGAGGAGAACCTGCGGCGCGCCATGATCCTGTCGCGCGGCGACCCGACGACTTTCTTCACGCGCCCGATCAGCGCGGTGCTGCTGGCCATCGCGCTTGCGGTCCTGGTCGTCGTCTTCCTGCCGTCGGTCAAGGCGAAACGCGAGGAAGTCTTCCAGGAAGAAGAATAACGGAAGACACCTGCGGGGACGGAAGGGGTGGCGGCGGCGCGCCGCCCCTTCTGCGTTCAGGCAAGGGCGACGTTGACGCCTGCCGTCTTCAGCGCCGCGGCTATGTCGCGGGGCGGCGCCTTGTCGGTGAAAAGATCCGTGATGGCGCCGAAATCGCAGACGCGCACGAGCCCCTGCCGGCCGAACTTCGTATGGTCCGTGACGACGACGGCGCGCCGGCCCTGCGCAAGCACGGCGCGGGCGAATTCGGCTTCCTCCAGATCGTAGTCCATCACGCCGATGGCGGCGTCGATCGCCCCCGTCGAGATGACGGCGTGGCCGACCGTGAAATGGCTGATGAACTCGATGGCCGAGACGCCGAAGGCCGCGCCGTTGTCGCTGCGCAGCTCGCCGCCGGCCATGTAGACGCGGTTGTCGTTGACGGTCGAAAGCGTGCGGGCAATGTCGGAGGAATTGGTGACGACCGTCAGGCGCCGGTGGCCGAGCAGTTCGCGGGCAAGATAGCTCGTCGTCGTGCCGGTATCGAGCATGACCGAATCGCCGTCGCGGATCGTCGCTGCGACGGCGACGGCAATCGCCTTCTTCGCCTCGCTGTTTTCGCGCATGCGCTTTTCGAAGGGCGCTTCGCCGACGACGGAGGGCAGGGCCACCGCACCGTGCATCTTCACCACGGTCCCGTTCGTGGTCAGCGGCTTGATGTCCCGCCGCACGGTTTCCAGCGAGACGTCGAGCTGCCGTGCGAGGTCCGCGATGGTGACGGTGCCCTGCTGCTGCAGAAGCCGGAGAATATCGTTGTGGCGCTTGGAATGGTTCATGTCGTTCTGGCCCGGGAGCGGTCGCCTTCTTCATAATCCCTGACGGCGCGTCGCGCAAGAAAGCCGCAGAAACGGTCAGAAAAACAGAAAAAGCCACATTTGAGGATTGACAGCCGGTTTCTTCCGGCATGACATGAGCCCGGCCGCAGCCGGCAGGATAACCGACGAACGACACCCGGAACAAGGGTGCGAAACGTCCCGGCAGCCGCTTTCGGGAGGAAGGCGATGGAGGGGCATGTCGAAGTCGGCCGCGCCGCGGAAGACCGCATTCGGGCGCTGCCCTGCTGGCGCGGGCGCATCGATATTGCGCCGCTGAAAGGCGGCATCAGCAATGAAAGCTACCTCGTGACGGACGGAGCCGGGCGGCATGTGGCGCGCTTCGGCCGGGACTATCCTTTTCACCACGTTTACCGCGACCGCGAGCTCATGACGGCGCGGGCCGCCTATGCCGCAGGCTTCGGGCCGGAAGTGCGCTATGCCGAGCCGGGCGTCATGGTCTCGGCCTATCTCGGCGCGAAAACCTATGGGGCAGGGGACGTTGCTGCCGAACGGCGGCGCGTGGCGGACCTCCTCAGCCGCTTCCACAGGCGGATGCCGGCCGAAGTGAGCGGCGCTGCCTTCCTCTTCTGGCCCTTCCATGTCGTGCGCGACTATGCGCGCACCCTTGCGGCCGGCGGCAGCCGTATGGCGGCGCACCTGCCGGCCTACCTGGCGCTTGCCGACGAGCTGGAGGCGGCGCAGGCGCCGCTGCCCATCGTCTTCGGCCACAACGACCTCCTGCCCGCCAATATCCTCGACGATGGGCAGCGGCTCTGGCTGATCGATTTCGAATATGCCGGCTTTTCGACCGCCATGTTCGACCTTGCCGGCACCACCTCCAATGCCGGGCTCTCGCCGGAGGAGGCGGAGGATTTCCTTGCGGCCTATTTCGGCGGTGCGCCCGATCCGGCCATCCGCCGCGCCCATGCGGCCATGCAATGCGCCTCGCTGCTGCGCGAGGCGATGTGGAGCATGGTTTCCGAGCTGCACCTTGCCGCGCCCGGCGCCGATTACGTCGGCTACACGGCGGAGAACCTCGACCGCCTCGACAGGGCGCTCGACCATTACAGAACGACATACGGAAAGAACGCACAATGACCCTGCCATCCCATGCCGAGATCGTTGTCATCGGCGGCGGCATCATCGGCTGCTCGACGGCCTATCACCTGGCGCGCGATCACAAGGCGGACGTGGTGCTGCTGGAGCAGGGCACGCTGACCTCCGGCTCGACCTGGCATGCGGCGGGCCTCGTCGGCCAGCTCCGCTCCTCGGCCTCGATCACCCGCGTGCTGAAATATTCCGTCGACCTCTACAAGGGGCTGGAGGCCGAGACCGGCCTTGCCACCGGCTGGAAGATGACGGGGTGCCTGCGCCTTGCCACCAATGCCGACCGCTGGACGGAGTTCCGCCGCCTCGCCACGACGGCGAAGAGCTTCGGCATGGACATGCACCTCCTGACGCCCCGGGAGGTGAAGGCCATGTGGCCGCTGATGGAGGTGGACGACCTCGTCGGCGCGAGCTGGCTGCCGACGGACGGGCAGGCAAGCCCTTCCGACATCACCCAGTCGCTCGCCAAGGGCGCGCGCATGCATGGCGCGCGGATCGTCGAGAACGTGCGCGTCACGGGTTTCGAGATGGAAGACGGCCGCATCGTACGGGTGCGCACCACGCTCGGCGACATCGCCTGCGAGAAGGTCGTCAACTGCGCGGGCCAATGGGCGCGGCAGGTGGGCGCCATGGCGGGCATCAACGTGCCGCTCCAGCCCGTCAAGCACCAGTATATCGTCACGGAAAAGGTGCCGGGCCTTTCGACCGATGCGCCGACGATCCGCGATCCCGACCGCCGCACCTATTTCAAGGAGGAGGTGGGCGGCCTCGTCATGGGCGGCTACGAGCCGAACCCGCAGCCGTGGACGACCGGCGACGTGCCGGACGACTGGGCCTTCCGCCTCTTCGACGACGATTTCGACCATTTCGAGCAGCATATGGTCGAGGCCATCGCCCGCATTCCGGCGCTGGAGAAGGTCGGCGTCAAGCAGATGATCAACGGTCCGGAGAGCTTCACGCCGGACGGCAATTTCATCCTCGGCGTCGCGCCGGAATGTCGCAACATGTTCGTCGGCGCCGGCTTCAATGCCTTCGGCATCGCCTCGGGGGGAGGGGCGGGCTGGGTGCTGGCGCAATGGGTCGTCGACGGCGAGGCGCCGCTCGACCTCTGGGTGGTCGATATCCGCCGTTTTTCCGCCATGCACCGCGACCGGCAATGGGTGCTCGACCGCACGCTGGAAGCCTACGGCAAGCACTACACCATCGCCTTCCCGCACGAGGAATACGTAAGCGGCCGTCCCCGCCTCGTCTCGCCGCTTTATGAACGGCTGAAGGCGCACGGCGCCGTCTTCGGCTCGAAGCTCGGCTGGGAACGGCCGAACTGGTTCGCGCCGGACGGGACCGAGCCGAAGGACGTCTATTCCATGGGCCGGCAGAACTGGTTTTCCGCCGTCGGCGAGGAGCACCGCCATGTGCGCGAGGCCGTCGGTATCTTCGACCAGTCCTCCTTTGCCAAATACGAGATGGCCGGGCCGGATGCCGGCAAGGCGCTCGACTGGATCTGCGCCAACGACGTCGCCAGGCCGGCCGGCCGCCTCACCTACACCCAGCTTCTCAACAGCCGGGGCGGCATCGAGGCGGACCTGACGGTGGCACGGCTTTCCGACGACAGGTTCTATATCGTCACGGGTACGGGCTTCCGCACCCACGACCTCGGCTGGATCGCCGACCACGTTCCCGCCGGCCTCGACGTTACGCTCACCGACGTGACGGAGGACTTCGGCACGCTCTCGCTGATGGGGCCGAAGGCGCGCGACGTGCTCGCCGCCGTGACGGAGGCGGACGTCTCGAATGCCGGCTTCCCCTTCGGCCATGTGCGCGAGATCGCCATTGCCGGCGAGAGGGTGCGGGCGCTCCGCGTCACCTATGTCGGCGAGCTCGGCTGGGAGCTGCATGTGCCGATCGGCGCCACGGGCGTCGTCTTCGACGCGCTGATGGCGGCGGGCGCGCCCCTCGGCATCCGTCCGGTCGGCTACCGCGCGCTGGAATCGTTGCGCCTCGAAAAGGGCTATCGCGCCTGGGGCTCGGACATCACGCCGAACGACACGCCTTTCGAAGCCGGCCTCGGCTGGGCGGTGAAGCTGCGCAAGGACACGGATTTCCTCGGCCGCTCGGCGCTGGAAGGCGCAAAGGACGAGCCGCGCCGCAAGGCCTTCGCCGGCTTCACCGTGGACGATCCCGAGATCGTCCTCGTCGGCCGGGAGACGATCCTGCGCGACGGCGAGCCCGTCGGCTATCTCACCAGCGGCGGCTACGGCTATACGCTCGCAAAGAACATCGGCTACGGCTATGTGCGCCGGGCCGAGGGGATCGACGACGCCTTCTTGAGGAGCGGCCGCTACGAGCTGGTCGTCGCCATGGAGCGCACGCCAGCGACGATCCACCTGGAACCGCTCTACGATCCCGCCGGCGTGAGGGTGAAGGGCTAAGCGGGCTCGCAGGCGCGTTCCAACGCCTTCAGCATCGTCCGCTCGGCAAGGTTCAGGTAGGTCTCCATCTCGGCCGCGGCGTCGTGCGGCAGGCCCGCCTCGAGGCGCGCCACGATGGTCTCGTTCATCTCCACGAAGGGCGCATGCAGGTTTTCCGGGTCGTTGAGAAGGCCGAAGCACAGCCGCAGCTCGGCGGAGATGCGCTCGTAGAATTCGTTGAGCCGGGCGCTGTCGGCAAGGTCGACGACAGCGGCGTGGAAGGCCATGTTGGCGCTGCCGACGCCGGCCCAGTCCTGCCGGTCGCGCGTGACGCGTCCCCGGTCCGCCGTCTCGCGCATGACCCTGATCGCCGGATGCTGCCCCCAGGCCTGACGCAGCGCGCCGCATTCCAGCATGCGCCGCACGCGGTATATGTCGATGATGGAGGCCATGGTGGGAACGGCGACGAAGACGCCGCGATTGGCCTCGTGGCGCAGGAGCCCGTCCTTGGTGAGCAGGCGGAAGGCCTCGCGGAGCGAATTGCGCGAAACGTCGAAACGCTCGCTGAAGGCGGCTTCCGACAGGCGCTGGCCGGGGGTAAGCTCGCCGGAGATCAGCAGCGCGCGAATGCGCCGCGCCAGTCGGTCGGCGAGCGACATTCCATCTGCATCCTCGGTCATGTCGGTCTCCGCGCCACGTTCTCGACCGCTCTAGCACGAATGGGCGAGGACCGGAACAAGGGAGGATTGCGAGATATTGTTGAACAATATTGACATTCTTGTCAGGCAATGCATGATCCAGCGACCCCAAGGACGGCCGGAAGGAGACGAGAAATGGCAGCGATCGATCTCAACAGCGATCTGGGCGAAAGCTACGGCGCCTGGCGCATGGGCGACGACAAGGCCATGCTCGCCGTCGTCTCCTCGGCCAATATCGCCTGCGGCTTCCATGCCGGCGATCCGGCGGGCATCTATCGCACGGTGAAGGCGTCGGCGGAAAACGGCGTCGTCATCGGCGCCCACGTTTCCTATCCCGACCGGGTCGGCTTCGGCCGGCGCGACCTCGACGCGACCCCCGAGGAGCTGATCGCCGACGTGATCTATCAGATCGGTGCGCTGAAGGGCGTCGCAGCGGCTGCCGGAACGACGGTGCGCTATGTCAAGCCGCACGGCGCGCTCTACAACCGCATCGCCTACGACGCCGGCCAAGGGCAGGCGGTGATCGACGGCATCAAGGCGGTCGATCCCTCGCTCGTCCTGATGGGCCTTGCCAATGCGCCGATCCTCGACCTTGCACGCCGCGCAGGCCTTGCCGTCGTCGCCGAGGCCTTCGCCGACCGGGCCTATACGCCGAAGGGAGAGCTGGTCTCCCGCCGCGAGGCGGGCTCCGTGCTGCACGACGCGAAGGTGATCGCCGACCGCATGGTCGGCCTTGCCCAGAGCGGCACGCTGGTGGCCATCGACGGCAGCACGATCCGCGTCGAGGCGCAGTCGATCTGCGTGCATGGCGACAGCCCCGGCGCCGTCGCCATCGCCGAGGAAATCCGCCGCCGCTTCACGGCCGAGGGCATCGCCATCCGCTCCTTCGCCGGTTGAAGGCGATGCGCTTCCTTCCCGTCAGCCTGGACACGATCCTCGTCGAGCTTGCCGGTCTCGACGAGACGCTGGCGCTCTTTGCCTCGCTTGAGGCCGTCCCCGTGGCGGGCATCGTCGAAATGGTGCCGGCCGCCCGTACGCTGATGGTCCGCTTCCGCCCGGAACGGCTGACGCCGGAGGCGCTGGCGGCAAGCCTTGCCACCCGCGACCTTTCCGCCAAAGCCGCGCCCTCGGAGCATCTGGTGGAGATCCCGGTGCGCTATGACGGGGAAGACCTCGGCGACGTCGCGGAATTGACGGGCCTTACCGTGGCGGAGGTCGTCCGGCGCCATACGGAGAGCGAATTCACCGTCGCCTTCTGCGGCTTCGCACCGGGCTTCGGCTATCTCGTCGGCGGCGATCCGGCCTTGCATGTGCCGCGCCGCAGGAGCCCGCGCACCCGCATTCCCGCCGGCTCGGTGGCGCTTGCCGGCGCCTTCAGCGGCGTCTACCCGCAGGCAAGCCCCGGCGGCTGGCAGATCATCGGCACGACCCCGCTGAAGATGTGGGATATCGCGCGCAACCCCGGCGCACTGTTCCAGCCCGGCTATCGCGTGCGCTTCTTCGACATGGAAAAATCCGGCAGGGCCGTCAGCCTTCCGGTACCCGCCGCCCGGCCGGCGCGCACGGTCCCGGCCGATGCCCCGCAGTTCACGGTGCTGGCCGCGCCCATGCCGGCGCTCTTCCAGGACCTCGGCCGCTTCGGCCAGACGGGGCAGGGGGTCTCCGCCTCCGGCGCGCTCGACCGCGGCGCCCTGAACGCGGCGAACCGCATTGTCGGCAATCCGGTCAATACGCCCTGTCTCGAACTCACGCTCGGCGGCTTTTCCTTCGAGAGCCGTTGCCGCGCCGTGATCGGCCTTGCCGGCGCACCGTCCCTCGTCACGGTGCGCGATGCCGCCGGCCGTGCTCATGACCATCCAGCTTTCCGGCCCATTGCGCTGGAGCCGGGCGATGTCGTGACCGTCGGCCATCCGAAACGGGGCACGCGCGCCTATCTTTCCGTGCGCGGCGGCTTCGACGTGGCGCCGGTGCTGGGAAGCGCGGCAACCGATACGCTCGCCGTCGTCGGCCCGGAGCCGGTGACGGCCGGGAGCGTGCTTGTCCTGCGCGGCGGGGACGGGCTCTCCAGCGTTTCCATGGACGAGCTTGCCGCCTTCGATCCGCCGGCTGCCGGCGAGGTGGTGACGCTCGATGTGGTGCTCGGGCCCCGCACCGACTGGTTCACGCAAAAGGGCGTCGAGACGCTGGCAGGCCAACTCTGGCAGGTAACGCCGCAGTCGAACCGCGTCGGCATCCGCCTTGCCGGCGACGTGCCGCTGGAGCGCAGGGACAGCGCCGAACTGCCGAGCGAGGGCACGGCGACGGGCGCAATCCAGGTGCCGCACAGCGGGCAGCCCGTGCTTTTCCTCGCCGACCATCCGCTGACCGGCGGCTATCCCGTCATCGGTACGGTCGCGGACCACCATCTCGATCTTGCCGGCCAGATCCCCGTGAACGCCCGCATCCGTTTCCGCCCCATCGCGCCCTTTGCCGAGATCGGCGTCAGGAGAGAGCCATGAAGAAAGTGCTGATCGCCAATCGCGGCGAGATCGCGGTGCGTATCCTGCGCGCCTGCCGGGATTACGGCCTGCAGTCGGTCGCCGTCTATGCCGACCCGGATGCGGAGGCGCTCTTCGTGCGCCTTGCCGACGAGGCCTATGGGCTTGGCGGCGTGCGTCCGGCGGAAACCTATCTCGACATCGAAAAGCTGATCGCCATTGCGAACCGATCGGGCGCGGACGCGGTGCATCCGGGCTACGGCTTCCTTTCCGAACGGGCGGAATTCGCCCGCGCCGTCATCGATGCCGGCCTCGTCTGGATCGGCCCGGACCCTCAGGTGATCGAGGCGCTGGGCGACAAGGTCGAGGCGCGGCGCATCGCTTCGAGCGTCGGTGCGCCGCTCGTCGCCGGCAGCGACGGGCCGGTTTCATCGGCGGCCGAGGTGGTCGCCTTCGCCGAGCGGCACGGCCTGCCGGTCGCCATCAAGGCGGCGCATGGCGGCGGCGGACGGGGCCTCAAGGTGGCCTGGAGGCTGGAAGAGGCCGCCGATCTCTACGAATCTGCCGTGCGCGAGGCGACGGCTGCCTTCGGCCGCGGCGAATGCTTCCTCGAACGTTTCCTCGACCGGCCGCGCCATATCGAGGCGCAGGTGCTCGCGGACCGTCACGGCAACGTGCTGGTGCTGGGCACCCGTGACTGCTCGCTGCAACGGCGCAACCAGAAGCTCATCGAGGAGGCGCCCGCGCCCTTTCTTTCCGCCGATCAGCGCGAAAGTATCCATGCGGCGGCCAAAGCCATCTGCGCGGCGGCCGGCTATTGCGGCGCGGGCACGGTGGAATTCCTGCTCGGCGCGGACGGCACCATCTCCTTCCTCGAGGTGAACACCCGCCTTCAGGTCGAGCATCCCGTCACGGAGGAGACGACCGGCATCGACCTCGTCGTCGAGCAGTTCCGCATTGCCGAGGGCCTGCCGCTCCGCCTCGACGAAACGCCCGCGCCGCGCGGCCATTCCATCGAGTTCCGCATCAATGCGGAAGACCCCGGCCGCGGCTTCCTGCCGACGCCGGGCAGGGTCATCACCTTCGACCCTCCGTCCGGCCCGGGCGTGCGCCTCGACAGCGGCGTTGCCGCCGGCTCGACGGTGCCGGGCGTCTTCGATTCGCTGATGGCCAAGCTGATCGTCACCGGCGCGACGCGCGAGGAGGCGCTCTGCCGCGCCCGCCGCGCGCTCGCCGAATTCCGCATCGAGGGCGTGGCGAGCGTCCTGCCCTTCCACCGCGCGGCCGTCGACAGCGCGGATTTCACCGGCCGGGACGGGTTTAGGGTCCATACCCGCTGGATCGAGACGGATTTCACCGAAATGCCGGACGCCATGGCCCGGCCGGAGCCGGTCGAGAACGCCGGGATGGTCCGCACCCATATCGAGATCGACGGCAGGCGGGTCTCGCTCGCCCTGCCGGCGCTCCTCCTCGCAGGGCTCGGCGCGGCCGGGGAGGGGAGGGCTCCCGCCCCCGCTTCCGGCACAGCGGCACAGGACGCCATTCCCGCTCCTGTCTCCGGCACCTTGCAGGCCTTCCGCATTGCCGATGGTGCGACCGTTGCCGCGGGCGACCTCGTGGCGGTGATGGAGGCGATGAAGATGGAAACGCAGATTCTTGCGCCGAAGGCCGGACGGCTTCGGTTCCGGGTGAAGGAAGGCGACTACGTTCAGGCCGGTGATGCGCTGATGGCGTTCGAGGGCTGAACCGTCTACGATGCGGTAATCGCGGAAAGAGGGAGTGTCCGCAATGCGCAATGTCACCGTGGCCGCCACGCAGATGGCCTGCATCTGGGACGAGAAGGCCAATATCGAACGGGCCGAACGGCTGGTGCGCGCGGCGAAGGCGAAGGGCGCGGATCTCGTGCTGATCCAGGAACTCTTCGCCGCGCCCTATTTCTGCCAGGACCAGATCCACGATTTCTTCGCGCTCGCCCAGCCTTTCGAGGGCAATACGCTGATCGCGCATTTCGCGCGGCTTGCCGCCGAGCTCGGCGTGGTGCTGCCGGTGAGCTATTTCGAGCGCGCGGGGCAGGCCTATTTCAACAGCCTCGCGGTGATCGACGCGGACGGCAAGGTGCTCGGCAACTACCGCAAGAGCCATATACCGGACGGACCCGGCTATACGGAGAAATTCTATTTCTCGCCGGGCGATACCGGCTTCAAGGTCTGGCAGACGCGGGCGGGCTGCATCGGCGTCGGCATCTGCTGGGACCAATGGTTCCCGGAGGCCGCCCGCTCCATGGCCCTGCAGGGCGCGGAAATCCTGCTCTACCCGACGGCCATCGGCTCCGAGCCGCACGATCCGCAGCTCGATTCCTCCGGCCACTGGCAACGCGTCATGCAGGGCCATGCAGCCGCGAACCTGATGCCGCTGGTCGCCTCGAACCGGATCGGCACGGAGGAGGGGCGGAACGGCACTGAGATCACCTTCTACGGCTCGTCCTTTATCGCCGATCCGACCGGCGCCAAGGTAGCCGAAGCCGACCGGGTAACGCAGAGCGTGCTGACGGCGACCTTCGACCTCGACGCGATCGCCCATCAGCGCCGTTCCTGGGGCCTTTTCCGCGACCGCCGGCCGGAACTCTACGGCCGGCTTGCCACGCTCGACGGGCGCACGGAGGCCGCGGCCCGCTGAGTGCTACATGGTGTGGCCACCGATGAAGCCGAGCGCTCCGACCGTCATCCATACTGCCATGGCGACCATCATCAGGTTCTCCGTCAACGAGACGAAGCCGAGCGGCACGTTGCTGGAGCCGCCGACGCAGGCGCATTTCAGTTCGCGCCGGTCGATATAGACCGCCTTGAACACCGAGACCGCGCCGATGGTGCCGATGAAGAGGGCGATGGGCACCGACAGCCAGGTGAACGCACCTGCCGCCATCAAGATGCCGGCAAGGCCTTCCGCATAGGGGTAGATGTAGCCATAGGGTACCCAGCGCTTTGCCAGGAGGTCGTAGTTGAGGAACATGGTCGAGAAGGTCTCGACGTTCTGGAGCTTCTGCATGGCGAGCGCCACCATGGAGAAGGCGATGAACCATTCGGCCGCGCGAAGGGTGAACGGCGAGCCGCTTGAGGCGAAGCTCGCGGCCATTGCGGTGAGCGCCATCAACGCGAAGAGCACGACGACCGGGCGGTAGCTCGTCGCCTTGGGGTCGGCGACGGGCTTGCCGAGAAAGCGGCGCAGATCGTCGTAGCCGCCGATGCGCGCCCCGTCGATGAAGACCTGCGGCGTGGTTTCGACCTCATGCTCGGCCTTGAAGGCATCGGTTTCCGCGCGGCTCTTCAGGTGCCGGTCGTCGACCGTATAGCCGGAGCGGCGCAGGAGGTCCTTCGCCTTCAGCCCGTAAGGGCAGGTGTGGCTCGGCATCACCATGCGGTAGAGGATGGCCTTGCGGCCGGTGGAAGTCCGGGTCCTGTCCAACATCTCACGTCTCCTGTCTTGTGAAATCGTTGGCAAGACCATAAGTTCCGTACCATGGTACGGAGTCAACACCCTGAAGACCTGACGATCGGAAAATTCGCCGCGGCCGCGGATGTCGGCGTCGAGACGGTGCGTTTCTACCAGCGCCGGGGCCTGCTTTCGACGCCGCGGCGCATCGACGGCATCCGCCGCTACGGCTCCGCAGACGTCGCGCGCCTGCGCTTCATCCGCCAGGCGCAGGCGGCGGGCTTCACGCTGGAGGAAATCCGGCGCCTGCTTGATCTCGATTCCGGCGAGGACCGGGCGACGGTGCGGGAGATGGCGGCAAAGCGCCTTGCCGAGCTCGACGCGCGCATGGAGGCCCTGCAGCAGGCAAGGACCTCGCTGCAGACGCTCGTCGCGGAATGCGCGGTGGGCAGGACGGGGCCGTGCCCCATCCTGAAGTCCTTCGAGGCCTGAGCCGGCGGATACCGGCTCAGATTTCCAGATAGGACGAGATGATCGCCGCGACGTCGGATTGCGGGTCGCTTTCCGTCTGGACCTCGTCCGCCGCGGGCGCGGCGGTGTCGCCGGTGCTCGACACGCTGAAGGCCGAGACGCCGGAGGCCTGCGGCAGGGCGGCGATCTGCGAGGAGGTCATCGAGGCGAGCTGGCCCGGGGTGAAGGCGCCCGCCTGCTCGACCGTGAGGCCGGCGAGGGCCGCCGTATGCAGGCCCGATATCGCCTCCGACCCCAGCGCCAGGATCTGGTCGACGGAAAGGGCGTTGAGGTCGTCGGAGCCGAGCGCGGCCGCCTGCGTGGCGGTCAGCGCGCCGACCTGCTCGACCGAGAGGGTGCTGACCTGGCTGGAACTCAGGGCGCCCATCTGGCCATAGGTGAGGGCGGCGATCTGGCTGGTCGAAAGGGCGGCGATGCTCTCCGTCGACAGCGATCCCATGACGGCCGTCGGCAGGCCCCGGATCGCCCCGATGCCGAATGCCGCCAGTTCTTCCGTCGAGATGGTCTGCATCTGCGCCGTCGTCAGGCCGGCAACGCCCGGCTGGGTGAGCGCCCCGATCTGGGCAAGCGAAAGCGCCTCCACCTGGTCGGTGCTGAGGGCGGCGACCTGCGCGCTGCTGAGGCCGGCGATCTGCCCGGTGCCGAGCGCGGCGATCTCGGCTTCCGAGAGCGTCGCGAGATAGGCGGGCGGGAGGCCCTTGATCGCCGCGCCGCCGATGGCGGCGAGCTTGGCGGGCGTCAGGGTATCGAGCGCCTGGCTGGAAAGTCCGCCGAGCGCGGCGGCGCTAAGCGCCGCGATCTGGCTCGTCGAGAGCGCATCGGCCTGTGCGAGGGTGAGGCCGGACGCCTGCAGGCCGGTAAGGCCGGCAAGGCCGCCCGGGCTGAGGGCCGCGATCTGCTTTGCCGTCAGGGCCGCGATATCCGCCACGCCGAGCGTGGCCACCTGACGGGAGGTGAGAGCCGCAACCTGGCTCGTCGAGAGCGCAGCAACCTGCGCGGTGGAAAGGGCCGCGATCTGGCCCGTCGTCATGCCGCCGATGCCGGCGGGGCTGAGCGCCTCGATCTGCTCCGGCGTGAAGCCGGAAAGGATCGCCGACGACAGGCCCGCCATGGCCGAGGAGCTGATCGCCGCGATCTCGGTGGTCGTGAAGAGCGCGATGTCGTCGGCATCGAGCGCACTGACCTGCTGGGAGGTGAGCGCGCCGATCTGCGTTGCCGTCAGCGCCTCGATCTGATCGGCGCTGAGCGCGGCGATCTGGCTGGTGGAGAGGCCGGAAATGCCGCCCGTGCCGAGGGCGGCGATCTGGCCCGTGGAGAGGCCGGCGAGCGTGGCGGTCGAAAGGCCGACGATGGATCGCGAGCCGATCGCCGCCATGTCGGCGGTGGAGAACAGGGCGATCTCGGCGGAGCTGAAGGCTGCGAGCTGCTGCGAGGTGAGCGCGCCGACCTGCGCTGCCGTCAGCGCCTCGGCCTGCTCGCTGGAAAGGGCGGCGATCTGGCCGGTGGAAAGGGCGGCGATGCCGTCGGTGCCGATCGCTGCGATCTGTGCGGTGGAAAGGGCGGCAAGGTCGTTCGCGTCGAGCGCGCCGATCTGAACGGAGCCGAGCGCCGCCATCTGGCTGCTCGTCAGGGCTTCGAGCTGGCCGCTGCCAAGAGCGTCGATCTGCGCGCTGGTGAGGCCCGCGACGGCAAGCGCGGCGACCTGCGCGTGGCTGAGGCTTGCCACGGCCGCCGTCGTGAGGCCGCCGACCGCCCGCGAATCGATGGCGGCGATGTCGGCGGGCGAGAAGGCCTGAAGGCTTCCGGTGCCGAGGGCGGCGACCTGCGCCGAGGTCAGCGCGGCGACCTGCGTGGTGGTCAGCGCCTCGGCCTGCGCGGTGGAAAGGGCCGCGATCTGATCCGTCGTCAGGCCGGCGATGCCCGCCGACCCGAGGGCCGCGATCTTCGTCGGCGAAAGCGCGGCGATGCCGTCCGTGCCGAGCGCGGCCACCTGTTTCGAGCCGAGGGCCGCTATCTGCGCCGTCGTCAGGCCCGCGATCTGCGCGCTGGAGAGCACGTCGATCTGGGCGCTCGTCATGCCGGCAAGGCCGGTCGGTCCGAGGGAGGCGATCTGCTCCGTCGTCAACGAGGCGAGCACGTCGGTCGAAAGGCCCGACATGGCGCCCGAGCTGATCGCCGCCATGTCGGCCGTGGAGAAGGTGTCGATGTCGTCCTTGCCGAGGGCTGCGATCTGCCGCGAATTGAGCGCGGCGACCTGCGTGGGGGTCAGCGCTTCGGCCTGTGCGGTGGAAAGGGCTGCGATCTGGTCGGTCGAAAGGCCGGCGATGGCCGCGTTGGAGAGCGCGGCGACCTGGGACGGCGTCAGGGATGCGATGTATTCGGTGCCGAGATTGGCGATCTGGCGCGCGCCGAGCGCGGCCATCTGCGTGGGCGTCAGCGAATCGAGCTGCTCGCTGGTGAGCGCGACGATCTGCCGGGAGGTGAGGCCGGTGATGGCGCCCGTGCTGAGGGCGGCGATCTGCGCGGTCGAAAGGGAGGCGATGGCTTCGCTCGAAAGCCCCGCGATGGCATCCGAGCCGATGGCGGCGATATCGCGGGTCGAGAAGGTGGCGATCTCCTCGATGGAGAAGGCGGCAAGCTGCGCGGAGCTGAGCGCGCGGGTCTGGTCGGAGGTCAGCGCCTCGGCCTGCGCGGTGGAAAGGGCGGCGATCTGGCCGGTGGTGAGGCCGGGGATGCCTGCGGTGCTGATGGCGGCGATCTGTGCCGTCGAGAGCGCGGCGATGGTGTCCGTCGAAAGGCCGGCGATCGCGCCCGCGCCGATGGCGGCGATCTCCTGGGTGGAGAAGGTCGCGACATCGTCGGCGCCGAGGGCGGCGAGCTGCGTGGAGCTGAAGGCGGCGATCTGCGTGCGGTTGAGGGCCTGGGCCTGCGTGGTGGTAAGCGCCTGGAGCTGTTGCGTGGTCATCGCGGCGATGGCGGACGCGCTGATGGCTGCGATCTGCGCGGTCGAGAGCGAGGCGATCGTCGCCGGCGAGAGGCCGGCAATCGCATCCGCGCTGATCATCGAGATATCCTTCGTGGAGAAGGCGGCGATGTCGTCGGTGCCGAGCTCGGCGATCTGCCTGGACGTGAGCGAGCCGACCTGGACGGCCGTCAGCGCCTCGGCCTGCGCGGTGCTCATCGCCGCGATCTGCTGCGAGGTGAAGCCGGTGATGCTGCCCGCGTTGAAGGCGGCAATCTGCATCGTCGTCAGCATGCCGATCTGGTCGGTGCCGAAGGCGGGAACCTGCGAGGAGGTGAGGGCGGCGATCTGGTTGCTGCGGAGCGCCCCGATCTGGCTGCTGTCGAGGGTGGCGATCTGGCTGGAGGTGAGGCCGGCGATGCCGGCGGCGCTGAGCGCGGCCATCTGCGTCGTGGAGAGCGCCGCGATGTCGCCGGTGGTGAGCGCTGCGATCTGGCCGGAGGTGAGGGCGGCGATCTGTCCGGTCGTCAGTGCCGCGACCTGGTCGGTCTGCAGGGCGGCGATCTGGCCGGTGGAGAGCCCGGCGATGGCCGACGCACGCAGCGCCGCGAGCTGGGCCGGGCTGAGCACGGTGACGTCATGCTCGAGTGCGGCGGCCTGCGCGGCCGTCAGGGCCGCGATCTGCGCGGTGGAGAGCTCGCCGACCTGCGTGGAGCTCAGCGCCTCGATCTGGCCTGTCGTGAGGCCTGAGAAGGCGCTGGTGGTGAGCGCGCCGATCTGTTCGGAGGTGAGCGATGTGAAGACGTCGGGATCGAGACCCGTGACGGCGCGATTGCTGAGGGCCGCGATCTGCGCGTTGGAAAGCGCCTGCATGTCCTGGGTGGTGAGGACCGCGGTCTGCACGGAGGTGAGGCCGCTGATCTGGCTCGTCGAGAATGCAGCAAGCTGGCTCGTCGACAGCGCCTCGATCTGCTCGGCCGTCATCCCGGCGAGCGTGTTGCGGTTGACGGCGGCGATCTGTGCGGTGGAAAGGCCGGCGAGGGCGGCCGGATCCAGCCCCGCGATGGCCTTGTTGGAGATCGCCGCGACGGCCGTGGTGGAAAGGACCGCAAGATCGGCCGAGGTGAGGGCGGAAAGCTGCGTCGCGGTGAGGGCCTTGACCTGTGCGGTGGAAAGCGAGGCGACCTGGGTCGTGGTGAGGGCGCCGATCTGGTCGGCCGTCAGCCCGCCGATCAGGTTGGCGCCGATGGCGGTGATCTGCGCGGTGGTGAGCGAGGCGACGAAAGCGGTGTCAAGCCCGGCAAGCTGCGTCAGCGTCAGGTTGCCGATCTGCGCCGTGGTGAAGGCCGCGATCTGGCTTGCCGAAAGCCCGGCAAGGCTTTCCCTGTCGAGGCCCGGGATGGATTTCGAGTTGATCGCGGCGATGTCGTCGGTGGAGAAGGTGGCGATGCCGTCGGGACCGAGCGCCATGATCTGGCTGGAGCTCATGCCGCGGATCTGGTCCGGGTTGAAGGCTTCGATCTGCGCGGGGGTCAGGGCGTCGAGCTGGACCGTGGTGAGGCCCGCGATGGCGTTCGAACCGAGAAGCGAGATCTGTTCCGTGGTAAGGGCCGCGATGGCGTATGTCGGCAGGCCCGACATGCCCTTGCTCGAAAGGGCGGCGATCTGCTGCGCGGAGAGCGCGGCGAGCGCCGCCGTGTTGAGGCCGGCGACCTGCGCGGCGCTGAGGGCCCCGACCTGCGCGGTGGAAAGATTGCCGATCAGGTTGGAGCCGATGGTATACATCTGGATCGGCGTGAAGCCCGCAAGGCCGGCAAGGCTGAAGGCGGCGAGCTGATTGCCGGTAAGGCCCGCGATGGCCTCGGTGCGGATGCCCGAAATGGCCCGGCTCGTCAGGGCGGCGATATCGGCGGAGGAGAAGGTCGTGAACGCCTCCGGCGCCATGGCGGCGATCTGCGCGGCATTCAGATATCGAACCTGCGCCGGCGTGAAGGCCTCGACCTGGTCGATGCCGAGGGCGGCGATGTGCGCGGACTTGAGGGCGGTAATCTGGCCGGATGTCAGCGCGGCGATCTGCCCGGTGCTGAGGGCGGTGATCACGTCGGTGCCGAGGGCGGCGATGGCACTGTTCTGGATGGCCGCGATATCGGTGCTGGAAAAGCCCTCGAAGGAGGCCGGGCTGAGGGCGCCGATCTGCCCCGCCGTCATCGCCCTGATCTGGCTCGGGCCGAGCGCGGCCGCCTGCTCGGCGTCGAACTGGCTGACCTGTGCGGTCGAAAGGCCGCTGATGGACTTCACGTTCAGCGCGGCGACCTGCGCGGTCGTAAGGTTGGCGATGGCGCCGGTGCCGAGGCCGGACAGCGCATTTGCCGAGAAGGCGGCGATGTCGGCCGGCGAGAAGGCCGCGATGGTCTCGGAATTGATGGCGCTGGTCTGCGCGGCGGTGAAGGACTTGACCTGCGTGGGCGAGAAGGCATCGAGCTGCGAAAGGTCCAGCGCACCGATCTGCGCCGCGGTCAGGCCCCGCACCGCGTTGGCGTTGATCATGGCGATCTGGCCGACGGAGAAGGAGGACAGGTTCTCCGGGCTGAAGGCCGCGATCTGCCGCGCGTCGAACGCGTTCACCTGGGTCGGCGTCATCGCCTGGACCTGCTCGGGCGTCAGCACGGCGATCTGCGCGGGGGTGAGCCCCCGCACGGCCTTGGGCGCGATGGCGGCGATGCTTGCGTTCGAGAGCCCCTTGATGGCCTCGATGCTGAGGGCGCTGATCTGCGCCGCGCTCATCGAGCCGATCTGCGCGGGCGTCAGGGAATCGACCTGTTCGGGCGAAAGGGCTGCGACCTGCGCGGCGGTGAGGCCTTCGACCGTCTTCAGCGACAGGGCGGCGATCTGGTCTTCGGACAGTGAGCCGATCATGTCGGCCTTGAGGCCGGAGACGGCCCGCGAGGAGATCGCGGCGATATCCGCAAGCGAGAAGGTGGCAAGGCCCTGGGTGCCGAGGGCGGCGATCTGCTGGGCGTTGAGGGCCGCGACCTGCAGGGGCGTCAGCGCCTCCACCTGCGAAATGCCGAGTGCCGTCATCTGCGTGGAGGAGAAGCCGGTGATCGCGCTGGTGCTGAGGGCCGCGATCTGCGCTTCGGAGAAGGCGGAGATGGCGGCGGCGCTGAGGGCGCCGATCTGCGACGACGTGAGAAGGGCGACCTGCGCGGTCGTGAGTGCCGCGATCTGGTCCGATGTGAGGGCATCCGCCTGCGTGCGGCTGAGGCCGGCGACGGTCAGCGGCGCCAGCGCGCTGATCTGCGCGGTGGAAAGGCCGGCAAGGACCGCAGGGCTCAGGCCCTGCACGGCCTTGTAGCTGATCGCCGCCATGTCCTCGGTGGAGAAGGCGGCAAGGTCTTCGGGATCGAGCGCGGCAAGCTGGGCGGCGCTGAGGGCCTTGACCTGCGCGGCCGTCAGAGCCTCCGCCTGGTCGGAGGAAAGCCCTTTCACCTGGCCTGTTGTGAGGCTCGAGACCTGGTTGGTCGTCAGGCTTTCGATGGCATATTTGTCGAGCGCGCCGATCTGCTCCAGCGACAGGCCGATGATGGCGCCCTGCGTGATCGCGCCGATCTGCCCGGAATTGAGGATGCCGATGTCCTCCGTTTCCAGCGCGGCGATCTGCGAGGAGGAAAAGGCATTGATCTGGCCGGTGGAAAGCGATGCCACGTCCTCCGTCGTCCAGTCCTTGATGGCGGCCGCCGAAAGCAGCTTGATCTGGCTGATGCTGAGGGAGGAAACGATCGACGTCATGGGCAAAGTCCTGAAATAGGAAAACGAAAGAACAAAAATCCACGGGTTCGGCAGATTGCTCGATACAGGGGTGAGCTTGTCCGAGCCTGAAGCCCGGCGGAGTTTGTGCCGAAGGTGGGAAAAGTGTGTTCTGTCGCGCGCTTGCCGCCAGGCCGGAAATGCCCTGCCCGAAAAGGAAACGCCGCGGAATGGCTTCCGCGGCGTTTTCGTCAGCGCCAGCCGAGGGCCGGCGCGACGTGCTTCAGGATCGCCTCGATAACATGGGCGTTGTATTCGACGCCGAGCTGGTTCGGCACGGTCAGGAGCAGCGTGTCGGCCTCGCGGATCGCCTCGTCGGCGGCAAGCTGGTCGATCAGCTTGTCCGGCTCGTCGGCATAGGAACGCCCGAAGATCGCGCGGGTCTTGTCGTCGATGAAGCCGATCGAATCCTGCTCCTTGCCGCCGCGGCCGAAATAGGCCCGGTCGCGGTCGTCGACGAGGGCGAAGATGCTGCGGCTCACGGACACCCGCGGCGTGCGGCTGTGGCCCGCTTCCTTCCAGGCCTCGCGATAGGCGCGGATCTGTGCCGCCTGCTGGACATGGAAGGGCTCGCCCGTCTCGTCGTCCTTGAGGGTCGAGCTCTGCAGGTTCATGCCGAGCTTTGCGGCCCATTCGGCGGTGGCGTTGGAGCCTGCGCCCCACCAGATGCGCTCGCGAAGCCCTTGCGAATGCGGCTCGAGGCGCAGGAGGCCGGGCGGGTTGGGGAACATCGGCCGCGGGTTCGGCTCGGCGAAGCCGTCGCCCTTCAAGACGTCGAGGAACACTTCGGCATGGCGGCGGCCCATGTCGGCATCGCTCATGCCCTCCTGCGGCTGGTAGCCGAAGTAGCGCCAGCCGTCGATCACCTGCTCGGGCGAGCCGCGGCTGATGCCGAGCTGGAGGCGGCCTTCGGAGATGAGGTCGGCCGCGCCGGCGTCCTCGGCCATGTAGAGCGGGTTCTCGTAGCGCATGTCGATGACGGCGGTGCCGATCTCGATCGTCTTCGTGCGCGCGCCGACGGCGGCCAGCAGCGGGAAGGGAGAGGCGAGCTGGCGGGCGAAGTGATGCACCCGGAAATAGGCGCCGTCCGCACCGAGCTCCTCGGCGGCCACGGCAAGGTCGATCGACTGGAGAAGCGTGTCGCCGGCCGAGCGGGTTCCGGATTGGGGGGAGGGTGTCCAGTGCCCGAAGGAGAGGAAACCGATTTTCTTCATGGTGTCAGCCTCGACGCTGTGCGTCCGTTGGAGGGAGTGTCGGGGCAAACATGGTGGATCGCCCCTGGCTTGAAAAGCCGCTCCCGGAGAACGGTGCGTTCACAGATCGAGGCCGATGGGCCTCAGACCGCCATGCGCAGCTCTGCCTCGCGGCCGAGTTCCGTCATCCACTCAACGAATTGCGGGCGGGCCTTGACCTGCCGGCCGTAGTGGCGGGCGAGCGCGGCGGTAAGGTCGCCCCTGCGGCCGAGCAGCGTATCGGCGAAGCCGACCATCTGCGAATTCGGCCAGGCCTGCGGGCGGATCGTCACCAGCCGCTCGAAGAGGCTGTCGGCGGCCTCGCCGGGGTTTGCCTGCGCCATCAGCGTCAGCATCGCGGCCGTGGAGCGCGACACGCCCATATGGCAATGGACGAGGATGTGGCCGGCCGCATCGGCATCCTGCCGCGTGGAGAATTCCTCGCCGAAGCGCAGGATCGACTCGACATGATGCGGCGTCGGCATGGTGCGGCCGGGCAGAGCGTCGATGATGTCATGGAAGCGCAGGACGGTGCGGCGATGGGTCCCGTAGGCGTCGAACGCTTCCAGCTCGGCACGTTCCGGGTCGATCAGCGAGAGGACATGGGTCACGTTGCGGGTGCTGTGGCCGCCAAGCTCCTCGATCCCGCAAACGGTGAGTTCGGGAGAAAAAATCACATCCATCGTCGTCTCTTTCACTTCTGTGCCGGAGGGTATGACCTCAAAGGGCGGATCGCGCGAAGCGCCTTGCCCATCATGCCCGGCAGGGCGGCAAAAACAAGACGCGGAATCGGCTCAGCCTATATTTGAATTTCCATCAACGCATTGAAAAGACTGAGGCCAGTCCATTTCTGCATGGGCTTTTGTCCAAATTGAATTGGCGCGCGGCGGCAAGCCCCGCCAATGTCCGCCGCAAGGCAAACGAGGCATGAAGAGGATCATATGGGCAGGATCGTTTACGTCCACGGGCAGTTCGTCCCGGAGGAAGAGGCGCGGATCGGGCTTTTCGACCGCGGCTTCCTGTTCGGCGATGCCGTCTACGAGGTGACGGCGGTGATCGCCGGGCGCTTGATCGACAACGACCTGCATCTGGCCCGCCTCGAACGCTCGCTCGGCGAGCTGGATATCCGGCTTTCCCTGTCGCGTGCCGATATCGAGGCGGTGCAGGCCGGGCTGATCGGCCGCAACGCACTTTCGGACGGCGTCGTCTATCTCCAGGTCTCGCGCGGCGAGGCGGACCGGGATTTCTTCTATCCCGGGGCGATGGAGCCGAAGTTGATCGGCTTCACGCAGGCAAAGACCCTGACCGGCACGAAGGCGCAGGCCGAGGGCATCGCGGTCGATCTCCAGCCCGATCCGCGCTGGCACCGGCGCGACATCAAGACGACGATGCTGCTCGGCCAGGTGATGGCCAAGCAGGCGGCGCGCGGGCGCGGCTTTGCCGACGTCTGGCTGGTGGAGGACGGCGTGGTGACGGAAGGGGCCTCGTCCACCGCCCACATCATCACTCATGACGGCCGCATCCTCACCCGCGCCGCGTCTGAGGCGACCCTGCCGGGCTGCACGCAGCGCGCCCTCGCGCGGCTCTGCGAGCGGCACGGCCTGCGGATCGAGGAACGCGCCTTCACGCCGAAGGAGGCGCAGGAAGCGGCCGAGGCCTTCCAGACCTCGGCCTCCAGCCTCGTCACGCCGGTGGTGCGTATCGGCGACCAGGCGGTCGGCGACGGGCGGCCGGGACCGATGACGCGCAAACTCCAGGCCCTCTATCTGGAAGCTGCCGGCGTTCCGGCCTAAAAGGGCAGGAGCGGAAGAGGGGCGACATGCAGACGGCACGGCAATGGGGGCTGATCCCGAAGGGGCGGCTCGAACCGGGCGCGGAAAACGCGATCACCGACGTGCCGGGCGTTGCGGTCGGCCATCGCTCGCTGCGCGGCGAGGGCGTCTTCACCGGCGTGACGGCGGTGGTTCCCCATCTGGGCGACCTCTTCCGCGTCAAGCCGCGGGCGGCCGTCGAGGTGATCAACGGCTTCGGCAAGTCGGCCGGCCTCATGCAGGTCGCCGAGCTCGGCACCATCGAGACGCCGGTCCTGCTCACGAACACGTTCGGCGTCTCGGCCTGCACGGAAGCTCTGATCCGCCGCGCCATCGCCGCCAATCCGGCGATCGGCCGCAAGACCTCGACCGTCAATCCGCTCGTTCTCGAATGCAACGACGGCGCCATCAACGATATCCAGGCGCTGGCCGCCACTCCCGCCGATGCCGGGGCGGCGCTGGATGCCGCCCGCACCGGGCCGGTCGAGCAGGGCGCCGTCGGCGCAGGCTCGGGCATGACGGCCTTCGGCTTCAAGGCGGGAATCGGCACGGCCTCGCGGACGCTGCGTATCGCCAGGCGCGATTTCACGCTTGGCACGCTGGTGCTCGCCAATTTCGGCGCGGCGGGCGATCTCGTCCTGCCGGACGGGCGGCGTCCCGATCCGCGCGCGCCGGCATGCCCCGAGCGGGGCTCGGTGATCGTCGTCATGGCAACCGACCTGCCGCTCGGCGACCGGCAATTGCAGCGCGTCGCACGGCGCGGCGGCGCGGGCCTTGCCCGGCTCGGCGCCTTCTGGGGCAATGGCAGCGGCGATGTCGTCCTCTGCTTCACGACGGCCGATCCGGTCGAGCATGCACCTTCGTCGCCCGTGACCATGCAGCAGCGCCTTGCGGACGACCATATCGACCTTGCCTTCCGCGCCGCTGCCGAGACGACGCAGGAAGCCGTCCTCAACGCGCTCTGCGCGGCGTCGGCAACGCCCGGCCGCAACGGCCGCCTCTATCCCGCACTTGCCGACTGGCTCAAGGAGAACCCCGTCCCATGAAAGTCTTCATCTCCGCCGATATCGAAGGCACCGCAGGCATCGCCCATTGGGACGAGGCCGAGCGCACCCATGCGGACTGGGCAGAGTTCCGCGCGCTGATGACGGCGGAAGTCGTCGCCGCCTGCGAGGGCGCGCGCGCCGCCGGGGCGAGCGAAGTGGTGATCAAGGACGCCCATGACAGTGGCCGCAACCTCATCCTCGACCGGCTGCCGGATTACGTGCGGATCGTCCGCGGCTGGTCGGGCCATCCCGATGCGATGATGTTCGGCCTCGACGCCGGCTTCGCCGCGGCGATCTATACCGGCTACCATTCGAAGGCGGGCAGCGAGGCGAACCCGCTCGCCCATACCTCGAACCTGCGCATCTCGCGCCTCATCCTCAACGGCGAGGTCGCCTCGGAATTCACGGTCAACGCGCTCTGCGCGGCCGGCTACGGCGTGCCCTCCGTCTTCCTCTCCGGCGATGCGCAGATGTGCGCCGAGGCGCGCGCGATGGTGCCGGGCCTTGCCACGGTCGAGACGCTGGAGGGCGCGGGCCGCGCCTCCACCTCCCTCTCGCCGGCCTGGTCGCGCCGCCTGATCCGCGAAGGGGTCGCCGCCGCGCTCTCGGGCGATTTCGCCGCGGCGCTGCCCGCCCGCGCCGAGCGCTACGAAGTCGTCATCGAGTTCAACAACCCGACGGACGCCTATCGGGCCGGCTGGTATCCGGGCGCCTATGCGCACGGCCCCCGCGCCGTCGCCTTCGCGCATGCCGATTTCGCCGAAATCCTCCGGGCGCTGGTCTTCCTCAAGGTCTGACCGGGCAAGCCTCCAGCACCCGCCCGGCGGTGCGCCAGAGGTCCTCGACCCTGCCGCTTCGGCTGCCGGCGTGGCGATAGAGGCGGATTTCGAGGTCGAGGTTCCAGCCCTCGTCCGCCGAGGCGGGAACGAGCCGGCCCGCCTCCATCTCGTCGCGCGCAAGGCTTTCCGGTAGCCAGCAGACGCCCGCGCCGGTGACGGCCATGGTCATCAGCCCGGCGCTGATCGTGTTCTCGTGCGTCGTGCGCCGCCGGAAAGGCGGGCGGCGCAGGAAGAGGCGCGAGAGCGCGACGCCGAAGAACGAATTGAACCCGTAGCTGAGATAGGGGACGGCAAGCCGCGGCTGCGCAACGGCGCGGTCGATGAGGTTCAGTCCCTTCTGCTCGCTGCCGGCGACCGCAAGGCGCGGCGCGGCGAGCGGGATCAGCCGGTCATGGGCGACCGTCAGCGAGGCGAACCGGCCGCGGTCGAGATGGAACGGCACTTCGGGGTGGGCGTAGGTAAGGAAGAAATCCGCCTCGTCGCCGATAAGCGCGTCGAGATTGGCTTCGATCCCGCCGCGGTCGGGCAGGAGGGAGGTGCTGAAGGCGCCGCCCGCTGTTTCCAGCGCCTTCAGCCATTGCGGGAAGAAGGTCACCGTCAGCGTGTGGAGCGCGGCAAAGCGGACGAGGCCCGGCTCGTGCGACGGGCGCAGCGCCTCGCGCGCGGCATAGAAGGTGCGGATCGCCTCCTGGGCGACCGGCAGGAAGGAGCGCCCCGCCGGCGTCAGTTCCGCAGGCATCGTCGCGCGGCTGATGAGCGTCGCGCCGAGCCAGCCTTCAAGCTGCTTGATGCGGCGGCTGAAGGCGGACTGCGTGACGTTGCGCAATTCCGCCGCCCGCGAGAAGCTGGACGTGTCGGCAAGCGTCACGAAATCCTCCAGCCACTTGATCTCCATCGCCGCCGTCCTCCATGCCTTGCCGCCGGCCGCGCTCAGGAAAAGAGCGGCTGCGTGCGCACCCACAATTCCAGCGTCGTCTCGTTGCCGAGCGTTGCGGAGCGGTGCGGCAAATGGGACTGGAAATGCATGGAATCGCCCTTGTTGAGGATATGGCGCTCGCCGCCCACCTCCAGCAGGATGCAACCCTCGATGATATAGACGAAGTCCTCGCCCTCGTTGTGCATGATCTCCGAGACATGGCCCGGCGGGCGGCGTACGAGGGTGGGGTGCAGCCTGGCATCGGCAAAACCGGCGCCCAGCAGCTCGTAGGTCCGGCGGGCGTCGCCGAGGCTGAAGGCCTCCCGCTCGCCCTGCCGCGAGACGGCGCCCGTGGCGCGCGGCGGCGCCTTGACGAAGGCGTCGACGCTGGTGCCCAGCGCCTCGGCGATGTTGCAGAGCGAGGCGAGCGAGGGCGTCGAGGCGCCGCGCTCGATCTGCGACAGGAAGCCGATGGACAGCCCGACGCGCTCCGAGACCTGCTGGAGCGTCATGTCGATGGCGCGCCGGCGCTTGCGGATCTTCTTGCCGAGGGGTTCCTCCGCGACGCTGTCTGCCACGCCCTTCTTCCTCGCTCCTGCCTCTTGCGACATTGCCGAACCTGTTCCGCGGATTGGAGATGGCCGGAATATGGGCCAAGCAATCCGCGATGTCGATGTGCCGGACGGCGTAAGGCCCGGGGTTTTCGGCGCGCGCCGCGACCCGCCTTGCCTCCCGATCCGGCATCTGCGAAAATTTTTCTACTGCGCCTCAATTTCTTTTGCAATGGTTCAATTTTTGAGTAATGACTTTCGCATGTGAGGATGAAGCTCAAGGGAGGAGCCCATGCGCATGGAGACGAACTGGAAGTTCCTGATGGCGACGGCCGCGGTGATCGGCCTGATGCAGGCCGGCGGCGCGCTGGCGCAGGAGGAGCCGCAGACCGGCGGCGTGCTGCGCATCCTGGCGACGGGCGAGCCCGACCACATGGACCCGACGCTCGCCGGCATGGTGCCGACCAACAACCTCATGCGTGCGATTTCCCGCCAGCTCGTCAGCTACGAGGCCTCGACCGATCCGGACGTGGCGATCAAGCCGGTGGGGGACCTTGCGACCGAGGTTCCGCAGCCGACCGATGGCGGCCTCACCTATACGTTCACGCTGCGCGACGGGGCGATGTGGAATGCGCCCTCCGGCGCGCGCCAGATCACCTCGGCCGATGTGGAGCGCGGCTTCAAGCGCCTGTGCAACCCGCATATGCAGGCCTCGACGCTCACCTATTTCACGGCGCTGATCTCCGGCCTTTCGGAATTCTGCGACGGTTTTGCCAAGGTCGAGCCGACGCCGGCGGCGATGAAGGCCTATATGGAGGGCAACGACGTTACCGGCATCGAGACGCCGGACGACAGGACGGTGATCTTCAAGCTGAAGGAGCGGGCCGGCGACTTCGTCTACATGCTGTCCCTGCCGATGCCCGCACCTGTCGCGCTGGAGACGCTGGACTACGTGCCCGACAGCCCGGACTTCCGCGCCAACTTCATCGGCAGCGGCCCCTATACGATCGGCGAATATACGCCCGACACCAGCCTGAAGCTCGTGCGCAACCCGGCCTGGAAGCCGGAGAGCGACCCGCTGCGCAAGGCCTATGTCGACGAGATCGATATCACGATGGGCCTGCAGGCCGACGCCATCATGCAGCAGCTCCAGTCGGGCGACGGCGACCTTGCCTATGACATCAACGTGCCGACCGCGATCCTCGCGACGCTCGCCGCCACGGGCGACGAGAAGCTGACGGCCATGTCCTCGGGCAACACGAACTTCCTCTTCATCAACACCGTCTCGGACAACAACAAGGGTGCGCTGAAGGATCTTCGCGTGCGCCAGGCGCTGGAATATGCCGTCGACAAGGCGGCCATCGTGCAGCAATGGGGCGGCTCGACCGTCGCCGAGCCCGCCAACGGCATCTTCGGCATCGGCGTCCTCGGCTACCACAAGTTCGATCTCTATCCCTCGCCGGACGCCAAGGGCGACCCGGAAAAGGCCAAGGCGCTCCTGGCCGAGGCGGGCTTCCCGGACGGTATCACGCTGAAGATGCCCTATCGCAACAAGGACCTTGAGGTGGCGACCGCCGCCACGCTCCAGGCGAGCCTCGCGCGTGCGGGCATCACGCTGGAAATGACGCCGGTGACCGCCGCCGACTACTATTCCAAGTTCATGACCAACCCGGTCAACACCAAGGAAGGCACCTGGGACATCGCGCCCGTGGGCTGGACGCCGGACTGGGTGGGCGGCGCCGCACGCTCCGTCTTCCAGCCGCAATTCACCTTCGACGGCACGCACCAGACCTACAATTACACGGACTACAACAACCCGAAGGCCAACGAGATCGCCGGGCAGGCGATCAACGCCACGACGCCCGAGGAGACCGCGAAGCTCTGGGCCGAGGTCGACGAGCTGGTGATGGCGGATGCGCCCGTCGTGCCGCTGATCGCCAACAAGAACCCGCGCTACCGCAGCGAGGCCGTCAAGAACTACCAGCCCTACGCGCTCGGCGTCGAAGGCGACTGGACCAACCTGTGGATCGAACGCTGAGCCGATAGACGGCCACGCCGGATGCAGGGAATGAACTCCTCATCCGGCCCTTCGGGCCACCTTCTCCCCCGTGGGGAGAAAGAAAGGGTCGCCAGCCTTCCCGCTTTTGCCTTCTCCCCGTCGGGGAGAAGGTGCCGGCAGGCGGATGAGGGGGCTACCCGGAACGCATGACTCCGCCGGCACGGCGAAGCTTCTTATCTTCCGCAGACAAAATGGAGGCGGACGTGGCTATTCTCGAGGCGAAGGGCCTCACCGTCGATATTCCGACCGAGGACGGCACTGTGCATGCGGTGCGCAACGTCTCGTTCGCGATTCGGCCGGGCTCGCTGTTCGGCATTGCCGGCGAATCCGGCTCGGGCAAGAGCGTGCTGACGCAGGCGGTGATGGGGCTGCTGTCCAATGCCGATATTTCCGGCGAGGTCTGGTTCGAGGGCAGGAACCTCATCGGCCTTTCGCAGGAGGAGATGCGGCGCCTTCGCGGCGGGCGCATCGGCATGATCTTCCAGGACCCGCTTTCCAGCCTCCACCCTTTCTACACCATCGGCGCGCAGATCGCCGAGGTCCTGCACGCCCATGAGACGATCGGCCCGGCCGAGGCGCGGGCGCGCGTCGTCGACATGCTGGGCAAGGTCGGCATTCCCGCGCCTGCCGAGCGCTTCGACGACTATCCGCACCAGTTTTCCGGCGGCATGCGCCAGCGCGTGATGATCGCCATGGCGCTGATCCTCAAGCCCGCGCTGATCATCGCCGACGAGCCGACGACGGCCCTCGACGTCACCGTGCAGGCGCAGATCGTCGAACTGCTCGATGCCATGCGGCGCGATTTCGGCACCACCGTCATCCTCATCACCCACGATCTCGGCCTGCTCTCCTCCGTCGCCGACGACGTGATGGTGATGTATGCCGGCAACCGGCTGGAATACGGCAGGGCGGCCGATGTCTTCCGCGCCCCGGCCCATCCCTATACCGCGGGCCTGCTGCGCTCGACGCCGGCCAGCTACCGGCCGGGCACGGAGCTTGCGCCGATCGGCGGCCGGCCGCCGAGCCTGCTCGCGACGCCCGCCGGCTGCGTCTTCGCCCCGCGCTGTCCCGAGGCGCTGGCGCGCTGCGCCGGCGAGCGCCCGCCGCTGCGGATCTATGACGACGGGGTCGAATCCCTCTGCTGGCTGGAGGCCGGGGCCGGCAGGGCGCGCCCGGCCATGGCGGCGGCGGCTGTCGCCGCAAAGGCCGCCGATCCAGAACCGGTCGCCGAGATCGAGGACGTATGCCTCACCTACCAGACGGGCAGCTTCTTCGGCGCGAAGCGTTCTCTGGAGGTGCTGAAAGGCATCGACCTGACGGTCGGGCGCGGCGAGACCGTCGGCCTCGTCGGCGAGAGCGGCTGCGGGAAATCGACGCTGGCGCGCATCGTCGCCGGGCTGGTGCCGGCGACCTCCGGGCGCGTGCGCGTGCTGGGCAGGGACATGGCGCGCCTCGACGCGCGGGCCTGGCGCGAGATGCGGCGCGAGGTGCAGCTCGTCTTCCAGGACCCATTCGGCTCGCTCAACCCGCGCCGACGCGTCGGCGCCATCATCGGCGATCCCTTCCGCCTGCACGGCATTGCGAGCGGCGAGGAGCGGCGCGAGAAGGTACGCCGGCTGATGGAGATGGTGGGCCTCAATCCCGAGCACTACAACCGTTTCCCCGCCGAATTCTCCGGCGGCCAGCGCCAGAGGATCGGCATCGCCCGGGCGCTGGCGCTCAATCCGGCGCTGATCATCTGCGACGAGCCCGTCTCGGCGCTCGACGTGTCGATCCAGGCGCAGGTGCTGAACCTCCTGCGCGAATTGCAGCGCGACCTCGGCCTCACCTATCTCTTCATTTCCCACGACCTTTCGGTCGTGCGCCATGTCTGCGACCGCATCGCGGTGATGCAGGGCGGGCGGATCGTCGAGCTGGAGACGGCCGAGCGGCTGTTTGCCGATCCGCAGCACGACTATACGCGCACGCTGCTTTCAGCCTCCAGGACGCTGCCGGCCTTTGCGGACGGCGGTGCGCGCGTGCTTGTAGAGACACGGGGGTTGGCATGAGCGAGACCACGGTGAACGAACCTTCCCCCGAGGCCGACGTCGTCCAGCGCGGCTCCTTCGCGCTGACGGTCCGCCGGCTCCGGCGCGATACCGCCAGCATGGCGGCGCTCTGCGTCATCCTCGCGGTGATCCTGCTGGCGATCGTCGCGCCGTGGGTGGCCGGGATCACCGGCCATTCGCCGATCGAGCAGTTCCGCGAGACGGGCCTGTCGCCGGCCGGCATTCCGGTGGGGCCGGGTGCGGAATTCTGGCTCGGCACGGACCAGCTCGGCCGCGACGTCCTCGTGCGGCTTGCCTATGGAGCGCGGGTTTCGCTGCTCGTCGGCGTCTTCGCCTCCATGCTCGCCTCGCTGATCGCCGTCGTCGTCGGCACCACGGCGGGCTATTTCGGCGGCACGGTCGACCTCGTCCTCAGCCGGCTGACGGACCTCGTGATGAGCGTGCCGTTCCTGCTCTGCGCGCTGGCGCTCGTCTCGGCCTTCGGGCCGAGCCTTGCGCTCTCCGTCGTCGTCATCGTCTTCTTCAGCTGGGCGCCGATGGCGCGCGTCATCCGCGGTCAGGTCATCTCGCTGCGGCGGCAGGATTTCGTGCTGGCGAGCCGCTCGCTCGGCGCCGGGCCGCTGTCGATCATGGTCGTCGACATCCTGCCCAATCTCGCCGTGCCGATCATCGTCTACACGACCATGCAGATCCCCAATTCCATCGTCTTCGAGGCGACGCTCTCGTTCCTCGGCATGGGCATCGTGCCGCCGACGCCGAGCTGGGGCGGCATGCTGGCGGATGCCTCGTCCAATTCGCTCTATCTCGTCGCCTGGTGGCTGATCTTCGTGCCCGGCACGGCGCTCCTGATGACCACGCTCGCCTTCAACATCCTCGGCGACGGCCTGCGCGACGCGCTCGACCCGAAGAGCGCCCGCACCGTGCGCCGCCTCAGGCGCCAGCCGAAGGCAGGGGCCAAGCCATGATCCGTTTCCTTGCCAGCCGTGTCGGCTTCGGTGCCGGCGTGCTCCTCGTCCTGTCGGCCTTCGTCTTCTTCCTGTTCTTCGTCGCGCCCGGCGATCCCGCCCGCATGATCGCCGGCGACAAGGCGACCGAAAGCCAGCTCCAGCAGATCCGTAAGAATCTCGGCGTCGACCGGCCGATCATCGTGCAATACGGCGCCTTCATGCAGAAGGCGCTCTCCGGCGACCTCGGCTTTTCCTACCGCAACCAGCAGCCGGTCGCGCCGATCATCCTCAGGCGTATCCCGGTCACGCTGTCGCTGGTGCTCGGCGGAGCGCTGCTCTGGCTTTCCATCGGCGTGCCGATCGGCATCATGTCGGCGCGCCATGTCGGAAGCCTGCGCGACCGGCTGGGGCAGGCCTTCATCCTCGTCGGTCTCAGCTTCCCGACCTTCGTGCTCGGCATGATGTCGCTCTATCTGCTCTACTTCATGCCGAGGCAGGCGGGTTTCACCCTGTTTCCGGCCGGCGGCTACAAGGCGCTCACATCCGATCCGTTGGTCTGGGCCTGGCATCTCGCGCTGCCCTGGACCACGCTGGCGCTGACCATGGCGGCGATCTATGCGCGCCTGACGCGCGGCCAGATGCTGGACGTGATGGGCGAGGACTATATCCGCACCGCCCGGGCCAAAGGCCTTTCGGAGCGCCGCGTCGTCTGGAAGCACGGCCTTCGCGCCGCACTGACGCCGCTTGTCACCCAGCTCGGCGCCGATATCGCGCTCCTGCTCGGCGGCGTCATCGTCATCGAGCAGGTCTACGGGCTCCAGGGCGTCGGCGCGCTCGCCGTGCAGGCGGTCGCCAACCAGGACAGGCCGATCATCATCGGCGTCGTCCTGCTCGGCGGCCTGTTCATCGTCATCGCCAATATCGTGGTCGACCTGCTTTACGTGCTGCTCGATCCGCGCGTCCGTTGAGGAAATCCCATGATCGTCTCCGAATACACCATTCCCGGCCTGCATGTGCGCGATCATGTCGTGACCGTCCCGCTCGACTGGTCGAAGCCGGATGGCAGGACCATCGAGGTCTTCGCGCGCGAGGTGGTCGATCCCGCCCGCAAGGACGAAAAACTACCGCTCCTCTGCTTCCTGCAGGGCGGGCCGGGCGGCAAGTCGCCGCGTCCGACCAAGAGCAGCCCGCCCTGGCTCGCCCGGGCCCTGAAGACGCACCGTATCCTCCTGCCCGACCAGCGCGGCACGGGCCGCTCCACCCCCGTGGACGCGGCGACCATCGCCGGCTTCGACGGCGAGGCGGGCGCCGACTACCTTGCCTGCTTCCGTGCCGATTCCATCGTCGACGACCTCGAGCACCTGCGCAAGACGATCTTCGGCGGCGCGCGCTGGCAGACGCTCGGCCAGAGCTACGGCGGCTTCCTGACGCTGACCTATCTCAGCCGCGCGCCCGACGGCCTTTCCGCCTGCTACGTCGCCGGCGGCCTGCCGGGCCTCGACCCCTCGGCGGAGGCGGTCTATCGCCACACCTATCCGCGTGTGCGCGCCAAGAACGAGATCTTCTACAAGCGCTATCCGGACGACCGGGCGCTGGTTGCCCGCATCGCCGATTTCCTCGATGCGAATGTCGTGAGGCTGCCGGATGGCGACCGCCTGACGGTGCGCCGCTTCCAGAGCCTCGGCCTCGATTTCGGCATGGGTCCGGGCTTCGAGAACATCCACTGGCTGCTCGACGAGGCCTTCGCCGCCCCGGATCGCCTGTCCGACCAGTTCCTCGGCGCGCTGATGCACGCGACCGCCTATAACGGAAATCCGCTTTTTGCGGCAATCCACGAGGCGATCTACGGCGAGGGCGAGGGGGCGACGGAATGGGCGGCCGGGCGCGTGCTTGCCGAATTCCCGGAATTCGACGCCAAGGCGCGCCCGCTCCTCTTCACCGGCGAGATGATCTATCCGTGGATGTTCGAGGAGATCGCGCTGCTGAAACCCTTCCGGGCCGCCGCCGAGGCGCTTGCCCGCCGCCCCCGGTATGGGCGGCTCTACGACAGGGCGCGCCTTGCGGAAAATGCCGTCCCGGTCTCGGCCGTCGTCTATTTCGACGACATGTATGTCGATGCGGGCCTCTCGCTCGCGACGGCCAGGGCCGTCGGCAATCTCGACGCCTGGGTCACCAACGAATTCGAGCATGACGGCATCCGCCAGTCGGGCTCGGTCTTCGAGCGGCTCCTGTCGATGGTCGCCGAAAAGGGCGGGCCGCTGAAGGAAAGACAATAGAGCATGACGACGAAGGAGAAGGTGGCGGCGCTGCGCGGCTGGATGGCGGCGGCGGGGCTCGACGGGCTGATCGTGCCGCGCACGGACGCGCACCAGAGCGAGGTCACCGCCCCGCGCGACGATTGCCTGCGCTACCTCACCGGCTTTTCCGGCTCGGCGGGGCTGGCGCTCGTGCTGGAGGACGCGGCGCTGATCTTCGTCGACGGGCGCTACCAGGTGCAGGTGCGCCAGGAGGTCGACCCGGCGCTTTTTGCCGTCCACCACCTTTATGACGATCCGCTCGACGGCTGGCTGAAGGCGAATGCGCGGCCCGGCTGGCGCATCGGCCTCGACGCGATGCTGGTGCCCGGCAGCCTCCACGACAGGCTGGCGGAGGGTTGCACGGCGGCCGGTGCGAGCCTCGTCGCGCTCGATGCCGATCCCTTCGACGCCATCTGGCGGGACCGGCCGCCCCGCCCGCTCGGCGCGATCCGCGCCATGCCGCCGGAAGTGGCCGGCGAGACGGCCGAAAGCAAGCGGATGCGCATCGCCGGGAGCCTGAAGGGGAAGGGGGCCGACCTTCTCGTCGAGACCCTGCCGGACAATATCGCCTGGCTCCTCAACGTGCGCGGCTCGGACGTGCCGATGAACCCGGTGCCGCATTCCTTCCTCGTGCTGGAGGAGGACGGCCGCGCGGAATGGTTCGTCGACCGCCGCAAGCTCGGCAACGACCTCGATGCCTACGAGCTTGCCGACGTGGCCCTGTCGCCGCCGGAACGCTTCCTCGACCGCCTTGCCGAAACCGTCGCCGGAAGGACGGCGGCGCTCGACGCGGATTTCGCGCCGCAGGCCGCGCGGGCGCGCATCCTTGCCGCCGGTGGGCGGCTTGCGCCGCAGACGAGCCCGATAACGCTCGCCAAGGCCGAGAAGACGCCGGCCGAATTGCAGGGCTATCGCGACTGCCATCTGGAGGACGGCATCGCCGTCGCCGATTTCCTCGCCTGGCTTTCCGCTGAAGCGCCGGTGCGGGCGGGCACGGAAACGCCGCTGGGCGAGCTGGAGGCCGAGGCGCGGCTGCTCGCCTTCCGCGGCGAGCGGCCCGGCTTCCTCGAGCCGAGCTTCCGCACGATTTCCGCCGCCGGCGCCAATGCCGCCATGTGCCACTATGCGGCAAGCCCCGAGACCGACGCGCCGCTCGATGCGGATGCGCCCTATCTGGTGGATTCCGGCGGGCAATATGCCAATGGCACGACGGACCTGACGCGCACCGTGATGTTCGGCGTGCCGACGGCGGAGATGCGCCTTGCCTATACGGCTGTGCTGAAAGGCTTCATCTCGCTGATGTCGGCGCGGTTCCCGGCGGGTACGCAAGGGCACCAGCTCGACGCCTTCGCCCGCCGCGCGCTCTGGGATCTCGGCCTCGACTACGACCACGGCACGGGCCACGGCGTCGGCCATAACCTGCTGGTCCACGAATATCCGCACCGCTTCGCGCGCCAGCCGAACCTGCATGGCCTCACGCCCGGCAATATCATGACCATCGAGCCCGGCTATTACCGGGAGGGCGCTTTCGGCATGCGCATCGAAAACCAGGTGGAGGTGGTGGCCGACGGTCCCGGCTTCTGCCGCTTCGCCACGCTCACCTTCGTGCCCATCGACCTGACCATGACAGACCTCGATGCCCTGAGTCCGGCCGAAACCGCCTTCCTCGATGCCTACCACGCGGAAGTGCGCGCGAAGCTCGAAGCCCATGTCCGCCCCGAGACGCGGTCGTGGCTGCTGGAGGAGACGAGGCCCGTCGCCGAGCGCTAGTGCCCGGTGATGCGGTCTGCAATCGCCGCGAGGCGCGAGGTCTGCGGCAGGCCGGCGAACTCCCGTTCGTCGGCCATGCGGTAGAGCTGGTACATGGAATGGACGCCGAGCCAGCGAAAGGGTTCGGGCTCCCACGGGCGCACCGTGCGGTTGACCCAGGGAAGCCCCGTCAGGTCGCTTTCCCGGCGCAGGACAAGGTCGCACAGCGTGCGGCCGGCAAGGTTCGAGCTGGAAACGCCGAGGCCGACATAGCCGCCGGCCCAGCCGATGCCGGTCGAAGGATCGAAGCCGGCGGTGGTGCACCAGTCGCGCGGCACGCCGAGCACGCCGCACCAGGCATGGTCGATCTTCAGTGCCTTCGTCTGCGGCAGCAGGCGAAGGAGGATGGCGTGCAGGGCCTCGACGGTCGCCTGCTGCGTCTTTCCGGCATCGTCGGTGCGTGAGCCGAAGCGATAGGGCACGCCCCGCCCGCCCATGGTGATGCGGCCCTCGCGGGTGCGCTGGGCATAGCAATAGGCGTGGGCCGCATCGCCGAGGAGTTCGTGTCCCTCCCAGCCGATCTCCTGCCACAGCGCATCCGGCACGGGCTCGGTGACGATCTGGGCGCTGTTGAGCGGCAGCCAGGTGCGCTCGCAGCCGGGAAGGCCGGCGGTGAAGCCCTCCGTCGCGCGGATGACGACGGGTGCGCGCACGCTGCCGCGGTCCGTCTCGACCAGGCCTTTCTCGAAGCGTGTGACGGTGGTGCCTTCGTAAATGGCAACGCCGAGGCCTTCCACCACGGCGGCAAGGCCGCGCACGAGCTTGGCCGGTTGCACGCGCGCCATGTCGCGGATGACGAAGGCGCCTTTCACGTTCTTGATGCGGATGCGCCGCGCGGCCTCCTCCGCCGAAAGCATTTCGATCTGCCCGGCCGGCATCTCCCAGTCGAGGTAGAACTGGTATTCCTCGCGGGCGCGCTCCAGTTGCGGGGCGTTGGTCGCCACGGTGATGTTGTCGACCCGCAGGATATCGGCGTCGATGCCCTCGGCCGTGCAGACGCGGATGACCTCGTCCACTGTGCCGGCCATGGCGCGCTGCATGTCGACCACCGCGCCGCGGCTGGAGCTCTTGAGGTACTTTTCCCGCGACCAGCCGAAGCCGCCGGAAAGCCAGCCGCCGTTGCGCCCGGATGCGCCGAAGCCGGCGAATTCCCGCTCGACGACGACGATGTCGAGGCCGGGATCGGCCTTCTTGAGGTAATAGGCGGTCCACAGGCCCGTATAGCCCGCACCGATGATGCAGACATCCGCCTGCCGATCGCCGGGAAGGGCGGGGCGCCTTTGCGGAAGGCCGCCGATATCGGCATACCAGAAGGAAACGTTGCCGTTCGTCTTGACGTCCATGGAAGGGCTTTCGGTTCGGGCGGGCAGGCCGCGAGCATAGGAACCGGCACGCCCGGCCGCAACAGGCTCCACCCGCTATTCCACGATGGCGCGCAGCGCCCGCGCGATCTCGTCGGCGAACATGGAGGCGGCGAGCGCCCGGCCGCGCTTCTCGCGCTGGACGAGGGAGAGCACGTTCTTGCCGAAGGTGCGGTCGCGGATCTGCACATAGGTCAGCATGCCGTTGCGCTGCTCCTCGGCGATATCGAACTTGCTGAGGAAGGCGATGCCGTCGCCGGCCGCGGCAAGGCATTTCATCGCCTCGATGGAATTGGTGAGGAAGGCGGGCTCCACCGCAAGGCCGGCCTCTGCGAAGGCCTCGGCGACGATGCCGTGGATCAGCATGCTCTTCTCGGCGAAGATCAGCGGATAGGGCTCGCAGAAGGAGAGCGGCAGCGTCTCCATGCCGGCAAGCGGATGCTCCGGCGAGACGACGGCGCCGAGGCGCGTATCCGCCTTCCACAGCGTCTCGAGCTGGGGCGTCGCCGGCAGGTTGAAGGCAAGGCCGAGATCGGCCTCGCCGTCGATCACCGCCTGCACGATGTCGCGCACGAACATCACGCGGATGGAGATCTTCAGGCGCGGGTGCCGGGTGCAGAAGCTCGCCGCCGCCTTCGGCACGATGCCGCCGGCAAGGCCGTTCATGGTGGCGATGATCACCTCGCCGCTCTGCAAGGTCTTGATGTCGCGAATCTCCGCCTCGACCTGGCTGTATTCCTTGATCGTCCGGCGTATGTGGGCGACGAGGATCTCGCCGGCCGGCGTCAGGCGCAGGCCGCGCGGCAGGCGCTCGAACAGCGGCTCGCCGATGGCTTCCTCCAGTTGCAGCACATGCTTGTTGATGGCCGACGGCGCCACGTTCAGCCGCTCGCCGGCCGCCCGGATCGAGCCCAGCCGCGCCACCTCGTCGATATAGCGCAGCACGCGGGAGTGCAGCATGGCGTTCTCCTTCAACCGTTCTCGAAAAGCGTACGTTATGCGCAGAAAATACTGCTTTTCGGAAACGGTGCAATGGCGTCTTATGCCATTCGGGAAGCGCGGGGGCGGGAGCCGCCGCTTCCGGGGGAAACCCCGAACGATTGCCGGTCCCGGCGACGGGGCCGAAGAGACCGGAGGACCAGTCATGAACCAGCATGTGAACATCGCGGAAGCCGCGCACTACGACACGGTGCGGGCGATCTTCGCCATCCTCAACGGCGAGCGGGAAGCCGACCTGCTCCTGAAGAACCTGAACATCCTCGATGTTCACGGCGAGACCGTCTACCACGGCTCGATCCTCGTCTACGACAAGCGCATCATCGCGCTCAATCCGGACGAGGAGATCCTGAAGGTGAAGGAGGTCTTCGACGGCAAGGGGCTCTATGCCATCCCCGGCCTCATCGACGCCCATATTCATTTCGAATCCCAGCTCGCCCATCCGACGGCGCTCGCCGAGGCCATGGTGCCTTGCGGCACGACGACGATCTATTCCGAATGCCTCGACCTTCTGAGCGCGGCGGCGGAAGAGGGCGTGGAAGCGGCGCAGAAGCTCTTCAAGGACTACGACAAGCTGCCCTATCGCCTCTATGCCTTCGCGCCGGGCAAGAAGACGGCGGCCAACGTCACGGAGGCGGTGCTGAAGATGGAGCCGGTGATCGGCCTCGGCGAGTTCGAGCACTTCACCTATTCCTCCGGGAGCGAAGACGATTTCCGCAAGGCCGCCTGGGTGCGCGCCAAGGGCGGCTTCATGAACGGCCACTGGGGCGTCACCGCGCTCTCTGACATGATCCTCAACTACCTTCCGGCCATCGGGGTTTCCAACAATCACGACGTCTGGAACGAGAAGGACATCGAGAAGAGCATCCGCTACGGCTTTCCGACGCATATCAAGTTTGGCGTCGGCTCGGCCGAGGTCATCAAGGTGCTGCTGCGCGCCATCGTCGACCGCAAGTGGCCGACCGACAACTTCATGCTCTGCACGGACAACATCTCCGTCGAGCGCCTGCTGACCATGGGGCACATGGACTGGATCATCTCGCTCTGCGCCGAGATGGGCATCAACCCGATCCACGCGATCAAGATGGCGACCTACAACACGGCGCGTTCCTTCCACATGGAGGACAGGATCGGCTCGCTGACGCCCGGCCGCTTTGCCGACATCGTGCTGACCGACAGCCTGTCGAAGATCAACCCGCTCTTCGTCTTCAAGGACGGCGAGCTGGTGGCCAAGGACCGCAAGCTGCTGAAGAACGCAGATATCGACTATTCCGGCATGTGCAAGAAGGGTGTTCCGGGCCTTTCGGACCTGACGGCGGACCAGCTCGACATCGTGCCGCTGGAAATCTCAGAGGACGGCAGCAAGGCCAAGGTCTACCTCTTCGACGTCTACGGCCGCGGCCATGCCAAGTTCTACCAGGAAGTCTGGGTGCCGCTCACGGACGGCAGGGTCGTGCCGGAGGTGGACAGCGTGAAATATTCGCGCCTCTCCGTCATCCAGCGCTATGCGAACGGCAAGCGGCACATCGTCAACGGCCTCTTCAAGGGCGTGTCGATCGACCGCGGGGCGGTCGCGACCTTCTGGCCGGCGCCCAAGCCCTATTTCGTCGTGATCGGCGAGGAGAGCGCGGAGATGTGTCATTGCGTGAAGCAGGTGGACACCTATGCCGGCGCCTGCATCGTCACGGAGGACAAGGCGGAAAAGGCGGTGATGCCGCTCGATATCTACGGCGTCATGGCGAACATGACCGTCTCGGAGCTGACGGCCGCGGCAAGTTCCATCGATGCGGCGCTGGAAGACCTCGGCAACCGCAACGAGGGTGAGCCGGTCGTCAACAAGCTGCTCAGCCTCTTCATCTCGCTGCACCGCTTCCGCTTCATGGCGTGAAGCTCACGAAAATTCCGGCAGGCGCTCCGGCGCCTGTTGGAAAGACAGGATTGCGGATTGACCGGGAGAAGGAGTTCCGGGAAACCCGCAGGAACCAATTCAGGCGCGGCCGGCCGGGAGCAAGGGAGGCCGCCGTGCAACACCATCGGGAGGAAACCATGGCACATCGTCCGGCGGAAGCCGATATCGTCGACACCGGCAGCCTTACCCGGCGCTGGATCATGTATGTACTGGGCATCTACATCCTGACGCTGGGCGTGAGCCTTGCGATCCGGGCGGGTGTCGGCATCTCGCCGCAAAGCAGCCTGACGCGCACCATGACGCTCGTCTACACGCCGCTCAGCCAGGGCACCTACAACTTCATGCTGGAACTGCTGATGCTGTTCCTGACCTACCTGGTGCTGCCGAAGGACTTCAAGCTGAAGAATTTCGCGGCCCTGATCCCGGCCTTCGTTCTGGCCGTGTTCCTCGACCTCAACCTCAAGCTCACCGAGTTCATCGCGCTGGAGGATTACTATTACCGGGTCGCGCTTCTGGTCTTCGCCGATGCGGCGCTCGCCTTCGGCCTCTTCCTGATGATCCGCGCCAACCTCGTGCTGATGCCGATCGACATGTTCGTCAACACGATCTTCAAGCGCACCGGCTGGAAGTGGGGCAACATCAAGACGGGCTTCGACTGCACGCTGCTCGTCATCTCCGCGCTGATCGGCCTTGCCTTCCTCGGCGAGATCAAGTTCATCCGCGAGGGCACGATCCTCAACGCCATCCTCGTCGGCCAATACATCAAGCTCTATTTCTTCCTCTACAGGAAACTGAGTGCGAGGAACGCGGCGCCGGCTGCGGGCAACCTCGAAGCCGCCGCGGAATAGGCGGTGGGCATCGGAACCGAAATGCGAAGGCGCCCCTTGCGGGCGCCTTTCAGTGTCCGGAAGATCCGTAAAGCACCGGCATCAGGCCGGCAGCGGCCTTGAAGCGGCTCCAGGACTTGCGCCCGGGCAGCGTCCATCCGGTCTCGGCGACGGCGGAAAGGCGCGGGAAGACGAGGCGGTCGAAGACCGCGCGGTCCTTCATCGCCTCCGACCAGATGCAGGCCTGCACGCCGAGCAGCCTTTCCTTCTGGGAAGCGCTCCAGCCCGCGACGGGATCGAAGGCGTAGGTCGCCTCCGGCGTCGAGGAGCCGGCCCAGCTTGCGCCCGGCTCGTCCCAGTCGGGGCTCATGGCCATGTCGAGGTAATAGGCCTGTCCCGGCGTGACGACGATCCGGTAGCCTTCCCCGGCGAGCGCGGCAGAGACCTCTCCGTCGCGCCAGCCGCACAGATAGGTCGTCTCCCTGTCGAAGGCATTGCCGTGCGCGGCCTCCTGCCAGCCGCCGGTGACGCATCCTTCGGCGGCGAGGAACGTCTGGATGCGCTTGAGGAAGATTGCCTGCAGCGCCGCCGCGCCGGAGCCCTCGATGTCCTCGGCAAGGTGCGACTGGCTGACAGCGTTCAGCCGCCGCGCATGGGCTTCGGCCATTGGGGGGCCGCCGATGGCGCGCAGCCTTTCGAGCGCTTCCGGGGAGCCGGACCATGCTGCGAGCGGCACTTCGTCCGCCCCGATATGGATGGTCCTGAAGGGGAAGAGGTCGATGACCTCACGGAAGATCGCCTCCAGCACCTCGTAGGTCTTTTCGCGCGCAGGGTTGAGGCAATTGTCGGGAAAGCCCTGCACGGACTGGTAGCCGCCTTTTTCCTGCGGGTCGCGCAGTTCCGGGATCGCCTGCTGGAGGGCGTGGCTGTGGCCAGGCACGTCGATCTCCGGCACGATCTCGATGCCGAAGCCTGCCGCATGGGCGACGATGTCGCGCACCGCGGCCTTGCTGTAAGAGCCGCCGCTTCTTTCCGGGCCGGTGCCGAGCAGGGGCGGGATGGCAAGGCCATGGCCGCGCCAGGCGCCGACGGCGGCAAGCGCCGGATAGGCGTCGATCTCGATGCGCCAGGCCTCGTCGTCGGAAAGATGCCAGTGGAAGCGGTTCACCTTGTTCCAGGCGAGGACGGAAAGCAGCTTCCTGATCTCGGCGCTCGCGTAGAACTGCCGCGCGGTATCGAGGAGGAGGCCGCGCCAGGCCATGGCGGGCGCGTCGCCGATCGTTCCCTCCCGGGGAAAACCGTAGGCCGAGGGAAAATGATGCGCGCCGCGCCAGATCTGGCCGAGCGTGACGAGGCCGTAGAGGAGGCCCGTCCGGGTGGACGCCGATACCGTGGCCGAGGCCGGCGCGAAGGCGATCTCGTAGGCTTCCGGGCCGAACCCTTCGCGGCAATGCAGGTGAACCGGCCGGCCGCCTTCCTCCTCCGGCCGCACGATGCCCTCGACGGCGAAGAGGTCGTCGGTGAGCCGGGCGAAGGCTTCCGCGGCCGCCTCCGCTTCACGCCCCTCGGTGATGAGGGCAAGGCCAGCCGGCGCGCCGGCAAGGCTGCTGACGGAGACGGCGTTGGGCCAGGGAATGACCGCGATGGGCGCGGGCGGGGCGGCGGGAACGGGAAAGGGCTCCGCGCCGCGCTTGGCCGGCGTATTGCGGCCGGCGAATTTCGTGGCGGCGGTCGCAAGGGCGAGGGTGGAGCCGTCGGCAAGCACGAGATAGGCCCCGCGCGCGCCGTCCGTCCAGTGCTGGAAGGCCCAGCCGAGATCGTGCAGCGTGACCGTCCAGGTCGCGCCGGGGGCAAGGATGAAACCCTGCGGCGGAACGAGCTCCACGAAGGTCGAGAATATCCGGCCGATGGTCCCGCCCTCGGCTTTTGCCGTCGGGGCGATCTGGCCGGGGCCGCTGAAGCAGAGCCGGAAGCCGGCAAACGCTTCCCCCGATGTGTTCGCAAGGCTGAGGCGATAGGCCATTGCCCTGTCGCCGCCGGCCGGAATGAACATGGTTTCGAGGGCGGGCATGGCGCTCTCAGATGTCGAGCATGCCGGCATAGATGCCGGGCGCGGAATCGGGGATCAGCATGGCGCCGACCGTCTTCTCGTAGAAGGCGGAGGGGCCAACGTCGCCGATGATCGCGTAGGCATAGCCCATCGCCTTGAGGTCGAAGAGGCTGGCGAGCAGGAGGGCATGGCCGATGCCCAGCCCGCGTGCGCCTTCCTCGACGCCGGTCGGGCCGAAGAAGCCGCGGGCGATCGCCTCGTGGCAGGCAAAGCCGACGAGCCTGCCGGCGCGGGTGGCGATCAAGGCGCTCGGCGGCTGGCGCGTCAGCGCGACGGACATCTCGCTCGCCCAGCCCCTGCCGAAGGTCGCGGCGATCCAGTCGGTGACGAGGCCGGCCTCGGGCGCGAGCGGCCGGCGGATCGTCACCCCGGCCTCCGCCATGCGCGCGTCGAGCGCCGGCGCGGGGGCAAGGCGCGTAAGGTTGACGAGATAATCCAAGGAGAACCTCCGCTCGGGGGCATGCGCCCCCGGATACCGCCTAGTGCTGGTCGAGCACCCGCGTCAGGGTGAGCGCGGCGATGGTGCAGATCGCGCCGGAGATCAGATAGCCGCCGATGAAGATGATGCCGAAGCTGGAGGCAAGGCCGAGCGCCACGAGCGGGGCGAAGGCCGCACCGACGAGCCAGGCGAGGTCCGAGGTCAGCGCCGCGCCGGTATAGCGATAGGGCTGCGTGAAGCGCGAGGAGACGGCGCCCGAGGACTGGCCGAAGGTAAGGCCGAGGATGAAGAAGCCGATCAGGATATAGGCGTCCTGCCCCTTGCCGCCGGCATCCAGCAGGAAGGGCGCGGAGAAGGAGAAGATCGCGATGAGGATCGCGCCGGCCATCAACTGGTTGCGCCGGCCGATCCGGTCGGCGAGGATACCGGACAGCACGATGCCGATCGCGCCGACGCCGGCGCCCGCCACCTGCACCCAGAGAAATTCCGCCGCCGACTGGCCGCCCTTGAGGGTGACCCAGGAGAGCGGGAAGATCGTGACGAGATGGAACATCGCGAAGCTGGCGAGCGGCACGAAGGCGCCGAGCACGACGTCGATCGCATGCTTGCTCAGCATTTCGAAGACCGGCCGCGGCTCCAGCTCCTGTGCTTCCATGGCGGCGCCGAATTCCTTGCTGGCGACGATGCGAAGGCGCGCGAAGAGCGCCACGACGTTGATCGCGAAGGCGACGAAGAAGGGATAGCGCCAGCCCCAGGCGAGGAAATCGGCCTCGGAAAGGTTGCTGACGAAATAGCCGAAGAGGATGCTGGCGAGCGCGAAGCCGAAGGGCGCGCCGAGCTGCGGGATCATCGCGTACCAGCCGCGGTGGTTGGGGGGCGCGCTGAGGCTGAGGAGCGAGGCGAGCCCGTCCCACGCCCCGCCGAGCGCGAAGCCCTGCCCCAGCCGGAAAAGTGCGAGCAGCGCCACGGCCCAGTAGCCGATCGTCTCGTAGCCCGGCAGGAAGGCGATGGAGGCGGTCGAGCCGCCGAGGATGACGAGCGCGACCGTCAGCTTCGTGCCGCGGCCATAGTTGCGGTCGATCCACATGAAGATGAAGGAGCCGACCGGCCGGGCAAGGAAGGCGAGGGGGAAGAGCGCGAAGGCCATCAGCGTGCCGGCCACCGCACTCGGCGCGAAGGGGAAGATGAGCTTCGGGAAGACGAGGATGGAGCCGAGGCCGTAGACGAAGAAATCGAAGAATTCCGAGGTGCGGCCGATAACCACACCGATGGCGACACTGCCCGGCGACAGCGGCTTGCCGTCCGCATGCATGCGGCGGGCGTCCCGTTCCAGACCTGACGAAGTGGGGTTAGCGACCGAACTCATGAATTTCTCCGAGCGATGTGCGCCATGTCGTTCAAGTGTTGACTATTCGGCGTCGAATATCAAGAATTGGCTTGTACATTCGAGCGTCGCCCGACGACGGCGCCCTACGCATCTGGGCTAGTACAAATCCGCCCCGGCGGACAGCCCCCGACGTCCTGCCGCGGTGCGACACAATGCTGCGCTGCGACGAACCACCTCATTTCCAAGTGCGACAGCGCCCGCTTAATGCCGACTAGACAGAACGCAAGTCGAGGCCGAAATGCCGAAGCCATTCAGTTTAGCCCGAATCTCGATCGTCCTTCCCCTCATGCTCGCGACCTTGTCCGGATGCGACATGGTCGTCATGGCGCCCTCCGGCGATATCGCGGTGCAGCAGCGGGACCTGATCGTCATCTCGACGGTGCTGATGCTGCTGATCATCGTGCCGGTGATCTGCCTCACGCTGTTCTTCGCCTGGCGCTACCGCCAGTCCAACAAGGCGGCGACCTACGATCCGGAATGGCACCATTCCACGGGCCTTGAGGTCATCATCTGGTCGGCGCCGCTCGCCATCATCATTGCGCTCGGCGCCATCACGTGGGTCAGCACCCACAAGCTCGATCCCTACCGGCCGCTCGACCGCATCGATGCCGCCCGCCCGGTGAGCGGCGAAGTCAAGCCGATCACCGTCGAGGTGGTGGCGCTCGACTGGAAGTGGCTGTTCTTCTACCCCGATTACGGCATCGCCACGGTCAACGAGATGGCCGCGCCCGTCGACGTGCCGATCAATTTCAAGCTCACCGCCTCCTCGGTGATGAACTCCTTCTACGTGCCCGCGCTCGCCGGCATGATCTACACCATGCCCGGCATGGAGACGAAGCTGCATGCCGTGATCAACAAGGCCGGCGACTACGAGGGCTTCTCGTCCAACTACAGCGGCGACGGCTTTTCCCACATGCGCTTCAAGTTCCACGGGCTCGACCAGGCCGGCTTCGACCAGTGGGTCGCGCAGGTCAAGCAGAACGGCACGGCGCTCAACCGCGACGCCTACCTCAAGCTGGAAAAGCCGAGCATCAAGGAACCCGTGCGCTACTACGCCTCGGTCGACGACGGGCTCTACGAGGCCGTGCTCAACATGTGCGTGCGCGAAGGCCAGATGTGCATGAAGGACATGATGCATATCGACATGATGGGCGGTGCCGGCGTCGAGAGCCAGGAGAACAGGGCGAAGCTCCAGCACGACAACCGCCATGCCGACCAGGCGTCCGGGGAAGGGGGAACGGCCGCGACCTTCCCCGACACCGGCAATCCCTCGCACAGCGAGGAACCGGCCGAAGGCGTCGAGGAGCCGGCCACGATGAACCACGACGGGCACCAGATGTAACAGCTCTCCATGTCCGCCGGTCCCGGCGGGCACCCCGGACCCGCGGTCCCGCGGGCTGCAATGGAAACGATATTGGACGATCCCATGTTCGGTAATACCAGCCTCACGCACTTCCTCTTCGGGCGGCTCTCCTGGGAAGCGATCCCCTACCACGAGCCGATCCTCGTGGTGACCTTCGCGGTCGTGGCGCTCGGGGGCCTCGCCCTCCTTGCCCTCATCACGAAGTACAGGCTCTGGGGCTATCTCTGGCACGAATGGTTCACCAGCGTCGATCACAAGAAGATCGGCATCATGTACATCATCCTCGCCATCATCATGCTGCTGCGCGGCTTTTCCGATGCCGTCATGATGCGCATCCAGCAGGCCATCGCCTTCAACGGCAGCGAAGGCTACCTGCCGCCGCACCACTACGACCAGGTCTTCACCGCCCATGGCGTGATCATGATCTTCTTCGTGGCGATGCCCTTCGTCACCGGCTTCATGAACTATGTCGTGCCCTTGCAGATCGGCGCGCGCGACGTCTCCTTCCCGTTCCTCAACAATTTCTCCTTCTGGATGACGACGGCCGGCGCGATCATCATCATGATGTCGCTCTTCGTCGGCGAGTTCGCGCGCACCGGCTGGCTTGCCTATCCGCCGCTCTCGGGTGCGGCCTACAGCCCCGGCGTCGGCGTCGACTATTACATCTGGGGCCTGCAGGTGGCGGGCGTCGGCACGACGCTGTCGGGCATCAACCTCATCGCGACCATCGTGAAGATGCGCGCGCCCGGCATGACCTTCATGAAGATGCCGGTCTTCACCTGGACCTCGCTCTGCACGAACATCCTGATCGTCGCCACCTTCCCCATCCTGACGGCCACGCTCGCGCTGCTCTCGCTCGACCGCTATGTCGGCACGAACTTCTTCACGAACGACCTCGGCGGCAACCCGATGATGTATATCAACCTCATCTGGATCTGGGGCCATCCGGAGGTCTACATCCTCGTGCTGCCGGCTTTCGGCATCTTCTCCGAGGTGGTGGCGACCTTCTGCGGCAAGCGCCTCTTCGGCTATGCGTCGATGGTCTATGCGACCTGCGTGATCATGATCCTGTCCTACCTCGTGTGGCTGCACCACTTCTTCACGATGGGCTCGGGTGCATCGGTCAACGCCTTCTTCGGCATCACCACGATGATCATCTCGATCCCCACGGGCGCGAAGATGTTCAACTGGCTCTTCACCATGTATCGCGGACGCATCCGCTACGATGTGCCGATGCTGTGGACCGTCGGCTTCATGGTGACCTTCGTCATCGGCGGCATGACGGGCGTGATGCTGGCCATCCCGCCGGCCGACTTCGTACTGCACAACTCGCTCTTCCTCATCGCCCACTTCCACAACGTCATTATCGGCGGCGTGCTGTTCGGCCTGCTTGCGGGCGTCAACTACTGGTTCCCGAAGGCCTTCGGCTACCGGCTCGATCCCTTCTGGGGCAAGGTGAGCTTCTGGTTCTGGCAGATCGGCTTCTTCGTCGCCTTCATGCCGCTCTACGTGCTCGGCCTCATGGGCGTCACGCGCCGCGTCTCGCAGTTCGAGGACCCTTCGCTGCAGATCTGGTTCATCATCGCCGCCGTCGGCGCCTTCCTGATCGCGCTCGGCATCCTCGCCTTCATCGTCCAGCTCGTCGTCAGCTTCCTGCGCCGCGATGAGCTGCGCGATACGACGGGCGATCCGTGGGACGGCCGCACGCTGGAATGGTCGACCTCCTCGCCGCCGCCGGACTACAACTTCGCGTTCACGCCCGTCGTGCACGATCACGACAGCTGGTACGACATGAAGAGCCGCGGCTACGAGCGCCCGCTGACCGGCTTCAGGCCGATCCACATGCCGAAGAACACCGGCACGGGCATCATCCTCGCCGGTATCAGCACCGTGCTTGCCTTCGCGCTGATCTGGTACATCTGGTGGCTGGCCGCCCTCTCCTTCATCGCGATCGTCGCGGTCTCGATCGGCCACACCTTCAACTATCACCGCGACTTCTTCATTCCCGCCGATACCGTGGTGGCGACGGAAGAAGCCCGCACCAAGACGCTTGCAGAACGGACCTGAGCCCATGAGCGCGACCCAAGTCCAGGAAACCGAAAAGCCGCAGTTCTACCTGACGGAAGAACACCATCCGGAAAACAGCACCATGCTGGGCTTCTGGATCTATCTTATGAGCGACTGCCTGATCTTCGCCGTGCTCTTCGCGACGCACGGCGTGCTCGGGCGCAGCTATGCGGCAGGCCCGTCGCCGGCCGACCTGTTCGACCTCGGCCTCGTCGCCTTCAACACGGCGATGCTGCTCCTGTCCTCCATCACCTACGGCTTCGCCATGCTGCAGATGGAGCGGGGCGCGAAGATGGAGACGCTGGTGTGGCTCGCCGTCACGGGCCTCTTCGGCGCGACCTTCCTCGGGGTGGAGCTTTACGAGTTCCATCACCTCATCCTCGAAGGGGCGGGCCCGACGCGCTCGGCGTTCCTCTCCTCCTTCTTCACGCTGGTCGGCACGCACGGCCTCCACGTCACCTTCGGCACGATCTGGCTGGTCACGCTGATGGTGCAGGTGGGCAAGCATGGCCTCACCCCCGAGAACCGCCGCCGCCTGATGTGCCTTTCCATGTTCTGGCACTTCCTCGACGTCATCTGGATCGGCGTCTTCTCCTTCGTCTATCTCCTGGGAGTCCTCGGATGAGCCACGAAAGCGCCTCTGAAGCACATCACGCCCACAGCCACGGCCACGAGGCCGGGCACGGCTCGTTCAAGGGCTACATGACCGGCTTCATCCTGTCGGTCATCCTGACGGCCATTCCCTTCTGGCTTGTCATGGCGGGCGTGCTGGAAAGCAAGCTGCTGACGGCCGTGCTCGTCATGGGCATCGGCGTCGCGCAGATCCTCGTGCACATGATCTACTTCCTGCACATGAACCCGCGCTCGGAGGGCGGCTGGACGCTGATGGCGCTGATCTTCACGCTCATCATCGTCGGCATCGCGCTCGCCGGCTCCCTCTGGGTCATGCATCACCTCAACGCCAACATGATGCCGATGACCCAGGAGATGATGAAGAACATGCCCTGACGGGCGGGACGATGACGATGGACGTGATGCTGTAGCATGCCCCAGCCCGCTTCCCGCCGCCGGCGCCTCATCGCCTTCCTCGTCCTTCTCGTCGCCGTCTTCCTCGCGCTCGGCACATGGCAGGTCCAGAGGCTTTCCTGGAAGCTCGATCTCATTGCCCGGGTGGAGGCGCGGATCCATGCCGCGCCGGTGCCGGCTCCTTCGCGCAACGAATGGGGCGGCGTGAATGCGCGGGACGACGAATATCGCCGGGTCACCGCGACCGGGCTCTTCGAACACGACAAGTCGGTCCTCGTGCAGGCGGTGACGGCGCTCGGCGCCGGCTTCTGGGTGGTGACGCCGCTGCGCCTTGCCGACGGGTCGGCGATCCTCGTCAACCGGGGCTTCGTGCCCGCCGGCAAGCGCGATCCGGCCGCGCGCCTGGCAGGCGAGATCGCCGCCGGCCCCGTCACGGTGACGGGCCTTCTGCGCATCACGGAGCCCGGCGGCGCGTTCCTGCGCTCCAACGATCCGGCGCATGACCGGTGGTACTCCCGCGATGTCGCCGCCATTGCCGCGGCCGAAGGGCTTTCCGATGTCGCGCCTTATTTCATCGATGCGGATGCGACGCCCAATCCGGGCGGCCTTCCCGTCGGAGGCCTCACGGTCGTCGCCTTCCGCAACAGCCACCTCGTCTACGCGCTGACATGGTATGCGCTGGCCGCCATGAGTGCGTTCGGCGTCTACCGCATCCGCCGCCTCGCTGATCGCTCGTCGTGAAAAAAAGAAGCCCCGCACGAAGCGGGGCAGCGAGCGCCACGGTTTGGCTCCCAATGACGCGGGGAAGCTCGCGGGTTGCGCGAGTGATATCCAACTAGGGTTTCGCCGGGGCACAGGGAAGGTCTGATTCGGCGAATCCGGTACGGTTGTGCAAATAAACTTTCGGGCAGCCGTCGGGGCTTGCGCCGTGCCCTTCAGGAAAGGCCCGTGCGCCGGACGGCGGTCGGCACGATGCCGAAGCGGCGGCGGAAGGCGGTGGCGAAATTGGCGGGGCTGGTATAGCCGGCGATGGCGCTCGCCTCCTGTACCGTGGCCTCGCCGCGGCCGAGGGCGGTGAAGGCGCGCTCAAGCCGCACGTTGCGCACATAGTCGAAGACGCTACGGCTCTCGGCGGCGCGGAAGAGGCGTTGCAGGCCGCTCGCGCTGATGCCCGCCTCGCGGGCGATCGCCTCCACGCTCATCGGCTCGCCGGCATGGGCCTCGATGAAATCCTTCGCCCGCTGCAGGCAGACGGCGTCCTGGCGGGTCAGCGTCGCCCCGCCGGCCTCGCGGCGGTCGGACCGCAGCACGGCCGCCATGGTCTCGGCCACCAGTTCGACGGCCCGGCCTTCCAGATAGAGGTCGCGCAGTTCGGGAACGAGCGGGGAGGGCGAGAAGATCTGCCGCACGAGGTCGATCATGCGCGGGGTCAGCGTCCAGCGGTGCTCGGCAAGATGGTTGCGCAGCAGCCGGGCGCCGCCTGTCCCGTCCGTGACGGCTTCGAGCGCGTCGCGGTGCAGCCATTCGGGCGTCGCCGACACCACGAGATGGCGAAGGTGCTGGCGCCCGCGGGAGGCGCGGGCGAAATGCTCCGGGCAGGAATTCACGATGGCCACGCCTTCGGCAAGGCCCCCTTCGCCATGGAAGGCGAAGCGCCGGCCGCCGATCGCAAGATCGACGCTGCCCTCCAGGAAGAAGATGCAGGAGAGCTCTTCCGGCAGGAGCGAGGTGGCGGTGAAGGCCCGCTCCTCGATGGCGTCGCTGACATGCAGCAAGAGGCCGCGGCGCAGTTCCCGGTGCAGGAACGCGCCCTTCATCAGCGTATCGTCGGGGGAAAGCCGCTCCTCCGGGCTTTCGAGCGCAATGCCTTCGTGGCGCATGAAATCGCGCACGCGAAGATGGCCTGCGTCGGCCCGGTTTCCGGCATCGCCGCCTGCGGCTGCCATTGCTTTCCCTTCTGTTGCGTTTCCCGACCCGAGGTGGAGATTTCCCGTCGCGCAAAGGCATCTGCGCGTTCCGCAAAGGAACCGGCGTTGCCGGCCGTGCGAATGTTGCCCTAGGAATAACTTAACTTGATTAACAAGGTCAAGTTATTGCAGAAGGCAGGGACGTTGGGGTCGTGAACATGAATTTGGGACAGGAAACGGCGATGAGGAGGGCAGGGTGCCGGCGGCTTTGGCTCGCCTCGACGGTGGCGCTCGCGGTGGGCGCGGCGGCGGGGCCGCTGTCGGCGCAGGATGCGGCGACGACGGAGCTTCAGGCCGTCACCGTGGACAATGCCGGCGACAATGCGAAAGGCCCCGACCGCGGCATCGTCGCCAGGCGCAGCCTCAGCGGCTCGAAGACGGATACGCCGCTGCGCGAAACGCCGCAGGCTGTCAGCGTCGTCACGCGTGACGAGATCGATGCGCGCGGTGCAAACTCCGTCCGCGAGGCGCTTCGCTACACGCCCGGCGTCATGGCGGAGGCCAATGGCGACGACGTGCGCGGCGGCTGGATGTGGATCCGCGGCTACAATGCCTATGCCCGGCTCTGGCTCGATGGCCTCGCCATGGCGGGGGATACGGAGGGATATGCCTCCACCCCGATCAATTCCTATGCGCTGGAGCGCGTCGAGGTGATCAAGGGACCGTCCTCGGTCCTCTACGGGCAGACATTGCCCGGCGGCCTGGTCAACCAGGTCAGCAAGCGGCCGCAGACCGACGCCCATAACGAGGTGGAGGTGACGACGTCGTCCCTCGGCGGCATCCAGACCTCGGTGGACTTCACCGGGCCGGTCGGTGCCGACAGCGATTGGTCCTATCGTCTCGTCGGGCAGGCGCGCGACCTCGGCAGCCAGATCGATGAGGAGCGCAACAGGCAGCTCATGCTGCTGCCGAGCCTCACCTGGTCGCCCGACGAGGACACCTCGCTTACCCTCTACGGCTTCTATCAGAAGGTGAACCCGAAGAATTTCAGCGGGCGCTTCTATCCGGCCTTCGGCACGCTGATACAGAACCCGGCCGGGCAGATACCGACCAGCACCCATATGGGTGACTATCTCTCCAATGCGAACGAGTTCGACGCCAATCTCTATACGGCCGGCTACGAGTTCTCGCACAATCTCACCGAAGACCTGACCTTCCGGCAGAACCTGCGCTACAGCCATGCCGACCAGAACATGTTCCTGGCCGTCGTGAATCCGGCCTTCACATGGACGACGAAGCCGCCTTCGGGCACCACGCTCGGCCGCGTCGTCTCGGCGTCCGACGACAGGCTGTCGTCCATCGATATCGACAACCAGCTCGAAGTGCGCTTCGATACCGGCGCACTGGACCATACGATGCTGTTCGGGCTCGAATACATGCATCTCAAGTCCGATCGGTATTTCGGCAGCCCGAAGATAACCAGCCAGGACTATCTCAACCCGGTTTATGGCGGCACCTATGCCTTCCCGGCCTGGACCACCTCCAGGGTGTCCGAGCAGGACCAGATCGGCGCCTATATCCAGGATCAGGTCCGCTACGACGGCTGGCTGGCGACGCTCGGCCTTCGCTACGACCATTCGGAGATCACGACGACCGACCGCATAAAGAATGTCACCTACGAGAACGAGGACGGCGCGCTTTCGGGCCGGGCCGGGCTTGCCTATCTCTTCGACAACGGCCTGACACCCTATGCGAGCTTCTCCACGTCGTTCCTGCCGACGATCGGCGCCGACGTCGACGGCGATCCCTACAAGGCGCAGGAATCGCAGCAGTTCGAGGCAGGCATCAAGTACGAGCCGGAGGGCGGGCGCGGCATGATCGGCGTCTCGGTCTTCGACCTGACGCTGGAGAATGCGCTGACGCCCGTCTACAGCGGCACGGGCACCACGCTCGGCTATGTCCAGACCGGCGAGCAGCGCATCCGCGGCCTCGAGATCGAGGGCAAGTACGAGCTGACGCCGGAACTGGACCTGATCGCCTCCTATGCCTATTCCGACTCCAAGGTGCTGGAGACGAATATCGCAACGCAGGTCGGGCAGGACATGCTCCGCGTGCCGAAGCATCAGGGCGCCCTCTGGGTGCAGTACCGGCCGGAATGGGCCGAGGGCCTGTCGTTGAGCGCGGGCGTTCGCGCCATGTCGTCCTACCATACCGACACGACCTATCTGGATGCGCTCAGGATCCCGGGCCTCGCGCTCGTCGATATCGGCGCGCAGTTCGACCTCGCCGCCCTGAACAAGGACTTTTCCGGAACGACGCTGCGCCTTAACGTCTCCAATCTGTTCAACGAGGTCTATGTCGTCCAGTGCACCAACGACACGGGCGGAAGCTGCAACTACGGCCCGGGCCGGACCGTCATGGCAAGCCTGAAATACGAATGGTGAGCTTGTTGACACGATTTCCGTCGACGAAGAGAGCCGGCGGCATGCCGCCGGTCCTCCGTTTCCTGCTGGTGGCCGCGGCCCTCGTGCTGGCGTGGTCCATCCCGGCGCGGGCGGAGATCGTGCTGTCCGACGCGGCGGGGCGTACCGTCCGCCTCGCCGGGCCCGCGCACCGCATCGCCACGAACGAAAGCCTCATCCTCATCTCGCTCGCCCTCGTCGATGCCGATCCCGTCGCGCGCATCGCCGGCTGGGCCGCGCCGCAGCGCATCGACCGCGGCATGTACGAGACCTACCGCCGTCGCTTTCCCGCCATCGACGCGATCCCGGCCGTCGGCGCCGTTTTGCCCGGAAAAACCTCCGTCGAGGCAATCCTGTCCGTCAAGCCGGACCTCTTCGTCGTCTCCATCTGGGAGGCCGGCTGGAACGAGACGGCGGCGACGCTGGAGGCGGCCGGCGTGCCGGTCCTCTTCCTCGACGGGCCGGTGAACGACGGCAAGGGGCCGGCCGAGACGACGGCCTTCTCCGTGGAACTGCTGGCCAAGGCCGTCGGGCGGGAGGAGAAGGGCAGGGCCTACGGCGATTTCGTGCGGGCGCGCTACAAGCGCATCACGGACAGGACCGCCGCCCTTTCCCCGGTCTCCGTCCTCGTCGACGCCCATGCGGGCGCCACCTGCTGTTCGACGCCGGGCAGCGGCAACCGGATGACGGAGGCGCTGCGCCTTGCCGGCGGAAAAAGCGTCGGCGCGGACGTGCCGGGCTATGATGGCCGGCTGAGCCCGGAATTCGTGCTCGGGGCGGATCCGTCGGTCTATATCGCAACCGGCGGCCCGCATCTTGCCGCCCAGGGCGGCCTCGTTCTCGGTGGCGGCATCGACCGGGCTTCGGCGGAAAGATCCTTCGACGGCATTCTCGGGGAAGGAATGCGCGACGCGCTGACGGCGGTGCGCAGCGGGCGGGCCCATGCGGTCTCACACCAGCTCTCCATCTCCGTCGTCAACATCCTCGTCTTCGAGTGCTTCGCCAAGTGGCTGCATCCCGATGTCTTTTCCGATGTCGACCCTGCCGCGACGCTCGCCGAAATCAACGACCGTTTCCTGGCGGTGCCGCTCGAAGGCACGTTCTGGATCGACCACGAAACCGAATAGGACGCCGCATGCAAGGCAGACACTATACCGCTCAGGCCCGCATCGCCCTTCGCGATCCCGATCCCGTCATCGCGGAATTCTGCGAGCATATGACCGAGCATAATGCCGTGGTGAGCGCCGGCCCGACCGGCCCGCTGCTGCGCATGGGCGGGATCAGCGCGCAGTTTTCCCGCGCCGGGGGTGAAACGGTGGTGGAAGTCGCCGCGCCGGACCTTGAAGGCCTCTATCTCGCCCGCATGTCGGTGGCCTCGCATATCCTGGAATTTGCCGGGGACGACCCGCCGGAGATCGCCTGGACGGGCGATGGCGGCGAGATCGTCCGGCCGCCGAATTTCCAGATTCTTCAGGTCGTCGGCTGTCGGCAGGTGACGCCGCACATGCGCCGGCTGACCCTTTCCGGCGAGAACGTCGCGCGCTTTGCCGGGCTCGATGCGCTGCATCTCAACCTGATGGTCCAGCGCCCGGGGGCCGCCGAGCCGCAATGGCCTCGCGTCGGGGCGAACGGCGTGATCGCCTGGGACAACCCGGACCTGCGCCCTCTCATGCGCAAATATACCGTGCGCAGCGTCGATCTTGCCGCCGGCACGCTCGATATCGATTTCGTGCTGCATGCCGATGCCGGGCCGGGCTCGGCCTTTGCCGGACGCGCTTCGGTCGGCGACCGTGTCGGGGTGGTGGGGCCGGGCGGCGGCGGCCTTGCTGCGGCCGACTGGTATCTTTTCGCCGGCGACGAGACGGCGCTTCCGGCCATCGCCCGGATGCTGGAGCACCTGCCGGCCGATGCCCGCGGCCTTGCCTTCATCGAAGTCGCCGATGCGGCGGAGATCCAGGCGCTCGCCGGGCCGGCCGGCATTGCCGTCGAATGGCTCCTGCGCGACGGCCGGCCGGCGGGCGGCACCAGCCTTCTTGCCGATGCGGTGCGCGCCGCCGCCTTTCCGGCGGAGGGCGGCAAGGTCTATGTCTGGGCCGGCTGCGAATTCGAGGCTTTCCGGGCGATCCGCAGCCATGTGCGGCAGGAACGGGGGCTCGCCGGCAGCGAGCACCTCGTCGTCTCTTATTGGCGGCGCGGCACTCCCGAGAGCGAGTAGGCCTCGCTCACTTCGCCTTCTCGGCCTTTGTCCTGTCTCCGGTCGGGAAACGGATGACGATGCGCGTGCCCTTCTTCTTCACGGCGGGGCTTTCGGCATGGATGCGCCCGCCCATCGCCTCCACGAAGCCGCGCGCGATGGAAAGGCCGAGCCCCGTGCTTTGCTGCGTGCGGCCGTCCGGCTTGCCGCGGCGGTGGAACTTGTCGAAGATGCGGTCGATGTCGGCCGGCGCGATGCCCTTGCCGAGGTCGGTGACCGAGATCAGCACGTCCGTCCCGTCGCGCCGCGCATAGACATTGACCGGCTCCTCGCCGCCATATTTCACGGCATTGTCGAGCAGGTTGAAGAGCACCTGGCCGAGCAGCACGCTATCGCCCTCGATGGGCGGCAGGTCGGGAGCGATCCCCGTCTCGATGACCTTGCCCGGATAGTATTTGCGCGCCCGCTCGACGGCCGAGTGGATGAGTTCGGAGACGTCGATCCAGTCGCTCTTCGGCTTCAGCGTGCCCGATTCGATGCGCGTCATGTCGAGGAGGTTGGAGACGAAGCGGTTCATGCGGCTTCCTTCCTCCTCGATCGAGCGCAGCAGTTCGTCGCGTTCCTCCGCCGTCGTATCGGCGGCCGGCTGGCGCAGGCTCCGGGCGGCGGAAAGGATGGTGGCGAGCGGCGTGTGCAGGTCGTGCGAGACGGAGGAAAGCAGCGCTTCGCGGTAGCGCTCGCCTTCGAGGCGCGCGGCCTGCGTCACGCTTTCGTCGGAAAGCCGCGCCCGGTCGAGGGCGATGGCCGTCTGGTCGAGGATGGCGGTGAGCGCCCGTTCGGCGTTGAGGTCGAGGCGCTCGTCGGAATGCTCGATGCCGCAGACACCGACCAGCCCGTGCGGGCCCATCAGCGGGCGGAACTCGAAGCGGCTCGCCGGCAGCGTTCCCGTGCCGAAGCCCGCCGGCTCCTGCTTGTCGCGCGTCCAGCGCGCGGCGGTGAAATCGGTGGCGTCGAGATCGGTATCCGGCGGCCAGACGGCGGCGACCTTGAGGTCGCCCTTCTCCGGCACCAGCAACGCGACGTTGCGCTTGAGGCTGGCCTGGAGATAGGAGACCGCGAGCCAGATCGCATCGTCCCCAGTCGCGGTCGTCGCGAGCTTGCGGGAGAAATCGTAGAGCGATTGCAGGGCGGCGGCGCGCACGCGCGAAACTTCCGCCTGTTCCTTGATGCGTGAGGCGAAGCTGCCGGCGATCACCGCCACGGACACGAAGACGACGAGCGCGAAGACCTCGTGCGGCGCGGTGATCGTGAAGGTGTGCAGCGGGTCGATGAAGAGGAAGTTGTAGGCGAGCGCCGAAAGAAGCGCGGCGATGAAGGCCGAGGCATAGCCGCCGACCACCGCCGCGCCGAGCACGGCGAGCAGGAAGAGCAGCGAGATGTTCGGCAGTTCGGCGAACTGGTAGACGAGCTTGCCCGCCACCGCCGTCACGCCGACGAGGCCGGCCGCGACCAGCGCGGCATGGCGCAGCGAAGCGATGCTGACGGCCGGAAGGGCGGCAGCCGGCATGGCCGGCTTGTCCGCCTTCTCGGGCGTCACGAAATAGACGCCGAGGCCGCTGGCGCGGCGCGACAGCGCATCCGGCAGGGAGCGGGAGAAGAACCGCATCCAGCCCCGCTGGCGCCGGGCGCCGATGACGATCTGCGTGGCGTGCTCGCGCCGCGCGAGCTTCAGGATCTCCTCGACGAAATCCGTGCCGGCCACCCGGCGCGTCTCCGCACCCAGTTGTTCGGCCAGCCGGAACAGCGCCTCGATGCGCTGCAGGCGCTCCGGCGTTTCTTCTTCACGGTCCGCCCGCTCGATGGAGACGACGAGCCAGGGCGCGTGGAGGCCTGTGGCGAGCCGCGCGGCGACGCGCAGCACCTTTTCCGAAAGATCGTCCGGCCCGACGCAGACCAGGAGCCGCTCGCCGGCCGCCCACGGGCCCTCGATGGCATTCTGGCGGAGGTAGTCGACCATCTGGTCGTCGACCCGGTCGGCGGTGCGGCGCAGCGCAAGTTCCCGCAGCGCCGTCAGGTTGCCGAGGCGGAAGAAGCGGTCGACGGCGCGGCTGATGCTTTCCGGCAGATAGACCTTGCCTTCCTTCAGCCGTTCGATCAGCTCGGTCGGCGGCAGGTCGACCAGCACGATCTCGTCGGCCTTCTTCAGGACGAGGTCCGGCACGCGCTCGCGCACCGTCACGCCGGTGATCTGCGCCACGATGTCGGCGAGGCTTTCGAGATGCTGGATGTTGAGGGCCGTCCACACGTCGATGCCGGCGGCAAGCAGTTCCTCGACATCCTGGTAGCGCTTGGGATGGCGGCTCGCCTCCGGGTTGGAATGGGCAAGCTCGTCGACGAGCACGATGCGCGGATGCCGGGCGAGTGCGCCGTCGAGGTCGAATTCCTCCAGCACCTTCTCGCCCTGGACGACCTTGCGGCGCGGCAGCACGTCGAGCCCGTCGAGAAGGGCGGCCGTCTCGCTGCGGCCATGCGGCTCGACGAGACCGACGACGATATCCACGCCCTCGGCCTTGAGTTTGCCGGCGCGCGTCAGCATGGCATAGGTCTTGCCGACGCCGGGCGCGGCGCCGAGGAAGACGGTCAGCTTGCCGCGCTGCTCCTTTTCGGCGGCGCCGGCGGGCAATGCATCGGTGTCGGGTTTGCGATCGTCGTCACGGTCGTCGTCCGCCATACTTTCTCTCATGTTCCGCGCGGCCTGCGCTGTCCAAGCTGTAGCATGTTCGCGCGCAGTTCGCCGATGATTCCGAAAGACGGCTTTCTATACGGTTTTCCCCCCGTTCCGCCATGCCTGTTTCAGGCGGTCTTTTTCCCCCTATTTTTCAAGCCGCCGCTTGAGACCTTCGATGATGCGGGTCGCGAGCGTGTCGTAGTCGCCGTCGAAGTGGTGGCCGCCCTCGATGCGGATGGATTCGACGCCCGATGCCTTCAGCGTCGGGCAGGGATCGTCGTCCTCCTCCGAGCCGTAGATGCATTGCACGTCCCCGGGATCGATCTTCGCGATGTCGTCGACGGGGTCTCCGCCCGCGCCGGCCCCGGCAACGCCCAGCCAGCCTGTCACGGAAACCTCGTAGTCGACCTGGCGGGAGAGCGCCATGAGCGTGACCTGCGGCACGCGGGCCCTGTCCTCCGGCGAAAGGAGGTTGTAGGTGGCCGGCATGATGTCCGCGCCGAAGGAATAGCCGACGAGCAGGACATGGCTCACGTTCCATTTCTTGCGGAACGTATCGATGATGCGCGCAAGGTCGTCCGCCGTCTCCTGCGGCTTGCGCTCGGACCAGAAGTAGCGCAGCGAATCGACCCCGACGACCGGAATGCCGCGCTGCTGGAGGGCGCCCGCCACCTCCTTGTCGATGTCGCGCCAGCCGCCGTCGCCCGAATAGACGACGGCCATCGTGTCGTAGGCCGGCGCCGCCTTGAGGATGGTGAGCGGCAGGCCGAGCGGGGAATCCGTGTCGCTTTCCGCATCCATCCGGTCGGCGAGGGCCTGCCCGAGGACGTCCCCGGCGGTTGCCGACGCATCGCGCACGTCGATGTCGGGATGGGCCTTCCTGAGCGCGGCGACGTGGTCGCGGCCGTCCTGCGCCGCGTCGGCGGTGAAGCGCACGGTGATCGCGGCGGGAAGCGGGCCGTCCGTCAGGCCGTAGACGGTGCGGCCGTTCGCCGTCGTCTTGGTGGCGGGCGTGCAGAGAATCTTGTCGAGGGCGATGCCGGCGTCGGGATCGACGGCGACGGTCTCGCCGACGGTCGCGGCCGGGCTCTGGGCGACCATGGCGAGCGCCAGCGCGCCGCCTTCGCCGATGCCGGCGACGATCGGCGGGTGGTAGCTCGTGGAGCCGCCCGCACGCTGCACTTGATGGGCGAGCGATTCGATATCCGAGATCATGTAGACGCAGTCGTCGGACGCCTTGGGATCGTCGCTCTCGGTGTTGGCCTGCAGGGCCTTCAGATAGGCGGGCAGGTCGATGCCGATGACGGCGGCGCCCTTGTCGACGAGGGCGGCGGCCTGCTCGTCCTCCGCATCGCCCCATCCGTCCGCGCCGGAGATGAGGAAGATGCTCGCCTCCGGCGCATCGTCCGGCATCAGGATATGGCCGGGCGGGATCATGCCCGTGTCGAAGGTCTGCCCACCATCATCGGCGGCCGCCGCGGCAAGCGGCAGGAGGAGGGCGGCAAGCAGCCCGGCGGCGAGGCGAGTGGAAAATGTCATTTCGCAATCACTCCTTTGACGCCGCCGCCGATGAGGAAGGTCACGTCCATGAGGGCGAGCGCCGCGCCCGTTCCGTTCGATACCGCAAGATAGCGCGGCTCCCAGCGCGGATGGAATTTCGACTTGAAGGCGCGCAGGCCCTTGAAGTTGTAGAAGCGCTCGCCGTGCTCGAAGAGCGTTCCGCCGACCCGGTCCCAGACCGGGGCCGCTTCGCGCCGCGCCATGCCCGAGAGCGGCGCCATGCCGAGGTTGAACTGCCGGTAGCCCTCGGCCTTGAGGTATTCGAGGATGCTGGCGAAGAGGAAATCCATCGTGCCCTTCGGCGCCTCGGGGGCAAAGCGCATCAGGTCGACGGTGGCTTCGTGCCTGGTGTTCGTCACCATCAGCGTCGCGAAGGCGACGATCTTATCCTCCAGCCGCACGACGGCGACGGGCTGGGCGGCGACGTAGGCATCCTCGAAGGCACCGAGGGAGAAGGTCTTTTCCTTCGTCTCGTGCTCGGCGAGCCAGCCGTCCGAAATCGCCCGGAGATCGGCAAGGACGGCGTCGACCGCGCCCGGCGGCACGACGGAGAAAGTGAGGCCGTCGCGAAGGCCGCGGTTGTACGACTGGCGCAGGTTCGCAAAGCGGCTTCCCTTCATCTCGAAGCCGGCGAGATCGATGACGGCGAGCTCCCCCAGCTTGAAGGCGCGCAGGCCCACATCCGCGCAGGCCGAGAGCAGCGGCGGCGAAATCTGGTAGAAGGCGGGCCGCCCGCCACCCGCGCGCGCCGCGCTGACGAACTGCCAGACGAGCTCGGGAAACTCCTCCTCCGCACCGATCGGGTCGGCGAGCGCGATCCACGAGCGGCCGTGGATGCCGTACATGATGAAGGACCGGCCGGATGGGGAGAACAGCAGCCGCTTGTCGCCCATGCGCACGAGATTGGCGTCGGCGAGGTCCTGTTCCATGGTGATGGCGACGGCGCGCTCCAGTTCCTCCTTCGTCGGCCCTTCCGTGCGGAAATGCGCCGGGCGGAGCAGGCTGGAGAGCGCGAGCGCCGATGCGGCGATGGCAAGGCCGAGAAGCGCGCGCAGGCCGCGCGGGGCCTCCTCGGAGAATTCGAACTGCCACCACAGGTCATGGCCGTATTCGGTGTCGCGGTAAACGAAGAGCAGGATGACGAAGGCGGTGACGAGGATGACGCCGATGGCCGCGAGCCAGGAGGGGCCGAGCGTCTGGCGTAGCAGCGAGCTGTGCCGGTCGAAGGCGCGGGCATTGACGAGGAGCGCGACGATGAAGAGGGCGAGCAGCGCCGCCTCGAAGACGGCGATGGCCTTGAGGAAGGCGAAGGCGAAGGCGACCGCCGCGCCCCCGAGCGCCACCCACCAGGCCCCGTCCAGCCGCTGGCCGAGGCCGCGCGCGGCCACCACCAGCAGCAGGCCGAGGAGGCTGGAGAGGAAATGCGCGCCCTCGACGATGGGCAGCGGCAGGTAGGTCGCCAGCACGTCGAGATCGGAATCGGGCGTCGGCACCACGCTGGAGAAGATCAGCATGGTGCCGAGCACCAGCGACAGCGTCGCGATCAGCGCCGGGGCCAGCTTGCCGGCAAGCTGCGCGGCCTCGGCCACGCGCGGGCGCAGGGTGAGCTGCCGCATTTCCGTGACGAGCAGCAGGATCGTCGAGAGGAGGAGCGGCAGGACGTAGTAGATCAGCCGGTAGAGCACGAGGCTGCCGAGGAGCTGGTCGATGCTGATGACATTCGACAGGCCGGCCATGATGACCGCCTCGAAGACGCCGAGCCCGGCCGGTACATGACTGAGGACGCCGAAGCCGATCGCCACCGCATAGACGGCAAGGAAGGTCGGCCAGCCGACATGGGTTTCCGGCAGGAGCACGTAGAGCACGGACGCAGCGGCGGCGATGTCCAGCGCCGAGACGAGGAACTGGCGCGAGGTGGTGCGGCTGTCGGGCAGGCGCAGGCTGAAGCCCCGGATATCGATTCCCTTGCCGGCGCGGCCGATGAAGAACACGGCCGCCAGGACGGCGAGAACGGCAAGGGCGATGGCCCGCAGCCAGCCGGCGTCGATGCCGAGGATGCCGGCGACGCGCGGGGCGACGGCGAGGGTGGCGAGCGCGCTGACGGAGAGGAGCCCGAGGCCGAAGGAGAGCGTGACGAAGGCGATGACGCGGGCGATCTCGCCGGGCGAGAGGCCGAGCCGCGAATAGGCGCGGAAACGGATCGCCCCGCCGCTGAGCGGGCCGAAGCCGACGGTGTTGCCGACGGCATAGGCGATGAAGGCCGTGACGGCCACGGAGGGGAACGGCGTCCTGCGGCCGACATAGTCGATGGCGTTGACGTCGTAGAGGACGAGCGCGAAGAAGCTGAGGCCCGTGAAGAGGATCGCAAGGGCGATGGCGCTCCAGGACGTGTCGGAAAGCGCCGCCAGCACCTCGTCGTAGCGCACTTCGGCGGTGAGGCGGTAGACGCCCGAGGCGACGAGGGCGAAGATCAGCAGGCTGGCCGCGCCCAGGATGTAAAACCGATAGGTCAGGAAGAACCGCACGATCAGCGCCGGCCGATCCTCGACAATCCCGTTATTCTCATTCGACATGGTTCGATCCGTGCTGGGCAACGGCTGCATATCGATCCGGCTTGTGGCAAATGTCGGGCAGGTTGTGACGGGAGATAGCCTTCCCGCAGGATATTTCGCGCAGTGCTAGTCGGCGAGGCCGGAAAGGGCCTCGCGATCGGCGGCATAGGCGATGAAGACGGCCTTGAGATGTTCCGCCGCCGGCGAAAGGCTGTGGTGGCGGCGCTGGAGCAGCGAGACGTCGCGCATGACCATCGGCTCGATGAGGTCGACCGTCGTCACCCGCACGGCCGAGGCGAGCTGGCTGGAGTTTTCCGGCAGCACGGCGACGCCCATGCCGGCGGCGATCATGCTCATGGCGGTGGTGGAGAACCGCACCTCGTATTTCGGCCGGTAGTTGGGCACGACGCGCAGGAGATTGTGCTCGACGATGTTGCGCAGCGGGTTGGCCGCGGCAAGCGTGATGAGGGTTTCGTCCTTAAGTTCCGTCCAGCGCACGGACTTGCGCTTGGCGAAGCGGTGGTCTTCCCGGCAGACGAGCATCAGTTTGTCGCGCAGCAGGGCCGTCGCGGCGATCTCGGGGTCGTCCTCCGACAGCGTGCCGACGGCGATATCGACCTCGTTGCGCTTCAGCGCCGGGCTGATCTGCTCTTCCGGCATGTCGCGGATGCTCACGGAGATTTCCGGATACATGCGCATGAAGCGCGCAAGGATCGGCGGCACGATGGTCGCGGCCAGCACGATCGCCGCGGCGATGGTGACCTGGCCGCGCTTCAGCGAGGCGTTGTCGCGCACGTCGCCGACCGCAAGCTCCAGATCCTTCAGGATCTTGCGCGCCTGCGGCAGGAATTCCTGGCCGACGAGCGTGAGGGAGACCATGCGCGTGTGGCGGTCGAACAGCCGCACGCCGATCTCCGTCTCGAGGTCGCGGATGAGGATGCTGACCGCCGACTGGGTGATATGCAGGTTCCGGGCGGCGAGATTGAACTGGCCAAACTCGGCCACCGCGATGAAGGCCCTGAGTTGCCGCAGGGTTATGTTCATGTCCGCGCCGCCTTCCTGTTCGTGCGGTTCGTATAAAACGCTACCGCGCGTTCTCCTGTCTAGCCTGCAAGCGCCGGTTGCTCCGTTTTGCCGGCCATCAGCAGGCCGAGCTCGTCGAGGCGGCTGCGGTCGGGCGGCAGCTCGCCGAGGATCTCGCCGTGGAACATCACGAGGATGCGGTCGCAGATGGCGAACAGCTCTTCCAGCTCCGTGGAGATGAGCAGGACGGCGCGGCCGTTGTCGCGCTGCTTCAGCATCTCCTCCATGACGAATTCCATGGCGCCGATGTCGATGCCGCGGGCAAGCTGGTTGACGAGGATGAAATCCGGGTTGCGGGCGAGTTCCCGCGCGACCACCAGCTTCTGCTGGTTGCCGCCGGAAAGCGAGCCGATCGCCTGGTTCTCGTCGCGGCTCTTCACGCGGAAGCGCTTGATGAGGTCGCGGGTGTGCTCGCCGATCGCCCGGCCGTTGAGCATGCCGCGGGCGGCGAAGGGTGCCTGGTCGTAGCGCTGGAGGATGGCGTTCTCGCTAAGCGAGAGCGACATGACGATGCCGTGCTTGTGGCGGTCCTCCGGGATATGGGAGAAGCTGCTGGCATTGATGCGGGCGGGATCGAGCCCGGTGATGTCCTTGCCATTGAGCACGACGCGGCCGGAATCGACCGGCAGCAGGCCGGAGAGCGCCAGCGACAGTTCCGTCTGGCCATTGCCCGAGACACCGGCGATGCCGACGATCTCGCCGGCCCGCACGTCGAGGCTCACCCCGCGCACGGCGGGAAGGCCCGTTTCGGCGCGGCAGGTGAGATTGTCGACGGAGAGCACGATGCGGCCGGCGGGCTCGGGGCTGCGCGGCAGCTCCATGCGCACGTCGCGGCCGACCATCATGCGGGCGAGCTCGCGCGCATTCGTCTCGCCGACATCGACCGTATGCACCACGCGCCCGTCGCGCATGACGCTGATGCGGTTGGAAACGCGCATCACCTCGTCCAGCTTGTGCGAGATGAAGACGACCGTCTTGCCGTCCTTGACGAGATCGCCCATCAGCGAGAGCAGCCGGTCGGTCTCCTGCGGCGTCAGCACGGCGGTCGGCTCGTCGAGGATGAGGAGGTCGATGCCGTGGAAGAGGGCCTTCAGGATCTCCACGCGCTGCTGCTCGCCGACGGAAAGGTCCTCGACGACGGCATCGGGGCGCACGTCGAGGGCGTAGCGGTCGGAAAGCGCGCGGATTCTCGCATGGACCTTGTCCATGTCGTTGATGACGCGCAGCGCCGAGCCCTGGCCGAGGATGTAGTTTTCCGCGACCGTCAGGTTGGGCACGAGCATGAAATGCTGGTGCACCATGCCGATGCGCTGGCGGATCGCCTCGCGCGGGCTGTTGAAGCGCACGGCCTCGCCCCTGTAGACGATCTCGCCCTCGTCGGGCCGCACCATGCCGCAGATCATGCTCATCAGCACGCTCTTGCCCGCGCCGTTCTCGCCGAGCAGCGAGTGGATCTCGCCCTCTTCGATTTCCAGCGACACGCCGTCGCTGGCGACGATGGGGCCGAAGCGCTTGCGGATGTTGTCGATGCGCAGGAAGGGTTTGTTGGACATGTCCGTTACCTCATCTCGTAGGGCTGGCCGAGCTTGCTGGGAGCCGCGCCCTTGCCGCGGACGACGACGAGCGTGACGATCGTCATGATGTAGGGAAGCGCCTGGAGGACCTGGTAGGGCACGACCACCGATGCCTCGGCCTGCAGCATCAACTGAAGGGCATAGAAGAGGCCGAAGAGCAGCGAGACGAAGAAGGCCCCCGTCGGCGACCAGCGGGCGAAGACGACGACGGCGAGCGCGATGAAGCCGCGGCCGGACGTGATGCCCTCGACGAACTGGTTGGAATGGCCGAGCGTCAGGAAGGCGCCGCCGAGCCCGGCGAGCCCGGTGCCGACCAGCACGGCGGCATAGCGGTAGCCCGCGACGTTGCGGCCGGCGACGTCGACGGCCTTCGGATGCTCGCCCACGGCCCGCAGCGTCAGGCCGAAGGACGTGCGGTAGAGCACGAGGGCGGCGAGGATCGTCACGAGGATCGTCGAATAGACGATGAGGTTCTGCCGGAAGAAGGCCTCGCCGAGGAAGGGCAGGTCGCTGAGGAAGGGAATGTGGACCGGCTGGGCGATCTCGATGCCCTTGCCCGTCGAGACGTAGTAGGTGCGGAAGAGGAAGGCCGTCAGCCCCATGCCGAGAAGATTGAGCGCCGCGCCCACCACGATCTGGTCCGCCTTGATGGTGATCGTGAAGAGGGCGAAGAGGAGGCCGAACGCCATGCCGCCGAGAATGCCGGCAAGAAGCCCGATGAGGATGCTGCCGGTGGCGGACGCCGTGGCGAAGCCGCAGAAGGCGCCGACGAGCATCGTGCCTTCCAGCCCGATATTGAGCACGCCCGCACGCTCGGAGAAGACCTCGCCGATCGAGGCGAAGATGAGGGGGGTCGCAAGCCTCCAGGCGGCGCCCATGAGCGTCGCGAGGAAGGTGAGGAACATCATGTCGTCCATGGTGAGGTCCTTCGGGAATGTCGCCCAGGTTTTTGTTTTCCCGCAGGACCGGCGGCCCTGCGGGAGTTTCCATTCTTTCAGGCCACGATCCTGAGGATGTCGCGCAGCTTGGCAAAGGCGACGACCGAGAGGATGACGATGCCCTGGATCACCAGCACGAGGACCTGCGGCACCTGCGAGGTGATCTGGAGGACTTCCGAGCCGGAGCGGAGCGTCGCGAAAAGCCCGCCCGACAGGATCGCCGCCAGGGGATTGTTGTTGGCGAGCAGCGCCACCGCGATGCCCTCGAAGCCGTAGCCCGGCGAGATGTTCTGGTAGAGCCGGTGGGTGACGCCGGCCACCTCGAAGGCGCCGGCAAGGCCGGCCATCGCACCGGAGATGCAGATGGCGACCATCACGTTGCGGGCGACGTCCATGCCGGCATAGCGCGCCGCATGCGGATTGAGGCCGACGACGCGCAGCGCAAAGCCCCGGCTGCTCCTTTGCAGGAAGATATAGAGCGCGACGGCCAGCACGACGGCGATGAGGATGCCGATATGCAGGCGCATGTCGGAGACGATGCGCGGCGTCCAGGCTTCGCGCACGAGGCGCGCCGATTGCGGATAGGCAGCGCTCGCATCCTTCATCGGGCCGGTGACGAGATAGCTCGTCAGGATCAGCGCGATATAGTTGAGCATGATCGTGGTGACGATCTCGCTCGCCCGGAAGCGGACCTTGAGGTAGCCGGCAATGCCGGCCCAGGCGGCGCCCGCGAGCGCACCGGCCAGCATGACGAGCGGCGCATGGATCCAGACCGAGAGGCCGTCGAGGCTGGTGCCGACGAGCGTGGCGGCGATCGCCCCCGCATAGAGCTGGCCCTCCGCGCCGATGTTCCAGATGCTGCACCGGAAGGCGACGCAGAGCCCCGCGCCGATGAGGATGAGGGGCGTCGCCTTCAGGAGGATCTCGCCGACCGCCCGCATGTCCTGGAACGAGCCGAAGACCATGACGGTGATGGCGTCGAGCCCGTTGAAGCCGTTGAGCCAGAGAAGGACGGCCCCGCAGGCGAGCGCCACGGAGACCGCCGCGATGGGGGTCACCGCGCTGAGTGCGATCTGCGAGAGCTTGCGGTAGAAAGTATGGGCTGCTTGAGGATACACGGTCTCGCGCACTCCCTGGTTAACCTGTTCCATGATAGGTCCGGATGTTGGCGTGGCGCTGGACGGTGCGCTGCGGCCGGAGGGCCGGCCGCAGCACAGCCGATTACGGGGTGTCGGTCTTGATCTCGCCGGCCGCGATCTTGTCGCTGATCGCCTTGACCTCGGCGCGGATGTCTTCGGGCACCGTGACCGGGCCGTCCTCGCGGAAGGTGAAGGAGATGACCTTCGGGTCCTTCAGGCCGAAGACGACGTTCTCGGTCGGCGGGTTGCCGTCCTTGATCGCCCGGGCGACTTCCACCACACCCTGCGCATAATCGGCGACGTAGAGGCCGAGGATGTTGTTGGGCGCGACCGGCGTGAAGTCGCTGAAGATCGAGAAGGTGCGCACGTCCGGGCCGGATTCGGCGATGGCCTGGTAGCCGCCGACGGTGGCGCCCGAGGCGTTTGGCACGACGAAGTCCGCACCCTGCGAGATCATGCTGAGGGCCGCTTCCTTGGCCGCCGTCGTATCGGTGAAGTTGCCGATATAGGCCTCGCTGATCGGGAAATCGGGATTGACGCTCTTCGCGCCGTTCTTGAAGCCGGTGAAGGCCTGCTGGATCGGCGGGATCTCCATGCCGCCGACGAGGCCGGCCTTGTGGCCCATCTTCGCGGCGATGACGCCCATCAGGTAGAAGGGCTGGCTGGTATCGGTGTTGAGGCCGATGACGTTGCCTTCGTGGATCGCGCTCGAGGAGATCAGGAAGTAGGTGTCGGGATAGTCCTGCGCCACTTCAAGCGCGGCGTCCTGGAACTCGAAGCCGTGGCCGAGGATGACCTTGTAGCCCTGGCTCGCATAGTCGCGGAACGCCTTCTCGAAGGAGGCGGGGTTCTGCTGCAGCTCGACATAGCTGATCTTGGCGCCGAGCTGGGATTCCACGCCCTTCAGCGCGTCGTAGCCGATGCGGTTCCAGCCCTCTTCCGAGACGCTGCCGGGCACCAGAAGGCCCATCTTGAAGTCTTCGGCCTGAGCCATTGCCGGGATGGAAACGGCGATGGACAGCGCCGCCACTCCTTCCAGGAAAGTCCGTCGTGAAAGTCTCATTGCTCTTCCTCCCATTAAGATGATTTCCCCGGAGGGGCATCGGTTACTTCGTGCGCGTCTCGATCTCGCCTGCGGCGATCCCGGCGCTCACCTCCTCCACATATTTGCGGACGTCTTCCGGCACGGACCGGGCGGCCGCGTCGTTGAACGTGAACTTGATCACGTCCTTGTCCGCCAGGCCGAAGTCGACATTGCTCTGCGGTATCGTGCCGTCCTTGATCCCCGAGACGATGCGCACGATGCCCTGCCCGTAGTCGGCGATGAACGTGCCGAGAATGTTCTTCGGCGCGACGTCCGTGTAGTCGCTGTAGACGCTGAAGGTGCCGAGCCGGTCGCCCGTCTCCTGCGCCGCCTGGATGACGCCCAGTCCCGCTGCATTGGCATTGGGAACGACGAAATCGGCGCCCTGCGAGATCATGCTGAGCGAGGCTTCCTTGGCCGCGCTCGCATCGGTGAAGCTGCCGATATAGACGGTGGAGACCGGAAAGTCCGGATCGACGCTCCTGGCGCCCTTCGCAAAGCCTTCGAAGGCATGCGCGATGGGCGGGATCTCCATGCCGCCGACAAGGCCGGCGCCCTTGCCCATCTTCGCGGCGATCACGCCCATCAGATAGAAGGGCTGGCTGGCATCGGTGTTGAGCCCGATCACCTTGCCTTCGTGGATATAGCTCGACGAGACGAGGAAGACGGTATCGGGAAAGTCCTCCGCCGTCGTCAGGGCCGCATCCTGGAACTGGAAGCCGTGGCCGAGGACGACCTGGTAGCCGTGGCTGGCATAGTCGCGGAACGCCTTTTCGAAGGCGGCCGGGTTGTCGGGCAGCTCGACATAGCTGATCTTGGCGCCGAGTTCCTTCTCGACGCGCTTCAGCGCGTCGTAGGCGATGCGGTTCCATCCTTCCTCGGCGACGCTGCCGGGAACGAGGAGGCCCATCTTGAAGTCCTCGGCATGGACGGGCCCGGCCATTCCGGCAAGGGCCAGTGCAACGGTGGACGCAAGCAACGAACGACGTGAAATCGCGGTCTTTCCCATTTCATTCCTCCCAATAGATTGCAGTTCCAATCCCCCGGAGTCGCCGCTCGGTTATGCATCCTCCTTTTCGCGGATGGTCTCGGTCGCCGTCTGCGAGACGAGGCGGCCCTTCGAGAAGACGAAGGCGCGATCCGGCCCGCCGGCAACCAGCGTGTCGGTATCGATGCAATCGGTGACGACGAAGTCGGCGCGCGCGCCGGCCTTCAGGCCGTAGTCCTTGCCGAGGCCCATCAGGCGAGCCGGCGCCGTCGTGATCATGTGGTGGGCGGCGGAGAGCTCGTCGCCGCGCAGATGGCCGGCGAGCAGCGTCCAGCGGGCGATTTCCAGCATGTCGCCCGAGCCGGTCGGCACGAACGGGTCCTGGATATTGTCCGAGGCCGTGGCGATGGTGACGCCCATCCGGTGAAGTTCGGCGACGCGGGTAAGCCCGCGCGGCGGCAGCATCTCGTAGTCGCGGCCCTGAAGGTAGAGGTTCGCCGCCGGCAGCGTCACCGCGCCGACATCGAGGTCGAGCATGCGCTGGGCGATGCGCTGGAAGTCGCGGCGGGGCAGGGCGCTCAGCACGGAGATGTGGCTGAACACGGTGCGGCCGCGCATGTCGAAGCGCTCGACCCGGTCGAGGGCGGCATCGAGCAGGTGGACGCCGGCGTTGAGATGCTCGTCGAGGTGCAGGTCGACCGGCTTGCCGGCCTTCACGGCGGCGGAAAAGAGGATGTCGAGATAGCGCGGCGGATCCTCGGAAACGGCGGGCGTTCCCCCGACCGCGTCGGCCAGCGCCACCGCGCCGTCGATGTTCTTGCCGAGCCAGTCGAAGTCCTGGCCGGGATGCGGCGTCATGAAGGCGACGAGCTGGAGGGTGATGCGGTCCTTCTCGGCGTCGCGCACGCCCGCCAGCGTCTCGATGCCGTGGAAGCCGGCATCCTTGTCGACGTTGATATGGCTGCGGATGGCCGTGGTGCCGCGGGAAAGACATCGCTCGACGGTGCGCGTCGCCCGCTTGTGGATGTCGTCGGGCCCGGCGGTGCGGGCATATTTGGCGAAGGCCTCGCGGGCGCCCTGCAGCGTGCCGGAGGGATTGGGCGTGAAGCGCAGCACGCCGGTCTTGTCGAGGTGCTGGTGGGCATCGAGGAAACCGGGCGTAACCAGCATGCCGGCGATATCGACGCAGGCTCCGCACGAACTCGTGTCGAGGAAGGGTTCGACGGCGACGATGCGCCCGTCCGCTCCCACGATGATGTCGCTTGCCGATTGCGAGCCGTCCTCGAGGATGACGGTGCCTCCCGTAAGCGCAAAGGACTGACCGGAGGCCAGACTTGCGAGCGACGCAGTTGGATTTTCGCGTACCATTCGTTCCCGCCTTTTTCGTTATGTAAGGAACCTAAGCACGGGCCATTAATTCAAACAAATTCATTATTTCAATTGTTTGATAACAGATTCCAAATAATCGCAGTTGCTAAGATTTTTTGCGTTTGCAAAAACCGCGTCAGAAAATGAAGTATTTTCAATAGCCTGTGTGAGTGATGCGTTTGCGCCGCCTGAAAGGCGCGCGGCGCAAACGCGTTCCGCCCTCAGTGACGATATTGCGGTTCCTCGGCGTCGAGCTGCCGGCGGATGGCCGCCAGATGGGCTCTTGCGGAATCCGCGTCCCCCTCGCGCATCTGGCGGTAGGCGGCCTCGGCGATCGCCGGATCGACGGGCGTGACCGTGCGGCCGGTGGACATGGCGAGCACCTGCACCTCGGCGGCCCGTTCGAGGTAGTAGAGGTCGTCCCAGGCCTCCGCGATGGTCGGCGCCAGCACCAGGACGCCGTGATGCTTCATGAAGACGATATCGGCGTCGCCCACCGTTCCGGCGATGCGGGCGCCCTCGGAATAGTCGAGCGCCAGACCGTTGTAGTTCTCGTCGACCGCGGTGCGGCCGTAGAACTTGAGCGCCGTCTGCCCGGCCCAGATCAGCGGCTGGCCGTCCGTCATGGAAAGCGCGGTCGCATAGGGCATGTGGGTGTGGAAGGCGACCCTGGCGCGCGGCAGGCGACGGTGGATCTCGGCATGGATGTAGAAGGCCGTCGCCTCCGGCTCGCCCTCGCCGTCGATGACGGTGCCGTTGAAGTCGCAAACGAGGAGCTTCGAGGCCGTCAGCTCGCGGAAGGCATAGCCGTAGGGATTGACGATGAAGAGGTCGTCATGGCCCGGCACGACGGCCGAGAAATGGTTGCAGATGCCTTCCTCGAAGCCGTTGCGGGCGGCCATGCGGAAGCAGGCGGCAAGGTCTTCCTTCGCCGTGCGGATGGCGTCGGTGGAAAGGTCGGGGCGATTCGGCCGGCCGGTCTCGTCGGAAGAGGCGGCGCGGTCTTTGAGGGAATGAGCCATGGGTGCTCCTGGTCTTGTGTGGCTGGGAGCGGCGGCGGCCGGAGCACGCACGGGCGCCGGCGCCGCGCGCAGCAGGGACCGCTGCGCCCTGCCTGCCTGCGCCTCGCGCAGTCCAGCAGCGCCATCAGATAACGCCCGAATTTTTCGCGGGTCAATGGACGGACTTGATCAGGAAATCGCGAAACCTGCGGGCCGCCGGCGAAAGCGAGCGGGAGCGCTTCTGGATCAGGCTGACCTCGCGCTTGATGTGCGGCTCGGTCGGCGTGCGCACGATGAGGCCCATTGAGGTCGCAAGGCGCGTCACCGCCGAGGTCATGATGGCGACGCCCAGTCCGCCCTCGACCATGCCGATGATCGTCAGCGGCAGCGCCACCTCCTGCATGGCCTTGTCGAGCGGCAGCATGATGCCGTTGCGCGCCAGCTCGTTCTCCAGCCGCTCGCGGATCGGGTTGCCGCGCTGCGGGCCGATCAGCTTGCGCTCGGCAAGGTCCGTCCAGCGCAGCGTCGCGATCTTGACCAGCGGGTCCTCCGCATGGAGCACGACGAGGAACTCGTCCGTCGTCAGCCGCGTGCCGACGAGATCGGGGTCGTCGTCCGGCACCGTGCCGATGCCGAGGTCGGCCGAACCGTTGGCGACCTGCTCCAGCACGGTCTTCTCCGCGACGTCGTGCAACTCCACCGTGATCTCCGGGTAGAGCTTGGTGAAGCCGTGGACGAGCTGCGGGACCATGAGCGCGGCCTGCACCGTGCCCGCCGCCATCGTCACCTTGCCGCGCCGGAGCGCGTTCAGCTCCCGCGAGCTTTCCACCATGCCTTCGATGTCGGCGACGGCGCGCGCGGCGATCGGCAATATGTCCATGCCGGCCTGCGTGAGGCGCAGGAGTCGTGTATGCCGGTCGAAGAGGCGCAGGTTCAGGTTCGTCTCCAGTTGCCGCACCAATGTGCTCACCGCCGATTGCGACGAGCCGAGCTTGTCCGCCGCAAGGGTGAACTGCCCGAGATTGGCCACGGTGACGAAGGCCCGGAGCTGCTTCAGCGTGATGTCCATGGCGACCATTTATCCAATTATTGGATGAATAAATATAATTATGCCGATTGTTTACTGATTTGGCCAGCCTCATGATCCTCGGTGTACGGCGTGCGGTGCCGAACCCAAGAGGCCAAGATGCCCCCCACCGCGCCGGAACCTGTTCGCTGGGAGGAAAGCGAATGTCCAATCCCGATACCACGACGGATCCCGTCGAAAGAATGTACCCGGTCCCGAGCCTTCTGGCACTGGGCCTCCAGCATGTTCTCGTCATGTATGCCGGCGCGGTCGCCGTGCCGCTCATCATCGGCAGCGCACTGCACCTGCCGAAGGAGCAGGTCGCGATGCTCGTCAGCGCGGACCTCTTCTGTTGCGGTCTCGTGACCATCATCCAGTCGCTCGGCATCTGGAATGTCGGCGTTCGCCTGCCCATCATGATGGGCATCTCGTTTACCGCCGTGCCCTCGATCATCGCGACGGGCACCAATCCGGACCTCGGCATGCCGGGCGTCATCGGCGCCGTCATAGGATCCGGTATCTTCACCATCCTCGTGGCGCCGTTCTTCGGGCGCTGGGTGCGCTTCTTCCCGCCGGTCGTCACCGGCACGGTGATGCTGGTCATCGGCCTGTCGCTGATGCGCGTCGGCGTCAACTGGGCCGCAGGCGGCCAGCCGATGATCAAGGGACCGGACGGCATGATCCCGAACCCGGCCTACGGCGCGCCCTTCGCGCTCGCCATCGCCGCGCTCGTCCTCGTGTCGATCCTCCTGCTCACCCGCGTTCTCAAGGGCTTCCTGTCCAATCTCGCGGTGCTGATCGGCATCGGCATCGGCTTTGCCGTCGCCATCGCCTTCGGCAAGGTCGATTTCGGCGGCGTGGGAGATGCCGACTGGGTGCGCGTCATCCATCCGCTCGCCTTCGGCTGGCCGGTCTTCGAGTTCTGGTCGATCCTGTCGCTCTGTGCCGTCATGACGGTCATGATGATCGAATCGACGGGCCAGTTCCTGGCGGTCGGCGACATGGCCGGGCGCAAGATCACCCAGGAGGACCTGACGCGCGGCCTTCGCACCGACGGCGTCGGCAACATCATCGGCGGCCTGCTCAACACCTTCACCTACACGACCTATGCGCAGAATGTCGGCCTGCTCCAGATCACCGGCGTGCTCAGCCGCTGGGTGGTCGCCACGGGCGGCGCCATCCTGATCCTGCTCGGCGTGCTGCCGAAGGTCGCCTTCGTCAGCGCATCGATCCCCAGCTACGTGGTCGGCGGCGCGGCGATCGTCATGTTCGGCATGGTTTCGGCCACCGGCGTGAAGATCCTCGCCAAGGTGGATTTCGTCGCCAACCGCCGCAACCTCTACATCGTCGCCGTCAGCGTCGGCCTCGCCATGGTGCCGGTCGTGGCGGAGAACATCTTCGACAAGCTGCCCGATGCGCTGGACAAGTTCCTGCATAGCGGCGTGCTCGTCGGCACCTTCGCCGCCGCGCTTCTCAACATCCTCTTCAACGGCGTGCCCGCACGCGAGGAGGACGACCACAGCCACGGCCTGAAGAACGGCGCAGCCGCGCCCGACGCGGCCTGAAGGCAACACACGCAACATCTCCGGCGGCTCCACGCCGCCGGATCCCTGAACAAAGAGGAAAGCCATGAGACGCTTTGACTATCATCGGGCGGAAACGCTGGAGCACGCCTCCCGTCTTCTCACCGAACTCGGTGACGATACCTTCCTGTTCGCCGGCGGAACGGACCTTCTGGTCGAGATCCGGGAGCGGCTGCGCCGCGTGCGCAACGTCGTCGACATCAAGGCGATCCCCGGCCTGTCCGACATCACCTACGACGAGACGCGCGGGCTGACCTTCGGCGCCCTGGTGACGGTCGGCCGGCTGGAGCGTCTGCCGCTGGTGCGCCAGCGCTATCCGAACCTGCGCGCGGCCTTCGCCTCGCTCGGCTCCATCCAGGTGCGCAACCGCGCGACGGTCGTCGGCAATATCTGTCGCGCCTCGCCGTCCGCCGACACCATTCCGCCGCTGATCGCGGACGGCGCCTTCGTCCATATCTACAGCCGCACCGACATGCGCGTGGTGCCGCTTTCCGAATTCTTCACCGGGCCGGGCAGGACCGTGCTCGCCAAGGGCGAGATCGTCACCGGCATCACGGTGCCGCCGGCCGCCGACAACAGCGGCAAGTCCTATCTCAAGCACGGCCGCCGCAAGGCGATGGAGCTTTCCACCGTCGGCGTCGCCGTCAGCCTCCTGATGGAGGAGGGCGTCTGCAGCGACATCCGCATCGCGCTCGGCGCCGTCGGCGCGACCGTGCTGCGCGCCTCTCAGGCCGAGGCCATGCTGCGCGGCACCGCGCTCGACGCGGCAACCGTCAAGAGCGCCGCGGACAAGGCGATGGAGGAGTGCACGCCGATCAGCAACGTGCGCGCCAGCGCCGATTACCGCCGCGACATGGTCGGCGTGCTCACGGGCCGCGCCATCAAACAGGCATTGGAGACTTTCGCATGAAGAAGATCGTCGAATTCACCGTGAACGGCGAGCCGCGCGAGATGACGGTGGACACCTGCCGCTCGCTGCTCGACGCGCTGCGCGAGGAGGTCGGCCTTACCGGCACCAAGAAGGGCTGCGACGTCGGCGACTGCGGCGCCTGCACCGTCATCGTCGACGGCGAGCCGGTCAATGCCTGCCTCATGCTGGCCGTGGAGGCCGAGGGCCGCTCGGTCCAGACCGTCGAAGGGCTCCAGCCTGGCGTCGACAGGCTTCATCCGCTGCAGGACGCCTTCATGCGGCACGGGGCATCGCAATGCGGCTTCTGCACGCCGGGCATCCTGATGATGGCCAAGAAGCTGCTCGACGACAACCCGAACCCCACCGACGAGGACATCCGCTTCGGCCTGTCCGGCAATATCTGCCGCTGCACGGGCTACACCAAGATTTTCGACGCGATCAAATCCGCCGCGCGCGAGATGGAGGCAGCAAGATCATGAACATGACGACCCCGATCGAAAAGCGCGAGTTCAAGATCGTCGGCAAGAGCGTCAAGCGCGACGACGTCCTGGAAAAGGTGACAGGCGAGGCGCAGTATACCGGCGACGTCAAGCTGCCGGGCATGCTCTACGGCAAGATGAAGCGCGCCGCCGTCGCCCATGCGCGCATCAAGAGCATCGACGTCAGCAAGGCGCTCGCCTATCCGGGCGTCAAGGCCGTGCTGACGCATGAGAACGTGCCGCGCGTCCTGCACTATGGCTCGCCGCATCCGCGCTCGGCCTCCTGCACCAAGGACCAGTACATCCTCGACGACCGCGTGCGCTTCTGGGGCGAGGGCGTCGCCGCCGTCGCCGCCATCAGCGAGGAGATCGCCGACGAGGCGCTCGACCTCATCGAGGTGGAATACGAGCCCCTGCCGGCCGTCTTCGACCCGGACGAGGCCGTCAAGCCGGGCGCGCCGATCCTCCACGAGGTCGGCCCGGGCGGCAACCTGGTGCTCGACCCGGTCCGCGTCAACCGCGGCGACGTCGAGGCGGGCTTCGCCGAGGCCGACTTCGTGCTCGAAGGCGTCTTCTCCGGCGGCCGGCCGCATCCGGCCTATATGGAGCCGAACATCTGCATCGCCGACTGGGACGGCTCCAACAAGCTCACCGTCTGGATCTCGACGCAGACCTCCTTCATGGTGCGCGGCATCCTTGCCGAAGTGCTCGGCCTGCCGCTCACCAAGGTGCGCGTCCTCGTCGACCACATGGGCGGCGGCTTCGGCGCCAAGCAGGATTGCTTCCAGCACGAGTTCCTCTGCGCGCTCCTTGCAAAGGAGACGCGCCGGCCGGTGAAGATGGAGTTCACCCGCCACGAGACGTTCGTCGCCGGCCGCGCCCGCCATCCCTGCAAGGTCTGGCTCAAGCAGGGCTTCCGCAACGACGGCACCATCGTCGCGCGCGACATGAAGCTCGTCTACGATTCCGGCGCCTACGGCTCGCACGGCCCGGGCGTCACAACGGTCGGCACGAATGCCGCGACCTCGCTCTATCGCTGCGAGAACGTGCGCATCGAGGGCCGCTGCGTCTACACCAACACGCCGATCACCGGGGCCTTCCGCGGCTACGGCGTGGTGCAGAGCTACTATGCGCTCGATATCCAGATGGACGAAGCCGCAGAACGGCTCGGACTGGACCCGGCCGAGGTGAAGCTGAAGAACGCCGTCCGCCAGGGCGATATCGCGCCCTCCGGCCATGCGATCGTCGGCCACGGGCTCGAGACCTGCATCAAGCACGGCATCGACGCTATCGGCTGGAAGAAGCTGCGCGAGCGCGACCGCACGCCGGACCCGAAGCGCCCGCATATCCGCAAGGGCTGGGGCGTCGGCTGTGAGATGCACGGCTCCTCCGCCTATCCGGGCATCAAGGAGCAGGGCAACGCCACGGTGAAGGTCAACGAGGACGGCACGGTGACGCTGCTCACCGGGGCCGCCGGCCTCGGCACCGGCGCGCATACCGCGCTGGCGCAGATTGTCGCCGAAGAGCTTGGCGTGCGCTTCGAGGATGTCGGCGTCATCCACGGCGACACCGACGTCGTGCCATGGGATATCGGGGCCTTCGCCAGCCACACGACCTATCTCGTCGGCAGCGCCGCCAAGATCGCCGCCGGCAAGGCGCGCGAAGCCGTGCTGGAACGGGCGGCGATGAAGCTGCAGGTCCAGGTCGGCGAGATCGATGCGAGCGAAGGCCGCGTCTTCGTGATCGCCGAACCCGGCCGCTTCATCAGCGTTGCCGAGGCCATGGGCCCGTCGAAGGGCATACCGGCCGCCAACATCGTCGGCAACGGCACCTACGAGCCGACGAAGTCCTATTCCTTCGCCGCCCACTTCACCGAAGTGGACGTCGACACGGAAACCGGGATCGTCGAGGTCAAGCGCGTCATCCCGGTGCACGATGTCGGCCGGGTCATCCACCCGATCGCCGCGCAGGGCCAGATCGAGGGCGGCATCCAGCAGGGCATCGGCCACACGCTGACCGAGGACTACGTCATCGACAAGAAGACCGGCCGCTCACTCAACGCGGGCCTCGTCGACTACAAGATGCCGCTGTCCATGGACATGCCGGACATCGAGACGATCATCCTGGAAGCCGCGCCCGATCCGGGCGGACCGTGGGGTGCCAAGGGCGTCGGCGAGGACCCGATCATCGCCATCGGCCCCTCCATCGCCAACGCCATCCACGACGCCATCGGCGTCCGCTTCCACCACTATCCGATCACCCCGGAAGACATTCTGAAAGCCTTGAGGGAGAAGGACGCATGAACATGCACATCCAGCCCGCCGAACGCAAACTCCCGATCACCATCCTCACCGGGTTCCTGGGGTCGGGCAAGACGACGCTGCTCAACTACATCCTCACCGAGCGCCACGGCCACCGCATCGCGGTGATCGAGAACGAATACGGCGAGGTGGACGTCGACAGCGACCTCGTGCTCGCCTCGGACGAGGAGATCTTCCAGATGCAGAACGGCTGCATCTGCTGCTTCGTCGACGTGCGCAACGACCTGATCGACGTGATGAAGAAGCTCCTCAGCCACAAGGACAAGTTCGACCACATCATCGTCGAGACCTCCGGCCTTGCCGACCCGACGCCGGTCGCCACCGCCTTCTTCGTCGACCGCAGCGTCGCCGAGGAAGTCGAGCTCGACGCCATCGTGACGCTGGTCGACGCCATGCATATCGACCAGCACCTCTACGACCCGGTGCTCGACGGCAGCGACAACCAGGCGGTCAACCAGATCGTCGCGGCCGACCGCATCCTCGTCAACAAGATCGACCTTGCCGAGGAGGACGCCCTCGGCTCGCTGGAGGGCTCGCTGCGCAAGCTCAACCAGACGGCGCCGATCCTGCGCTCCAGCTACGGCAAGGTCGACCTTTCCAATATCCTCGGCGTCAACGGCTTCCGCCCGTCCTATGTGCGCGAGCGGGCGGAGATCCTCGACATCGACCTCGACGACGACCGCGACGCACATGACCATCACGACCATGATTGCCACGATGCGGCCTGCGACCATCCCGATCACGACCATGCCCATGATCACCGTCACGGCGACGAGGGCGGCAAGGCCGGCCCGATCTCGCTGCGCCCGCACCGGCACGACGCGACGGTGAAGTCCCATTCCTTCGTCTATCCGGAGCCTTTCGACGGTGAGAAGCTCGCGGCTTTCCTGAAGGATTACCTCGCCGAGCACGGCGACGACATCTTCCGCACCAAGGGCATCGTCTCGGTGGCGGACGACGAGCGCTTCTTCGTGCTCCAGGCCGTCCATAAGCTGGTCGATTTCCGGGCCGATCACGCCTGGGGCGAGGACAAGCCGAAGTCGAAGTTCGTCTTCATCGGCCGCAATCTCGACCGTGAGGGTATCGACAGAAACTTGCGTGCATGCCTGGCGGCCTGACGGCGCTTCTCCCGCTCTCAAGCCGCTTTCGCAAGTCCTCTGTCTGAACCGCCCGCGCACCCTCCAGCGCGCGGGCGGTCGCTGCCGTTTGCGCGGAAAAATCCTTTTAAAAATAATGGCTTAGATTGATTATTTTATTGACATAAAGCCCGCCCTGTGGTCTTTTCGCAGGCGAGTAGAAGCACCGACAATTGCTCACCGTCTGTTGGAAGATGAGGCTGCGATGTCGATGCTGACTACGAAAGGAACGCCCGGTTGCCCCAGCCTTGGGGACGATGCGCCGGCCCGTTCCCTCCGTCATTGGCATTTCCTGAGATCGCGGATCCACGCCCGGCTTTTGCCGGCATGGCGTTCATCGCGCGGCCCCGCATCGACCGGACCCTCTACGACAGGAGAACAGGAATGATAATCGACCTAAGCTGCTACCCCACCGACCTGGTGGACCTGGCTTGGCGCCATGACGGACCGCCGTTCACCGGCGACAAGCTTCTGAAGATGATGGACGGCCCGTACTATGTGAACGGCAAGCCGCGCCGCATCGACAAGGCCTTCATCCAGCCGCCGCAGGGCAACACCATCTACACCCATGAAGTCATGGACCTGGAAGGCAAGGCCGCCATCCGCCAGTACATGGGCTATACGGAAAAGATGGTGACCGAGCATCCCGACCGCTTCCTCGGCTGCTTCGTCTACAACCCGCGCTACGGCGTGCAGAACGGCGTCGACGAAATCGAACGCTACGCCAAGGAATTCGATTTCAAGATGGTCCAGCTCCAGGCGAACATGCACGCCTACCGCCCGGACCGCGCACTCGACTGGCTGCGTCCGGCCATGAAGAAGTGCGCCGAGCTCGGCCTGATGGTGAAGGTGCATACCGGTGACGGTCCGTACTCGATCCCGACGGAATTCTATCCGATCATCCGCGAGTTCCCGGAAATCAACTTCATCCTCGCGCATTTCGGCGTGCAGACCGGCGGCGTCTATGTGTTCGAGCCCATGCAGATGGCCCTCGACACGCCGAGCGTCTATGTCGAATCCGGCTGGTGCCTCCAGTCGCGCATCGTCGAGTTCGCCAAGGTCCTGCCCAAGCACAAGATCCTCTTCGGCTCCGATACGCCGCCGAACGAGCCGGGCATGTGGATCAACCTTCTGGAAGTCCTCTGCCACGAGCCGCCGCAGGGCCTCAACCTCGATGAGGACACGCTGGAGGACTACCTCGGCAACAACCTCGCCCGCATGATCGGCCTCGAGCCGACCGCCCCGCCGGCAACCGTCGAGGAAGCCGAGGCGTATCTGCGCCAGCACGGCGTCCAGATCGCCGCGTAAACGAACGGAGTGAACAATGATCATCGATACCCATCTTCACCCGACCAACCTCGTCGACGAGGCGTGGCGTCATACGGGTACGCCCTTCACGGGCGAGCGCATGCTCAAGCTGATGGACGGCCCCTACATGATCAACGGCAAGCCACGCCGTATCGACATGGGCTTCATCCAGCCGCCGCCGGGCAACACCGGCTACCGTGACGGCAACCGCAAGGGCCGCGAGGGCATCCGCGACTACATGGCCTATATCGCCGAGCTGTGCGAGAAGTATCCGGACCGCTTCATCGGCAACTTCAACTACAACCCGCGCTGGGGGCCTGAAAACGGCGCTGCGGAGCTGGAATTCCACGTCAAGGAATACGGCTTCAAGATGCTGAAGCTGCATGCCAACATGCACGGCTACCGTCCCGACCGCGCGCTCGAATGGCTGCGTCCGGCGATGAAGAAGTGCGCCGAGCTTGGCGTCGTCGTCCTCATCCACACCGGCGACGGCCCGTACACCATCCCGACGATGTTCTACCCGATCATCCGCGAGTTCCCGATGGTCAACTTCATCATCGGTCACTTCGGCATCCAGACGGGCGGCAACTACTCGTTCGAGTCCTTCTGGATGGCGATGGATACGCCGAACGTCTACTGCGAATCCGGCTGGTGCTTCCAGTCGCGCATCGTGGAGTTCGCCCAGCAGCTTCCGAAGAACAAGATCGTCTTCGGCACGGACAGCCCGCCGAACGACCCGGGCATGTGGCTGCGCGAGCTGGAAGTGCTCTGCAAGGATCCGCCGCACGGCATCAACCTCTCCGAGGACGACCTGGAAGGCTATCTCGGCAACAACATCGCCAAGCTCGTCGGCATCGACCCCTCGCCGCCGCCGCGCGACCTGAAGGACGCCCAGGCGCGCCTGACGGACAGTTACGCCGGCGTCGACCGCGCCACCGGCAAGCACCTGCTGCAGCCGGCCTGATCCGAACACGGCGGCGCCCTCCGGGGCGCCGTCACCTACCCGCAGAACCGAGGCCGAGAGATGACCGAGTACCACAAGCAAGACGTCCGCCGCTTCCTGGCCGATTACCGGGACCGGCACCCCGAGGACGTCATCACCATCGACCGGCCGGTCTCGGACGATCAGGATGCTACGGCGCTGATCTGGAACCTTGCGGACAAGGGGCAGCACCCGATGCTGCACCTGAAGAACGTCAGCGGTATCGGCGCGGAAGTCCTCTGCAACATCTTCGCCTCGCGCGAGCGCATCGCCCGCCTTCTCGGCTCGACCGCCGACAGGCTGCACGAGGCCTACCAGGCCCGCGCCAACAAGCCCTTCGCGCCGGAAGTGGTGGAAAGCGGCCCGGTCAGCGAGGAGATCATCTCCGGCGACGCCGTCGATCTCCACGGCTTGCCGATGCTGAAACACTTCGACACCGACCGCACGAAATACATCACCAGCGGCATCATCATCAGCGAGCACCCGGAAACGGGCGCCGGCAATCTCAGCTATCACCGGGCAATGATCCATTCGAGGAACGCGCTCGCGACCTCGCTGCATTCGCGCGGCCATCTCTGGCGCCTGATGAACATGGCGAAGGAGAAGGGCAGGCCGATGCCTGTCGCCATGGTGATCGGCGGCCATCCGCTGTTCATGATCGCCGCCTCCGCCCGCCTTGCCTTCGGTGAAGACGAGCGCGACGTCGCCGGCGGCCTGATGGGCGAACCGCTCCAGGTCGTGCGCACGCCGAAATACGGCATCCGCGTTCCCGCCCATGCCGAGATCGTGCTGGAAGGCGTGATCGATCCCGAGGCCCATGTTGAGGAGGGGCCGTTCGGCGAGTTCACCGGCTATTCCTCCGACCGCTCGACCAACAACCTCTTCACGGTCGAGACGATCATGCGCCGGCGCGACGCCATGCTGGTTTCCGTCGCGGGCGGCAATTCGGCCGAGCACCTGAACCTCGGCCGCGTGCCGCGCGAGGCGGAGGTGGTCGAGAAGCTGAAGGCCCGCTTCCCCTCGATCACCGCCGTGCATTACCCGTCCTCCGGCACCCATTTCCACGCCTATATCGCGATGAACCAGACGCGCGAGGGCGAGGCGCGGCAGGTCATGCTCGGCCTTCTCGGCTGGGACCAGTACCTGAAGAACGTCGTGGTGGTGGACGCGGACGTCGACATCACGAAGGACTCGGAAGTGCTCTGGGCGCTCGCCACCCATTTCCAGCCGCACAAGGACGTCGTCATCATCGAGGGCCTGCCGGGCAATGCGCTCGACCCGTCGGCGAGCGGCATCGGCACGACCTCGCGCATGGGGCTCGACGCCACGCGCGGGCCGAATTTCCACGGCGTGCGCGCGCGCATCAGCGACGAGGCCAATGCGCGCGCCGCCGCACTCCTTGCAAGCGTGGGATAGGCGATGAGCGAGCGGCCAGCACGCATGATCGTCGGCATTTCGGGCGCTTCCGGAGCCATCTACGGCAAGCGCATCCTCGAAGTGCTGCGCGACCTCGGGGTCGAGACGCATCTGGTCATGTCGCGCGCCGCCTGCATCACGCTGGCGGCCGAGGCGGACTTCACGAAGCAGGACCTCGAGGCGCTGGCGACGACCACCCATTCCAACAAGGATATCGGCGCGGTCTGCTCCTCCGGCTCCTACAAGACGCTCGGCATGATCGTCGCGCCCTGCTCGGTGAAGACCATGGCCGAGATCGCCACGGGCACGACGGACAACCTCCTCTCGCGCGCCGCCGACGTGGTGCTGAAGGAACGCCGCCGGCTCGTGCTGATGCTGCGCGAGACGCCGCTGCATCTCGGCCATATCAGGAACATGGCGCAGGTGACCGAAATGGGTGGTATCATCTACCCGCCCGTTCCCGCCTTCTACGCCCGGCCCAAAAGCCTGGAGGACATGGTCGACCACACGGTCGGCCGGGTCCTCGATCTCTTTGACCTCGACGCCGGTATCGTGCGACGATGGCAGGGAACGCAAGGAGTGGAGTGACATGGCCGCCCTTATCGCCTCCGACCCGCAGACGCTGACGCTAGAACCGCGCGCCGCATTCCTTTCCGACGACGCCGTCGAGATTCTGGGCTTTGCCGCCCGATGTATCGAGGAGGGCCACAAGGCGGCCCTCGTCACCCTCGTCGAGATCCATGGCGGTGCGGCCCGCGCCATCGGTGCGCAGATGGCGGTGCGCGGGGACGGGCTTTACTGCGGCTTCGTTTCCGGCGGCTGCACCGAGGCGGCCGTGGCGGCGGAGGCCGCGAGCGCCATTGCCAAGGGCGTCGACCGGAACCTCCGCCTCGGCGAAGGCTCGCCCTTCTTCGATATCGTGCTGCCCTGCGGCGGCGGCATCACCCTTGCCATCCATGTCCTGCGCGATGCCGATCCGCTGCACCGGGCGCTCGCCGCGCTGGAGCGGCGCATGCCCGTGCGCCTGCGCTACGATCCCGGCGCGCAGGCGCTTTCCCTCGCTCAGGGCGCAGGCGCGACCGGCTGGGAGAATGACTGTTTCATTCGTCGGTACCGGCCGAAGGAGCGGCTGGTTCTGGCCGGCGGTCCTGCCGAGACGGGGCGGGTCGCCGCGGTCGCGACGGCGGCCGGCTACGAGGTGATCGTCGTCGAGCGCGGCAAGGTGCCCGCACCGGGCGACGTCGATGCGGATACGGCCGTCGCGATCCTCTTCCATGACGTCGATCGGGAAGTGCCGCTGCTCGAGCAGGCGCTCGCCACCGACGCCTTCTACATCGGCGCGCTCGGCAGCCGGCGCACGCATGAGAAGCGCTGCGCCGCCCTTCGCGAACGGGGCGTCGAGGCCGCCGCGCTGGCGCGCATCCGCGCGCCCATCGGGATTTTCGACAAGGCGCGCGATTCCCGCTCGCTCGCCGTTTCCGTCGTCGCGGATATCGCGCAGGCGCGGCTGGCCGGCGCGGCGGAATAGGCCATCAGGCGCCGAGCGCTTCGGCGGAGATCCAGAAGACCGCGTCCTGCGATTCGGCCGTTTCCAGCCAGAGGAAATCGAGATGGGGGAATTCCTCTTCGAGGATTTCCCGGCCCGACCCGATCTCGCAGATCATGCCGCCCTCCGGTGTCAGGTGGTCGCCCGCTTCCGTCAGAAGCCGGCGCACGAGGTCGAGCCCGTCCTCGCCGCCGTCATGGGCCATGACCGGCTCGGCCCGATGCTCGGCCGGGAAGCCGGCAAGCGCCGCATGGTCGACATAGGGCGGGTTGGTGATGATGAGGTCGTAGCGGCGGCCGGCAAGCGGGGCGAAGAGGTCGCCGTGATGGAGGCTCACCTGGTCCTCCACGTCATGTTCGGCAAGGTTGATCTTCGCTACTTCCAGCGCATCGGCTGAGAGGTCGACGGCGTCGATTGCGGCCTGCGGGAAGAATTTCGCGGCCAGAACCGCAAGGCAGCCCGAGCCCGTGCAGATGTCCGCCGCGCTTTCCACCGACAGCGGATCGGGCAGGAAAGAGGAGCCTTCCGAGTTCAGATATTCGCCGAACAGGATCTCGCCGATATGCGAGCGCGGCACGATCACCCGCTCGTCGACATGGAAGCGCACGCCCTGGATATAGGCATGGCCGGTGATGTAGGAAGACGGCTTGCGGGTCGTCACGCGCGTTTCGATGCGCTCCGCCAGCAGCCGGCGCTCGGCCGGCAGCAGGCGCGCGTCGAGGAAGGGATCGAGCGTGTCGATCGGCAGGTCGAGCGAATCGAGCAGCAGGAAGGCCGCGTCGTCGCCGGCGGTCGTCGTGCCGTGGCCGAAGCCGAGATCGGCGGCGTTGAAGCGGGAAATCGCATAGCGCCAGTAATCGCGCAGGGTCACGAGTTCGCTGGTAATGTCGTCCTTGTTCAACGGCGTCTCACTTCGAATGGTGCGAATTGGGCTGGACGCCCCCGCCGTTGAGTGGCAAGGGCCGATGGGTCAACCGATAGCGGGGCCGCCGCACGGCTTCAAGGGCGCCATCATGAAAGACATCCGCAAAGGGCAGAAATCCGCCGCCGGCCGCAAGGCGCCGCCCGCGCCCGCCGGCAAGCGCGCGACCCTGCCGCGGGCGCTCTCCAAGCTCGGCTTCTGTTCACGCACGCAGGCCGAGGAACTGGTGCGGGCAGGGCGGGTGAGCGTCGACGGGCATATTGCGACAAGCCTCGAAACCTGGGTCGACGTCGAGACGGCGGCCATCGCCGTCGACGGCAGGCGGGTGACCGCCGAAAAGCGTGTCTACCTGATGCTGAACAAGCCGCGCGGCCTCGTCACCACCCGGCACGACCCGCAGGGCCGCCCGACGGTCTACGATTGCCTTGCCGGGCTCGACCACACCCATCTTTCGCCGGTCGGCCGGCTCGACAAGGCGAGCGAGGGGCTGCTGCTCTTCACCAACGATACCGAATTCGCGCAGGCGCTGCTGGATCCGGCAACCCATGTGGCGAAGACCTACCATGTGCAGGTGGACCGGCATGTCGATGCGGCGGCGCTGGACGCCCTGATGGCGGGCGTGCGGCATGATGGCGAGGTGCTGCGGGCGAAGCGGGCGAATTTGCTTCGCGAAGGCGGGCGGAATGCCTGGCTGGAGATCGAACTGGAGGAGGGGCGCAACCGCCAGATCCGGCGGATGCTGGAGGCGCTGGATATTGCCTGCCTTCGCCTCCTGCGCGTCTCCATCGGCAATCTCGCCCTCGGCGACCTCGAAAAGGGCACCGTGCGGCCGCTGACGGAAGCGGAGGTGGCGGACCTTCGCCGCCTTGCCGGGAAAACCGCTTTGTGAAAGACAATTGCCGCCATGCCTTGCGGCGTGCAGAAGAGGACATTCGACAATGCCTGCCAATCCGCGTTCCATCGCCCAGCTTTCCGTGCTTCTGCAATCGGGCGCGCTCGATCCCGTCGCGCTGCTGGAGGAGACGCTGGAGGCGGTGGAAGCCCATCCCGACAAGGCGGTCTTCACGGTGCTGACGAAGGAGCGGGCGAGGGCGGAGGCCGAGGCCTCCCGCCGACGGTTGCGCGAAGGGCGTTCGCTCGGCGCCCTCGACGGCGTGCCGATCGCCTGGAAGGACCTCTTCGACATGGCGGGCCTGCCGACGACGGCCGGCTCGCGCGTGCTGGCGGACGCTACGCCCGCCGGGCGGGACGCGGCCGTGGTGCGGGCGCTGGCCGAGGCCGGTATGGTCAGCATCGGGCGGGTCAACATGAGCGAGTTCGCCTTTTCCGGCCTCGGCATCAACCCGCATTACGGCACGCCGCGCAATCCGGCAGCGCCGGCCGGCGAGCACCGTATTCCCGGCGGCTCTTCCTCCGGCTCGGCGGCTGCGGTCGCCGCCGGCCTCGTTCCCGTCTCCATCGGCACGGATACCGGCGGCTCGGTGCGCATCCCGGCCGCCTTCACCGGCATCGTCGGCTACAAGGCCTCGCGCGGGCGCTATTCCATGGAGGGCGTCTTCCCGCTTGCCCGCACCCTCGATTCGCTCGGGCCGCTCTGCCGCACCGTGCAGGATGCCGTCTGGGTGGATGCCGCCATGCGCGGCCGGCCGGCCAGCGAAGCGCTGCCGCGCGCCGACCTTGCCGGGCTTTCCCTTGTGATCCCCGAAACCGTGTTCTTCGACGGTGCGGAGCCGGAGGTGGTCGCGGCCTTCGAGGCCGGCGTCGAACGGCTGGCGAAGGCCGGCGCGCGCATCCGCCGCGAGGCCTTCCCGGAATTTGCCGAGATCTTCGCGGTGATGGCGCGGCACGGCGCGCTGGTTACGGCCGAGGCCTTCGTGCTGCACCGCGAGCGCATCAAGGGCGAAGCGGCCGCAGGCATGGACCCGCGCGTCGTCAAGCGCACGCTGCTCGGCGAGAAGATCACGCTGGCCGACTATCTGGAAACGCAGGCCGCCCGCGAAAGGCTGACGACCGCCGTCGAAGCGCGGCTCGGGCCGGAAAGCCTGCTGATCAGCCCGACGCTGCCGCATGTCGCCCCGCTCACCCAGCCGCTGGTGGACGATGAGGACCTGTTCTTTGCGGTGAACGGCAAGACGCTGCGCAATACGCTCGTTGGCAATTTCCTCGACTGGTGCGGCGTCTCGCTGCCCTGCGGGACGGGTGCCGCCGGCATGCCGGCGGGCCTCCTCGTCTCGGGGCCGAGGGGAAGCGACGCGCGGGTTCTCGCCGTCGCCTCCGTTGTCGAAGGGCTTCTCGGCTAGGCTTACTTGCCGAGCCAGACGGTGCCGGTCTTGTTGACGACCGGTACGCCGACGGCGTTGCCGTATTCGGTCCAGGAGCCGTCATAATTGCGGGCGTCGTAGCCGAGCAGGCGCTTCAGCGCGAACCAGGTGTGGCTGGAGCGCTCGCCGATGCGGCAATAGGTGATGACCGGCTTGGTGCCGTCGATGCCCTTTTCGGCATAGATGCGGCGGATCTCGTCGAGCGGCTTGTAGGTGCCGTCCTCGTTGACGATGGTCGCCCACGGCACGTTCTCGGCGCGCGGAATGTGGCCGGCGCGGATCGACAGTTCCTTGACGCCTTCCGGCGCGAAGACCTTGCCGAGATATTCGTCGGGCGAGCGGATGTCGACCAGCTTGCCGTCGATGCGACCCTCGGCGAAGTCGAGCGTGTTGACGAGGCGGGCGCGCAGGCTGTTGTCGCGCTCGGGCAGTTTGAGGCTGGTCGCCGCGTAGGCGGGCACCTCGGCCGTCAGCGGCAGGCCGCGGGCCTCCCACAGCTTGCGGCCGCCGTCGAGCAGCTTTGCCCGCTCGCCGAAGCCGTAGACATCGAGCACCCAGACGCCCCAGGCGGCGAACCAGTTGTTGTGGTCGCCGTAGATGATGACGGTCGTGTCCTTGTCGACGCCCGCCTGGCGAAGCTGCTCCTGCAATTTCTCACGCGAGGCGATGTCGCGGTTGACGGTGTCGACGAGGTCCGTGTGCCAGTTGAGGTCGACGGCGCCGGGGATATGGCCCTTCTCGTAGACGCCGGTATCGACGCTCACCTCGAAGACCCGCACCTTGGGATCGTCGAGATGGTCCTTCAGCCAGTCCACGGTCACAAGCGAATCGGTTGCTGCTTTCGTCATGATGCTTTCCTTTCCGTCAGTCGTTGAAATGGCGGCCTTCCGTGACCTCGGCCACGTAGCCGGCGCGGATGGTGAAATCGCCGAAATGCTCGCCCGGTTGCCGCTCGCGGGCGAAGTGGCCGATCACCGTGCCGAGAAGCTCGAGGATCGCCGGCTCTGCCACGTTCTCCAGCACCATCTTGTTGAGGCGCTGGCCGGCAAAACCGCCGCCGAGATAGAGGTTGTACTTGCCGGGCGCGCGGCCCGTCAGCGCGATCTCGGCGATGTAGGGCCGTGCGCAGCCGTTCGGACAGCCGGTCATGCGGATGGTGATGGGCTCGTCCGACAGGCCGTGCTCGGCGAGGATGGCGTCGATCTTCGTGATCAGCGTCGGCAGGTAACGCTCGCTCTCGGCCATGGCGAGGCCGCAGGTCGGCAGCGCCACGCAGGCCATGGAATTGCGCCTAAGGCCGCTGCCGCCGTTGAGCCTGTCGAGCCCGTTCACCTTCAGGAGCGCGTCGATCTTCGGCCGGTCGGCGGGGTCCACCTCGGCGATGATGAGGTTCTGGTTGGGCGTCACGCGGAAGGTGCCGCGATGAGCCTCGGCAATGGCGCGTATGCCGTCGAAGAGCGCGAGGTTCTCGAAATTCTTCACGCGGCCGTTCTCGATGCGCAGCGTATAGTGCTCGCGCCCGTCCTCGCCGCGCTGCCAGCCGAGCGTGTCGCCGTTGGTGGTGAAGGCGTAGGGACGCGCCTCGCCGAGGGAAAAGCCCAGCCGGTCCTCGATCGCCGCCTTGATCCAGTCGAGCCCCTTGTCGTCTACCGTATACTTGAAGCGGGCGCGGCTGCGGTCGGCGCGGTCGCCATAGTCACGCTGCACGCCCATGACGGCGTCGCAGGTCTCGATCACCTTGTCCTTGGCAACAAAGCCGATGACGCTGGCAAGGCGCGGATAGGTCTTCGGCGCCTGGTCCGTCCGCCCCATGCCGCCGCCCACCGCCACGTTGAAGCCGAGGAGCCGGCCCTTTTCGACGATGGCGATGAAGCCGAGATCCTGCGCGTAGACGTCGATATCGTTGACGGGCGGGATGACGAAGCCGATCTTGAACTTGCGCGGCATATAGGTGCGCCCGTACATCGGCTCTTCCGGCCCGTCGCCCTTTGTCTGGCGCTCCTCGCCGTACCAGATCTCGGGATAGGCGCCGGTCTTCGGCGTGGCGTGGTCGCTTGCGCCCTTGGCAAGCGCGTAGACCTCGGCGTGCAGCGCCGAAAGCTCGGGATTGATCGAGGCCATGACGCCGCGCGCGTCGTCGCCACAGGCCGCCTTGGTGTCGAGCGCGACGTCGTTCAGCCCCTGCATGACGGCGCGCAGGTTCTTCTTGTGGATATAGTGGAACTGGAAGGTCTGGCGTGTCGTCAGGCGCAGCATGTCGCCGGCATAGGCACGTCCCAGCGCATCGAGCTTCAGCCATTGCGCGGGTGTCAGCACGCCGCCGGGAAGGCGTACGCGCGCCATGAAGCGATAGGCGGGCTCCAGCTTCTGCCGGCGCCGCTCGTCGCGGATGTCGCGGTCGTCCTGCTGGTAGACGCCGTGGAACTTCATCAGCTTGATGTCGTCACCGGGAACGGCGGCGGTCAGCGGCGCTGCAAGGCCCTCGGCGATGGTGCCGCGCAGCTGGTCGCTGTTTGCCTTCATCGTCTCGTCCGGCGTGAGCCTTTCGAGGGGCTGGGAGATGTCGCGGCTGCGGTCGGTTTCAAGAAGGGTCATGTCGGGCCTCAATAGACGTCGATCTGGTAGCGGCGGCTTTCCTGCAGCGCGGCGAGGTATTCCTCGGCGGCAGCCTTGCCACGCCCGCTCTGCTCGATGACGATCGTCAGGAGGGCGCGGTGGACGTCGGGCGCGAGCTTGGCCCCGTCGCCGCAGACATAGAGATGCGCGCCTTCTTCCAGCCAAGCGTAGACGTCGCGGGCCTCTTCCAGCAGCCGGTGCTGCACATAGGTCTTCTCCGCTCCGTCGCGCGAGAAGGCGACGTTCATGCGGGAGAGCAGGCCGTCCTTCAGGAAACCCTGCCATTCCGTCTGGTAGAGGAAGTCGCTGTCGAAGTTGCGCTCGCCGAAGAAGAGCCATGCGCGGCCGTCCGCGCCTTGCGCCTCGCGCTCCTGCAGGAAGGCGCGGTAGGGGGCGACGCCCGTGCCCGCGCCGATCATGATGATCGGCGCATCCTCGGCCGGCAGGCGGAAGCGCGGGTTCTCCTGCACATAGACGGGCAGGACGGTTTCCGGCCCGGCGCGGCGCGAGAACTGGCCGGAGGCGACGCCGAAACGCTCCTCGCCGTTCAGCGCATATTGCACGGTGGAGACCGTCAGATGGACCTCGTCGGGAACGGCCGTCGCGGAGGAGGCGATGGAATAGAGCCGCGGCTGGAGCGGGCGAAGGCCGGCGGCGAGCGCCGCCGCATCGACACCCCTTACCGGGAAGCGGCGCACGATATCGATGACGTGGTTTTCGCGCAGGAATGCCGAGCGGGCATCGCCCGTCAGTTCCTTCAGCTCCGCCGAGCCGGTCACCTCGGCCCACTGGTCGAGGAAGCGCGGGGTAGCGGCGGTGATTTCCAGAACGCCACCGAGCGCCTCGCTGAGCGTCGTCGCCTCGCCCTTGAGCGTCAGGGGCTCGGCGCCGGAAAGATCGAGCGCCGACAGGAGGCTTTCGACGAGCGCCGGATCGTTGCGCGGCACGATGCCGAGGGCGTCGCCTGGCGCGAAGGAGAGGCCGGAGCCCTCCAGCGAGAGTTCGATATGCCGCGTCTCCTTGCTCGATCCCCGGCCGGTGAGCGCCAGGTTCTCGATGACGATGGCCGGGAAGGGGTTGCGCTTGTCGTAGGCTGTGGCAGCGGATACGGCCGGGCTGGCGGCGGGTGTCGCGGCGACGGCGCGCGGCGGGGCGAGCAGGCCCACGGCCGTCTCGATCCAGGCGGCGGCGGGGTCGTCGTAGTCGACATCGCAGTCGATGCGCTGGTGCAGGCGCTCGGCGCCGAGCTCGGCAAGGCGCTCGTCGATCCGCCGGCCCGCGCCGCAGAAGAATTCGTAGGTGGAATCGCCGAGCGCCAGCACGGCATAGCGCAGGCCCTCGAGCTTGGGTGCCTTGCGGCTTTCGACGAATTCGAAGAAGCCGGCGGCGGAGGTCGGCGGCGCGCCCTCGCCATGGGTGGAGGCGACGATGAGAAGGTCCTGCTCCTCCTTCAGCCGGCGCGGCTTGTAGTCGGCCATGTCGGCGAGGACCGGGGCGAAACCGGCCGCGCGTGCCGCTTCGGCAAGGCGGGCGGCGACGCCCTTGCCGTTGCCGGTCTCGCTGCCGTAGAGGATGGTGAGCGTGCGCACGGGAGCGGCCGCGGCGACCGGCGCCGGATCGAGGCCGGCGGGCACGAGATGGGCCGCATCGGGACGGCCGGCATCGGCAAGGCCGGCGAAATAGCCGCTCAGCCAGAGCGCCTGCTGGGGCTTGAGCTGGGTGGCGACGGTGCGCACCGTCTTCCACTGTTCTTCGTTCAGCCCGGGTCCGTTGAATTCCAAGAGAGTCATTCGTCCGCTCGCCTCCTGAGGCCGGAAAACCGGCATTTCCAAAGAGTTCGCGGGCACTATTGGCGGCCGTTCGGAGGTGTGACAAACGAATGATATTGTCCGCTGACTGCAAGAAAATTGCAGTCAACCCATCTTGAGACGCGTGTTCCAAAGGGGTGGGGAAGGGCGTTTCAGGCGTTTTGCCGCGAGCGGATTTCTTGGGACAACGTTCCCTTCGCCGAAGTGCAACTTTTTTCGCCTTTTCGGCCGTCCGGCTAGGCGGAAACCTGCTTCAGGCCGGAAAGGGCGTCCTGTACGTCCCGGCGCCCCTCGGACGATTCCGCATAGACGGCATAGACGGGATAGGTGAATTCGGGCGCGCCTTCGACCCTTTCGAGCGTGCCCGCCGCAAGGTAGGGCGCCACCGTTCCCTTGCGGAAATAGCCCGTGCCGCCGACGCGCAGGATATAGTGAAGGGCAAGCAGGCCGAAATCCACCTGAAGCGCGGGCTCGGCGAAACCGGCCTGCCCGAAACCGGACTGGCCGGCGAATTGCGTGCCCCATTCGACGCGCACATGGTCCGGTTCCTCGCCTTCCTTCAGGCCGGCGACGTTCTGCACCAGGATGAGCTGCTCTTCCTCCAGGAGATCGATCCGGAAGCCGGGCATCAGCTTCGGCGCATAGAGCACGGCGACATCGAGCACGCCCGTGCGCAGCTGCTCCAGCAACTGGTCGGGAATGCCGACGCGGGCGTGGACGGCGATATGCGGGCAATTGCCCTTCATCCAGACGAGCCATTCCAGCATGAGCGGGTTCCACAGGCTCATCTCCCCGCCGACAGCCACGACCGCGGTGCGGCCGGGCGGTACGGTGAGCTGCTGGCGCGCCCGCTCCCACACCTGCACGAAGGACTGCGCGAAACGCTCGAATTCGCGGCCCGCCGGCGTGAGCGCCGCACCGTTGCGCGTGCGCACGAAGAGCTTGCGGCCCAGCGCCTCCTCCAGCGTGCGGATGCGCGCGCTCACGGTGGTCTGGGTGATGTGCAGCCGTTCGGATGCCTTCAGGAAGCTGCCGGTATGCACGATCTCCAGAAAGGTGCGCGCCCGGTCGATATCCATGCAATCATCCTTCAGTGCAATTTTTTTGTCCTGACACTATAGTCCTTTTCATCCGAAAGCCCATTCGGGAATGCGAAAACCCGCCCGCGATATTTCGCGGGCGGGTTCAGTCTGGCGGCTTTCCGCCGGGGCGGTCAGAACTCCTGCCATTCCGCCCGGGTGTCGAGGGCCGCATTGCCGCTGAAGGCGGCGGCGACCTTGCGGCCGAGCGTGCGGGCGGGGGAGGCCTGCGGGCGTGCGGCCTGCCCGGATGCCGCTTTCGCCGCCGGCATGCCGGCGAGGCGGAACCGGCCGACGAGGTCGCGAAGGCGCACCGCTTCCGTCGCCAGCGTATTGGACGCGGCGTTGGATTCTTCCACCATCGCCGCGTTCTGCTGCGTCGTCTGGTCCATGGCGTTGACGGCGGTGTTGACCTCCGCAAGCCCGACGGACTGCTCCTTCGCGGACGTTGCGATGGATTCCATGTGCGTGTTGATCTCGATGATGAAGCCGCTGATGGTCTTCAGCGCCGAACCCGCATCGCGCACCAGTTTTACGCCGTTGTCCACCTCGGTGGAGGAGTTGTGGATCAGCTCCTTGATCTCCTTTGCCGCCTGTGCGGAGCGCTGGGCGAGCTCGCGCACCTCCTGGGCGACGACGGCAAAGCCCTTGCCGGCCTCGCCCGCGCGCGCCGCTTCCACCCCGGCATTCAGCGCCAGAAGGTTCGTCTGGAAGGCGATCTCGTCGATCACGCCGATGATGTTGGAGATCTGCTGGGCGCTCTCCTCGATCTTGCGCATCGCTTCCTCCGCGTAGGAGACCACTTCGGCGGACTGGGCGGCGGCGTGGTTGGCCTGCCCCGCGACGCTGCGCGCCTCCTCCGTGCGCTTGCTGGAATTGGCGACGTTGACGGTGATCTCGTCGAGTGCTGCCGCGGTTTCCTCGAGCGAGGCCGCCTGCTGCTCGGTGCGTTTGGAAAGATCGTCCGTGCCGGCGGCGATTTCCCGCGTGCCGTTGTCGAGCGTCGAGATGGCGTTCGATATATCGCTGAGCGTCGTGGCGAGCTGGGCGACCGACTGGTTGAAGTCGTGGCGCAGCGGCTCGAAATCGGGCGCGAAGATTTCGTCGATCTGGAAGGCGAGGTCGCCGGCGGCGAGGCGCTTCAGGCCCGCCGCAAGGCCGGAGGTGGCCACGCGCAGCCGTTCGGCCGCATCGGCTTCGGCCTTTTCCTGCATGGCGATCCGTTCGGCTTCGGCGCGCTTGCGGCCTTCCACCGCTTCCTCCTCCAGGCGCCGGTTGGCGATGGCGCTCTGGCGGAACACTTCGAGCGCCTTGCCCATGTCGCCGATCTCGTCATTGTTGCGGGCAAGGACGATCTCGGTGTCGAGCTGACCGTCGGCGACAAGGCCCATGGATGCGCCGAGGCGCGACATGCCGCCGATGATGCGCCTGAACGTCACGTAGCCGACGATGGAGAACATCAGCGCCAACGCGGACATGGCCGTGACGATCAGCGTCCAACAGAGGCCGGCCCGGCCGTTGGCCTCGTCGATGACGCTTTGCGTGCGCGCCTCCATCTTCTCGAAGAAGGTATCGACCGGCTGCATCACGTTGGCCTTGAACTTGTGATAGTCGGGCGAGTTGAGCATCCGGGTCGCTTTTTCGCGCGCTTGCGGGCCGAGGGTGGCGGCGTTGTCGACCAGGGTCATCGCCTCGGTCTCCAGCTTGATGAGCGCGTCCGAGCGCTTGCCGGCCTCGTCGAGAAGGCCGAATTCCTCGTCGGTGAAGCCGGCCTTCTTCATCAGGTCGTGCAGCGAGACGGCCGGGCCGTCCGGCCGCGGCTTGGCGACGCCCCCGGCGACGAAATCCCAGTAGATCCGTTCATAGCCTTCCGGCCGCGGCCGCGTGCCGTTGCGGATTTCGATGACGGCGTTGTACTGGTCCTTGAAGGCCGGATCGCCCGTCTCGGCATAGGTGCGCACCATGCGCGTCAGGTCGTCCGATGATTGCCGGAAGCCGTCGGCGAGCACATAGGACTGGTATTTCTGGTCGTAAGCCCGGGTGACGTCGTCGGCTGCGCCGGCATATTCCCAGAGGCTCACCACGAGCCCTGCCATCACCACGCCGGTAGCCGACGCCAGGGCGATGAATTGCGTCTTGATTTTCATGATGGTCATTCCCGACGTGGACACACCTTTCCTGCCGCGCCGAAATCATTTCGGACGTCACGAAGACATGCCACCGATGAGTGCAACGCCGGCAGCATCGCCGGAATAACTATAGACTGTCGGAGCGAATGGTTAGCAAATCGATAAAACCATGCAACTTTGGTCTAAGAACACGCAATTTCTCCTCCCTATTTCTAGGGATATCAGGTTTTCAATTTTATGTTGTGGCGCCGATTCCATCACTAATTTTATCGTATGAAGTATTTAAGGAATAAGTATTTGTATATTCGCATCAATACTTATATATTCATATATAATAAAATAAAGGCACGCGTAAGGCCCTGCCGGCAGGGTGAAACTTGCGTATAGTCAGAAAAGAAGATGTATATCGCGATACGATATATTCCTGAAAGGAACCGTTCGCCCCGGAAACGAGGGGTGCAGGCCCGGGGTTCGCGCCTTGCCAGCGGCCCTGCCGGGGTCTATCGACGGCGAAACACGTCGAGGAACTGCCATGCACCACATCGGAAAAATCGAGGCGGCCGACAAGCCCGGCTTCTACCGTGAGCTTCTGGCGCAGGCAGAAGGGCTCCTGCACGGCGAGCGCGACGCCATCGCCAACGCGGCCAATCTTGCCGCGCTGATCTTCGATGCCGTCGAGGACCTCAACTGGGCCGGCTTCTATTTCCTGAAATCGGAGAGGGAACTGGTGCTCGGCCCGTTCCAGGGCAAGGTGGCGTGCGTGCGCATTCCGGTCGGCAAGGGCGTGTGCGGCAGCGCGGTCGCCGAGCGGCGCAGCCAGCGCGTCGAGGACGTCGACGCCTTTCCCGGCCATATCGCCTGCGACGCCGCTTCGCGCTCGGAACTCGTCGTGCCGCTCATCAGGGACGGTGCCGTCCTCGGCGTCCTCGATCTCGACAGTCCGTCGCCGGGCCGCTTCACGCCGGAAGACCAGGCCGGTTTCGAGGCGCTCGCCGCGCTCTACGTCGCGGCGAGCGATCCTTAAATCCCTAGTGGGTGGTGGTGCCGGACGGTTCGCCCGCCTTGGGGGCGATGCCGGCGGCCTGCTCGCAAATCTCCACATGCCGCGCCAGTGCCGTGTTGGACAGCACCGCGCTGATGGTGGTGATGTCGCGGCCCTGGTACTTGGGGGTCTGCTGGGCGGCTTTCAGCCTTTCCAGAAGGGTAAGACGGCTCATGGCATCCTCCTTTTGAGCGGTTGAGGTTGAAGCTCGAAGGCTCAGGCGGCCTTCTTGCCGGCGTCGAACGGGATCTCGATGTCGACGGCGAGCGTGGAGACCTGCGCGCCGCGTTCCATCTTGATGGAGACCTTTTCGTCGTCGACCTGCATGTGCTTGGAAATCGCTTTGAGGATTTCGTCGCGCAGCTTGTTGACGAGGTCGGAGTCGCCGGTGGCGGCGCGCTCGTGGGCGAGCAGCACCTGCAGCCGCTCGCGGGCGGCCGGGGCCGACTGGGCGCGGGAGAAGAAGCGGAAAGGATTCATGCCGCCTTCCTTCCGAAGATCTTGCCGAGGAAGCTGCGCTTCTCGCCCGGCACCGTGACCGGCAGGTTCTCGCCTTTCAGGCGCCGCGTCGCCTCGAAATAGGCGAGCGCCGGGGCGCTGCGGCCGTCGGCGAGGGTAACGGGCGCGCCGACGTTCGAGGCGCGCAGCACGTCCATGCTTTCGGGAATGATGCCGAGCAGCGGGATCGACAGGATCTCCAGCACGTCCTCGACCTTCAGCATGTCGCCGCGCTCGGCGCGGGCCGCGTCGTAGCGGGTGAGCAGGAGGTGCTTTTCGATGCGCTCGCCGTTCTCCGCCTTCAGCGTCTTGGAATCGAGAAGGCCGATGATGCGGTCGCTATCGCGCACCGAGGAGACTTCCGGATTGGTGACGACGATGGCGACGTCGGCGTGGCGCATGGCGAGCGTCGCGCCGCGCTCGATGCCGGCGGGACTGTCGCAGATCACCCAGTCGAACGCGTTCTTGAGGGCGGCGATGACCTTCTCGACGCCTTCCGGCGTCAGGTTGTCCTTGTCGCGGGTCTGCGAGGCAGGCAGCAGGTAGAGCGTCTCGACGCGCTTGTCGCGGATCAGCGCCTGGGTGAGCTTTGCCTCACCCTGGATGACGTTGACGAGGTCGTAGACCACGCGCCGTTCCGCGCCCATGACGAGATCGAGGTTGCGCAGGCCGACGTCGAAATCCACGACCACGACCTTCTCGCCGTTCTGCGCCAGCGCGGCGCCCAGAGCTGCCGACGACGTCGTCTTGCCGACGCCGCCCTTGCCCGATGTGACAACGATTACCTTGCCCATATACGTCTCCAGTAAATGGCTGTTCGCCTTGTTGTTCAGCCGAGTGTCGCGGCCTTGATCGTTTCGCCTTCGAGCCAGATCTGCACGGGCTTGCCGCGCAGTTCCGGTTCCATGTCGTCCGCCGTCTTGTAGAAGCCGTCGACGGCGATCAGCTCGGCCTCGAGCTTGCGGCAGAAGATGCGCGCGGCCGCATTGCCCGTCGAGCCGGCCATCGCCCGGCCGCGCAAGGGGCCGTAGACGTGGATCGAGCCGCCGGCGACCACTTCGGCGCCCGAGGCGACCGAGCCGACGATGGTGACGTCGCCTTCCGGAAAGAAGATCGACTGGCCCGAGCGGACCGGCCGCGTCACGACGAGCGAGGGCGTTACGCCCACCGGCGCCGGCATGGCGGGAACCGCCGGTACAGGCGTGACCGGGCCGGCCGCTTCCGCCGGTTCGCTCTCCGGCGCCTCGATGTCGCCGGCCGGGCGGCCGTCGGTCATTGCCGGCGGCAGGTCGGGGCCGAGCAGCGAGGAACGCGCACCCTCGATGCCCATGACGCGCACGTTGCGCGCCCTCAGCGCCTCGACCAGCATGTGAAGCTCGGAGCGGTCGATGTCGAGGCCGTCGACGTCGAGCACGACCGGGCGGCGCAGGAAGAAGCCGGCCGAGCGGGCGGCGAGGTCGTCGAGGCGCACCAGCCAGTCCTCGAAGGGCAGCTCCGGGGTCAATGCAAGCGCAAGGAAGGACCGCCCCTTGAGGCGGATCGGCCGGGGTTGAGTTAACACGTCAGTCATCTTGGTTAATTTTCAGTTGCTTCGATGTAGCGGTGGAATGGTTAACAAATGGTTAACGGATCGCCGGGCCGAAGCCGCGCAGCGCCCAGCGCGTGCCCTCGCTCGAAAGCGAAAGCAGGCAGAAAGGCTCGGCATCGATGCGCCAGACCGAGGAGAGCGGCGCGCCGAGAACATGGGCGAACAGGAGCTTGAGGATGACGGGATGCGTCACGGCGAGCCGGTGCCCGCCGGTGCCGTGCAGGCTTTCCAGCCAGGCGGCGGCCCGCGCCTGCGCCGTCTCGAACGATTCGCCGCCATGCGGCGCGGCCGCCGGATCCGCCATCCAGCGCCGAAGGTCCTGCGGCGCCTCGGCGGCGATGTCGGCAAGGGTGCGGCCCGTCCAGCGGCCGAAATCGACGTCGGCGAGGGCAGGGCAGGCAACGGCATCCGGCGCGAAGGCCGCCGCCGTTTGCGCCGCGCTCGCCTCCGGCCCGTGCAGCACCGCCTCGAAGCGGCCAAGCGTGCCGGCAAGGCGGCTTGCCCGCTCCGCTTCGCCCGCCGGCAAGGGCTCGTCGGAGGAGAATCGGGCCTGCCGGCTGGCGGGCGTCGCGCCGCGGCAGAGCACGGTCAGGCGGCTCGCGCGGGCGGCCGTGGATGGCGTCGTCACTCTTTGCCCCTTCCAATTCGTCTTTTGCCGCCGAATCGGCCGGCAAGTCCCCGGATTTCATTGACAGGCGGGAAACACCGTTGATAGATATTCCACTTGTCTCGGGAAGCCAGTGGAATTCTGGCGCGGTCGCGCCACTGTAATCGCAAATTCGCGAAAGCCAGACCTCGAGAGTTTCAAATTCGCCCCACTAGCGAACGCGTATTCTGAGAGGGACCAAATGTCTGATATTACCTTGAGCCACGGCACGGCCGTAACGCCCATTCCCGCAGCGCAGCTCTTCCCCTGGGCTCTTTTCGGCGGCATCCTGATGCTGCTCGCGCTTTATTTCGTCAGCACCGAAGAAGGTGCCGCACGTCTCCTGTCGGGTCTGGAAGTTCACGAATTCGTACACGACGGGCGCCATCTCCTCGGCTTCCCCTGCCATTGAGGTGACGACATGACCGGACACCTTTTGCTGAGGGGCATGATCGCCGGCCTCGTCGCCGGCCTCATTGCCTTCGGTTTCGCACGTCTTTACGGCGAACCGCAGGTCGACCGCGCCATCGCGTTCGAAGAGCTGATGGCCGCGGCGGAAGCACCCGCCGGCGCGCCCGAGGAACCCGAGGCGGTCAGCCGCCAGACACAGGCCGGCATCGGCCTCTTCACCGGGGTCGTCACCTATGCCGTCGCCATGGGCGGCATCTTCTCGCTGGTCTTCGCCGGCCTTTACGGCCGCGTCGGTCGCCTCAGCCCGCGGGCGCTCGCGCTCGTTCTGGGCGCTGCCGCCTTCGTCGCCCTCGTCGTGGTTCCGGACCTCAAATATCCGCCGAACCCGCCGGCCGTCGGCGATCCCGAGACGATCGGCGTTCGCACCGGGCTGTTCTTCGTGACGCTCGCCGCTTCCATCTTCGCGCTCTCCCTTGCCATGGCCTTCGCCCGCCGTCTTGGTGAGCAGTGGGGCCGCTGGAACGGAGCGATCGTCGCCGGCATCGCCTATGTGGCGTTCCTGACGATCGTCTTCCGCCTCCTGCCGGCAATCAACGAAGTGCCGGAGAATTTCCCGGCGCTGACGCTCTACGAATTCCGCCTTGCGACAGTAGGGCTGCAAGCCGTTCTCTGGACGGCCCTCGCGCTCGTCTTCGGCTATCTGGCGGAACGCAGCCTCCAGCAGTCCGGCAACTATCGCGCACTCGCCGCGAAGTTCTGACTTTCGATCCAGCGAATGCCGCGGTCCGCCGCGGCATTCCGCCGGCCTGAAGAGGACCATCGCCTTGCGTCTGCTTCTTCTCCTGATGTTCATGGTCGCCGCTTGCGGCCCGGCCCTTGCCCACAGCAGCCGCGTATCCTCCTTCAACGCAACCGGCCTTGCCATTCCGAGCCTTTCGCACGGCGCCCTTGCGGTGCTGGACGAACACTACGGCGCCATCCTCGGTATCGCCGCCAAGGCCAGGGAAACCGACCCGGTCTTCCGCAAGCTGGAAAACTACGCGCGCATCCAGAACTACTATTGCCTCTGGGGCCTGGGGCCGCGGGCGATCGCCGACGAGGCGAGCCCCTTCAACGAATGTTCCCATGCCTATCTTTCCGCCGCACGGATGCTGCTCCTGCACATGCGCGCCATGCCGAGCGTGGCGGCGGCGGCAGGCGATCTCGTCTCGACGATCGACGCCGAGATGATCCGGCGCGGCAGCGCGCTGATCCTGTGCGAATATTCCGAAGAACCCTTCTACACCAGCGCCTTCATCACGCCCCACTGGGAAAATGCGATCGAGCACAAGCCCACGCTGTTCGCCGCCGCCTCGCCCCTTCTTGCGGTGGCCGGGCTCGTCTTCCTGCGCTTGCGGCGCGTTACCTGAGCGCAATGTGCCGGACATGCTTCGCGGCGCATGGAATTTGTCCTCGCAAGGCATAGTCTGAGAATTTCCTGCCTGTGTTGGCGGCGCGATTGGCGCCAATATCCGGCAGTCCCGTCATTGAGGAGCAACCGATGCTGACCGCGATTCCGACCCGGCGAACCTTCCTTCAGGCAGGCGCCGCCCTTCTCGCTTCCACCGCCCTGCCGACCCTTGCCCGCGCGCAGGCCGCACCTGCCGGCGGGCGGCTGATCGTGGCGGCCGACTCGGAGCCGAAGAACCTCAATCCGGCCATCGTCGCCTCCAACGGTGTGTTCTTCGTGGCGAGCAAGGTGATCGAGCCGCTGGCCGAGGCCTCCTTCGAGGGCAAGGACGGTCTTTCGCCGCGCCTTGCCACCGCCTGGGAAGGATCCGAGGACGGGCTTTCCGTGACGTTCAAGTTGCGCGCGGGCGTGACCTGGCACGACGGCAAGCCCTTCACCTCCGCCGACGTCGCCTTCTCGGCTCTCAGCGTCTGGAAGCCCCTGCAGAATCTCGGCCGCATCGTCTTCGCCAATCTGGAGACCGTGGAAACGCCCGATGCGGCCACCGCCGTCTTCCGCTTTTCCAGGCCGACGCCGCTCCAGCTCATCCGCAACGCCCTGCCGGTCGTCAGCAGCGTCATTCCGAAACACCTCTACGAGGGCACGGACATCGCCGCCAATCCGGCGAACGTCCAGCTCGTCGGGACCGGCCCGTTCCGTTTCGCCGAATACAAGCCCGGCGAATATTACCGCCTGACCCGCAACGAGACCTATTGGGGCAAGCCGCAGCCGAACCTCGACGAGATCGTCTTCCGCGTCCTGCCGGACCGCGCCGGGGCGGGCGCCGCGCTGGAGGCGGAGGAAATTCAGCTCGCTGCCTTCTCCGCCGTGCCGCTCACCGACCTCGACCGCATTTCCAGGGTGCCGGGTATCAAGGTCATCACCAAGGGCTACGAGGCGCTGACCTACCAGCTCGTCGTGGAGATCAACCACCGCCGCAAGGAACTCGCCGACCTCAAGGTCCGCCAGGCCATCGCCCATGCCATCGACAGGAAATTCGTCGTCGACACGATCTTCCTCGGTTATGCGGCCGCCTCCACCGGCCCCGTGCCGAAGAACGCGCCGGAATTCTACGACGCCGACGTGCCGACCTACGATTTCGACGTCGCAAAGGCCAATGCGCTGCTCGACGAGGCGGGCTATGCCAAGGATGCGGACGGCAATCGCTTCTCGCTGAAACTGCGTCCGGCGCCCTATTTCAACGAGACGCGCCAGTTCGGCGATTACCTGCGCCAGGCGCTCGCCGCCGTCGGCATCGATGCGGAAATCGTCAACGCCGACTCGGCCGCGCACCAGAAGGCGGTCTATACCGACCACGATTTCGATCTCGCCGTCGCCCCGCCGGTCTTCCGCGGCGATCCGGCGATCTCCACCACCATCCTCGTCCAGTCCGGCATTCCGGCCGGCGTCGGCTTCTCCAACCAGGGCGGCTATGCGAATGCCGAGCTCGATGCCGTCATCGCCAAGGCGGCCGAGACCATCGATACCGCCCGGCGTACCGAGCTCTACCGCCAGTTCCAGAAGCTCGTCGCGGCCGACCTGCCGCTGATCAACGTCGCCGAATGGGGCTTCATCACGGTCGCCCGCGACAGCGTGCTCAACGTCGCCAGCAACCCCCGCTGGGCCGTCTCCAACTGGGCCGATACCGCGCTCCAGGGATGATGGCGAGGCAATGAAGGGACCTGCCGCGAATACCCCCCTCTGGCCTGCCGGCCATCTCCCCCTCAAGGGGGGAGATCGGATGGAGCTGCGTTTTGCCCGTTTCCAGCAGTGCCGTTTGAACGGGGTGGGCGCACCTTGCCAATCTCCCCCCTTGAGGGGGAGATGGCCGGCAGGCCAGAGTGGGGGGGCACAGACGCGTTGCCCACGGCGCACAAGTCTGCGGCAGGCGGCATGAACCGTGCGCTCCGCCTTATCGCCCGCCGCGCGCTCGCCAGCATTCCGGTGCTGCTGATCGTCGTCGTCCTGACGTTCCTGCTCCTGGAGACGGCGGCGGGGGATGCGGTGGATGCCTATCTTCTTTCCATCGGCGGCGGGGACGCCACTGTCGCGCAGTCGCTGCGCGCGGCCTACGGGCTCGACCAGTCCATGCCGGCGCGGCTGTGGCTCTACCTTTCCTCGCTCGCCCGGCTCGACCTCGGCTGGTCCGTCGCCTTCGACCGGCCGGTGCGCGACCTCATCGTCGAGCGCCTGCCGAATACGCTGCTGCTGATGGGCAGCGCCACCGCGCTGTCCTTCGGGCTCGGCTCGGCGCTCGGCATCCTCGCCGGCGCGCGGCCGGGCAGCTTTCGCGACCGGGCGCTGTCGACGATTTCGCTCGTGCTCTATGCGATCCCGAGCTTCTGGCTCGGCCTCGTCCTCAGCATCGTCTTCGCCGTGCAGCTGCGCTGGCTGCCGACCTCGGGGATCGAGACCATCGCCTCCGGCAGCACCGGCCTTGCTCGCGCGGTCGATATCGCCGCCCATCTCGCGCTTCCCGTCGGCACGCTGGCGCTCATCTACATGGCGCTGTTCCTGCGCGTGATGCGCGCCGGCATGGCGGAGGTCTGGGGCATGGATTTCGTGCTCTTCGCCCGCTCCAAGGGGCTTTCGCGCATGCGGATCGTGCTCAGGCACGTCGCGCGCAATGCGCTGCTGCCGCTCGTCACCATGCTCGGCCTGCAGGCGGCGGCGATGCTCGGCGGCAGCGTCGTCATCGAGAGCATCTTCGCCATTCCCGGCTTCGGCCGCCTTGCGCAGGAGGCTGTCAGCGGGCGCGACACGGCACTCCTTACCGGCATCATCGTCACGAGCGCGGTGCTGGTCATCGCGGTCAACCTCCTCGTCGACATCGTCTACGCCCTGCTCGATCCGCGCGTCGGCGCCACGGAGCGCGGCGCATGAGGACGATGCGGCGATTGCTGGCGACCCCGGAAGGCGCGATCGGGCTTGCCCTTCTGGCATGCCTCGCGCTCGTCGCCCTCTTCGCGCCGGTGCTTTCGCCGGGCGATCCGCTGCGCATTGCCGGCCGGGCGCTGACGACGCCGTTCAGCGATGCCGCCTTTCCGCTCGGCACGGACCGGCTGGGGCGCGACGTGCTGGCGGGCCTCATCCACGGCGCGCGCACCTCGCTCGCCGTCGGCCTTGCCGCGGCGGCGGCCGCGCTCGCCATGGGCCTGTGCGTGGGGCTTGCGGCGGGCTTTGCCGGGGGGCTCCTCGACGAGGCGCTGATGCGCGTGGTCGATGCTTTCCAGATCGTGCCGGGCTTCCTGCTGGCGCTTGCCTTCGTCAGCGTCGTCGGCCCCTCCGTGCCGGCGGTGGTGCTGGCCATCGCGCTTGGCGCCTGGGCCGATCCGGCGCGGCTCACCCGGGCGCAGGTCCTCTCCGTCCGCGAGCGCGACTATGTCGCCGCCGCGCGGGTCGCCGGCATGCATCCGGTGGGGATCGCCGTCCGGGAAATCCTGCCGAACGTGCTGCCGCCGGTGCTGGCGCTCTCGGCGATCATCGTCGCCGCAGCCATCCTCACCGAGGCCGCGCTCTCCTTCCTCGGCCTTGGCGATCCGAACGTGGTCACCTGGGGCTCGATGATCGCCGAAGGGCGTAACGTGCTGCGCTCCTCGCCCTGGCTGTCGATCTTCCCGGGCATCGCGCTCGTCCTCACGGTCGTCGGCGTCTATCTGCTCGGCGAGGGGCTGACCCGGGCGCTTTCCGGCCGGAGGGCAGCGGCATGACGGCGCTCTGCGAAATCCGCGGTCTTTCCGTCGCCTATCCCGGCGCGTCCATGCCCGCCCTTGACGGCATCGACCTCGATATCCGCGCCGGCGAGCGGCTGGCGGTGATCGGCGAGAGCGGCTCGGGCAAGAGCACGCTCGCTCGCGCGCTTGCCGGCCTTTTACCGGACGGCGCGCGGGTCGAAGGCGGGATGCGCTGGGCCGCGGGGTCGCTGCCGCGGCCGGGCCGCGACCTCGGCTTCGTCTTCCAGGATCCGGCCGCAAGCCTCAATCCGGTGCTGACGATCGGTGAGCAGGTGGGGGAGGGCGCCCGCCGGCACCTCGGCCTGTCGCGGCGACAGGCGCTTTCGCTCGCGGTGGAGATGCTGGAGGAGGTGCGGCTTCCCGATCCCGGAAAGGTGGCGAAGGCCTTTCCGCACCAGCTTTCCGGTGGCCAGCGCCAGCGCGTGGCGATCGCCGCCGCGCTTGCCGCGAAACCCGGCATGCTGATCGCCGACGAGGCGACGAGCGCGCTCGACATGGTGGTGCAGGCGGAAATCGTCGCGCTGCTCGACGATCTCGTGCGCGCGGCCGGCATGACGCTGCTCTTCATCACCCACGACATCGCGCTCGCCTCCGGCTTTGCCGACCGCGTCGCGATCTTCCGCAAGGGCGCGCTGGTCGAGACCGGCCCGACCCGGACGGTGCTCGCCGCGCCGGCGGCGGCCTATACGAAAACGCTGATTGCCAGTCATCGCGACCTTGCGACGCCGCCCCTCATTCGCGAGGCGGCGCCATGACCCTGCTTGTCGCCGAAGGCCTCAGCAAACGCTATGCCGCCGGCCGCGGCGTGGCGGCACTCGACGGCGTCTCGCTTCACCTGTCGCCCGGCGAGACGCTCGGCCTGGCGGGCGCCTCCGGCAGCGGAAAGTCGACGCTGGCGCGCGTCCTCACGCGCCTCGCCGAGCCGGATACCGGCAGCATCCGCTTTGCCGGCGAGGACTGGCTGGCGCTTTCCGGCGCGCCGCTGCGCCGCAGGCGGGTCAGGATGCAGATGGTCTTCCAGGATGTGCTCGGCGCGTTCAACCCGCGCGCCACGGTCGCCTCCGCGCTGGAGGATCCCTTGCGCATCCACGCCGTCGTGCCGAAGGGCGAGCGGGCGCGCGAGGTCGCCGCGCTGCTCGACCGGGTCGGCCTGCCCGCCGCCTATGCCGGCCGGTCGATCCGCGAGGTCTCCGGCGGCGAGCGCCAGCGCATCGCCATCGCGCGGGCCATCGCCACGCATCCGGCGCTGATCGTGCTGGACGAAGCCGTCTCGGCCCTCGACGTCTCCGTGCGCGAAAAGATTCTCGAGCTGCTGGTGACGCTTCAGGAGGAGCGGGGCATCGCCTATCTCTTCGTCTCGCACGACCTTTCGGTGCTCGCCGCCGTCGCCCATCGCATCGCCGTCATGGAGGCGGGCCGGATCGTCGAGACCGGACCCACTTCCCGCGTGATCGCCGATCCGCAATCGCCCGCCGCCCGCGCGCTGGTGCGCGCCGTGCCGCGCCTCGTCATCGAATAGGAGCCGCCATGCCGTTCGACCGCTGGAATGCCCTCAACGACGTCCCCGTCTTTCCCGCCGAACGCTTCGGCGCGGTCGCCGACCGGCTTGGGAAAATCCTGGCGACCCGCAACGATATCCTGCTCTTCCAGACGGAGGCCGTGGTGGCGCTGGAGGCGGTGGCGGCAAGCCTTGCCCGTCCGGGCCTGAAAGCGATCAACATCGTCACCAGCCCCTTCGGCGCCTGGACCGGCGGCTGGCTGCGGCGCGGCGGGGCGGAGGTCGTGACGCTGACTGCCGAGCCTGCCCGGCCCATCGATATTGAGGCCATGACGGCAGCCTTAGACGCCCATCCCGATGTCAAGGCCGTCTTCTTGTGCCATGCCGAATCGGCGAACGGCGTGCTCAATCCGCTGGAGGAGATCGTCGCGGCCGCCCGGGCGCGCGGCATCGTCACGGTGGTGGATGCCGTCGCCTCGGTGGGCGGCCATCCCCTTGCGGTCGATGCCCTCGGCGTCGATATCGCGGTGATCGGGCCGCAGAAGTCGCTGGCCGGCCCCGCCGGCGTCTCGGCGGTTTCGGTAAGCCCGGCCGCGTGGGCGCTCATAGGCAGGGAGGGAGGGCCGCGGGACTCCAGCCTTTCGCTCCTCGACCGCAAGGCCTGGCTCAATGCCGGCCGCGGGGCACTGCCCGGCACCTCGGCGCAACTCGAATTCTTCGCGCTGGAAGCGGCGCTCGACCGCGTGGAGGCCGAAGGGCTCGACGCCATTCTTGCCCGCCACGCCAAGGCGGCGCGGGCGACGCGGGCCGGCCTCCTCGCGCTTGGCGGCGAACCCTCCGCCGAGGCCGGCCGGGCCTCCCATCTCGTCACGACGGTCCGGCTGCCGGAGGGCGTGGAGATGGAAGCCCTCCTTACCGCCGCCGCGCCGCTCGACACGGATTTCTCCGCCGGCGTCGGCCCGGGCGCCGAGAGGCTGGTGCGGCTCAACCATACCGGCCGGCGCGCGCGCTTCGAGACGGTGCTTTCGGGCGTCGTCGGCTACGGTATCGCGCTTGGCGAGGTCGGGCAGACGGCGGATGTCGCCGCCGCGGCGGCAGCGGTCGCAGCGCACTACCGGGCGGATGTCTAATCGACACCGTCGATTAATCGCGGCCATTCGGCCATCTTGCCGGAAACCGGGGGCCTATCGATACTTGACGGATATCAGCCGCGCGAGATCGATCCCATGGGACACATTGCCGAAGCCGTCATAACCGAGACACCCGACCGCATCGACCGCCTCGTTTCGGAGCATCGACCGGGCTACGGCCTTGCCCGACCGTTCTACCACGACCCGGAAATCTACCAGCGCGACATGGAGCGGGTCTTCCGCCGCCACTGGCACTGTATCGCCCATGAGAGCGTGATCGCGAACGTCAACGACTTCGAGGTCTTCCGCATCGACACCGAGCAGGTGATCGTCACCCGCGCGGCGGACGGCACGATCCATGCCATGCTGAACGTCTGTCGTCATCGCGGCGCGGAGGTCTGCACCAGGCCGAAGGGCAATGCCCGCGCCTTCGTCTGTCCCTATCACGCCTGGACCTACGGCAACGACGGCAACCTGAAAGCCGCCCGGCTGATGCCGAAGGATTTCAGGCGTGAGGACCACGGGCTGAAGAAGCTCCATGTGCGGGTGGTCGAAGGCCTCATCTTCATTTCCTTCGCCGAAGATCCGCTCGACTTTCTGGAGGTGGAGAACCTCCTGCACGCGACCTGCGGCCAGTACGGCTGGGCGAGCGCCAAGGTGGCGCACCGGGAAAGCTACCCGGTCGACGCCAACTGGAAGCTCGCCGTCGAGAACTACGTCGAATGCTACCATTGCGGCCCGGCCCATCCGGAATATTCGCAGACCCATGCGCTGGAGCAGCCGCTGCACATGATCGAGGCGCTGAACGAGGCCATGGAGGCGCGCACCTGCGCGCTCGGCATCGAGGTGGGCTCGGGCAACCATTGGCAGACCTCGCGGGAAGGCCGCGAAGCAATCCACGCCTTCCGTTATGCGCTCTATGACGGCGTGGAGAGCGGCAGCGAGGACGGCAAGGCGGTGGCGCCGCTGATGGGGCGCTTTTCCGCCTTTGACGGCGGCGTGACGTCCATCCATCTCGGCGGCACGACCTTCCTCGTCTGCTATCCCGACCACGGCATGATCTACCGCTTCATCCCCAAGACGGCGGAAAGCTGCGAGATGGAGCTGATCTGGCTCGTCGACGGCAAGGCGGAGGAGGGGCGCGATTACGACCTTTCCAAGCTCACCTGGCTGTGGAAGGTGACGACCGAGGAGGACAAGACGATCATCGAGCACACGGCGCGGGGCGTGCGCTCGCACTATTTCGTGCCCGGCCCCATCGCGCCGATGGAGCAGAACGAGTTGCGCTATATCGACTGGTATCTCGACGAGATCGGCCGCGCTTGAGGTTTGGGAGCAACGCAGCATGTGCATAGCTGCGTTGCACAATAAATGTTTCCCATTTGGTCAAAAAACGAGCATAGTGCCCTCAGCTGATGCACAGGACGGCTTTTTCCTCCCAGTGCCGTCGCAGCAGCTGTTCCCCTCTGGAGGTTTTTAACCTTCACATCTCATGGGCCGCGGTTTCCGCCGGCCCATTTTTTTTGCCCGCCGTCAGACGTCGACGGGCCGCGCGTCCTGTCCGCTCACGCCGAAGACGCGCCGGTAGCGCTCGATCTCGGCGGGATCGCCCGTCGCCTTCAGCGGATTGTCGGAGAGCTTGACGGCCGGGCGGCCGTTGGCGCTCGTCACCTTGCACACGAGCGAGATGGGGTCGAGGCCCGTGCCGCCGTCCGGGTCGCAGCCGCGGAAATCGTTGGTGAGGTTGGTGCCCCAGCCGAAGCTCATGCGCACGCGGCTGTGGAAGTGCCGGTAGGTCTCCTCGATGCTGTCGATGTCCATGCCGTCGGAAAAAATCAGCAGCTTGCTGCGCGGGTCGCGTCCCTTCTCCCGCCACCAGCGGATGATCTGCTCGCCGCCCTCGATGGGCGGCATGCTGTCGGGGCGGAAGCCCGTCCAGTCGGCCACCCAGTCCGGCGCGTTGGCAAGGAAGGACGCGGTGCCGAAGGCATCGGGAAGCGCGATGAGGAGGTTGCCGTTGTAGTGCCGGCGCCACTCCTCCAGCACCTCGTAGGGTGCGCGGGCGAGCGCTTCGTCGCCTTCGGCGAGTGCCGCCGCGACCATCGGCAACTCATGGGCATTGGTCCCGATGGCTTCGAGGTCGGCGTCCATGGCGAGGAGCACGTTGGAGGTGCCGATGAAACGGTCGCCGAGTCCCTCCTTCAGCGCCTCCACGCACCAGCGCTGCCAGAGGAAGCCGTGCCGGCGGCGCGTGCCGAAATCGGAGATGACGAGGTCGGGCAGGTGCCGCAGCCGTTCGACCTTCTCCCAGAGCCGGGCCTTGGCGCGGGCATAGAGCACGTCGAGCGTGAACTGGCCGCGGTTGCGCATCGCCGCGCGCGATTTCAGCTCGTTGATGATGGCGAGCGCCGGAATCTCCCACATGGTCGTGTGGGTCCAGGGGCCGGAGAAGTGCAGCTCGTATTGCCCGTCCGCCTTGTGCAGCTCGTATTCCGGCAGGTGGAAGTCGGCAAGCCAGGCGATGAAGTCCGGGCCGAACATGCGGGCCTTGCCGTAGAAGCTGTTGCCGGCCAGCCAGATCAGCTCCTTCTTGGTGAAGCGGATGTTTCGGGCATGGTCGAGCTGGGCGCGCAGTTCCCCCTCGTCGATGATGTCGGCAAGGCGCACGCGCGTCGTGCGGTTGATGAGCGAGAAGGTCGCCTGCACGTCCGGGTGAAGCTGCCGGATCATCTGCAGCATCAGCAGCTTGTAGAAGTCCGTGTCGAGCAGGCTGCGCACGATGGGATCGAGCCGGAACGTGTGATCGTAGGCGCGGGTCGCGATGTCGGTGACGGCCATTGTCTTCCTAACCCGTGATGCGCTGGTGGACGCGGTCGAGTGCGCGGGAGAGGGCCGAGAGCCCGCCCTTCTCTCCGAAGTCGCGCAACACCTGCTCGTTGAGGCCGCCCTTCGTGGCGAATTCCCCGGCAAGATGCGCGAAGGGAAGGTTCGGGCCAGCGGCAAGCGCCGTCTCGGAGAGACCGGCAAAGAGCGGCGCGAGATAGGCGCGGGCCTTCTCCTCCGGCAGGCCCTTGTCCGAAAGCCAGTCCGTCGCCTGCTGCATGATGCCGAAATAGGTGGCCATCAGGGCGCTTGCTGCGGCGAGAAGGTCGTACTCCGCCTTCGTCTCGCATTCGACGGCCGTGCCGAGCGCGGCAAACAGCGCTGCCGTCTCCCCATCCGGCGGAAAGATCGCGGTGACGCCCTTGCGCTGCGCCACGAAGGGCAGGGGGATCGTCTGTGTCAGGTGCACGTCCGCGCCGATCCAGTCGAGGAGGGCCGGCCGGGCGGTTGCGGCGACGACGCTGATCACCGTCTGGCCATCGCGAAAGCGCAAGGGGCGGACGACCTCCTCGGCGATCTGCGGGCGGATGGCGAGCACGACGGTCTCGCAGCCGTCGACGATCGCCTGGTTGTCCTTCGAGACGGCAACGGCCGGGAAATCGGCGGCGAGCCTTGCGGCGATCTGCGCATTGCGGGCCGAGACCATGACCGCCTCCACTGCGGGCGGGGACGCAAGAAGCCCGCGCACCATGGCGTCGGTGATCGCGCCGGTTCCGATGAACCCGATCCTGCGGGCAAGGGGCTTGGTCATTCTGAGGTTCCGTTCCTGTCGCGCCGGCATAGGGCCAGAAAAACCGGCGCGCAGCAATTGCAAATTTCCCCTTCCGCCGGGCATGCGGGTGCCTTGCGACCCCGGCGCCCGCCATGCCAGTGTGCGTATCGCGGGAAGAGCCCGCAAGCCGGCCGATGAAGAAGAGCAGGCTGCGGGCGGGGAACGATCTTGCAGGTAACGACCCGCGCGGACGCGGGCGAAAAAGGGAGTTGAGAGACATGAGACGCATCCTGATCCTCGGCGCGGCCTTCGGCCTGCTCATGGGCACGGCCGCGCGGGCGGACGACATCACCTTCGCGGTCGCCGGCCCCATGACCGGGCCGCTTGCCACCATCGGCGACCAGTTCAAGCAGGGCGCGCAGGCCGCCGCCGACGCCATCAACGCCAAGGGCGGCGTCATGGGCCGGCAGGTCAAGCTGCAGTTCGAGGACGACCAGTGCGACCCGAAGCAGGCGGTCTCCGTCGCCAACCGCATCGCGGCGAGCGGCATCAAGTTCGTCGACGGCCATGCCTGCTCGGGTTCGAGCATTCCGGCCTCCGCCGTCTATGCGGAAAACGGCACGCTGATGATGAGCCCGGCTTCCTCCAACCCGGTGATGACGGACGACGCTGCCGCCAAGGGCTGGACCAACATCATGCGCCTCTACACGCGCGACGACGCGCAGGGCGCCTTCATCGGCCCATGGATCGCCATGCAATATGCCGGCAAGAATGTCGCCGTGCTGCATGACAAGACGGCCTATGGCCAGGGCGTTGCCGACGCCGTGCGCGCCACGATGAACGAGAACGGTCTGAAGGAGGCGATCTACGAAGGCATCAATGCCGGCGAGAAGGACTACAACGCCCTCGTCACCAAGCTGAAGGACGCCAAGGTCGAGGTCGTCTATTTCGGCGGCTACCATCCGGAAGCCGGCCTCATCCTGCGCCAGGCCGCCGAGCAGAACTACAAGTTCCAGCTCATCATGCCCGATTCCATCGCCTCGCCGGAGTTCTGGCAGGTCGCAGGGCCGGCCGGCGAAGGCACGCTCTTCGTCTTCCCCTCCGATCCGCAGGCCAAGCCCGAGGCGAAGGAAGCCGTCGAGAAGATTTCGGCCGGCGGCTTCAAGCCGGAAGGCTTCACGCTCTTCTCCTATGCCGTGATCCAGGCCTTCGCGCAGGGCATCGAGCGCGCCGGCTCCGACGATCCGACGAAGGTCGCCGAAGCCCTCAAGAACGGCCAGCCGATCGACACCGTCGTCGGTTCCGTCCTCTTCGACGAGAAGGGCGACCTGAAGGACGCCAGCTACGACATCAACCGCTGGAGCAACGGCAGCTACGCCTCGATCAAGAAGTAGGCGACGCGCGGAAGGCGGCGAGGGCCGCCTTCCGTCCCGTTTCCCAATCAGTCGCCGAGCGCCTGCCGGTCGTCGCCATCGCGGCGGCGGACAAGCTCTTCCTTGATGCTGCGCAGGATCCTCGTCGCCTTCTCGCGATCCGCATAGGCGACGAGGTTGGCGAGGATGTCGATGACGGCGAGATAGGCGTAGCGCGTCGAGGTGGGGCGGAAGATGTTCCTGCCCTCCGGCAGGTCGACGGCAATGACGACGTCGGCCGCCTTCGCCACCGGCGAGCCGCTCTGCGTGACGACGATGGTGGGAACGCCTCGCCCGCGCGCAAGGTCGAGGCAGCGCACCAGCATCGGGTCGCGCCCGCTGAAGGACGAGCCGAAGACCACCGTGCCCGGCCCGGCGGCGGCGGCGAGCATGGCGTTCATGCCGTGGTCACTGGAGGCGCTGACCGGGCAGCCGAGCCGGAAAAGCCGGTTGTGCAGTTCATGGGCGATCATCGCGGAATTGCCGCTGGCGCCGAAGGCAAGGATGAAATCGGCCCCGCGCAGGAGATGCGCGGCCTTGCTCATCGCCTCGAGGTCGAGCTGGCGGTGCATCTGGAAAAGCGCGTTCTGCGCCTTGGCGACGATATCCTCGGCGACCTCCTCCGGCGTCTCGGTCGGCGTTTCAGGCGCGAAATAGCGAAGGCCCACATAGGGCATCTTGGCGAGCTGCACCTTGAAATCGGGAAAGCCCGCGCAGCCGAGCCGGCGGCAGAAGCGCGTCACCGTCGGCGGCGAGACGCCCGCCCGCTCCGCCAGATCGTTGATCGACGCGTTGACGGCAAAATCGATATCCTCCAGCACCAGGCGGGCGAGCGCCTTTTCCCGTGCGGAAAACGTGCCCTCTTCGTCCGAAAGAGCGTGAAGAAGGTCCATGCATGCTCCTAACAGATGATGTGCCGTCCGGCCGTTCGTATCATACCCGGCGCGCCGCTTCATATGTAAATTATTTTCATAATATGGCATTCCGTATTGACGGAAACGGAGAAAATAGCTCATTTCTGAAAACACATTACATATCGAACGTCAGGAATGATCGGCATGCGCATCTTCACCGCGTCGCTCGCCACCGAGACCAACACCTTTTCTCCCGTGCCGACGGACCTCAGCGCCTTCAAGGCGGCGTTCTATGCGGGGTCGGGAGAGCATCCGGAAACGCCGACGCTCTGCTCGTCCGTCGTGCCGATCCTGCGCCGGCGCGGGAAGGCGGAAGGCTTTACCGTCATCGAGGGTACGTCCTGCTGGGCGGAACCGGCCGGCCTCATCCAGCGGCAGACCTATGAGGGCCTGCGCGACCTGATCCTCGGCGAGCTTGCCGCCGCTCTGCCCGTCGATGCTGTCGTGCTGGGCCTGCACGGCGCGATGGTGGCGCAGGGCTACGACGACCCGGAGGGCGATTTGCTGGCTCGCATCCGCGATCTCGTCGGCCCCGGCGTGCTGGTCGCCGCCGAATTCGATCCGCACAGCCACCTGACGGCCAAGCGCGTCGAAAATCTCGACTTGATGGCGGCTTTCCTCGAATTCCCGCATACGGATTTCGAGGAGCGCGGCGAGCATGTCGTCGATCTTGCGCTACGCACCCTGAAGGGCGAGATCCGGCCGGTCATCTCCACCTTCGACTGCCGGATGATCACCATCTACCCGACGAGCCGCGAGCCGATGCGCTCCTTCGTCGACCGGCTGAAGGCGATGGAAGGTCATGGCGGCATCCTCTCCGTCTCCGTCATCCACGGCTTCATGGCCGGCGACGTGCCGGAGATGGGAACGCGCATCGTCGTCGTCACGGACGGCGACAGGGCGAAGGGCGATGCGCTGGCGCAGCGGCTCGGCCACGAGCTCTACGGCCTGCGCAGGACGACCGCCATGCCGATGCTCGACACCGAGGCCGGCCTCGACCGGGCCATCGCCATCCGCGCCGGGCGGCCGGAAAAGCCGGTGACGATCGCCGACGTCTGGGACAATCCCGGCGGCGGCGTGGCGGGCGATGCGACGCATATCCTGCGCCGGATGATCGAGCGCGGCTTCCAGGACGTCGCGGTCGCGACGATCTGGGACCCCATCGCCGTCGCCTTCTGCCATGCGGCGGGCGAGGGGGCGGAGCTGGCGCTGCGCTTCGGCGGCAAGTCGGGGCCGGAGGGCGGCGAGCCGCTCGACCTGCGCGTGACGGTCGAGCATGTCTTCGATGCCGGCTGGCAGAGCTTCCGCAACAGCCGCGTGACGCTCGGCAGCACGGCGGTCGTGCGCCCGGTCGGCACGAGCATCGACATCGTGCTGATCACAAGCCGCACCCAGACCTACGAGCCGGATATCTTGTCCAACCAGGGCGTGGATTTCACGAAGAAGGCCTTCCTGCTGGTCAAGTCGACCAACCATTTCCATGCCGGCTTCGAGCCGGTCTCCTCGAAGATCGTCTATATCGCCGCGCCGACCTCCTACCCGACCGATCCTGCGACGACCGCCTACCGCAAGGCGCGCCTCGACATCTGGCCGCGCGTCGCCGATCCGCTCGGGCTCGATCCGCCGATTTCCGGTTGACGGATGGCGTGAAAGCCTGTGTCGCTTCCTGCAACGCCACAGAGGAGAATCGCCATGGCCGGTCACGACGCCCCCTTCTTCATCGAGGACACGGACGAGAGCGAGATTTCCTCCGACGTCGCCGGCCTCGGCAACCTCCTGATGACGACGCATATCCCGCTCAAGGCCGATGGCTCCATCGAGACAGGCGATATCCGCACGCAGAGCACATGCACGCTGGAAAGCCTGAAGGCCTCGCTGGAAAAGGCCGGCAGCAGCCTTGCCGACGTGATCCACCTGACGATCTACCTCACCGACATGGCCGAGCGCCCGGTCTTCAATGAGGTCTACTGCGCCTATTTCAAGAAGCCCTATCCGGTGCGCTGTGCGGTCGGCGTCAGCGCGCTCGCCGATCCCGGCATGCGCGTCGAGGTGACGGCGATAGCGGTGCGGCGCCGGCCCGCCTGACGGTTTCCTTTGACCCCCATCGCGCGGGCCGCTAGACGGGGCCAGCCGATTTCCGATGGAGGTTCCGATGAGCGATCTTTTCGACGCCGCGCCGCGCACCGGCTCCATGCCGCTTGCCGCCGAACTGCGCCCGGCGACGCTGGACGAGGTCATCGGCCAGGAGAAGATCATCGGCCCCGGCACGATGCTGCGCCGGCGCATTGCCGCCGGCCGGCTCGGCAGCATCATCCTCTACGGGCCGCCGGGCCTCGGCAAGACCTCCATCGCCCGGGCCATCGGCACCATGCTCGGCAAGAATTTCCGCCCGCTGCACGCCGCCCACAACAATGTCGCCGACATCCGCAAGATCGCCGACGAGGCGCGCATGCGCCCGACGCTGCTCTTCGCCGACGAGGTGCACCGCTTCAGCGCCACCCAGCAGGACCATCTCCTCGCCCTCTGCGAGGAGGGCGTCGCCGACTTCATCGGCGCGACGACGGGCAATCCCTACCACACGCTGACGCCCGCGCTGATCTCCCGCTCGACGATCCTGAAGCTGGAGCCGTTGAGCATCGAGGAGATGGAGGAGGTGGTGCGGCGCGGCCTTGCCCATCTTGCGAACCAGGGCATCGAGGTTCAATTGGAGCCGGAGCAGCTTCGCCGCATCGCCGGCCGCTCCGGGGGCGACGCCCGCCGCGCGCTGACCGTGCTGGAGAGCCTTGCGGTGGGCCATGCGCCCGGAGAGCCGGTCGTCGTGACGGAAGCGATGGTCGAGGAGGCCTACGCGGCCGCGCCCGTCAACCACGACCGCACGGGCGATGCGCATTACGACGTCGTCTCGGCCTTCGTGAAATCCATGCGCGGCTCGGACCCCGACGCCACGCTCTACTGGCTCGCCCGGCTCGTCCATGGCGGCGAGGACCCGCGCTACATCGCCCGGCGCATCATGATCCACGCGTCCGAAGACGTCGGCCTTGCCGACAACACCGCGCTCCAGACGGCCGTGGCGGCGCTGCATGCGGTGGAGAAGATCGGCTATCCTGAAGCGCAGATCGTGCTCGCCCATGCCGCGCTCCACGTCGCCCGCGCGCCGAAATCCAATTCCGCCTGCCGCGGCATCTCGCTGGCGCTCGCCCATGTGGCGGCCGAACCGCCTTCCGCCGTGCCGATGCACCTGCGTGACGCCCACTACAAGGGCGCGGCTGCCCTCGGCCATGTCGGCTATGCCTTCCCGCATGACGACACGCGCGGCTGGAGCGAGCAGGCCTATGCGCCCGACGTGCCGCGCGGCGCCTTCTACCAGAGCGATGCCCGGGATGCGGCGACCTTCGAGCGGCGCGCCGACGAGCACTGGGACGAGGTGACGGGACGTTCGACGCCGCGCCGTTTCCGCAAGCGCTAGGCGAGGCCCGCCCGCACGCGGTTGGCGACCGTCCAGGCAAGCAGCACGCAGGCGATGGGCTGGATGTGCCAGGTCCAGGCCGGCAGCGTGCCGAAGGCGGCGACGAGCGCGCCGAGCGCGCCGAAGAGCAGCGCCCGGTCGCTCTTGCCCATCGGCCCCTCGTAGCTGCGCCCCTTGCCGTGCGCGACGCCCAGCACGCCGGCAAATTCCGTCAGTGCCGAGAGGAAGACGACGGCGAAAAGCCACGGCAGCGAGAAGGGCGCAACGAGCGCGAAGGGCGCATAGAGCGCGGCATCGGACACCACGTCGGCAAGCTCGTTGAGATAGCCGCCGAGCGGGCTTTGCTGGCCGTGCTCGCGGGCGAGCATGCCGTCCACGGCGTTGAAGGCCATGCGCAGGAACATCCAGACCGGGACGAGCGCGAAGAGCGCAGGCCGCGGGTCGAGCGCGAGAAGCGCGCCGATCCCCAGCGAGACGACCGCCGCGACGATGGTCACCTGGTTGGCGGTGACGCCGAGCGCGGCGAGCCGCCCGACGAGCGGGCGCAGCAGGGACTGGAAGGAGGATTTCAGCTTGTAGATCGACATGAAGGCGCGGTCCGCACGAGTATTCCCCTGAAAAGAAAGCCCAATCGCACGAAAATCAACTGCAAACATGCCCGCTCAGCCGTATAGGTGGGGATGACATCGACGCAGAGGGAAGACGGCATGATCGAAACGGCGTTCGCGAGCCATGACGGCGTGGAACTCTTCTACCGCCATTGGCCCGCCCGCTCCGGCACGGCGAAGGGCGCTGTCGTGCTCCTGCATCGCGGCCACGAGCATGGCGGCCGGGTGGCCCATATCGTGGAGGAACTGGGGCTCGACGATTTCGATTTCTATGCCTGGGATGCGCGCGGCCACGGCCGTTCGCCGGGCGAAAGGGGCCATTCGCCGTCCTTCGCCCATTCGGTGCGCGACCTCGACTGCTTCGTGAAGCATATCGTCGAAACCGGGGGCTTCCCGATGGAGCGGATCGCCGTCGTCGCCCAGAGCGTCGGCGCCGTGCTGGCCGCGACCTGGGTGCACGACTACGCGCCTTCCATCCGCGCGCTGGTGCTCGCCTCGCCTGCCTTCGACGTGAAGCTCTACGTGCCCTTCGCGAGGGAAGGCATTGCCCTCTGGCAGAAGCTGAAAGGGCCGTTCTTCGTCAATTCCTACGTCAAGGCCCGCTTCCTGACGCACGATCCGGCGCGCATCGCCTCGTTCGAGGCCGATCCGCTGATCACCCGTCCCATCGCCTCCAACATCCTGCTGGAACTCTACGAGGCGGCGGGCCGCGTGGTGGCGGATGCCCGTGCCATCACGGTGCCGACGCAGGTCCTCATCTCCGGCAGCGATTTCGTCGTGCGCCATGCGCCGCAGCATCGCTTCTTCGAAAATCTCGGCAGCACGATCAAGGAGCGCCACATCCTGCCCGGCTTCTACCACGACACGCTCGGCGAGCGGGACCGGGCCACGGCGCTGGAGAAGGTGCGGGCCTTCGTCACGGCGCGTTTCGCCGAACCGCCGGTCGTCGCCGACCTGCGGCAGGCGCATCTTTCCGGCGCGACGCGCGACGAGGCCGACCGGCTGGCAAGCCCGCTGCCGCTTCTTTCTCCCCGAGGGCTCTATTGGGCGCTCACGCGGGCCTCGATCCGGCTGGGCGGCCTTATCTCCAAGGGCATCGCCACCGGCCTTCGCACCGGCTTCGATTCCGGCTCGACGCTGGATTATGTCTATGAAGATGAGGCGCGCGGCCTCGGTCCCGGCGGGCGGCTGGTCGACCGGCAGTTCCTGAGCGCCATCGGCTGGCGCGGCATCCGCCAGCGCAAGGTCCATCTGGAAGAACTGATCGGCAGGGCGCTGGCGCGGCTTGCCGGCGAGGGCAGGCCGCTGCGCGTCCTCGACATCGCCGCCGGCCACGGACGCTACGTGCTCGACGCCGTCGCGGCCTCCGCGGCGAAGCCGGAAAGCATCCGCCTGCAGGATTATTCGCCGATCAATGTCGAGAAGGGCACGGCGCTGATCGCCGCGCGCGGCCTGCAATCCGTCGCGTCCTTCCGCCGCGCCGACGCCTTCGACACGGAAGGGCTGGCGCGGATCGATCCCAAGCCGACGCTCGCCATCGTCTCCGGCCTTTACGAGCTCTTCCCGGACAATGCGCTGATCGAGGCCTCGCTTACGGGTCTTGCGCGGGCGATGGAGTCTGGCGCGCTGCTCGTCTATACCGGCCAGCCCTGGCATCCGCAGCTCGAGATGATCGCCCGGGCGCTGACGTCCCATCGCGGCGGGGCGGCATGGATCATGCGGCGACGCAGCCAGCAGGAGATGGACCAGCTCGTTACCGCCGCCGGCTTCCGCAAGATCGAGCAGCGCATCGACAGATGGGGCATCTTCACCGTGTCGCTGGCCGAGCGCGTCTGAGGCCGGCATGGGGGAGGGCGTCGCACCCGTTCCGGTCCTGTCGCGTCGCGCCGCCGTACGCGCGGCGGCGCTATGGCTCGCCGTCCTCGGGCCGTTCTTCTATCTTACCTACGGCACGTCGAACTGGCTGGCCTCGCTGCGCACGGACGTGCCGAACCTCGCCTTCGGCTGGGAGCGGCACATTCCCTTCATCGCCTGGACGATCGTGCCCTACTGGTCGATCAACGTCTTCTACGCGCTCTCGCTCTTCGTTTGCGACACGCCGGAGGAGGTGGGGCGGCTGGCGCGGCGTTATCTTGTCGCGCAGGTGGTCGCCGTTCTCTGCTTCATCGCCTTTCCGCTGCGGGCGATCTTCGTGCGGCCGGAGACGCACGGCGTGCCGGGCTTCCTGTTCGACGTGCTCGGCGGTTTCGACAAGCCGTTCAACCAGGCGCCCTCGCTGCATATCGCGCTGCTGGTGATCATCTGGGATCACTGGCGCGGGCGGCTGCGCGGCGCCTGGCGGACCGTCTGGCATGTCTGGTGCTTTCTGATCGGCCTTTCCGTGCTGACCACATGGCAGCACCATGCCATCGATATCCCGACCGGCGCGCTGCTCGGCCTCTTCGCCCTCTGGCTGTTTCCGGCCGAAGGCCCCGCGCCGCTGTCCGGCTTTCGCCCGGCCGGGGAGCCGAAGGCCCGGCGGCTTGCCGCCTGCTACGCGGCGGGTGCGGCTATCTTCCTTGCCCTGTCGATAGCGGCCATGCGCATCACCGGCGCCGGCCTTCTCCTGCTCTGGCCGGCGCTTGCGCTGGCCATCGTCGCCTTCGCCTATGCCGGCGGCGGCGCGGACGCGTTCCAGAAACGGCCGGACGGGCGCACCAGCCTTGCAAGCCGCTGGCTGCTGATGCCTTACCGGCTCGGCGTGCGGCTCAACGTCCTCTGGTGGACGCGGCGGCTACCGGCGGCTGCGGAGATCGCGGACGGCGTCTTCCTCGGCCGCCTGCCGAGGAAGGGCGCGCTTTCCCCCTATGCCGCGGCGATCGACATGACGGCGGAACTGCCGGGCGTGGCGCTGCCCGGCCTTGACTGGCACGCCTTTGCCTCGCTCGACCTGCTGCCGGTTCCCGTGGCGCGTCTCCGCGCGGCGGCCGATGCGCTCGATATTGCTCGCTGGCGCGGCCCCGTTCTTGTCTGCTGCGCGCTCGGCTTCCAGCGCAGCGCCCTCGTCGCCGCCTGCTGGCTGGTGCGGTCGGGGCTGGCCGGGAATGCCGCGGCCGCTGTCGAGCAGGTGAGGGCCGCCGGCCGGCCGGTGCACCTTTCCCTCGCCGCCCATGCCCTCATCGAGGAGGCCGCGCGATGACGGATTTGTCGGCAATCGTCGCCCGCCTTCGCCGCCACGGCCTTGCAGGCGGGCTTCTCGCGGTGCTGATCCTCGCCGCCGCGCCGCCGACGGCGGGCGCACACGGCTTTGCCGGGCCGCTCGCCTGGGGGCTGCTACTCGCCTTCTGCCTCCTGCCGCTCGCCCTTTCCGTCCATCTCCTCTTCGACGCCGCGCTCTTCCGTCTCGCCGCCTCGCATGGCACGGAAGCAGCGGGCCTTGCCGCGGTGGACGACGTGCTGGCGCGTATGGGCCTTCGCGAAAAGAGCCCCGCGCCGGCTCCGCTTGCCGCACGCCTTGCCGGCTGCCGGCGGCTCGTGCGGCTGCAATGGGCCTCGCTTGTCATCGCTCTCGGCCTCTATGCCGTGCTGCTGCTCGATGCGGCCGGGGGAGGCGGGGCATGACGACGCTGCTGCAACGGGTTTCCGGCGCGGTTCTGGCGGTCCTGTCGCGCGCTGTCACCGGGGTGCGGCCGATCTGGGCCGGCGCGGCGCCGCGCGGCCGCCAGCGCATCTATTTCGCCAACCATGCGAGCCACGGCGACTTCATCCTCGTCTCGACCTGCCTGCCGCCTGCCGAGCGTGCCCGCACCGCTGCCGTCGCCGGCGCGGACTACTGGAATGCCGGCCCCGTGCGCCGTTTCATCGCGGGCCGGCTGCTGCGCACGGTTCTGGTCGAGCGCAACTGGGTGGAACGCACGGCCGATCCCATGCAGGTCATGCTGGGTGCGCTCGACGCCGGCCAGTCGCTGATCTTCTTTCCGGAGGGCACGCGCAACATGGGCGAGGCGCCGCTGCTGCGCTTCCGCGCGGGCCTCTACAATCTTGCCGCCGCGCGGCCGGACGTCGAGCTCGTGCCCTGCTGGATCGAGAACATGTCGCGCGTCCTGCCGAAGGGCGCGCTGCTGCCCGTGCCGCTGCTCTGCCGCGTCGTCTTCGGCGCGCCGATGGCGCTGGAGGCGGGGGAAGACCGCAAGGCCTTTCTCGAGCGGGCGCGGCAGGCGCTTCTGGCGCTCGCGCCGAAAAGGGATGGAAACGGATGAACGACGACACGACACGCCTCTTCCTCGGCCTTGTCGCCGTGCTTGCGACGGCAAGCCTCGTTGCGGGCGTGCTCTCCTGGCGCGCCGCTAAACCCCTGCCGTCGACGCTGGAAAACCTCAATGCGCGCATCAAGGCCTGGTGGATCATGGTGGCGGGCATCAGCGTCGCCTTCCTCTTCGGCAAGGGCGGCGTGGTCCTGCTCTTCGCCTTCGTCTCCTTCGCGGCGCTGCGTGAATATGTGACGCTCACCAACACGCGCCGCGCCGACCGCTGGACGCTGCTCGGCATGTTCCTCGTCGTCATCCCGGTGCAGTATTATCTCATCTGGATCGACTGGTACGGGCTCTATTCCATCTTCGTGCCCGTCTACTGCTTCCTGGCCATGCCGGCGCTCACGGCGATCCGGGGCGACACCTCCCGGTTTCTCGAGCGGGTGAGCGAGCAGCAATGGGGCATCATGCTCTCGGTCTATTGCATCAGCCATGTGCCGGCGCTGGTGACGCTGCCGATTCCCGGCAACGAGGGCCGGGGCCTGCTGCTCATCGCCTTCCTCATCGCGACGGTGCAGGGCAGCGACGTGCTGCAATATATCTTCGGCAAGCTCTTCGGCCGCCACAAGGTCGCGCCGACCGTCTCGCCGTCGAAGACCTGGGAGGGGCTGATCGGCGGCCTTGCCAGCGCCTCGCTGCTCGGCGCGGGGCTCTGGTGGCTGACGCCCTTCTCGCCGCTGGAGGCCGGCACGCTCGCCGCGCTCGCCTCCGTCATGGGCTTCTTCGGCGGCCTCGTCGCCTCCGCCATCAAGCGCGATCGCGGCGTCAAGGACTGGGGGCACATGATCGAGGGCCATGGCGGCATGCTCGACAGGGCCGATAGCCTCGTCTTCGCCGCGCCGGTCTTCTTCCACATCGTGCGCTATGCCTGGACGTGATCTTCACGGATTTGCGCCTGCGCGCGTTGCACTCCGCCGGCCTTTCGGGCATTGATGCCGCGCTGCCGCCATCCGGCAAAACCGTTCCCAGAAGGAGGATCCCATGATCAAGCGTATCGAACCCGGCAAGCGCTTCTGCAAGGCCGTCGTCGTCAACGGCATCGTCACCACCGCGGGCGTCACGGGCGAAGGCGCCGACGCCACGGCGCAGACCCGCGACATCCTCAACCAGATCGATGGCCTGCTTGCCAAAGCCGGCACGTCCAAGGCCAAGCTCCTCAGCGCCAACATCTGGCTGCGCGACATCGCCCATTTCGCCCAGATGAACGACGTGTGGGACAAATGGGTCGACCCGGACAACCTGCCGGTACGCGCCACCGTCGAAGCCCGCCTCGCAACGCCCGAGCTCCTCGTGGAGATCCAGGTGACCGCGCTCGCCTGAGCGGGTCCACGCACGGGCCGGGACTGCAACCCTTTCTCCGTCATCCTCGGGCTTGACCGACCATGACGACGGAAAGGGGTGTGGCCCGGCTTTTTCGTCAGAGCGTCTTCAGCACATCGGCGAGGCCGTCGACCAGCATGTCGGCGTTCTCGCGCGAGAAGACGAGCGGCGGGCGGATTTTCAGGACGTTCGCCCGCGGGCCGGAGGCGCTGATGAGAATGCGCCGTTCGCGCAGGCCGTTGACGATGCGCGTCGTCAGCGTCGCGTCCGGCGATTTTGCCGCCGGGTCGGCGACGATCTCGACGCCGACGAAGAGGCCGGAGCCGCGCACGTCGCCGATGGCGTGATAGCGGTCGGTAAGGCTTTCGAGCCCCTCCCTGAGGTAGCGGCCGACCTCAAGCGCATTTTCCTGCAGGCCTTCCTCGCGGATCGTGTCCAGCACCGCCTTGCCGGCGGCAGCGGCGACGGGGTTCCCGCCGAAGGTGTTGAAATAGCGGGCGCGCGGGCCGAATTCGGCGACGACTTCCGGCCGCAGCACGATGCCGGCCATGGGATAGCCGTTGCCCATCGGCTTGCCGATCGTCACCATGTCAGGCTGGACGCCGTGGCGCTCGAAACCCCACATCGCTTCGCCCGTGCGCCCGAAGCCGGGCTGCACCTCATCGGCGACGAAGAGGCCGCCGGCCGCATGGATGGCGTCTACCGCGGGCTTGAGGAAGCCTTTCGGGCCGGCGAAGATGCCGTCGCTCGAAAAGATCGTGTCGGTGATCAGCATGGCCGGCTTGATGCCGTGACGCTTGAGGTCGTCGATGGCCGCCTGAACGTCGCGGCCGAATTTCTCCATCATCACGTCCGGCGCGTGGCGGTAGCTGTCGGGCGCCGGCACGGTGCGCACATGCGGGCCGAGCGTCACGGCTTCGCCGAGCGAGGGGGAGAACTCGGCGACGGCGCTCGTCAGGCCGTGATAGGCAAGGTCCGTGGCGATGATGCCGGTGCCGCCCGTCACGAAGCGGGCGATGCGCACGGCAAGGTCGTTCGCCTCGCTCCCCGTGCAGGTGAACATCGCCTGGCTGAGGGTTTCGGGGAAGGTCGCCGTCAGCGCCTCGGCATAGTCGACGATGCCCTCGTGCAGGTAGCGCGTGTGGGTGTTGAGCACGGCGGTCTGCGCGTTGATGGCCTCCACCACGCGCGGGTGGCAATGGCCGAGCGAGGCGACGTTGTTGTAGGCGTCGAGATATTTTTCGCCCGCAGCGTCGTAGAGGAACACGCCTTCGCCGCGCACGAGGTGCAGCGGTTTTTCGTAGAACAGGCGGTAGGCGGGGCCGAGCACCTTTTCCCGGCGGGCGATGAGCGCCCGGTCGGCGTCGCTCAGCCGCTCGAAATCCTCGCGTGAAAATGCATTCACCATCGACATGATCAGGCCTCGGAAAGGTTGGGCACGAGCCGTTTCAGCCCGGCCGGAGTGAGATCGGATATGTTCTGCAAGCCGTGCCAGGAGGTGGCGTGGTTGCGCATGATGTAGTCGCGGTTTTCCGGAAACAGCGCGGAACGCCATTCGGCGATGACGACCGACATGGTGAGCCGGGCGCGCAGGAGAAGCGGCAGGACCGCGATCTCCTCCGGCGCCAGCGGGCGGGCCGACAGGAAGCCTTCGAGGAAGGCGCTGGCGCGGGCCGCCCAGTCGTCCGTCGCCAGATGGTAGGACAGGCCGACGGCAAGGTCGTTGACGAGCGGTGCGTGCACCATGTCGCCGAAGTCGATGATGCCGACCACTTTGCTCGGCTCGGCCGGATCGAGCAGGATGTTGTGCGGGTTGAAGTCGTTGTGGATGATCTGCCGGCGCGGCAGGGCGGCAAGGGCGGGCAGGGCGCGCTCGAATTCGGCAAGCACGGCGCCGGTCGCCGCCTGACGCTCCGGCGCGACGTGGCCGGCGACGGCGACGAGGTCGAGCGTGTGGGAGATGTCCCACATCAGCTTTCCGGCCGGCGGGCGGCCGTCATAGCCTTCGAGGCCGAGCCCGAGCTCGGCGAGCGCCCGGCCGACATTGCGGCTCTGCTTTTCGCCCGGCTGCGTGCGGTATTGCAATTCGCCGGGCAGGAAGGTGAGGAGCCGCATGATGCGCGGGCCGTCGGCGGTGGCGAGCGTGTGGCTCGGCGCGCCGGCACGTGTCGGCACGAGGCGCGGCACGGGCACGGCGGGCGCGGCCGCTTCGAGGTGCAGCAGCGCGCCGTCCTGGAATTGCAGCGCCGCCGGGTCCTCGGCGGGATTGGCGATCTTGAGCACGAAGGGCGTGCCGTCTTCCCGTGTGAAAAGGAAGGTCTCGTCCCGTTCACTGGACAGGCGCTTGACGGTGCCGTCGTGCCCATAGACCGCGGCCACGGCGGCGCGCGCGTCGTCGAGCGTCGTCGGGTTCCACGTCGCGGACATGGAATCGGCCGCGCGGACGGCGGGCGGTGAGTGTGTCATGCTGGCTCCCATGCGCAGGCCGCATCGCCTTTGAACTGCTGCCCGCGAGGGGTCGAAAACGGCCCGCAGACTTGAAACCCGTCAAAAAAGATGCATCAAGTATCGTGTTACTCGATTTTGCGGACCAGTTCCATGCCCGAATTCACGACACTGGACCATGCGAGCCTCAACGGTGCCGTCTACGGCGCGCTGTGCGATGCGCTGATCGAGGGGCGTTTCCAGCCGGGCGACCGGCTGAAGATCCGCGACCTTGCCGAGCAGTTCGGCACCTCCGTCACGCCGATCCGCGACGCGATCCTGCGCCTTGCCAACGACGAGGCGATCACCTTCCGCTCGCCGCGCGACATCCGCATCCCCGGCCTCAGCGAGAGCCGCTACATGGAAATCCGCGCGATCCGCATCCGGCTGGAAGGCCTTGCCGCGGAAACGGCGGCGCAGGTGGCGACGAGCGCGGATATCGAGGCGCTGGAGCGCATTCTGCGGGAAAACGAGGCGGCAATCGCCGCCGGCGACCGGCTGAAGGGCACGCAGCTCAACCAGGCCTTCCACTTCATGCTGCCGCAGATCGCCGGGCTTCCGGTGCTCAACGGCATCCTGCGCCGGCTCTGGCTGCAGATGGGGCCGCACATTTCCGACGCCTATATCCCGGGCGGGCGGGCAATGATCGACCACCACTATCCGGTCGTCGAGGCGCTGAAGCGGCACGATCCGGCCGCCGCCTCCATGGCGATCGTCGACGACATCCTGCTCGGTGGAAAGCCGATCCTCGAACGCATCGAGCGTGGCGAGGAGCGCATCGCGCGCCGGGCCTAGGCTTTTGCGGCGGGAGGCTTGCAATTCGCCGGCCGCTCATTACGATGTATCAAGCATCAAGGAGATCGCCCCGCATGACCGAAGAACGTCGCTACATGTTGCTGACGGGGGCGAGCCGCGGCATCGGCCATGCCACGGTCAAGCTCTTCCAGTCGAAGGGCTGGCGCATCTTCACCGTCTCGCGCCAGGCGTTCTCCGAGGAATGCGCCTGGCCCTCGGCGCGCGAAAGCCACATCCAGGCCGACCTCGCCGACCTTTCGCAGATCGACCGCCTTGCCGCGACGGTGCGCGAGCGCCTGCCGAACGGCCGGCTGCACGCGCTCGTCAACAATGCCGGCATCTCGCCGAAGGGGCCGGACCGCGGCCGGCTCGGCGTGCTCGATACGGACGCCGCCGCCTGGACGCAGGTGCTCAACGTCAACCTCGTCTCCACGGCGCTGATCGCCCGGGCCCTGATGCCGGAACTGGAGGCCGCGAAGGGCTCGATCGTCAACGTCACCTCGATTGCCGGCTCGCGCGTGCATCCCTTTGCGGGCGTCGCCTATGCCGCGTCCAAGGCGGCGCTGGCGGCTTTGACGCGCGAGATGGCGCATGAATTCGGCCGCCGCGGCGTGCGCGCCAATGCCATCGCGCCGGGCGAGATCGAGACCTCGATCCTTTCGCCGGGCACCGACGCGCTGGTGGCGGCGGAAGTGCCGATGGGCCGGCTCGGCGAGCCGCGCGAAGTGGCCGAGACCATCCATTTCCTCTGCACCGAACAGTCGTCCTACATCAACGGCGCGGAAATCCACATCAACGGAGGACAGCACGTCTGATACGGCCGGCACGGAAAATTCCGTTGACCGCAAATGACCGGAGTGCATCAATCGGCCGACGGCCCAGGGGAAAGGGCAGGCGGCAGCCGCAGCGTCGACACGCCAAAGGCGGGGACGGCGGCAGCATATCGTCATCGGAGCCGGATGGCCGGTTCCATCCAAACGAAAAAGGGGAGTGCAATGAAGACAATCTTGAAATCCGGGATCCTCGCTGCCGCCGCGCTCGCGCTTTCGGCAAGCCTTGCGGCGCCGTCCTTCGCGCGGGACCTCACCGTCGTCTCCTGGGGCGGCAACTATCAGGACGCGCAGCGCGAGATCTATTTCAAGCCGTTCGCGGAAAAGACCGGCAAGCCCGTACTGGACGAGGCCTGGGACGGCGGCATCGGCGTCATCCAGTCCAAGGTGAAGGCCGGCGCGCCGAACTGGGATGCCGTGCAGGTCGAATCCGAGGAACTGGCGCTGGGCTGTGCCGATGGCCTCTACGAGAAGATCGACTGGGACAAGATGGGCGGCAAGGACCGCTTCCTCGACAGCGCGGTCAACGACTGCGGCGTCGGCGCCATCGTCTGGTCGACGGCCATCGCCTATGACGGCGACAAGCTGAAGGAAGGCCCGACCTCCTGGGCGGACTTCTGGAACGTGGAGAAGTTCCCCGGCAAGCGCTCGCTGCGCAAGGGCCCGAAATACACGCTCGAATTCGCCCTGCTCGCCGACGGCGTGCCGAAGGACGAGATCTACGACGTGCTCGGCACGGAAGAGGGCGTCGCCCGCGCCTTCAAGAAGCTCGACGAACTGAAGCCGAACATCGTCTGGTGGGAATCGGGCGCCCAGCCGCTGCAGTTCCTCGCCTCCGGCGAAGTCGCCATGACCTCGGCCTATAACGGCCGCATCACCGGCATCAACCGCACGGAAGGCAAGAACTTCAAGGTCGTCTGGCCGGGCAGCATCTATGCCGTGGATAGCTGGGTCGTGCTGAAGGACGCCGAGAACAAGGACGCCGCGCAGGATTTCATCGCCTTTGCGAGCGAGCCGGACAACCAGGCCAAGCTGCCGGAATTCGTCGCCTACGGCCTGCCGGTCAAGGAAGCCGCCGCCAAGGTGCCGGAAAAGTTCGCCAAGGACCTGCCGACCGATCCCGCCAACATGACGGACGCGATCTCCCTCGATGTCGATTTCTGGATCGACAACGCGGAAACGCTGACGCAGCGCTTCAACGCCTGGCTGGCGCAGTAAAAGGCCTCCCGATCCGGGGGTGGGCGTGCTCCGCCCCCGGTCGCGGGTAAGCCTGCCCCCTCCGTCGTCATCCTCGGGCTTGACCCGAGGATCCACAAACGCCGTGCGGAGGCATGGATCCTCGGGTCAAGCCCGAGGATGACGAAAGTGAGGTTTGCGTTCGCCGGCGCGCGAGCTTCCGGCAGCCAGCAGAAGTCATGGAGTATCCCTTGGCCGAATTCATCCGGTTTGACCGCATCACAAAGTTCTACGGCTCGCTCTGCGTGGTGGAGAATCTCGACCTTGGCATCGGCAAGGGCGAGTTCGTCAGCCTGCTCGGCCCATCCGGCTCGGGCAAGACGACGCTCCTCATGATGCTCGCGGGTTTCGAGCAGCCGACCTCCGGCGCCATCCTTCTCGACGGGGCGGCGATCAATGCGGTGCCGACCCACAAGCGCGACATGGGCGTCGTCTTCCAGAGCTATGCCCTCTTCCCGCATATGACAGTGGGCGAGAACGTCGCCTTTCCGCTGCAGATGCGCGGGCTCGGCAAGGCCGAGATTGCCGGGCGCGTCAAGCGGGCCCTCGACATGGTGCAGCTTTCCGCGCTTTCCGAGCGCCGCCCCTCGCAGCTTTCCGGCGGCCAGCAGCAGCGCGTGGCGCTTGCCCGCGCGCTCGTCTTCGAGCCGCGCGTGGTGCTGATGGACGAGCCGCTCGGCGCGCTCGACAAGCAGCTTCGCGAGCAGATGCAGCTCGATATCCGCGACCTTCACCGCCGCCTCGGCCTTACCATCGTCTTCGTCACGCACGACCAGTCCGAGGCGTTGACCATGTCCGACCGGGTCGCCGTCTTCAACAAGGGCAGGATCGAGCAGATCGGTACGCCGCGCCAGGTCTACGACGAGCCGGCGACACGCTTCGTCGCCGAGTTCATCGGCGAGACCAACCTCGTCGAAGGTGTCGTCGAGGCGGTCGAGGGGGCGGAGGCGACGGTGCGCCTTTCCTCCGGCGCGCGCATCGTCTCGGCCGTTTCCGCGCCCGTCGCCTCGGGCCAGCCGGTCTATCTCTCCATCCGGCCGGAGCGGGTCGATCTCAGCGAGACGCGCGGCGAGGCGCGCAACGTGCTCGAAACGGAGGTCGCCGATTTCGTCTACCAGGGCGATCACCTGCGCGTGCAGCTCCAGAACGACGCCCATCCGCTGATCGCCAAGCTCGGCCGCCGCTCGCGGGAGTTCCCGCCGGGCACCAAGGTCTATGCCGCCTTCTCGGCCGGCGATTGTCGGGTCATCGCGCCATGACGGCGGCCGCGCCCAGGACCGTCCGGTCGCTGCTCCTGCTTGCGCCGCTCCTCGTCTTCCTGCTCGCCTTCTTCGTCTGGCCGCTGTTCAGCATGATGTCGCAGTCGGTGTCCGACACGGCCGTGCTGCGCCTCCTGCCGCGCAGCGCCGAGGTGCTGGCCGGCTGGGACCGCACTTCGCCGCCGACCCTGCCCATGCAGCAGGCGCTGATGGAGGATCTTCGGGCCGTCGACGACGACCAGGCGCTCGGCGACATGGTGCGCCGCCTCAACTCGGCCCGCTCGGGCTTCCGCACGCTGATGGGCAAGACGACGAGCGCGCTCGGCGATACCGACAATCCGCCCGCCGACCTCGTTTCCATCGACAAGCGCTGGGAGAAGCCCGAATTCTGGCTCGCCATCGCCGATGCGCTCTCGCCGCTCACAGACCGCAACCTGCTCGCCGCCCTCGACCTCGGCCGCAATGCCGCCGGCGAGATCGAGCACCTGCCGGCCGACCAGTCCGTCAACAGCGTCATCCTCGTGCGCACCTTCTGGATCGCCGCGCTCGTGACGTTCTTCTGCGCGGCGATCGGCTATCCCTATGCCATCATCGCCGCCTCGCTGTCCGGCTGGAAGCGCGACCTGATGCTCGCCGCCGTGCTGCTGCCGCTGTGGACCTCGCTTCTGGTGCGCACGGCCGCCTGGTTCATCCTCCTGCAGGAACAGGGGCTCATCAACGACCTCCTGCGCTGGCTCCACCTCATCGACGCGCCGCTGCCGCTGATCTTCAACCGCACCGGCGTCATCATCGCCATGACCCATGTGCTGCTGCCCTTCATGGTGCTGCCGATCTATTCCGTGCTGATCACCATTCCGAAGAACCTGATGCCGGCGGCCGCCTCGCTCGGCGCGCCGCCGCTGCGGGCCTTCCTGCGCGTGCTGCTGCCGCTCAGCCTGCGCGGCGTCGCCTCGGGCGGTCTTCTCGTCTTCATCTCGGCCATCGGCTACTACATCACGCCGGCGCTGATCGGCGGGCCGGGCGACCAGATGATCTCCTCCATCATCGCCTTCTACGCCACGGGCTCGGCGAACTGGGGCATGGCCGGTGCGCTCGGCGTCGTGCTGCTGGTCGCGACGCTCCTCCTCTATAGCGTCTATGCGCGGCTTTCGGCCGACGAGCCGGGGAGGCGCTGACCATGCCGATGAAGCTCGCCAAGACCGCCTTCGCCACGCTGACGATCCTCTTCCTCGTCGCCCCGCTCATCGCCATCCTGCCGCTCGCCTTCACCTCGAGCGTCATTCTCACCTATCCGGTGCCCTCCTGGTCGATGCGCTGGTTCCACGAGCTCTTCTTCGCCGATGCCTGGCGGCGGGCGATCGTCAACAGCCTGATCGTCGGCACGGGCACGACGGTGCTCGCCACCGCGCTCGGCACGGCCGCCTCGCTCGGCCTTCGCAACCGGGTCGTCCTTTTCCGCGGCGCGGTGCGCACGCTCTTCCTTCTGCCGATGGTGGTGCCGGCCGTGGTGCTCGGCGTCGGCATGCAGGTGCTTCTGGCGCGCTTCGGCCTCACCAACAGCTATATGGGCGTCATCATCGCCCATGCGGTCGTCGCCGTGCCCTTCGTGGTGGTCAGCGTCACCGGGGCGCTTGCCGGCATCGACGAGCGCGTGGAGCTTGCCGCCGAGAGCCTCGGTGCAGCGCCCGCGACCGTCTTCCGCCGCGTGACCCTGCCGCTCGCCATGCCGGGCGTTCTCTCCGGCGCCGTGCTCGCCTTCGCCACCTCGCTCGACGAGGTGGTGCTGACGCTCTTCGTCGCCGGTCCCAACCAGCGCACGCTGGCGCGGCAGATGTTCTCCTCGATCCGCGAGAACATCAGCCCGGCGATTGCCGCTGCCGCCTTCCTCTTCATCGCCGCAACGCTGCTCATCGGCCTTGCCGTCGTCCTGTCGCGCTCGGTGCTGGCCAAGCGCCGTTAGCCTTTCAGGGCATCGGCCAGCACGCGGTAGATGCGCGGATCCTGCATGTGCGCGACGTTGAAGCGCATGAAGCTGGCCGCTCCCTGCGAGACGCTGAAGACATTGCCGGGTGCGAAGACGACGCCGCCGGCGAGGGCCGCCTGCGCGACTTCGCCGGAATCCCGCCCCTCCGGCAGCCGGCACCAGAGGTTGAAGCCGCCCCGCGGCATCAGCCAGGGCTCGATGCCGAGCCGCGAAAGCCGGTCCGCCGTCTCCCGGCGCAGGCGCACCAGCTTGCGGCGCAGTTCCTCCATGTGCTTGCGATAGCCGCCGCCCGCCAGCATGTGCGCGACGATCTCGCTGGAGATCGGGCTCGGCCCGCCGAAATTCGTGGCGATCTGTAAATCCACCAGCGCCTCGATCCAGTCCGGCCGTGCGGCGATGTAGCCGCAGCGCGCGGAGGCGGAAAGCGTCTTGGAGAAGCTGCCGATGCGGATGACGCGCTCCAGCCCGTCGAGAGCGGCAAGGCGCGTCGAGGGTTCGGGCTCGAAATCGGCGAAGATGTCGTCCTCGACGATGATGGTTTCACCGGTCGCTGCCGCGTTGAGGATGCGATGCGCCACCTGCGGGGCGAGCGTCGCGCCCGTCGGGTTGTGGATCGCCGAATTGGTGATGTAGAGGCGAGGGCGCTCGGCGGCAAGCACCGCCTCGAAGGCCGCGACATCCGGCCCTGACGGCGTATGGGGTACGCCGACCACCCGTGCCTGATGTGCTTTCAGGAGTGCCTGGAAGTTGAAATAGCAGGGGTCGTCCACCAGCACCGTGTCGCCCGGCCGCAGCAGGAGGCGACAGACGAGGTCGAGCGCCTGCGTGCCCGTGCTGGAGAGCATCAGGTGGTCCGGCCCTGCGGCGATGCCTTCTTCCGCCAGCCGGCCGAGCAGCAGCCGGCGCAGGGCCGGCGAGCCGCGCGTGCTGCCGTAGTAGGCAAGCAGGTCGCCGTCGCTGCGCGCGAGGCCGCGGATCGCCCGGCGCAGCGCATCGTTCGGCATCCAGTCCGCCGGCAGCCAGCCGCAGCCGGGTTTCAGCACCGCCGCATCGGCATCGAGCGACTGGCGCGAGACCCAGAACGGATCGACCGCGCGCGCCTTCGGCGTTTCGGCCTCCGCCAGACGCAAGGGCGCGGGCGCTGCGCTGGCGACGTAGAAGCCGGAACCCCGCTGCGCGCGGATCAACCCTTCGGCGGCGAGCCGGTCATAGGCTTCGACGACGGTTGAGGGCGACACCTTCATCGCCGCCGCGAAACGGCGGATCGACGGCAGCCGGTCGCCGGCCGCCAGCGCCCGGCCGGCGATGCGTTCGCGGATGGCGGCCATGACCTCGGTCGTCCGGCCTCTCACAGCAGTCTCCAGCATGGCGCGCCTCGTGTATGGGAATTCGAACCAGTACAGTTTTGCAAAATTGTATGGATTTGTTCCTGTCTTGGCCAGCCCTTCGCGCGTAGCGGGAGTAAGGAAAGCGAGGAAACATGAAAACATCCATGGACGGTTGGGGCAGCGGGCTTGCCGGTGTCGTCATCTTCAGCGGCTCTCTGCCGGCGACGCGCGTGGCGGTCACGGATTTCTCGCCGCTGTTTCTCACCTCCGCCCGGGCGGTGATCGCCGCGCTGCTGGGTGCGGCGCTGCTTCTTGCGCTGCGGCAGGAGAAGCCGTCGCGCGGCGATCTCCTCTCGCTCGTCATCGTTGCGCTCGGCGTCGTCGTCGGCTTCCGCTCCTGACGGCCTTCGCCCTGCAATATGTCACGGCGGCGCATTCCATCGTCTTCATCGGCCTCTTGCCGCTCGCCACCGCCGTTTTCGGCGTCCTTCGCGGCGGGGAGCGGCCGAAGCCGATGTTCTGGCTGTTCTCCTGCCTCGGCAGTGCGACGGTCGCCGGTTTCGCGCTGAGTGCCGGCGGCGAGATTTCCGTTGCCGGCGACCTCCTGATGATCGCGGCCGTCCTTGCCTGCGGGCTCGGCTATGCGGAAGGCGCGAAGCTCTCGCGCCGTCTCGGCGGCTGGCAGGTCATCTCTTGGGCGCTCGTCCTCTCCCTGCCGCTGATGGCGGTGATCGCGCTCGCTTCGCTGCCGGGAACCTGGCAGGGCATTGCCGGCAGCGCATGGGCTGGGCTCGCCTATGTCTCGGTCTTCAGCATGCTGGTGGGGTTCGTCTTCTGGTATCGCGGCCTTGCGCTCGGCGGCATCGCGGCGGTCGGCCAGCTGCAACTGCTCCAGCCCTTCTTCGGCCTGCTTCTGGCCGCCGGCCTGCTGCACGAGAAGGTCAGTCCGCTGATGGTGGCGACGACACTCGCCGTCGTCGCCTGTGTCGCCGGCGTACGAAAGTTCGCCCGCTAGGCAAGGCGCCGGGGTGGCGCCTTGCCGGACCGGCGTCAGCCGATCGCCATCAGGCTGGCGTTGCCGCCGGCGGCGGCCGTGTTGATCGAGGTCGAGACCTCTTCCAGCAGCCAGTTGAGGCAATAGGCTTCCGGATCGCTCGCCAGCTCCTCGCTCGATGCTGCCTGAACCAGCACGAGTGGGCCGGAAAGCGCCGCGATCTTGCGGGTGGCGTTGCGCACGTCCTGTGCATTGCCCTCGACCAGCGCGCCGGCGAAGGGGCCGCTCTTCTCCCAGTCCGCCGACCAGGACAGGCGGGCCGCGACAGAGGCCGGCAGGTCCGAAAGCGCCGGCTTCAGGGACGCGACGTCGTCGATGGCGACCGCATTGCCCGTCGCGAGCGCGGCGGCGACCTGCCGCAGCAGGCCCTCTTCCGTCTTCGGAACGAGCAGCACGCGGCCGCGCGGATGCAGCGCATAGAGGTTGCGTTCGCCGACCGGGCCCGGCAGCTCGCGTTCGAGGCCGAGCGCCGAGCGGTTGGCGAAGCTGCGCGCCGTCTCGCCTTCCGCCGCCTTGCCCTTGCGGTCGAGCCAGGTGATGAAGTCGCGCAGCGCCGGATCGGTATGCACCGAATCCTGCTGCGGCGGCACGGGGGCCTTCTGCACGAGGCGGCCGATATAGAGCGGGCCGCCCGCCTTGGGGCCGGTGCCGGAAAGGCCGCGTCCGCCGAAGGGCTGCACGCCGACGACCGCGCCGATGATGTTGCGGTTGACGTAGACGTTGCCGACCTTGATGCGGCTGACGACATGCGCGATCGTCTCGTCGAGGCGCGTGTGCAGGCCGAAGGTGAGGCCGTAGCCCGAGGCGTTGATGTCGTCGATCAGCTTGTCGAGATCGGCGCGGCGGAAGCGGATGACGTGCAGCACGGGGCCGAAGACCTCGCGCTTCAGGTCGGAAAGCGTCTTCAGCTCGATGATGGTCGGCGCAACGAAGGTGCCGTGCTCCGTGCCGGCCGGCAGCGGCAGTTGCTCGACCGTGTTGCCGAGGCCGCGCATGCGTTCGATATGCTTGTCGATGCCGTCGCGCGCCTCCGCCGTGATGACGGGGCCGATATCGACGTTGAGGCTGTCCGTGCAGCCGAGCGACAGTTCCTTCAGCGCACCCTTCAGCATGGCGAGCGTGCGGTCGGCGACGTCGTCCTGCAGGCACAGCACGCGCAGCGCCGAGCAGCGCTGGCCGGCGCTGTCGAAGGCCGAAGCGATGACGTCGCCGACGACCTGCTCGGCGAGCGCCGAGGAATCGACGATCATGGCGTTCTGCCCGCCCGTCTCGGCGATCAGCGGGATCGGCTTGCCGCCGGCCGAAAGCCGTTCGGCAAGCTGCGCCTGGATGAGGCGGGCGACTTCCGTCGAGCCGGTGAACATGACGCCGGCCGTCTTCGACGCGCCGACGAGGGCGGCGCCGACGCGGCCCGCGCCGGGCACGAACTGCAGCGCGCCGACCGGAACGCCGGCCTCGTGCAGGATTTTCACGCTCTCATGGGCGATGATCGGCGTCTCCTCGGCGGGCTTGGCCAGCACGCTGTTGCCGGCGACGAGGGCGGCGGCGACCTGTCCGGTGAAGATGGCGAGCGGGAAGTTCCACGGGCTGATGCAGACGATGGGCCCGAGCGGCAGGTGCGCCGGGCCGAGCGTGCGGCGGGCCTGTTCGGCGTAATAACGCAGGAAGTCGACCGCCTCGCGCACCTCGCCGATGGCATTGGCCGCCGACTTGCCGGCCTCGCGCATGATGATGCCCATCAGCGCTTCGATGCGGCCTTCCATGATGTCCGCTGCCCGGTCGAGGCTGGCGGCGCGCTCGGCGGGTGCGGTCGCGGCCCAGGCAGCGCCGTGTTCGGCGGCCATGGCGACGATGCGCTCGCCATCCTCGGCGCGGATCTCGGTGACGCGGCCGACGACGTCGCGATGGTCGGCCGGGTTCAGCACGTCGCTCGTCTCGCCCTCGGCCGTGCCGTCGGCCAGAAGCGGCGCGGCATGCCATTCACGGGCGGCGGTGCCGGCAAGCTCGGTCGAAAGGCCGGCAAGCGTCACCTCGTTGGAGAGGTCGAGGCCCCTGGAATTCTTGCGGGCCTTGCCGAAGAGGTCGTCCGGCAGGGCGATCTGGTCGTGCTGCGCGCCGACGACGGGCATGGCGGCGACGATGTCGACCGGATCGGCGATCAGCGATTCCACCGAGACCTTCGGGTCGGAAATACGGTTGACGAAGGAGGAGTTGGCGCCGTTTTCCAGAAGGCGGCGGACGAGGTAGGCCAGCAGCGTCTCATGCGTGCCGACGGGGGCGTAGATGCGGCAGGGCCGGTCGAGCTTGTCCTTGCCGACCACCTCGTCGTAGAGCGGCTCGCCCATGCCGTGCAGGCACTGGAACTCGTACTTGCCGACGGTGAAGTCGGGACCTGCGAGCTGGTAGATCGTGGCAAGGCTCTGCGCGTTGTGCGTGGCGAACTGCGGGAAGACGGCATCCGTCGCGGCGAGCAGCTTGCGCGCGCAGGCGACATAGGCGACGTCCGTGTAGATTTTCCGGGTGTAGACCGGAAAGCCGTCGAGACCGTCGAGCTGGGCGCGCTTGATCTCGGCGTCCCAATAGGCGCCCTTGACGAGGCGCACCATCATGCGCCGGCCGGCGCGGCGGGCAAGGTCGATGATGTAGTCGAGCACGAAGGGGCAGCGCTTGCCATAGGCCTGCACGACGAAGCCGAGGCCGTTCCAGCCCTTGAGGTCCTCGTCGAGGGCGAGGCTTTCGAGGAGGTCCAGCGAAAGCTCCAGCCGGTCGGCTTCCTCGGCGTCGATGTTGAGACCGATGTCGTACCCCTTGGCGATGGCGGCGAGCGCCTTCACCTTCGGGAGAAGCTCGGTCATGACGCGTTCGGCCTGCGCGCGGACATAGCGCGGATGCAATGCCGAGAGCTTGATGGAAATGCCGGGGCCTTCATAGATGCCGCGCCTGGCCGAGGCCTTGCCGATGGCGTGGATGGCGGCCTCGTAGTCGCGGTAGTAGCGCTCGGCGTCGGCGGCCGTCGTCGCGGCCTCGCCCAGCATGTCGTAGGAATAGCGGAAACCGCGGGCCTCAAGGGGTTTGGAGCGCTTCAACGCCTCGTCGATCGTCTCGCCGGTGACGAACTGTTCTCCCATCATGCGCATCGCCATGTCGACGCCGCGGCGGATGACCGGCTCGCCGGCCCGCGCGATGAGGCGCGTCAATGCGGCGGAAAGGCCGCGGTCGTTGACCGTCGAGGTGAGCTTGCCGGTGACGACGAGGCCCCAGGTGGCCGCGTTGACGAACATCGACTTGCCGCCGCCGATATGGGAGGTCCAGTCGCCCTCGGCGATCTTGTCGCGGATCAGCGCATCGCGCGTATCGGTGTCGGGAATGCGCAGCAGGGCTTCGGCAAGGCACATCAGCGCCACGCCTTCCTGGCTCGACAGAGAATATTCCTGCACCAGGCCCTCGACGCCCGTGCCCTTGTGCTTGGCGCGCAGCGCCTCGATCAGCGTGCGGGCGGTGCTGCGGATGTCGTAGCGCTCGCGCTCGGAAACGCGCGCGGCGGCGACGAGCGGCGGCAGGCATTCCGTCTCGGGGCGGCGGTAGGCGGCGGTGATCGCCTGTCGCAGGTCCGTCTGCGGGCGGATCGGCGGGGCGAAATGCGAGAAGGGGGCGGCGGTGTCGGCGGGCTTGTGCATCGGAGGACCTATGAGAAGCGGTTTGGTGTCGTGAAGGTCAGCGGATGAAGGCGACGGCAGGCGCGTTCCGCCTTGGGATGCCGCGGCGGAACAGGTCCGGCGCCATGCTAGCATCGAAGCGGTCGTCTTGCATCCGTCTCCCCCGGTCTCGTCGGAACGCGGCAGGACTTCGTTCCGGGAAAGCCGGTGCGGACAATATCACGCGGCCGAAAAGCATATGGACTTCGTATCATTATGATTTAGGCTATATGGGTCTATTTTTAGCCATGCGGAGGTCGATTTGCCTGATATTTCCCAGATTGAAAGTTCATTGGACGCCTTCGACCGGAAGATACTCGAGGAGCTGGCGGAAAACGGCCGGATCCCGGTGGCCGAGCTGGCGGAGAAGGTCGGCCTTTCCAAGACGCCGTGCCAGAACCGCTTCAAGCGGCTGATCGCCGACGGCTTCATCCAGGGCTTCAAGGCGATCCTCGATCCGTCGAAGATGAACCTAGACCACATCGCCTTTGCCGAGGTGAAGCTGACCCACACGCACGAGGCGGCGCTGACCGGCTTCAACGCGGCGGTGAAGAAGATCAAGGAGGTGGAGGAGTGCCACATGATCGCCGGCCGCTTCGACTATCTCCTGAAGATCCGCACGCGCGACATCAAGAAATACCGGCTCGTCCTCGGCGAGCGAATCTCGAACCTGCCCTATGTCGCCAGCACCTCGACCAACGTGGCGATGGAGACGGTGAAGGAACGCGGCTGAGGCACGCCAAGGAACAACGCGAGGCGATTGCGGGTTGATCGGATCATCGCCAAGGAGGATGCCATGCCCGCAAAATCGAAAGCACAGCAGAAGGCCGCCGGCGCCGCCCTTGCCGCCAAGCGCGGCGACATGAAGAAGAGCGAACTCAAGGGCGCCTCGAAGGGCATGGAGAAATCCATGTCCGAGAAGGAGCTGGAGGAGCTCGCCTCCACCAAGCGCAAGGGCAAGCCCGAGCACAAGTCCAAGTCGGATTGAGGAACTGGGCCGGAACCACGCGCCGGGTCCGGCGTTCCCCTGGGGTCATCCCAAATGAAGGAGAACCCCAATGGTTGCTGCAACAGACATTCGCGAACACATGGAAGTGCGTGCCGCAGACGGCCGCCATGTCGGCACCGTGGACCATCTCGACGGCGAAAGCCGCATCAAGCTTACGAAGAGCGATTCCACCGACGGCAAGCACCACCTCATTCCGCTGGAATGGGTCGATCATGTCGATGCGCATGTCCATCTCAACAAGAATGCCGACGACGTCCAGCGCCAATGGACGTCGCTGAACTGACGTCGGGCCGAACCGACATCGAGAAGCCGCCGCAAGGCGGCTTTTTCGTACGCGGCAGGAATGGAGCGGACCGGCGAAATCTGTTATGACAGCAGACAGTGGCGGTTTGGGAGGCCCGGATGGCGGTGGATGTGCGCGCATCGAAGGAGATTGGCGGGGCGTCGGCGCCGAAGGCGCTGCGCGTCGGCTTCATCCTGTCGAAGGGTTTCACCCTTTCCGCCTTTGCCCTGTTCGTCGATACGCTACGGCTTGCCAGTGACAGCGAGGATCGCTCCCGGCGCGTCAATTGCGACTGGGACGTGCTTTCCAGCACGCGCAACTTCATCTCCTCTTCCAGCGGCATTCAGGTCGCGCCGACCGCGCCCTTCGCCGATCCCTCCTGTTTCGACTACATCGCCATCGTCGGCGGGCTCCTCAGCGTGGAGGAGCCGATCGACAGCTATGCCAAGACCTACCTGCGCAAGGCGGCCAATGCCGGCGTCGGGCTCATCGGCCTGTGCACGGGCAGCTTCATCCTGGCCGAGGCGGGCCTGCTCAAGGGGCATACGGCCTGCGTGAGCTGGCTGCACCACCGCGATTTCCGCGCCCGCTATCCCGACATCGAGGCGACCTCGGAGCAGATCTTCCGCTTCGACGGCAAGGTCGCCACCTGTGCCGGCGGCAGCAGCGTCGCAGACCTTGCCGCCACGCTCGTGCGCCACCATGTCGGCGAGGCGGCCGAGCGCAATGCGCTGGAAATCCTGCAGATCCGCCACCGGCGCGACGCGACGGACCTCCAGCCGCGCAACCCGCTGGGGCTGGAGGCGCGCGACCGCCGGGTGCATCTCGCCATCATGATGATGGAGCAGCACACGGAAGACCTTCTTTCCATCGACAGCATCGCCACCATGACCGGCGTTTCCCGCCGGCAGCTCGAACGGCTGTTCGAGGGTGACATGGGCGCCTCGCCGAGCACGATCTACATGCGCATCCGCATGGCCGCGGCGTTCACCATGGTGATCCGCACCAACAAGCCGCTGATCGAGATCGCGCTGGAAACCGGCTTCGAGAGCCTGTCGCACTTCACCCGCCGCTTCCGTGCGGCCTTCGGCGATACGCCCTCGCAGATCCGCCGCGACGGCCGACGCCAGGCGAGCTGACGGAACCAGAAGGCCTCTTCATCCGTTCGGTCCCTCATTGCTGACAAGGAGACCGCAATGGCAAGCAACGACGTTCAATCCCAGATTTCAGCCCTGCGCGCGGAAATCGCCCAGCTCCAGAAGGACCTCGGCGACAAGGGTGCCGAAGCCTACGACACCATGCGCGAGCGTGCCGGCAATGCGATGGAGGCGGCACGCCCGGCGGTCCGCTCCGCCAGCCGCTATGTCCGCAACGAGGGCGCGGCGGTGGCCCAGGCGGCCCGCGAGCACCCCGCCGCCGTTTCGACGCTCGTCCTGACGGCCGGCCTTGCCGGCATCGTTCTCGGCTATCTCATCGGTTCCCTCGAAAGCGAACCGCCCCGCCGCCAGCGCTGGTTCTGATGAGCGCCGATTGGCCCTGAATGCAGGAAAGCCCGGCAATGCCGGGCTTTTTCTTGTCTTCCGCTTTCTCCCCGCCGTCATGGTCGGGCTTGACCCGACCATCCACATGCCTCGGCACGCCCTGCGTTCGCGGCCTGAATCCTCGGTCAAGGCCGAGGATGACGACGTTGAGCGGGGCTAACCAGCAGAGGGGATTGCCCAGCAGGATCACCGATGGCGCAGGCCGCAGAGGTAGCCGATGAGGGCGGCGCCGGCGAGGGCGGCGAGGGGGTTGGCCTGGATGGTCTGGCGCAGGTCGTCGCGCAGGGATTCCGCCTTGGCGGCCGCCAGCTGGCCGGTGCCTTCGGCGATCAGCCCGGCGGATTCCTTCAGCCGGCCGATTTCCGATTTCAACGCCTCGATCTGCTCGTTGATCGTCGCCTCCGCCTCGGCGCTGCGCGCTTCCTGCGAAACCGTGTCGCGACCTTCGACGACGCCGAGCGTGCGCTTGCCGGTGCTCTTTTCGTCAGCCATGGGCATGTCTCCTGAATTGAGGGCCTGAATTTAGAGAATGTCAGAAGGAGAACTTTTATCGCGCGACTTGGTTCCAGGGGATGATTCAAACTGTGATCTTTCCCGTGCGGGAGTCCGGTTGACTCTTTCGCATGATGTGAACAAATAGAGAACATGTGCCGTCAAACCCGGGAGCCACCACGCCGATGTCCGCCGCCGCAAATGCCGTTGTCGCCGATCTGCGCGACCGCATCCGGCAGTTCGACGGCCGTGCGGCGGGCGACCGGGCGGTGCTGCCCTTCGGCGTGCCGGAGATCGACGGGCGGCTTCCCGGCGGCGGCCTGGCGCTCGCCAGCCTGCACGAGGTCTGCGGCGGCGGCGCGGATGCCGTCGAGGGTGCGGCGGCCATGCTCTTTGCCGCCGGCATCGCCGCGCGCACGAAAGGGCAGGTGCTCTGGTGCCTGACGCGGCCCGATCTTTTCGCCCCGGCGCTGGCGCAGGCCGGCCTTGCCCCCGGCCGGGTCCTCTATGTGGAGGCGGGCGACGAGAAGAGCCTGCTCCTCTGTTTCGAGGAGGGGCTGCGCCATGGCGGGCTCGGCGCGGTGGTGGCGGAGGTCGCGCGCCTGTCGATGACGGCCTCGCGGCGCCTGCAGCTTGCCGCGGAAGCCGGCGGCACGCTCGCCATCGCGCTCCGCCGCTTTCGCCACCGGCGGGAGGCGGATGCCTTTGCGCTGCCGTCTGCCGCCGTGACGCGCTGGCGGGTTTCCCAACGTCCGTCCGCGCCGCTCCCCGTGCCGGGCATCGGCCGGGCGCGCTGGCTTCTGGAACTCATGCGCTGCCGGGCGGGCGAAACGGCGGAATTCGAAGTGGAGGCATCCGATGGCGAGGGTCGTATCGCTTTTTCTCCCCGGCTGGCCGATCGATCGCCTGCGGCGGGCCATGGGCGCCGCCGCGCCGCCGGCTGATAAACGGCTCGTGCTCGTCGGCCGCGACGGGTCGCGCCGCATCCTGACGGCGGTGAGCCGGCCGGCCGAGCAGGCGGGCCTTCGCATCGGCATGGCGCTCACCAAGGCCCATGCGCTGGTGCCCGACATCCTGACCCTGCCGGCCGATCCCGCTGCCGATGCGGCGGCGCTCGAGCGCCTCGCGCTCTGGGCCCTGCAGCATTATGCGCCCATCGTCTCGCCCGACCCGCCGGACGGGCTCGTCATCGACACGACGGGCGCCGACCACCTGCACGGCGGCGAGGCGCGGATGCTGTCCGGCCTCGTCAACCGCCTCGGCGCCTCCGGCATTTTCGCGCGCGCCGCCATCGCCGACACCTGGGGCGCGGCCCATGCCGCCGCCCGGTTCCTCGCCGATCCGACCTCGATCCTTCCGACCGGCGCGGGGGCGAAGGCCGTCTCATCCCTGCCGATCCCGGGCCTTCGCCTTCCGCCGGAAACCGCAGCGGGCCTGCATGTGCTCGGCTTTTCCACCATCGGCGACGTACTCGCCGTGCCGCGCGCGCCGCTCGTCCAGCGCTTCGGCCCGCTCCTCGGCCGCCGGCTCGACCAGTTGCAGGGCGTGGTCTGCGAGCCTGTCGATCCGCTGCGCGATGCCGAACGGGTTTCTGCGCGAAGGGTCTTCGGCGAGCCGATCGGCGCGCCCGAAACCATCGCGCGCTATACGGTCGCCCTTATCGGCGATCTCTGCCGGGAGCTGGAGAAGCGCGGCCTCGGCGCCCGCCGCCTCGACCTTCTCTTCCACCGGGTCGACAATTCCCTGCAGGCCATCCGCATCGGCACGGCGCGCCCGGTGCGCGACGAAAAGCGGCTGGCGCGGCTCCTGTGCGACCGGATCGAGACCATCGAGCCGGGCTTCGGCATCGAGATCATGGAATTGTCGGCGACGCTGGCCGAACCGCTCGTCCTTGCGCAGGCCGCGACCTCGCTGATCGAGACGGAAGAGGCGGACCTTGCCGGCCTCGTCGACGTCATCGCCAACCGCATCGGCGCGCGCCGGCTCTACCGTATCGCGCTCGTCGAAAGCGACGTGCCGGAACGCTCCGTCCGCCGCATTGCCCCGCTGGCGCCGGATAGCGGGGCGACGTGGCCGGAAGGCTGGCCGCGCCCCGCCCGCCTGCTCGCCCGGCCGGAGGAGATCGAGGTCATGGCGCTCGTGCCCGACCATCCGCCAGCCTTCTTCACCTGGCGCGGCGTGCGGCGGCGAGTGACGCGCGCCGACGGGCCGGAGCGCATCTTCGGCGAATGGTGGAAGCGCGACGCCGAGCTTGCCGCCGTGCGCGACTACTTCCAGGTCGAGGACGAGGCGGGCGAGCGCTTCTGGCTCTTCCGCTCGGGCAGCGAGGCGGAGGCCCTGAGCGGCACTGGCCGCTGGTTCCTGCACGGGATTTTCGCATGAAGCCGCCGCGTTATGCCGAGCTCCAGGTCACCTCCCATTTCTCGTTCCTGCGCGGGGCAAGCAGTTGCGCGGAGTTTTTCGCGACCGCCAAGGAACTCGGCATCGATGCCCTCGCCGTCGCCGACCGCAACAGCCTTGCCGGCGTCGTGCAGGCTTTCCGGGCGGCAAGGGAAACGGGGGTGCGCCTCGTCGTCGGCTGCCGGCTGGACCTTCTCGACGGCATGTCGTTGCTCGTCTACCCGACCGACCGAGAGGCCTATGCCCGCCTCTGCCGCCTGCTGACCATCGGCAAGAAGAAGGCCGGCAAGGGCAAATGCCATCTCGACTGGCAGGATGTGGTGGAATGGAACGAGGGCCTGCTGGCCGTGCTGGTGCCCGATGAGGCGGACGACACCGCGGCCTTCCACCTGCGCCGTCTCTCGGAAACATTTCCCGGCCGCTGCTATCTCGCCCTCACGCTCCGCCGCCGGCCGAACGACCAGCTCCGCCTCCACGACCTCTCCGGCCTTGCCGCGCGATACCGCGTGCCCACGGTCGTCACCAACGACGTGCTCTACCACGAGCCCGCCCGGCGCATGCTGCAGGACGTCGTCACCTGCATCCGCCACAACGTCACCATCGACGAGGCCGGCTTCCTGCGCGAGCGCCACGCCGACCGCTACCTCAAGCCGCCGCAAGAAATGCACCGCCTCTTCGAACGCTACCCCGAGGCGCTCGCCCGCACGCTGGAGATCGTGGAGCGCTGCCGGTTCTCGCTCGACGAGTTGAAGTACCAGTATCCGGAAGAGCAGGTAGCTCCAGGCTTGACTCCACAGCAGGCGCTTGAAGCCTTCGTAAGGAAGGCCGTTGCCAAACGCTATCCGGCCGGGTTGCCGGAGAAGGTGCGCGAAAGGCTGGCGCATGAATTGGAACTGATCGATAAGAAGAATTACGCTCCCTATTTCCTCACGGTCAACGCGATCGTTCATCATGCCCGCGCCATCGGCATCGTATGTCAGGGCCGCGGCTCGGCGGCCAACAGCGTGGTCTGTTATATCCTCGGCATCACGGCGATCGACCCCGAGCGGAGCGACCTTCTCTTCGAGCGCTTCGTTTCGGAGGAGCGTGACGAGCCGCCCGATATCGACGTGGATTTCGAGCATGAACGACGGGAAGAGGTAATCCAATGGATCTACGAGACCTATGGGAAGGATAGGGCGGCGCTGTGCGCCACCGTTATCCGCTACCGCTCGCGTGCCGCCATGCGCGATGTGGGGCGGGCCCTCGGCATGCCGGAGGACGTGTTGAAATCGCTCTCCTCGCAGGTCTGGGGCTGGTCCAACGACATCCCGCAGAGCCATGCCGGCTCGGCCGGGCTGAATGTGGACGACCGGCGTATCAAACTGCTCTTTGAATTGGCTCGCCAACTGGTCGACACGCCGCGCCACCTCTCGCAGCATCCGGGCGGCTTCGTGCTGACGCGCGACCGGCTGGACGACCTCGTGCCCATCGAGCCCGCCGCGATGGACGACCGGCAGGTGATCGAATGGGACAAGGACGATATCGAAGCCCTGAACTTCATGAAGGTCGACGTGCTGGCTCTCGGCATGCTCACCTGCATGCGCCGGGCCTTCGACTTCCTGAAGCAGCACAAGGGCATCCTCTATGATCTCTCCAGCATTCCGGCAAAGGATGAGGCGACCTTCGCGATGATCTCGAAAGCCGATACGATCGGCACTTTTCAGATCGAGAGCCGGGCGCAGATGTCCATGCTGCCGCGTCTGCAACCGAAGACATTCTACGATATCGTCATTCAGGTGGCGATCGTGCGGCCGGGACCGATCCAAGGGGATATGGTGCATCCCTACCTGAAACGCCGGCGACAGCTAGAGGAGATTGACTATCCCAGCGACACCCTCCGCAATGTCTTGGGACGCACATTGGGTGTGCCGCTGTTTCAGGAACAGGCTATGCAGGTCGCGATCGACTGCGCCGGCTTCAAGCCCGGACGGGCCGACCAGCTCCGTCGCGCCATGGCGACCTTCAAGCAGACGGGTGGCGTGGACAAGTTCCGTGACGAACTGATCGCAGGCATGGTCGAGAACAACTATCCGCGCGAATTCGCCGAGCGCATGTGCCGCCAGCTCGAAGGCTTCGGCTCCTACGGCTTTCCGGAAAGCCACGCCTACAGCTTCGCCATCGTCGCCTATGCCTCGGCTTATGTGAAGTGCCATCACCCGGAGGTTTTTTGCGCGGCCCTTCTCAATTCACAGCCGATGGGGTTCTACGCTCCCGCGCAGATCGTGCGCGATGCGCGCGAGCATGGGGTGGAGGTGCGGCCGGTCTGCGTCAACGAAAGCCGGTGGGACTGCACGCTGGAGCCGGCGAGGGAGGCGGGGCGCCTTGCCGTACGCCTTGGGCTGAGGCTGGTGAAAGGACTTGGCAACACGGAAGCGGCGGCCTTCATTTCCAGGCGAGCGGACGAGCCTTTCGCCTCCATCGACGATTTCTGGCGCCGCTCGCGCCTTCCGGCCGAGACGCTGGTCCGCCTTGCCGAGGCCGATGCCTTCCTGCCGTCGTTGGGCCTTTCGCGCCGCGCCGCGCTCTGGGCGATCCGCGGCCTTCGCGACGAGCCGCTGCCGCTCTTCACCGCCGCTGCCGAGCGGGAGGCGGCGACCGTTCCGGAGCTGATCGAGCCCGCCGTCGCGTTGCGCCCCATGGCGGCGGGCGGCGAGGTGGTGGAGGATTACGGCCATGTCGGCCTGACGCTGCGCGCCCATCCGGCAAGCTTCCTGCGCGAGAGCCTTGCGCGCCGCCGCTTCCTCTCCTGCGCCGAGGCGGTGCGGCTGAAGGACGGGCAGGCGGTCGAGACGGCGGGCATCGTGCTGGTGCGCCAGCGGCCTGGCTCGGCCAAGGGCGTCATCTTCGTGACCATCGAGGACGAGACGGGCATCGCCAACCTCGTCGTCTGGCGCAAGGTCTTCCTCGCCTACCGCCCCATCGTGATGGGCGCGCCGATGATCGGCGTGAAGGGCCATATCCAGCGGGAGGGCGAGGTCGTGCACATCGTCGCGCGGCAGACCGTCGACCTTTCCGGCGATTTCGCCACCATCGGCCGGCGCGGCGAGGAGGGGCTGGAAGGCGCGGGCCACACGGAGGCGATCCGCGTCAGGTCTCGCGATTTCCACTGACAACACCTTACATGAAATCGCGCGGGATCGCCTTCTCGAACCGCTTCTCGAAGATCGGCGTCTCGCCCTCATAGGCGCGGACATGGGCGGAGATCAGCCAGTCCGTCGCGGTGCAGGCGATGGTCGCCGTCGAGACCGTGCGCACGAACCAGCCGGGGCGCTGCATATCGCAGGTCCAGACGGCCGTGCCGGTCATCGAGAGCGGATCGTTTTCGGCGATCGACCAGAGTTCGTCGCGCACCTGCCGCGTGGCGAGCCCGGTGCCGGGATGCTCGTAGAGGCCGGTATCCTCGTAAATCGTATATTCGGTGAGGCCGTTCGTCAGGTCGTGCTCGACGCCGCGCGCCGTCTCGGCGGGGGCAAGCTCGGTGTATTTCGGCAGCGGGTCGGGATTTGCCGGCTCGGGGATCGCAATGACGCGGTGGGCGCCGAGCTTCGGCAGGGCAAGGCCGAGCGAGGCGAGGTCGACCGTCACGCCGGCATCCACCGGCGGCGGCAGCACCATCGGCCAATAGGACGTGGAGAGCGACAGGCGGATGCGATGGCCGGCGCGGAAGCGGTAGCCCATGGCATCGAGCACGAGGCGGACGCGCACCTTCTTCCCGCGCGGCATGGCCTTCGGCGCGGCATTGCCGTCGCGATGGGCGAGGTTGAGGACGCCGAAGGTGACGCGCGTCGCCGTGCCGTCCGGATGGATATCGACGAGGCGCGCGCAGAGATTGGCGATGTCCGCCTCCGTCGCGACGTCGAGCTCCAGCACCGGCTGGCCGAGGAAATCGTGCGCCTCCGTAAGCGGCGCGGTCTCGACCACCAGCGAGCCGGCATCGTCGCGCCGTTGGTCGAGCGCCATTTCGGCGTCCGGCTTCAGCGTGAACCATTCGCCGGCCATGGTGCCGGTATCGAGCGGCGATCTGATGTAGCGGTCATGGCCCGATGCGCCGGCAATCGGCAGGCCGGGCGCCAGCGCGCCGTATTGCTCGACGTAGAAGGTCGCCATCTCCGGCGCCTCCCAGCGGTCCTTAGCAATCCAGAAGCCGGGATCGGTCTCGCGGCGCAGCGCCGGGCGCGCGGCATCCTGGATATAGGCGCGCACCTGCGGGGTCTTTTCCGCGCCGTTCTCCTCGCCGCGCAGCCAGCGGTTCCACCAGGCGATGGCCTCGGCATGGAAATCCATGCGCGGCTTCGGCCAGGCGAAATGCGGGTATTTGTGAATCCACGGGCCAATGAGGGCCTTCGCCTTGTCGCCGAGCCCCTCCACTGCCTTGAGCGGCGTGCTGCGATAGCCGTCCGCCCAGCCGGCGATGACGAGGGCGGGCACGGGGAAGCCGTCAAAATCTTCTGAGATCGAGCCGTGCTTCCAGAAGGTGTCGCGGCGCTGGTGCTGCAGCCATTCTTCCAGGAAGAAGGGTTCCTTTTCCAGCCGCTCCAGCCACATCGCCTTCCAGCGCTTGCCGACGATCTCGGGATCGGGCGAGCGGGACTGGTAGGCGAGCATGGTCGCGGCCCAGGAGAGCTGGGCGGAAAGATGCGTGCCGTTCTTGTAGTGGATGTCGTCGTTGTAGCGGTCGACGGTGGAGGCGATGGAGATGACGGCCTTCAGCGCCGGCGGCTTGAGGGCCGCGACCTGCAGGCAGTTGAAGCCGCCCCAGGAGATGCCCATCATGCCGACCGATCCGTTCGACCAGGACTGGGCGGCGATCCAGCCGATGAGCTCGCAGGCATTCGCCAGCTCCAGCGGCGTATATTCGCCGTCAATGACGCCGTCCGATTCGCCCGAGCCGCGGATATCCACGCGCACGCCGGCAATGCCGGCGGCGGCGAAGACGGGGTAGGTCGATTCGTCCCGCGGGCTCGTCCCGTCCCGCTTGCGATAGGGCAGGAACTCGAGGACGGCCGGCACGGGGTCGGCCTCCGCGCCTTCGGGCATCCAGATGCGGGCGGCAAGCCGCGTGCCGTCGGCAAGCATGATCCATTCGTTTTCGATGACGGTGAAGGCGCGGGACATGGCAACTCCTCTTTCCCCGCTTTTATGACGGCGCCGCCGGAGGCGGGCAATAGGCGGGATTTGACCTTCCGTGTCGCTTTTGCGTGCGGCTTGCCCGCTCTCGAAAACTCGCCTACGAAAATGGCAGGCAGAGGAGGGGCACATGGCGGAACGGCAGGCGGCTTTGCGGGACGGTGCGCGGCTCGACGATCCCGAGCGCGCCTACAAGGTGCTGATCGCCGATCTCGTCGGCCTGCGTTTCGATGCCGATGGCCGGCCGGATCACGGCGAGGTGTGCGCACATATCGAGGCGCGCGGCGGCACCTTCCACGAGGGCGGCTACAAGCGCGCGGCGCTGCCGCCGGGCATCCATTTCTTCTACCAGCCGGATATCAGCTCCGAGACGGAGATCATCGCCGAGACTGCGGACGGGCGCTACGACGCGCTGATCGCGGCGGCGACCTTCATTCCCAAGCAGGCGATCTTTCCGCTCGGCGGCGTGCGCATCGGCGCGGGCACCGGCAACATGGGCTCGGCCTCCTGGGGCGGTGGAAACGGCGAGGGCGGCGCCGCGCCGCTGATGAACACGCCCGGCATCAACAGCCGCGCGACGGCGCAGATGGCGATGAAGGCGATCCTCAAGGTGCTGCCGGACCTGCCGGTCGGCCTCCTGCATGACCGTGTCGCCGCCGGCGATTTCGATACCGGCCGTGACCTGAAGCTCTATCCCACCGCCAAGCTGGAGGGCCGGCGCCTCGCGGTGCTCGGCTACGGCAATATCGGCCGGGAGGTCGCAAAGCTCGGCCGCGCCTTCGGCATGGAGGTTGCGGTCTATGCTCGCCCGCGCCACCGGCAATGGATCGAGGCGGAAGGCTTTACCTTCGCCGAGACGCCCGTGGCGGCGGCGACCGGCGCGGACGTGCTCTCCGCCCATGTCGGCCTCGGCCGGCTGGAGGAGGAGACGCGCCGCTATGCCAATGCCGGCCTCATCGGCGAGGCGGTGCTTTCGGCGATGAACCACGGTGCGGTCCTCGTCAATTACGACCGCGGCGAGGTGGTGGATACCGCCGCGCTCGACAAGGCGCTGGCAAGCGGCCAGGTGCGCCATGCCGCCATCGATGCCGATCTCTTCAGGAATGCGACGAGCGGCACCCTGAGCGGCCCGATGCTGCCCTATCTGAAGCTCGCCGAGCGCCATCCCGGCAAGCTGGAGCTGCTGCCCCATGCGGCCGCGGATACGGACCATCCTTCGCGCGTCGCGGGCGCCTGCCAGGCCGTCGACCAGATCATCGATGTCATCCGCTACCGCCGCGTCGTCAACCTGAAGGGCGACCTGCCCGAGGGCCATGTCGACGGCGGCGCGAAGGTGCCGGCCGGCATCGGCGCCGTCACCATCGCGGCGCTGGCGGCGGCCGCCGTCGATCCGCGCTTTGCCGAGCTGCACGATGTCTCCCGCGAGATTGCCGATACGCTGGAGGCTGTCGTGGAGGCGGTGGAGGAGGGCATGACGCACCAGCCGGCAAAGGGCGATGTCGCCGCGCTCACCCATCTGCTCCTGCGCCAGCGCCGGCTCGTCGAGGCGCTGGGGCTGGACGGCCCGGGCGAAGCCTGAGGAACTTTTGCGGTTCCGGCCGGTTCTTCCTTCTGAACGACAGACAGGGAGTGCCAGTCATGACCCATCAACAGGACGAACGCGGCGATCCGCTGACCCGCACCCACGATCCGGACCGCAAGGAATATGCCGGGCGGGAAGCCCGTCAGGGTGGCCTCGGCCGGCCCGTTCTGAGAGTGCTGGGCATCAGCCTCGTTCTCGTTTTCCTCGTCTGGGGGGCCGTCGAGATCTGGGGCGAGAAGACCGATCCCTCCGCGCCGCTCGACACTTCGCAGACCTCCTCGACCACCAGCGGCACGCCGACCCAGGATACGATCAAGGAAGACGCGCCCGGCGGCGGTAACACCGCGCCGACGGACCGCGACCCGACCCAGTCTTCCGGGACGGGCGGCGACAGCCAGAGCGTGACGCCCGACGGCACCGGTCATTGAGGCTTCCTACCGCCCGTATTGCCGCATGACGGCCATCAGGTCATCATGGCGGATGGCGTCGACGCGCAGTCGGTCATACGGCGTGCCGCCGGCGTCCTCGGCTGCCAGCATGGCGTTGACCACCGCCTCCTCCACGCTATCCACCGCCGCCATGTAGACGGGGTCGAGCTGTTCGTCGTTGACGATGGCAAGGTCCAGCATCGCCGGGGCATGGTGCGCCATGGGCTGTGGGTTGGCGGTCGAAAAGGCGAGGAAGATATCGCCGGAATTGTTGCCGCCCGGCGTGCCGCCCCGGCCGATGCCGATGGCGGCGCGGCGCGCGAGGCGCTTCAACTGATGCGGCGCCATCGGCAGGTCTGTCGCAATGACGACGATGATCGAGCCGCGCTCCTTGAGCTGGCTTTGCGGGGTATTGTCCTGGAGATGCCTGCCGACCGGCACGCCGCAGACCGTCAGCCAGTCGCGCTGGCCGTGGTTGGCCTGCACGAGCGTGCCGACCGTATAGTCCCGGCCGCCGAAGGAAACGACGCGCGAGGCGGTGCCCGTGCCGCCCTTGAAGCCGTAGGTGATCATGCCGGTGCCGCCGCCGCAATTGCCCTCCCGGACGGGGCCGGGCGAGAGGTCGTCGAGGGCGGCGCGCACGTCGGCCTCCGTCACCGGCAGGCCGTTGATGTCGCTCAGCACCCCGTCATAGGTCTCGGCGACGACGGGCATCAGCCAGAGGAAATCGCCGACCTCGTAGGTCGAGGCGTAGCGCTCCAGCATCCAGCGGATGGTTGCATGGTGGGTGATGCCGACGCCATGGGTGTTGGTGATCATCACCGGGCCGAGGAAGGTGCCGCCGTCCTCGATCCAGTGCGTGCCGGTCATCTCGCCGTTGCCGTTGAAGCGGTGCACGCCGGCATAGACGGGCACGGGCGTTTGGCTGCCGCTGTGCGGCAGGATGGCGGTGACGCCGGTGCGTACCGGCAGCTTGCGGCCGGGCCGCGGCACCTCCTCGCGGATGGTGCGGAAGCCGACGGCGACGCCTTCGACATCCGTGATCGCATTGAAGGGGCCGGTGCGGCCGGAAAAGGGCAGGCCGAGTTCGCGGGCACGGGGTTTGGTCTTTTCGTTCATGATCATTTCTGCCGGGAGCGAAGGTAGAGGCCGAGGGAGGCGATGACGAAGGAGAAGGACAGCATCATCACGGCGATGGCGTTGATCTCCGGCTTGATGCCGCGCCGGAGCATGGCGAAGATGAACATCGGCAGCGTCGTCACGTCGACGCCCGCGATGAAATAGGTGATGACGAGATCGTCCATCGAGATGATGAAGGCGAGCAGCGCGCCGCCGAGGATGCCGGGCAGGAGCTGCGGGAAGACCACCTTGCGGAAGGTCGTCCATTCGTTTGCGCCGAGATCGGCCGAGGCGTGTTCCAGCGTGCGGTCCATGCCGGAGAGCCGGGCGGAGACGACGATGAAGACATAGGAGGTCAGGAACGTGCACTGGCCGATGATGATGGTCTTGAGGCCGAGATTGATGCCCGAATTGACGAAGAAGATGAGGAGCGCGATGCCGAGCACGATGTCCGGCATCAGCATTGGCATGAACAGGACGACGCGGTAGAAGCGCCGGCCGAAGAAATCGAAGTGATAGAGCGCGATGGCGATCGACGTGCCGAAGACGGTGGCGATGAGCGTCGTCGAGGCGGCGATCTTCAGGCTGTTGAAGACGGCCTGCACGAGCTGGTCGGTCGATTCGACATAGAAGGCGTCGCCCGTGATGGCCGTCTTGTAGCCGAGGACCTGGGCATACCAGTCGGTGGTGAAGCCCGACCAGGTCATCATGTTGATCGGGTTGGCGTTGAACGAATAGACCGCGATCAGCACCAGCGGGATGTAGATGAAGGCGAAGAAGAGCGCGGTATAGGCGACGAGGCTGCCGCGGGCGAGGGAGGCGAAGATCTTCATTGCGGGCCTCCTCAGCGTCCCGGCGCGGCGTCGAGGCCGCGGCGGCTGGAGACGACGACATAGGAAAAGAGCAGGACGAGCATCACGCTCATCACCATCATGGCGAGCGCCGAGCCGAAGGGCCAGTTGCGCGCGGCGAGGAACTGCTGCTCGATGAGGTTGCCGAGCATCATCACCTTCGCGCCGCCGAGAATGGCCGGCACGACGAAATTGCCGAGCGCGGGAATGAAGACGATGACCGCGCCGCCCGCAATGCCGGGCGCCGTCAGCGGCAGGATGATGCGCAGGAACGTGCGGATAGGCCCTGCACCGAGATCGAGCGAGGCGCGCACCAGCGTCCAGTCGAGCTTTTCGACGCTCGCATAGACCGGCATGAACATGAACGGAATGAAGACGTAGACCATGCCGAGGATGATCGCGCCTTCCGTATAGATGAGGTCGACGGGGCGGTCGATGATGCCGGTCTGCAGCAGCACGTTGTTGACGAGCCCGGTCTGGCGCAGGAGCAGGACCCAGACGAAGAGCCGCACGATGAGGCTGGCGAAGAAGGGCAGCGTGATGAGGAAGAGGCAAAAACTCTTCCAGCGGTCGGAAAGCCGGCTGATGCAGAAGGCGGCCGGGTAGCAGACGAGAAGCGTCGCAACGACGGTCAGCGCCGCGATCTTCAGCGAGCGCAGGAAGATCGCGATATAGACCGGGTCGAACTCCTCGAACATCGGATCGGCAAAGCCGAGGATGCGGCCGTAATTGTGCGGATACCAGGTCCATTCCACGCCGCCGTAGAGACCGGGGGCAAGGAAGCTCGTCACGATCATGATGGCGAGCGGGCCGAGGAAGAAGACGGCGAGGAACAGCGAGGCCGGGCCGAGCAGGATGGCAAGCTGGGCACGGCGGCGGGCGGTGATCGTCAGCATGTCAGGCCGCCTCCGCCGAGATGAGGTGGACGGCGGACGGATCGTAGGAAAGGCGCGCGCGGCGCGATTGCTCGATCTCGCCGACGAGGCCGCGCCGCATCGCCGGGATTTCCGCGATGACGCGCCGGCCCGTCGCCGTGCGGCCGAAAAGCTCGAAGGTAGAGCCGACGAAGACGATCTGCTCGATATCGACGTCGAGGACCGGGCCGGCCTGTCCGGGGTCCGCGAGGAAGAACTGCTCCGGGCGGATGAGCGCGGTCGCCGCGCCCGTCGAACCCTGCTCTCCGTGGGAAATGGCGATGCCGTCCGTCGTGACGAGCCGGCCGGCGGCGGCCTCGCCCTCGAAGAGGTTGCTCGCCCCGACGAAGGTCGCGACGAAGCTGTTCCTCGGCTTGTCGTAGATGGCGCGGGGCGTGTCGAGCTGCTGGATGCGCCCGCCCGAGAGCACGGCGACGCGGTCCGACATGGTCAGCGCCTCCTGCTGGTCGTGCGTGACGAAGATGAAGGAGATTCCGAGCTCGTGCTGGAGCGTCTTCAGCTCGATCTGCATGGCCTGGCGCAGGTTCTTGTCGAGCGCGGACAGCGGCTCGTCGAGGAGCAGCAGCTTGGGCCGGGCGATGATGGCGCGGGCGAGCGCCACGCGCTGCTGCTGGCCGCCGGAAAGCTGGCGCGGCTTGCGGCCCTCCAGGCCTTCGAGGCCGACCATGCGCAGGGCCTCGGCAACGCGCCTTGCCCGGTCCTGCCGCCCGATGCCGGCGACCTCCAGCGCATAGCCGGTGTTCTCGCCCACACTCATGTGCGGGAAAAGGGCGTAGTTCTGGAACACGGTGTTGACCGGGCGGCGATAGGGCGGGCGGTCCGTCATGTCCTCGCCGTCGATCAGGATGCGTCCCGAATCGAGCTCGACGAAGCCGCTGATCGCCTGGAGGAGGGTGGTCTTGCCGCAGCCCGACGGACCCAGCAGCGTCAGGAATTCGTTGCGCCGGACATCGAGGTCGATCCCGCCCAGCGCGGTGATCGTCTGACCTTCGGGCGTGGCGAAGGTCTTCGCCGCCTTTTCCAGGCGGACTATGGATTCTCGCATCGTCGTTCCCCAAAATGTTATAAAAATAACGCTTGTGCGATTTAGATATATGGATACCATTTGCCCATCCAAGTCAACGGCCGCAGAAGCCGGGACGGGAACAGGCGGCGCAAAGGAAAGCGCCGGGCCAGGACGGCCGAACCACCAGAGGAGAATATTCGATGACGAAAACCGATCGCGCCGGCGCATCCGGCTTCCGCGCCTGGACGCGCCGCACCGCCCTTTCGCTTGCCGCCCTCGCGGCGACGGCCGGAATGGCGAGCGCCGCCGAACTCAACGTCTACAACTGGGGCGAATACATCAATCCGGAAGTGCTGAAGAAATTCGAGGAGGAGACCAAGATCAAGGTCAATCTCTCGACCTATTCCTCCAACGAGGAGATGCTGGCGAAGATCCAGGGCGGCGCGACGGGCTATGACATCGTCTTCCCGTCCGTGCACATGCAGGACATCATGGCCAAGCTCGATCTTCTGGAGAAGACCGACATCAACAAATACGAGGGCTTCAAGAACATCGATCCCGCGTTCCTGAGGGCAAAGAGCGACCCGAACGGCGAATATTGCCTGCCCTACGCCTGGGGTTCGGTCGGCATCTTCTACAACCGCAAGGTCCTCGGCAAGGACGTGACCGGCTGGAAGGACCTGATCGAGACGGTCAAGGCCAAGGGCCTGAAGTTCACCCTGCTCGACGACATGCGCGAGGTGCTCGCCGTCGGCCTCATCCTCAACGGCCACAAGATCAATTCCACCGATCCGGCCGAGCTCCAGGAGGCAGCCGACACGATCATCGCCATGAAACCCTATGTCGCGGCCTTCACCTATGACGAGCGGCCGATGGTGCAGGCAGGCGACGTTGCAGCCGGCCACGCCTTCGTCGGCGCCATGGTGGACGTCTTCGGCAACGAGAAGGATCTCGGCTACGTGATCCCCGAGGAGGGGGCGACCATGTATCAGGAGGACATCTGCGTCCTGAAGAGCGCGCCGAACAAGGAGAACGCGCTGAAGTTCCTGCAGTTCTACACGCAGCCGGAAATCGTCGCGCTCAACGTCTCGCAGCAGACCAACGGCACGGCCAACGTGCCGGCGCGGCAATTGACCACGGAAAAGATCAAGAATAGCAAGGAAATCAACCCGCCGGCCGAGACGATGGCACGTCTGCAGATCTTCGAGGACCTGGGCCCGGCGCTGCGCCAGGTGGACCGCGTCTGGACGCGGGTCAAGACCGCGCAGTGAGGACGAACGATCCCCGCCCGTCACCGGACGGGCGGGATTTCGAGGAGAGGGGCGACGTGTCGAAACGCATTCTGAAGCTCGTTCAGTCCGACGACCTCAGGCGGTCGAAATCCGACAAGCTGCTGGCGCATTACATCGAGCGCAACATCGCCGACCTTCCCTTCGAGACGGCGCGCTCCATCGCCCAGCGCCTGCAGCTCTCGCCGATGACCGTCGGGCGCTATCTGCGCCGCATGGGCTTCGACGGCCTCGACGAGTTGAAGAACGAACTCCGGCACGGCAGCGCCAATCCGGCCTGGCAGGTTAAGGGGCGTTTCGAGGGGCTGGAGCAGGACCGCCAGGAAGGCAAGCTGCTCGCCGGCCTCATCCAGCAGCAGATCGACAATCTCACGCAGATCTACGGCGTGGTCCAGTCGCCGGAATGGCAGAAGACCATCGATGCGCTGATAGGCGCCACGGAGGTCTATGTCGCCGCCTACCAGAACGTGCGCGGCGTCGCGCAGTATTTCGCCAGCCAGCTTTCCTATACGCGCCCGCGCGTGCAATTCGTCGACGGCCTCAACGGAACCTATTCCGAACTGCTCGACGGCTCGGTAGAGGGCCGGCTGCTTTTCCTGCACGACGTTCGCCGTTTTGCCGCCAAGGCGAGGCCGCTGGCACAGGAGGCCCGGCGCGCCGGCGTGAAGGTCGTGCTCCTGACCGACGAATTCTGCCCCTGGGGGCCGGAGGTCTCGGATATCTGCCTCATCGTGCCGGGCTCGCACGGTCCCCTCTGGGACGGCGCCGCCACCATGACGGCCGTCATGGACCTCATGCTTTCCAACATCATTGTCGTCCTCGGCGAGGAAGTGAACGAGCGCGTGGAGACCCTGACGCGCCTCCAGGACATCTTCGGCGATTTCGAGGCCTGAGGGCCTATTTCTCCTCGCTCTCGGGCTCGACCGTCAGCTTGACGCGGTCGGCGGCAAGGCGCGTGCGGGAGAACTGGATCGGCCGGCCGGCAAGATCGGTATTGATCGCCGTCGCCACGAGGATGATCGCGCCCGGCGAGAGCTTCAGGTGGCGGATGTCCTCGCCCTCGGCATGGATGGCGGAAATCTCCGTCGAGCGGCGCACGTAGTCCGGCACGCCGAGTTCGCGGAAGGCGGCGGTGATGGAGCGCGTCCGCTCATAGGCCGCCACGATATCGGCGAAGCGGTCGGCCGGGAAATAGTGCGTGGCGCGCGAGATCGGCCGCTTGTCGGCGCTGTTTACGGTTTCGAGCCGCACGCAGGGCGTTCCCGCCGCAAGACCCAGCGCGTCGGCGACCACGATGGAAGCAGGCTCCGTCGCCGAGCCGAGCAGCCGCCCTTCCAGTTCCTTCGCCTGGTTGCCGAGGCCCTGCGAGAAGCGGGTGCGGCGCGAGATCGGAAAGCGCAGCCGGTCGCGCCGCTCGATGCGCGTGCCGATGCCCTGGATCGGCCGGACGATGCCTTCCTCCGCAAGCGATGCCATGGCGCTACGCACCGTATGCCGGTTGACGCCGAAGCGTGCGGCGAGCGCCGTCTCCGGCGGCATCATGCCGGTCTCGTCGAAGTCGCCGTTGTTGATCGCAAGGCGCATGCGGTCGGCGATCTGCCGCCAGAGCGCCACGCCCGATTGCCGTTCCACCATTTTCGCCCCCTTGCAATTGCCCCTGTCACACCCTTGTCATTCCGGCCGTTTAAGAGGAGACTTAGATGTATAGTTGTCTAGATTAATAGACATTTGGGAGCGTGGCAATGGCATCGGATGGACATTTCGAAGGACGGCAGAAGGCGATGGGCCTCCTGGCGAAGGCGAGCCGGGCCGAACTGCAGGCCGCCTTCGACGCACTCGACGGCAAGCCGGCAGTCGAGCCGGTACGCGGGCCCGAAACGGGCCTCGTCATGGTGCGCGGGCGCATCGGTGGCGGCGGTGCGCCGTTCAATCTCGGCGAGGCGACGGTGAGCCGCGCGAGCGTCCGTCTCGACGACGGCACGGTCGGCCACGGCCAGGCGCTCGGCACGGACGGCGCCAAGGCACGGCTTGCGGCGATCTTCGACGCGCTGTTCCAGCAGCCGGCGCGTGCCGGTGAGGTCGAGGCGCTGCTTGCGGCCGTCGAGGCGCGTATTGCTGGAGAAGATGCCGGGAAGGCTCGCCAGACGGCCGCCACCCGCGTCGATTTCTTCACCATGGTCCGGGGAGAGGATTGATGCCTCACGACACGCTCGCTTTCACTGGCGGTTTCAGGGAGCCGGTCTTCGAGGCCCAGTCCGTCTTCCGCACGCTGATGGATTGCATGGCTCGCCCGGGCACGGTCGGCTCCGTGATTGTTGCCGTCGCTCCGCCCGCGCCGCTTTGCGCGGCCGCCGGTGCCGTCGCGCTGACGCTCTGCGACAACGACACCCCCGTCTGGCTGACGCCGGCGCTCGCCGCGTCCGCTCTGCCCGGCTGGCTCGCCTTCCACGCCGGCGCGAGTGTGACCGACGACCGGCAGGCCGCCCGTTTCGCCTTTGTCGAGAAAGGCGCGATGCTGCCCGATCCGGGCCTTTTCGCGCAGGGCACGCAGGAATACCCGGATCGCTCGACGACGCTGGTGGTCGAGATCGAAGCCTTCACGGGCGGTCGGCCGCTGACGCTGACGGGACCGGGCATCCGCACCGAGGAAGAGTTCGCGCCGGTCGGCCTGCCGGACATGTTTGCGCATTGCCGGGCGGAGAACCGGCAGAATTTCCCGCGCGGCGTCGACCTAATCCTCGTTGCCGGCGATGCCGTCCTCTGCCTGCCCCGCACCACCGTCGTCCGCGTGAAGGAGGCCTGAGCCATGTACGTTGCCGTCAAGGGTGGCGAAGCCGCCATTTCCAACGCCCACCGTCTTCTCGCCGACCGCCGCCGCGGCGACCGTTCGCTGCCGGCGATACGCATCGAGCAGATCGTCGCCCAGCTCGGCCTTGCCGTCGACCGGGTGATGGCGGAGGCCTCGCTCTACGACCGGGCGCTCGCTGCGCTCGCCGTCCGGCAGGCGCGCGGCGACATGATCGAGGCGATCTTCATCCTGCGCGCCTATCGCACGACGCTGCCGCGCTTCGGCTATTCCAGGCCCGTCGAGACGGGCGCCATGCTCGTCGAGCGCCGCGTCTCGGCGACCTACAAGGACCTGCCGGGCGGCCAGCTCCTCGGCCCCACCTTCGACTATACCCACCGCCTGCTCGACCCGTCGCTCCTGACGGACCAAGAGGTGGAGGCGCCGCTGGAGCGCGAGGAAGCCGGCGAGCCCGTCATGCGCGTTTCAGACATCCTTGCCGGCGAAGGCCTCGTCGAGGACGACGGCAGCCTGCCGGAGGGCCATGTGCCGGGGGACCTCACCCGCGAGCCGCTGGAATTTCCGATGGCGCGGGACCTGCGCCTCCAGGCGCTTTCCCGCGGCGACGAGGGTTTTTTGCTGGCGCTCGGCTACTCCACCCAGCGCGGCTATGCCCGCACCCATCCTTTCGTCGGCGAGGTGCGCATCGGCGAGGTCGAGGTGGAGCTGGACATGCCGGAGCTCGGCTTTGCCGTCTCGCTCGGCCGCATTCAGGTTACCGAGTGCCAGATGATCGCCCAGTTCAAGGGCTCGGCGAAGAACCCGCCGCAGTTCACTCGCGGCTACGGCCTCGTCTTCGGCCAGAGCGAGCGCAAGGCCATGGCCATGTCGCTGGTCGACCGGGCGCTGCGCGCCGAGGAGTTCGGCGAGGATATCGTCGCCCCGGCGCAGGACGAGGAATTCGTCATCTCCCATTCCGACAACGTGCAGGCGACCGGCTTCGTCGAGCACCTGAAGCTCCCGCATTACGTGGATTTCCAGGCCGAGCTCGACCTCGTGCGGCGCATGCGGCGCGACTACGAGACCGCGCAGGACAAGGACCTTCCGGAGGCCGCAGAATGACGACCGCAGACCTTGCGACCTACAATTTCGCCTATCTCGACGAGCAGACGAAGCGCATGATCCGCCGCGCGATCCTGAAGGCGATCGCCATTCCCGGCTACCAGGTGCCCTTCGCCTCGCGCGAAATGCCCATGCCCTACGGCTGGGGCACCGGCGGCGTGCAGGTGACAGCGGCGATCCTCGGTCCGAAGGACGTGCTGAAGGTCATCGACCAGGGGGCGGACGACACGACCAACGCCGTCTCCATCCGCGCCTTCTTCCAGAAGGTCGCCAGTGTGGCGGTGACGACGAAGACGCGCGCGGCGACGATCATCCAGACGCGCCACCGTATCCCCGAGGAAAAGCTGACGTCCGGCCAGACGCTCGTCTACCAGGTGCCGATCCCCGAGCCCTTGCGCTTCCTCGAACCGCGCGAGACCGAGACGCGCAAGATGCATGCACTGGAGGAATACGGCCTGATGCATGTGAAGCTCTACGAGGACATCGCCCGCAACGGCCATATCGCCACGACCTACGCCTATCCGGTGAAGGTGGAGGGCCGCTATGTCATGGATCCGTCGCCGACGCCGAAATTCGACAATCCGAAGATGCACATGTCTGAAGCGCTCCAGCTCTTCGGCGCGGGCCGCGAGAAGCGCATCTACGCCGTGCCGCCCTATACGGAGGTCGTCAGCCTGGATTTCGAGGATCATCCCTTCACGGTGCAGTCCTTCGACAAGCCCTGCGCGCTCTGCGGTGCGCAGGACGTCTATCTCGACGAAGTGGTGCTCGACGACAGGGGCGGGCGGATGTTCGTCTGCTCGGACACCGACCATTGCGAACAACGCTGCGCGAGCGGTCACCGCGGCCACCTCGCCCATGACAAGGAGGCTGCGGAATGACTCCTCGTTACGACATGGCCCGGCGCCACCCCCCTCTGTCCTGCCGGACATCTCCCCCTCAAGGGGGGAGATCGGCAAGTAGTGCGATCCTAGCTCGAATTGCAACGTTGGAGATGGGCGGGACCTTGCCCCATCCAATCTCCCCCCTTGAGGGGGAGATGCCCGGCAGGGCAGAGGGGGGTGCCACAGCCTCTCGCACCCCGGAGGCCGTCCGATGACCGACGCCCCGCTTCTCAAGGTCCGCGACATCTCGAAATTCTACGGCGCGCGCATCGGCTGCCGGAACGTCTCCTTCGACCTCTGGCCGGGCGAGGTGCTGGCGGTCGTCGGCGAATCCGGCTCCGGCAAGACGACGCTGCTCAATTGCCTCGCCACCCGGTTGATGCCGACCTCCGGCTCGGTCGAGTACCGCATGCGCGACGGCACCATGCGCGACCTTGCCCGCATGAGCGAGGCGGAGCGCCGCTTCCTGATGCGCACGGACTGGGGCTTTGTCCACCAGAACCCGGCGGACGGGCTGCGCATGGCGGTCTCGGCCGGGGCCAATGTCGGCGAGCGGCTGATGGCCGTCGGCGAGCGCCATTACGGCAATATCCGCGAGACGGCCGGCGATTGGCTCGGCCGGGTCGAGATCAGCGCCGACCGTATCGACGACCAGCCGCGCGCCTTTTCGGGCGGCATGCGCCAGCGCCTGCAGATCGCCCGTAACCTCGTCACCTCGCCGCGCCTCGTCTTCATGGACGAGCCGACCGGCGGCCTCGACGTCTCGGTGCAGGCGCGCCTGCTCGACCTCCTGCGCGGCCTCGTGCAGGACCTCGGCCTCTCGGCCATCGTCGTCACGCACGACCTTGCCGTCGCGCGCCTCCTGTCGCACCGCATGATGGTGATGAAGGACGGCCTCGTCATCGAGCAGGGATTGACCGACCGCGTGCTCGACGATCCGCGCGAAGCCTATACCCAGCTCCTCGTTTCCTCGATCCTGCAGGTGTGACCATGCCGACCCCCCTCGTCGTTTCCGAAGTGGCGAAGAGCTTCACCATGCATCTTCGCGACGGCCTCCGCCTGCCGGTGGTCTCGAACGTCGCCTTCTCGGTCAAGGCCGGCGAATGCGTCGTGCTGGGCGGTCCGTCCGGCATCGGCAAGAGCTCGCTTTTGAAGATGGTCTACGGCAACTATGCCGTCGATAGCGGCCAGATCCTTATCGAGCACGAGGGCCGGGTGGTCGATCTTGCGGGTGCCGACCCGCGCACGATCCTTGCCGTGCGCCGCGCTACGCTCGGCTATGTCAGCCAGTTCCTGCGCACCGTGCCGCGCGTCGCCGCCGTCGACGTCGTCGCCGAGCCGCTGCTTGCGCGCGGCGTCGCCCCGGCGGAGGCGCGGGATGCGGCCGAGGCGATGCTCGACCGGCTCAACCTGCCGCGCGAGCTCTGGCAGCTTCCGCCCGCCACCTTCTCCGGCGGCGAGCAGCAGCGCGTCAACATCGCCCGCGGCTTCATCACCGATCACCGCATCCTGCTGCTCGACGAGCCGACCGCCTCGCTCGACGCGACGAACCGCGCCGTCGTCGTTGCCATGATCGCGGAGAAGAAGGCGGCCGGCGTCGCCCTCCTCGGCATCTTCCACGACGAGGACGTGCGCGCGAAGGTGGCCGACCGCATCGTCGACGTCTCGGCCTTCTCGCCGCGCAAGGCGGCATGACCGCCCGCGGATGGCGGAATTTCAGGCCCTGTGGACTGTAATCTTTCCGACATCGAACTGACATCGCCCCTTCATCGACAGCGTTTAGAGCCAATCCGGAAAACGACACGGCCCCCTCGGGGACCGGACGCCGGAAGGAAGGACCTGCCATGTTCCGACTGAAGAATGTCACCCGCCGCTTCGGCGCGCGCCTCGCGGTCGACGACGTGACCTTCGACATCCCCGAGGGCCAGATGGTCGGGGTCATCGGCCGCTCCGGCGCGGGCAAGTCGACGCTCCTGCGCATGATCAACCGGCTTGCCGACCCGAGCGAGGGGACGATCCATTTCGGCGATGTGGAAGTCTCTTTGCTGCGGGGCGCGGGCCTGCGCAACTGGCAGCGCGACTGCGCGATGATCTTCCAGCAGTTCAACCTCGTGCCGCGCCTCGACGTGCTGACCAACGTGCTGCTCGGCCGGCTCAACCATCGCTCGACGGTGTCGAGCATCCTCAATCTCTTCACCCGCGAGGAGCGCATCATGGCGATTGCGGCGCTCGAACGCCTCGGCATCGAGCAGACGGCGCTTCAGCCGGCCGGCACGCTCTCTGGCGGCCAGCAGCAGCGCGTGGCCATCGCCCGCGCACTCATGCAGAACCCGAAGATGCTGCTCGCCGACGAGCCGATCGCCTCGCTCGACCCGCTGAACGCCAAGATCGTCATGGACGCGCTGCGCGACATCAACGAGCGCGAGGGCATCACCGTCGTCACCAACCTGCACACGCTGGATACGGCCCGCGCCTATTGCGAGCGCATCATCGGCATGTCGGCCGGCCGCGTCGTCTTCGACGGCCCGCCGCGCGAGCTCACCACGGAGGCCGTTCGCACGATCTACGGCACCGGCGCGAACGGGTTGGAGATCGACGAGAGCGTCACCTCCACGGCGATCCGCAATCCGGTCCGCCAGGACAACATAAGGGAATCCGCCAGCCCCACGCCGCTGGTACTGGCCGGCCTCTGAGCCCGCCGGGATCGAACGGCCCGCGTCAAGGGCCATAACCTTTCGAGATCCGGCGACGCCGGCCAAACAGGAGAAAGATCATGCTGAAGAAAGCCCTTCTCGGCGCCGTCGCGCTCTTCGCGCTTGCCGGCCACGTCCAGGCCGAGGACCTCAAGGAATTCCGCGTCGGCATCATCGGCGGCGAGAACGAGGCGGACCGCTTGCGCAACTACCAGTGCCTTGGCGATCACCTGAAGGCAGAGCTCGGCTTCGAGAAGGTCTCCTTCTTCCCGGCTGCCGACTACGACGGCGTCATCCAGGGCCTGCTCGGCGGCACGCTCGACTATGCCGAGCTCGGCGCCTCGGGCTTCGCCAAGATCTACCTTGCCGATCCGAAGGCCGTCGAGCCGATCCTGACGACGGTGCAGACGGACGGCTCGACCGGCTATCATTCCATCATGGTCGCCCGCAAGGATTCCGGCATCACCAAGCTGGAAGACCTCAAGGGCAGGAAGCTCGGCTTCGCCGACCCGGATTCCACCTCCGGCTATCTCATCCCGCTCGTCACCCTGCCGGAGGCGATCGGCGCGCCGGTCAAGGAATATTTCGCCGAGACCGGCTTCGGCGGCGGCCACGAGAACCTCGTCCTCGAAGTCATGAAGGGCACCTTCGATGCCGGCACGACCTTTGGCTCGGGCGTCGGCGCGTGGAAGGACGGCTACACGTCCGGCAACCTGCACAAGATGGTCGAGAAGGGCATTCTCGACATGAACGACCTCGTCGAGGTCTGGAAGTCGCCGCTCATCCCGAACGGCCCGATCGTCGTGCGGACCTCCATGGACAACGACATGAAGACGAAGTTCAAGCAGTTCATGCTCGACCTGCCGAAGAAGGACGCCGCCTGCTTCTCTGCCGTCATGGGCGGCGATTTCACCGCCTTCACGGAAGTCAATGTCGACTTCTACAAGCCGATCATCGACGCCCGCAAGGCGACGATCGGCGGCTAACAGGAGCACCGGCGCTGGCCGCAAGCCGGCCGGCGCCTTTTCTGTCAATAACGTTGCCCCACCCACAACGTCATCCTCGGCCTTGAGCCGAGGATCCACGCCACATCCGGAGCATGGATGGTCGGGTCAAGCCCGACCATGACGGAAGAGAGGTTGCGGGCCTTGTCGATAATCAGACGAGCATACAGAACTCTGCCGAGGCGCAATAAACCATGGCCATGACCACGCTTCACGACGGCTTCAGCGAGAAGGGCGCGCTCATCGAGCGGCACTTCCAGGAGCTGAGCGCCCGCCGCCGGCTCTATACCTGGCTCGGCCTTGCCGTTCTCGTGGTCGCGCTCGGCGGCTCGCTGTGGATCGCCAACGAGACGAATGCGGGAAAATTCCTCGACCGCCTGCCGCATTTCTTCGACTTCGTCGGCGACATGGTGCCGCGCGACGGCTGGGAGGTCTTCCGCGCGCTGTTCGACCTGCCGTCGCCCTATGACGACGGCAGCTTCAAGTACGATTATCCGGAAGGCCGGCTCTACGTGATCGGCAGCCTCTATGTGCCGGAATATTTCCACAAGATGCTGGAAACGCTGAATATCGCGTTCTTTTCCACCGTCATCGGCATGGTCTTCGGCTTCCTGCTTTCCTTCCTCGCGGCAAAGAACCTCGTCGCAAACCGGATCGTTCGCGGTTCGGTGCGCCGCTTCATGGAGGTGCTGCGCGCCTTTCCCGAGGTGGTGCTTGCCGGCTTCTTCCTCGCGATCCTGTCGATCGGGCCGCTGCCGGCCGTCATCGCCGTCTCGATCCATACCGTCGGCGCGCTCGGCAAGCTGTTCTTCGAGGCGGTCGAGAATGTCGACATGAAGGCCGAGGAGGGGCTTCGCGCGGTCGGGGCGAGCTGGATGGAGCGCGTCTGGTTCGCCATCGTGCCGCAGGTGGCGCCGAACTTCATGAGCTATTTCCTCCTGCGCCTCGAAATCAACGTCCGCGCCTCGACCATCATCGGCGCGGTCGGCGGCGGCGGCATCGGCGAATTGCTGCGACTTTCCATCGGGCAGGGCCACGCGGCCAAGACGCTCGCCATCGTGCTGCTCCTGCTTCTCACCATCGTCGCCGTCGATCAGGTCTCCGCCTGGCTGCGCCGCCGTCTCGTCGGCGATCAGGCTTTCCGGTCGGCCGCATAGGAGTGCCTCATGACGACCCTCAATCCCGCACGGATGGACGAGATCGCGGCGCGCCATCCCGCCGTCCTCGACCGCTCGTTCTGGCAGCGCTTCCGCATTCCCCTCATTGCCGGGGGCTTGGCGCTCTACGTGGTCTATTGCTGGTGGTTCTTCGCCATCGGCCATGTGCTCGGCACCGCCAACTGGGGCATTGCCGGAACCTATCTCGCCGACTGGGTCTCCTACGAGGTGCGCCCGGAGGTGACGATCCACGCGGACGGCTCGATGGAGCTCGGCTATCCGCGCTTCTCGCCCCTCGGCCCCAATGCCGAGCCGGACTGGGTGGAGATCGAGCGGGGCACGATGACCCGCACGATCCCGGCCGCCGACGCGGCTGCGACAACCGGCGGCAAACCCGCCTCGATGGGTTTCATGGGAGCGGGCGGCAGCGTGGGTGGCTCGGCAGCGGGCGCCACGACCGATGCGGCGACGACACGCGAGGAGGAGGTGGTCAAACGTGCGAAGATCACCCTCAATTCCTCCACCAGCGTCGAGGTCCTGCCGTCGCGCGTGACCGTGGAGCATGGCGGCGAGCGGCTGGCCGTCGATATCGGCGGCGGCAAGGCAAGAGCCGAGGGCGCCTTGCCCGGCTGGGCGGTGCAGAAGGAGCCGGGCAGCAAGATCACGGTCTCCTTCGGCCTTTCCGGCTGGGGTGAGATCGAGGCGGACGACGTCACGATCCGCCGCCGCTTTCCCGGCTGGGCGAACTTCCTGTTCGACACGAACTCGCCCTTCCACGGCAGGCCGCTGCCGGAGGTCTTCTCGCTGGTGACGTCGGGCGAGCGGATCGATCCGACCCGGTCGAACCTCGCGCTTGCCTGGGACAACATCCTCTACAATGGCGAATGGCAGCATCTCGACGTCTGGACGAAGCTGCTCCAGACGATCGTGATGGCCTTCGTCGGCACGCTCTTCGCGATGCTCCTCGCCTTCCCGCTGTCCTTCCTTGCCGCGCGCAACATCACGCGCAGCCGGCTTTCCAACCAGGTGACGAAGCGGCTCTTCGATTTCCTGCGCTCGGTCGACATGCTCATCTGGGCGCTGTTCTTCACCCGCGCCTTCGGCCCCGGGCCGCTTGCCGGCATGTCGGCGATCTTCTTCACGGATACGGGCACGCTCGGCAAGCTCTATTCCGAGGCGCTGGAGAATATCGACGACAGGCAGCGCGAGGGCGTAAAGTCGGTCGGCGCCGCGCCCGTCGCGGTGCAGCGCTTCGGCGTGCTGCCGCAGGTCCTGCCGCTCTTCGCCTCGCAGGCGCTTTATTTCTGGGAATCGAACACCCGCTCGGCGACCATCATCGGCGCGGTGGGCGCGGGCGGCATCGGCCTGAAACTCTGGGAGGCGATGCGCACCAATTCGGACTGGGAGAACGTCGCCTACATGGTTCTCCTCATTCTCGCCGTCGTCTTCGTCTTCGACGGCATATCCAACGCGCTGCGCTCGCGCCTGACGGGCAGGCCGGCGCATTAATCGGCGTGGCGGCATGGTGCTGCCACACGAATCCCGTCACTATGCGGCGCCGCCTTCCGGCGGCGCCGAAGACTTCCCACAGGAACAGCCCTCCGTGCGTTACGCCCTCTATTTCACCCCGCCCGCAAGCGATCCCTTGACCCTGACGGCCGCGGCCTGGCTGGGGCGCAATGCCTTTACCGGCGCGCCGCTGGAGCAGCCGGCCGTCGCCGGCTTCGACGCGGCGACGCTTGCCGGGCTGACGGCCGATCCGCGGCGCTACGGCTTCCACGCCACGCTGAAGGCGCCGTTCACGCTTGCCGAGGGCCGCAGCGAGGCCGAACTCGTAACCGAGATCGGCCGTTTTTCCGCCGAAGCCGCGACCTTTGAAATCCCGGAGGTCATCGTCGGCCGGCTCGGCTCCTTCTTCGCGCTGGTGCCGGGCGATCATTGCGAGGAGCTGCAAGCCTTCGCCGGCGAGGTGGTGCGCCGCTTCGAGCGGTTCCGCGCCCCGCTCACCTCCGCCGACATCGCCCGCCGCAGGCCGGACGAGCTGACCGCCGAAGAGCGCCAGAACCTCGTGCAATGGGGCTACCCTTACGTCTTCGACACGTTCCGCTTCCACATGACGCTGACGGGGCGCGTTCCAGCCGAGCGGCGCGATGCCGCGGAAGCCGTGCTTCTCGACCGTTTCTCCGCCTTCCACGGCCGGCCGCTGCCGGTTGCGGGCCTCGCGCTCTTCCGCGAGCCTGCGCGCGGCGCCGATTTCACCGTTCATTCGCTCTTCCCGCTCGGGGGAGAAGCCAACAGAAAGACCGCATGACATGACCCGCGAAACCGTTCTTTCCAATGCCCGCATCGTGCTCGAGGACAGCGTTCTCGACGGCACGCTGGTGCTGCGCGACGGCCTCATCGCCGAAATCTCCGAGGGCTCTTCCGCCAGCGGCGAGGACATGGAGGGGGATTTCCTCATCCCCGGCCTCGTCGAGTTGCATACCGACCACCTCGAAGCGCATTATTCGCCGCGTCCCGGCGTGCGCTGGGGCAAGACTGCGGCGATCCAGTCGCATGACGCGCAGGTCGTCACCTCCGGCATCACCACCGTCTTCGATTGTCTGCGCATGGGCTCGGATGCCGACGGCGGCTTCGAGAAGGGCGAGATGCGCGCCATGGCCGACGCCATCGCCGCGGCGCAGGACGAGGACCGGCTGCGCGCCCAGCACCTCATCCACCTGCGCTGCGAGGTCTCGACCGAAAATGTGCTCGACCACTACGAGGAATTCGAGAACGACCCGCTCGTGCGCCTCGTCTCGCTGATGGATCATGCGCCCGGCCAGCGCCAGTTCCAGACGATGGATCAGTACATCCTCTACTACAAGAAGAAGCGCGGCCTGACGGACGACGAGTTCGCCGACTTCTGCAAGCGCCAGCAGGCGCTTTCCGCCCGCTATGCCAAGCCCCACCGCGATGCCATCGCCGCCTCCTGCGCCGCCCGCAACATCTCGGTCGCAAGCCATGACGACGCGACGCTGGAGCATGTCGAGGAGGCGATCGGCTATGGCATCCGCCTTGCCGAGTTCCCGACAAGCGTCGAGGCGGCGAAGGCGTCGCACGGGGCGGGCATGAGCGTCCTGATGGGCGCGCCGAACATCGTGCGCGGCAAGTCGCATTCCGGCAACATCGCCGCCCGCGACCTTGCCGGCATGGGCGTGCTGGATGTGCTCTCCTCCGACTACGTGCCCTTCAGCCTGATGCACGCCCCCTTCATCCTCGCCGACGAAGTGGAGGATATCGACCTGCCGAAGGCGATCTCGATGGTCTCCGCAACGCCTGCCCGCACGGTCGGGCTCGACGACCGCGGCACGATCGCGCCGGGCCTTCGCGCCGACATCGTGCGCGTGCGCCGGCCCTCCGGCGTGCCGGTCGTGCGCTCCGTCTGGCGGCAGGGCAGGCGGGTGGCATGAACATGGCGGACGATGGGGCGATGGTCGTCGTCGTCGGCCCGAGCGGGGCGGGCAAGGACAGCGTCATGGCCTATGCCGCCCGGCATTTTTCCGGGGAAAGCCGTGTGGCTTTCGTGCGCCGCGTCATCACCCGCCCGGCCGATGCCGGCGGCGAGGCGCATGAGGCGATCGATGCGGACGGGTTCCGCAGGCGTGCAGCCGAGGGCGCCTTCGCCGTCTCCTGGGAGGCGCACGGCCTTTTCTACGGCATTCCGCGCGAGACGCTGGACCGGCTTACGAACGGCATGACGCTGATCGCCAACGGCAGCCGCTCGGCCTTGCCGGATTTCGCCGAGACTTTTCCGCGGCTGAAGGTCGTTCTGATCACCGCCCGCCCGGATGTGCTGGCCGCGCGCCTTGCCGCCCGCGGCCGGGAGAGCGGCGAGGCGATCGCGCGGCGCCTTGAGCGCGCGGTGCCGGAGATCGTCATTACCGCCGATACGGTGGTCATCGACAACAGCGGCCCGCTCGAAGCGGCGGGAGAGGCCTTCGTCGAATTGCTGGCCTCCACCCTTGCCGGCAGGGGGTGAGACTACCGCCCCCTGCCCCGGGGCAGGGGGCGGGTGAGAATGAAGAGCGCGCTTGCCGAAAGCACGAGGCCGACGGCGACGGCCGCAAGCGGCGAGGGCTGGGTGCGATACCAGAAGAGGCCGTAGCTTGCGGCAATCAGGCAGACCGCGACGACCTTCGTGCGTGCGGAAATCGCGCCCTCGCGCTGCCAGTTGACCAGAGGCGGGCCGAGCGTGCGATGATTGAGCAGCCAGTGCTCCAGGCGGGGAGAAGAGCGCGAGAAGCACCAGATGGCAACGAGCAGGAAAGGCGTCGTCGGCAGCAGCGGCAGGAAGGCGCCGACAATGCCGAGCGCCGTCATCACAAGGCCGGCGGCCATATAGATCGCGCGCACCCAAACCCCCGTCGAAAACGCCGTGCCGCCCAGATAGAGTGTTTTGCCGGTGCCTCCAAGGGGCCCGAATGCCGCAGGACCGATCCCTCAGGCCAGCTTGCTCTCGACGGTCCCCTTGGCCGGTTTCGCCTTCGCCGCCGCCTTGGCGGTCTTCGCCGCCGAAGCGGCCTTGGCCTGCGTCGGGCCGGCGATTTCGATCAGCGGCTTCTTCGTCTTTGCCGGCGCCGTCTCGGTGCCGAGCGCCACGCGCTCGAACTCCTCGCGCTCGCGTACGGCCTGTTCCCAGTGCTCGCCGTCGTGCCCGTGCAACCGGCCGGCTGCTTCCCACAGTGCATAGGCCCGCTTGCTGATCCATTCCCTTCGCGCATCCGTCATGGTCTGTCCTCGTTCAAGGTGAAGTGACGCCGTGCCGGTACGCTGCGGGCTTCTCGGGCAGGAACCGGAACACGGAACTCGCCGGACGGCCGGGAACCTTCCGCGGCGGGTCCGGATATTCAACGCACCATACGCTCCGGGCGATACCCTCGGACGGAGCAGGTCTGCTTCATGCGATTCGCACCGTCAGGATGCGCCCAAAGCGCGGGGCCTTCAAGCTGGCGGGGTGCGACAGGATGGCTCGCCCCGCCATGACGGAAAAACACCCTCCGGCTGCGACGAAACGGCCGAATTTCGCAAAAGTTTCACCGCTCCGGGTGGACAGCGCCGATCTCGCCAACGTATTGTCTGCATGAGAGAATATTCACCGCGAACGGCAAAGCGAGAGGCAAGGCGTTTGGCAGCATCAAGGCGACAGCATCGACCGATCCGTCGGGCGCTTTGCCTTTTCTGCACCGGATTGGCCTGTCTGCTCCTGCTGGTGGCCTCGCCCTCGATTTCCATTGCGGCCGGCATCCCGGCAAAGGCGTTTCGCTGCGGCGCGCAGAAGGCGGCGGGCCAGTCGGCAGGGCTCGAAGGCCTGCAATGCCGCACGCGGATCGCCGGCGAGGCGCCGCCGCCCGGTTCCGCCGGTCTCCTGGAGCCGTTCGAAGCGGTTTCCGCCCTTCCGGCGAAAGCCGGCGCCGTGCCCGCGTCGGCTTCCGTCCACAGGATCGACACGCGGCGCCCGGCAACGGCGGGCGCGCGGGCGCCTCCGGTGTGGCGGATACCTGCCTGACGGCTGCGCCGCCTTGTCGGTCGCGCGCAGCCTTCCCCGATGCCGGCCTGCCGGATGAGAGAAGTTCTGCCGTTCGAAAGCGATCGACCCAACGATGACAGGTGAAGCGATTCTGGTGCTGCTGGTGTGCCTCCCCTTTGCGGGAAGCCTTGCCGCGACCATCCTTTTGCGCACGGATTCCCGCGTTCTCGCGGCCCGCATAGCCGGCGCGGTGACGCTTGCCAGCCTCGTGATGACGGCCATGCTCTACCCCGCCGTCCGGGGCGGCGCCAAGGTGCGGCTCGATCTCGAATGGCTGCCGCAGCTCGGGCTGAACGTCACCCTGCGCATGGACGGATTCGCCTGGCTCTTCGCCATGCTCGTCACCGGCATCGGCTGCCTCGTCGTGCTCTATGCCCGCTACTACATGTCGGAGGAGGACCCGGTCCCGCGCTTCTTCTCCTTCCTGCTCGCCTTCATGGGCTCGATGCTCGGCATCGTGCTTTCCGGCAACGTCATCCTGCTCTCGGTGTTCTGGGAGCTGACGAGCATCTTCTCGTTTCTCCTCATCAGCTACTGGCACAACAATGCCGCCGCGCGCGACGGCGCGCGCATGGCGCTGACGATCACCGGCATCGGCGGCTTCTGCCTGCTGGCCGGCTTTCTGGTGCTCGGCCATATCGTCGGCAGCTACGATCTCGACGTCATCCTTTCGTCCGGCGATACGATCAAGGCCCATCCGCTCTACCTGACGACGCTCGTCCTCATCCTTGTCGGCGCGCTGACGAAGAGCGCGCAGGTGCCCTTCCATTTCTGGCTGCCCAACGCCATGGCAGCGCCGACGCCGGTTTCGGCCTATCTCCATTCGGCGACCATGGTGAAGGCCGGCGTCTTCCTGCTCGTGCGGCTCTGGCCGGCGCTGTCGGGCACCTACGAATGGTTCATGCTGGTGGGCATCGCCGGCACCTGCACCTTGCTGCTCGGCGCCTATTTCGCCATGTTCCAGCAGGACCTGAAGGGCCTGCTCGCCTATTCGACGATCAGCCATCTCGGCCTCATCACGACGCTGCTCAGCCTCGGCAGCCCGCTGGCGGCGGTCGCGGCGATCTTCCACATGATGAACCATGCGACCTTCAAGGCCTCGCTCTTCATGGCCGCCGGCATCATCGACCACGAGACCGGCACGCGCGACATGCGGCGATTGAGCGGCCTCTTCAAATACCTGCCGATCACCGGCACGCTCGCCATGGTGGCGAGCGCGGCGATGGCGGGCGTGCCGCTGCTCAACGGGTTCATCTCCAAGGAGATGTTCTTCGCCGAGGCGGTGGAGACCCATGCCGATTCCGTGCTCGACCGCATGCTGCCCTATGTGGCGACGCTCGCCGGCGCCTTCTCCGTCGCCTATTCGATCCGCTTCATCCACGTCGTCTTCTTCGGCCCGCCGCCGACGGACCTGCCCAAGCCCAAGCCGCACGAGCCGCCGCACTGGATGCGCTTTCCCATCGAGTTCCTGGTCTTCGCCTGCCTCGTCGTCGGCATCGTGCCGAGCCTGTCGATCGGCCCGTTCCTGCATTCGGCCGTCCTGTCGGTGCTCGGCCCGCGCACGCCCGAATACAGCCTCGCCATCTGGCACGGGGTCAACACGCCGCTGGTCATGAGCGTGATCGCGCTGATCGGCGGGGCCGCGCTCTATGCCTTCCTCAAGGATTATCTCGCGCGGTGCGACGACGGGCCGCCGCTCTTCCGCCATCTCGTCGGCCAGCGCATCTTCGAGCGCGTGCTGGTCACCGTCTCGTGGAAATGGGCGCGCTGGCTGGAAAGCCGTCTTAGCACCCGCAATCTGCAGCCGCAGCTTCGCCTCGTCACGGCGGCGGGCCTGCTTGCGGGCGTGATTCCGCTCTATATCGCCGGTTTCTCGCCCAAGCCGCCGGTCCTCGGCGAGGTCGACCCGATCTTCGCGGTCGTCTGGTGCATCGGCGCGTTCTGCGCGCTCGGGGCGGCCTATCAGGCGAAGTACCACCGGCTTGCCGCGCTCGTCCTGCTCGGCGGGGCGGGCATCACCACCTGCATCACCTTCGTCTGGCTGTCGGCGCCGGATCTTGCCATCACGCAGCTCGTCGTGGAGATCGTCACGACCGTGCTGCTGCTGCTCGGCCTGCGCTGGCTGCCCAAACGCTCCGTGAAGGTGGACGATTCCGTGGCGCTCGCCGCGCGCGGCCGCCGCTTCCGCGATTTCCTGCTCGCCATTTCCTGCGGCTTCGGCATGTTCCTCTTCTCCTACGCGATCATGAAGCAGCCGGTGCCGGACGCCATCGCCAGCTATTTCCTCGAAAAGGCCTATACGGAGGGCGGCGGGCGCAACGTGGTCAACGTCATCCTCGTCGATTTTCGCGGCTTCGACACGTTCGGCGAGATCGCGGTCCTCGCCATCGTCGCGCTCACGGTCTTTGCGCTGCTGCGCCGCTTCCGCCCGGCGGCGGACAGCATCGAGAAGCCCGAGCAGCAGCGCATCCAGAACGCCTATGACGCGGCGGCCCCGGAGCGCTCGGCGGGCGATACGGTGCGCGACTACCTTCTGGTGCCCTCCGTCATCATGCAGTGGATGTTCCCGGTCGTCGTCACCTTCGCTATCTACCTCTTCCTGCGCGGGCATGACCTGCCGGGCGGCGGCTTTGCCGGCGGCGTCACCATGGCGATCGCCTTCCTGCTGCAATATCTCGCCGGCGGCGTGCGCTGGGCGGAGGACAGGCTGCGCATCCTGCCGCTGCGCTGGATGGGCTTCGGCCTCGTCGTGGCGGCGGCCACCGGCATGGGGGCCTGGGCCTTCGGCTATCCGTTCCTGACGACCCATTCGCAATATGTGGAACTGCCCTTCATCGGCAAGGTGCCGGCGGCCAGCGCGCTCCTCTTCGATCTCGGCGTGTTCTCGCTGGTGGTCGGCGCGACGGTGCTGATCCTCATCGCGCTCGCCCACCAGTCCATCCGCGTGCATCGCGTGCGCGGCCTCGAAGCGCCCAAGGCGGAGGAGGCCTGATGGAACTCGTCCTATCGATCGGCATCGGCATCATGACGGGCTCCGGCGTCTGGCTCATCCTGCGCCCGCGCACCTATCAGGTCATCGTCGGGCTCTCGCTGCTCTCCTATGCGGTCAATCTCTTCATCTTCGCCGTCGGCGGCGTGAAGTCGGATGCCGCGCCGCTCCTGGAGGAGGGCGTCGCCGTTTCCACCATGACCGACCCCGTGCCGCACGCACTGGTGCTGACGGCCATCGTCATCGGCTTTGCCACGACCGCGCTCTTCCTCGTGGTGCTGCTCGCGGCCCGCGGCCTTACCGGCACGGACCATGTCGACGGCAGGGAGCAGCCGAAATGAGCGGGTGGCAGCAGCATCTCATCATCGCGCCCATCGTCATCCCGCTCGTCGCGGGCGCACTTCTCCTGTTCTTCGACGAGCGCGAGCGCGTGCTCAAGGCGATGATCAGCCTCGTGTCGTGCCTTGCGCTCGCCGCCGTCGCCATCAGCCTGTTCCGGCTTGCCGGCGGCGCGGAGGGCTTCGAGGGCGTCTACCTCCTCGGCAACTGGCCGGCGCCCTTCGGCATCGTGCTGGTGGTGGACCGGCTCTCGGCGCTGATGCTCGTCCTCGCCTCGATCCTCGCCATCCCGACATTGGTTTATGCGCTTGCCCGCTGGCACGCCGCGGGCGCGCATTTCCACTCGCTGTTCCAGTTCCTGCTGATGGGCCTCAACGGCGCGTTCCTGACGGGCGACCTCTTCAACCTCTTCGTCTTCTTCGAGGTGATGCTGGCGGCGTCCTACGGCCTCCTGATGCACGGCTCCGGCTCCATGCGCGTCAAGGCGGGCATGCATTACATTGCCGTCAACCTTGCCGCCGCGCTCTGCTTCCTCATCGGCGTCAGTGCCATCTACGGCTCGGCCGGCACGCTCAACATGGCCGACCTTGCGGTGCGCATCGGCGAGATCGAGGGCGAGCGGCGCATGCTCTTGGAAGCGGGCGCCGGCATCCTCGGCATCGTCTTCCTCATCAAGGCGGGCATGTGGCCCCTGAACTTCTGGCTGCCGGGCGCCTATAGCGCGGCGACGGCGCCCGTCGCCGGCATCTTCGCCATCATGAGCAAGGTCGGCATCTACGTCATCCTGCGCCTGTCGCTGCTCGTCTTCGGGCAGGGGGCCTCCGCCGGCCTCGGCCTCAACGTGCTGCTCTACGGCGGCATGGCGACCATCGCCTTCGGCACGATCGGGGTTCTGGCCTCGCAGGCGCTCGGACGGCTTGCGAGCTATTCGGTGCTCGTCTCCTCCGGCACGCTGCTGGCCGTCCTCGGCCTCAACAACGGCGTGGTGACGGCGGGCGCGCTCTTCTACATGGTCAGCTCCACGCTGACGATCGGCGCGTTCTTCCTGCTCATCGAGCTGGTCGAGCGCGGGCAGGATGCCGGCGCCTCGGTCCTCGCGGTGACGATGGAAGCCTATGGCGATGCCGACGAGGAGGAGGAAGAGGTCGAGGTGGGCGTCACCATGCCCGGCACCATCGCCGTGCTCGGCACCTGCTTTGCCGCCTGCGGCATCCTCCTGTCGGGCCTGCCGCCGCTCTCCGGCTTCGTGGCGAAGTTCGCCATGCTGACGGGCATGATCGGCACGGGCGTTACGGGCGAGGGGCCGATCCCGGCCTCCGTCTGGTGGATCGTCGCCCTCCTCATCCTGTCGGGGCTCGCCGCGCTCATCTCGATGACCCGCGCCGGCATCCGCACCTTCTGGGCCTCGATGGAGGGCACGGTGCCGCGCGTGCTCGTCATGGAAATGGCGCCGGTCATGCTGCTGATCGCCCTGACGCTGGCGCTCACCGTCAAGGCCGGCCCGGCAATGACCTACATGGAGGAAACGGTCCGCAACCTGCATGAGCCCGCCGCCTATATCGATGCGGTCATGAACGCACGGCGCGCCGGCGTTGCCGAGCCGAGCGGGCCGGACGGCGGAGGAGGGATCTGACATGCTGCCCTATCCGCTGCTTTCCGCCTCGCTCGTCCTGATGTGGCTTGCGCTCAACGGCTTCACGCTCGGCCATCTCCTCCTCGGCTGCATCGTCTCGGTCTTCGCCTCCTGGGGCATGGCGGCGTTGCGCCCCGCCGAGCCGCACTTCGGCAAATGGTATCTCCTGCCGAAGCTCTTTGCCGTCGTGCTCTACGATATCGTGCTCTCCAACATCGCCGTGGTCTGGCTGATCGTCACCGGCGGGCGGCGTGAGCGAAGATCCGGCTTCGTCACCGTGCCGCTCGACCTTGAGAACCCCATCGGGCTGGCGGTGCTCGCCGTCGTGGTGACGAGCACGCCGGGCACGGCCTGGCTCGAATACAATTCGGTGCGCCGGACGGTGCTGATCCACGTCCTCGACCTCGTCGACGAGGCGGAGTGGCAGCACCTGATCAAGACGCGCTACGAGGCGCTGCTGATGGAGATCTTCCGATGAGCCACACGATCCTCCTCTGGTCCGTCGCCTTCGCGCAGGTGTGCCTCGCCATCGCCATGGCGCTCGCGGCGCTGCGGATGTTCCGGGGCCCGCGTGCCCAGGACCGGGTGCTCGCGCTCGACACGCTCTACGTCAATTCCATGCTGCTGCTGATGGTGTTCGGCATCCGCACCGGCAAGACGATCTATTTCGAGGCCTCGCTGGTCATCGGCATGCTCGGCTTCGTGGCGACCGTGGCGCTCGCCAAATTCCTCATGCGCGGGGAGGTGATCGAATGAGCACGATGGAACATGCCGGCGACCTGCCGGGCTGGGTGGCCCTTCTCGTCTCCGCCTTCCTCGTGATCGGCGCGGGGCTGACGCTCGTCGGCACGATCGGCTTTGCCCGCCTGCCGACCTTCTACGAGCGCATCCACGCCCCGACGCTCGGCACGAGCTGGGGAACGGGCGGCATCGTCATGGCGTCGATGATCTTCTTCACGGTGCTTTCGACCCGGCCCGTCGTGCACGAGATCCTCATTGGCATCTTCGTGACCGTCACCACGCCGGTGACGCTGATGCTGCTCGCCCGCGCCGCCCTCCACCGGGATCGCTCGGAGGGCAATCCGAACGTGCCGGCCGAAGCGCCCGCTGAGGATCCCGTTCCCGGCGAGTGACGCTTTGCCGCGAATTTTTTTGCGCCGGCCGCGACCCCTCGCGGCCGGGCGAAACGGTGGCTCGAAGCGGGATCGTCACGAGGTTTCTGCTGTCCTCCAAAGACATTGTTAACCTTCATTTCCTAACCATCTACGCATCCCTATCGGCAATGATCGTCGAGTTTGCAGGTTCATGCGTATTTCCAGAACAAACTTCTATCCCATCCTTGAGACCGAAGGGGAAAACGACGAAAGCGCGTCGTATTACTCCTATGAAAACAATGATTTGCCCGAAGAGGCCGTAGAGGCCCCGGTCTGGCATGCCGAAGGCGAGGCCGTCGCCAACGACGAAGCCTACCGGCCGCGCTTCCGCTCGCCGGCGCTGCGCAGCTACGATCCCGGCCAATATGCCGACGGAAGCTGGGAGAGCCATTTCTACATGGCCCCGAACGTGCGCTTCACCCGCACGCCCGACAAGATCGCCGCAAGGATCGAAGAGGCCGCCGCCGAAGAAGGCGTGACGGCCGAGCCCGTCGCCGAGCAGCCGGCCGCGCGGCAGGAGCCGGAGGCCCAACCCTCGCAGCCCCCGCAGCTTTCGCAGGCGGAACTGCTCCAGCGCCTGCGCGAGGCTCTGGACGACCGCCGCCGCCGCTTCGAGGCGCAGCAGCAGGCTGCCGTTGCCGCGCCGGTCGATCCTGTGCCGCAGTTCGTTCAGGCGGTCGTTTCCGCAGCGCGCAACACCGTGCCCGCCGACGCGCCCGTCGCCTACAGGCCGGCCGCAGCGCCGAAGCCCCTGCCGGTGCTCCAGCCCGTCGCAAAGGCGGACGCGCGCACCACGGTCAGCCGCTTCGCCAATCTGTCCGACCATGCCTTCTTCGAGACGATGGTTCCGGACGCGGTTGCAAGTGACCTGCCGGCAAGGCCAGCGGTCACCGTCACGCGCATGCCGCTGCCCACTCCCGCGCCGGCCGCAATCGCCGCGCCCGTCCTTCCGGTCGCGGTAGCGCCGAAGGTCGAAAAGCGGGAGGAACCGTCCTCCATCGCCTCGCTCTTCCGCGTCGTCGATTGCCGTCCGCCGGTCGCGCGTGCGGCCGTCGCGGAGCCGGTCGTCGCCGTTCCCGAGGTGGCGGTCGAGCCCGCCGCCGAAACGCCCGTCGCCGAGCCGGTGCCGGCCATCGTCGAGAGCAAGCCGGCTCCCGCGGCCGCCGTTGCCGAGCCCGTTCGCGAAACGCCGTCCTCGGTGCTGTCGCGCGCCCGTCCCTTCCAGGTGACGATGGCGACGCCCTCCGGCGATACCTACGAATATCCGCCGCGCGAACTGCTGCAGGAACCGCCGCGCACGGTCGGCTTTGTGCTGACGCAGGAGCAGCTCGAGCAGAATGCCGGCCTTCTCGAAAGCGTGCTGGAGGATTTCGGCGTGCGCGGCGAGATCATCCATGTCCGCCCCGGCCCCGTCGTCACGCTCTACGAATTCGAGCCGGCGCCGGGCGTGAAGTCCTCGCGCGTCATCGGCCTTGCGGACGACATCGCCCGCTCCATGTCGGCGCTCTCGGCTCGCGTCGCGGTCGTGCCGGGCCGCAACGTCATCGGCATCGAGCTGCCGAACGCCACGCGCGAGACGGTCTATTTCCGCGAGATGATCGAGAGCCAGGATTTCGCCCGGACCGGATTCAAGCTGCCGATCTGCCTCGGCAAGACCATCGGTGGCGAGCCCGTCATCGCCGAGCTTGCCAAGATGCCGCACCTGCTCGTCGCCGGCACGACCGGCTCGGGCAAGTCCGTCGCCATCAACACCATGATCCTGTCGCTGCTCTACCGCTTCCGTCCGGAAGAGTGCCGCCTGATCATGGTCGATCCGAAGATGCTGGAACTGTCGATCTACGACGGCATCCCGCACCTCCTCACCCCCGTCGTCACCGATCCCAAGAAGGCCGTCATGGCGCTGAAATGGGCGGTGCGCGAGATGGAGGACCGCTACAGGAAGATGTCGCGCCTCGGCGTGCGCAACATCGACGGCTACAACAACCGCGTCGCCGCCGCGCGCGACAAGGGCGAGACGATCTCGATCAGCGTCCAGACCGGTTTCGACAAGGGAACCGGCGAGGCGATCAACGAGGAACAGGAACTTTCCCTCGAGCCGATGCCCTATATCGTCGTCATCGTCGACGAGATGGCCGACCTGATGATGGTCGCCGGCAAGGAGATCGAAGGGGCGATCCAGCGGCTTGCCCAGATGGCCCGTGCCGCCGGCATCCACCTGATCATGGCAACGCAGCGTCCCTCGGTCGACGTCATCACCGGCACGATCAAGGCGAATTTCCCCACGCGCATCTCCTTCCAGGTGACGTCGAAGATCGACAGCCGCACCATTCTCGGCGAGCAGGGTGCCGAACAGCTTCTCGGCCAGGGCGACATGCTGCACATGGCCGGCGGCGGGCGCATCGCACGCGTCCACGGTCCCTTCGTCTCCGACGAGGAGGTCGAGAAGGTCGTGCTGCACCTGAAGGCCCAGGGCCGGCCGGAATATCTGGAGACGGTGACGGCGGACGAGGAGGAAGAGGAAGACGAGAAGCAGGCGGCCGTGTTCGACAAGGGCGACGTGGCGGCCGAGGACGGCGACGATCTCTACGAGAAGGCCGTCAAGGTCGTCATGCGCGACCGCAAGTGCTCGACCTCCTACATCCAGCGGCGCCTCGCCGTCGGCTACAACCGCGCGGCATCCCTCGTCGAGCGCATGGAGAAGGAGGGTCTTGTCGGCCCCGCCAACCATGTCGGCAAGCGTGAGATCGTCAGCGGCGAGCGCGGCAGCTTCCAGCAGCCGGATGCCGGCGACGACGACTGAGACGGTCGTCCGCGGCGATTGCCCGATCACCGGGCAATTGTCCTACTTATTTGAATTGGATGGTTTTTTCCGATCCGGCCCGCGAAAGCGGGCCCGATTTTTACCCTGTCCACGAGAAATTTCCGCTTGCTGCTCCATTTAATCGATTTGGCTTGCGGCGGGCTCCGTGAGCCCTGTTGCATATGGCGGACGATGTGTGAATAGTGCCGCCAATGCCGCGAAATCTGCGGCCAAGGAGGACAGGAATGGCATTGATCACCATGCGGCAACTGCTCGATCACGCAGCGGAGAACGACTATGCGCTGCCCGCATTCAACGTCAACAATCTGGAATATGTCCAGGCGGTGATGCGTGCGGCGGATGCGACGGATTCGCCGGTGATCCTCCAGGCAAGCCGCGGTGCGCGCTCCTATGCGGGCGATGCGTTCCTGCGTCACCTCATCCTCGGCGCCGCCGAGGAATATCCGCATATCCCGGTCTGCCTGCACCTCGACCACGGCGACCAGCCCTCCACCTGCATTTCCGCCATCACCAACGGCTTCACCTCCGTCATGATGGACGGCTCGCTGCTCGCCGACGGCAAGACGGTTGCGAGCTACGATTACAATGTCGGCGTGACGGCGGAAGTGGTGAAGATCGCCCATGCTGCCGGCGTCTCGGTCGAAGGCGAGCTTGGCTGTCTCGGCAACCTGGAAACGGGCGCCGGCGACAAGGAGGACGGCCACGGCTTCGAGGGCAAGCTCTCGCGCGAGGAACTCCTGACCGATCCGGACCAGGCGCTCGACTTTGTCACCAGGACGGGCGTGGATGCACTCGCCGTCGCCATCGGCACCAGCCACGGCGCCTACAAGTTCACCCGCGCGCCGGACGGCGAGATCCTGTCGATCGAGACGATCGCCAAGATCCACGCCAAGCTGCCGAACACCCACCTCGTCATGCACGGCTCCTCCTCGGTGCCGCAGGACCTCCAGGACCTTTTCACCGCCTATGGCGGCGAGATGAAGCAGACCTGGGGCGTGCCGGTCGCCGAAATCCAGAAGGGCATCCCGCTCGGCGTGCGCAAGGTCAATATCGACACGGACCTGCGCCTTGCCATGACCGGCTCGATCCGCAAGAACTTCAAGGAAAAGCCGGACAATTTCGACCCGCGCAATTACCTGAAGCCGGCCACCGCGCGCATGATGGAAGTCTGCAAGGAGCGCTTCGAGGCCTTCCGCACCGCCGGCAAGGCATCCAGCATCCGCGTCAAGCGCCTGCCCGACATGGCGAAGTTCTACGCCGCGCAATAAGCGCCGTCGGCAGCCTCCGTTTCCTCCCGGCCCCGCCGGGAGGCCCCTGCCTTTTTCTCATGGCCCGGCGGCAGGAATCCGTTGCGGGCAACCGTCCCTCCTCGTAAAAGATGGCGACCCGGACGCGTCGGCGCTCCGGTAGAAGGCGATCGAGCGAGGACGACATGAGCGTGGAACAGGCCCTGACAATCGCAGACCTCAAGGAACAGGCGCGCCGCCGCGTGCCGAAAATGTTCTTCGACTATGCCGATTCCGGTGCCTGGACCGAAGGCACATACCGCTCCAACGAAGACGACTTCCACAAGATCAAGCTGCGCCAGCGCGTGCTCGTCGACATGACGAACAGGTCGCTGGCAAGCGAGATGATCGGTGAGACGGTTTCCATGCCCATCGCGCTGTCGCCGACGGGTCTCACGGGCATGCAGCACGCCGACGGCGAGATGCTCGCCGCGCAGGCGGCCGAGGAGGCGGGCGTGCCCTTCACGCTGTCGACGATGAGCATCTGCTCCATCGAGGACGTGCGCTCCGTCACCACGAGGCCCTTCTGGTTCCAGCTTTACGTGATGCGCGACAAGGATTTCGTGCGCAACCTCATCGGCCGCGCCAAGGCGGCCGGCTGCTCGGCGCTGATCCTGACGCTCGACCTCCAGATCCTCGGCCAGCGCCACAAGGACCTGCGCAACGGCCTTTCCGCCCCGCCAAAATTCACGCCGAAGCACATCTGGCAGATGGCGACGCGGCCCTTCTGGTGCCTCGACATGCTCGGCACGAAGCGCCGCAGCTTCGGCAACATCGTCGGCCACGCCAAGGGCGTGACGGACCTCTCCTCGCTTTCGTCCTGGACGGCCGAGCAGTTCGATCCGCAGCTTTCGTGGAAAGACATCGAATGGATCCGGGACCTGTGGGGCGGCAAGCTGATCCTCAAGGGCATCCTCGACGAGGAGGACGCCCGCATGTCGCTGGAGAGCGGCGCGGACGCCGTCATCGTCTCAAACCACGGCGGCCGCCAGCTTGACGGCGCGCCGTCCTCGATCAGCATGCTGCCGCGCATCGTCGATGCGGTCGGCGATCGGATGGAAGTCCATCTCGATGGCGGTATCCGCTCCGGCCAGGACGTGCTGAAGGCGCTCTGCTACGGCGCCAAGGGCACCCATATCGGCCGCCCCTTCCTCTACGGCCTCGGCGCCGGCGGCAAGGCCGGCGTGCGACGTGCCATCGAGATCATCCGCAAGGAGCTCGACACGACCATGGCGCTCTGCGGCGAGCGCGACGTGAAGAACCTCTCGCGCAACAACCTGCACAAGGACGTGTGAGGCCGTTTACACGATCTCGCCGTAAAGCGTGCGTTCAAGGGCGGTCACTTCGCTGGCGAAGCGGCGGTATTCGGCGCGCTTGAGGGCGAGGAAGACGTGGTGCAGGCGCTCGCCGAGGGCGTCCTTCAGGAAGGAAGAGCAGGTCGCCGTCTCGATGGCGCTGCGCCAGTCGGGCGGCAGGTCGTCGCTCGCGGTTTCGGCATAGGCGGTCGTCTCGGGGCCGGGATCGGCCTTTGCGAGGATGCCTTTGCGCATGCCGGCGAGCACCGTCGCGCCGACGAGGTAGGGATTGGAATCGATGCCGGCGGCGCGCTGTTCGAGATGGCGGCCGGCGGGCGCGCCTGTCGGAATGCGCACGGCGACGCTGCGGTTGTTGGTGCCCCAGGTCGGCGTGGTCGGGGCATAGCTCTGGGCCGAGAAGCGCCGCCAGGAATTGAGATGCGGGGCGAAGACGAGCATGGATTCGTGCATCGTCTCGAGAAGCCCGGCGACGGCGTTTTTCAGCAGCGGGGCAAGCGTTTCATCCCGGTCGGCGAAGAGGTTGTTGCCGTCCGCGTCGGCAAGGCTGGCATGAACGTGCATGCCGGAGCCCGCGCGGCCGGCGAAGGGCTTCGCCATGAACGAGGCCATCATGCCGTGGCGCAGGGCAAGGGCGCGCAGGAGGCGCTTCAGCATGGCGAGGTCGTCGGCGGCCCGCAGCGCATCGCCGTGGCGCAGCGTCAGCTCGAACTGGCCTTGTGCATATTCCGATATCATTGTCTCGACGGGCAGGCCCTGCGCCTCCGCGCCGCGATAGACGGCGTCGATGAAGGGCTCCAGCCGGTCGAGTTCGCTGACGCCGTAGACCTGGATGCCCTCCGGCCGTTCGCCGGAGAGCGGCAGGCGCAGCGGCTGGAAATTGCCGTCCGCGGTGCGCTCGCGGTCGAGAAGGTAGAATTCCAGCTCGTAGGCGAGGATCGGGTGGAAGCCGTCGCTCTCAAGGCGGTTCACCTGCCGGGCGAGCGCATGGCGCGGATCGGCCGCCATCGGCGTGCCGTCGAGCTCGAAAAGGGCAAGCCGCACCTCGCCGCGCGGCGGCGACGTCCACGGCAAGGGCACGAGCGAACCGGGTATGGGCCATGCCCGCCGGTCCGCATCGCCGTCCGACCAGACGAGGCCGGTCTCCTCCACGTCCTCGCCGGTGACGTCGAGGCCGAGGATGGAGCCTGGAAGATGCCGCCCGGAGCGGAAGATCGCCAGCAATTCGTGCCGCCGGACGATCTTGCCGCGGGCGATGCCGTTGAGGTCGATCAGCACGAGGTCGAAGGCGCTGATCTCCGGATGGGCGGCAAGAAAGGCCTCCGCCTCGGCGATGCCGGCGGCTTCGGGCGGACGGGCGGCAAGGTCGCGGCTCACGCGGCGGCCCTCCGCTCGGAAAGGCGGCCGAGGACGGTCGCGAAGGCCGCGACGAGCCCGTCGGCCTGGCTCTCAGAAAGGGCGGGGCTGACGAGCACCATGTTGTGGAACGGCGTCAGCAGGTAGCCGAGATTGAGCATGGAAAGATGCAGCGCCGCCTCGATCGTGTCGGAGGCGGCCGCGCGGGCCTCGGCGGCGTTCCTGACCGGCACGGGCGAGAAGACGACCTCCAGCCGCGCGCCGACGCGCGAGACGGTCCAGTCGAGCCCGGCGGCGGCGATGGCGGCGGTGAAGCCGGCCTCGATGCGGTCGGCATTGGCCTGCATCCTGCCGTAGGCCTCCTCGGTCATCACCTGTTCGAGGCAGGCGCGCAGGCAGGCAAGTTGCAGCGCGCTGCCGGAAAGCGTCGTGCCGATGCCGGAATGGCCGTGGCCGCTCTGCTCGCGGCGGATGACGTGCAGCCGGTCGGAGATCGCCTGCGTCATGCCCCAGACGCTGACCGGAACGCCGCCGCCGATCGGCTTGCCCATGACCATGAAGTCGGGTTCGAGCCCATGCACCGCCGTATAACCGCCGAGGCCCGTGGAGATCGTATGCGTCTCGTCGATGAGGAGCAGCGTGCCGGCGGCCCGCGTCAGCCGGCGCAGCGCGTCGTGGAAGCCGGGCGCGGGCGGGATCATGCCGCAATTGGTCATCACCGGCTCGGCGAGCACGCAGGCGATGTCGTGGCCGGCGAGCGCCTTTTCCAGCGCCGTTTCGTCGTTGAAGGGAATGGAAACGGTGAGTTCGCCGAGGTCGCGGACCTGGCCGAGCAGGTTGCGGCGCGAGACGGTCCTGCCGTCGACAAGATCGACCAGCGTGTCGTCCACCGCGCCGTGGTAGCAACCGTCGAAGACCAGCAGCTTCGCCCGGCCGGTGACGGCACGGGCGACGCGGATGGCGAAACGGTTGGCATCGCTCGCCGTCGCGCCGAGCTGCCAGCGCGGCAGGCCGAAGCGTTCGACCAGCAGGCGGCCGACGACGGCGGCGTCCGAGGAGGGCAGCATGGTGGTGAGGCCGCGCGTGCCGGCATTCCTCAGCGCTTCAAGGACCGACGCGGGGCCATGGCCGAACATCGCGCCCGTATCGCCGAGGCAGACGTCGACGATGCGGTTGCCGTCGAGATCGACGAGCTCGGCCCCGCTTGCCTGATCGACGACGAGGGGAAAGGGCGTCGGCCAGTCGAGCATCCAGTGCTGCGGCACGCCGTCGAAGAAGCCGGAGGTCGCCTCGTCATGTGCGGCTGCCGAGCGCGGCCGTTTTGCGCGGAAAACCTCCGCCTCCGCCTCGATCAGCGCGCGGGCGCGCGCCTCCAGCTTCTCCCTCTCCATCCCGTTCTCCAGCCGCTCCCCAAAATGTGATCACATATTGGTTGATGTGATTTCAAGTGTCAAACGGCAAGATGGCCTACAGCGAGCCGACGATGCGCAGCCAGTCGTGCACCGTGGCGGCGGCCCGCCGTTCCGCCGAACCGCGGGCGAGGGGCTTCCTGGCGTCCAGGCCGCGCACCTCGCTCGGGCTCATGGCGAATTGCTGGCGGAAGGCGCGCGAGAAGGCGGAGATATCGGCAAAGCCGCAGGCATAGGCGACCTCGCCCACCGTCCGCTTGCCGTCGTCGACGAGCATGTCGAAGGCCGCGCGCAGACGGCGCGTGCGGATGTGGTCGGTGACGCCGCCGAACGGCTCGAAAAGCCGGTAGAGCGAGGCGCGGGAGAGGCCGAAGACCTTGCAGAGATGATCGGGGTCGAGATCGGGCCGGGCGATGTTCTGCTCGATATAGCGCCGGATTTCCATGATGACCGCGCCGCGCACGATCGGCGAGGGCTGGCTGCGCGCGGCGACCTGCGGCGCGATGAGCGTGGCGACGAGATTGGCCGTGGCGGTGACGATCGCCGGGGCTTCGGCCTGGCTGATATCCGCCAGGTCCTCGAAAAGGGTGCGCAAGTGGTTGCCGATCAGCCGGGCCGGACTGGTGGAGCGCTTGAGCACGAGGCCATGCAGGGCATCGTTCTGCGCCTCCCTGCTGAAAAGCAGGTGGCGGGGCAGGACGAGCGTGAGGTTGCGGCAATGCAGCGTTTCCGCATGGAGCGGGCGTGAAAGGTCGAAGAAGGAGACGTCGCCCGCCTCCACCAGCACCGTCTCGTTGCCGATGGTGCGCAGGTCGCTGCCTTCAAGCGTCACCTGCACGAAGATGAGGTCGAGCCCGCTGCGCGCGATGCGGCCGAGATCCCGCGAGAACGTATAGGTCGTGCCCACCATGTCGGCGGCGAAGAACAGCGCGGGACCCATGAAATAGGAGGAAAGGCGGGTGCGGAAGTCGGCGAGCCGCTCCGGCGTCTGCACCGTCGCGCGGAAGATCGGGTCGAGCGTCTCGGCAAAAAGCTGGCTCCGGCGCCTGCATTCGGGGCCGGCTTCCACGACGATGGCGTTCGAGGGCAACTTGTCTTCGGTGCTCATGGCGCTCGCGATGTTCGAAAGAGACACATGACCGATTCAAGGGGTGAAAAGGCCAGAAGTTCCCGGGCATCTGCCCGGCTGCCGGGCAGGTATGTCTTTGCACTCTGTATCATTCTTTTGACGCCTCGTCTCATATTGAGGCATCGGGCGCGCCTTGCGATTGACAGGCGAAGCCGGCTGCAACCCCATGGAAAATAATGGGTCCATTCGGATCCGCGGCGCGGCGGAAAGGCGTCGGATAGGGGCATGGCAGGCATGGATCAGGTTGCATTCGACGGCGGTTCGGTGGGGTTCCGGGTGTCGCCGGACGAATTTCTTCGCGCGCCGCAATTTGCGGCCGCGCGGGACGAAGTGATCGAAGGAAAGTTGTCGCTCTATGAAGGCAGCCATCTGTTCAACCGGCTGATCCTGGAAGAGGGCCGCCTGCTGTGCCATCTCGCAGCCCTGTCGCTCCATGCCGCGCAGGACATGGCAAAGCCCGCGACCTGGCTGACGCTGGGCCGCCTGCAGCGCGAGGTGACGGAGCTGGGGGTTGCAAGCCGCAACCGGGTGGAGGCGCAGGTCTCCTGTCTTCGCAGGTACGGTTTCCTCACGCAGCAACCCCACGCCTCGGATCGCCGCGTCCGTCTCCTCGTGCCCAACGAGGCGCTGCTTGCACGCGATGCCGGTGTCCTGGGCGTGCTTTTGAACGGGCTTGCGCTTTTCGGCCTGTCGCCGCCCGCCGGGCAGCCGGGCGCGCCGGATGCGACGCTGCACAGGGCGCTGCGGCGCGCGACGCTGCCGCGTCTTCCCGCCCTCAGCCGGCTGATCCGCCGCCATCTGCCGCTTGCGCCCTTCTTTGCCCATGACTGCGGCTACATGATCCTGCTGCTCCTCCTGCGCGGCGCCCGGCAGAACGGTGATGGCGGGATCGCGACGGGATACCAGTGGCTCGCCATGCAGACGGGCGTGTCGCGCACCCATGTACGCCGCCTTCTGGAGGCCGCGAGGAGCGCGGGCCTGCTGACGATGGAAACGCGCGGCGGCCATGACATAAGGCTGGCGCCGGCGATGTGGCAGGGGGCGGACCGCTGGTTTGCCGATCAGTTCGCCTTCATGGACCTCCTGCTGCGCGAGGCGCTTGCCGCCTAGCCGGCGGCCGATCCTTGCCCGCCGCCAGCCGGTCCGTCTGGAACAGGAAGTCCGCCGGGAAATGCTCGAGGAGGAACGCCGCCGAGGCGGCGGCGATCCAGAAGGTCGGGATCTGGTCCGGTATGTCGATCATCCGCGCCGTGCCGCCCGGCCGGGCGTCAGCCGACGCCGGACTCGACGATGCCCTTGGTCAGGCTGCCCGTCGCCGGATAGAGCGGGATCAGGCAGGCCTGAAGCGCATGGTAAAGGTCGCCCTTGCCGGCGAACAGGGTGTAGCTCGGGACGAGGTCTTCCGTCAGTTCCTCATGCCAGCCGCCGCGATCCTGATCGAGGAAATGGCGGGCGATGCCGTCCCAGATCCTGCGATACCACGTCTCGTGGAAATCGTCCGGCAGGTGTTCGCACAGGAATGCGGCAGCGCCCGCGCCTTCGGCCATGGGCCACCAGAGCTTGTTGCGCTTGGCCGGTTCGTCGTTCCAGTCGAGCGTATAGAAGAAGCCGCCCTTCTCCTTGTCCCAGCCAAGTGCGATCGACTGGGCGAAGAGCGCCTTCGCCGCCTCCGGCATCCATGCGTGCCTGCCGCCGCTGAGCGCGTGGAGCTGAAGGATGAGGCGGGCCCATTCCAGCCAGTGGCCGGGCGTGGTGCCGGATGGGCGGAACATTTCGTTGCCCTGGTAGTCCTTGTCGAGCACCCAGTTCTCATCGAAATGCTCCGGCACGCGGAAGCCGTTTTCGCCGGCGCGACGGCGGATGATGAGATCGGCGATGCTGACGGCTTTGTCGAGATAGCCCTTCTCGCCGGTCGCCTCGTAGGCGGCCATCAGCGCCTCGGTGAGATGCATGTTGGAGTTCTGCCCGCGGTAGCCCGGAACGGGCGTCCAGTCGGCTTCGAATTCCTCGGCGATGGCACCGTGCCTGTCGTCCCAGAAACGGGTTTCCAGGACGTCGGTGACGTCGGCGATCATGCGGTCGGCGTCCGGATGGCCCGCGACCTTGGCGCTGGAGGCGGCGAGCAGCACGAAGGCGTGGCCGTAGCCCTGCTTGCTGGCGTCGAGCAGGCCGGCATTGTCGAGCGACCAGTGGTAGCCGCCGCGCTCATGGTCGCGGTGCTTCTCCCAGAGATATTTCATGCCGTGGTCGACGATATCGTCGGAGCCCGGGCGGCCGAGCAGGCTGCCGATGGAAAAGCAATGCACCATGCGCGCCGTGGAATGGATGCCGCGCACCGGATTGCCCGGATTGATCGGCCGGCCTTCGGCATCCAGTTCATGGAAGCCGCCGAGCGGATTGAAGGTCCGGTTCTGGAAGAAATCGAAGAGGCGGTTTGCCTCCCGCCAGAGCCATTGGCGGTGATAGTCGCGCTTGCGCCAGGCCGTGCCGAGATGTCCCGTTGCGCCCATGTTGGGGGTCTCCTTTTGTAAGCGGTCCGCATTGCCTGCCCGATGGGGACCGGCCGGAGCGTGGGAAACGATGCCGTGGCGCGGGGATGCGCACGGCCCGCAACGCTCGCAATGACGGCTGGCCTCGGACGGGCGGGGAGGGGATTTATGGCCCAGAACGATCGGCCCCGCAACCCGCCGCACCCTGCGCGGCGGCATCCGCGTGCGGCGGGGGCCTTCATGGCGGGAAGTGTGAAAGGCCAATTCATCATTGTGGCGAAAATGAGAAAAAATATCCTACCAATCTTATAGGGAAAATGTATAAATGATCGAAAGAACGGCGGAATGACACTCCGCCCGCAGAGCCGGAGACCGGCCTGCCAGCAAGGGATGATGGCATGAGCAATGCGAAACTCGGCGGCCACTCCAGCCACGGTTGCCTCGGTCCTGCCGGCAACCGCAGGACCCGCCGCGCCGAACGGCAGGTTCTCGTCAACAACATCGCCGTCGTCGGCGCCTTCCTCTTCGTCAGCGCCGTCGTCCTCGGCTTCATCGGCTGACGCATCAAACCGTAAACAGCAAGGAAATCGCGTGCTTCGCACGCTTTTCGGCTACGAAGCCCCCCGAGCCGGGGCGTTTCGCCGGCCAGCCTGAACGCCTGCCCACCATATAGGCCTCGCGAGGCCATCCCATGACGGGCAGGCCGCAGGTTACATCAGCATCAACTTGTCGTTCAGCGCCATCCAGCCGCCCGGTTCCCGGATCAGGGCAGCAGTGTCGTGCTTGCCGAAGATGCGGGTGAAGCTGCGCTTGGTGAATATCTCGTAGAACATCGCCGAGGCGGGGCCGACCGGGCCGGCGCGGCTGCTCAGCACGCTGGAGATCACCGTTTCCTGGTAGGCGCGCCAGTGGACTTCCATCGCCGTGCGGGCAACGAGCTTGCTCAGCGTCACCTTGATGCCGAGCTTGGCCACCGTCGTGGCGACGCTGGTGGCAAGGCCGACGGCGGGGATCGGGATGGCGGCGCCTGCAAGGCCCACGCCGCGCACGCCGATCTTGGCGACCTTCGCCTTCAGCATCGCGTCGACCCAGCGCGTGACCGTCTCGCTCTTCTTGAAGCCCTTGCCGGCCGCCTTGATGCCGACGAGGTGAGCCGCGGTGGTGCCGACCGCGCTGCCTTCCTTGAGGATGCTGCCGACGTCGACCGCCGTCACGCCCGAAGCAAGGCCGCCCGCGAGGCTGACGGCGCTGCCGCCGAGGCCCTTGAAGGTGCGGCCGGTGAAGTATTTGCGCGTTCTCGGCGACATGCCGTCATGGCCGTTGGCCAGGAAGGCGGGATTCGGAATGATCTTCTCGTCGGCGTCCGTCGCGCCATAGGCCTCGCGCAGAAAATGCACGACGGCAACGATGCTGGCGGCGGTATCGTCCATGTCCGCGATGGATTCGACGACACACCAGCACACGTCCTCGGCGTCATCCTTGTCCAGAGCGCCAAAATTGAAACTGCTCGGCACGATCTTCTCCCCCCTGTTTGCGAGAAGCCCCAAGCGGCAACGCTCCGGTCATGCCGACCGGCGGCCGCTTTACCTCGTTGTTTTCGCTGGATTTGCGCAGCGTCGCATGATTCCCCTGCAACGGCCCAAGGCCCGCATGGAGGCTACTTCAAAGTCCGTGGAATTGACAGAGGCAAGTCGCGTTACGGCTGCATTTTTCGCAGCTAGAGCAACCGCCGGACCACCAGCACCGTGATGTCGTCGAATTGCGCCGCGCCGTTGGCAAAGTCCTGCGCCTTGGCAAGCACGGCGCGGGCGAGCTCACCGGCCGGAAGGCCGCGGTTCACGGCGATTTCCGCAAGGATGTTCTCCGTGCCGAACTGGGCCTGATCGGCGTCCTGCATGTCGGAAAGGCCGTCGGACGTCAGGAAAAGGCAGTCCCCGACGGCAAGGACAAGCTCGTGGTCGCGGAAATCCAGTCCCTCGATGACGCCGAGCGCCGGATCGGGCTGTGTCGACAGTTCCGCGACGGAGGCCGCGTTGCTGAGGATCGGATAGACGTGGCCGGCATTGCAATAGGACAGGCGGCCGGTCGAAAGCTCGTAGAAGGCGAGGAAGAGCGTGACGAAGCGGGATTGCGGGTTGTTCTTGTTGAGCTCGTCGTTGACGAGGGCGACGATCTCGGAGGGGCGTGGCACGCGGCCGGAAACGGCGTGGAACTGCAGCGTGCCGGCGCGCAGGAGGCTGCGCGTGCGGGCCATGAACAGCGCGGCCGAGGCACCCTTGCCGGCGACGTCGCCGATCGCCAGTGCGATGAGGCCGGGTGCCACCTCGAAGACGTCATAGAGATCGCCGCCCACCTCGAGCGCCGGATCAACGCTGGCGAAGATGTCGAGCTGTCCGGGATCGACCGGAAAATCGCTCGGCAGCATGGATTGCTGGCAGAGCCAGGCTTCGGCAAGCTCCTGCTCGAGTCGTTCGAGCTGGCGCCGGTTCATGTCGCGCAGGAGCTTTCGCTCCAGCACCGCGCCGACACGGGCGGCCAGCAGCGCCGGGTTGAACGGCTTGGGCAGGTAGTCTTCGGCGCCGAGCTCGATGCAGCGCACCACGGTCTCGATTTCCGATGCGGCGGAAATCATCACGACCGAGGAGGTCCGCAGCCAGCCTTCCTCCTTCAGGGCCTGCAACGCATCGATGCCGTTCATGCGCGGCATCATCACGTCGAGCAGGATGAGGTCGAAGGGCTCGGCGCGGACCTTGTCGAGTGCTTCGAGGCCGTCGCTTGCCTCCTGGACGTGGACGAGCCCCTGCCGCCGCAGGCGGCGCGCAAGCACATCGCGGTTGTCCTCGACATCGTCGACGATGAGGATTTTCGCCTGTGAGAAATCCAAGGAGGGCCTCGTGATTGCTATGCGGAGGCGGTGCTCCGCCCCGCACGTTACGCCAAACGCGCTTTGTTGCAAGACGCCGGAGCGTCTAGCGTCCGTTGATCGACAGCATGCCGGTGACGGGATCGATCGCGGTGTTGAAGACCACCGCCTCGCTGGAGGACTCCGTTTCGAGCAGCGCGTTGATCTGGAAGCGCAGCACGCGCTCGACCTGGTTCTCCGGAACGATCAGCGCGACGGAGAGCTCGCGGAAGCGCGGCTCGAAGCGGCGGATGACTTCTTCGAGGTGCTTGCGGAACTGCTCCTGCTGCGTTGGGGAGGCGAGGTGCTGGCTCTGCACCTCCTGCAGGCCGTAGGAGAGGATCGACTGCTGAAGCTCCGCCAGCCGGGTATCGCCGGGCAGGCGGCCGGGGCGGGTGTTGAAGAGGATTTCGAGGTCGCGGCGCACGGATTCGTGCAGTTCCTGCATGGCGCGGTCGACGCTGCGATCCGTCTCGATGCTGTCGCCCTGCAGCAGCCGGTCGAAAAGCGGCAGGCGGGGCGGGACCTTGTTGGGGGTGCGGGCCATGGCTCTTCCCTACCGCGTCCGCAACGTCTGCACTTCCGTGCGCATGCGAAAGCCCGAGACGACCTGGTCGAACTGGAAATGCGGCTGGAGATGGAGCACGCAGTTCATGACGCCGTGGCGGCCGCTGACCTCGTTCATCTCGATGCGCGCGCCGGCAAGCGGATAGCGGGCCTTCAACTCGTCGCCGGCATCGGTGTTGCCGATCGTGTAGCCGCGCAGCCAGTCTTCGAGATAGCGTTCCAGCTCGTGCGGCGTCGTATAGGCGCCGATCCGGTCGCGGGCCATGATCTTCACGTAGTGAGCGAAGCGGCTCATGCACATGACATAGTGCAGCATGGCCGAGAGCCGTCCGTTGACCTGCGCGGGCAGGTCGTTGTCGGCGGGTGCCGCATAGAGCGACTGGGCGCCGAGGAAGACGACGGAGCGGTCGAAATTGCACGGGGTCAATGCGATGAAGCCGAGCGCTTCGAGGATCTTCTGCTTCTTGTCGGTCAGCTCCACTTCGAGCGGACGGCGATAGGCGACGGCCTCGCCGGTGGAGAAATTCGCCACGGGAAGCTGGGAGACCACGCCGCCGGAATCGCGCTGGACGCCGCGCGTGCCGCACATGTCGGCGAACCAGCCGCGCTCGCGGAAGGCGCGGATGGCGATGACGCCGAAGGCGAAGGCGGCATTGCCCCAGAGCCAGGAATCGACGCCCGTGCCGCCCTCGCTGTAGCGGAAACCGTCGAGCCGCGCGGCGCTGTCGCGGTAGCGGTCGCGCAGGAGGACGCGCGGCATGGCGATGCCGAGGAAGCGGCTGTCCTCGAGATCGCGCAACTGCCGCCAGCGATGGTATTCGCCGAGCTGGAAACCGGAATCCAGCCGCTGCGCATAGGAAAGGTCCGCGAAGGTGGTGACGCCGAAGAGTTCCGGCGCCGCACCGAGGATGCAGGGCGAGAACGCGGCGGCGGCGACCTGCGCCAGGCCCGTCAGCGTGCCGACGTCGTCCTGCGCGCCGCTGCCCGGCGCCGGGCGGTGCCGCACGGCATGGTCGCAGAGGAGAAGACCGTAGGGCACGCCGCCGGGCATGCCGTATTCCTCGTTGTAGACCTTGGCGAAAAGCGTGCTCTGGTCGAATTCGATGGCGCGGTCGAAGTCGCGCGACAATTCCGTCCAGGTGGCGTTGAAGAGCTTGACGCGGACCTTGTCGTCATTGCCGGTCTCGGAGAGCAGGAGGTCGACGCCGCGCCAGGAGGCTTCGAGGCGCTTGAATTCCGGCCGGTGGATGATGGCGTCGATCTGGTCGCCGAGAAGGACGTCGATGGCTGCGATGTCGCGCGTCAGCACCGCACGGCGCGTGGCGCGCGGGCCGAACCAGAGGCGAAGGCACTCTTCCGGGTCGTCGCTTGCAAGGAAGCGGTCGAGCGCGGCGGCCTCCTCGTCCGTGCCGCGGCCGAGCGCGGCGGCGACGATGCGAAGCCGGAGCCCGGCTTCGCTTTGTCTTGCACCATCGCCGCCGGAAGCGGCGTCCACGGCGATGGCGGCGTCTTCGTTCATCCGGGCGTCAGCCCATCTGCGGAATGCGTGCGACGAGGCGCATGGAAGCGGTCAGCTCTTCCATCTGCAGCCACGGGCGCAGGTAGGCGACGGCATTGTAGGCGCCCGGCGAACCCGGGATCTCCTTCACCGTGACCTGGGCTTCGGCCAGCGGATACTGCGCTTTCATCTCGGCGCTCGCATCCGGGTTGCCGTTGACGAAGTTGCGGATCCAGTTGTTGAGCCAGGTCTCGCAATCGCTGACCTCGAGGAAGGAGCCGATCTTGTCGCGGCCCATGACCTTGAGGTAGTGCGAGAAGCGCGAGGTCGCCATGATGTAGGGCAGGCGGGCGGAGATCGCCGCGTTGGCGGTCGCATCCGGCTTGTCGTACTTCTTGGGACGCTGCGTCGTCTGGGCGCCGAAGAACACCGCATAGTCCGTGCTCTTGTAGTGGCAGAGCGGCAGGAAGCCGAGCTTGGAGAGTTCGGCTTCGCGGCGGTCGGTAATGCCGATTTCCGTCGGGCACTGCTGGTCGGCATCGCCGTCGTCGCTGGTGAAGGTGAAGGTCGGCAGGTTCTCCACCTTGCCGCCGCCTTCGGCGCCGCGAATGGCGACGCACCAGCCATACTTGGCGAAGGCCGAGGTCAGGCGTTCGCCAAGCGCGTAGGACGCGTTCATCCAGGAGAACTCGTCCGACTTCATCTTCGAGACGACGCCGTTGGCGTCGATCGGCGCTTCCTCGAACTTGAACTCCTCGATCTGCTTGCCCTGCGAGCCGTAGGGAACGCGGGCGAGAACGCGCGGCATGGTGAGCGTGACGAAGCGGCTGTCCTCGCTGTCACGGAAACCGCGCCACTTGATGTATTCCGAGCTGTCGAAGATCTTTTCGAGATCGCGCGGCTTGGACAGTTCCGTGAAGTTTTCCAGACCGAACATCTTCGGGCTCGCAGCCGAGATGAAGGGCGCGAAGGAGGCGGCGGCGACGTTCGACATGCCCTGCAGCACTTCGAGGTCTTCCGTGCCGTTGCCGAACTCGAAATCGCCGATCAGCGCGCCGTAGGGCTCGCCGCCGGGCGTGCCGAATTCGTTCTCGTAGAGCTTCTTGAAGATCTGGCTCTGGTCGAATTCGACGGCCTTGGTCAGGTCCTTGTGCAGTTCCTTCTTCGTCATGTTGAGAACGCGGATCTTCAGCGTGGAGCTGGTCTCCGAGTTCTTGACGAGATAATTGAGGCCGCGCCAGGAGCCTTCCAGCTTCTGGAACTCCTCGTTGTGCATGATCGCGGTGAGCTGCTTGGAAAGCTTCTCGTCGATCGCGGCGATGGCCTTGTTGAAGGTCTGCGTCAGGTTCTTGCTGAAGGTCACGGTGCCCGAAAGGGCTTCCGACGTCAGCGTGCGCAGGAGGTCCTGGATCTCGTCCGGCTCGGCCGTCTTGGTGACCTGGATGGCCTGGTCGAGAAGGCTCAGGGAGCCGGTTTCTTCGGCGACAGCGGCGCTGCCGGCTGCTTGGGTCTCGGCGCTCATTCCCTTACTCCTTTTCTGCGCCAAGCTCGCCGGCCAGAGCCGTCAGCTTGTCGGTGTTCTGCAGCACTTCCTCGAGCAGGCTTTCCAGCTCTTCGGAGCGGTCGACCTTGGACATCAGGTCGCGCAGCTTGTTGCGCACGGCCAGCAGCTTGCGCAGCGGCTCGACCTGGTCGACGATCGCGCCGGGCTCGAAGTCGTCGATCGACTTGAACTTCAGCGAGACCGGCAGCAGCGAATCGTCGCCCGCCAGCGTGTTTTCGACCTTGAACTCCGCGCCGGGCGTCATGCGCTGCATGACGTCGTCGAAATTGTCGCGGTCGACCTGGATGAACTTGCGGTCGCGCAGCGGCTTCTGCGGCTCGTAGGGCTTGCCGGAAAAGTCACCGATCACGCCGACGACGAAGGGCAGCTCCTTGCGGACCTGTGCGCCTTCCGTCTCCACGTCGTAGGTGATGTGGACGCGCGGTGCGCGCACTCTCTTCAGTTTCTGTTGAACGCTTTCTGCCATGGCGGCCCCCTCTTCAAGCGGTGGATTTTCTGCAACTCGTCATCAGTAACTCTGTTCGGCCGGCTCCGGCGGCTTGATGCCGGCCGCCAGCAGGATCCGCTGCAGGTGGGACGGATCCTCGACCAGTTCCAGCAGCAGTTCGGGCAGGCTCATGCGCGCTCGCCGGACGGCGTCGTCGAGCGTATAGGACATGGGCGAATGGGGCTCCGTCTTGCGAAAGTATGCGGCGATGCGGGACAGTTCCGCCAACGCCTCCTCACGCGACTGGTAGCCCTCGATCCTGCGCACGACGACGGTGGTTTCCCCCGCCGCCGTCGTTCCGGCTTCGCCCTCTTCCGCCGGGCCGGTCTCCTCGCTATCGGCAGAATAGTTCGCGACCGCGAGCTTGTCAGCGGCGAAATGGGTGATGGAGCGGGAGATTTCCTCCAGAAGCTCGCGCAGCGCCGAGACGGGCGGGGCATCCATGCCGGCGACCGCATCGAAGGCCGTGGACATGTCGGCAAGCGCGGCGAGCGCCTCGACGATGGCCGACAGGGTTTCGGCGAAGAAGCTGGCCGGCGTATCGGCCACGCTCTCCATGAACTGCTCCATCGTCACGGCGCCGTTGTCGATGCGCTCCTGCCGGCGGGTGCTGTCGGTAACCTTGGAGAGGTCGGTCGCCTGCTCGTAATTCCACAGCGAGAAGCTGCCCTGCGAGCCGTTTGTGATCGGCACGAGGCGGATCGGCTGGATGAGGGTGCCGACGGCGCCCGAGCCGTTGAGGCCGGCGACCGCGGAAACCTTGCCTTCGACACCGTCCTCGTCGAGCTCGGGGAAGCAGGTTTCCCAGAAGCCGGTGACGATGCCCGTCATGACCTTCAGGCCGTCGCGCAGGCCCGCAAAGCCCTCCTGGCGCAGCAGCGCCTCGATCAGCCAGGCGGCGATTTCGAGGTCCTTGCCGTGCGCGCCGAGAATCTCCGTCGCAGTCTCGGCCACCGTATCCCATTCCTCCGGCGGCGCGCCGCCGATTTCCACGGTGGCGCGCTCGGCCGAGCGGGCGGCGTTGCGGGCATCCTTGGTGCGGTAGTAGAGCGAGGTGGGAGAGCTATCCGAACGCGGATCCGTTCCGGAAGGCGCATCTTCCGAAATCGGCTGGAGCAGAGCATCGATATCGATAACCTGCGGCAGAGCCATGGGTAGAGATCCCTTCTTCCCTCGCGGGACGGTCACGGAGGCATCGGCCGCAAGCCGCTTCCACCGCACGTAAAAACAGAATTCTAACTCGGATACCGCTACTCATGCGGGCTGGCGAATGATGCTTAGCCCCAAATACTTAATCGACCTTGAAGCGAACCTTGCGATTCCTTCAGGATCCGTTCGCGCCCGTCGGGCGCTCGCCGGGCAGCCAGCCGTTGCCGCCGTTGGCGACGTTCACGGCCCGCACGACCGCCGTCTCGAAACGGTCGGCCAGCGTCGTCGCATCGCCCGCCGTGATCGACAGCAGCACCGACGCCCCGACGCCGATCGGCCCGAGGCGCGGATCGGCTTCCGCGTCCGGCATGCCCTCCGGCGCCAGGCTTCCGCCCGACCAGAAGACGGCGAGCGCGGCATAAGCCGCCGCTCCGGTGAAATTGGCCGATTCGGCGCATTCCATGCAAGAGCGGCGACGGGCTTCGTCCGGCGCGTAGACCCAGGCGGCCGCCCGTTCGAGGCACAGGAGTTCCAGCTCCGTCGGAGCGTGAAGACTGGTCTTCGCCACCACATAGGCCCACCAGACCGCCTCGCGGATCGGCAGGGCGAAGGCGAGGAAGCGGACGGCATCCCCGATGTTCTCCGCATCGACGAGCAGCGACAGGAAGCCCTGCGGCGACAGGTCGGGCAGGAGGAAGGGCCGCGCCTCGGCAGACAGGTCCGCCCGGCCGCAGATCTCCTGCGCCGTTTCGGCCGTCACCTTGCGGAAGGCTTCCGTCTGGATCTTCACCATCTGCCCTTCGTTCCACCAATTCCGGTTGCGCCCTCGCACGGGAATTGTCTCAATTGATCTTCACCATGCCGCCCTTGAGGATGGCCATGCCGTCGCCGGCGACATTGACGATCGGGCCCTTCACGTCGGTCTTGGCGGAGCCCTCGATCGAAAGGGTGACGCCCTTCATGGTGATCCCGCCCGGGGTGAGTTCCACCGTGCTGCCGCCGCATTTGAGGGTGATGCCCTGCATCGCCTCCAGCGTGATCTTGCCGGTGCTCGCCTTCGTCGTCTGGTTGCCCTGGTTGAGCGTCAGGCTGTCATTGCCCATCGTCAGCGTCACCGATCGGTCGCCCTGTTTCAGCGTCAGCGTGTCGTTGCCGGCCGAAAGCGTCTCGGTGCGGTTGCCCTTGTCGATATCGAGCGTGTCGTTGCCCGTCTCGATCTTCTGCGTCCGGTTGCCCTTCTTGATCGTCAGGCTGTCATTGCCCTCGGTGATCGTCGTGGTGCGGTCGTTCTTGATCGTGCGCTTCTGGTCGTGGCCGACATCCAGCGTGTCGTCGTTCTCGACCTCGCGCAGGAAATCCTTCTCGGCGTGGAAGGTGATCTTCTCCTCGCCCTTCTTGTCCTCGAAGGAAAGCTCGTTGGCGTTCGCCGTCTGGCCGGACTTGGTGCTGCGGGTCAGCAGCCCGCTCTTCGTCATGTTGCCGGGCAGGGCCCAGGGCGGCATGTTGTCGGCATTGTAGACGGCGCCCGTCACCAGCGGCCGGTCCGGGTCGCCGTCGAGGAACTGCACCACCACCTCCATGCCGATGCGCGGCACGAAGACCGAGCCCCAGTTGCTTCCGGCGAGCGATTGCGCCACACGCACGAAGCAGGAGCTCTTCTCGTTCTTCTTGCCGTAGCGGTCCCAGTGGAACTGGACGCGGATGCGGCCGTACTTGTCCGTGTGGATTTCCTCGCCCGACGGGCCGACGACGACGGCGGTCTGCGGCCCCTGCACGACGGGCTTCAGCATCGGCAGCGGATTGCGGGCGATGCGCGAGGCGGGCATGCAGGTGAAGCTGCTGCGGTAATAGGGCTTCACCTCGGCGCCGGGGCGCGTGGTGAAATGGGCGCGGTCGACCGCCTCGTGATGCACCTCGGTGAGGACGAGGCGGCGGTTTTCCGCGGCGACCGGATGGCCTTTCAACGTGAAGGCGTGGCCGCTGGTGAAGCTCGCGCAGGTGCCGGCGCCCGTCGCCGTCTCGAAACCCGCTTCGGCGGCGTCGATGGCGACGGCGGCGAACTGCTTGAGGCTGTCCGCCTTCACGGAGGCGCCGGGGAAGCGGTAGTGCTCCCATTTCTTGCCCGAGGCCGGCTGCTGGTTCGTCTTGCGCTCGCCCTCGATATTGTTGGCGGGCTTTTCGAAATCGTAGTCCTCGATGTGCCAGACGGCATCGGTGAGGCTCGCGCCGGTATCGAAGACGTGCACGCTGTCGACGGCGTCTTCCTGCGCCTGGCGGTACTCCACCGTCGCCTGCGCGCAATCGGCATAGGCCGAGGCATTGTCGGCCAGCACCAGCTTGTGCTCGCCGTTCTTGTGCTTGAAGAAATAGAAGATGCCCTCTTCGGCGAGGATGCGCTGGAGGAAGGCGAAATCCGTCTCGCCGAACTGCACGCGGTATTCCGATGTCTCGTAGGTGCCGTTGAGCTTCTTTTCGAAGGACACGTCGTTATCGCCGAGCACCTGTTCGGCGATGGCCACGACCGTCTTTTCCTGGAAGACCTTGTAGTCGGAGGTGCGCTGCAGCACCCACAGGCTCGGCGAGATCACGAGCGTATAGAGCCGGTAGTCGTTGCGCGTGAAGGCGCCGGCCGAAAAGGAGGTGACGATCCCGTTGACGAAGCGGCGCTTGCCGCCAGGCCGGGCAAGCGAGAGCGTCACGCTCTTGCCGAGCAGGTCCTTCGGATCGATCGACTTGCGGGGGGAAAGGGCGCTGACCGTGAAGGAGAACAGGGTGGAAATGCCTTCGGTGCCGCGCGCTTCCGTCGCGACGAAGGCGTTCTCCCCGAGAGGTGTCTCGAGGGTGATCCAGCGGTCCTCTTGAACTAGGGTCGTCGCCATGGGGTATTACTGCCCGATGGATGCGCGTCGGGCGCGCATCGCCGCACGAAATGCCGTCGAGATCGGGGCACGGCCGCGGCGCCGGGCGGCAGCCGTGCCCCGAAGGGTCTTGAAGGGATATCAGCCGCTCTTCGTCGAGGTGAGGTCGTAGTTGACCGTGACCGGCGTGCCGCCCTTGTTCTTGTCGTCGTAGGGAATGAACTTGAACTCGATCTTGGTGAAGTTGATCGAGATCGATTCCGACGGACGGTCGCCGCCCGACGAAATGCTGTAGCCCGAGATGAGGCCGTTGGTCAGCACGTATTCGACATAGGTGTTGCCCGGGTTGCCGGTGCTGACGAGGTGGATTTCCACCTTCTTGCCGGCGGTGCCCGTCACCGATTCGGTGAACAGCTTCGGCGAGGCGCCGTCGAGCTGCTTGGTGACGACGACTTCACTGATGTTCGGCTCGCTCGCTTCGCGGTTGGCGGTCGAGCCGGCCGGGGTGGAAATGCCGCGGCCGGTGCCGAACGTCAGCGACGTGATGTCGATCCATTTCTTGTGGGTATCGTGCGTCGCTTCCCCGTCTATGCCTTCGTATTTCAGGTAGATTGCCATGGTGCGCTCCCTTCGTATTCGGATTGAGTTCGATCGATGTGCCGCGGCGGCGCAAGGGCCGCCCGGTATGCCTTACTTCGCTGCCGCCAGTTCCGCCGGCTGTTCCGGTTGCGCCACCGAACCATCCGAGGGTTGCGCGTGGAACTCGAACTGGCCGTTCTCATCGAGCACGGCCTTCAGCCCGCCGACCTGTCCGCCCTCCGCCATGACGGCGAGCACATGGGACGAAAGGCGCGGCAGGAGCCCACGCGAAAGAATGTATTCGATGTTGCGCGCGCCGCTCTCCACTTCCGTGCAGCGGCTCGCGATCGCCTCAACGAGCGTATCGTCCCAGGAAAGCGTCGCATTGTAGTTCTCCGCAAAGCGCTTGCGGATGCGGCCGAGCTGGAGCGAGACGATCTGGCGGATGACGTCGTCGGCGAGCGGGAAATAGGGCACGACCGAGCAGCGGCCGAGGAAGGCCGGCTTGAAGCTCTTCAGGAGCTCCGGCCGGATCGCCTCCGTCAGTTCGGCAAGGTCCGGGCGCCGGTCGGGATCGGCATAGAGCTTGTGGATGAGATCGGTGCCGGCATTCGAGGTCATGATGATGACCGTGTTCTTGAAGTCGATGTCGCGGCCTTCGCCGTCGCGCAGCATCCCCTTGTCGAACACCTGGTAGAACACGTCCTGCACGCCGGGATGGGCCTTTTCCATCTCGTCGAAGAGGATCACCGAATAGGGACGGCGGCGCACGGCTTCCGTCAGCACGCCGCCTTCGCCATAGCCGACATAGCCGGGGGGCGAGCCGACAAGCATGGAGACCTTATGCTCTTCCTTGAACTCCGACATGTTGATGACGGTGAGGTTCTGCTCGCCGCCATAGAGGAGGTCGGCGAGCGCCAGAGCGGTCTCGGTCTTGCCGACGCCGGAGGTGCCGACCATCAGGAAGACGCCGATGGGCTTGCGCGGATCGAGCAGCTTGGCGCGGGACGTGCGGATGGTTTCGGCGATCGCCTCCAGCGCATGCGATTGGCCGATGACACGCTCGCGCAGCTTGTCGTTAAGACCGAGGATCGTCTTGATCTCGTTGGAGACCATGCGGCCGACGGGAATGCCGGTCCAGTTGCCGACGACTTCGGCGATGGCCTGGCTGTCGACCGTCACGCGCATCAGCGGCGTCTCGCCCTGCAGCGCCTCGAGCTCGGCGGTGAGGGCGGAAAGCTCCGTCTTCATCTCGTCCGGACTCTTTTCCGCCGGCGCGTCGTCCGGCGCGGTCAGCGCGTCGTGCAGCCCGCGGATGCGGGAAACGAGGTCCTGCTCGCGCTTCCACTGATCCTCGAGCTTTTCGAGCTCCTCGGCAACGCGTACGCGTTCCTCGTTGAGGTCCGCGATGCGGGCCGCATGGTCGGCGCCGATCTTCGTTTCGCGGGCGAGCACGCCGAGGTCGACGTCGATCATGTCGAGCCGGCGGCGGCGGTCCTCCACCGCGGCGGGAATGGCGTTGGCGGCAATGGCGACGCGCCCGCAGGCCGTATCCAGCAGGCTCACCGCCTTGTCGGGAAGCTGGCGGCTCGGAATGTAGCGGCGGGAAAGACGCACGGCGTCCTCCACGGCCTCGGCGAGAACGCGCACGCCGTGATGGCGCTCCAGCGTCGGGATGAGGCCGCGCATCATGGCGATGGCCGCCTCGTCGCCGGGCTCCTCGACCTTGACCACCTGGAAGCGGCGGGTCAGCGCCGGGTCGCGCTCGAAGTATTTCTTGTACTCCGCCCAGGTCGTCGCCGCGATGGTGCGCATCTCGCCGCGGGCGAGGGCCGGCTTCAGGAGGTTGGCGGCATCGTTCTGGCCGGCAGCACCGCCGGCGCCGATCAAGGTATGCGCCTCGTCGATGAACATGATGATGGGCTTTGCAGAGGCCTTGACCTCCTCGATCACGTTCTTCAGGCGGTTCTCGAATTCGCCCTTCATGCCGGCGCCCGCCTGCAGGAGGCCGAGGTCGAGCGAGAGCAGCTCCACGTCCTTGAGGGCATCCGGCACCTCGCCGGCGGCGATTTTCAGCGCGAAGCCCTCCACCACGGCCGTCTTGCCGACGCCGGCCTCGCCGGTGAGGATCGGATTGTTCTGCCGGCGGCGGGTGAGGATGTCGACGATCTGGCGCGTTTCGGAATCGCGGCCGAGGACGGGGTCGATCTTGCCGTCGCGTGCGCGCGCCGTGAGGTTGATCGTGTACTGGTCGAGCGCCGAGCCGCCGACCGCGCCGGCGGGGGAGGCCGCGGGTGCGCCACCGGCAGAGGCGGCGCTCTTGCCGCTGCCTGCCGCCGACTGGCCGGCTTCGCTGCTGCCCGAGACGATCTTGAGGAGGCCGCTCTTCAGCGTCTCGGCATTGATCCGGGCGAACTGCGGGGAGGCATCGCGCGCAAGCGCCGAAAGGGAATCGTCGCCGAGCAGGCTCACGAGGAGATAGCCGCTGCGGATGGAGGTGTCGCCGTACTGCAGCGAGCCGAAGATCCAGGCTTCCCGCGCCCATTTCACCACATTGGGGGTGAGGGCCGGCGAACGGCTGTTGCCGGTCTTCATCCGGTCGAGCACCTTCGTGAGGTCTGCCGCCAGCCGGCCGGTGTCGATCTCGAAATGGCGCAGGATCGCCGCGACGTCGTTGTCGCTCGCCTCGATCAGCTTGCTGAGCCAGTGCTCGACTTCGACATTGTAATGGGTGCGCGAGAGCGTCAGGCCCACGGCGCCTTCGAGCGATGAACGGCAATGGGCGTTCAGTCGCCCCACCAGCGATTGCAGATCCACGTTCAGCAAGAAAGCCCCCCAGCTTTTGCCGCACCGACCAGACGACCACAGATCAGCGCAATTGACGAATCACATCAAATCACATGTGAGCGGAATTGTTACCCACTTAATTCCGAGTTCCCGCAAAAGTCCACGCCCGAGCCGCTTCAACCGGCGAGTGCGGCCTCGACATTGGCATAAATCGGAAACAACCTTAAGAAACCGCTCATCTCGAACACCAGCCGGATACGGCTGTTGAGGCCCGCCAGGACCATGCTGCCGCCGGCCGCGCGGACCTTCTTGGCGGCCGATAGGAAGGCGGAAAGCCCGGTGCTGCTGATATAGTCGAGGCCTGTCAGATCGATGACGAGGTGAACATCCCCCCGTTCGACGACCGCCGTCAGGTGCCGGTCGAAAACGGGCGAGGTCTGGCTGTCGATCCGCCCCGTGGGGGTGACGACGAGCTTGCTGCCTTGCCGGGCCTCGGTGATGTTCATGATGATATTGACCTTACGCTTTTCGTTGATCACTCTGGCATTTCGCCGGACGGCGTCGAATGCAGGCGATGATTCCAGAAAGTCGTATCACTTGCCACAACGTTTTTTGAAACCTAGCGGTGTGCCGGCGTGACGGCGGGCGACCCTCTGTCGGAGGACGGCCTGGTCGCGCAGCTTCGCGCGCTGCTTGCACCGCAGCGCTTTCCCGTACGGCGCGAGGTCGAGCTCGAGGGCGGTGCGCACGATGCAGGCGGCGCGATCTCCTTTCACGATCACTTCTGGCCGGCGCGCTCGGTGCTGGCCGTCAGCGCCGTGCGGGTGGCAGGCGGCGACGTTGCCGCGGCCTTGCGCGCGGCCGGCGTCAAGCAGCTGATTCGGGCCGTGCTCGCCACGGCGCGCACGGCGGATGAAGCCCTGGACGTTCTTGCCGCACGAACCGACGCAACCGGCCTCGACATCGCGCTGGTCGTGCTCGACGTGGTCGCCGGCACGGCCTCCGGCGCTTTCCGCGGAAAGGCAGCGGTGACGCTGGCGGGCGAGGGGCGTCTTGCGGCCGGCGACATGCTGTGGCTGACGGCCGGCGGCATGGACATTCCGCAGGAGGCGACGGCCGCGCCGGTGGAGGGCATGGCCGCCCTTGTCCGCGCCCGCATCGGCCATGGCGCGTCCGGCGCCGTCTGCGCCGTGCTTTTCAAGGCGCGCGGGCGGCTCGCCGAGGAGACCGTCTTTTCGATCGGCAATACGCATGGCGATATTCAGGCCGCGGGTGAGAAGGCACGCCGCTTCCTGGAGATGCACGGCGCCTGCGAGGCGGATCTGACCGGCATCGACGTCGCGCTCGACGAAGTGCTGACCAATGCCGTCAACTATGGCTTCGAGGACGGCAATGCGCACGAGATCCTGCTGGCGCTCTCGATCGCGAAAGGATCCCTGACCATCGAGGTGCAGGACGACGGCCGGCCGTTCGACCCGCTCGGCATTCCCGCGCCCGATCTCGATGCGGACCTCGAAAGCCGGCAGATCGGCGGGCTCGGCATGCATTTCGTCCGCACGCTGCTTGACAGGGTTTCCTATGAGCGCCGTAATGGCTGGAACGTGTTGAAACTGGAAAAGCAGCTCGCCGGCCTGGCTGAGAGGGCATCATGAACGCCGCACGCATGGGAGACCTGGTCAAGCAGGACGCGCCGCATTGCCATGCGCCGATCCATCCGGCCGCGCTCGTGCCGACGCCCGTTCCCCATCCCGCTTTGCCGCTCGCCATCATCGGCGGCCTGCCGACGGTGATGATCGGCAACATGCCGGCTGCCCGCGTCACGGACATGACCATTCTCTGCTCGCTGCCGAGCTGCGTTCCCGGCGGGCCGGGCATGATCTCGAAGGGCTCCTCCACGGTCCTCATCGGCAATCTGCCGGCCGCAAGGGTCAACGACCTGACGCTGCATGCGGCCTGCGTTGCGCCGATCCCCAGTCCCGTGGGCAAGATCCTGCCGCCCGGCTGCCCGACCGTGATGATCGGCGGCTGACGTGCGCCTTTCCCATTTCGAGAAACTGCGGCCGGTCTGCCCGGTCTGCCGGCTGAGCGGGCAGGACAATGGACTGGCGCTCACCACTGTCGAAGCCGAGGCGGCCGGCGACGTCCGGATGGGCATTCTCGCCTGCCGAGGCTGTGGCTTGGAATTCCCCATTGTCGACGGCATGCCGATCATCGTGCCGGAGGTGCGCCGCTTCGTACAGGAGAACCTGTTCTACCTCCTGGCGCGCAACGACCTGACGCCTGCCGTGGAAAGCCTGCTCGGCGATGCGGCGGGTCCGGGCAGCGGTCTTGAATCGATCCGCCAGCATGTCTCCTCCTATGCCTGGGACCATTGGGGCGACCAGGATCCGTCGCCCTTTGCGCCGGTGCCGGGTGGCGGTGCGCCCGGCGCGGTGGCGCGCAATCTCGGTGAAGCCCTCGACAGGCTCGGCGACCTGCCGGAGGGGCCGGTGCTCGACATCGGCTGCGCGGCGGGCCGTACCGTGACGGAAGCTGCCGAGCGGCTCGGCCGGGATGTCGTCGGCATCGATCTTTCCGTGCCGCTGGCGCGCATCGGCCGGCAGGCCGTGGTCGGCGGCCGCATCGACTATGGTCTGCGCCGCGTCGGCCTCGTCTACGACCGGCGGTCCTATGCGCTCCGCCACGGGGCGGGCGCGCGCGGCGACGTCTGGCTCTGCGATGCGCTGGCGCTGCCCTTTTCCGCCGGCACCTTCGCGCTCGCCATCGGCATGAACGTCGTCGACTGCATGCGCGATCCGCGCGCCGGGCTCGTCGAGGTCAGCCGCGTCCTGGCGGACGGGGGACGGGCGGTGTTCTCCATTCCCTTCGACTGGGCAGGGCAGGTGACGCCGGTGGAAGCCTGGCTCGGGGGCCACTCGCAGCGCTCCGGCCATGCCGGCAGTCCGGAGGCGATCCTCGATCTTCTGCTTTCCGAGGGACCGCTTGCCGCCGGAAGCCTTCGCCGCATCGGAGCGGTCGGGGAAGTGCCCTGGCACGTCCGGCTGCACGACCGCTCCTGCATGTATTATTCTGCCTATCTGGTAGTCGCCCGCAAGGCGGTGGGGTAACATCCGCTGACCAGCGATTCTGCGTGTCCGTTCCGGCGGGAAGGCGGATCGTCAGAGGGGGTGGATATGCGATTGCGACTCGTACTCAAGGGGCCCGAGCGCCTGACGTCCGGCTTGCGGGAGAAGACCGTCGAGACGGGGTCCATCGTCATTGGCCGATCGCAAGAGGCCAACTGGGTTCTCGCAGACCCCGAGCGCATCGTCTCCAAGCGCCATTGCCGCATCGAACGCCAGGCAGGCGGTTTCCTGCTCACCGACATGTCCACCAACGGCGTCCTGGTCAACGGCATCCCGCTCGGCCGGGAGGCCTCCCGCCTGCTGGTCGACCGGGACGTGCTGACGCTCGGCGACGCGATCATCGCCGTCTTCCTCGAAACGGATGCGCCGGCGGAGGATGTCAAGGTCCCGCAGCCCGTCGTTGCGGACGATCCCTTCCCCGAGGGGCCGTTCGGTTTCGATACCGTGGCCGCGGAGGCTGCAACGGCGGCCGTTCTGCCGGAAACGGCGGCGGAGAATGCCAGGGGCAAGGTTGCGGTCTTACAGGACTGGTGGATTCCCGATGCGACGGACCGGCATGGCGAGCCGAAATCTGTGGATATCCCCGGGGGCATGGGGAATGCCTCGAATGCACATACCATTGCGTTGGGGGAGGCGGTAGCCTCGCCGCTCAATGGGGAATCGAATCTCGTCGCGCAGGCGGAAGGGCTGGACGTGGCGGTGTTCGCCAGGGCTGTTGAAGCGGCGATGTCGGTCTTGTCGGTAGACGAAAAGCGTAGGTTTGAGGGGCGGTTGCGTGACCTCCTTCGCAAGGAGAAGGCGGGTTGACGACTGGAATGTCTCCAGTGGTGTGGTGGCCGACAAGGGCGTGCGCGACCGTTTCGCGCCCTTTGGCGCTTCTCCTGTGCGCGTGCCTGCTTGCCTTGCCTCTTTCCGGTTGCGGCCTGATACCCAAGAAGCCGCCGCCGAAGGAGATAGAGATCAAGCCGGCGCCGGCCGCGGCGAGCCTCGACGTCATCGCCGTCGCCTCGCCGCTCGTCAATCCGGGGCCTGACGGCCTGCCGCAGCCCGTGGTCATGCGGCTCTACCAGCTTAACGGCGAGACGGCATTCGCCAATGCCAGCTTTCGCCAGCTCTGGGAGGCCGATGCCGAGACGCTCGGGCCGACGATGCTGGGCAAGACGGAGCTCTATTTCGCACCGGGCGAGGTGCAGAGGGTGAAGGCGAACCTGATCGAGGGCACGACGATCGTTGCCGTCGTGGTCGGGTTCCGCAATTTCGAGGAGGCCAAGTGGCGCGCGATGGTCGGGCTTCAGGGGGACAAGCGCTTCAAGCTCAAGGCCGAGCTGAAGACGCTGTCCATCGAACTGGGGCCGCAGGACTGAGGCACGCCGAGGCGAGGGGCAAGGCGGCGCGCTGGGCAAGGCCCGCGCCGCCGACGTGAGGAAGGGTACGGATGTCGTTCGATGACAAGGTGATCTGGTCGGAGGGGATGTTTATCCGTGCCCAGCACTTCCAGCAGGAGGCGCGCCATTTCGAGCGCCAGCTTCGCGCCCGCACGAAGGGGCTCGTGCCCTATGGCTGGGGCCTGACGGAACTGCGCCTCAACCGCGAACTCCTCTCCATCGGCCAGTTCGCCGTCGAGCGCGCCTGCGGCATCTTTGCCGACGGCACGCCCTTCTCCCTTCCCGACGACAGCCTGCGGCTGCCCCCGCTGATGCTGAACGAGAACGTCCGCAATGCCGTCATCTATCTCACGCTGCCGCTGACGGAACCGGGCGGACGCGAGGTGGCCGAAGCCGAGGCCGAGCTGACGACGCGCTATACGCTCGCCGAGATCGACGTCGCCGACGCGAACAGTTCCGATCTTTCCGCCGCGCCCATCAATGTCGGCAAGCTGCGCCTGCGCTATGGCTTGGAGACGAGCGACCGCAGCGGCCTCGTCGGCATCGGGCTCGCGCGCATCGTGGAGGTGCGCAGCGACAATTCCGTGGTGCTCGACGAGAGCTACGTGCCTCCGGCCATGGATTGCGCCGTCTCGCCGATCCTCTCCGGCCTGCTCACCGAGATCGTCGGTCTGCTCAACCATCGCGGCGAGGCGATCGCCGGGCGGCTGGCCGGCACCAATGTCGGCACGGCGGCGGAAATCACCGACCTGATGATGCTCCAGACCATCAACCGCTGGCAGCCCGTCTTTACACACATGGCCTCCGCCGCCTTCGTGCATCCCGAGCGATTGTTCGTGGCGATGATCGGCCTTGCCGGCGAGCTTGCCACCTTCACGGCGGCCGGTCACCGCCCGCGGCCGTTCCCTGTCTACGATCACGAGCGCCTGCAGCTTTCCTTCGCGCCGGTCGCAGCTGCCGTGCGCCAGGCGCTCAGCGCGGTGCTGGAACGCAGCGCCATCACGATCCCGCTTGTCGAGCACCGTTACGGCATCCGCGTCGCCGACGTGCCGGATCGCTCGATCTACTCGAAATATTCCTTCATCCTCGCGGCCAAGGCCGACATGCCGGCCGATGCGCTGGTGCGCCGGCTCGTCGGCCAGATCAAGATCGGCGCCGCCGAGCAGATCACGGAACTGGTCAATGCGGCGCTGCCGGGCATCATGCTGCGTGCACTGCCGGTCGCTCCGCGCCAGATCCCCTATCATACCGGCAAGGCGTATTTCGAACTCGACCGCTCCAGCCCGATCTGGAAGCAGGTCGCCGCCGGCAACGGGCTTGCCATCCACGTCGCCGGCGATTTCCCGGCGCTCGAACTCGACCTTTGGGCCGTGAAGGATTGAGGAGGCGGATGTGAACGATCCCTTCGCCGACTTCCCCGGCGCCGACGATACGATCCGCAGGCCGCTCGGCGGCACGCAGCCGCGCCAGACGACGGGCTTCGGGCAGGAAGGCACCGGGGGCAACGCCTTTGCTGCCGGCCTTGCGGGCGGCGCGCTTGCCGACGACGGCGGCTTCTTCGCCACCCACCCGGCGGCCGCGCAGCGGCAGGACCTCGATTTCGGCCTCGACGCGCTGCCCGTCGAGCGTGCGCGCCATCGCAGCGACCCGGCCATCGAGAAAGCCTTCGACCTTGCCGCCGTCAACCCGCTGGTCGGTGCCGCTTCGCCGCTCCTGTGGCTTGCCGGGCGGCTCAACGAAAGTGCGGCCCCCGACGACATCGCCGAGTTCCGCCGCCGCGTGCTGGAGGAGATCCGCAATTTCGAGACGGCTGCCATGGCACGCGACACGCCGGACCGGCTGGTGCGCGTATCGCGCTATGCGCTCTGCGCCGTCATCGACGACATCATCCTCAATACGCGCTGGGGCGCCACGACCGGCTGGGCGAGCCAGAGCCTTGTTTCCATCCTCTACAACGAGACCTGGGGCGGCGAGCGCTTCTACGACCTTCTCCAGCAGCTTCTCCAGCAGCCCGAGCAGAATATTGACGTCCTGGAACTGATGGCGATCTGCCTCGCCATCGGCTTCAGCGGCAAGTACCGCGTCATGGACGGCGGGCAGGGGCAGTTGTCGCGCCTGCGGCAGGATCTCTACCGCGTCATCCGCCGCGTCCGCGGACCCTACGAGCGCAATCTCTCGCAGGTCTGGCAAAGCGCGGCCGCGCCGCACCGCGCCCCGCGCAGCATGGCCGCCCCCTGGGCGGCGGCGCTCGCGCTGCTGGCGCTGCTCGCCGTCGTCTGGGCCTTTTCCTCGATCAGCCTGCGCTCCAGCATGGAGGAGACCGCCACCGAGATCGCCGCGCTCGTGCCGGGCATCCCGCTGCTCGTCGAACGTGCCGGCATTCCGGCCATTCCCGATCCCGTGCCGCCGGTGCGCAAGACGCAGATCGAGCGGCTGTCGGAAGCGCTCGCCGCCGAGATTACGGACGGGCGCGTGGAAGTCGCGGGCATCAGCGACAAGGTCGCCATCCGCATGCTGAAGGCGTCGTTCCCCTCCGGCGGAACGGACCTTGCGCTTGCCGAGGAGCCGCTGATCACCCGCATCGGCGATGCGCTCGACGCCGAGAGCGGCGCCATCGTCGTCGTCGGCCATACGGACAACATCCCCGTCGGCGCGGGAAGCCCGCTTGGCGACAACATGGCGATCTCGCTTGCCCGCGCGCGATCGGCTGCGCAGATGTTGCAACGCCATATCGACGATCCCGCCCGCGTTACCTTCGAGGGGCGCGGCGCCAACGATCCGATCCTGCCGAACACGAGCGCGGAGAACCGGGCGCGCAACAGGCGCGTCGAGTTCCAGATACCGGCGGAAAAGACGCAATGAGGCCATGGCTGCTGCTTTTCTGGCTTCTCGGACTTGCGGCCGCCCTGGCCGCGAGCTGGTTTCTGGCGCAGCAGCCTCCCGTCGACGATCCGACCCTGCGTACGTTCCTGCCGCTTGTGCCCGTCGTGCTCTGGGCGCTCGTGCCGGTGCTCTTCTCACGCTTCTTCCTCAAGCGTGCCGGACCTTCCGAAACGCCGGCGCTGCGCGAACTGCGCCGTCAGGTCGATGCCTTCCTTGCCGACCGCGGCCTCAAGGGCGCGCGCGGGCGCTATTCCGTGCCCTTCTTCCTCGTCGTCGGTCCGGCGGGCGGCGGCAAGACCTCGCTGCTCGAAGGATCGGAAATGCGGCTCGGCATGCCGAAGACCATCGGGCCGGCGAGCTGGTGGGTCGGGCCGGACGCCGTCTTCGTCGAGGCGCAGGTCTCCGAAGGGGCGGGCGAGCTCTTCCGCCTGCTGCGCGCCGTCCGGCCGAAGCTGCCGGTCAACGGCGTCCTCGTCGTCGTCAGCCCTGCCGATCTCGTGCTGGCCGACCAGCTCGAGCAGCGCATGACCGCCGAGACCATCGCCGCCTGGTTCCGCCAGGCCGACGAGATGCTCGACCAGGCGCTTCCCGCCTATGTGTTGCTCTCGCGCACCGACCTCGTGCCCGGTTTCCAGGAGATCTTCGAGCGCATCGAGCCGGCCGACCGGGCACAGCCCTGGGGCTTCGCCCTGTCGCACGACGCCCGGCAGGCAAAGACCGTCGAGGCGCTGCATGCGGAAATCGACGCGGGCTTCGGCGATATCGTCGAAACGATGCGGCGCCGGCATATCGAGCTACTTTCCCGCGAAGCCGACGCGATCCGCTGCGGGCATATCCACGGTTTCACCGCACAGATCGCCGCCATCCAGCGCATCGTCATGCCGGTCATCGACGCGATGCTGCCGGCGGGCAACGGCGCGTGGCGGGGTGTCCTGCTGCGCGGCATCTTCATGACGAGCGCCCGGCAGGAAATGCTCTCGATCGATGCGCTCCTGCCGGAACTCTCGCGCCGCTTCGCCATGCCGCGCAGCGGCATGCTGCCGCCCGATCTTGGCGTCGACGACGAATTGAATCACGGCTATTTCATCAGCGGCGCGATCAAGAAGGCGATCCTGCCGGAAGCCGGCCTCGTGCTAAAGGAGCGGCAGGGGGCCTCGCACCCCGTGCTGCGCTGGCTGCCGCTTGCGGCTGCGCTTCTCGTCTGCGCGGCGGGGGGCTATGTCCTGTTTACCACCTTCGACCACGAAATCGGCCTGCGCCGGCAGGTGCAGGAGGCAGTCGGCAATGCCGCGCCGCTCACCAGCCCCGCCCGGCGCGGCGACGTGCCGGACATGCTCGCCGCCCTCGAACGGCTCGACGCCGTCGACGCGATGCTGGCCGCCGAGAAGCCGGTGCCGGCCTATGCCTTCTGGCTCGACAAGCGCGACATGCTGCGAAACGGCATTGCCGGCGCCAAACAGGCGGTCCGGGTCAATGCCCTCGTTCCCGAAGTCATTGCCTGGCTTGAGGCGGACCTCGTCGACGACGGCAACGATACGGCAGCTCTCAACGACCTGATCACCCTTGCCGAGAAGGCCGGCGATCCCGCCTCGCCGCAGTTGAAGGCCTGGCTTGAAAAGCGCGCTCCGGCCATCGCCGGCGAAGGACATGCGCGCTTCGTCGAAGAGGCGCTTGCCGCGGTTACCGAGGCGGGCGGCATTGCCGTCGATCCGGCCTATGTCGAGGCGGCGCGCCGGCGCATCGCCTATCGGGAAAGCCTGACGTGAGCGTGCGGGCACGGATAAGGAAAGGGTTTCGGGTGCTGCGGCGGCCGGGCGTCATCCTGACGCTCGCCGTCCTGATGCTGGCGCTTCTCATCTGGTTCGTCGGCCCGCTGATCGCTTTCGGCGACGTGCGTCCGCTCGGTTCGGCCGCTTCGCGTCTTGCCCTTCTGCTGGTGCTTGCCCTTGTCTGGGGCGGCCTCGGCTTCTTCATGCGCACCCGGCGCAGCAGCGAGGAGGCCGCGCTGCTCGCCGCCCTGCGCAAGCAGGAAGAAGAGGCGGCCGCCCGTACCGATAAGGAGAAGGCGGCGACGGAGGCGGAGATTTCCGCCTTTCGCGAGGCCGCCGGCCGGGCGATGGCGCTCCTGCGCCGCGGACGTGGCGACCTCTTCGTCAGCGCGCGCTATGCGCTGCCCTGGTACATGCTGCTCGGCACGGACGGGGCGGGAAAAACCGCGCTGGTGCGCGCAAGCGGCCTCACGCTGCCTTTCGAGGGCGACGGTACGGTGGAGGCGCCTTCCGCCCGCTTCCATATCAGCGACCAGGCCCTCCTGATCGAATTCGCCGGCCGGCTGACCGCGAGCGAGGAGCCGCAGGCCCGCCAGCTCTGGCTCGAGGCGCTTCAGCATATCCGCGGGCTTCGCTCCCGTCAGCCGGTCAACGGCATCGTCGTCGCGGTCAGCGTCGATGAACTCCTCGCCATGCTGCCGGAGCAGGCGGCGGCCTACGCCACCGCCCTTCGACAGCGGCTCGACGAGGCCGTGCAGCGCCTGCGTGCCAATGCGCCGGTCTATATCGTCGTCACCAAGCTCGACCGGGTCGTCGGCTTCGAGGAACTGTTCGAGGACCTGACGAGCGAGGAGCGCGCCGCCGCCTTCGGCCTGCCGATCGCGCCCGATATCGGCGGCGATGCCCGCGGGCCGTCGGAAGCGCTCGAGCGGGGCTTTGCGGGACTCACCGAACGCATCACGCAGCGCCAGTTCGTCTGCCTGCAGGAGGAGCCGGACGAACTGCGCCGCCGCCGTGCCTTCGAGTTCCCCGCGCAGTTCGCGCTCCTGCGCGAGCGTATCCAGCCCTTCGTGCAGCAGCTCGCCACGCTGCATCGTTTCGGCACCGCGACCAACCTGCGCGGTGTCTTCTTCGTTTCCTGCCGGCAGACGGGCGACAATGTCGATGCACTGGCCGGCTCGCTCGCGCCGCTCTTCGGCCGCAGCCCCGCCACGCTCTCGCTGACGCCCGATCCCGGCATGCGGCGGGTGCGCCCCTTTTTCCTCTATGGTCTCTTCCGCAAGGTCATCCTGCCCGAAGCGGATCTCGGCGGCCTGACGCGGCCGGCGCTGGTCGCCGCGCGGATGAAGGACCTTGCGATCAACGTGGCGCTCGGTGTCGCCGCCTTCGCCCTCCTCGTCTTCTGGTGGTTCGGCTTCAGCGACGGGAGGGCCTATGTCGCCGGCCTCAAGGAGCAGACGGCAACGGCGCGCGGCGAGATTGCCGAGGCCGTGCCCGGCGGCACGCTCTCCATGCGTTTCGAGCCGGTGCTGGCCGTGCTCGACCGGCTGGCGGCCATCGCCAAGGCTGAACCGCGCGGCGCCACCTACGGCCTCTACAGCCCCGCGCCGGCGCAAGGAGAGGCGCGGAAAGCCTACGACAAGGCGCTCGCCAACCTGTTCTTCCCCTTCGTCTGGCAATATCTGCGGCAGGGCCTCGCCAATCCGGCGACGCCCGCCGCGCTACGCTTCAACCAGTTGAAGTTCTACCTCATGCTGACCGGCGAGCGCCCGCCGAAGCGCGAGACCGCCGCGCTGCTCGGCCCGGATTTCGCGGCGAACTGGATGCTTTACGATCGCAGCGCAGCCGTCGACCGCCGTCTTGCCGCGCATTTCTCCGAGCTCGCATCGATCTCGTTCCAGACGCCGGCGGCCGATCCCGCACTGGTGGAAAAGGCGCGCGCGGACATCACGAACTACAGCCTCGCGCGGCTCGCCTACGACCTCGCCCTGACCCTGCCCGAGGTGAAGGCGATGGCGCCGTGGCGCCCGGTCGACCATATGGGGCTTTCCGGTCCCGAGGCGCTGGCGCGGGTCAGCGGCGCGAGCTTCTTCGACGGCATCGAGGGTATCTATACCAAGGCCGGCGTCGGCGTGATGATGCGTGCCTCCGGAAAGGCCGCCGATACGCTCGCCGACGATCTCTGGGTGATGGGCCGGCCGGATACGGCGCTCGACCGCGAACGCGAGGTGGGGCGTCTGCGCGATGGCCTCGCCGATCTCTACCGCGTCGCCTATATGGGCCGCTGGGACAGCCTTCTCGCCGATCTTGGCATTGCCGGCGAGACGGACGCCCGGCGCCTTGCCGATGCCGTGGCGATCGTCGCCGGCAACCCGTCGCCCGCCAGGGAACTGCTCGTTGCCGTCGCGGCGGAAGTGGACCTCCAGGACCTCTCGACGAGTGCGGCGGACGCTATCGAGACGCTTGCCGCCGAGCGGCTGTCGCAGGTCACGAAGACCGTTCGCGCACCGCGCCGCGTCGTCAACGTGCCGCAGTCCGTCACCAGTCATTTCAAGGCTTTCCACGATGCCGTCGTGCCGGCGGCCGAAGGCCAGCAGGCTCCGCTCGACGACATGCTGGCGGCGCTCGAACCGCTCTATCGCCAGCTCAACCATGTGGCGGCCGGCGGCGACGTCCTGGAACTCGGCGCAGAGCCGCAGACGCTGCTCGGCCAGTTGACCGACCGCAACGGCAAGCTGCCGGCAAGCCTCCAGCCCTTCTTCGCCCGTATCCTCGCCCAGGCCGGCGCGATCACCGGGGGAAGCTCGCGTGCGCGGCTCGTGGAGATCTGGAATTCGACGGTCCTGCCGCTGTGCACCGCCACGACGGTCGGCCGCTATCCCTTCGACCCCGGCAGCATCAACGACACCTCGCTCGACGACTTCTCGCGCCTGCTCGGTCCGCAGGGCGCCATCGCCGCCTTCCGCGACACCTACCTGAAGCCTTATATCGATCGCACCACCAAGCCGTGGCGCTGGAAGAGCGGCCAGCAGTTCGGCCTCGATTTTCCCGATACGGTGCTGGCGGCTTTCGAGAAGGCGGACGACATAACGACGGTCTTCTTCGCGGGCCAGGAAAAGCCGAATGTCGATTTCACCGTCGAGGTGGGCAAGCTCGACCCGACGGCGCGCGCGTTCCTCCTCGACATCGGCGGCAAGGTCGCGAGCTATACGCACGGACCGCCCGCCGGCACGCAATACCTCTGGCCGCCGGAAAACCTCGTCGCGGGCGCCGCCATGTCGATGACGCCGGAGATCGAGGGCCAGCGCAATATCCTGACGGAGCAGGGCGCCTGGGCGCTCTTCCGGCTTTTCGACCAGGGCAGGAAGATCGAGAAGGATCCGACGGACATCGTCACCTACCAGTTCCGCCTCGGCAAGCGCGCGGTCCTGATGCGGCTGACCGCGCCGGCCACGCGCAATCCCTTCGCCCACGACGTGCTCTCCTCCTTCGTGTGCCCGGCCTTATGACGGGGTCTCGTTTCCTTGACAGGACGCGGATGTCCGTGGAACCGTCGCGGCGTGACCGTATCGAATCGGCAAGGCGGCTTTTGAGGGGGGACCGGCCAGCTCATGTCGGATGATCTGCTCGTCCATTACAACCGCGAACTCCTGAGCATCCGCCAGGCCGCGGCGGCATTCGCTGCCGAGAACCCGCGCATCGCGGGCCGGCTGCGGCTGTCGGAGGACGCGATCGAGGATCCGCATGTCGGCCGCCTGATCGAGGCCTTCGCCTATCTCACCGCCCGCGTGCGGCAGAAGATGGACGACGATTTCCCCGAGCTGACCAATGCCATGCTCGGTATCCTCTATCCGCATTTCGACCGGCCGATCCCGTCCATGTCGATCCTCCAGATGGATGCGAAGACCGAGCTTGCCGAACCCTATCCGGTGCCGTCGGGCACGCTCGTCGACACCGAGCCGGTCGATGGCGAGCGCTGCCGCTTCTCCACCGCCTTCGATGTCACGCTGCACCCCGTCGCCGTGCGCGCGGCGACGCTGACCGGCCGGCCCATCACGGCGCCCGAGACGCCGCAGGCGCACAATGCGGCCGGGTGCCTGCGCCTGACGCTGGAAATGACCGGCGAGGACCTGACGTTCTCGAGCTACAATCCCGGGCGCCTGCGCTTCTTCCTGCGCGGCCAGCCGCAGCTCGTCTATCCGCTCTACGAGCTCCTGCTCAACGACGTGGTGGCCGTCGCCTTTGCCGAGGGCGCGAACGATCGCAGCCCGGCGGTGTGCGATGCCTCCGTGCTGTCGCCCGGCGGCTTCGGGCCGGAGGAGAACCTGCTGCCCTATCCGCAGGCCTCGCATCCCGCCTACCGGCTGCTGACGGAATATTTCGCCTTTCCGGAAAAATTCCTCTTCGTCGATCTCGCCTTCCCCGAGGCTGCGAAACTTGCCGGCAAGGGACGCACGCTCGATGTCTTCCTCTATCTCAATCGCGCCGCGCCAACGCTGGAGCGCTCGCTGACGGCGGCGGCCTTCGCGCTCGGCTGCACGCCGATCGTCAACCTCTTTCCCCAGGCGGCCGAGCCGATCAAGCTCGACCAGACCGTCACGGAATACCGCGTGGTCCCGGACAGCCGGCGGCTGCATGCGCTGGAGGTCTACGGCATCGAATCCGTCTCCACCGTGACGGCGGACGGCGACGAACGGGCGCTGTCGCCTTTCTACGGCATCGGCCATGGCGTCGATGCGGACGAGGCGCGGGGCGAGGAGAAATCGGCCGTCTGGTGGCTTTCCCATCGCCGGCCGGCCGAGGACGAGAATCCCGGCAGCGAGGTGTTCCTCTCGCTCTCGGACCCCGGGTTCAACCCGAAGGGGCTTGCCGACGACGTGCTCTCCGTCGAAACGCTCTGCCTCAACCGCAACCGCCCGGAGCGCCTGCCTTTCGGCGGCGGCCAGCCGCAGTTGCGCATGGTCGAGCCGGTGCCGATGATGAAGGCGATGCGGCTCCTCACCGTTCCGACGGCAACGATCCGCCCGCATTACGGCCAGGGCGGACGCTGGCGGTTGATCTCGCATCTCGCGCTCAACCACCTTTCCCTCGTGTCTGACGGCGGCGTCGAGGCGCTGAAGGAAATCCTGCTGCTCTACGATTTCCGCAATTCGGCCGAGACGCGCGCGCTGATCGACGGCATCACGTCGCTCTCCTCCGAGAGCGGTACGGCGCGGGTGCGCAGCTTCGGCCAGAGTGCCTTCTGCCGCGGCGTCGACGTCACCATGACCTTCGAGGAGGGCAATTTCTCCGGCAACGGCGTGTTTCTCATGGCGAGCATAATCGAGCGTTTCCTCGGCCTTTATGCGAGCGTCAATTCATTCTCGCGGCTCACCGCCCTCGTCAGGGGGCGAAGCGGAAAGCTGAAGACATGGCCGGCACGGGCAGGCGATCGCATTCTTCTCTGATCGCGCGGGCCTTCGATGCCCCGCAGGATTTCGAGCTGTTCCAGATGGTCCGCCTTCTGGAGGCGCTGGGGGCCGGGGAGGGCCGCGACCTCGCGCATCCGCCGGTCGATCCGGTCGGGCAGGGCGTCGATCCACGGCGCGCGGCGCTGAAGATCCGTTCGTCCGTGCCGCTCGGCTTCGCTTCGGCGGAGGTGCTTTCCGTACGCCGGCCGCGCGGCGGCGGGCCGGTGGAGATGACGCAGACGCTGGTCGGGCTCACCGGCCCTTCGGGCGTGCTGCCCCACGCACTGAGCGAGCTCGTGCAGATGAGCGTGCGCGAACGCAATTTTGCACTGCGTGAATTCTTCGACGTCTTCAACAACCGGCTCTCCGGTCTCCTATTCAACGCCTGGGCCAAGTACCGTCCGGTCATCGAGCGCGAGCGTGCCGCACAGCTCGGAACGCCGGCGACCATCGACCATGCGCTGAAGTCCATCGTCGGCCTCGGCACGCCGGCGATGGCGAACCGCGCGGAAGTGGGCGACCATACCTTCGTCTTCTTCGGCGGGCTTCTCGGTCGGCAGGGGCGTTCGGCGGTCGCCATCGAGCGGGCGCTTTCCGGCGCGCTCGGCCACCGGCTGCGCGTGGAACAGTTTACCGGCGAGTGGTATCCGATCGCCCCGTCCGACCGCACGCGGCTGCCCGATCGCGCGCAGCCGCGCGGCAGCTTCGCCCGGCTCGGCGACGATGCGGTGATCGGCGTGAAGACCTTCGACATCCAGTCCGCCGTCACGCTGCGCGTCGAGGCGCTCGATTATCCCGCCTTCCGCTCGCTGCTGCCGGACGGCAGCCGCTCGCGGCTCCTCACGGACCTCGCGGCAAGTGCGCTCGGTGCCGACAAGATGTTCAATATCCGCCTTGAGCTGAAGCCGGAGCAGGTGCCGGGCCTCAGGCTCGGCGGCAATCGCGAGGAGCCCAGGGCGAGCCGGCTCGGCTGGAACACCTGGCTCCAGCCGGCCCGTCCGCGTGCGCAGCCCGCCGCCGTCGCCTTCCGCCCGCCGCCGCATCTTTACTGAGGATCGCCCATGACCGACTGGACCCAAGGCTACGTCTCCGACATCGAATACCTGCCCGGCTTCTATGTCGAGCAGACGCCGGCCCATCTCGATGCCGCCTGCCTGCTGCGGGGCATGGAGCCGCCGGTCGATCCGGGCGAGCCGTTCGCTTATTGCGAGCTCGGCTGCGGCGTCGGCGAAACGGCGCTGACCATCGCTGCGGCCAATCCGCAGGCCGAGGTATGGGGTTTCGATTTCAATCCGGCGCATATCGCCCGCGGCCGGGCGCTGGCGAAGGCCGGCGGGGTCGACAATATCCGGCTGGAAGAAGTCTCCTTCGAGATGCTCGCGGGCGGCGCAATCGGCGATCTGCCTGTCTTCGACTACATCACCGCCCACGGCGTTTGGAGTTGGGTAAGTCCGGAGAACCGCCGGTATATGGTCGATTTCGCCGCGAAATACCTGAAACCCGGCGGCCTCTTCTACGTCACCTACAATGCCCTGCCGCGCTGGACCTCCTCCATGCCGATGCAGCGGCTCGTGCGTCTTGCCGCCTCGCTCGACAACGACCGCAGCGACAGGCGCGTCATGAAGGCGCTCGATATCGCGCGCGCCTTCAGCGAGGCCGGCGCCGACATGATCCCGGCGGAGATGCTCGACAGGCTCGACCAGGAGCGCGGCCAGGGCACCGCCTATCTCAGCCACGAATATCTCAACGCCCACTGGGCGCCCTGCTATCAGGTGGACGTGGCAGAGGATCTTGCCGATGCCAAGCTCTCCTTCGTGGCGACGGCCAATCTCTTCGAGAACTATCCGGACCTCACGATGACCGACGAGCAGCGCCGTCTGGTCGAGACCTTCCCGGCCGCCTATGCGGAAACGGCGCGGGACTATTTCCTTGCCCGCAGTTTCCGCCGGGACATCTACATGCGCGGGCCGCGGCCCATACCGGCGCGGCGACTGGACGAGCGGCTTGCGGCGCGAAAGCTTTCCCTCGTCGTTCCGCCGTCCGCGGTGAAACTTTCGGTGAAGGTGCCGGTCGGCGAAGCAACGCTCAACGAAGGCTTTTACGGCCCGGCGCTTGCCGCACTCGCCGAAAGGCCGATGACGATCGGCGAGCTGCGCAGCCTGCCCGAGGCGGACGGCTCGACGGCCACGGAGCGCGAGGTGCTCGGCATGCTGATCGGCTCCCGCCAGGCGATGGCGCTGCCGAACGCCGCGGACGACGAGGCCGTCACGGCAGTGCGTCGCTACAACCGCGCACATCTTGCCATCTGCGCCGAGGAGGGACGCGCGGTCTGTGCGCTCGCGGCGGCCGGGCTCGGTTCCGGCATTACGGTCCGGCTCTTCGAGATGCTGGCTTATGAGGTCCTGACCGAGGGCGTTGAGCCGGAGGCGGAAGCGGTCACGAGCGCCATCCGCGCACTTCTGGAGGTGCGCGGCGACAAGCTGCGCAACGAGGGCGTTCCCGTCGAGGACGAGGCGGAGGTACTCGCCATCATCCGCGAGAACGTCGATCTCATCCTCTCGCTCGCCCTGCCGATGTGGCGGCGGGTCGGCGCGATCTGACCGTGGCCGGCGCGCCTCTGGCTGGCGAAGTCCTGCGGGGTACTGGACCCGTGCTGGTCTACCGCGCGGTGATCGCCGGTGAGCCTGCCGTCGTCAAGCGCCTCACCGGGACGGAAGACGCCATCGCCCGTCGGCGCTTCGAGCGGGAGCGCCGTTTTGCGCATCTCTTGCCGCATCCCTTGCTGCCGCGCCTTCTCGGCGAAGGGGAGGACTGGATTGCCTTCGAGGCGCTGGACGACCGGATTTCCAAGATCCGCCGTGCAGGTCCGGTAGGGGCGCGGCCGCTGCTGGCGGGATTGGCCGACGCGCTCGCCTTCATCCACGCCCGCGGCATCGTTCATCGCGACATCAAGCCGGCGCATGTGCTGTTTCGCGGCGAAAGGCCCGTTCTCGTTGATTTCGGCATTGCCGGCACGCCAGAGGACGATCTCCAGCAGGCGGAACTGTCCGGCACGCCTGCCTGGATGGCGCCGGAGCAGCTTTCCGGCGGCCCGGCTTTGCCTTCGGCCGATATCTGGTCCTTTTCGGCGCTCGGCCTGTTCCTGCTGACGGGGGAAAAGCCCTATGCGGGCGACGCGGAGACGGTGCTTCGGCTGCGAAAGGCAGGGGCGGCGCCAGCCTTCAGGATGCCCGCGATGATCGAACAGGGCGATCCGGCTCTCGCCGGCCTGCTCAAGGCCGGATTGGGCCCTGCGGCGGATCGCCCGGCCGCTTCGGATTTCGTGCGTGTATTGGGACGCGGCTGGTCCGCCCCTTGAGCCTGGCTTCTCCCCGCGTGCGGGGAGAAGCTGGCCGACAGGCCGGATAAAGGACCGATCAGGCGATCACCAGATTGACGGCCGGGTGCAGCTTCTTCAGGTTCGGCAGCGACTTCGACTGCCACGGAATCTGCGTGCTGCCCTTGACCGTGAGGCCGATGCCCGGCTGCTTGCGCACGTCGATGGTGAACTTGGCGAGAAGGTTGATGCCCGAGCTGTTCAGGAACTCCAGCCCCGAAAGGTCGAGCGTGATGCTCTCCGGCTTGTCGTTCAGCACCTGCTGCATGAGGTCGAGGATCGGCGCATAGGCTTCCGTGCCGGAAAGGCGCATCGTGCCTTCGTAGTGGATCGTCGCTCCCTCGCTCCAGACCCGGTATTCGTTCGTCTTGATTTCCATTTTTCTGCAATAAGCTCCCGGTGATGTCCGCTCAGACGATGTCGAGCGCGGCGTAGGTGTCGAGGCGCAGGACGTCCGTACCCGCCGCCGGCTGGAAACGCCAGCCGAGACGGGCGCCATAGTCGCTCATTAAGGTGAGCAGGCCAAGTCCCGAACCGCTCGATTCCATGTTCTCTGCGTTCTGTTCGATCCGTTCGATCAGAAGCTCGCCCGGATCGCGCGTCGTCAGCTCGGCCAGCAACGCCTGGAAGCGGCCTGCCGTCTCGCCGGTGATGACATTGCTGATGCGGATCTCGAAGGTGGTGCCCTCCAGCGAGGCTTCCAGCGTGATGTCCGCGCCGCGGCGGAATTTCACCGCGTTCTCCAGCAGCTCGTTGGTGAGATAGCCGATGCTGTGGCGCGCCTCGTTGTAGTCGCCGCCCTCGGCGGCGCGGCGCAGGGCGAAGAAGTCGCCGAGGAATTCCGACGTCACGCCGCAATGCTGCCAGGCAAGGTCGAGCGGACCCTCGGCAAGACGGATGCGGTTCTTCAGCGCGCCGGCGCCGTTGGTGAGGTCCACCTGTCCGAATGTGGCTTCCATCGCGTTACCTGTGCTTCATGACGACGAGCGTAATGTCGTCGTGGATCTTCTGGGTGCCGATATGGGCCATGAGATCGGCGATGATGCCGTCCTTGATCGCGTCGGCATCCTTCTGGCGGTGGCGCTGGGCGCTCTCGCACAGCCGGTCGAAGCCGAAGAGCTCGCCGTTCGGGCTTTCCGCCTCGGTGACGCCGTCCGTGTGCAGCACGATGACGTCGCCGGTATCGAACGAGAATTCGTGAGTGCCGACGAACGGGCCGATGTCGCTTTCGAGGCCGATGGGAAAGCCGAGGTCGATCGTGTCAATGCGCTCGACCTCGTCGTTGTCGCGCAGGACAAGCACTTCCTCGTGCTGGCCGGACAGCGTGATCTTGCGATCCTCGTAATCGAGGAAGGCCAGGGAGAGATGCTTGTCCGTCTTGGTGCGCTGGATGTTCTTGAAGACGGCGCGGTTGAGCACTTCGAGGAATTCGCGCGGGTCCTCGTCGCCCTGCTCCTGCAGCGCCCGGGCCACCGATTGCACCATCAGCATGAGCACGCCGCTCTCCAGGCCATGGCCGGTCACGTCGCCGATGCCGACCTTCATGCGCCGCTCGTCGTGCAGCACGTCGAAGTAGTCGCCGCCCACCTCGTCGGCCGGCTCCATGTAGCCGGAAACGTCGATGCCCTTGATCTCGTCCAGCTCGTCGCGCCTCGGCAGCACCATCATCTGGATGTGCCGCGCGACGTCGAGCTCGGCACCGAGGCGCAGGTTCTCGCTCTTCAGCTTGCTGTTCAGCGCGCTGATCTCCTCGTTGGCGGTCTCAAGCGCGCGCGTGCGCTCGGCCACGAGATTCTCGAGGTTCTCCGTGTGGTAGCTGATTTCCTCCGCCATGCGGTTGAAGGCGACGCCCACGGCAGCCACCTCGTCGCGCGCGGGAATGGCGACGCGCACCGAATAGTCCTTGTTCTGCAAGCGGTGCGCTGCATCCGCCAGCGCCCTCAGCCCCGCCGTGATGCGGCCGGAAATGGCGAAGACGGCGGAAAGGACGACCAGCAGCGAGAGCATGACGGTGCCGACCTGCCAGGTCACGACCTGCCGCGTCTCGTCGGAAATCCCCTCCTTGGCGGCGATCAACGAGGCATAGATCTCCCGCTCGGGCACCATGAAGCCGAGCGACATGACCTCGCGCGTTACCGGCACCTTGCCGGTATAGAGGTTTTCGGCGTTCAATTGCTTGAGCAGCACCACGTAGGGCACGTCCTCGCCGTTCTCCTTCAGCGTCAGCGTGGTGAGGACGGTTTCCTTGTCTGAAGGCATGGCGAGAGAGGCGAGCGCCGGCTGGGTGCTGTGCGCCAGCTTCCGGTCGAAGCCGCTGGCGTTGTCGATCTTGACGCCCAGCGTCTTCTCGCCGTCTTCCGTCACCGCCAGTACGTTGCCGTCGGACATGGTGAGGAAGGCGAAACCCGTACCGGCGATCTTCACGCTCTTGACGATGTCGGCGAGCTGATCGAGCGTCAGGTCAACGCCGACGATGCCGTTGAGGTCCTTGCGGTCCGGCGTCGTCAATGGCTGGAAAAAGCTGACGATTATCTTGCCCGTGATGCCGTCGAGATAGGGCGAGAGCATGGTGATGGGGCTGTCGACCGGCCGCTCCTCGGGTCTGGCGAGCCAGGATTGCCACGTCTCGTAGAGACCGGGGAAATAGAAGTCCCACCAGTTCGTCTGGTTGTGACCGGGATAGACCTTGTCGAAGACGGAACCCTGGTCGTTATAGGGCGTCGAGCGCAGGATCGGCGCCTGGCGCGGGCCGATATAGTACATCTGCAGCTTCGGCGGGCCGGCCGCAAGGAAGCTCGGGCCGAACAGGTCGAACACGGCGCTCTCGCGCACGGTCTTCAGCGCCTCGGGTGTCGGCTGCCGGTTCTCGTCGAGGAGGTAGCCCCAGACTGTCACGGCGGATGCCTCGCCCGGCTGGTTCTGCCACCAGTTTCCGGCTTGGTTGTAGGCAAGCGGTGTGGTCAGCTTGCCGTCGTCCTGCAATTGCTCGCCGAGCTTGTCGTAGAGCGTGGGGTTGTCCATGACGGTCTGCATGGATCCGGCAAGGCCGCTCACTTCCGAATGGTAGCGGTCGAGCAGGAGATCGGTGCGCTCGACCGTCGTCTCGATATAGTTCTGCAGATACTCGATATTCGCCTTTTCGAGGCCGCGCCCGACTTCCTCCATCGCATTGGTGGAAAGCCGGTTGACGTTCCACAGCGCGATCCCGCCGGCGACCAGGAGGTCGACCAGCACGGCGCCGCCGACGACCAGCACGAACTTCGCGCGGAACGAGGTCAGCGAGAATCCGAAGCGCGGAGGGTTGCCTTCTGCAACAGTGCTCATTGAGGCTTGCGTCCCGACGCCACCCAGACCGGCCATCCGGCATAACCGCCCGGATGCAGCGCGGCGGCGATATGATCCTCGAAGCCGCGGCGGAACTTCTCCACGAAGGCGGCATCGTCGCCGCGCTTTTCGCACATGCCGCCGGCGAACATTTCCTCCCAGGCCATGACCATGTCGGCAAAGGCCTGCGCGTCGCCATCGCGATTGGTGACCATGAAGCTCTCGATGCGGATATCCTCGAGCCCGGCCTTTTGCAGCGCCTGGTAGCTCTTCGGGCCGAACTCGAGGTCCATGTCGAAGTCCGCAAAGAGCTTGGAGAGCTGCTCATAGGTCCACTGGATGGACGGACCGCGCGGCTCGCCGAGGCACTGGGAGATCTTCTCGTTGGTGACGTAGACCCGGCCGCCCGGCTTGCAGATGCGCACGAGCTCGTCGACGATCATCTCCGGCTTGTTGAAGATCTGCAGGGCATGGCGGCAGGAGACGAAGTCGAACTGGCCGTCCTCCAGCAGCATTTCGGCCGCGTCGCCGTAGATGTATTCGATGCCGCCGATGTCGAACTCGCTGGCGACCTGGCGGGCATAGGCAAGACTCGACTTCGAATGGTCGAGCGCGACGATGCGCGAGGGCGCGAATTCCTTGGCGACCAGCACGGCGAAATCGCCGATGCCGCAGCAGATGTCGGCCATGGTCGCGCCCGGTGTAAGGCCATGGCGCGGCAGGATGGAGCGCTCGTGCTTCCAGGTGAGCTTGGTCTGCGTGCGCAGCACGGGCACGAAGCCGCCTTCCTCGAGGAAGGATTGACCGGGATAGAATTCGCTGTCGTATTCCTCGACGGCGATGCGCGGGTTCTTGGCCGAAAGCGTGCCGAACTTCTTCGTCGACCAGCCGATGACGCTCGACGTGACGATCGAGATCCGGACGTCCGGGCGCTCGTCGGCCGCCTTCAAAAGTGCGCCGGCAAGGGCGTGGAAGGCCACGTTGTTGAGCCGCACCAGACGCTTCACATTGATGTAGAAGGTGCCGCGGATCGAGGCGATCGACCGTTCGAGGAGCTGGATGCAGGCCTCCATCTCGGCGCCGTGTTCCGGGCGCATCGAGCCGGAAAGCGCGAACTCCTGGTTGTTCTCATCGAAGGAAACCTTGTAGGTCTGGACAAGCGTGTCGGCGATCATGCTTCGGTTTCCTCCAGCTTGAGGTCTGCGATGAGGCGGATGGCATTTCCGTCGGCGGGCTCGATGGAAAAGCGCGCCGCATAATCGACGGCAAGTTCCAGAAGGCCGATATTGGGCTGCAGCGGGCCGTCGGTGAAGAGCGCGGTATGATAGCGCGAGGCGAGGTCGCCGTCATTGAGCACGGAGACGGCGCTCCGGTAAAAGTCCGCCGTTTGCGCATCGACCGGGACGGTGAGGGTGATGCGCTCGCTCGCACCCCTGCGCGCAACGGAGCACACGAACCGGCCCGACGGGGCATGCAGCCGATAGACGGTTTCCAGAAGTTCGTTGAGCGCGGAGGAGAACAGGTTGGAATAAAGCAGCGAATCGCTGCGATTGTGGCTGATCATGCGTGCGAAATAGGTGGACAGCCGGTCGCAATAGGCCCAGTTGGAGGCAAAGCCGTCCATGTCCATGTCGAATTCCAGAAGCTCGGCGTGCTCGCCGGCGTCCTTCGGTGCTGCCCCCAGATTCATTGACCCCTGCCTTGTGACACCGCGAGCGGGCGTGCGGCCGCGTGCTCTATCTTTCGGGAATAGACTATGTAATGTCCGAAGTGCGGGTACAAGCGCAGACATGACCAGCAGGAAGTGGCATCGGCGATATGATATCGCTGGTTGCGCCGTCCCCTTCGAACTCCAGCGGAAGCTTTCCATACAATCATGAAAGATTCGTCAAACCCACTCCCGGATTCTCCGGCTTCCAGCGAAAGCGGCGACGCCGCCGAGCTTGCGCGGGTGCGTCTCGAGCTTGCGCAACTGCAGGCCGAATACGACGATCTGAAGCTGCTCTACGAGGCGATGATCGAGCATGGCGAGGCGGTGGAGGACCAGCTTGCCGAGCAGAATCTTCTGCTCGAGAGCACGCAGGCCCGGCTGGACGCGGAGCTGAACGACGCCGGCCGCTATGTCTTCTCCATCCTTCCGGACAAGCGCGCGGCAAGTCCGGCGACCGACTGGCTGCTCGTTCCCTCCACGGAGCTTGGCGGGGATTCCTTCGGCTATCACTGGATCGACGACGACCATTTCGCCATCTACCTGCTCGATGTCTGCGGGCACGGGGTCGGCGCGGCGCTGCTGTCCGTCACGGTGATCAACGTGCTGAGGGCCTCGGCGCTTGCGAATGCCGATTTCCGCGATCCCTCGACGGTCCTGAAGGCGCTCAACGACACGTTTCCGATGGAAAAGCAGAACAACATGTTCTTCACCATCTGGTACGGCGTCTACAAGGCGAGCACGGGAGAGCTGCGCTTTGCCACTGGCGGCCATCCGCCCTCCATCCTGCTGCGCGGCGACGGCGCGGCGCGGGAAATGCTCATTACCGTCGGCGGCGTTGCAATCGGCGCCCTGCCGGAGATGGACTACGAAAGCAGCCTTACCCGCGTCATGCCCGGAGACCGCCTGCTCGTCATCAGCGACGGCACCTTCGAGGTCAATGGTCCCGGCGATGCGATGCTGAGCGTCGAGGCGCTTGCCGACCACGCGGCGGAGCGCGGAAGCCGCCCGCAGCACATCCACGAGTGGGTGCGATCCTTCAACGCGGAAGGCCCGTTGCCGGACGACTTCTCGTTGCTGGAAATCCGGTTCTGACGCGGCCCGGATGCTGCCGTTCACGCGATTGTGTTTATCCATCCGCGGGCTTGCCGACACGCGGACCGCTCCTTTCGATTTGTCGATTGCCGGGCGACGGAATCGCGCTATGGTTTTCCACTCTAACGCCGGTTCGCGGTCTGTTGAGGGGAGGCGGCCATCATCCCGTTCGTGAAAAGCGGCATTGCCGCGCTCGTGGTCTTCCCGCTGCTTGCGGGCAGCGTTTCGGCCGAGGAGGCAGGTCCCGCCGACCTTGCCATTGCCCGCAGCCTTGCGACCATGCTGCAATCGGCGCGTGCGGTCATCTCCGTCAACCAGGATCGGATCAATGATCCGGACATCGGCGACAAGGGCCTCACGGGTGCCGTCGTGCTGGAGGCGGCCATCGCCAACTATGAGAAGGCGACCGGACGCGATCCGCGCGCGGTCGATCCGTCTTCCTATGAGGGGCGGCTTCTCAAGGCCCAGATGGATGCCGTCGTCGAAGTCGTCGAGGCGCAGCAGGCGACGATCAACGCTAAGGGCACGGGCTTCAAGGGGCTGATCCCCGCCACCTTCGGACGTCTCGTCAACGAGGCCTTCGCCGCGCGCGTCGGCACGGAGGCGAGCATGAAGGTGACGGCCCCGCCGGAGCTGGTGCGCAACCGCAAGGCCCGGGCCGACGCCTTCGAGGCGGCCGCGATCCGCGATTACCTTCAGGCCGCCGACTGGCCAAAGGGGCAGATCTATTCGGCCATCGTCACCGAGGACGGCAAGCCGCGGGCGCGCGTCATGGTTCCGGAATATTACGTGCCGTCATGCCTGACCTGTCATGGCGGGCCCGCCGGCGAGCTCGACGTCACGGGCTATCCCAAGGAGGGAGCGCATGAGGGCGATCTCGGCGGCGTGATCAGCATCGGGCTCATCCCGCAATGAGGGAGGCATCCATGTCCTTTCTCTCGCTGCGCCGTCTGCCCATCCGCGTTCGTCTCATCCTGCTTGCGGCCGTGCTGCTGCTGGCGATCATCGGCAGCAGCCTCTTCACGCGCAGCGAGCTCTCCGAGGCGCTGCGTTCCGAGGATGAGGCGAACCGTATCGCCGAGATCATCAACATCGCGCATGAGGTGCGCGCCGATTTCAACAGCCTGCGCTACTGGCAGGCCGATCTGTCCGTCAGCCTGCTGACGCTTGCCGAGACGCGTGCCGGACAGGCGCGCACGCGCCTTGGCGAACGGCTCGACAAGCTCGCCCTGCACCGTCCGGCGGAGGCAGCGGCGATACGCCAGGAGATCGAGCAGTTCGATACACTCGCCAGCCAGGCGGTCGAAGCCTATACCGACGACCAGCGCGTCATCGGCAATACCCATTTCGCCGAGGCGCGCCGGCACGGCATCAGCGTGGAAGAAAAGCTCGCCGCGCTGCAGGCCGATCTCGGCACGCAGGCCGCGGCGGCGCGGGCGAACATCCTGCTGCAATTCGAGCGGGCGGCCAATTTCGCCTCGCTGCTGTCGATCGTCGCCGTCATCGTCGGCACGGCACTGACGATCGTCATCCTCGGCTCGATCCTCAAGCCTCTCGGCGAGATCGTCATGGCCGTGCGGGGATTGACGGCGGGCGATGCGGACGTGGTCGTGCCGCCGGCGGGCGCCGACGAGCTCGGCCGCGTGAGCGAGGCCCTGCAGCTCCTGAAGGAGGGGCAGCAGGAGCGCGAGCGCCTGACGCGCGAGGCCGAGCATCAGCGAAAGACCCTCGTCGATGCCATCGAAAGCATCGCGGAGGGCTTCACGCTCTACGGCCCCGACGAGCGGCTCATCATCACCAACCAGCGCTTCCGCGACATGCATCCGGCCCATGGCGGGCTCGTGGCGGGAAAGTCGACCTTCCGCGACGTCATCGAGGCGGGCGGGCGCCATGTCGTCGCCTTCGACGAGCCGTTCGAGGCGTGGATCGCCGCCCGGCTGACCTCGCACGATCATAGCGCCACCCGCGTCACGCCCTTCAGGGACGGCCGCTGGATGCAGATCAGCGAACGGCGCACCCATGAGGGCGGCTTCACCGTCGTCTATGTCGACATCACGGAGCTGCGCCGCCGGCAGGAGGAACTGGAGCTTGCCCGCGACGAGGCGCAGCGCGCGACGCAGGTGAAGTCCGAATTCCTCGCCAACATGAGCCACGAGCTCCGCACGCCGCTCAACGCCATCATCGGCTACGCCCAGATCCTCCAGGAAGATGCCGAAGACACCGGCCAGAACGATTTCCTGCCCGACCTCAGGAAGATCGAGAGCGCCGGCAACCATCTGCTCGGCCTCATCAACGGCATTCTCGACCTGTCGAAGATCGAGGCCGGCCGCATGGAGGTCTACAAGGAACGCTTCGACGTGCCCGCCCTCGTCGGCGATGTCGCCGCGCTGATCCGGCCGCTCGCCGCCAAGAACGGTAATGCCTTCGTGGTGGAATGCCCCGACGACATCGGCTCGATCGAGACCGACGTCACGAAGGTCAAGCAGGCGCTCCTCAATCTTCTGAGCAATGCCTGCAAGTTCACCGAGAAGGGGACGGTGACGCTCGCGGTCACACGGCAGGGAACGCATGCCGGGCGGCAACTGGCGCTGACGGTCACCGATACCGGCATCGGCATGAACGAGGAGCAGCTCGGCCGGCTCTTCCAGGCCTTCTCGCAAGCCGACAGCTCCACCTCGCGCAAGTTCGGCGGCACCGGCCTCGGCCTTGCCATCAGCCGCAGCTTCGCGCAGATGCTCGGCGGCGACCTCACGGTGGAAAGTCGCCCGGGGGCGGGATCGCGCTTCACCCTTGCCCTGCCCGATCCGGAAGAGCCTGCGGCATCCACTGACGCTGCGGAAGGGGGGGGCGCATCCGCAAAGCCGGATCCGTCCGACCGTCCCGCCGTGCTCGTCGTCGACGATGACGAGGCCTCGATGAACATCATCGGCTCGCATCTGAAGCGCGACGGTTATCGCGTGCTCTATGCGAGCGGCGGCGAACAGGCGCTGGAGATGGCGCGCAAGCACCGTCCTGCCGCCATCACGCTCGATATCCTGATGCCGCAGATGGACGGATGGTCCGTGCTCGTCGCGCTGAAATCCGACCCGGACCTTGCCGAAACGCCGGTCGTCATCGTCAGCATCAGCAATGAGAGGGCGCTCGGCTTCACGCTCGGCGCGGCGGCGATGCTCACCAAGCCGGTCGACCGGGGCGAGCTCAGCGATTTTATCGCGAGGCTCACCGGCGGCCGGGAGGAGGGCACGGTGCTGGTCGTCGAGGACGATGCGGCGACGCGGCTCCTGATGCAGCGTACCGTGGAACGGCTCGGCCGCAGCGTGGCGCTGACGGAGAACGGCCGGCAGGGCATGGACTGGCTTGCCGCCAATCCTCCGCCGATCGCCATCCTCCTCGACCTGCAGATGCCCGAGATGAACGGCTTCGAATTCCTCTCGGCGCTTCGCGAGCAGGAGAAATGGAACAGGGTGCCGGTTCTCGTGGTGACGGCAAAGCACCTTTCCAATGCAGAGCGCGAACTGCTGGGCGCCCGCGCGACGCAGATCATCGGCAAGGGCGGTGCGCATGTCGAACTGACGCAGGCGTTGCGCGACGTCCTTTTCGCGCGCTCGCCGAAAGCGGCCGGGACGTGATGCCATGACACGAATTCTGCTCGTCGAGGACAATGAGATGAACCGCGACATGCTTTCGCGCCGGCTGGAGCGCAAGGGCTACGAGGTGCTTCTTGCCGTCGACGGCGAGGAAGCCGTCGCCCGCGCGATCTCGGAGGCGCCCGACCTCGTGCTTATGGATATCGGCCTGCCGGGCATCGACGGCTGCGAGGCGACCCGCCGCATCCGGCAGACGCCTTCCGGCGCCACCCTGCCCATCATCGCGCTCACCGCCCATGCCATGAGCGTCGATGAGGCCCGCGCCCGGCACGCCGGCTGCAACGACTTCGATACCAAGCCCGTCGATCTCCCGCGGCTCCTCGGCAAGATGGAGACGCTGCTCTCCGCTGCCCGCTGACCTGCAGGTTTCCAGAACCACGCCGCCATGGAACCAGGTGCGGGCGGCGCCGTTAAGGTTGCGTCTTGCAATGGAGAACGGCAGTCATGGAAAAAGAGGCGGGAGCCCGTACGTCGAAGAACGGCAATCGTCCGGAGAGTTCCAAGCCTGGGACGATCGTCGCCGGGCCGGATGCGCATGCGCGCGAGGGCGCCGGAAAAACGCCGCCGGGGCGGGGCGTCAAGCCCGAGGATGCGCAGGCGAAGTCGTCGACCGACGGAAAAGCGGACTAGGCATTTCAGGGATACAGGAAAAACTTCCCCCGGCCGGGCCGGGGGAAGGATCGGTCGTGATCGCGGCAATCAGGCCAGATCGAAGCGGTCGGCGTTCATCACCTTCGTCCAGGCCGAGACGAAGTCGTTGACGAACTTCTCCCGGTTGTCGTCCTGGGCATAGACTTCCGCATAGGCGCGCAGGATCGAGTTGGAGCCGAAGACGAGGTCGACGCGGGTGGCCGTGTAACGGGCCGCGCCGGTCTTGCGGTCGCGGATCTCGTAGAGGTTGCTGCCGGTCGGAACCCACGAATAGGCCATGTCGGTCAACGTGACGAAGAAGTCCGTCGTCAGCGCGCCCACGCGGTCGGTGAAGACGCCGTGCGCCGTGCCGGCATGGTTCGTGCCGATGACGCGCAAGCCGCCGATCAGCGCCGTCATCTCCGGCGCCGTCAGGCCCATGAGCTGGGCGCGGTCGAGCAGCAGCTCTTCCGGGCTCACCACATAGTCCTTCTTCAGCCAGTTGCGGAAACCGTCCGCCAGCGGCTCGAGCGGCGCGAAGCTGTCCGCGTCGGTCTGCTCGGCGGCGGCATCGCCCCGGCCCGGTGCGAAGGGCATGTTGACGTCAAAGCCGGCGGCCTTCGCAGCCTGCTTGACGCCGTAGTTGCCGGCAAGGACGATCACGTCGGCAAGGCTTGCGCCCGTGGCGGCGGCGATCGGCTCGAGAACGGCAAGCACGCGGGCGAGCCGCTCCGGCTCGTTGCCTTCCCAGTCCTTCTGCGGTGCAAGGCGGATGCGGGCACCGTTGGCGCCGCCCCGGTGGTCGGAGCCGCGATAGGTGCGGGCGCTGTCCCAGGCGGTGGTGACGAGGTCCGAAACGGAAAGGCCGGAAGCGGCGACCATCGCCTCGACGGCGGCGACGTCATAGTCCTTGCGGCCCGCCGGGATCGGATCCTGCCAGATGAGGTCTTCTGCCGGCACGTCCGGGCCGATGTACCGGCTCTTCGGGCCCATGTCGCGGTGCGTAAGCTTGAACCAGCCGCGTGCGAAGGCCTCGGAGAAGGCGTTGAAGTCGTTCCTGAAGCGCAGCGAGATCTCGCGGTAGATCGGGTCCACCTTCAGCGCCATGTCGGCATCGGTCATCATCGGCAGGACGCGGATCGAGGGGTCCTCGACATCGACGGGCTTGTCTTCCTCGGCGATGGTGATCGGCACCCATTGCGAGGCGCCGGCCGGGCTGTGGGCCAAAGTCCATTCATGCTTGAACAGCATCTCGAAGAAGCCGTTGTCCCACTTGGTCGGCTCGGAGGTCCAGGCGCCTTCCAGGCCCGAGACGACCGTGTCGCGGCCGATGCCGCGGCCCTTGGTGTTCATCCAGCCGAGGCCCTGGAGTTCCGGGCCCGCCGCTTCCGGCTCGGGGCTGAGGTCGCGCGGATTGCCGTTGCCGTGGCACTTGCCGACGGTGTGGCCGCCGGCCGTCAGGGCGACGGTTTCCTCGTCGTCCATGCCCATGCGGGCGAAGGTCTCACGCATCTGCGCGGCCGTCGCCATCGGGTCGGACTTGCCGTTGACGCCTTCCGGGTTCACGTAGATGAGGCCCATCTGCACGGCGGCGAGCGGGTTTTCCAGCGTGTCGGGCTTGGCGACATCGCCGTAGCGGCCGTCGCTCGGCGCGAGCCATTCCTTTTCCGCACCCCAGTAGGTGTCTTTTTCCGGATGCCAGATGTCCTCGCGGCCGAAGGCGAAGCCGAAGGTCTTGAGGCCCGCGACCTCATAGGCGACGGTGCCGGCAAGCGCGATCAGGTCGGCCCAGGAGAGCTTGTTGCCGTATTTCTTCTTGATCGGCCACAGCAGGCGGCGGCCCTTGTCGGTGTTGACGTTGTCCGGCCAGGAGTTGAGCGGCGCGAAGCGCTGGTTGCCCGTGCCGGTGCCGCCGCGGCCGTCCGTGACGCGGTAGGAGCCGGCGGCATGCCAGCTCACGCGCGCCATCATGCCGACATAGCTGCCCCAGTCGGCCGGCCACCACTCCTGGCTGTCCGTCATGAGCGCGCGCAGGTCCGCCTTCAGGGCTTCCACGTCGAGCTTGCGGACTTCCTCGCGGTAGTTGAAGTCCTTTCCGAGCGGATTGGTCTTGGTATCGTGCTGGTGCAGGATGTCGAGGTTCAGCGCGTTGGGCCACCATTCCATGACGGACTTGCCGAGCGCCGTGTTGCCACCATGCATGACCGGACACTTGCCGGTCGTGGGGATCTTCGTATCCATTTGGTCCCTCCAACGGATTTCTTGACTTTAAAGGACACCGGAAGCGCTTTTGCCGGCATGCGAACGGGGTCGCCGCCTTGCAGGCCGTCTTCCAAGTGATCCAGAGGTAGCAAACCCTTATCATAAATTCCAATTGTAAAAACTAAAAGCTGCGATAGGTTATTCTTATGAGTAATCTATCCATGAAGCACTTGCGATATTTCGATGCCCTCGCCCGCCTCGGCCATTTCGGCCGGGCGGCGGAAAGCTGCGCCATTTCGCAGCCTGCGCTTTCCGTACAGATACGGGAGCTGGAGGACCTTGTCGGCGCGCCGCTCGTGGAAAGGGGAGGGCGCCGCATCCGCCTGACCGGGCTCGGCGAGGAATTCGCAGGGCGCGTGCGGTCGATCCTGCGCGCCGTCGACGAGCTGGAGGACCTCGGCCGGGCGGCGCACGGGCCCTTCGCGGGGCGCCTTCGCCTCGGCGTCATTCCCACGGTGGCGCCCTATCTGCTGCCGGACATCATCAAGGCGCTGGCGCGGCTCTACCCCGGGCTCGATCCGCGCCCGCGCGAGGCGATCACGCAAAGGCTGATCGAGGATCTGGCGGAGGCGAAGCTCGATGTCGCCATCGTGGCCCTTCCCGTCTCCGAGCCCGCGCTGGAGGAAATGCCGCTCTTCGACGAGGAATTCGTGCTGGTACGGCCGCTGGAGGATGCCGGAAAGCCGGTTCCGGCATCCGAAAGGCTGCATGAGATGCGCCTGCTTCTCCTCGAGGAAGGCCATTGCTTCCGCGACCAGGCGCTTTCCGTCTGCAATATCGCGCCGGCCGCGACGCGGGCCCTGATGGAAGGCAGCTCGCTGTCGACGCTCGTCCAGATGGTCGGCGCCGGCATCGGCGTGACGCTCATCCCGCAAATGGCCGTCAAGACCGAGATGCGCTCGTCCTCCGTCTGCATCGCGCACCTTGCCGAGCCGCGCCCCACAAGGACCATCGGCATGGTCTGGCGGAAGACTAACCCGCTCTCGACGCAGTTCGCCCGCATCGCCGACATCGTAAGGGAAGCCGGGCTCAGCCGGCTGGCGCAGGCGGAAAACGCCTAGCGATCGCCGGCCGCTCCGTTTCAATATTCGTCGTGCAGCCTCACCCAGCTCATGGTGCCGCTCTCGTTGCGCCCCTTCGGGACGAGGTCGAGCCAGTTGAGCGCGCCCATCAGCAGTTCCGTGCCGCGATGATAGGTCGAGTAGGTGTGGTAGAGGACGCCCTGCTCGTCCTTTGCGAAGACGCTGAGGCCGAACATGTCGGAGGCGTTGCGGATCTGCGTCAGGCCGTAGTTGTAGCGTGCATGTCCGGCTTCGCGGTCTTCCGCGGTGAACGATACGCCGAAATCGTAGTTGAAGTCGCGGTCGCCCGAGGAAACCCAGGGGAAGGTCCAGTGCATCCGTCGCTTGACGTCCTCGATCCGCCGGACCGGCGCGCGCGAGACTGCGGCGAAGGCGAGGTCCGCATGTTCGAAGTGCCGGCGTGCCGCATCGGCGTGGTCCATCGTGAAGGAGCATCCGGGGCAGAGGTGATCCGAGCCGGGCGTCAGCATGAAGTGATAGATGGCAAGCTGGCTGCGGTCCCCGAACAGGTCCCGAAGCGTCACGTCCCCGTCGGGGCCGTCGAAGACATAGGATTTCTCGACCCTGACCCAGGGGAGTTGCCGGCGCTCGGCACGCAGGGCGTCGAGTTGGTGCGTCATGGCGCGCTCCTTCTCGAAAAGCGCCTTGCGGGCGGCAAGCCAGTCTTCTTGCGAAACGATCGTGTGCTGCATGGTCAATCTCCTTCGGTCCGTTTGGTGAGGGGAGCCGCCGTGTTCCGGCGCGAAACGAGCGCCAGCCATGGCGGCAGGTGGAAAAGGCTCATCAGCAGGTACATCGAGACCATGCCGCCTGACGGCAGCAGGCTTGGCCCGGACGTGCAGACGGCCATCGGATCGCCGGAGCTGATCCAGGCCATGACCGCGAAGGTCGGCGCTGCGGCAAGGCAGAGCCAATCCGGCGCTGCGAATGCTATCCGTGTCGTCATTTTCGGCTTCCCGCTGAATTCCCGGCCGTCGCCGGCTGTTGCAAAGCGAGACTAGGCCGGGAGGAGCGATGGCCGGGAGTGACAAGTCTGTCGCGATTTAACGGGGATGGCAGCCGATGCGCCGAATGCCGCGGAAGCCGGATTTAAACCTTTATGGCAATCCAGACCGAAAGGGCGACGGCAAGGCCGAGAAGGAGGGCGACCGCCAATTTCAGGCGATTTTCTTTGCGCACCCTCTCGCCGGTCCAGTCATAGGCCCGCGCCGGGGCTGTGGGCCCGGTGCGGTCTTCGACATCCTGCCATGCCGGAAGAGGATGGTGAGGACCCGGGAGCGCCTCGTATCGCTCGACCGGGTCCCTGCGCGACCGATGCGGCTTGGGCAACGCATCGGGCCGCACAGCTTGTTGGGAAGGCATTTCCGGTATCCGCTTCTCCACGCGCTCGCGGCAGCGGGCATGTGCTTCCTTGAGAATCCGGCGCGCGCGATAGGCGCTGAGCGGGGCCGGCTCGCGGGCAAGCCGGGTTTGCTCGATCTGCCTGTCGATATCGCGGATTGCGCGGGCGAGGCGATCGGCGGGCGCGTGATCCCGCAAGAGGCGACGGAGGCGCTGGTGGGGCATGCTCATTCCTCGAATCAGGCTCCATCATGGAGCGGCGCCGAAGATATCGCCTCATCGGGCCGATCCCAGCTACCTGCGATTGCGAACAAGCTATTGCTTTCCAGTGAGTTAACGTCGATATCGATGTGTACCGAAATCGCCCTGCCGGGCTGCGCCCGGCCCTCTTTCGGTATTAAAAGTCACATAGCTTCACGCCGGGGAGCCTCGTCCATACGGACGAGGATGCGGTAGCCAGGTGCGTGTCGGGCGGTTGCGATGCCTTCGAACGCCGCGGCCTAGAAAGCGACCTTCAGGTTGGCGGAAACCGTGATCGACTGAAGGTCCATCCCCGCTCCATCCTCGAACGGTCCGCCTATCTGCGCGCCGCTGGAGATGTCGTATTCCTTCGTGCTCCCTTTCTTGCGGAAGAAGCGTTCGAAATCGACGCCGAGCGTGAATTGAGAGTTGTCGTTCACCTGATAGGCGGCTTCCAGTCCCAGGTCGACGAACGGAATGGCGCCGTATTTTTCCTCGAAGCGCTGGTCATTCAGCCAATGGTGGTCCGTGTCGCTCGCCCCGATGGTCGCGCCTGCCCGGGCAAGCCCGGTGATGGTCCAGGCTCCGCTGGTCGTCTTCACCTCTCCGCCTATGAACAGGCCCGGATATCTCTGCTCGAAGGTAATAACCTTCTCTCCGTCCGCAAAGGTGCCAGTGGTATTGCGAAAGCCCCCGCTGCTGTAGACATACGATCCGCCATAGCCGGTCCACTTCACGTTCGTGTACTTGAAGCCTCCATGCAGGTTGAATGTCGAGGCCTCGGACAGGGCGAAGTTTTTTCCGAGCGCGATGTCGAGATCGATGTAGCGGTCGAGATCCGTATCCGGATGGACGGATCGATCCGTCCAATCGTCGAAGTCGTAGCTGCCGCCGAGCCAGTCGTAGTCTTCCATGTGGCTGTTGCCGCCGAAGCCGAACCGTACGTCGCCCGATACGGTCCAATCGCCATCGAAAACACCCTTGGCGCCGAGATTGATGACGGGTGCATCACTCTCCCAGATCAAGCGACTGATGCGGTTTCCGCCGTTATAGACAAGCTCGTTCCCCTTGAGCCAAGTGTATCCGATTCCCCCGACGAAAACGAAATCGTCGGCACCGATGATCGTCGTCTGATGCTGCTGGTCGTCAGCGAATGCGGGAGTGGCGAAAGAGGCCAGAACCGCTCCGGAGAGAGTGAGAGCGCGCAAAAAGCTCATGCTCATGGTCGAATCATCACCCCATCGGAAATTGCAGTCTATGGTTGCGTAACATCTTCCTTCCCAAGAATCTGTGCTTTCCCGGCAACTTCCGCGAATTTGCAGCGGCCGGGCGCCTTCCGGTGTCCCGGTCTTTCCCCTATCGGAACACGCTGGCCGCCGTCGCTCTCCTCTCGAAAAATGCTTAATGTTCAAAATGATACGAATTAACCGTAATAAGGGATAGGGCTTGGCCGCTTTTTAAGACAGTAGGTATATACCCGCACGAGCCGCATGATGCGGCCGGCATAAGATCAAGGGCGCGGCATTCGGCCCAGGAAGGTAATCCGATGTTTCCGGAGATTCTCCAGGTTATCCAGGAGTTCGGTGCTATCGGAGGTGCGGACAGGGTCGCCTGGGAGCTGGCCCAGGCATTCAATCGGGTGGGCCTGATAAACGGCGTCGTCACGTCCGCCGCGTTCGACGCCAGCGGCACCGCAACGGATGTGATCCTCGTCAGTCCCTGGGTGAAATGGTTTTCCACGCGCGGAGGCATGCGGCATCTGGCGCGGCTCCTCGTGTTCCCGGCCTTCACGCTCGCCGCGACGCGGGTCGTCAGGCGCAGGCGGAAAGCCCTTGTCATCAGCCACGGGGACTGCCTTGCCGGTGACGTGGTGGTCGTGCATGCCGTGAATGCGGAAAACCTGAAGATCAAGAAGGCCGCGGGGCAATGGCGCTGGCTCCTCAATCCGATTCATGCCTGGGTTGCCCTGCGCGACTACTGGATGATCGGACACCTGCGTTACAAGCGCTACATCGCGGTTTCGCACCGCGTCTCGCAAGAACTGGTGAAACACTACCGCGTTCCGGAGAGCCGCATACGGGTCATCTCGAACGGCGTCGATGTCGACCGCTTCAAGCCGGACGCGTCGGCAAGGCGCCGGATCCGGGAGGATTTCGGCATTCCGCAGGACGCGCCGCTGCTGCTCTTCGTCGGGCACGAGTTCAACCGCAAGGGTCTTGCCCATCTCATCGACGCGATGGAGCGGCTTGGGCCCGAATTCCATCTTCTCGTGGTCGGCTCGGACAATCAGGCGCCCTACCGCGCGATGGCAAAGGCTTCGGCCGGCCGGATCGTCTATGCGGGAGAGCAAAAGAACGTCGAACGGTTCTTCGCGGCCGCGGATGCCTTCGTCTTCCCGACCTCGTACGAGACGTTCTCGCTGGTGTGCATGGAGGCCATGGCGAGCGGCCTGACCGTATTCGCCACCTCTGTCGGCGGTATCGAGGAATATCTGAAGGACGGCCAGAACGGCATGATGATCGTGCAGGACGGTGCCGATATCGCCCGAAAGATCGAGGCGGTATTCCAGGATGCGGCGCTCGCAGACCAGATGCGGGCCGCCGCCCGGCTCACGGCGGAAAACTACAGTTGGGACAATATCGCACGGCAATATGTGGACCTGCTTGCCGAAATACTGGAGGAGCGGAAAGCCGAACACTCGCTGGCTCCCGCGCGTCTGCCGGCACACTGAAGGTATCCGCCGTCCGACAGCGCCCGGGGAGCACCTTAAAGTTAATGGTTTGGTTACCGTCGTTCCACTTCGGGAATGACAGCGGTCCGGAAATTTCGAATATTCCTGCCAGGGCGTCGTTTGACGAAGTCTCGCGCGATCCGGACTTGCCTTTTCGGGATAGGAACGCTCCACGCGGCTGGCCAGGCGAATGCCGATCGCGCCTTACGGTCGGCCGCGCCCGGCTTCGGTTCATTTCACACGCCGGCGGGAACCAGTTGACCATGTGTGTTGCAAAACGAATCTACGAGACACGGTCGTGAGGCGCGCCTTCGGCGTGCCGGTCACCTTCGGCGCATGCGCCGGCTTTGTCCACGACGGCGGCGGTAAGGTCGGTGTCCTGATGGTGCCGGCCTGGGGGCTGGAGGAATTCACTATTCGCCGGGGCTGGGCAGCTTTCGCCGATCGTCTGGCCGACGCCGGCTATTGTTGCCTGCGCTTCGATTGGCCGGGCGCCGGCGACAGCCTCGGGGATGCGGGCTCGATCGAATCCCTGGAGACGTGGAGGGACGCGCTCCGCGCGGCTGCAACCTTCCTGAGGGTCAATCACGGTATCGAGAAGCTCGTTCTCGTCGGCCACGGGCTTGGCGCTCTCATGGCGGCGCATTCGACGGAAAACCTGCTTGCGGATGCGCTGGTCCTGATGGCGCCGCAAAACGAGGGAAGGGCGGGCCTGCGCGAGCTAGACGTCTGGAGCAAGATGATCGGCTCCTTCCTGCGCCTGCCGCTCGAAACCTCGGAAAACAGCATCAACGTTGCCGGACATTTCCTTTCGAAAAGCCTTGCCGCGGAAATCTCCGCGTTGCGCCTCGGCCACGCGCCTCGGCCGCTCCCGGTTCTGGCAATGCTGCCGCCGGGCACGCGTGCCGCCAACGAATGGCCTGCACGGCTCGCAACGGCCGGCTTTGTCGTGACTGCCGTCGACTACGCGGCCCACGAGGACTTCGTCACCTATAGCCGTGCTTCCACTCCGCCTGCCGGCGACTTCGGCGAGGTGCTGGGCTGGCTTGCCGACACCGTCCCGCCGGGCGCGAAAGCCGGCGCAAGGGAGCCGGTGGCCGCTGCCGCCTTGAAGGGCACCGGATTTGCCGAAACACCCCTGCTGTTCGGCAAGGGCGGCAGTCTGTTCGGCATCCTGTGCCGACCCACGACCCGCGCGAGCAGGGCGGTGGTCGTTTTCGTCAATTCCGGCGACAACTATCATATCGGCTGGGCCCGCATGCATGTGGAGTTCGCCCGTTCTCTCGCGCAGCAGGGCATTGCCAGCCTCCGCGTCGATACCGGAGGGATCGGCGACAGCCATGGCGTCGACCGACCCCTCTTCTACGACGAGGGCCAGATCGGCGACGTGCTGGAGGCGGTCACGGCGGTAGAGAAGATGGGCCTCGGGCCGGTCCTGGTTTCCGGCCGCTGCAGCGGCGGCTATGCCGCCGTTCAGGCCACGGTGCGCGATCCCCGTATCAGGGGCGTGGTGGCTGTCAATCCACCCCGCCTCGCGCTCGGCCCGGACGAGACATTCGAACAGGTTATCAGCGGAGGCACATCGTCCCTGGCCGACTACCGCCGCCGCGCGCTCTCCATGAAAACGGTGAAAGAGGTTCTGGCCGGCATTCCGCTGAGCACTCTCCTCAGGGAGGCGAACAAGATCGTCAAAGCGCTCCTTGCCCAACGCCTGCGCCGTTTCGCCGGCCCATGCCGGCTCACCCGGACCGTGCGCGAGCAGGCCGATGCGCTTCACGCCCGCGGGGTGGTCTCGTTCCTGATCCTTGCGGAGAACGATGCGGGGCGCGACGAACTGGTGCGCCATTTCGGCGACCGCCCCGCCGCGGACTATGAGAATGCCGTCGTCCGGATCGTGCCGGACGCAGAGCACAATATGACGGCCCGCCACGCCCGCAAGGCTATTTTGAACGGCGTCGTCGACGCCGTCGCCGCAATCGAACGGCAATCCGTCCGATTGTCGGCTGCGTGAGGAGGATGGGCGCCGAAAGCGGGAAACCGGAACACTCGGAAGCAATAAATTAACCAAATTTTATGCCGTGCCGCTGTACCAGACTAGAGGTATAGCGGGGTTTCCTAATGCGTGTGGCAATTGTACATGACTGGCTTTACACGGTCGGCGGCGCCGAACGCGTGCTTCAGGAGATGCTTCGCTGCTATCCCGACGCCGATGTCTTTTGCCTTTTCGACTTCCTGAAGCCGGAAGACCGCGCGAAGATCGGGCTGAAATCCACCCGGACGACGTTTATCCAGAAGTTGCCTTTCGTGCGGCGGGCCCACCGGGCGTTCCTGCCGCTCTTTCCGATTGCCATCGAGCAACTGGACCTTTCGCCCTACGACCTCATCATTTCGAGCAGCTATGCGGCGGCCAAGGGCGTGCTGACGGGGCCCGACCAGTTGCACGTATCCTATGTTCACTCGCCGATCCGCTATGCGTGGGATCTGCAGCACACCTATCTTGCGCGCAACAAGAGCTCGATCACGACCTTCCTCGCCCGCCCGCTCCTGCATTGGCTGAGAATCTGGGATGCGCGTACCGCGCACGGCCCCGACATGATGATCGCGAATTCGCATTTCGTCGCCCGGCGCATCCGCAAGGTCTATGGCCGCAAGGCGCGGGTTCTCTATCCGCCGGTCCAGCTTTCCTCCCGCACCGATGCACCGGCGGAACGACGCCACTTCCTGGCCGCCAGCCGCCTGGTGCCCTACAAGAACATCGAGGCGATCGTCCGGGCGTTCTCCGAACTGCCGGACCAGCAGCTCATCGTGGCGGGTGACGGCCCCGAGGCCGGCCACCTGCGCAAGATCGCCGGCCCCAACGTCACGTTTGCCGGATTCGTCAGCGACGCGGCGATGCGCGAGCTCATGGCAAGCGCGCGCGCCTTCGTCTTTGCGGCGGAAGAGGATTTCGGCATCATCTCTGTCGAAGCGCAGTCCGAGGGAACGCCGGTGCTCGCGCTTGGCCGCGGTGGTTCCTGCGAATCCGTCCTCGACGGCAAGACGGGCCTGTTCTTCGATGCTCCGGAGCCTGCCGCGATTGCCGCATGCGTGCGCCGCTTCATCGAGCGGGAAGGGGACTTCCTGCCGGAAAACTGCCGCGCGCAGGCGGCCGGCTTTTCGGCCGAGCGGTTCCGCGAGGGGCTGCGCGCCTATGTTAACCAAAGCATTGCAGACTACAGATCTTCGGCGGTCGGCTATGTGCCCGCCAGCAAATTCTCGACAGAAGGCGGATGACGTTATGGCCGAGACGCGGAACACGATGGAACGCCATCTGTTCAATGCAGCTCCCTTTCTGATGCGGACAGGGGTGGTGGGCAGCCTTTGGCGCCACCGCCTGATGTTTGTCGTCATTTTCCTGGCTATCGTGCTGCTGTCGCTCGTCACCGCGATCGTCCTGCCGGCGCGCTATCTCGCGACCGGCATGGTCATCGTCGCGGAAGGAGATCCGGCCACCCGCACCTCGGATGTCTGGGCGCAGAAGCAGGGCGACCCCGCCGACCTCGAAAGCCAGATCATGATCCTGCGCTCCTCGCGCCTGATGAAGCTCGCGCTTTCCCAGCCCGGCGCTCTCGATGCCGCGATGGAAGTGTGCAGCAGTTCCTCGGCCGGGTGCGAAAGCCTGCGGAACGATACCGCACAGCTTGCCGACAAGGTCGCTGACAGGTATTCGGTCGGTGCCGTCGGTCGTTCGCGTGTGCTTTCGATCTCCTACACGTCGGCCTCGCCGGACAATGCCATGACCATGGCGAACGCGCTGGTGACGGCCTATCTGAACGACCAGCGCGGCACCGAATCCAATAGCCGTGAAGTCGCAGCGAAATGGCTCTGGCAGGAAGTCACCGATCTCGACAAGGAAATCCGCGAGCAGGTCGCCAAGATCGAGAGCTTCCGCCGTCAGAACGGCCTTGTGCAAGGCGCGACGGCCTCGATCAGTTCCGAAAGCCTGACGAGCGCCAGCCAGCAACTGGCCGCTGCCGAACAGGCGAAGGCCCAGGCGCAGGCGCGCCTCGATGCGATTCGCGACATGAAGAACGGGCGCGACGCCTCGGCCTCGCAGATGGCGCTCGACAGCCGCACCGTCGCAGACCTCAAGCAGCAGATCGCCACGGTCGGAAACCAGCTTGCAGCCAGCAGCGCCGTTCTCGGCACGCTTCATCCCCAGCGCCGCATGCTGGAAGCCTCGCTTTCCCTCTTGAAACAGCAATTGGCGAACGAGATCGAGCGCATCTCCGTCAGCGCCCAGAAAGACTTCGAGACGGCGAGCAATCTCGTCACGACGCTCCGCAAGGAGGTGGACAAGGCCAAGGACAATGCGGCCAACGCACGCACTGACGAATCCTCCATCGAGGGTATGGTCCGCGACGTCGAAGCCAAGCGCCAGCTCTATGCGCAGCTTTATCAGCGTGCGAGCGAGCTGGAATCGGAACGCCGCTCCCTGACCGGCGGCACCCGGCTTGTCAGCCTGGCCGAAAAGCCGACGCGTCCCTATTTCCCGAAGAAGACCCCCATGGTCGCGGCGGGGCTCGCCCTCGGCCTGTTCCTGGCGGCAGCAAGCTGCGTCCTGTGGGACAGGATCCGCAACGGGTTCGGCCAGCTTGACCACGAGGACGATGCTTCCGAGCCGCGCAGGGACGACGATGTCCTGAAGCCAGAACCGCTCGAGATCATCGGTTCGCTCCCCGACCTGCCGGCAATCGGATTGGCAGGCGGTGCCGGTGACGATCTGCTTGCGATCCTGCGGCGAAGCATGTGCGCCGTCGGGTTTCAGCAGGGCGTCAAGGAATTCGCGACCGATTTGTTCGATGCCAGTGCCGGCCGGCCGCTGCTGGTCCTGCCGACGGAAGGCGGCTCCCGCGACGCTGCCTTCCTGACGCTCGCCGCCGGGCAGGTTCTCGCCAAGAAGGGGCACAACGTCCTTGCCGTCGAATGCGGATCGGCCGCGCGCGAATTCGCGGACGCATTCAAATTGCCGAACCGGGAACCCACGCTTTGCGATGTGATGACGGGAGCGGCCCGGCTGCCGGCCGGCATATCGCGCACCTCCACTCCCGGCTTCCACGTCATGGCCGGCGACAATGAAACCCTCGGCCTTCTGGAAAGCGGCGACATCGCAGGGCTTGAGACCCTGATCGGATGGGCAAAGGTCTACGATCTCGTGCTTTTCACCGGCCCGGCTCTCCTCGATCCGCGATCCCATGAGGCGCTGCGGAGCCTGGCGGAGATGGAACTCGGCACGGTGGTCTGCATCGACCGCGGCGACGCGCAGGAGACCAGGCGCGCGAATGCCGAGACGACGCTTGCCAGGCTTGGCCTGAGGAGCGCGGGCGCCGTTCTCGTGCCGGCGCTCGGCAAGGACGACCGCGCGATGCGCGCGTTCGCCCGGGGCAGGAAGGCGACGTGATGGGCGCGCCGCGGGTTCTGTTCGTCAACCAGACCGGCGTGATGTCGGGTGCCGAATATGTGCTCGCCAACCTTGCCGCGCATTGGCCCGGTGCATCCGCCTTCCTGCTGGAAGGCGGCCCGCTGGCAGACGTATTGCGGCGACGGGGACTGGATGTCGTTGTCGCACCCTCCGGCGCCCAACTCGGCGCCATCCGCCGGGATCGATCGCTCCTTGCCGCCCTGCCGCTGCTGCGGCGGCTGCAAAAGCTGGTCTTCGCCATCGCCGCCGCTGCCCGCGGACACGACGTCGTCTATGCGAATTCGCAAAAGGCCTTTCTTCTCTGCGCGCTGGCATCCTTCTTTTTCCGCCGCCCCCTTGTCTGGCACCTTCACGACATCATGAATGAGCGCCATTTCGGCGGTATGCAGCGCCGGCTCCAGATTCTGCTGGCAAACCGCAGGGCGGCCTTGGTGATCGTGCCGTCCCGGGCCGCCGCCGATGCCTTCATCGAGGCCGGCGGACGGGCCGAACGGGTGCGGATCGTTCCGAACGGCATCGTCCTCACGCCGCCGCAGGCTGTCGACCGCGCGTCTCTTGGCCTGCCGCAGGGACCGTTTGTCGGCGTTTTCAGCCGGCTTGCCCCCTGGAAGGGCCAGCATGTCGTGCTCGATGCCCTGAAGGCCCTGCCGGATGTGCAATGCATCCTGGTGGGCAGCGCGTTGTTCGGCGAAGACGCCTACCGGCAGGAACTCGAAGCCATGGTGGAGCGGGAAGGTCTCGGCGAGCGCGTCCGCTTCCTCGGCCAGCGCAGTGACGTGCCGGTGCTCATGCAGGCTGTGGATGGGGTCATTCATTCCTCCATCGATCCGGAGCCCTTCGGCCTGACGATCGTCGAGGCCATGCTGGCGGGAACCCCGGTCATCGCGACGGATTGCGGCGCTTCATCGGAAATTCTCGACGGCGGCAAGGCAGGCAAGCTCGTGCCGCCCGGCGACGCCGATGCTCTTGCGAAGGCGGTGCGCGACCTCTTTTCCGATCCTCGGCCGTTCCGTGAAAGGGCGACGGTCGGGCGTGAGCGCGTGAACGCGGTCTATGGCGTCGATGCCATGCGGGAAACGATAGCTCGCATCGTCAAGGCGGCGGCCGGATGATGGCGGGGCGCGACGGTTCGTTGGATATAGAAAAGATCGCTCGCCGAGGCCGGGACCAGCGCAGGATTGGAGTAGCGCGGCGTCCGCAAGCGCAAAGGCGCAAGCCGATCGAGGCTTTGCCCGTTCCGGCCGAAAGCGAGGCTGTGTCGAGCATTGCGCGCGGCTGGGTGCCGGCCTTGCTGTTCATCGCCGCCTTTACCGTCGTCGGCGGCTTTACCGGTGGACTGGGGCGCCCGCTCTTCGTGCTCGGTTGCGTCGCGGTGGCGGCCTTCGCCTGGCGAAGCGGCATCGCCTCGCACTTCCAGGCCTGCCTCGTCCTCTTCTCCTTCGCGCCCTTCGTTCGCCGCATCGTCGACGCCGGAGCGGGATACGACGAACTTGGCCTCATGCTGGTCGGTCCGCTGATCGCGCTGCTGGTGCCTGCCGTCGAACTGCGCCGATTGCTCGATCCCAAGGCGCCCCTCGACGATCGGTTCGGTCCGCTCATGCTGGTCGGGGCATGCATTCTTTATGCCGGCGTGCTTTCCCTGCTGCAGGGCAAGATGAACGATGCGGCAAGCGGCCTCGTCAAGTGGTTCTCGCCGATCCTCTATGCCGGCGTGCTGGCCATGCGCGCCAATCGCGACGAGATACTGGAAGCCTCCGTTTCTGCATTCTGCGTCATCCTGCCCATCACCGGGCTCTACGGCATTCTGCAGTATGTCGATCCCCAGGCCTGGGACCGATACTGGATGGAGTTCGCACCGATCCTTTCGATCGGCCAGCCCGTGCCGTACGGCGTGCGCGTCTTCTCGACGATGAACAGCCCCGCAAGCTTTGCCAGCTTCACGGTGGTGGGCCTGCTGCTCGTCGCTTTCCTCCGGTCCGGCTGGCTGTCCCTTCTCGTGGCCCTGCCGTCGATCCTCGCCCTTCTTCTCTCCTTGTACCGGACCGCCTGGCTGGCCATGGCCATTTCCCTGATGTTCTGCCTGCTGTTTGCACAGACGCGCGGCAAAGCGCAGATCATCATGCTCGCGCTGGTCCTTGCCGGCGCCGTTGCCGTCACCATCCCGCCCTTCTCCGATGTCATCGGCGACCGCCTGGCGACGCTTGGGCAAGGCAGCCAGGATGGCTCCTTCCAGGAGCGCCTGCAGCAATATTCCACCCTCTGGTCCCTGCCTGACAGCTCGCTGATCGGGAATGGCTTCACGGTTACCGATGTCGGCTCCGCCGGCCAGATGCCGATCGACGGCATGATCATCGCCTGCTGGATGATGATGGGGATCGTGGCCGGCATCCTGTGCCTTTGCGGTTTCTTCTGGGCCATTTCCGGTGCCGTCATCCGCGCGCTTCTGGAGCGATCCCGCCAGGCGGTCCTTGTCGGGGCCATGGCCATGGGGGGGCTCCTGCAGATGCCTCTCGCCAATATCAGCGCGGCCGAGGCCGGCTTTCTGTTCTGGAGTTTCGTCGTGCTGATTCCGGTCATCGATCGCGGGCGTGCGGCATGATGGACGAGGCACCGGAAACCCGGCCTGACGCCGCGGCTGCGCCTTCGATCAGGAAGGTGGCGACGAAACTGTCGAGCGGAGCCCTGTTCAGCAAGGCTCTCGGTTTCGGGCGCGAGATATTCATGGCGCATGTCGTGGGCGTGGCCGCGCTTGCGGACAGCTTCCGCAGTTCGCTCACCATCATCCTGGTGCCGCTTGCCTTCCTGCAGAACGAGAGCGTCCCCGCGATCCTCATTCCGCGCATGCAGGAGGCGAGGCGAGCCGGCATGGCGGCTCATCGCCTCGCAGCGATGACGGTCGCGCTCACCTCCATCGGTGCTCTCCTGATGCTGCTGACGATGATTTCGACCACCATTCTGGTCGATGCCATGCTGACCGGCGTTTCCGAAGCCGAGCAGCAGATGACGATCCATTTCGTCCACATCATGGCCTTCTCGATGCCTGCCTCGGTGGTGCTCAACTGCCTTGCGGCCGGCGAGATCGCGCTCGGCAAGACCCGCGTGACCAATGCGCGTGCCAGCATCCTGAATGTCGGCGTGATTCTCGGCCTGTGCATGCTGGTGCTGACCGACAAGGGTGCAATGCTCGCCATCGCCTTTACGCTGTCGTTCAACGCGTTGGCGGTTTGGGCCTTGTGGACGCTCTGGCGCGAAGGGGACCTCTCCTTCGAGCAGCTGTCGCCGGCCGACGTCTGGTCGGAGCTGCGCCTTTTTATCGGCCGCCTCGTCCCGTTCCTGCCGCTGCCGCTCGCCGAGCAGGCGAACATCTGGCTGGAGCGCCTTCTGGCGTCACGCCTTACGACCGGCGCCATCGCCTCCATGGACTATGCCCGCACGCTGACGGATAGCGCCTTCCTGCTGCTGAGCCAGCCGATCGGTCTTTCCGTCCTTTCCCGCGGGGCGACGGAGAGGCTGGACGAGCAGGCCGAGGCGCTGACCCGCTTCGTCGTGATCGTGATGATGCCGGCCTCCGCCTTCATCTTCATGTTCGCCCCGGACATCATTCGCCTCATCTTCGAGCGCGGTGCCTTCGACGCCCAGGGCGTGGCGCTGACCGGCGCTGCGCTTCGCGGCATTTCCGTCGGCCTGTGGGCGTCGACGCTGGGATGGATCCTGCTGCGTCTCCTCAACCGGGCGGGCCGCAGCACGCTTGCGGCGGCAATCCTCGTGTCGTCCTATATCGCCAACCTCGCAGCCAATGCGGTGACGTCGACCTTCGCCGATGTCCATGCCCACGGCACGCTGCTCCTCGGCTTCGGCGAGACCGTGCGCAGCCTCGTCCTCTGCACGGCCGTTCTGATGTCGCTGACGGTGCGCCTGTCGTTGCTTCGAATTATTGCCAAGGGGTTACTGCCGGCGGCAGTTATGGTGATTGCCGCCTACCAAATTCTTCACGTTTTCGATGGTACGCTTGCCCGTCTGGCACTTGGTGTTGGCGCTTATATAATATCTGTATTGCTTTCGGTCGGTTTGCTCGCACAGGAAACTTATGGAAGACTATATCTCTACGCTATTTCAAGACTGGGCTCCAAGCCAGATGCTTGACGGCTTCGATACATTTCTGTCCGGCGCGATCGTTACGGCGGCGGCTCGGTGGACCGACGCCTTTCGTGGCGCGCGGGGATGCTTCTTCACCTTTCACCGCGCCGCGCCGCGTGCGGTGTGGCCGTCCCTGCCCAATCGCAATTTCTACCTCGACCTCGATTTCCTCGATGCCCTGCTCAACCATCTGGCGACGAGCGGACGCAGGATCGTGACGATCGAGGAGGGGCTTCGCCTGGCGGCGGATGGGACGACCCGTGACACCTTCGTGAACTTCTCGATCGACGACTGCTATCGCGACACCTACGAGGAGGTGGTTCCGCTCTTCCGCCGTCACGGCGTTCCGCTGACCCTGTTCGTCACGACCGGCATTCCCGACGGCACGATGTCGTTGTGCTGGGCGGGCCTCGAGGACACGATACGCTCTCGCGACAGCATCCTCGTGGACGGCGAAGAGATCAAGACGGACACGATCGAGCGCAAGCTTGCGACCTATGCCGCGCTACAGACCCAGTGGGACGGCCCGGCGATGGACGAGCACTATGCGAAGTTCTGCGCCGGGAACGGTGTCGATCCGCTCGAAATGCGCGAAAAGCACGCGATTACCTGGCAGATGCTGTCGGAGCTGGCGCAGGACCCGCTGGTCGAGATCGGCTCGCACACGGTGTCCCATCCGCGGATTTCCGAGCTGACGCGGGAGGAGGCCCGGTACGAGTTGGGCGGCAGCCGCGAGCGCCTGCGTGAGAAACTCGGCGTTCCGGTCAAGCATTTCGCGTTTCCATACGGCCGCATGAAGGATTGCGGGCCGCGGGATTTTGCGATCGCGCAGGAGGTCGGCTACGAAGGCGTCGCGACAACGACGAAGGGCCTGATCCGCCCGGGGCCTGTTCCCTACGCCTATCCTCGCGTCACGCTGAACGGGGCCTATCGCACGCTTCTCGTGCCGGAACTGCATATGGCCGGCGCTTCGGCCGCGGCGGCCAGGGCGCTTGGACGTGTCTGAGGAGAAACTGCGGGTCATTTCCATCGCTCACACGGCCGTCTCGCGTGCGGCCGGCCGTCTGCGCTATGCTCCCCTTGCAGGGCGCGACGATCTCGATGTTCATCTCGTGGTGCCGCAGCGCTGGAAGCAGTTCGGCCGCGAGATCATCGCCGACCCTCCGGCCGATGCCGGCATCACGACTCATGTGATGCCCATTCTCTTCTCCCATACCGGGCCGTTCAGCTGGTATCTCCACGTCTATCCCGGCCTTCACCGCCTCATCCGAAAGGTTCGCCCGCACGTCATCCATCTGTGGGAAGAGCCCTGGAGCCTTGTCGCCTTGCAGGCGCGGTGGCTGAAGGGCGATGCGGGGCTTGTGCTGGAGGTGGACCAGAACATCCTCAAGCGCCTGCCGCCACCTTTCGAGACGATCCGCAAATCCGTGCTGGGTGCGACCGATCACATTCTCTCGCGCAGCAGCGACGCAACCATGGTGGTCGAGGCGCGAGGCTATAGCGGGCCGGTCAGCATGATCGGCTACGGCGTCGACGACACGGTGTTCACGCCGCATCGCTCCTCCGGCGAGAAGAAGGACCCGGCGCAGTTCGTGCTTGGCTATGTCGGCAGGCTGATCGAGGAAAAGGGCATCCAGGATGTGCTCGAGGCGATGGCCCGCACTCCGGTGCCGGTCGTCCTGAAGCTGATGGGCGAGGGGCCTTACGAGGCGGCGCTGCGCGAGAAGGCGGCGGCCCTCGGCCTTTCCGACCGCATGCAGATCACGGGTTGGGACGAGCCCGCAAAGGTCGCCGCCTTCCTGCGTTCGCTCGATGCGCTTGTGCTCATGACCCGCACGACGCCGTCGGTGAAGGAGCAGTTCGGCCGCGTGATCATCGAAGCGCAGGGCTGCGGCGTTCCGGTCGTCGGCGCGCGGTCCGGCGCCATTCCCGACGTGATCGGAGAAGGTGGGTGGGTGACGCCGGAACGGGATTCGGCCGCCCTTGCTTCGCTGATCGAGGCGATCCATGCCGATCCGCGGGATCGGCAGGAAAAGGCGGCGGCGGCGCTCGAAAACGTCCGTCTGCGCTTTACGTATGACGCGATTGCGGGCCAGCTTAATGATGCCTGGAAGGCCGCAGCAGCGGGCAAGCGGGCCGCAGCCGTTTGATGGCCCTCAGTGGGTGACGAGGGCCATATAGGTCTCGCCTGCGGGCAGCGCCTCGAAGACGAAGCTGTCGCCACTGACGTCGTGGATCGACCGCAAGCCGTCCCATCCCCATAGCTCCACCTTGCGCGCGCCCTCCGGCAGGCTGATCGGCCAACGGCCATCGGTGAGGTTCGTCCAGCCCTGCCTGTTGTGCCAGACGAAGAGGTCCCCGTCCGCTCCCTTCAGGTGCATCGTGCCGGTGCCGTAAGGATCGGAGGAGATGATGGTCATGTCGCCGGCAAGGTCCAGCACCCTTTTCAAAACCTTTGCACGTTCTTCCGGTCGCCACGGATCGTCGCTGACCGCCATGGCATAGGCCGGACCGTCGACCTCCGGCGTATCGGGAAGGGCCCAGGGGAAGGCGAACACCATCGCCGGCCGACCGTCCGCGCCGACGACGCCGAGGTTGTCCCAAATGGCTGTCAGGAAGAGGCTTGCCGCCAGTTTCTCATCGGACCAGCCCTCGCTCCGCGCGATGTTGAATTCGGTGGCGTAGAAATTGATGTCCCGCTTGAGGCCAAGCGCGGCCTTGATGCGGTCGAAGCAGCTTTGGGCCGAGAACTGGCGGCCCTCGGTCAGCGGAAACCAGCGGTCGTTGTAGTAGGTGTGCAGATCGATGCCGTCGAGCTTGCCGGATTCGAGGAGATCGGCAATGGCCGGTCCGTAGCCTCGCAGCGTCGCGTCGCCATCGATGTTGCAGGCGGCAAAGCCGGCCGGCACCACCTTCAGTGCCGGATCGACGGAGTGGATGCCGTCGGCAAATCCCTCCAGCGCATCGTGATAGTCCTTCTTGGGGATGGTGTTCTGGACGTCCGGCTCGTTGGTCATGGAGTAGATCGTGGCGCCGAAATCCTTGATCCCGTGCTCATGGCCCCATTCGCCGTTCGGCCGGAAACGGCGGGCATATTCCGCACCGGCCCTGAACCAGTCGTCATAGGAGCCGATCGGCTGCGGCGGGTCGAGCGTCTGGTAGCTTCCCTCGTATTCGAGAAGGAAGATGGGCGTGATGCCGTTGTCGTGCGCCTCCATCATCGCGGCGTCGAAATCGTGAGGGGTCGGCACCCTCTGCAGGTCGCGCCAACCGTAGGAGTCCATCCTGCCGAGACGGGCGCCGACCCATTGCAGCGCCTGGTAGAGGGGGGCGGTCGGCGCGCCCGTGCGGAAGGTCACGATATTGCCCGCGCCCATCTGCCACCGGAGTGTCGGTGCATCCGCACCGGATGCCGGGGACGTCGCCACTAGCAGGCAAAGGCCCATGCCGGCCGCCCATTGCGTCAGATGACGGCAAGGCTGCTGCAATCGGCCTTTTCGCGGAAAAAGATCAAGCCGGCTCGTTCCTGTCCGGCGGTCGCTTCGCCCCGCTCTTTGCGGCGCATGGCTTGGTGCTTTGTCAGACATGTCCGGTAACGCTGTCCAATGGATTGATGCGAGGGTTTCCGCTGAATACCGCATTATCATTTCGCAAAGGTGAGCAACGGTGAAATCGCGCAGAGTTCTTTGTGAGGGAACAAAGACCTGACGGCCATCTGCTGCGCTACCTGTCGCAAACGGCAGGATAGGTGGGCAATGGAACAGCAGGTCCGGAAAGAAGGTCGAAACGCGCGGGAATGTCCGGTCGATTGGGATCCGCGCAGTCCCGAGGTCCAGCGGGACCAGATCAGCGCGTATGACCGGATGCGGAAGGAATGTCCCATCGCCCATAGCGACTATCTCGGATGGTCTCTCTTCCGCCATGTGGATGTCCTGCGGGTCCTCGGCGATCATGAGACCTTCAGCAACCAGGTTTCGCGCCATCCGTCCGTTCCCAACGGGATGGACCCGCCCGAGCACACGCTCTACCGCGACATGATCGAGCCCTATTTCGCACCGGAGCGCATTGCGGCATTCGAGCCCGTCTTCCGCGGGATCGCGCGCGATCTCGTGGCGGAACTGGCAAAAGACCTTTCCCGCGACATCATCCGGGATGTCGCGGAGCCCTATGCGGTGCGCATCCAGTGCGGCTTCCTCGGCTGGCCTCAAAGCCTGCATGCGCCGCTGCTGCAATGGATCTATCGGAACCGTGCCGCGACGCTTGCCCGGGATGCGGAAGAGATGGCGTCCGTCGCCCTCGAATTCGACGGCCATATCCGCGCACAGCTCGAACTGCGCGAACGGGCGGGAGCCGCTGCCGGCGACGACCTCACCACCTGCCTGCTGCGCCAGAGCGTCGACGGGCGGAGGCTGGACCATTCCCGCATCGTCAGCATCCTGCGCAACTGGACGGTCGGCGAGCTTGGAACCATCGCCGCCTGCGTCGGCATCATCCTTCACTTCCTCGCCGGACGGCCCGATATCCAGGACGCGCTTCGCCGGGACCGGGCCCTGCTGCCGCAGGCGATCGACGAGATCCTGCGGCTTCACGGGCCGCTCATCTCCAACCGCCGCGTCGCCACCCGTGCGGTGACCCTCGGCGGACGGACGCTTCAGGCGGGAGACCGGATAACGGTGATGTGGGCATCGGCAAACCGGGACGGCGCGGTCTTCGACGATGCGGAGCAATTCCAGCTTGAGCGGGATCAGGCGCAGAACCTGCTCTATGGCGCCGGCATCCATGTCTGCCCGGGCGCGGGGCTGGCGCGGATGCAACTCTACGTCATGCTGGACGAGCTTCTCGACGGGCTTGCATCTTTCACGCTGCTTTCCGGCGCGGAGCCGGCCCGCGCAATCTATCCCGCGAGCGGATTTTCGTCCCTCTTCCTCGCGTCGGTGTGACGGGGCGGCTATCGCGAAGAAAACCTTCCTGAATTCCTCCAGATTGCGCTGGCGCAAAGAACGGCTGTCCTGCGACCGATAACCATTCGCAACTCTGTTTCGTTTGGGGGATCTGGTCATGAATGGAAGAGGTTTGGTTCTGGCTACGGCATTGCTTCTGGCACCCGTGGCTGGCGTCGCGGCGGACGATGCGGAAGGCCTCGGCCTTGCCAATGTCAAGGAATTCACGCTCGAGCACAGCCACGGGCTGGTCGCGCAGGCCGAACTTCTGGAGGCGGGCCTTGCCGATTATCATGCGCTGATCGCCGCGCATGGCGGGGACTATGCGGCGGCATGGGCTGCCGAGGGCGCCCGGCTTGCAGAGCGGATCCACACCATCCGCGCCCTGTGGCTGGAGGCATCCAACCACTACGAGACGATCGAGGGGATCGTCGCCGGCATTCCCGAGACGGCCAAGTACGACCTGATCCTCGATGCCGGCAATCCGGGCACGGAGAGCGAGGACGTTGCCGAATACGACCTGCCGCTGCCGGACGGCACCGTGCTGAAGCGGCCCGGCAACCTGTTCCACACCATCACCGAGCCCCTGTTCTGGGGCATGGACGAGAATGGCGTCAAGCTGCCGGCGGACCTTAACGGCGACGGCAAGATGACGCGCGGGGAAATGCTCTTCGACGCCAATCTGGGCCTTGGCGCGGCGCAGGGGCTGGCCCGATGGGCCAAAGCGCTCGAAGCCGACATGACGGCCTGGAAGCCGAACCGCGAGGACGCCTTCACCTCCGTCGTCGTGATGACCCCGACGGTCGGCGATTATTTCGGCGAATGGAAGGAATCCCAGTTCATCTCCGGCGAGATCGGCGCCTTCGTCGCCCAGAGCCGCCTGACGGATGTCGAAGGCATCATGAGCGGGTGCCGGCGGATGTATTCGCAGGCGCTCTCGCCGGTGGTGGTCGCAATCGATGCGGATCTCGACAGCCGCATCACGGCCGGTTTCGAGGAGTTGCTAGGGCTAGTCGAGGACACGCGCGCCCGCGAGGCGGCCGGCACGAAATTCGGTGCCGAGGAGGCCGACGCGCTGGGCAACGAGGCGCAGGACATCGCCGACCGCATCGTCGCCATGGTGCTGCAGGCCGCCGCCAAGGCCGACGTGCAGATCCGCGGCTGACAAAGGCCGCGGAACATGCGGCCGGCGACCTGCCGGCCGGAGGACCGGACGCATGGAAAGTCTCGATACCCTTCCCGAGCCCGCCTGCCGGCGCTTCGTGCTGGAATACGGCCCGAAGCGCCCGGGCATCCGGCGTGCGCTGGTTTTATCTCTGCTGTTCGCCCTCCTTTTCGGCACGGGCCTTCATCTGGAATTCCTCGCCGCGCGAAACTGGAACGCGGGAGAGGTGGTCCTTCTTGGGCATCTTGCCGCCGGGCTTGTGTTCGTCGCGCTCTTCGTCTCCTGGATCAGCGGGCACGTGGCGCGGGGACTGCCGCGAAGCCAGCGGCCGGCCTTCACCGGCCTTTCCTGGCTTCTCCTCGTGAAATTCGTCCTTGTCCTCGTCACCGGATTGATGATGGCGCTACCGACCGCCCTCTATCTTGCGGGGCGGCTCTGGTTCTGGAGCTTCGAGGCAACGCACGTTCTGACCTTCCTCCACCTCTGGGGATCGTTCGTAGCCGCCATCGGTTTTCTCGCCCATCTCGCCATGCGGCATTGGGCGCTTCCGGCGGGCGGGCAGGGGCGGCGGTTGCCATGAAGTACCAGTTCAAGACGCATCTCCCCCCGGCCGCGCTCGGCGCTTTCCTGGCACTCGTCTTCATCCTCGGAACGGGCATCCTGGCGCCGGCGCCGCCCGAGCCGGGCGTGGAGCTTGCCGATATCCCGTTCTACCGCCTGCCGTTCGGCCCGGATGCGGCCGGCAAGGCGCGTCCGTTCTGGCCGTCGCGGCTGCAGACGGAGAACGGCCGGTTCGCCGACCCTGCGTCGATCCAGTCGGCGGCGAAATGCGCGACCTGCCACCGGCGGGAGTTCGATGAATGGGCGCCGTCGCTCCACGCCATCGCCGGCCGCGATACGGTCTACGAGCGCGCGGTGCGGATCAACGAGGGGCTGCACAGGGACGGCATCGAGAAATCCCGCTTCTGCGAGGGATGCCATGCGCCCGGCGAGGTGCTGGCGGGACGGACCAACCGCTTCAAGTCCGTCATGCCATCGGACGCGGAAACGGAGGGCATCACCTGCGTGATGTGCCACACCGCCACCCATGCCGACCCGAAGGAAGGCAACGGCGCGCTGACGCTGGCGGTCAACACGGGCGTCGACCGGTTGCCGGACGCGATGATCCTTGCCGCGCCGCGCGACCATGCCCGCGCCTTCGGGGCGGCAGGGACCAACGCGCTGATCGCAAGCTCGGATTTCTGCGGCGGCTGCCACACTGAGGCCTACGACAGCTCGATGTCCAAAGCCACGAGCCGCCAGCATGTGCAGACGACCTTCGCCGAGTGGCAGGGGAGCTGGTATGCCGAGAACGGCGTCAATTGCCAGGATTGTCATATGGCGCCCGATCCTGCCGCCTATGTCCGGCAGGTCCGGGCCGGCAATCTTGAAAAGCCCGAGCGGTATGCGCACAATTTCGTCGGCTCGAACTACCTGATGTTCGACACCAGCCTCGGCTCCAACCTGACCTTCCTGCGCGGGGGCATCCTGCCGGCCCTCACCGATGCGCGGAACACCGCGCTGATCGCCCGGCAGGGGGAGGCAACGAGGGCGCTGCTGCGCTCGGCCGCGGGCCTTGCCCTTCGCGAGGCGGTCGTTGCCGGCGGCAGGCTTCGCTTCACTGTCGCCGTGCAGAACCTCGGCGCCGGGCACAATCTGCCGACCGGCGTGGTCGACCAGAAATACATGTGGCTGGAGGTCGCCGTCCGCGATGCCTCCGGCGCGGAAATCTACCATTCGGGCGCGTTCGACGCCGAGCGCGGCGAGACCGACCCGGACGCCGTGATCTGGCGCGAGGATTTCCGCGATACGGACGGCAGGCGCATTCCCGATCACCTGACCTTCATCACGGCGACCGTCACCCATGTCCGCCCCGGTGTGCCGCCGAAGGGAGAGGACGTCGTCGCCTACGAGGCGCCGCTTCCGCCGGAGGCGAAGGGACCGTTCATCCTTGAAGCCCGGCTCTGGTATCGCGTCGCCACCCAGGAATTCGCCTACAACACGTTGAAGACGGACCTGATCATTCCCCCCTTCGAGCTTGCGGCCGGAAAATTCACCCTGCCCGCCGGGAAAGAGGCCCATCCATGATCGCCCAAGCCGCCCGCCTGTTCCTTCTGGCGCTGGCCTTCCTCTCTGCCGCCTTCGGGACCGTGGCAGCGGCGGACGTGCCCTGGCAGGATGCCGAAGCCCTGCGGGCGGAAAGCGCCCAGATCCAGCGCCGTCTCTTCCGGACACCGGATACCCGCCTGCACGAGGATGTCGCGGCGCGGCTGGAGGCCGTTCGCGGCCTTTGGTCCACCCGGCTGCGGGCCGCCTATGAAGAGGCGACGCCCTCTAGGGTCGAGGCCGTCGATAAGGCCGTTACAGCCTTCGCGGAAGCGGTGGGGCGCTGGGATCCGGCGGCCTCGGCCTCGGCGCGCGCCCGCGTCTGGACCGGATTGCTCGACGGGGCCTTCCGCGCGGCGCTTTCGAGCCTCGAAGCAGGGCGGGTGGAAGAAGCCGCCGGCTGGCTCAACATCCGCGAATATGCCCGGACCTCGCGCGACACGGCCGCCAGCATCGCCATGCGCGAGGTCCGCGCCGGCCGGATGGAGCCGAACGAGGCGCGTGGCGTGATCCAGACGGAATTGCTCGGCGTCTATGCCGGCGAGCTGCGCAAGGCCGTCGCGGAGGCGCGAGACCACCGCGCTGCCGGTTACGAGGTCCAGCTTGCCGGCTCGCTTGCGCGGGCAGCGGGACTGCATGCGCTCCTGTCGGAGAGCCTTTCGGCCCGGCTCGGCGCGCAGAAGGCGGGCGAGATCGCCGAAGCCTTCACCCGCTTGGACGATCCGCAGGCGCCGGATCTTGACGCGACGCTCGTGCGTATCGAAGCGCTACTGGCCACCTATGCACCGGCGAGCCTTTCGCCCGACGAGCGCGACCGGCGGGTCCAACTGCTTGCGCGTTTCCTGGCGCTCGTACCGGTCGAATATGAGAAAGGCGTACGGGACGGGGAAATCGCCATTCCCTTCGAATATTTCGAGGCCGGGCTGTTCCGTGACCGGGCGGAGATGCTGTTCGGGGACCTCGGCTACGACCTTGCCGCCCGTTCGCCGCAGGCCTTTGACAGGCTTTCGGCCATCTTCAAGGAAATGCAGGCACTGATCGCGCAAAAGGGCGACGGGACAAAGGTTGCAGGCCTTGCGGAGGAGGCGCGGGGGCTGGTTGCCGCGGCCTATGGCACTGACCTGTCGAAGGGCGGCTACGGGGCGGCGCTTTCGCTCCTGCCGGATGTCCTCGACGAGATGCTGGCGGATTCGGCGGCGGAGAATTGGGAAGACGCCGAGCTGAAGCGGCTGGAAGCCTATGCACTCTTCGACCCCGATATCGAGCAGCGCCTGATGCCGCGCGCCCCGGCCCTCGCGCTGAAGATGGAGGCGGATTTCTGGGAAGGCAGCGCGGCGGAACCGGGCTTCGGCCGCATCGTGGCCGCCCGTGGGCCGGGGCATGCCCTGACGCTTGCCGTGGCGCGCATGAAAGCGGCGACGCAGGAGGCAGCCCGCATCCTCGACACAAGGCTTTCGGGTCTCGGAGCGTTCCTGCAGTCCCTGGCCATCCTCCTTCGAGAAGGGCTGGAGGCGGTCCTTGTCCTTGCCTGCATGATCGGCGCGCTGAAGGCGAGCGGCCTTCCCGCCCGCGGCGCCGGCGGCTGGCGCCGGCCGGTGGCGGGCGGCGTCTTCGCCGCGCTCGGCGGATCCTTCGCCCTCTGGTTCGCCGTCGGGCGCCTGTTCGCTCTGAGCACGCTCCAGCGGGAACTGCTGGAAGGGCTCTCGGCGCTGGCCGCGGCCGCGGTGCTCGTCTACGTGACGCACTGGATCTTCCGCAAATCCTATGTCGGCGACTGGATCGCGGAGATCCGGCGCAAGGCGGCGGCCGCGGCGAAGGCGACGGAGGGCGGCGGCAAGGGCTACCTCGGATGGTTCACCCTGTTCTCGCTATCGTTCCTCGTCGTCTTCCGCGAGGGTTTCGAGACGGTCCTCTTCTACGAGGCGCTGCTGATCGACGCGCCGGCCCTGCCGGTGCTTGCAGGCCTTGCTGCGGGCGGTGTGCTGGCGGCCGGGGTCGGCTATGTCATGCTCGGCCTCGAGGCGCGGCTGCCCGTCGCAGCCTTCTTCCGGCTGACGGGCGCGCTGCTCGCCGTTCTGTGCGTCGTGCTGGTCGGCAGCGGCATCCGCGGCCTCCAGACGGCCGCCCTGGTCTCCGCGACGCCGGTGGCCTGGTTCCCGGATCGCCCATGGCTGCAGATCTATCTCGGCCTCTACCCGGTTAGCGAGGCGCTGCTTGCGCAGGCGCTTGTCGCCGCGTTCCTGGCGATCTCGGTCTTCGGCTTCGTCCGGCAGCGGAAGGCGGTATAAGCTGCACGTCGGGGCCGGGGACAGTTGCCGCGGTCCGCCGGCGTAAAGGTCACGATGGGCTCGCAAGGGCTGCTTTGGCGCCTTGCGCAAGTTCCTTGAGGATGATTGCACAGGACGTCGCGCCAGCATCCAGGACGCCGAGCGAGCGTTCGCCGAGACGGCTTGCGCGGCCGATCTTCGCGACGAGGTTAAGCGTCGAATCGCGCCCCGCCTCGGCGGCGGCGACCAGGGCGTCGAGCGCATCGCTGAAAGACTTCCCGTCTGCCGTCGCCTTGTCGAAGGCCTCGACGCCGGGGACGAGGGTGTCGAGCAGCGTCTTGTCGCCGACCTTGGCCGCGCCGATCGACTGGATGCCGGAAAGGCCGGCATGCAGCATCCTGCCGAAGGTCGCGGCGTCGATCTTTTCCACGCCCTCGATGGTTTCCGCAAATTCCGTGAACATGACGCCGTAGAGCGGGCCCATCGAGCCGCCGATCTCCGTCATCAGCACGGTGCCGAGCGTATCGAGGGACTGGGAAAGCGAGGCGTCCTTGCCCTTCAGCCGCTCGGCGGCCATGCCGAAGCCCTTGGCCATGTTCACGCCGTGGTCGCCGTCACCGATCTTGCCGTCGATCTCGCTGAGATAGGCGCGGTTCTCGATGATCCGTTCGGCCATCGACAGGACGATGGCGCCGGAGGAGGCATTGTCGAAAGTCTGCATGGTTTCCTTCCTCAGAGCAGGATCGTGCAACGCGTCTCGACGTCGAGCAGCGTCTTCAGTTCATCGTCGAGCGCCATGACGGTCAGCGTCGCGCCGACCATTTCCAGCGAGGTGAAATAATTGCCGATCCAGGTCTTGCGGATCTTCAGGCCGCGGGCCGAAATCTCGCTCTCGATCGTATCGTTGAGGATGTAGAGTTCGTTGAGCGGCGTGGCGCCGAGGCCGGAAACGAGCACGGCGACTTCGGTGCCCTCGGGCAGGCCGTGGTCGTCGAGCACGATCTTCACCATGTCCCTCGCAACCTCTTCCGCCGTCTTCAGTGGCTCGACGCGCACGCCCGGCTCGCCGTGATGGCCGATGCCGACTTCCATCGTGCCCGGCTCGATCCGGAAGTTCGGATGGCCGACGGCAGGCAGCGTGCAGGGGCCGAGGCCGACGCCGATCGAACGGCAACGGTCGATCGCCTTCTGGGCGGCCGCGCGGACCTCCTCGAGGCTTGCGCCGGTCGCGGCCTTGGCGCCGCCGACCTTCCACATGAAAATCTCGCCGGCGACGCCGCGGCGCTTCTCGCGCTCGCTGGCGGGCGCGGAGCAGACGTCGTCGTTTGCGACGACCGTGGCGACCTCGATCCCGTCCTTGGCGGCAAGTTTCGTCGCCATCTTTACGTTCATGTTGTCGCCGGCATAGTTGCCGTAGAGCACGACGACGCCCTTGCCGCCATCGGCCGCGCGGATGGCGTCGTGGAAGCTCTTCGCCGTCGGCGAGGAGAAGAGCTCGCCGACGGCGACCGCATCGAGCATGTTCCTGCCCGTATAGCCGATGAAGGCCGGCTCATGGCCGGAGCCGCCGCCCGTCACCACGCCGACCTTGCCGGCGACGGGAGCCTGCCTTGCCACGACGACGCGCGGGTTCTCGGCAAGGCGCACGATGTCGGAATGTGCCTTGACGAAGCCCTTCACGGTGTCCTCGACCACCTGGTCCGGGTCGTTGATGAAACGCTGCATGTCTTTCTCCTCCGGTAAACGTCAGCCCTGACCGGCCAGCGCCCCTCGAACGACCTTGAGGGAGCGGGCGAGGGCGCTTTCGATGGTGTCGAGCGCAAGCGGCTCGCTACGGCGGACGGGCCGTGCCGCCGGATCGCGATGGAGCCGCAGCGGCAGTTCGATGCTGATGGGAAAATCCGGCAGCGCCGATATAGCCGAAAGGATGCGTGCGCAACCGATGTCGCCATCGCCGATCGGCTTGAAGAACCAGCCGTCGTCGTTGCGGCTCACGTCCTTGATATGCGCATGGGCGGAAGCCGGCAGGGCACGTACCGCGTCGCCGGCAAAATCGCTGAGACTGGGCCTGTGCGAGGCGGTGTTCGCGGCATCGTAGTTGAGCTTCAGAAAGGGCGTCGCGTAGCGCGCAACGAGGGCGATGCCGTCGGCCGCGGTGTTGATCAGGTTATCGCTGCCGTCCCCGGGATTCTCGAGGGCGATGACCACGCCGAGATCCTCGGCGCGGCGGAGCAGCACCTCGATATTGCTGTGAAAGGCCGCTTCGCGTGCACGGGCGCTGGCATTCGTGGCGATGACGCACGCCCCGAGGGCGGCGGCAAATTCCATGCGCCCGGTGAAGATCGCGACGGCGTCGTCGAGGCCGAGATCGATATGCGATGACATCGCATGGCACGATAGCCCCGCATTCCGCATCGCGCTCCGCCATTCCCCGGCTTCACCCGGGCGGAAGGCGTCCTCGTCGAAGGGTTCGGTATAGCCGACGATGAAGGCGGGCTCGACATGGCTGAACCCGAGGCGCGCCAGGCTTTCCAGCATCGTCTCGCGGCTGTGCCCGTCATAGGGCGCGCCGGATGCGGACACGATCCGCTCTGTCATTTCGTCCTCCCGATCCCGGCGGCGGCCGGTTAGCCGCGCGGAAGACGAGGCTCCTCGCGCTCCCGATTGATGGTTCGGGGCACGGGAAACGACAAACGGAAAGATTTAACGGACCGATGAATCTGCTTCAACAATCCCGGCGCCGGTTTCGCCGCCCGGCGCCTCGTCCAGCGCGGCAACGAGCCATTCGGCGAACCTGCGCGCCAGGCGCCGCTGCGATCCCGATTTCGGGAAGGCGAGATAGTGGCCGATATAGTGCACGTCCCTGGCGACGCCTGTCAGCGGCGCGACGAGCTTGCCGCTTTTCAATTCGCGATGGGCGAGCCGGGTCGATTCCAGCGCGACGCCGAGGCCGTTTGCTGCCGCGTCGATGGCGAGGAACGAACGGTCGAAGCTGACGCTCTGGACCGGCGGTGTGCCGAGGGCGTTGGCGTCGAACCAGTCCGGCCAGCGCAGGCGCTTGTTGTCGCTGCGGATCAGGATCTTCGACAATAGGTCGCGCGGCTTGCGGATGCCTTGGGCCATTTCGGGCGTACAGAGCGGCGTCACCCTTTCGCTGCCGAGCGGAATGACGACGAGATCGTCGCCCGTCGGCTGGCCATAGATGATATCGGCGTCGAATTCCCCGTCGACAAAGCGCACATAGCTGGTGCTTGCGGCAAGGCGCACCTCTATGCCCGGATTGGCCGCCAGGAATTGCGGCAGGCGCGGGGAGAGGACCTGTGCAGCGAAGCTCGGCGCGCAATGCAGGCGAAGCAGGCGTGACCTGTTCGACGATACGAGTTCGATGCCGCAGCGCAGTTCCTCGAAAGCGTTGGAGGCATGCGTCAAGAGGGCCTGTCCGTCGATGGTCAGCCGCACTGCGCGGGTCGTGCGTTCGAACAGCGCGGTCCCCAACGCCCGTTCGAGCTTGACGATGGCATGGCTTACCGCGCTTGCCGATAGATGCAACTCGTCGGCTGCGGCGCGAAACGAGCCGAGGCGGGCGGCGGATTCGAAGGCGCGAATGGAGGACAGTGAAATTCCGTTCAACATTCGATTAGTGAAGCAGATTCACCTACCGGTGTAAACTTCGCGTTTGAAGGCCCCGGATGCCTTTGCGATACCTCACCCCATCCGCTGGCAGGGCGGAGCGGCGGCCGGATGTCTGGCGCCAGGATCGATGGGGCCGGCGTGGCCGGCGTCCAGGGAGGAGAAAAGATATGCTGCTGAAGGGCAAGACCGCCGTGATCTCGGGCGCTGCGAGCAAGCGCGGCATCGGCCGGGCGACCGCCGAGTTGTTCGCCGAGCACGGAGCGCGCGTCGCCATTCTGGACCTCGACGAGGCTGCGAGCGCCGAAGCCGCCGCGGCCCTTCCCTCCGTCGATGGCGGCGCCCATCTCGGCATTGCCTGCGACGTGACGAAACGGGCCTCCTGCGATGCGGCGATTGCCCGCGTGGTCGAGGCTTTCGGCAAGGTCGACATCCTGATCAACAATGCCGGCATCACCCAGCCGGTGAAGACCCTCGACATTACCGGCGAGGACTGGGAGCGCATCGTCGCTGTCAACATGACGGGCGTGCTCAATCTCAGCCAGTCGACGATTCCGCACATGCGTGGAAACGGCGGCGGCTCGATCGCCTGCATGTCATCGGTCTCGGCCCAGCGCGGCGGCGGCATCTTCGGTGGCCCGCACTATTCTGCGGCCAAGGCGGGCGTGCTCGGCCTGGCAAAGGCGATGGCCCGCGAATTCGGCGTCGACGGCATTCGCGTCAACTCCGTGACGCCCGGCCTCATCCAGACCGACATTACCGGCGGCAAGCTCACCGACGCCATGCGCGCCGATATCCTCAAGGGTATCCCGCTCAACCGGCTCGGCGATGCGCGGGACGTCGCGAACATCTACCTGTTCCTCGCCTCGGACCTCTCGTCCTACGTCACCGGTGCGGTCATCGACGTCAATGGCGGCATGCTGATCCATTGACGGCCAGTGGGCGGAGGAACCTCATGACGATGGAAACCGCAGCCGGAAATACCGCGCTCCGCGCAAATGTCTCGCTGGCCGAGCGGGCCTATCGCATCCGCCGCAACGCGGTGTTGATGGGCGAGGTGCAGGGGCAGGGCTATGTCGGCCAGGCCCTCGGCATCGCCGACGTGCTCGCCGTCGCCTATTTCCACGCGCTGCGCTACCGGCCCGAGGACCCGCACTGGGAAGGACGCGACCGTTTCCTGCTGTCGATCGGTCACTATGCCATCGCGCTCTACGCCGCCCTCATCGAAGCCGGCATCGTGCCCGAGGACGAACTCGAAACCTATGGCTGCGACGAGTCGCGGCTGCCCATGTCCGGCATGGCCTCCTACACGCCGGGCATGGAGATTACCGGCGGTTCGCTCGGCCACGGCCTCGGCATCGCCGTCGGCATGGCGCTCGGCCTCAAGCGCAAGCGCTCTGACCGCTTCATCTTCAATCTGATGTCGGACGGCGAGCTTGGCGAGGGCTCAACCTGGGAAGCGGCGATGGGCGCAGCGCATCACCGGCTCGGCAACCTTGTCAACCTCGTCGATTTCAACAACCAGCAGGCCGACGGCCCCTCGCGCGAAATGCTCTCCGCCGAACCCGTGACGGACAAGTTCGCCGCCTTCGGCTGGCATGTGCAGCGGATCGACGGCAACGACATCGAGGCGGTGCGCGCGGCCTTCGACACGGCCATGGCGCTTTCCGACGACCGGCCGCGCGCCATCGTTTTCGATACGAAGATGGGCACGGGCGTGCCCTTCCTCGAAAGCCGCGAGGTGACGCACTTCATCCGCGTCGAGGCGGACGAATGGGCGCTCGCCCTTGAAGCTCTGGAGAGGGGACGCCCGGCATGAGCACCACGGCCACGAAGCGGCTCACGACTTCCGCCATGATCGCCTCGATCGCCGCCGAAGGGCAGGCGACGCGACCGGCCCCCTTCGGTCATGCGCTCGTCGAGCTTGCGCGGCATGACGAGCGGATCGTCGGCCTTACCGCCGATCTCGGCAAATATACCGATCTGCACATCTTCGCGAAGGCCTTTCCGGACCGCTTCTACCAGATGGGCATGGCCGAACAGCTTCTGATGAGCACGGCGGCGGGCCTTGCCCGCGAGGGCTTCATTCCGTTCGCTACGACCTATGCGGTCTTCGCCGCACGCCGCGCCTACGATTTCATCGCCATGGCGATCGCGGAGGAAAAGCTGCCGGTCAAGATTGCCTGCGCCCTGCCGGGACTGACCACCGGATACGGCCCGAGCCACCAGGCGACGGACGACATCGCCATCTTCCGCGCCATGCCCGACATCACGATCGTCGACCCCTGCGACGCGCTCGATATCGAGCAGGCGGTTCCGGCGATTGCCGCCCATGACGGGCCCGTCTATCTGCGCCTGCTGCGCGGCCAAGTCCCGGTCGTGCTCGACGACTACGACTATCGCTTCGAGCTCGGCAAGGCGAAGCTGCTTTGCGACGGGGCGGACGTGCTCTTCCTTTCCTCCGGCATCCTCACGATGCGGGTGCTGGAGGCTGCCCGTGCGCTGGAGAAGGACGGCATCCGTGCCGCCGTCCTGCATTCGCCGACGATCAAGCCGCTCGACGTCGCCACCATCCTTGCCGAAGTGGACCGGGCCGACAGGCTGCTCGTGGTGGCCGAGAACCATTCGTGCGTCGGCGGGCTCGGCGAGGCGGTCGCCATGGCGCTGCTTGCCAATGGCCGCGCGCCGCGCCTGCGGCATATCGCATTGCCGGATTCCTATCTTGCCGCCGGCGCCCTGCCGACGCTGCACGATCGCTACGGCATATCCACAGGCCGCATCGTCGAACAGACGAAAGGGTGGCTGGACGCAGGCTGAATCGGATACGTGGACAACGGTCGGGAGCCGGCTGTCCGCGGGAGTTCAAAACATCGCGCCGGAGGGGCGCTAACCGGGAGGATTGATGATGACCTATTCCATGAAGCGGCGGGCATTCCTGGCTGCAGGCGGCGCTGTTCTGGCAGCGCCCGCCATTCTGTCCTTCGCGCGTCCGGCGCGCGCGGCCGTGACGCTGACGCTCGGCCACGGTGCCGCGCCCGGCAATCCGCGCACGGTGGCGGCGGACAAGTTCGCCGAACTGGTGAAGGAAAAGACGGACGGCCGCGTGACGGTCAATGTCGCCGGATCCGAAACGCTCGGCAGCGATTCCGCGATGCTGACGAGCCTGCGCACCGGCGCGCTCGATATCACCGCCAACAGCCAGGGCCCGGTCTCCGCGCTCATCCCGGAAATCGCCGCGCTCGGCCTGCCCTTCCTGTTCGAGACCGCCGACAGGGCGATCGAGGTCCTGCAGGGCGACGTCGGCAAGACGCTTGCCGATCGCTTCGATGCCGTCGGCGTCGTGGCGCTCGACTGGTGGGACAACGGCATCCGCCACCTCTCCAACTCGAAGCTGGCGGTCAAGACGCCCGAAGACGTGAAGGGCCTGAAGATCCGCACGCCCGCCGATCCGATGACCATCGACATCTTCCAGGCGCTCGGCGCAGGCACCGAACAGATCGCCTTCGGCGAACTCTACATCGCGCTCCAGCAGGGCGTCGTCGACGGCCAGGAGAACCCGCTTGCCAATATCGAGAGCTCGAAGCTCTACGAGGTCAACAAGTTCATCAGCCTGACGGCGCACAAGTGGGAATCAACGCCCTTCCTGATGTCGAAGATGTCCCAGGCGCGGCTCGGCGACGATCTGGAAGCGGTGAAGGCCGCCGCGCTGGAGGCCGGCAAGCTGCAGCGCAGCCTCTCCGCCGAGACGGCGACGCAGACATTGGAGACCTTCAAGGCCAATCCGGCCATCGAGATCTCCGAGGTGGACCGCGCCGCCTTCGTCGCGGCGACCGCATCCGTGCTCGACACCTGGAAGCAGAAGCCGTTCGGCGACTTCGTCGCGCAGATCGCCGCCGCCGCGAAGGGCTGATCCTCGCCATGCCGCGCACGGCTCCTGCGGTGCGCGGCTCATCCATCATCCGTGCATATTGGGGGAGGAGCACGCATGACCGATGGTTTGCTGGTTGCCGCCGACCGGATCGACAGGGCGATAACGCTCCTGTGCCGCTTCGTGATCATTCTGGCCGGTATCGTCCTGACGGTCGTCATGACCGCCAACGTGGCCGCGCGCTATACGCTTGCCAGCGGCGGCTTCAACTTCGCGCAGGAACTGCCGACGCTCATCTTCCCGTGGTTCATCGTCGCCGGCATCGTGCTTGCCGCGCAGATGGGCATCCACATGGCGGTCGAATGGATCTACGGGAAATTCGATGAGCGCGGCAAGACCGTCATCTTCATGGTTGCCAACCTGATCTCCGTTGCCGCCTTCGCGGTGCTTGCCGATCAGGCCCTCGTGGTGGCGGAGATCGCCAGCATCGAGCGCAGCCCCGTCCTGCAACTGCCGAACAGCATCGGCTACTATTCCATCGCGGTCGGCGCCGTGCTCGTGGCGGTGGTGACCGCGACGGCGTGCCTGCGCGTCTTCGTCAACGGCTGGGCCGCCCGCCCGCAGGCAGAAACCGAGGAAATGCCGCTATGATGACCTTGATCATGATCGTCGCCTTCTGCGTGCTGATGATGCTCGCCGTCCCCGTCGGCTATGCGCTGATCATCGCGGCCGGCATCGCCGTCCTGTCGGTCGACTATGTGCCTCTGTCGATCGTCGCGCAGCAGGTCTACGACCAGACCCAGTCCTTCCCGATGCTGGCGCTGCCCTTCTTCATGCTGGCCGGCACCCTGATGCTCGGCGGCACGCTCGGCCAGCAGCTCCTGGAACTTGCCTCCAAGGCCTTGCAGCGCTGGCGCGGCGGGGCGCTTTCGACGACGGTCATCTCCTCCGTCGTTTTCGGCGGGGTCTCGGGCTCGGCCGTCGCGAATGCCAGCGCGCTCGGCTCCGTCCTCATTCCCTGGCAAAAGCGCCACGGCTATCCGGCACCCCTTTGCGCCGCCAACAATGCCACATCCGCCGTCATCGACGTGCTCATTCCGCCGTCGATCCCGATGATCCTCTATTCGCTGGTCAGCGGCGTCAGCGTCGCCAATCTCTTCATCGCCGGCATCCTGCCGGGCCTGCTGATGGCCGGCAGCTTCATCCTCGTCTGCTGGTGGATTTCGGTCCGGCGCGGCTATCCGGTTTCCAAGGAGCGCGTGCGCAAGCGCGACCTCGCCCTCATGGCGGGCAAGAGCTTTCCGGCGCTCGCCCTGCCGGTGCTGATCATCCTCGGCCTGCGCTTCGGCTTTGCGACACCCACCGAGGTGGCCGTGCTGTCGGTCGTCTATTCGCTCGTCCTCAGCGTCGCCTTCTACCGGGATCTCAGCTTCAAGCGCTTCTGCGACAATGTCGTGGAGGCAGGGGTCGCGACAGGCGTCGTGATGCTGGTCATCATGGGCAGCGCGGCGGTCGGCTGGGTGCTGACCTTCGACCAGACGCCGCAGTTCGTTGCCCATTGGGTGGCGGAAAACATGGCGAACCCGATCGTCATCATCCTCATGATGAACGTCCTGATGCTGGTGGTCGGCATGCCGCTCGACCTGCCGCCGGCCATTCTGCTGCTCGGTCCGGTCTTCGTGCCGCTTGCCGATGTCATCGGGCTGGATCGTGTGCAGCTCGGCCTGATGATGGTCATCAATCTCGGCATCGGCCTCTACACGCCGCCGATCGGCACGACGCTCTTCATCTCCTCGTCGATCGCGAAGGCGCCGCTGGGTGCGACGACACGGGAACTCTGGCCGTTCTTCGTCATGGCAATGCTCCTGATGCTGGCGGTGAGCTACATCCCGGCGCTGACGATCTACTAGCGCGTGGGCGGCGCGGGTTTCCCGCGCCGCCTGATCCAGCCCAAAAACATGACTTTATTTCTCCAGTATATCTGGCCTGTTGCGATTCCAGATGATATCTGATGGCGGGCGAGCCCGTTCCCACCTGGGGTCCGCCGCAGACGTCCAGTTCAATTTCGAGAAAATTCCGGCGCCCGGTCTAAGCATGGGAATCAAGCAAGACGATAAGCGTTATGCCGCCTATCTCGCGCATCGTGCCGACCTGATCAGTTATGCGACGCCGATCCTCGGCTCGCGCGAGGATGCCGAGGACGTCGTTCAGGAGGCGTTTGTCAGGTTCGTCCCTGAAGAGGCCGAGAACCTTGCCAAGCTGAAGCCCTATCTCCTGCGCATCGTCCGCAATCTGGCGCTCGATGTCCGCAGGCGACGGCGATACGATCTGCGGGAGAGGCCCGACGACACGCCGTTCTGGGGATTGCCGCAGGATCATGGCAATCCCGAGGAACATGCGCTCTTCTGCGATCAGGTCCGCCAGGTGGAAACTGTCCTGTCGCAGATGCCGGCCAAGGCCCGCATCGCCATGGAAATGCATCGCTTCGGCGGCTACAGGATGGAGGAGATCGCGGCCCATCTCGATGTTTCCGTTGCCAGCGTGCATCGGTTGATCAAGGGGGCGATCGTGGAATTCTCCAGGAAAATGAAGTGAAAAGGCGGAAACATCCGTCGCGCGTGAAAAAAATCCCCGCGCTGATCGTCTCTTTAGCAGAGGCGAATGCAGGGCAAGTCGGCATGGCACATGAAAACAGGTTCAAATCCCATGACTGTCAGTCCGAGTGACGAGATCGAGCTTCCGGCCGAGCTTCTGGAGGAGGCTGCCGACTGGCTTCTGCATCTGCAGGAGGCGCCGCAGGATGGAGGGCTGCAGGCGGACCTTGAGGCGTGGCTCGGCAGTGCCGAGATCAACCGCCTTGCCTGGCAGCGCACGCAAAGGGCCTGGATGGCCTTCGGCGCATGCGAACCGCAGTACCGCGAGCATTGGGAGAATGCGCCCCGTCGGGCCGCGCCATCGCCGCGTCCCCTGGTGCGGCGCGCCCGTTGGCGTTCCCGCGGCGTGCTAGCGGCCATGGCCGGAGTCGTCATCTGTCTGGCGATTGTCTTCACGCCGATGATCACCATCTATCTGCGCGCGGACTACCAGACGACCACCGCCGAAAGCCGCACGATTACCCTTGAGGACGGCAGCACCGTGTTGCTCGCGGCATCGAGCGCGATTGCGACCGATTTTTCCGGAGGCCGCCGTACGGTCGCTCTTCTGAAGGGCGAAGCATTCTTCGATGTCGTGAAGGATGAGGGGCGGCCTTTCGTCGTCGACGCGAATGGCGTGAAGGTGGAGGTTCTCGGAACAGCCTTCGACGTGGAGATCAGCGACCGCCTGACGAGCGTCGCACTTGCGCGGGGCGCCGTGACGGCATCCCTGAACGGCGACGTCGGACACCCGTCCGAAACGCTCTCACCGGGCGAGATGCTGGTCGTCGACACCGGTGCCGGAACCATGAAGAAGGAGAGCGTCGCGATCGAGGATATTGCCGGATGGCGGACAGGGCGGGTCTACGTCGTCGACAGGACGATCGGGTCGGTCATCGAGCAGATCCGGCGCTACCACCCCGCATGGATATCGGTTCCCGATCCGGGCCTTGCGGGAATGACCGTGACAGGGTTCTACGACCTGCGTGATCCTGACCAGGCGCTCGAGGCGCTCGTGGAGCCCTTTGGGGGGAAGGTCCGAACCGTCTCGCGTTTCGCACGGGTCATCACGCGGCTCTGATCTTTGAAAAATCAGCGGTATTCCAATGATTTAGGGATGTCGCGCAAAAAGCCTGAAAAAAATCTGCGAGGCAATCGTCTATTTGTTGAGCGGCATAGTCAAGAAAAGGCTGGCCGCATGAACAGAAAGACGAGAGTAGCATGCAGTTCAGGGCGTTTGGGGACTATCGAGGATACCGGCCGGGAAAGCGGGCGGCGCGTGCAACGTTGCTTGCCGCGACGGCGCTTGCCGCACTTTGCGGGACGGTGCCGGCTTTGACGCAGGCGTCTTCAGCCACGCAGGCGCAGCAGGGCACGACACGGCATTTCGATATTCCCGTCCAGCCGCTGGCGAGCGCCGTCAGCACCTTCGGCCGCCAGTCCGGTCTCCAGGTCACGCTTTCGTCGACCGAGGCAGGCGGCATCCGCACGAATGCGGTGGTCGGCAGCTTCACCCCGGCAGAGGCGCTGGCGAGAATGCTCAACAGAACCGGTATCTCCTATCGTCTCTCCGGAAACGGGAGCAGGGCCCTGATCGGCGAACAGGATGCTGCCGCGGACAACGGTATCGACAATGGATCGACGATGCTGGAGACGATCGTCGTTGCCAAATCCGCGCGCAATGCAAGCTCGGGATCGGGATTCCAAGGGACGCCGGACTGGGTCTACGAGGAGCCCGCGAGCGTCAGCGTCGTCGGGCGTGAAGCGATCCGGAATGCATCGGTACGCAATGCCCGCGAACTGCTGGCCAACACCGCCGGGGTCAACGTCTCCAGCGACAATACCCAGAACCAGGGCATCAACGTCAATATGCGCGGCCTCCAGGACCAGAACCGCGTGACGACGATGATCGACGGCGCGCGGCAGAATTTCCAGCGTGCGGGTCACGGGTCGACCGGCTATGCCTATGTCGATACGGCGCTCATCCGCTCCGTCGAGGTAGACAAGAGTGGAAACTCCGGTGTCGGGGGCGCGGGCGGGCTTGCCGGCTCGGTCAATTTCCGCACGCTCGTTGCCGACGACCTGATCCGTGAAGGCGAAACTGTCGGCGGTGAGCTCGACGCGACGACCGGCAGCAATGAATACTCTTTCGCCGGCTCGGCTGCCGCCGCCGTACGCGTGAGCGACGACTTCTCACTTCTTGCGGCTATCAGCCGGAAGGGGCTCGGTGAATACGCGATTGGTGAAAATGGCACGATTGGTTCGGGCTGGGACACCCAGAATCTCGACAAGCCGATCTTCACGGGGTCGGAAAGCACATCCGGCCTGCTCAAGGCGGAAATGCGACCCACTGAGAACTCGACCTTCGATCTGAGCTGGCTGCACTTGCAGTCGCAGTTCAGTCAGGGAACCAATCAGCTTACGGATACCGGAGCGCTACGTGAGGATACGCAGGACATCACTAACGATACAGTCGTCGGTGCCTTCGGGTGGGACCCCGATAGCGAGCTGATCGACCTGAAGGCGAGGTTCGCGTTCAACAACGTCGAGAACGGGGAGCATCGCATCAAGAGAACCGCGGGGCAGGAAGCGGTCGATGTGGACTATGCCATGCGGACGCTCGGTGCCAGTATCGAAAACACCAGCCGCTTCTCGCTTCCGATGGGTGAGCTGTCGCTGAATTACGGTGCGGAGATTTTCCGCGACAAGGGAGACACCGCCGTCTCGGGCGACGCGATCGTGTTGGATCCTTTGACGGAGCACTGGTACAGCGGGTCCAATCCGTCCGGCTCCCGCACCGTTGCCAGCGTGTTCAGCAATGCGACGCTGGAGCACGACGACTGGCTGATGCTCTCCGGCGGCCTGCGGTACGATTATTACCACCTTACAGGCGGGTCGACGATCTTCCTCAAGCCTTATACGGAGACGGTATCCGTCACCACCACCATTCCGGGCACCTGCAGCGCCATTCCTGCGCCGATCCTCGCGTTCAGAGATAGCGGTGCGCCAGCCTGGACGAACTATGTAAATGCACAGGCCGGTCTCGGGAACACCATTGTCGGGGACACACTTTGCCGGCCCTCTAGAGATGTCGTCACGACCGAGGACGTGATCCGCTATCCGACCGAAGATGTGAATGTCGATCTCTCCGATGCCGCGCTTCTCCCCAATGCGATAATCGCGGTCAAGCCATTCGATGGTGTTCAGATTTTCGGCAAGTATTCCGAGACCTTCCGTCCGCCGACCATCATGGAAGCGGTTACTGGCGGTTCGCATGTCCTTGCCTTCGGGCCTGCCAATGCCCCCAATCCCTACCTTGAGGCCGAAGAAGGCAAGACCTACGAATTCGGCGTGAACTACATGCAGGACGATGTCTTCGCGGGCGGTGACAGCGTCCGCCTGAAGTCCGTCGCCTTCTATCGTGAGATCAGGAACTACATCGCCCTCGGCAGTATCGATCGAACCGACAACGGATCGACCGTGGAATACGCATCCTATGTCAATCTCGACGGTAAAACGCGCATGCGGGGTATCGAGCTGGAAGGCAACTACGATGCAGGGCGCTACTATCTCGGTGGATCCTTCACGTTCCTCGACGCCGATTACGCCGATCAATACACCTATAACGGTGTGTCCCACACCACGGGCCAATACATCATCTTCACCGCGCCGCGCACAAAGATGACGCTCGATGGCGGTCTTCGCCTGTTCGACGAGAATCTAACGCTCGGTGCACGCCTCACTCACGTCGAGGTGGAGAAGCAGACAGTCGGCACCATGCCGTCGCTGCTCACGGCCTATGCCGCTGACGACTATACGCTTCTCGATCTCTATGGATCGTACAAGCTCAACGACAACGCCACGCTTCGCTTCGCCGTGAACAATGTCGCGGATGTGGCGTATCTACCGGCGCTTGGAGCCGGAATCCTGCCGGCACCCGGCCGCACGGCGACAGTCTCGCTGAACTTCAAGTTCTGAAGGAATTCTCTTCGGCCAGTCGAAGAGAGAATGGCTTGCCGAGGTGGCAAGTCGCTACAGAGGAGAAACGCAATGGTTGCCAAGATTTATCAGTATGCTGGTGCGGAAGACCTGAAGGCCTATCTCGACGGCTGGGCATCGACCGACCCGCTCGGTGCGCACGGCGTGTTCTACGACGACGGTATCGACAGCCAGTTCGAGCAATGGGCGGGCGGCAATGAGTCGGGCCGCTCGGACAATTCCGTTCTGCTCGAAGGCAACTTCGACTATCCTGCGAATGGCGGGTTCACGGGTACGCTCGACTCCCTCGACTTCGGCACGAATATGACCGGCTATCCTTCGGGGCCGTTCGACATCACGGGATCGGATCTCAAGCTGCACGTCGACCTGGGCGGTGCGTCTGCCAACTCGACGTTCAACTATGCCGTCTATCAGTTGATGGGCACGGGCGGAACGGCCTCTGCGGCCGGTCTCTATAACTATTTCGGTTCCGTCGGCACCGAACAGCACGGCACGACCGGCGATGACACTCAGTACAGCTTCGCCGGCAACGACACCTTCATCGGCGATCTCGGCAACGATACCTTTGTCTTCGAAAGCAATTGGGCGACGGATGTCATCACCGATTTCGGCTCCAGCACCGGCGACACGGACACGCTCGACTTTACGGGCGTCGCCGCGATCGTCGACGTAAACGACCTCGTCTACAACTACAGCAACTGGTATGACTCCTCTTCCGTACTGACCATCAGCGATGGCACCAATGTGGTGACGCTGACCGGCTATGTCGGTGCCGATATCCTCACGCTGCAGTCCAATGGCCAACTGCTGGCGTAAGAAATCACGATGACGGACCACGCAACGGTTCGGACACTGCCGCAGCGCGATGCTGCGGCAGCCGTCTTTCCCCTTCGACAGAGTATCGCCGGCATTGCTCTCATCAGCGGCGTGGTCAACGTTCTGGCGCTGACGTCGCCCGTCTTCATGCTGCAGGTCTACGATCGCGTGCTTGCGAGCGGCAGTGTGCCGACTTTGATTGGGCTCGCGGTTCTTGCCGGCGGGCTCTACCTGTTCCAGGCCGTGCTCGACATCGTCCGCGCCCGCGTGCTGCTGCGGATCGGCGAGCATTTCGACAGCCGGTTCTCCGGCCGCGTGCACGATGCCGTGCTGCGCCTGCCGCTCCTGGCGCGCATGCCGGGCGACGGGCTCCAGCCGTTGCGCGACCTCGACAATGTGCGCGGCTTCCTTTCCGGGCAGGGGCCGACCGCGCTTTTCGACCTGCCATGGATGCCGCTCTATCTCGGCATCTGCTTCCTCTTCCATTTCTGGATCGGCGTGACGGCGCTTGCCGGCGCGATCGTCCTCGTCTTCCTGACGCTTCTCACCAACATCCTTTCGCAAGGGCCGATCCGCGAGACGATCGCCAGCAACATGACGCGCAACGGTCTCCTGGAGGCGTCGCGGCGCAATGCCGAAGTCGTGCAGGCCATGGGGCTCGGCGGGCGGCTGGAGGCTCGCTGGAGGCAGGCGAATGCCGACTACCTCGCCGCCAATCGCAAGGCCGGCGACATTGCCGGCGGCCTCGGCAGCCTGTCGAGGACGTTGCGCCTGATGCTGCAATCGGCAATCCTCGGCGTCGGCGCCTGGCTGGTCATCGAGCAGCAGGCCACCGGCGGCATCATGATCGCGAGCTCCATCATGATGGGGCGGGCGCTCGCCCCGATCGACCTGGCGATTGCGAGCTGGAAGCCGTTTCTGATGGCACGGCAGAGCTGGACGCGCCTGCAGGAGTTGCTTGCGAAGATCCCGCCCACGCCGGACGTGATGGCCCTGCCCACGCCGAAGGCGGAACTGCGCGTCGAAGGGGTGACGATCCTTCCGCCCGGCGAGAAGAAGCCGACCGTTGCCGGCATTTCCCTTGCCGTCGAGGCGGGGAGCGCGCTCGGTATCATCGGTCCGTCCGGTTCCGGCAAGTCGACGCTGGCGCGTGCGCTCGTCGGGGCCTGGATGCCGGCCGGCGGCAAGGTACGCCTCGATGGCGCGAGCCTCGATCAATGGGACCGCAGGGCGCTCGGCCGCCATATCGGCTACCTGCCGCAAGGCGTGGAACTGTTCGACGGTACGATCGCCGAGAATATCGCGCGCTTTGAAGAGGACGGCGAACCGGATGCCATCGTCGCGGCCGCGCGGGCCGCGGGCGCGCACGAACTCATCCTCCGCTTCGAGGAAGGCTACCAGACACGCATCGGGGAGGGCGGCTCGGCGCTTTCGGCCGGCCAACGGCAGCGGATCGGCCTTGCCCGCGCTCTCTATGGCAGTCCGTTCCTCGTCGTGCTCGACGAGCCCAATGCCAATCTCGACGCCGAGGGCGAGGCCGCCGTGGTGCGAGCCATCGCGGGTGTGCGTGAGCGTGGCGGCATCGCCGTCGTCACCGTCCATCGCCCGAGCGCCATCGGCGTCATCGACCGCGTGCTGGTCATGGAAAACGGGCGGCAAAAGGCCTTCGGTCCGCGCGACGAGGTCCTGTCGCAGGTCTTGAGGCAGCCCGCCCCCGCAGCCCACCTGCGCGGCTTTTCCATGACGGGTCACGTCACGACGCCTCTTCGCGTCGTCGCAAATCCCGGTAACGAGACGGAAGATCCCGATGCCAAATCCTGAGGACGCCGTGCTTTCCCGTTCGATCCGCCGCCATCTCGTCTGCGGGCTCCTTGTCTGTGTCGGCCTCGTCTTCGGCGCGGGCGGTTGGGCGGCCACCACCAGCCTTGCCGGTGCGGTGGTGGCCTCCGGCCATTTCGTCGTCGATTCCTACATCAAGAAGGTCCAGCACCCGAAGGGCGGCGTGGTCGGGGAAATCCTCGTGCAGGAGGGCGACGCCGTGAAGGCCGGGGCGGTCGTCATGCGGCTCGACGCGACGCAAGCCCGCGCCGGCCTCGCCATCGTCACCAAGCGGCTGGACGAGCTCTCCGCCCGCCTCGCGCGGCTGGAAGCCGAACGCGACGACCTCGACGCGATCGCCTTTCCCGCGGACCTCATGGCGCGCGCCGACCTTCTCGACGTCGCCTCCGCGATCCGTAGCGAGACGCGCCTCTTCGACTTCCGCAGGCAATCGCGCCAGGGCAAGAAGGCCCAGCTTGCCGAGCGCATCACGCAGTATGAACACGAGATCGAGGGCCTGAAGGCGCAGGAGATCGCCTATGCGGGCGGCCTGAAGGTGCTGGAATCGGAGATCGCCTCGCAGGAGACGCTGCACGGAGAGGGCATCGTCTCGGTCCAGAGGCTGAACAGCCTGAAGACACAGGCCGCCACCTATGCCGGCGAACGCGGCGAGAAGATTGCCTATCAGGCACAGGCGGCCGGCCGCATTTCCGAGACGAGACTTCAGATCCTGTCCATCGACCAGGACCTGAAGACCGAGGTCGGCCGCGAGCTTCGCGAGGTCCAGGCCCAGGTCGGCGAATATGTCGAGCGCAAGGTGACCGCCGAGGATGAATTGAAGCGCATCGACATCGTCGCGCCGCAGGCGGGGATCGTCCATCAGCTCGCTGTCCACACGGTCGGCGGCGTGGTCAATCCCGCCGAACCGATCATGCTGATCGTGCCGGAAGGCGATGAACTTGCGCTCGAAGTGCACATCGCGCCGAAGGATATCGACCAGATCGCGCCCGGCCAGAATGCCGTGGTGCGCCTGTCGGCCTTCAACATGCGCACCACGCCCGAACTGAATGGCCGTGTCAGCCGCATCGCCGCCGACCTGACGACGGACGAGCGGACCGGCGCCGCCTATTACCTCGTCCGCCTGTCGATCCCGCAGGACGAACTGGCAAGGCTCCGGCATCTGGCCCTGGTGCCGGGGATGCCCGCCGAAGCCATGATCAAGACAGGCGAGCGCACCGCGCTCTCCTATCTCGTCAAGCCGCTCTCCGACCAGGTCAGCCGCGCCTTCCGCGAGGAGTGAGCGGCCGGCCGATCATGCGTCCGCATCTGGTCACGCCGCGACCGATTGTTCCGGCCCGCGCCTACGCTATCTTGAAAGGATACCGTCGAAACGATCAGGAGGGCGCATGGCCGGGCATCGCATCTATTCCGTCAGCGTCGCGAGCGTTTATCCCCACTATGTCGCGAAGGCGCAGAAGAAGGGGCGCTCGAAGGCGGAGGTCGATGAGATCATCTGCTGGCTCACCGGTTACAGCCTGGAAGCTCTGAGCGATCGACTGGCGAGGAAAACCACCTTCGAGGATTTCTTCGCCGAGGCGCCCGGAATGAACCCGTCCCGATCCCTGATAAAGGGTGTGGTCTGCGGCATCCGCGTGGAGGAGGTCGAGGAGCCGCTCATGCGCGAGATCCGGTATCTGGACAAGATGATCGACGAGCTTGCCAAAGGCAAGGCGATGGAGAAGATCCTGCGGGGCTCTCCCGCTGCGTCATCGTGACGAATTTTCCTGTTCGTTGATCTTGCGCAAAGCGCCGATGCAGCAATCGGGTATGGTTTTTCTGCGTCTTTCCCTGCCGCGTTGCGTTGGCGCCGGGAATGGGGGACGCCGCTCAGCATCATGCTGACGGCCTGGCCGCATGTTTCGCCGCGGCCGTACTTCCCACATCGATGCTCCGGCCAGGGCGGGCAAGCCTGCGGGGGCACGTGGGGAAGTCTGCTTGTATCCGAGTCCCGGCTGTAGTCATCATGAAAAAGCTCTCCATCAAGACCTCCCTCATCGCGCTGATGGGCGCGATCATCGTCATCGTCGCCTTCTCGTCGTTCGTTTCGCTGCAAAGCATCCGGTCGATCACCGCCTCCGGCGAGAAGGTCGGCAATTTCTGGATCGAGCGGCTGCTTTCCTCGCGCGAGGTGAAGAGCGACTTTGCCGATGTGCGCCTTGCGCTCGCGCGCTTCTCCATGGTCTCGAACGACGCCGAATTCCAGGCCGAAACGGCCCTGCTCGATGCGGCGAAGGCCAAGCTCGAAACGTCCATCGTCAAATACGAAGCCGGCCTCTTCTCGCCGATCGGGCGGACGCTCATCAAGGACATCCGGTCCCAGGCAAAGGCCTATCTCGACCGCAGCGCCTCGTATGTCGCCTTCATCAGGGACCGCAAGCCGGACGAGGCGCGCGCCGTCTTCGTCTCCGAGATGAACCCGATCGCCCGCAAGACGAATGACAAGATCGCCGAGCTCGTCGCCTTCATCATGACGCAGACCGAGGGCGAGGTGGCGGCGGCCGAGAAGGCCGCAGGCGATGCCTTCCTGCTGTCGCTTGCCGCAGCGTCCGCCGCGATCCTGATCAGCCTTTCGGGCATCTACATGGTCGTCGCGCGTATCGCCAACCCGATCCAGCGCATCACCGACGCCATGCGCACGCTTGCCGCCGGCGATGCGCAGAGCGCGGTTCCGTTCACCGGTCGTCACGATGAAATCGGCGCGATGGCGGGGGCCGTGGAGGTCTTCCGCGAGAATGCCATCGAACGCGCGCGCCTGGAGCGCGATGCCGAGGCCGGCCGCGTCCTCGGCGAGGAGGAGCGCCGCGAGCGCGACGCCCTGAAGGCGAAGGAGGCGGCCGAGGTGCAATTCGCCGTCGACAATCTCGCCGAGGGTCTTTCCAGGCTGTCGAACGGCGACACCGCCTACCGGATCGAGACGCCGTTCACGGCAACGCTCGACGGCGTGCGCGGCGACTTCAACAGCTCGGCCGAAAAGCTGCAATCGGCGCTGGTCCGGGTTGCCGAAAACGCCCGCGGCATCGACGCCGGCGCCAACGAGATCAAGGCCGCGACGGACGACCTCGCCAAGCGCAGCGAACAGCAGGCCGCCGCCGTCGAGGAAACCGCTGCCGCGCTCGAGGAGATCACGACCGTGGTCCGGGATTCCGCAAGGCGCGCCCAGGAGGCCGGCGTGCTGGTGGCAGGGGCCCGCAGCCATGCCGAGCAGTCCGGTGCCGTCGTGCGTCGGGCCGTGAGCGCGATGGAGCAGATCGAACAGTCGTCCGGCGAGATCGGCAACATCATCGGCGTTATCGACGAGATCGCCTTCCAGACGAACCTCCTCGCCCTCAATGCCGGCGTGGAAGCGGCCCGGGCGGGGGAGGCCGGCAAGGGCTTCGCCGTCGTCGCGCAGGAGGTGCGCGAACTTGCCCAGCGGTCGGCCCAGGCGGCCAAGGAGATCAAGGCGCTGATCGCCGCCTCGACGGCGCAGGTGCAGGAGGGTGTCCGGTTCGTCGACGATACCGGCCGCGCGCTGGAGACCATCGTCCTGCAGGTGCAGGAGATCAACCGCCATGTCGGCGCCATCGTCGAGGCGGCGCAGGAGCAGTCGTCCGGCCTCCAGCAGATCAACACGGCCGTCAACCAGATGGACCAGGATACGCAGAAGAACGCCGCGATGGTGGAGGAGACCACCGCCGCGACCCACAATCTTTCCCGCGAGGCCGCGTCCCTCAACGAGCTCCTCTCCCACTTCAAGCTCTCCGAAACGGTCGCGGCGCGGCCGGTCGTTCCCGCACAAATGCCGGTGCACGATCTCAAGCGCCGGCTTGCTGGTGCGTTCTCCGGCAATGCCGCGATCCGGCAGGAGGACTGGGAGGATTTCTGAGGCGGGACAGGGTATCGCACCGCAACGCGCGCAGGACGGGATTTTCTCCTGCGCGCGGGCTATGCGACCGTATCGAGTTCCCTCACGTTGTCGCTGATCCTGTCGTTCAGCCTGCCGATCTCGTCGAGGCCGGAGGCGAGACCGGCATGGCCGCGTTCCAGGTCGCCGATGAGGTCGAAGAAGATGCCGCTGCGCATGTTGACGCTCTCGACCTTGCCCATCACGCGCACGGCGACGAGGCCGGACAGCAGCCGCTTCATCTCGCTGGCAAGCTCGATGAAATGCCGGATGCGCTGCTTGATGAGATCGAATTTTTCGGCGGCATGCGCCTTGTAGTCCTCGGCCTGGCGGATAAGGCGCCCGGCTTCGTCTCTCAGCGCGGTGTCCCCGCCACTGGCCTCTTCATCGAAGAGGCTCGCCATTTCCGCCTGCAGCCTTGCGATGCATGTCAGGAACAGGCCCTCGTTGACCACCGCGAAGACTTCGTTGGCCGAGGTGCCGAGCTCTTCCAGGTTCTTCACGATGGATTGGGAAATGCGGGCGTAGTTCGCGGAGATCTCGGAGATCGCCCGCCCTTCCTCGCCCATCCTCGATGCCTGGATCCGCAGGTTGGCGGGCGTGTAGCTGAAGGTGGAGATCATGCCGAGCATGCGGCCGGTCGTCGTCAGCAGGAGGTCGGCCGAGCGCACCAGATCCTCGAAGGGGCGAAGGACCGGCCACGGGCGCCGCTTCAGCCCCGCGTCACGCGCGCGTATCTCCTCGCCGAGAGCGGCGGTCATGAAGGCCGCATAGTCGCGAAAGCCGATGCCGTGCAGGCGATCCGTGAGTTCGGCTGCGCTTTCGGCCGGCTTCACGGCACTCCTGCCTTCGTATTCGCAGATCGACGCGTAAAGCTTCGCCGCTTCTCCAAAGAAGGCGCTGCCGGGTTTCAGCCGCACCGACAGATAGCCGTCCTCCACCGGCGTGACGACGGCGAACACCCAGTAATAGCCGCCGTCCTTGGAGCGGTTCTTGACATAGGCGCCGACGGGCAGGCCCGCGCGCAGCTTCTCCCAGAGGATGAAGAAGACTGCCCTCGGCATGTGCGGATGGCGGATGATGTTGTGCGGCTGGCCCATCATCTCGTCCCAGGAATACTGGCTGACCCGCTGGAAGACGGAATTGCCGGCGAGGATCCGCCCCCGCGTTTCGGTGCGGGAGAAGAAGAGTTCCTCCAGGGCGAAAGGCACCTCGGCCTCCCCTCGCAGGATGGGCCGCCTCTCGCCGCCGGGTGAGATCGTTACGCCGTCGTTCGGGATGCTCGCCACCTGCCACCTCCAGCATCGACCTTCGCCCCGGCGGGTGCGCCGGCGGCGCATCCAGACAAGCAAGGGCTGCTTTAGTCGTTCCGCATGTTTACGGGGCGGCGGGACGGTTACCTTGGGTTTGCGCAAGGAATTTTAAAAAAGATCGTCGTCGGAGTGACTTGCGGGCGGGAAGCAGGCGAGATCGGCCGATGCCCCGCCTGCTTCCCGTCATTCTACGCTGTCTTGCGCCGCGTCATCAGCTTGGCCTGCAGGATGACGACGACCAGCAGGAAGGCGCCGCGGATGACGGATTGCCAGTAGGCCGAAAGCGAGATCCAGCCGAGGCCGTTCTCGAAGTTGAGGATGTTGAAGACCATGGCGAGCAGCAGCGCACCGGCGAGTGTGGCGCCCACCGAGCCCGAGCCGCCCGTCAAGAGCGTGCCGCCCACCACCACGGAGGCGATGGCGAAGAGTTCCCAGCCGACGCCCTCCGTCGGCTGGCCGGCGCCGAACTGCGCGGCGAGGATGACGCCGGCAAGGCCGGCGAGCGTGCCGGAGGCAAGGTAGACGGCGGCAAGCGTGCGCTCGACCTTGAGGCCCATCAGCCCGGCCGTCGCCTCGCCGTCGCCGATGGCCAGCACATGGCGGCCGGCGGGGAGCTTTTCGAGAACGAGCCAGCCGAGCACATAGGCGGCAAGCGCGATCCAGGCGGGAATTGGAAAGCCGAGGAAATCGTCCTGGCCGATAATGGTGAAGCCGCTGTCGTAGGAGACGGAGACGGACTGGTTGTCGGCGAGCAGCAGGCCGGTGCCGTAGGCGGCGAGCATGGTCGCAAGCGTTGCGATGAAGGGCTGGATGCGCATCTTGGTGATGATGAAGGCGTTGAGCGCGCCGACGGCAAAGCCCGCCGCCATGCCGGCAAGAAGCCCGGCCGCCCAGTGGACGGGCGAGAAGAGCGCCGCCACCACGCTCGCCATCGCCGCCGTGCCGCCGACCGAAAGGTCGATGCCGCCGGTGATGATGACGAAGGCCATGCCGAGCGCGATCAGCGCGAACATGGAATTGTAGCGCAGGAACGAGAGGATGTTGTAGGGCGACAGGAAATGGTCGTAGCGCAGCGCCCCGAAGAGGATGAGGCCGAAAAGGGCGAGGATGACGCCGAGCCGGGCGAGATCGCCGGAGGACTTGATGGCGAAGGGGCGAAGAAGCGTGTGCATGGCGGATGCCCTCAATGCTTGTCGGCGCGCTGCTGGATGAAGACGGCCAGGACGATCAGCCCCGCCTTGACGATGAGGGCGGCCGCATCCGGCACGCCGTTGGCAAGCAGCGTGTAGCGCACGAGCTGGATGACGAAGGCGCCGAGCACGGTGCCGATGATGTTGGCACGCCCGCCCGTCAGCAGCGTGCCGCCGACGGCGACGGCCGCGATGGCGTCGAGTTCCATGCCGAGGCCGACGAGGTTGGCGTCGCTGGCCGAATTGCGCGCCACCACGACGAGGCCGGCAAGGCCCGACAGCGCGCCGCTCACCATGTAGACGAAGAGCTTGACGCGCCGGACCGGAATGCCGGTAAGCCGGGCCGCCTTCTCGTTGCCGCCGACGGCGATGATCTGCCGGCCGATGACGGTGTAGCGGACGAGCGCGAAGGCAAGTGCGGCAATCACGATCATCAGTACGACCTGCGCGGGGATGCCCGCGATGCGGCCCATGGCGATGAACTGGAAGCCTTCGTTCTTGAAGACCTGCAGGTTGCCGTTGGTCATGACCTGCGCGATGCCGCGCCCGGCGATGAAGAGGACGAGCGTGGCGATGATCGGCTGGATGGAAAAGCGCGTGACGAGCAGCCCGTTGAAAAGCCCGAAGAGGCCGGCGACGACGACGGGGACGAGGAAGGCGAGCGCGACGGCAAGGCCCATGTTCTCCACCGGCCAGAACCGGCCCATGAAGATCATCGGCGCGAGCGCCCCGGCGATCGCCATCAGCGAGCCGACGGAAAGGTCGATGCCGCCGGTGGCGATGACGAGCGTCATGCCGGTCGCCACGATGACGATGGTGGCGACCTGCGTGAGGTTCACGTTGAGCGTCTGCCAGGACAGGAAATTCGGTGTGACGGCCATGTTGAAGACGATGAGCGCCAGGAAGGCGGCGAAGGTGCCGTAGCGGCCGGCGAGCGCGAAGAGGCGGCTGCCGGAGGAAAGCGCGCCGGAGGGCTGCGGGGCGGGGGTCTCGATCGTCGTCATGCCTGTTCACCTGATGGGGCTGCCTGATGGGCCATGGCGGCAAGGAGCGCCGCCTCGCTCAGGTCCTTGCGCGGCAGGGTCGCGACCGAGGTGCCGTCGCTGAGCACGGTCACCCGGTCGGCGGCGCTGAGCAGTTCTTCCAGTTCCGAGGAGATCATCAGCACGCTCAGGCCCTCGTCGGCGAGGCTGCGCAGGAGCTTCAGGATCTCCGACTTGGCGCCGATGTCGATGCCGCGGGTCGGCTCGTCGATGATGAGGACGCGCGGGTCCGTCGCAAGCCAGCGGGCGAGCAGCACCTTCTGCTGGTTGCCGCCGGAAAGCTCCTTGATCGGCTGGTCGGGCGAGGCGCATTTGACGCCGAGCGCGCGGATGTAGCGCTCGACGATCTCGTCCTGCCGCACGCGGTCGACGATGCCGGCCTTCCTCAGCTTCGGCAGGAGGGCGAGCGTCATGTTCTCGCGGATGCTCATGTCCGGCACGATGCCGTCGATCTTCCGGTCCTCGGAAACGAGGCCGATGCCGTCGGCGATGGCGTCCGCCGGCTCGCGGTAGCGGCGTTCGCGGCCCTCCATGCGGATCGTGCCGCGGTCCATGCGGTCGGCGCCGAAGATGAGGCGCGCGGTTTCCGTGCGGCCGGAGCCGAGAAGGCCGGCAAGGCCGGAGATCTCGCCTTCGCGCACGGTGAGGCTGACATCGCGCACGCGAACGCCGGCCCCCGCATTCTCGACGGAAAGACGCACGGGGCGCTCGGGTGCGTCCTCGTCGGGCGCCATCGCCTGGAAGGCGGCAAGTTCCTTGCCAAGCATGTGGCGCACCAGCGCCATCTTGGGCATGTCGGCCATGGGGCTCTTCGCCACGGTCTGGCCGTCGCGCATGATCGTCACGCGGTCGCAGATCGCATAGAGCTCGTCCAGCCGGTGGCCGATGAAGATGACGGCGACACCGGAACGCTTGAGCGTGCGGATCGTCTCGAAGAGCACGCCGACCTCGCGCTCGTCGAGCGAGGAGGTGGGCTCGTCCATGATGACGAGGCGGGCGTTCTGCGTGACCGCGCGGGCGATCGCCACCATCTGCCGGGTCGCCGCATCGAAATGCGCGACGGGACGGTCGACGTCGATGGAAAGGTTGAAGGTCGCCAGCACCGCCTCGGCGCCGCGCCGCATGGCGGCATGGTCGAGAAGGCCGAAGCGCCGCGGCTCGCGCGAAAGATAGATGTTCTCGGCCACCGAGCGCTGCGGGGCGAGGTTGATCTCCTGGTAGATCGTGGCGATGCCGGCGGCCTGCGCCTCGGCGGGCATCGGGAAGTCGACCTGCCTGCCGTCAAAGGCGATGCTTCCTTCGTCGCGGCGGTAGACGCCGGTGAGAATCTTGATGAGCGTCGACTTGCCGGCACCGTTCTGGCCGACAAGCGCCATGACCTCGCCGGGCTCGACCTCCAGCGAGACGGCCTTCAGCGCCGAGACGCCGCCGAACGCCTTGGAAATGCCCTGCATGGACAGAAGCATGGGGTCCTCCTCCATCCGCCTCAAGGACGGGCCTCATGAAAATACACCGGAACGGGCCTGAGGTCAGGTCCGTTCAAAAAACGGCCGAGACGGTGGTGCCGCCCCGGCCGCAAAGTGCTTGGGAGATGGGATCAGTAGGCGCCGTCGAGTTCGGCCGCCGCGTTGGAGGCGTCGTAGAACTTGTCGTCGTTGATGATCATCGGGTCGATCTTCTCGCCCTTGGCATAGCGCTGCATCGTCTCGAAGGCCTTGGGCCCGAAGCGCGGGTTGCACTCCACGACCGCGGCGATCTTGCCGTCGACCACCGCCTGCACGGCTTCCTTGCCGCCGTCGATGGATAGCACCAGCACATCCTTGCCCGGCACCTTGCCGGCCGCTTCGAGCGCGGCGATGGCGCCCATCGCCATTTCGTCGTTGTGGGCGTAGATGATGTCGGCATCCGGGTGCGCCTGAAGCAGGGCCTCGGCCACCTGGCGGCCCTTGTCGCGGGCGAAGTCGCCGGTCTGCGAGGCGACGATCTCGAAGCCGCCGGCCGCCTGGATGGCCTCGTCGAAGCCCTTCTTGCGGTCATTGGCCGGCGAGGAACCGGTCGTGCCTTCCAGTTCGATGATCTTCGACTTGCCGTTGGCGTTCTTCACCAGCCATTCGGCAATGCGCTTTCCTTCCTGCACGAAATCGGAGCCGATGAAGGTGAGATAGTCCTCGCCGGCCTTGGCGAGCGACGGATCGACCGAGCGGTCGAGCAGGATGACCGGGATGCCCGCCTTCTTGGCGGCCATGACGGCGGGGATCAGCGGCTTTTCCTCACGGGGCGCGAGGAAGATGACGTCGACGCCCTGGGCAATCATCGAGTTGACGTCGGCGACCTGCTTGGCGGCCGAGCTGGCGGCATCGGTATAGACGAGCTGGTAGCCGAGCTTTTCGGCTTCCGACTTCATGCTGTTCGTCTGGGCAATGCGCCAGGGGTTGTTGGATTCGGTCTGCGCGAAGCCGACCTTGTAGGTGTCCTTCTGTTCGAGCTTCGGCACCTCGGCGATTGCGACGCCGGCAACGGCAAGCGCGCCGACGGCCGTTGCCGCGAGCATGAAGGTACGACGGGAAATCATGGTCATGAGTGGTTCTCCTCCCAGGTCTGGCCGGTGCTCCTTCACCGGACGTGAGCAATTTCTGCTTCACATGGGCAAATCTTGCGCTAATAATATTAGCAGTCAAGAGCCAAAATTATGAGCACTTGCAAAAAATCTGCATGCGGTGCAAAGCACGGCTGAGGGGCGAGGAACGACGCATGGCCAGGAACAACGGGCGCAATTCGGAAAAAGAGGGCGGCGGGCGCCCGACCATGACGGATGTGGCCCGTATCGCCGGCGTTTCCCAATCCAGCGTCTCGCTCGTGCTCAATGAGATGTCCGGCTCCCGCATCTCGCCGGAAACACAGCAGAAGGTGCGGGAGGCTGCTCATAAAATAGGTTATAAATTACCTGCGACGCGCGACCCTGTGGCCGCCGTGCCCGTCTCCGTCGAGAAGGATACCATAGCTTTCATCGTCGACGAAATCTCGACCAGTCCCCATCCCGTCGTCAGCCTCGACGGTATCCGCGACTATGCCTTCGAGCAGGGCTTCCTCGTTTCGGCCCATGCGACGCGTTCCAATCCGGAACTGGAGGAGGCGGTGCTGCGCTCGGTATTGCGCGATCCGGCAATCGTCGGCGTCGTCTATGCGACGATCTTCACCCGCAAGGTGCGCGTGCCGCCGGCGCTGAGATCCGTGCCGACGGTCCTGCTCAACTGCTATGCCGAGCCGCGCCAGCATGTGGCGGTGGTGCCCGGCGAGGTGGCGGGCGGCTTTGCCGCGACGGCGCATCTCACCGCGCTCGGCCACACGCGCATCGGCTTCATCAACGGCGAACCGTGGATGGATGCGGCGATCGATCGCCTCAAGGGGTACAAGCAGGCACTCGCCACCGCCGACATCGCGTTCGACGAGAGCCTCGTGCGCGATGGCGACTGGCTGCCGCTGCGCGGCTACGAGGCGGGGCTGGAACTGCTCTCCATGGCCAACCCGCCGACCGCCATCTTCTGCGGCAACGACCTCATGGCGATCGGCGTCATGGAGGCGGCGCAGGAAAAGGGGCTGCGCGTGCCCGGCGACCTGTCCGTCATGGGCTATGACGACCAGGAACTGGCGCGCTACACCCATCCCCCGCTCTCGACGCTCGTTTTGCCCAACTACGAGATGGGCCAGAAGGCCGCCGAGATCCTGATCGACATGGCGGTCCACGGAAAGCAGGTGCGCCCGATGACCATCAAAGTCGACGGCCCCCTGGTCGTCCGCGATACGACGGCGCCAAGGACAGCCCTCCGCTAGGTGCGGAGGGCGGCTTCGCGTCAGCTCGGGTCGGCGCCCATGACCAGGCCTTCGATGTCGTGCTTCTGGACGATCGGAACCAGCTCGTCGACGACCCGGCAGACGAGGTGCTGCCTGGCGATGTCGGGCAGGGCGTCATGCCATTCGCGCGTCACCATCATGTCGTGCAGCTCGGCGTGCCCGGCGCCGGGCCTGTCGACGCCCAGCACCATGACAGGGCGCGCAATGGGCGAATCGTGCTGCGTGCCGCGATGGACCGTCAGCGCCGAACGGCAGGAGATATCGCCCCGTTGCGGATATTTGCGCGTGGCGCGCTCGTCGAAGCGGCCCCAGAGCGCCTTGTCGGGAAACATCTCGTGTTTCCATTCGCGGCCGTCGTCATATTGCGTTCCCGGCGCCACCTCGAACGGCCCCATGTCCTCGGTGACGTCGACGCCGGTCAGGTTGAAGGCGAGCGAGGTGATCTTCCGGTCGCGATAGGTGTCGACAGGCGAGGGGAAGTCGCGGTGCCACGGCTGGAACTTCGCGCCCTGGAACGGCACGTCGAGGCCGATTTCCACGATCTGGTAGTCCGGCCCGAGCACATTGGTGCAGATGTCGACGACCCAGGGATGGGTGATGAGATCGACGAACCCGCCGAAGGCCTGCGGATGGATTTCGACATACCAGCGGCGCGGCCCCCGGCTGACAGCGCCGCCCGGCCTTTGGATCGCCGACCAGAAGGCCGTCATCATGTCCTCGCGCATCGCATCGGCCCATTCCGGCGTGAAGGCGCCCTTGAGCCCGATGATGCCGTCTTCGGCGAGCTGTGCCATCTGCGCGGCGAGATCGTATTTGAACGTCGGTTGCATGGTCGTTCTCCTCCAGATGCCCGCGAGGTTACCGCTACTAATAATTATTAGTCAATGACCGAAGTTTATTAGTTGCTATAAGGAAGATGGAAACGGGGGATGCATGAGCGGCCGGAAGACCAGCAAGCGCGTGACGATGATGGATGTGGCGAAGGCCGCCGGCTGCTCGCAGGCGACGGTCTCGGTGGTCCTCAACAACGTGACCGACATCAAGATATCGCCGGATTTGCGAGCGCGAGTGCTGGAGGTCGCGCGGTCGCTCGGCTACGGGCTTGCCGGTCCCGTCCGCCGCGCGGGGCTCGAAGGGCTGCAGGGAAGCTGCGTCGGCTTCATCGTCGACCAGCTCGCGACGACGCCGGAGGCGGTCAACGCCATCGAAGGCGCCCGGCACGCCTCCTGGGAAAACGACGTGACCATTCTCGTGGCGCAGACGCAGGGGCGAGCCGAGCATGAGCGCAAGGCCGTGGCGCGCCTTCTGCAGGCCGGTGCGCAAGGGATCGTCTACATGTCGATCTTCACCCGTCGCGTGTCGCTCGATCCGGTCTTCGAGGACCTTCCGGTGCCGCTGGTCCTGCTCAATTGCTACACCGCCGACAACCGCTTCCCGGCCGTCGTTCCCGACGAGGTCACGGGCGGCCGTATGGCGACGGCGTCCCTCATCAGGAAGGGCCACACGCGCATCGGCACCATCGTCGGCGAGAGCTTCATGGAGGCTGCGCAGGACCGGCTTGCGGGTTACCGCGCGGCGCTGGCGGAAGCAGGGCTCGACTATGACGACCGGCTGGTGGCCGAGGGCAACTGGACGCCGACCTCCGGCTTCGAGGCGACCCGGAAGCTCCTCTCGCTCGAGGAGCCGCCGACGGCCATCTTCTGCCAGAACGACAAGATGGCGATGGGCTGCTTCAATGCGATCAACGAGGCGGGGCTGCGCATCCCGGCCGACCTTTCCGTCGTCGGCTACGACGACGACGAGTTGTCCCGCCATCTTCGCCCGCAACTCACCACGCTCGAACTTCCCCATCGCCCGATGGGCGCCTGGGCGATCGCGCAGCTTGCAAGGAAAACGCCCGCGGGGCGGCATCGCATCCACAAGGTCGGGTGCACGCTGATAGAGCGGGCCTCGACAGCAAAGCGATGACGAGGCCTACTTCAGCCGCGGCGGAGACGCGCTAGGCGCCGAATGCGTGCTTCAGCTTGCCGGCGGGAGGAGGAGCATAACCCCCGAGGCGCGACGTGCGCATGTTGAGGCCGGCCATGGCTTCCGCCATCTTCACCGCGCAGGAAACCCCGTCGAGGACCGGAAGGCCGTGCTCGGCCGCAAGGTCGGCGGCAAGGCCCGCCATGCCGGCGCAGCCGAGCACGACGGCCTCCGCGCGATCCTCCGTGACGGCAAGGCCGATCTCGGCGCTGATCTTCTGGCGCGCATTCGAGCCCGGCTGTTCCAGTTCCAGCACCGCGACTTCCGACGAGCGCACGCGCGCGCAACGGGTATCGAGGCCATAGCGGGAAAGGTTGTGTTCCAGCGCCGGTACGGAACGGGCGAGCGTGGTCACGACGGAGAACTTGTTGGAGAGCATCGAGGCGAAATGATAGGCGGCCTCCCCGATGCCGATGACCGGCTTGTCGGTGAGGCAGCGGGCGGCATCAAGGCCGGTATCGTCGAAGCAGGCGATGACGACGGCGTCGCAATCCGGATTGCGGCGGATCGTGTCGAGCAGGCCGGCAAGGCTCATCGCCTCGTCGAAATAGCCCTCGATGGAGACGGGGCCGTGGGCCGGGTTGACGGCCGTGATCTTCGTGCCGGAAGCGGCGGCAGCTTCCGCCGCCCTCCCGATATGGTCCGTCATCGATGCGGTCGTGTTGGGGTTGATGACGAGGATGTTCATGTCAGAGCTCGCCTCCGAGATAGGCCGCCTTGATGCGGTCGTCGTTCATCAGGTCCTTCGAATTGCCTGACAGGGCGATCGAGCCGGTGGAAAGCGCGTAGGCGCGGTTGGAGATCGAGAGCGCCATGCGGCTGTTCTGCTCGACGAGGAGGATGGAGACCTTCTCGTCGCGGCTGATGGCGACGATGGCGCGGGCGATGTCCTGCACCAGCTTCGGCGCGATGCCGAGGGACGGTTCGTCCAGAAGCAGGAGCCTCGGCCTTGCCATCAGGGCCCGGCCGATCACCATCATCTGCTGCTCGCCGCCGGACATGGTGCTGGCCTGCTGGTGATAGCGTTCGCGAAGGCGCGGAAAGCGCGTCAGCACGTTTTCCAGCGTCTGCTCGATTTCCGCCTTGTCGGAGCGGGTAAAGGCGCCCATCAGCAGATTGTCCTTCACCGACATCAGCGGGAAGGCGCGGCGCCCCTCCGGTACCATGGAGATGCCCCGGCGCACGATATCGGAGGCCGACGTGCCGTCGAGCCTGTGGCCCTGGTAGACGATCTGCCCGGACCGGATCGGCCGAAGGCCGGTGATCGCGCGCAGGATCGAGGATTTGCCCGCACCGTTCGCGCCGATCAGCGCAACGGTCTCGCCTTCGTCCACATCGATCGACACGCCCTTCAGCGCGTAGATGTGGTCGTAGTAGAGTTCAATATTCTCAACGCTCAATATCTTGGTCATGGCTTACATCCCGATCGCCGCGTCTTCGGAGCCGAGATAGGCTTCGATCACCTTCTCGTTCTCGCGGATTTCCTTCGGCGTGCCCTCGGCGATCTTCTGGCCGAAATTGATGCACACGATCCGGTCGCTGATCTTCATCACCGCCGGCATGTCGTGCTCGACGAGGAGGACGGTGACGCCGCGCTCGTCGCGGAGTCGCCGCACGAGGCCGACCATCTTCATGGTCTCGTCGTGGTTCATGCCGGCGAAGGGCTCGTCCAGGAGGATGACCTTCGGGTCGGTGGCAAGGCCGATGGCCATGCCGAGCGCGCGAAGATGGCCCTGCGGCAGGTTGGAGGCGAGCTCGTTGCGGATGCCCTGCAGGCCGAGGAAGTCGACGATATCGTCGGCCGAGGCCGCGAAGGCCGCCTCGTCCTCCTTCGCCTGCTTCGTGCCAAGGAAGAAGCCGAGGAGGCTCGCCTTCGAGCGCAGGTGATGGGAGACGATGATGTTCTCGCGCACCGTCATGGAGCGGAAGATCGTCGTTTCCTGGAAGGTGCGCACGACACCCATGCGGGCGACCTTGTGCGGGGCGAGGCTGGAGATGCGCTCCCCGTTGAAGAGCACTTCCCCGCTCGTCGCCGGCACGAAGGAGGAGATCAGCTTGAAGAGCGTCGACTTGCCCGCGCCGTTCGGCCCGATCACCGAGAGGATCTCGCCGGCCCTCACGTCGAAGGAGACATCGTTCACCGCCGTCAGGCCGCCGTAGCGCTTGGTGATGTTCTTGATCTGCAGGATGGGGGTCATTTGCCGCCCTCCTTCTTGTCGAGAAGGCTGAGGACACCGTTCGGCAGGACCAGCATGAGCAGGATCATGACGCCGGAATAGATGAGGAGCTGGTATTCCCGGGCAATCGAGAGCAGGTCCCAGCCGAAATAGAGCAGGAATGTGCCGAGCATCGGCCCGAAGACATAGCCGAGCCCGCCGAGGAAGCAGTAGAGCATGAAGTTCACGCTGTCGGCGACCACGAAGGAGGACGGATAGATCGACTGCGCGATGGAGGCGAACATGGCGCCCGCAATGCCGCCGAAGAACGAGGAGATCGCATAGGCGAGCACCCTCAGATAGGCGGTGTTGACGCCGATCGAGGCCGAAAGCTCCTCGTTCTGCTGGAGGCTGCGGCACAGGTGCCCGAGCCGCGAGTTCACGATGCGCCAGAGCACGAGGTAGGTCACGATCATCAGCACCGCGGCCATCATGTAGAAGCCGATGCGCGGATTGGAGAGCGAGCCGAAGGCCGGGATGATCGTCAGGCCAAAGACGGAGAGTTCGCCGGGCAGCGGGATCGAGGTGATGCCCTTCGCGCCGTTGGTGATGGGCAGGGCGAGGGCGGACAGGCGCGCCACCTCCGTCAGCACCAGCGTGACCATCGCGAAATAGACGCCGCGCAAGCGCAGGATCGGCAGGCCGATCAGGACGGAGATGACGGCGCAGAAGAGGCCGGCCACCGGCAGCGTCAGCCAGAAGGAGACGCCGCCTTGCGTGACGAGGATGGCCGAGACATAGCCGCCGACCAGCGCATAGGCGCCCTGGCCGATATTGATGCGGCCGATGTAGAAGGTGAGCCAGACGCCGGCCGCGCCGACCGAAAGCAGGGCGACCGAGGTGAGGGTGTAGAAGAAGTCCCAGCGGCCGGTCGCGCCGATGAAGAGCGGAACGAGCACGAAGACGGCGAGAAGGAAGGCTGAAAAGCCGAGAAGTCTTGACGCTTTCATGAACTTAACCCCACGGCTTGCCCATCAGCCCCTGCGGGCGGACGGCCAGGAACACCATCAGCGTGGCGAAGATGACGAGATAGGTGATATCGCCGTAGGCCGAGAGCACGGTAAGGCCGACGCTCTCCATCATGCCGAGGATGAAGCCGCCGGCGATCGCCCCCGAGATGACGCCCGCGCCGCCGATCATGATCATCAGGAACGCCTTGATCGAGGTCGGGCCGCCCATGCCGAGATTGACGCCGGTGATGGTGACGAGAAGGCCGCCGACGAGGCCGGCGAGCATGGCGCCGAGCGCGAAGCCGAGCATGGAGTAGCGCGCGACGTCGACCCCCATGAGCTGGGCGGCCATCCGGTCCTGTGCGAGCGCCCGCATGGCGCGGCCGGCACGGGAATAGTTCATGAAGGCGATGAAGACCACGATGAGCAGGATCGCCAGGACGCCGATCAGGATGCGGTCGTAGGGCATGATGATGCGCATGTCCCAGTTGAAGACGCCGTTCACGATCTTCGGCACGCCGCGCTGCTTCTCGCCGAAGAGGAGCAGGATGACGGCATCGAGGAAGAAGGCGATGCCGGCGGCCAGCAGCATGGTCGATTCATCGCGCTTGGACCGGCGCACGACCGGCGCGAAGAGGAATTTCTCGATGACCGCGCCCATGATGGCGAGGATCACCGCGGAGGCGAGGAGGCCGACGATGAAGGGAAGGCCGAACTGGACGACGACCGTATAGGTGACGAAGCCGCCGAAGACGTACATCTGCCCGTGGGCGAAGTTCAGCACGTTCATCAGCGAGAAGATCAGCGTGAGCCCGAGGGCGATCAACGCATATTGCGCACCAAGGTAGAGACCGTTGGCGATTATCTGTTCCATCGTGAGCCTCCAATGGAAAGAAGTTCAGGCTAAGAGGATCCGGCCGGACGGTGCGCGCCGCCCGGATCTCCTTATCGTAGAGATGTTTCAGGCTCGGATCAGTCGACCTGGCCGACGAACAGCGTCTCGAACTTGCCGCCCTTGTACTCGTTGACCACGAGCGGGACCGAGACCTGGCGCTTCTGGCCGAAGGAGGTCATGCCGACATATTTCAGCTTGGCGTCGCCCTTCATGAAGGGGTTCGGCGCTTCGAACGTGTCGATGGTCTTCTTGTATTCCTCGACATTGTCGATGGCCGCCGGGTTCGCCTTCAGCGTCTCGATGATGTATTCGAGAGCGTAGACCTTGGTGTTGGACTCGTCGTTGTACTCGCCGAACATCTTTGTGTAGCGCTCGACGAATTCCTTCATCGTGTCGCTGGCGAGTTCCGGCGTGGAAGCGCCGCCGACCGAGATGAAGCCTTCGGCAAGGTCGCCTGCGCCTTCCTGGAGAACGGCCGCGTCCTGCGCCGTTTCGGTCGAGATGAGGCCTTCATAGCCGAGTTCGCGCGCCGAGCGGATGAGCTGCGGCGCGTTGGCCGGCGAGACGCCCGAGAGCACGAGAAGGTCGGGCGCGGCCTGGATGACCGGCAGCAGCACCGGCGTGAAATCGGTGGTGTCCACCTGATAGGTCACGTTGCCCGAGACCACGTCGAGGCCGAGCGCCTGGGCCGCCGCGATACCGGATTCACGCTGGCTCAGCGGGTCGGATTCGTTGGCAGCGACGAAGGCCACCTTCTTCACGCCCTTGTTCTCCATGAGATACTTGTAGATGGCCGGGCCCGACTGGTAGTTCGCCACCATGCCGAGGATGGCGTTCGATGCCGGCGGCGAGAAGAGCGCCTTGGGGAAGGAATAGGGGAAATACATGATGCCGTTCTGCTCGGCCGCGGGACGGACCGCAGCCGCGCCGTCGTCGACGTTCGGGCCGACGACGTAGTGGATGCCGTCCTGCGCCATCTTCTCCATGCCGGCGATCGCGCGCTTGGGGTCCTTCTGGTCGTCGAAGGCGACGATCTCGATATTGTAGGTCTTGTCGCCGATCTTCACGCCGCCGAGCTCGTTGAGCCAGGCCGCGCGCGCCTCCATCGAGCGCTGGTTGGAAATGCCCCAGGCCGCCGCCGGGCCGGAGGTGACGCCGACGAAACCGATCTTGAGCGTGGCGTTCTCGGCATACGCCATCAGCGGCAGGGACAGGACGGTCGCTGCAGCGAGGGCGGAGAGTTTCAGGAATGTGCGCTTGTGCATGTTGTTCTTCCTCTGGGCCATTGATTTATTTTCTGTGGCGAGCGGGCCGCGAGGGCGGCCACATCCGGCCTTGGCCAGAGCATTGAGCGCATTGTTAACAATTTTGTCAAGCGGTCGTATACAAAGTGCTGGCGACATCGTCGATGAAATTGCCGCTTGTTGGTGAACGGAAACGGCCCTATTTAGAACTCGAATGCAGTGTTCGAGGTGATGCGGTGGTGGATTTGGGTCGGCAAAGCCTGGTCGAGGCGGAGGGAATCGACGAAGGCGATATCGTCGAGCGCATTTTCGATGCCGTCATCGAACAGAGATTGCCGCCGGGAACGAAGCTTTCGGAATCCGCCCTGTGCGAAGCCTTCGGCGTCGGCCGCATGCGCATCCGCCGGGCCCTGCTGCTTCTGGCCAGCCGCGAGGTCGTCGAGCTTCATGCCAATCGCGGGGCTTTCGTCGCTTCGCCGACGCCCGAGCAGGCCCGCGAGGTCTTCGAGGCGCGCCTTGCGCTGGAGCCGAACATCACGCGTCTTGCCGTCCAGCGTGCCAGCGAGGACGATATTGCCGAATTGAACCGCCTTCTCGAAATGGAATATGTCGCACACAAGGAGCGCCGCCGGCACGATGCGATCCGCCTGTCGGGGCAGTTCCACACGGCCCTCGCGCAGGTCGCCGGCAACGGCATCCTGATCCGGACGATGAAGGAGCTCGTGACGCGCACCTCGCTCATCATCGGCCTCTTCGGCGCCCCGGGCCTCAGCGACTGTCGCGACGACGACCACGCCGGGATCGTGGGTGCCTTCCACACGCGGGACGCCGAGAAAGCCGCCTGGATGATGACGCTTCACCTGAAGCATATCGAAAGCCATCTCCAGCTCAACGCGAAGCCGCGCGAAGCGGTCGACCTGGTGGAACTGTTCGCGCAGCGGACGGTCTAGCCTTCGCCAGTGCCACGCGCACCGCTTCATCGAGCTTGGCCTGGAGACGGCGCGCCTCAAGGGGGAGCTTGTTGGCCAGGTTCATCTTCCCGCCTAGCCGTTTGCGGCATTCGATTACGGTGTCCCGCGCCGGATATGGGCGGGACGCCGATGCGGTTTGTGTCCCCGCGCGATCAGAACTTCACGCGGGCGCTGACTTCGACGCTGCGCCTGACACCGGGTAGTTCCCCGAAGGTCGGGCGGTATTCCTTGTCGAAGATGTTGTTGAAGTTCACCGAGAGGCTGAGGCGCTCGTCTTCGCCGTAGTTGCCGCCGAAGGCGAGATTGAGCGTGCCCCAGCCCGGCAGCGTTTCCGTCACGAGGCTCGTTCCGTCGAGATAGGTCTGCCGGCTGCCGGTGGAACCGCGCAGGAAGAGGTCGGCCCAGAAGGGCTTCTCCCACAATTCCCCCTCGTATTTCACGCCGATGCGGCCCGAGAGCGCCGGCGTGTCGCTGTCGAAGGTCGAGTAGCCCGCAAAATCCAGTTCCCGCCGGATCCAGCTTCCGCCGACATAGGGCGAGAAGCCGGAGGCGAGCTCGTATTCGGCGAGGAATTCGAGGCCGTATGTCGTCGCGCTGTCCGCGTTGACATAGAGCGAGGACGGCGAGGAGGGCGAGCCCGTCGTCTGGCAATAGGCGGTGACGGCCACGCAGCGCGTGGTGGTGATGTAGTCCTTCGCCCTGGTGTAGAAGCCCGCCACGTCGAGCGCGAGGCCGGCGTCCTCATAGCGGGCGCCGATCTCGAAATTGCGCGCAAGCTCGGCCGTCAGGTCGGGATTGCCGTAGATCGTGCCCTGTCCGCCAGCCGTGGTCGAGCTGAAGAGCTGGAGCAGCGTCGGGGAGATGTAGCCCTCCGAATAGCCCGCGCGCAGCACGAGGCTGTCGGTCGGCTCGAAGGTGAGGCCGAGCGAGGAGAGAAGGCGCGTGTCGTCCGTTCCCGCAAAGCCGGCGCGCGCGGCGACCGTCGTCTCGTCGAGCCCCGTCTGCGTGTGGTTCAGCCGCAGGCCCGTGGTCAGCTTCACGGCGTCGGCGAGGCTCCATTCGTCCTGTGCATAGAGGGAGACCGTGTCGATATGCGCCTTGTCCCTTGAGGACGATTCCGTGGTTATCGGGAAGGGGCCGAAGCCGGTCATCGTCGTGGTCGAGGTCTTGCCCGTCACCAGATTGTCCGAGAGATATTGCGCGCCGACGATGGTCTGGTGCCCCTCCAGGAGGGCGAGGTCGACCTGGGCGTTGAGGCCGTAGTCGGTGATGCGGTCGTCGGAGGTGGAGATGACGTCGACGGTGCGGGTCGGGCTCATCCTGACGCCCACCTGGTTCTCGAAGAGCCGGTCGATCGTCTGGTAGTAGAGGTCGACATGGACCTTGCGCACGAGGTCGCCGATCTCGTCGCCGTCGTAGTAGAGGCCGACCTTGCGGCGGTCGCGCTGCGGCAGGTCGATCCTGAAGCGCTCGACCCCGGCGAGCGAGCCGGGCGGCCCCGGCCATCCCTCGCTTTCGAGGAAGTGCTGCTCGTATTTCAGGGCGAGGTAGTGATTGTCCGCCTCGCCGAAGCGGTAGCCGAGGTGGGCATAGAGGTTCTTGTCGTTGAAGGCGGTGTCGTCGAGCTTTCCGGTCGCCGAATACCGGCCCTTCGGCACGCGCCGGTCGCCGTGCCGGTCGGCCGTGGCGGAAAGGCGGTAGTCGAAGCCGTCCTTGCTGCCCGAGACGGCGGCCCAGCTCTGCCAGCCGCCGGAACCCGAATAGTAGGTGCCGCCGCCTTCGACCTCGACCGGCTTGTCCGCGCCCTTTTTGGTGATGATGTTGACGACGCCGCCGATGGCCTTCGCGCCGTAGAGCACGGAGGACGGGCCCTTGACCACCTCGATCCGCTCGATGGTGGCGGGATCGACCAGAAGCGGCGTGCCGTAGGTGCTGTGGTCGGTGATCTCCTGACCGTCCACGAGAATGGTCACGCGGCGCGAGCTTTCCCCGCGGATGCGCAGTCGCTTCATGCCGGCGACCGATTCATCGGCGATCTCGACGCCCGGCACGTCGCGCAGGAGCTCGGCGACGCTGTCGGCGGAGCGCTTCTCGATATCCTCCTTCGTGATCACCGCGACGGAGCGCGGATTGTCCCTGACGGCCATTTCCGTGCGCGTGCCGACGACGGTCACCGTATCCAGCCAGGTGCCGCCCGGCTCCTCGGCCAGCGCAGGCTGCAGCGCCAGCGGCGAAACGGACAGCAGCAGCGCCGCCAGCGCGCAATGCCGGCGCCCGCCCATTGAAAACCCTCTCATGAATGCCTCTCCAGATATCGGGCGCCTTCCGGCGCCCGGTTGCCTCTTGCGGCGGTCAGTCCCCGCCGCCCGTCATGTCCTGGGTCGACGTGGTGCAGTAGCGGGACTGCCCGGCCGATCCCTCCGCCTGCTCCAGTGCAGCGCGACAGTCCGCCTCGCTTGCGAGCTTGCGCACGGTCGCCCTGTCGCCGGTAAGGGTGAGGAGGAAGGTGTGGCGCGGGGCATCGGCGGGCGGATCGTGGTCGAAGTTGTCGAACGTGGCGGTGGTCGCATAGCAGCCGGCCTCCTTCAGCTCGGCCGTGCCGCCTTCCAGGATGGGGCGGATGCGCGCGAGGCGCTGCTCGCATTCCTGCGGCGTGTCGGTGCTGACGAAGCTGGAGGAATAGCCGCCGCCCGGAAGCAGCATGAGGATGATCATGAGGGTGCCGGTGTTCACTGCTGGAAATCCTGTTCTGCGAGAGGGAAGGGAGGAAGGGCGTTCACGCTGTTCATCCGTCCGGCATCGACGGCGGCGAAGGCATGGCCGGCGGTCGCCATGTCGCGCAGGGCCCGGAACACCAGTCGCGCGACGTCCGCCCGGTGGATGAAGCCGTGCATCTGCGGGTCCTCGAAAAGAAGGCCCCGCCCGGTCGCGGGCTCGGAGACGAGGCCGCCGGGCCGGACGATCGTCCAGTCGAGGCCGCTCGCCCTCAGCCGCTCCTCCGCGAGCGTCTTGGCGTCGACCGCCGCGCCGAAGGCCGCGATGGCCCGCGCCGAGCGGAAGGGCGCCATCTCCCCGCAGCCGATGGAGGTGACGAGGACGAACCGCCTTGCCCGTCCCGTCGCCACGGCCGCGTCGATGACGTTGATATTGCCCTCGTCGTCGGCCCGGCGGCCGTCGTCCGCCTGTCCGCCGAGCGTCGAGACGATGTCGAAGTCGCCGCCGATCCGGGCGAGGGTGCCGGTCACGTCCTGCCGCGACAGGGCATCGGCGCGCAGGAAGGCCGCACCGGTCCCGTCCAGCGCGGCGACGTCCGATTGCGGGCGCACCGGTGCGATGACGCGCCGGCCCGCGGCGCATTCCAGCCGTGCCAGTTCCAGCCCGACGCCCCGGCTCGCGCCAAAGATCACCAGCGGGCGCATGTCAGGCATTGCCGGCCGTCTGCGCAAACAGCGTTGCCAGCCGGTTGAAGCGCTCGATCTGGTCGGCCTTCAGCCTGCGCGCCTCGTCGCGCCCGACATAGATCTTGAAGATCGTCTCGCCCTCGGCGTTGAAGAACTGTACCGACATCGTCTCCATGCCCATGAAGGGGCGGCGGACGAGGAAGATGGACGCGCACCTGTCCGGGCGCAGATGGCCGGAAAGGCCGCTTGCGCCGCCCTGGAGATTGTACATGCCGTGGCCGATCCTGCCCGTCGGCATGGGCCCGCAGACCTCGACGACGGCGTCCTTGGTGTGGACGATGAAGGTGATGTCGCCCCATTCGGCGATGTCGGTCAAAACGTCGACGAAGCGGCTGCCGTCGATGCGTGTCACGCCGTCGCCGGGAACGCATTCGACGACGGTCTGGACGGGTACCGCGAATTCGGCGGCGAGGGATTCCAGGATGCCGTCGGGCTTTTCGGCGATGGCCTGCCGGATTCGCTCGATCTTTTCCGCGTGGCTCAGATGCTGCATGGGTGCTCCCTTCAGATGCGCTGTCGTTCAGGCGGCGTCCACGGCGGACAGGAGCCTGTTTTCAAGGATGTCGTGGAGGGCGGAGATCAGGTTGGCGTACCAGAAGCGCCCCGCCACGGTGAGGTCGGCAATGCCGTCGGAAAGGGTAAGAAGGCCGGCCGCCTCCCATTGGGTGACGAGGGGCGCCAGGAAGGCCGCGGTTCCCTCTCCGGCAAGGCTATCCAGCGCGGCCATGTCGAGGCGGCCGGCCTCGAAGCTTGCCGTGACGAGGTTGCGCAGCGGCTGGAGATCATCGGCCATGGCAAGGAGGCCGATGGGCTTGCGGCCGGCGCGAACGCTCTCGGTATAGTGCGCAAGGTCGCTCGCGACCCCGTAGCTGGCGCGGCCGATGGAGCCGCCGGCACCCGCGCCGAAGGCGAGGCAATCGGCCCCCTCCTTGATGAGGAGATTGTAGAGGTTCCGCTCGCGCGTTGTGCGGGCCCAATGGTTGTTGCTGATCTGCCGCCAGTTGCGGCGCCGGAAGAAATCCGCGCCTGTGGCGTAGAACTCGCCGATCTCGGCAAGGCCGGGGGCGGCGGGGAATTTTCCGGCGGCTATCGCCGTTGCGAGCGGCGTGCCGGGAATGAGGTTGAGGCCGTAGAGGTCGATCCCGTCCGGACCGAGCGCGACCGCCGTCTCGAGATCCTGTCGCCAGACCTCCGGCGTCTGGCCGGGCAATCCATAGAGAAGGTCGATCACCAGCGCCGCGCGGTCGCGGTCGCGCAGGGCTTCAAGGAAGGCGATCGCCTCCTGGCGGCTCGCGCGCCGCCCCTGCCGGCGGCGCACCGCCGTGTCGAAACTCTGGACGCCGATGGAAAAGCGATTGGCGCCCGCCTCGAGGCAGGCGTCGATCTTCTCCGTGTCGAAATGGATGATGCGGCCCTCGACGGTGATCTCGCAATCGGCGGCAAGCGGAAGCGCGGCCCTCACGGTTTCGATGATGCGGGAAAGCTCGGCCGCGCTGAGGGCCGTCGGCGTGCCGCCGCCGAGATAGACGGCGTGGATCGGGCTTTCCTGCAGGGCGGGTGCGGCGGCATCGCGCCGGATTTCCTCGACGAGAAGGTCGGCATAGGCCGCCCCTGCATCCGGAACGTAGGCATTGCGGTAGAAGCCGCAGAACAGGCAATGGTTCGCGCAGAAGGGAACATGGATATAGGCGAGGCGCTTGCCCGGCAGGGTCGGCGCCGCCAGCAGTCCTTGCCATGCGGACTGGATGTCGGCGGAGGCGAGGCGCTGCCTTCCCCGGAACGGCATGACCGCGCTGCGGCGGGAAAATGCGTTGCGCAGCGGGTTCGTGCCGTCTGCATTGGCGAAATACCGTGAGAATTCGCCACCCATCATCAACCCGCCAGCCTCGCCCGTCACCAAATTTCGGGCGGACCTTACGGGAAGGAAAACTTGAGTAATTTGATCCACATCAAATTACTGGAGTTATTTTATCATGTTTTATCGGCGGTGGCCGGCGCCGGCCCGTCAGGGCGTGCCGCTGTCTTTCTTCCTGTAGAACTCGACAAAGATCCGTCCCGGCGCGGTGAAGGCGACGCGATGAGGGACCTCGGCCTCGATCACGATTGCCTCGCCGGCCTTGGCGCGTTGCTCGCCGTGATGGGGCGGTTCGAGCCGGTAGAGAACTTCGCCCTCGATGACATGAAGCATCGCCCATGTGCCGGCCTTCGTCGTGTGGGCCGATTGCAGTCGGGCGGGCAGCGTCTCAGGGGTGAAGTCCGGGGAGCGGCCGTATGCCTCGAAGCCCTCTGGCATCTGCGCCGGGATGGTTGCCATCTGTTCCTCCATGCGAACCGGGCGGCCTTGCGGTGAAAGAAAATACGGGGGGCCGCAGGCGCGACAAAATAGTCCTTGTCGTCCCGTCTTAAAAGATACATTCTGAATATATCTTTTCGGAGGGCGACATCATGCAGGAAATCGAAACCGTCTTCAGGCGGGAAAGGGCAGGGTCTTTCGAGCGCGCGGAGCGCCTCGAAATCATGTTTGCCGTCGTCAGCCAGGGACTTGGCAATTGCCCGGGCTGGTTCGTCACCGCCGTCGAGGATTGTGAGCGATCGGGCGGCGGGCCTTCGGACCATGGCCGGCGTGCCGCGGGCAGGAAGGCGTGAGCATCATGTCACGCGATTTCAAGGACCTAGCCTCTCTCGAAGCGCTCGTGCGCGACGACTACGACCGCTGCCATCCGGGCGAGACGTTCGACGACATGCGTCGGCGCGCTTCCTTCTCCAAGGAGGATCGTTGCCTCTACCGGGACTGGCTCGCGGTCGCGGCGGCCCGGGCGGCCGATCTCGCGGAAGCCGAAATTCCGGTTGCCGCGGAATGAACCCTGACGAATGACGGAGGCACACATGGATTTTCCCGATTTCTTCGACCGGGTCCCTGCCATTACGCTGCGCGAGCCTTTGGCGGCGTTTTTCGGCGCATCGGCGGGCGGCACCATCACCTATCGCTATGCCGATGCGGTAAAGCTCGCCGGGCATTCCTGCCCGACCGTTGCCGGCGCCTACCTGATGATCCGCAAGGGTCTCGCCCGGCTCTATGGCGACGACATGCCCGAGCGCGGCAATATCGAAGTCCATATGCGTGATGCGCGCGATGACGGCACGACCGGCGTCGTCGCGACGATCGCGACGCTACTGACCGGCGCCGCGCCCGAGACCGGCTTCGGCGGCATCGGAATGAACCGCCGTTTCGCGCGCCGCGATCTCCTGCGGTTCGATGCGCCCATACGCGGCCTCATGGCGTTGCGCCGGCGCGATACCGGCAGCGGCGTCGTTCTCGACCTCGACACCGCCCCGGTGCCGCCGGCAACGGGGATTCGGGCACTCTTTCCAAAGGTCGCGGCAGGAACGGCGGCCGTGGACGAAGAGGCCATGTTCGCGGCGCTCTGGCAGGAGCGGGTGGCACGCATGCTGCTGGAGCACGCCGACGATCCCGAACTCGTCCATGTCCGCCCGTGGGAGTTCGCCGGCTAGCGCCGGCCGCCGGATCGGCCCCTTTCTTGACGTTCCGCAAATCCGGCCTTTCGCAACCGTGCTAGACGATCGGTCAGGGAATGCAGAATTCGCAAGGAGAGAGAGAGACATCATGACGGATCCGGTTCTACTCGTCCTCACGGCCGTTGCAGCGGCACTTTCGGCCCACACGATCATTGCCCGGCGGATGGGGCGCACCGTCGCCGTGGCAATCGGCCTTTCGGCGATGGCCTTCCTCGCGGTGCCCGCGGCGGCGCAGACCCACGATCACGCCGCCCAGCCGGCAAGCGGACAGGCGTCCGGCGGGGATGCCGGCCAGCAGCGGGCCGATCCGGCGCTCGGCACGAGCTATCACAGCGCCACCACCTTCACCCTCAGGACCGGCATCGCGGCCGGCCGCATGGTCTATATCGGCGTCGGCGGCGATATCGACGGGCAGGTCAATCCCGATCTGATGGTGCACGAAGGCGAGATCGTGCAGATCAACCTCATCAACGGCGAGGGCGCCGAGCACGACGTGGTCATCGACCAGTATGCGGCGCGTTCCTCCGTCGTCGTCGGCAAGAACGCCTCGTCCACCTTCTCCTTCACGGCGAACAAGGTCGGCGAATTCGCCTATTTCTGCTCCATCGCCGGCCACAGGCTTGCCGGCATGGAAGGCCTCCTGCGCGTCATGCCGGGCGCCCGCGAGACGATGGACATGGATGCGGCGGACATCGTGCATGATCCCGCCGACCTGCCGGGGCCGATTGGCTCGCGGCCGGCCCAGGTGGTGCGCGTCGATTTCGAGACGGTCGAGCTGAAGGGCCGGCTCGACGACGGCACGACCTATGTCTACTGGACGTTCAACGGCAAGGTGCCAGGGCCCTTCGTGCGCGTTCGCGTCGGCGACACCGTCGAGGTCCACCTGAAGAACGCGTCCGACAGCGTAATGATGCATTCGGTCGATTTCCATGCGGCGACCGGCCCGGGCGGCGGAGCGGACTTCACCCAGACCGCGCCCGGCGAAGAAAGCGTCGTCACCTTCCAGGCGCTGAAACCGGGCATTTACGTCTATCATTGCGCCACGCCCAGCGTCGCGCATCACATCACCAGCGGCATGTACGGCATGATCCTGGTCGAGCCCGAGGGCGGCCTGCCGCAGGTCGACCGCGAATTCTACGTCATGCAGGGCGAGCTCTACACGGTCGAGCCCTTCGGCACGAAGGGCGACATGGAGATGGACTACGACAAGCTGTCCTCCGAACGGCCGGAATATTTCCTCTTCAACGGGGCCGTCGGAGCGCTGACGAAATCGCATCCGCTCTATGCCAATGCCGGCGACACTGTGCGCATCTTCTTCGGCGTCGGCGGGCCGAACTACACTTCGTCCTTCCACGTCATCGGCGAGATATTCGACCACGTCTATGCCTTCGGCAGCGTGACCACGCCGCCGACGACGAACGTGCAGACCGTCACCGTGCCGCCGGGCGGTGCCACGATCGTCGACTTCAAGATCGATCGCGGCGGGCACTATGTGCTGGTCGACCACGCATTGTCGCGTGCCGAGCGCGGGCTTGCGGGGTATCTCATCGTCGACGGTCCCGAGAACGACGCCACGATGCACGCCGGCCCCGCCGACCAGGGCGCAGAATAGGACCGGCAGGAAGACGCCCGCGGGGAAATCTCCCGCGGGCGTCTGGCGGTCCGTCTTCCCGGTTTCAACCCGCTTCCGTTTCCATGAGCCGGTCGATCCGGGCCCGGACCCTTGCGATGCCTTCCGGAATGTTGGCGCCCGGGATCGACGAATAGCCCATCCGGAAATAGCGGCAGCTCCGGTTGTTCTGCGGAAAGAACGGTGAGCCGGATTCGACGAGCACGCCGTCCTGCCGCAACTCCCGCACGAGGCGGTCGGCGTCGAGGCCTTCCGGCCCCTCCATCCAGAACGACGTGCCGCCGAAGTCGCAGGAGCCGGCGATCGTCAGGCCTTCCCGCCGCAACGCATCGCCCATCAGCACGTGGCGCTTGTGGTATTCGGTGCGCATGCGGTGCAGCACGGCATCGTAGTGGCCCAGCGCCAGGAAATAGGCGGCGGTGCGCTGGAGGTGCCCGGGCGGATGGCGCAGCATCAGCGAGCGCAGGGCCCGCGCCTCGCGGATGAACGGGGCGGGCGCGACGAGATAGCCGAGCCGCAGGCCGGGAAACAGCGATTTCGAGAAGCTGCCGATATAGAGCACGCGCCCCGTGGCGTCGAAGGCCTTCAGGGCCGGCGAGGGCGGGGCGAGATAGCTGATCTCGAACTCGTAGTCGTCCTCGACGATCACGAAGTCCTTCTCCTCCGCCGCCTCCAGCAGCCGCGCGCGCCGGTCGATGGGCATGGTTGCGCCCGTCGGCGAATGATGGCTCGGCGTGACGAAGACGGCATCGACGTTTTCCGGCAACGCATCCGGCGGCAAGCCCTCGCCATCCACGTCGATGGCCGTCACCTTCGCGCCGCTGAGGAAAAGCGATGCGCTGATATCGGGATGGCAGGGGTTCTCGCAGACGGCGCTCGAGCCCTTTTCGAGGATCAGCCGCGTCGCGATCCAGAGCGCGTTCTGCGCGCCCACGGTGACGAGGATCTCGTCCGGATTGGCGTGGATGCCGCGCCGCGGCAGCGTGCGCGAGCAGATGTAGTTGACGAGCCGCACGTCGTCGGCCGCGGCGAAGTCGCTTGCCATCAGGATGAAGTCCTCGCGCGCCAATGCCCGGCGCGCGCAGTCGCGCCAGGCATTGAGGTCGAAGAGCGAGGGATCCATCTGGCCATAGAGGAAGGGATAGGGATAACGCCGCCAGTCGAGCGGCTTGGGGATCTGCCGCACGACGCCGAAGCTCATCTTGATCTTGCTGCTCCAGTCGACCGGATCGGAGCCGGCCAACGGGCGGTCGTTGTCGAGCGCCTTGCCGGGCGCGTTGCCGGATATGCGGTAGGAGCTGCGGTTGGCGACCTCGACATAGCCCTGGGAGACGAGCTCCTGATAGGCGAGCGTGACGGTGATGCGCGAGATGTTGAGATAGTCGGCGAGCTTGCGGGTGGAGGGCAGGTGCGCGCCCGGCTGGATGCGCCCGGCGAGCACCGCCGAGACCACCGTCTCGCGCAATTGGGCCTGCAGGCCGAGCCCACTTTCCCGGTCGATGAAGAAGATCGTCTCGGATACGTTGGTGCGCACGAAATCCGCTCCAGGCCAAATGATCTGGATTTATTCAACTTCCAAACTGGATATAACGCAAGCGGGGCACCGCATTTATCACTTTTGTCAAGAAGACCGGGGCAACCGGCTCAAGCACCAATCGATGAGGAGGAACGATGATGCTTTCAAGACAATTCAAACGCCTGGCCGCCGCCACCAGCTTCGTGGCCGGCCTTGCCGTGTCAGGCATGGCTTACGCAGAAACCAGCCTCGTGGTCGGTTACCAGCAGATCGTCGGCCCGTTCGTGGCCGCCATCGCCGACGGCCGCTTCGATGCGGCCGCCAAGGAGGCCGGCTACAAGATCGACTGGCGCCAGTTCTCGTCGGCAGGCGACATCACGACGGCACTTGCCTCCGGCGACGTGCCGATCGGCGTGATCGGCTCGACCGGCACGGCCGCGGCCGCAACCCGCGGCGTCGACCTGCAGCTCTTCTGGATCCTCGACAATATCGGCAAGTCGGAGGCGCTGGTTGCTCGCGACGGCTCCGGCATCGAGAAGCCGGAAGACCTCAAGGGCAAGAAGGTCGCCGTGCCCTTCGTGTCCACCTCGCACTTCCATCTGCTCGTGGGTCTCAATTCCGTCTGGAAGATCGATCCGCGCGAGGTGGAAATCCTCAACCTGAAGCCGCCGCAGATCGTCGCGGCCTGGCAGCGCGGCGATATCGATGCCGCCTATGTCTGGCCGCCGGCGCTCTCGGAAATCCAGAAGACGGGCAAGACGATCTCCGATTCCGAGGTCATCGGCGCGGCGAGCGTTCCCACCTTCGACGGCCTTGTCGTCGACAAGACCTGGGCGGCGGAGAACCCCAAGCTCATGGAGGCCTTCACCAAGGTTCTCGCCCAGTCCTATGCGGACTACAATGCCGACAAGGCGGCCTGGACGGCGGACTCTTCCCAGGTCCAGGGCATCGTCAAGCTGATCGGCGGCGACGGCCCGAGCACGGTCGAGGCGCTGGAGCTCCTGTCCTTCCCGAATGCGGACGAACAGGCCTCCGATACCTGGCTCGGCGGCGGCGCGACCCGGGCGCTCAACGAAAGCGCACGGTTCCTCGTCGAGCAGAAGCAGATCAGCAAGGCGCTCGACGACTACGCGCCCTTCGTGAATGCAGACTTCGCCAAGGCGGCAGCAAAGTAAAAGGCGCCCGCCGGATGCGCCGGCCGTGGGAGCGGCCGGTGCGTGCGTCATCGCTTACAGACCGTGACCGGGGTGCAGGGAGGCATTTCTCATGGAAACACTTAGCGTCAGGAATATCAGTCTGACCTATCCGGGCCTTTACTCGGACCAGGCGGTGATCGCCCTGAAGGGGGTCAATCTGACCATCAGGAGCGGCGATTTCGTCGTCGCGCTCGGCGCTTCGGGCTGCGGGAAGACGACGCTGCTCAACCTGATGGCAGGCTTCATGGCGCCCTCGGAAGGCGACATCACGCTCGGCAACCACCAGGTCATCGGCCCCGGCGCCGAGCGCGGCGTGGTTTTCCAGAAGCACGCCCTGCTGCCCTGGCTCAACGTCATCGAGAACACCGAATTCGGCCTGAAGCTGCGCGGTGTCGACAAGGCGACGCGGCGGGAGCTGGCCACCAAGAACCTCGCCCTCGTGGGACTTCAGGATTTCCACCGCCACATGATCTACCATCTTTCGGGCGGCATGCAGCAGCGCGTGGGCATCGCGCGGGCGCTGACCTGCGACCCCGCCATGCTGCTGATGGACGAGCCGATGGCCGCGCTCGACGCCCTGACGCGCGAGACCATCCAGGAACTGCTCCTGAAGGTGTGGCAGCTCACCAACAAGATGTTCTTCTTCATCACCCACAGCGTGGAGGAAGCGCTGTTCCTCGGCTCGCGGCTCATCGTCATGTCACCGCGCCCCGGCCGCATCACCCATACCTACGAACTCGACTTCAACCGCCGCTTCCTTGCCGAGGGCAATGCCCGGGCGATCAAGTCGAGCCCGGAATTCATCCGCATGCGCGAGGAAGTGCTCGGCATCATCTATGGCGACGAACGTGAATCCGGCAACCCGGAGGTGGCCCATGCTTGAGAGAGTGAACAGGACCCGTTCGGTCAGGCCCGGCAAGATCTTCGGCGCCCCCGGCGACGGGAACAGCGGCTTCATCAGCCTCCTCACGGCCCTCGTGCTCGTCGCGCTCTGGTTCCTCGTGACGGAATCCGGCTGGGTCAAACCGCTGTTCCTGCCTTCTCCGCTCGCGGTCTGGGACAAGTTCATGCTGGCACTGACGGAGGGGGTCTCGAACTCCACGCTGACGCAGCATACCCTCGCCAGCCTCACCCGCGTCTTCGGGGCCTTCCTGCTGGCGCTGGTGACGGCGGTGCCGATCGGCATCCTGATGGGGGTCAACCGTATCGTGCGCGGCCTCTTCGATCCGATCATCGAATTCTACCGCCCGCTGCCGCCGCTCGCCTACCTGCCGCTCGTCATCATCTGGCTCGGCATCGGCGAATTCCCGAAGGTGTTCCTCATCTATCTGGCGATCTTCGCGCCGATGGCGATCGCCGCAAGGGCAGGGGTGCGTTCGGTCTCCACGGAGCAGATCCATGCGGCCTATGCGATGGGCGCCACCCGCGGCCAGGTCATCGGCCAGGTGATCATGAAGGCGGCCCTGCCGGAAATCTTCACCGGCATGCGCATCGGCATCGGCGTCGGCTGGACGACGCTGGTGGCGGCCGAAATGGTCGCGGCGAACCGAGGCCTCGGCTTCATGGTCCTCAACGCGGCCGAGAACCTCGAAAGCGACACGGTGATCATGGGCATCTTCATCATCGGCATCTTCGCCTTCGCCTTCGACCTTCTGATCCGCTACCTCGAAAAGGTGCTGATCCCCTGGAAGGGGCGCATCTAGCCCGGCAACCGACCCGACACTCCATTCGCATCCGGCCTGGCGGCCTTTGAAGACGGCGTTTGCCGTCGACGGCGAAGCCATGCCTTTCGACACCAAAGGACAGGACCATGACACTCTCTGCAACCGATCTCAAAAGTCTGTTCGATGCCTTCAACCGGCATGACATCGACGGGGTCATGCGCTTCTTCGCTGAGGATTGCATCTTCAACGCCGTCGGCGGGCCGGAGGTCTACGGCACGCGGATCACCGGGCGAGCGGCGATCGCGGAGGCGTTCAGCGGCGTGTGGACGGCGATGCCGGATGCCGAATGGGGCGACCACAGCCACTTCGTCGACGGCGACCGGGGTGTCTCGGAATGGACCTTCTCCGGCACGGCCGCCGACGGCAGCCGCGTCGTGGCGGAGGGCTGCGACCTCTTCACCTTCCGCGACGGAAAGATCGTCCGCAAGCAGGCCTTCCGGAAGAACCGGCCGGTCCTGCCGCCGCGCTACTAGGCTGGGAGCAAGGCCATGCAGCAGCACACCACCTCCCTCAAGGCCGGCCGGGAACCGTTCGATCCCGCCTACGATCCCGAACATGCCGCAAGCCCCGGCACCGGCAAGGACTACGCGCCCACCTACTGGATCGGCACCGCCGGTCCCGAGCCGGAGGACGACGGGCCGGTGACGGGCGACATGGATGTCGACGTCGCCATCATCGGCTCGGGCTATACCGGCCTTTCCTGCGCCATCCACCTTGCCCGCGAGCACGGCATCAAGGCGACGGTGCTGGAGGCGAACGGCGTCGCCTGGGGATGCAGCACCCGCAACGGCGGGCAGGCGCAGATTTCCGCCGGCCGCCTGAAGCGCTCGCAATGGATCGCCCGCTGGGGCGTCGACGTCGCCCGCAAGCTGCATGCCGAGATATCCGAGGGCTTCGACCTCTTCCGCTCGCTCATCCGCGAGCCGGAGATCGACTGCGACCCGCAGGACGGCGGCCACCTCTACATCGCCCACCGCGACAAGGTCCTGCCGGCGCTCGAAAGCGAGGTGCGCGTCCTCAACGATACCTTCGGCTACCGCGCCCGCATGGTCTCGCGCGGCGAGGTCCACAACGACTTCGTGCGCGACGAAGAGGCCCGTGGGGCGATGTACGAGCCGGACGGCATGGGCATCCACGCCGCCAAGCTTGCCTTCGGCTACCTGAAGCTCGCCCGCCGCCTCGGCGCGAAGGTGCATACGTCGAGCCCCGTGCTCGATTGCAAGGCGAAGGGCGGCATGCACTACCTGACGACGCCGGGCGGAACGGTGCGCGCCCGCATCGTTTGCATCGCGACGGCCGGCTACACCTCTGCCGGGATGAGCGCGTTGACCAGCCGGCGGCTGATGCCGATCCTGTCGAACTCGGTCGTCACGCGGGTGCTGACGGACGGCGAGCGCGACGCGCTGAACTTCAAGGCGCGCATTCCGCTCACCGACACACGCACGCTGCGCCACTACTACCGCATGCTGCCCGACGGACGCGTGCAGATCGGCAGCCGCAGCGCCATCACCGGGCGCGACGCGCCCAACCCGAAGCACCTGGCGCTGCTGCTGGAGGGCCTCCACCGGAAGTTCCCGGTCCTGCGCGGCATCGAGATCGACTATTCCTGGTGGGGCTGGGTGGATGTCAGCCACGACATGATGCCCCGCATCTTCCAGCCGGACCCGTCACAGAAGCTGTTCTACGCCATGGGCTACGGCGGCAACGGCGTCATGTATTCGGCCCAGGCCGGCCGGCGCATGGCGCAGATGGTCGCCGGCAAGGGCGCCGGGCTCGACCTTCCCATCTTCACCTCGCCGCTGCCGAGCCACGGCCTCCTAACGCCGTTCCGCCGGCTCGGCCAATGGGGGATGTACCGCTGGTACTACCTCCGCGACGAAATCCTCTGACCGCCCGAAACACCGATCAATTCCGCAAGGAAAGGAAGCAGCCATGAAAATGACCACCGAGGAAGCCTTCGTCAAAGTTCTCCAGATGCATGGGCTCGAACATGCCTTCGGCATCATCGGCTCGGCCATGATGCCGGTGTCGGACCTCTTCCCAAAGGCCGGCATCACGTTCTGGGACTGCGCCCACGAGACCAATGCCGGCATGATGGCGGACGGCTTCAGCCGCGCGACCGGCACCATGTCCATCGCCATCGGCCAGAACGGCCCGGGCGTCACCGGCTTCATCACCGCCATCAAGACCGCCTACTGGAACCACACGCCGCTCCTCATGGTCACGCCCCAGGCGGCCAACAAGACCATCGGGCAGGGCGGCTTCCAGGAAGTCGACCAGATGGCGATGTTCAAGGAGATGGTCTGCTACCAGGAAGAGGTGCGCGATCCCTCGCGCATTCCCGAAGTGCTGAACCGCGTCATCGAGAAGGCCTGGCGCGGCTGCGCCCCGGCGCAGATCAATATCCCGCGCGACTACTGGACCCAGGTGATCGACGTCGACCTGCCGGCCATCGTGCGCTTCGAGCGCCCGTCCGGCGGCCCGCAGGCGATCGCCGAGGCGGCAAAGCTCCTCTCGGAAGCGAAGTTCCCGGTCATCCTCAACGGCGCCGGCGTCGTCATCGGCGGTGCCATCGGTGAATCCATGGCGCTCGCCGAACGGCTCGATGCCCCGGTCTGCTGCGGCTACCAGCACAACGACGCCTTCCCCGGCAGCCATCGCCTGTCGGTCGGCCCGCTCGGCTACAACGGCTCGAAGGCGGCGATGGAGCTCATCTCCCGCGCCGACGTGGTGCTGGCGCTCGGCACCCGGCTCAATCCGTTCTCGACGCTGCCCGGCTACGGCATCGACTACTGGCCCAAGAACGCCGCGATCATCCAGGTCGACATCAACCCGGACCGCATCGGTCTCACCAAGAAGGTGACCGTCGGTATCTGCGGCGACGCCAGGCAGGTCGCCAGCCAGATCCTCGAGCAGCTTTCGCCCTCGGCGGGCGATGCCGGCCGCGAGGAGCGCAAGGCGGCGGTCCACCAGACTCGCTCGGCCTGGCAGCAGCAGCTCTCGTCGATGGACCACGAGGACGACGACCCGGGCACCGAATGGAACGAGGGCGCGCGCAACCGCGAGCCGAACCGCATGTCGCCGCGCCAGGCCTGGCGGGCGATCCAGGCGGCGCTGCCGAAGGAGGCGATCGTCTCCACCGACATCGGCAACAACTGCGCCATCGGCAACGCCTACCCGACCTTCGAGGAGGGGCGCAAATACCTCGCGCCGGGCATGTTCGGTCCCTGCGGCTACGGCTTCCCCTCCATCGTCGGCGCGAAGATCGGCTGCCCGGACGTGCCGGTGGTCGGCTTTGCCGGCGACGGCGCCTTCGGCATCTCGATGAACGAAATGGGTTCCATCGGCCGCAAGGGCTGGCCGGCGATCACCATGGTGATCTTCCGCAACTACCAGTGGGGTGCGGAAAAGCGCAACACGACGCTCTGGTATTCCAACAACTTCGTCGGCACGGAGCTGAACCCCAACCTCAGCTACGCGAAGGTCGCCGAGGGCTGCGGCCTGAAGGGCGTCGCCGTCGACACGCCCGCCGGCCTCACCGAGGCGCTCTCCACCGCGATCGAGGACCAGAAACGCGGCGTGACGACCTTCGTGGAGGTCATCCTGAACCAGGAGCTCGGCGAGCCTTTCCGGCGCGATGCGATGAAGAAGCCGGTGCCGGTCGCCGGCATCGATCCCGCCGACATGCGCCCGCAGCAGCGCGCCTGATTTCCCAAGACGCGACGCCCGCCCGGACGACCGGGCGGGCAAGGCTTCCCCACGCGACCGGAACGACATCATGACCTTCGCCGCTTCTGTCCAAGACCGTTTCCGGGGCGTGCCCTCGGGCCTTTTCACCTATTGGCCGGGTTTCGCGGTGGCCGCCGCCGTGGCGGTCGCCGCGCAGTTCCTCTCCGATCACTACGGCGCGCCGGCCATGCTGATGGCGCTGCTGCTCGGCATCGCCTTCCATTTCCTCTCGGAGGAGGGGCGCTGCGTCGCCGGCATCGATTTCTGCGCCAAGAAGGTGCTGCGGATCGGCGTGGCGCTGCTCGGCATGCGCATCAGCGTCGATCTTCTGATCGGGCTCGGCGCCAGCACCATCCTGCTGCTCGTCTCGGCCATCGCCGCCACCATCGGCTTCGGCCTGATCGCGGCGCGGCTGCTCGGCCGCGGCTGGCGGCTGGCGCTGCTGACCAGCGGCTCCGTCGCCATCTGCGGCGCCTCTGCCGCCATGGCGATTGCCGCCGTGCTGCCGAAGAACGAGTTCTCCGAGCGCAACCTCATTTTCACCGTGCTCTCGGTCACGGTGCTCTCCACCCTCGCCATGATCGCCTACCCGATTCTCGCCCAGACGCTGGGGCTTGACGCACGGGCGACCGGTATCTTCTTCGGCGGCACGATCCACGACGTGGCGCAGGTCGTCGGCGCCGGCTTTTCCGTGTCGCCCGAGGCGGGCGAGACGGCGACGCTTGTCAAGCTCATCCGCGTCACCACGCTGGCGCCGGTGGTGCTCATCTTCTCGCTTGTCCTGCGCAACGTGCCGCAGCCGGAAGGCGAGACGGGCAAGCGCCCGCCACTGCTGCCGGGCTTCGTCGTCGCCTTCCTCATCTTCGCCGCGCTCAACTCCTTCGGCCTCATCCCGGAAATGGCGGCCAAGGCCGGCACGGAAGCTTCGCGCTGGGCGCTGCTTGCCGGCATCGTCGCGGTCGGCATGCGCACCTCGCTGCGCCGCGTGCTGGATGTCGGGGGCGACGCCGTCGCGCTCGTCGTGGCCGAGACCGTCTTCATCGGCCTCTTCATTCTTGTCGGCATCCACTATCTGGGGCATGCGTGATGAAGCCGCTGGATCGCATTCTCGAAACCGCGAAGGCTGCTCCCCGCCATATCGTTCTTGCCGAAGGCGAGGACCCGCGCATCGTCGAGGGCGCCGTGCGTGCGTCGCGCGCCGGCATTGCCCGCATCACCCTCGTCGGCGACCGCAAGGCGGTGGAGGCGCGGCTTGCCGCCGCGGGCGCGGAACCGGGCGAGATCCGCGTCGAGGATCCGGCGTCCTCGCCGCTGACGCCGGGCTTTGCCGCTGCCTACCACGCGCTGCGCCGGAGCAAGGGTGTCGACGAGGCCGCTGCGGGCGTAGCCGTCCGCTCGCCGCTCGTCTTTTCCGCCATGATGGTGCGGGAAGGCGAGGCGGATGGAACGGTCGGCGGGGCGGTCGCCACCACCGCCGATACGGTGCGCGCCGCGCTCCAGGTGATCGGCCGTGCGCCGGACGCCGGCCTCGTGTCGAGCTTCTTCCTGATGATGCTCTGCGCCTCGCACCATGTGAAGAAGGGCGCCTTCGTCTTCGCCGATTGCGGGCTGGTGGTCGATCCCGATGCGGCTGGCCTTGCCGATATCGCCATCATGTCGGCGCGCTCCTACGAGGCGCTCGCCGGCAAGCCGGCGAAGGTGGCGATGCTCTCCTTTTCGACGGCCGGCAGCGCCGCCCACGAGCGCGTCTCCAAGGTGGTGGAGGCGACGCGCCTTGCCCATGCGGCGGCTCCCGACCTCGTCATCGACGGGGAATTGCAGTTCGACACCGCCTTCGTCGAGGCCGTCAGTGCCGCCAAGGCGCCGCAATCGGCCCTGCACGGCGAGGCGAACGTCTTCGTCTTTCCCAATCTCGACGCCGCGAACATCGGCTACAAGATCGCCCAGCGCATCGGCGGCGCGACGGCCATCGGCCCCATATTGCAGGGCCTTGCAAAACCCGCCAACGACCTCTCGCGCGGCTGCAACGCCGACGATGTCTTCCATATGATCGCCGTCACGGTCGTCCAGGCGGCGAGCGGGTGAGGGCCTAATACCCTGGGGTTATTGGCTTGCGGGCCATCTTCCCCGACCCTTCACGCCGTCATTCGGAGGAGGGGATCATGACACAAACAATCAAACTCGACCGGACTCTTGGCCTGTGGTCCGTGGTGCTGTTCGGGCTGGCCTACATGACGCCGATGATCGTGTTCGGCACGTTCGGCGCCCTTGCGTCGGCGAGCGACGGCACGACGGCAATGGCCTATTTCATCGCGGCGCTCGCGATCTTCCTGACGGCGGTGAGCTACGGCATCATGGCCAAGGTCTACCCGGTCGCCGGGTCTGCCTATACCTATGCCCGCAAGTCGCTCAACCCTGGCGCGGGCTTCCTCGTCGGCTGGGCGGTGCTGCTCGACTATTTCTTCCTGCCGATGGTCATCTGGCTGATCGGCGCGGCCTACCTGACCTCGGCCTTCCCGTCCGTGCCGGCCTGGCTGTGGATCGTCGGCTTCATCGTTTTGACGACGGCGGTGAACGTCATCGGCATCGCCTTTGCCAACCGGGTCAACATCGTGCTGATGCTGGTGCAGCTCACGGTGCTGGTCGTCTTCGTCGCGCTTGCCGCCCGCTATGTCGTCGCCATCAACGGGACCGGCGGCCTTGCCTCCGTGCGGCCGTTCTTCGACGCCTCGGTGCCGTTCGGCGCGTCCGTCGCAGGCGCCGCCATCGCGGCCTATTCGTTCCTCGGCTTCGACGCCGTCTCGACGCTGACGGAGGAGACGCGCGAGCCGACCCGCACCATGCCACGGGCGATCATGATCATCGCGGTGATCGGCGGCCTCATCTTCACGGGCGCGGCCTATATCACGCAGCTTGCCCATCCGGGCGGCGAATTCGCCTCGGTCGATGCGGCCGCGTCGGAAATCGCGCTGATGATCGGCGGCGATCTCTTCGTGACGGTCTTCCTGGCAACGCTCGTGGTGGCGCAGTTCACCTCCGGCCTTGCCGCGCAGGCGAGCGTCGGCCGGCTGCTCTTCGCCATGGGCCGCGACGGCGTGCTGCCGGCCGGTATCTTCGGCAAGCTGCATGAGAAATGGCGCACGCCCGTTCTCAACCTCGTGCTCGTCGGCATCGTCGGCCTGCTGGCCCTGACGCTCGATGTGACGACCTCGACGTCCTTCATCAACTTCGGCGCGTTCCTCGCCTTCACCGCGGTCAATGTCTCGGTGATCGCACTCTATTTCAAGGGCAATGCGATCGTACGCCCGCTCGGGCCGGTCCTTGCGCTCGCCGTTCCGGCGGCCGGCGCGGTCTGCGACCTCTTCCTTCTGTGGAACCTCGACGGGAACGCCAAGCTTCTCGGCATCGTGTGGCTGGCGGTCGGCGTGGTCTATCTTTCCTATCTCACCCGCTTCTTCCGGCTTGCGCCGCCGGAAATGGAGTTCGCCGAATGATCAGCGCCGGCTGAGGAACAGATGGAACAGCTCCGCCTGGCTGGAAATGGTGAGCTTGGCATAGGCCTGGCGGCGGTGGACCTTCACGGTGTTGGGCGAAAGGCCGAGCGTCGCGGCGATGGAATAGGTCGAGTGACCCTTGAGGATGAGGGTCACGATCTCCAGCTCCCGCTTGGAAAGCAGCGGGTGGCTGATCGTCGCGGCGGCATCCTCGCCCCCGGCCGGATCGAGCCGGGCATGCCAGTGCCGTTCGGCAAGCGCGCGCACGACGGGCGCTGCACTTTCGAGGCGGGCGATGTCGCGGCGCGAGAAGGCCGGCACCTCGCCCATGCGCGAAAGCGACAGCACCGCATCGGCATCCCTCAACTTCAGCACGAAGCCGATCTCGTCGACAATGCCCGTCGCCTGGTAGTGGCGGCGGTAATATTCGGTCTCGGCGAAGCGGTCGGGCGCGAGTTTGCGCATGATGAGCATGCCGCCGGGCGGCGGATTGTGGACGGCATCGTAGAAGGGATCGAGGATATAGGCGCCGGCGAGATAGTGGTCGACGATGGTGGTGCGGTCGCCGACGATGCGCTCGTTGTCGAGGTCGAAGGCCTTGCCGCCGGGCGCATAGGCAAAGCCGTTCATCATCTCGAAGGACACGAGCTGCCTCAGCGCGCGCTCCAGCGCCGCGGGAAAGCCGCTCTCGCCGAGCAGCGATACGGCCGCGGCAAGCCCCGCATTCCACTGGTCGATATAGCCGCCCGCCCCGTCCGAACCTGCCGCCACGTTCCTTCCCCTCTTCCTTTCGAAAAGACCTAGCACGGAGTCCGCGACCATGCAGACTGTTTCTCACACGCCAGCGCCCGCCCATCCGCTCGACCTGCCTGCCACGCAGATCGCCGACGGCATCCGCTCCGGCGCGTTTCCGGCCGAGGCTGTCGTCGCCGAATCGCTCCGGCGCGCGAAGGCGGTGAACGGAACGCTGAACGCCTTCACGCTGCTTCGCGAGGAGGCGGCGCTTGCGGCGGCGCGGGAGGCGGACCGGCGCGTGGCGCGCGGCGGCGACCTGCCCGCGCTCCTCGGCGTGCCCTTCGCCGCCAAGGACCTGACGCCGACGAAGGGCGACCTGACGACGCTCGGCTCCTGGACGAGCGGTAACCGGGTCCCGGACGAAAGCGCCCTCTGTATCTCACGGCTGGAGGCTGCGGGCGCGATCCTCATCGGCAAGACGACGACGCCGGAATTCGCCCATTCCAGCTTCACGGCAAGCCCGCGCTGGGGCATCACCCGCAATCCCTGGAATGCGGCGCGCACCAGCGGCGGCTCGTCGGGCGGTTCGGCGGTCGCCGTCGCCACAGGTGTCGTGCCCTTCGCCGAGGGCACTGACATGGGCGGCTCCGTGCGCATCCCCGCCGCATTCACCGGCATCGTCGGCCTGAAGCCGAGCCTCGGTCGTATTCCCATGACGATCCTGCCCAGCGTCTTCGACAACATCTCCCATTTCGGCCCGCTGGCCCGCTCGGTCGGCGATGCCGTGGCGTTCATGACGGCGACGGCCGGCCCGGACGATGCGGATATTTCCTCGCTGCCGCTCTCCTTCGAGGCAGGGAAGGCGGCGGCAAGCCCGCTTGCGGGGCGGCGCTTCGCGCTCTCCCTCGATCTCGGCTACTACAGCGTGGAGCCCGCGGTGCGCGGCCGCATCCTCGCGGCGGTCGAGGCGTTGCGTACCGCCGGGGCGGTCGTCGAGCCGGTGGAGATCGGCTGGACGCGGGCCGTCAACGACCGGTGGTACGATCTGTGGTGCGTCTTCATGGCCGCGTTCTTCGGCGAGACGCTGGAGGACCATCGCGCGCGCATGGATCCGATCGTCGTCGAGCTGATCGAGCGCGGCCGGACGCTCGATGCCGCCAATTACAAGAAGGTGGAACTGCTCCGCACGGCGATGTGGCGCGACCTTGCCGCCATCCTCTCCCGCTACGACGCGCTGCTTTGCCCGACCTGCGCCGTCACCGCGCCCCCGGCCGAAGCGGACGACAACGACTATGTCGCGGACCTGCCCGACGGCCGTTTCCGCGGGCTGGACATGACCTGTCCGTTCAACCTCCTGCCGCAATGCCCGGCTTTGTCGGTGCCGGCGGGTCTGGGCGAGGACGGCCTGCCCGTCGGGCTGCAGATCGTCGGCCGGCGCTACGCCGACGAGGCGGTCCTGTCGCTGGGCGGGGCCATCGAGGAGACGCTTCGCACGGCGGGCCTTGCACCGGGCCGGCCGGCGGGGTGGGACTGGGGCGGCCTCTAGGCGATCGCCTGTTCCACCGCAGCGGCTTCACCGCCCGCCGCGCAGCGCCACGTAGATCGCCGGGATGACGAGCACGGTGAGCAGCGTGGAGGAGGCGAGGCCGAAGAGCAGCGAGATGGCAAGGCCCTGGAAGATCGGGTCGGCGAGGATGACCGCCGCGCCGATCATCGCGGCGAGCGCGGTCAGCAGGATCGGCTTGAAGCGGATCGCGCCGGCTTCGAGCAGCACATCGACCAGCGGCCGTTCCGGCCCGCCGGAATGGCGGATGAAGTCGACCAGCAGGATCGAGTTGCGCACGATGATGCCGGCAAGCGCGATAAAGCCGATCATCGACGTCGCCGTGAAGGGCGCGGCGAAGAGAAAGTGCCCGAGCATGATGCCGATGAAGGTGAGCGGGATCGGCGTCAGGATGACCAGCGGCAGGCGGAAGGAGCCGAACTGGGCGACCACGAGGATGTAGATGCCGAGGATCGCCACCAGGAAGGCCCCGCCCATGTCGCGGAACGTCACCCAGGTCACCTCCCACTCGCCGTCCCACAGCAGCGTCGGGCGTGTCTCGTCGTCCGGCTGGCCGTGCAGCGTGATTTCCGGCTTCGGAAGGTTGCCCCAGTCGGCCTTCTCGATGGCCTCGTTGACGGCGAGCATGCCGTAGATCGGCGCCTCGTAGGCGCCGGCAAGCTCGGCCATGACCATCTCGGCCGCCCGGCCGTTGTGGCGGAAGATCGGGTAGGACGCCGGCTGGCGGGAGACGGAGACCACGTCGCCGAGTTCCACGACGCCGCGCCCACCCGGCAGCGCGTTCGCCGGGACGGGGGTCGCAAGCGCGCGCTCGTCGAGCACGCTTGCCCCCTTCGGCAAAGCGATACGGATCGGGATCGGCTGGCGCCCGCCGCCGCGATGCGAATAGCCGACGGTCGTGCCGCCGTAGAGCGCGCGCAGCGTGTCGTAGACGTCGGATTGCTCGACCCGGTAATATTCGAGATTGTCCTGGTCGATGGCGATTCGCAGGCGCTGCGGCTGGTTGTGATAGCTGTCGTCGACATCGACGATGAACGGCACGCTCCTGAAGGCTTCGCGCACCTTTCCGGCCACGGCCCGGCGCGTTTCGGCATCCGGCCCGTAGATCTCGGCGAGGAGCGTGCCGAGCACCGGCGGTCCCGGCGGCGGCTCGACGACCTTCGTCACCGTGCCCTGCGGCAGGGCGAGGCCTTCGAGGCGCTTGCGGATATCGAGCGCGATGGCGTGGCTTGCGCGTGCGCGCTCGCCCTTGGCGAGGAGATTGACGACGATGTCGCCCTGCTGCGGCTCGGCGCGCAGGTAGTAGTGCCGCACCAGCCCGTTGAAATCGAAGGGGGCGGCGGTGCCGGCATAGGTCTGGAAGGACACGATCTCCGGCACGTTGCCAAGCCGTTCCACCATTTGCTGCAAGACCCGGTCCGTGTCCTCGACCGAAGCACCCCTCGGCAGGTCGAGCACGACCTGAAGGTTCGCCTTGTTGTCGAAGGGCAGGAGCTTCACCGTGACGTTCCGGGTGTAGAGCAGCGTAAGCGAGGCAAGCGTCGCGACGCCGACAACCAGCAGGAAGGCCCAGGCGCGGGCCCGGCTTTTCAGGACCGGGCGGGCGACGGCGCTGTAGAGCCGGCCGAGACGCCCGCCGTCGGATGCCTCTGCGGCATGGCCGCCCGCGCCGTCCTTGCGCCCGAGCTTCATCATCAGCCAGGGCGTCAGCATGACGGCGACGAAGAAGGAGAACAGCATGGCGGCCGAGGCGTTTGCCGGGATCGGGCTCATGTAGGGGCCCATCATGCCGGAGACGAACAGCATGGGCAGCAGTGCGGCCACCACCGTCAGCGTCGCCACGATGGTGGGATTGCCGACCTCGGCGACCGCGTCGATGGCGGCCTCGGCCCGCGAACGGCCGTCGCGCATCGCCCAGTGCCGGGCGATGTTCTCGATGACCACGATGGCGTCGTCGACCAGGATGCCGATGGAGAAGATCAGGGCGAACAGGCTGACGCGGTTCAGCGTATAGCCCATGATCCAGGAGGCAAAGAGCGTGAGCAGGATGGTGATGGGGATGACGACGGCCACCACCATCGCCTCGCGCCAGCCGATGGCGAAGGCCACAAGCGCGACGATGGAGACCGTGGCGAGGGCGAGGTGGAAGAGAAGCTCGTTGGCCTTCTCGTTGGCGGTCTCGCCGTAGTCGCGCGTGACCGTCATCTCGACGTCTTCCGGGAAGATCTGCCCGCGGACCTGCTCCAGCCGCCTGACGATGTCGTCGGCGATGACGACGGCGTTGGTGCCCGGGCGCTTTGCGACCGCCAGCGATACGGCCGGCGCGCGCTGCAATCCCTCCGGCGTGCGGCGGATGTCGGTGACCCGGCTTTCGGCCGGCGATGTCGCAAGCACGGTCCTGGCGACGTCGCGCACATAGACGGGCCGGCCGTCGCGCGCGGTGAGGAGTATGTTGCCGATCTCCGAGAGCTCCTGCAGCGTCCGGCCGGCGACGACCGCGCGCTGCTCGCCGGCTTCGCGCACCGTGCCGACGCGGAAGGAGCGGTTCGCGCCCTCGATCTTGGCCGCGAGCTGCTGGAGCGTGATGCCGTAGAGCGAGAGCCGTTCCGGATCGGGCTCGACCGAAAACTGCTCGGGCTGCTCGCCGACGAGGTAGGTAAGGCCGATGTCGGGAAGCTTGGCGACCTCGACCTGCAACTCGCGGGCAAGCCGCGTCAGGCCGTTCGCCGTCCATCGCTCGGCGCTCCCGGGGGATGGCCTCAGCGTCACGACGACGATCGCCACGTCGTCGATGCCGCGCCCGACGATCAGCGGCTCGGGGATGCCGACCGGGATGCGGTCCATGTTGGCGCGGATCTTCTCGTGCACCCTGAGGATCGCGGCGTCGGCGTTCGTGCCGACCTTGAAGCGCGCCGTCACCAGCGCGCCGTCGTCCTCGGTCTGGGAATAGACGTGTTCGACGCCGTCGATCCCCTTGACGATGGTCTCAAGCGGTTCCGTGACGAGCTTGACGGCGTCCTCGGCCTTGAGGCCGTTGGCGGCGATGCGGATGTCGACCATCGGCACGGAGATCTGCGGCTCCTCCTCGCGCGGCAGGGAGACGAGCGCGATGAGGCCGAGCGCGAATGCGGCAAGCAGGAAGAGCGGCGTCAGCGCGGAGGCGATGAAGGCGCGCGTGAGGCGCCCGGCAATGCCGGGACCGGGGATCGAAGGCTTCATGGCAGCACGATCCGGTCGCCGTCGCGAAGGCCGGTGAGGATCTCGATGCGCGGCGCACCGCCGTCCTCGAAGCGCTCGCCGGGGATGACGGCGACATCGGCCTCGCCCGATCCGTCGGCCAGCCGCACGTAGTCGATGCCGTGCAGCGTGCGTACCGCCTCCGGCGGGACGGCGAGCACCGAGCGCTTGCCGACCGGGATCGACACGAGCGTGCGCTCGTTGACGAAATAGTCGCCGATGCCGGCGACCTCCACGTCGGCGATCACGCGCCCGTCGACGATCTCGGGATAGACCTTGACGATGCGGCCGCGATGGGCCGGGGCGGCGCGGTCCGCCGCCTGCGTCAGGCCGCGCGCGCCGACCACGACGTCAGCGCCTTCCACGATCTCGGCGGCGTGGCGCTCGGGCAGCGACAGGCGCAGGTAATAGGGGCCGGGCGCGATGCGGGCGATCTCCTCGCCCGGCAGCACCACCGAGCCGGGCGTGACCGGCACGGTAAGCACGCGGCCGGTGGCGGGCGCGACGACCGTGCCTTCGCGCGCGCTCTGCTCGATGACGGTGCGCTCGGCCTTCGCCGCCGCGACCTGGTTGGCGGCGACCTCGAACTGCATCTTCGCCTGGTCGAGGCTCGCCTGCGTGCCCGAGCCGCTTGCCCGGAGCTGTTGCGCCCGGTCGAGCTGGAGGCGGGCATTGTCGAGCTGGGAGCCGAGCGCGTCGATCCGCGCCCTTGCGGCGTCGAGCTGGAGGGCCAGCTTGTCGTCGACGATGACGGCGATGGTGTCGCCTTCCTTCACCTCGTCGCCCTGGCTGACGCTAAGTTCGCGCACCGTGCCGCCGATCCGCACGCGGGCGGGCACCACGATGCGGCTTTCGACCTGGCCGAACACGGCCTTCATGTCCGGGACGATCGTCGCCCTGACGAGGAATTCGGCGGCGCCGGCATGGCCCGGCAAGGCCAGGAACAGCGCGAGGATCGCCATGGAGGGACGCGAGGTCGGACGGTGCATGAAGGACTGCTCTCCTGCTATTTGAATGCGACGCCTGCCGGACAGCCGAGCTTGCGGAAGACGATTGCAGCCGGGCAGAAGCCGGTGAACGAGGCCTGGACCAGATTGAGGCCGACGAAGACGGTCAGCAGGTACCACCAGGGCGAGACATAGAAGCCGAGCGCCAGGGAAAGCAGGACCATGAAGCCGGCGAAGAGCAGCACGGCGCGATCGATCGTCATCTTGAATACTCCTTGCGTTGCGGACCGGGGATCATTCCGCGGTCTCGATGTGGATGTCCTTGAGCTTGCGGATGCCGAGCATGTCGAGCACGAGATTCTCGTAGAAGGTCTCGGCCTTGCCCTGCCGCACCTTGCGCAGGAAGTACTTCTCGAAGCCGACCTTGGCGGCGTGCACCCATTTGCCCTGCGCGGACCAGTTGAGGTTGCGCGGCGGGATCTGCGGCTGGGCGACGAAAGCGATGCCCTCGTCGCCGAAATCGGCAAGGCAGACCGCGTTCCAGCTCGCAACGGCCCGCGGCGCCTCACCCTTCAGGAGCGCGGCGATGTTCTCGGCGGTCGCCGTCACCATGGACTCGATCATGAAGCCGGTCTTCGGTACGCCGACGGCGAGCGGCGTCTTGCCGACGGGCGGGATAGCGACGCCGACGCCGATGGCGAAGACATTGGGGAAGGCCGGATTGCGCTGGTATTTGTCGATGAGGATGAAGCCGCGCGGATTGGCAAGGCCTTCGATGCCGGCGACGGCCGGCACGCCGCGAAAGGCCGGCAGCATCATGGAGAAGGCGAAGGGCAGTTCGTGCGTCGCCTTGAGCGCGCCGGCCTCGTCCACCTCCTCGGCGGTCAGCATGCCGGGCTCGACCTTCGTCGTGCGGGCATTGGTGATCCATTTGATGTGGCGCTCGCGCAGCGCGCTTTCGAGCAGGCCCTTGGTGTCGCCGACGCCGTCGAGCCCGAGATGGCCGATATAGGGCTCGGGCGTGACGAAGGTCATCGGGACGCGGTCGCGGATGCGGGCGTTGCGAAGGGCGGTGTCGAGGATGAAGGCGAATTCGTAGGCCGGGCCGTAGCAGGAGGCGCCCTGCACCGCGCCGACGACGATCGGCCCCGGCGCCTTGACGAGCGCATCGAAGGCGGCCTTCGCCCTGAGGGCATGGTCGACATGGCAGATGGACTGCGTGTGGGCCTCGGGGCCGAGGCCCGGCACTTCGTCGAAGGCGAGATCGGGGCCGGTGGCGATGATGAGGTAATCGTAGTCGAGGCTGGAACCGTCGTTGAGCTCCAGGCGGCTTTCGCCGGGATGCACGCGGCGCGCGCCCTCGGGCCTCAGCGTGATGCCGTGTGCCTTCAGCACCGGGACGAGGTCGACCGAGATGTCCTCGGGCCGGCGCCAGCCGACCGCGACCCAGGGATTGGAGGGAACGAAGGAATAGGTCGAGCCGAGGTTGACGACGGTGAGGCGATCGTCACGACGGAGCTTGCGTTTCATCTCGTAGGCCATGATGATTCCGCCGAGGCCTGCACCGAGAACGACGATATGGGTCATGGCTTTCGCTCCGTTGTGATGGTGGCGTCTCCGCCCGTTTGCGGAGGAGGGGAGGCCACGCTGTTCAAGGGTTTCGAGACTGCATGGCTTGCATGTAACATTCAAGGATTATAAATTCAAGAACATGAATGTAGAAGAAATGATCCCGGCGGCGGAAATGGCCGCAGACCTGATGCGCAGCCTCTCGCACCCGCAGCGGCTGCTGGTCCTGTGCGCGCTCGTCGACGGCGAGCGCTCGGTTGCCGACCTGCGCCACGCGCTCGCCATCGAGCAGGTGCCGATGTCGCAGCAGCTCATGCGGCTGCGGGCGGACGGCCTTGTCGAGGCGCGCCGCGAAGGCACGACCGTCTACTACTCTATCGTCCGGCCGGAGGTTCGCGCCGTCGTGCAGGCCCTGCACGACGCCTTCTGCCCGCCGGGGCGCGGCAAGCAGCCGTAGCCCGCGGGGCCGGAAGGGAAAGACCGTTCCCCGAATTGATCTTGCGCAAGGTGGACACGACTGCCTGCGGTTTATTCGTCTCACATCTTGCCGATGGGAGAATGCACCTTGCCCCAAGCGAACCGGGACTTCCGGCAACGTCATTCCAGCGCGATCCTGGTCGCGGTCGCGGCCGGAGGGCTTGTGATCGGGCTCGCCCTGTCGTGGCAGGCCGTCCGGCATGCCGATCTCGTGTGGACGGGCGCGACGCTGGTGATCCTTGCCGGCCTGCTCGTCCAGATCTTCGGCGCCCTGCGCAGGGGCGATGTCGGGCTCGATATCGTCGCCGCGCTGTCCATGTCCGCGGCGATCGCATTCGGCGAGCCGCTTGCCGGGAACGTCGTCGGCTTGATGTATGCCGGCGGCCAGCTGCTCGAGGCCTTTGCCGAAGGCCGCGCGCGCCGTGAGATGACGGCGCTGATGGGCCGGGTTCCGCGGTCCGCCATGCGCTATGCCGCAGCCGGGCTCGAGGAGATCGCGATCTCGCAGATACGGCCCGGCGACCGGCTGCTCATCCGGCAGGGCGAAGTGCTGCCGGTGGACGGGATCGTGTCCGGCGCCGCGGCGGCGCTCGACATGGCTGCCCTGACGGGGGAGTCGATGCCGCGGCCTGTCCTGCCGGGCGCGGAGGCCCTGAGCGGTTCCGTCTGTGCGGGAGCGGCCTTCGATCTCGTTGCGAGCCGGTCCGCTGCCGAGAGCACCTATGCGGGGATCGTGCGCCTGGTCGAGGCCGCGCAGGCCGGCAAGGCGCCGATGGCCCGCATGGCCGACCGTTTTGCGATGGGCTTTCTGGTCGTGACGCTCGGCATAGCCGGCGCCGCCTGGTACTGGTCGGGGGATCCGGTCAGGGCGCTTGCCGTGCTCGTCGTCGCGACGCCCTGTCCTCTCATCCTTGCCGTTCCGGTCGCCATCATTTCCGGGATGTCGCGCGCGGCAAGGATCGGCGTTCTCGTCAAGAACGGCGGCATGCTCGAAATGCTGGCGCGTGTCCGCACGGCGGTTCTGGACAAGACCGGCACGCTGACCCACGGCCAGACCGCCGTGGTCGATATCGGGACGGCGCCGGGTTTCTCGCCGGATACGGTTCTGGCGGCCGCCGCGAGCCTCGATCAGGCGTCCGGACATGTCGTCGCCGCTGCGCTGGTCCAGGCGGCAGCGGCAAGGCGCCTGCCTCTTTCGGCGCCGCAAAGCGTGCGGGAAACGCCGGGCACGGGCATCGAGGGATGCGTGGATGGAAGACAGGTCGTCGTCGGCGGAAGCCGCTTCGTGCAGCGGACCTCCGGCTGCGACGACCCGCATCTCCTGATATCGCCCGAAATGCGCGCCTCCATGACCGTTGCCGTCGCCATCGGCGGCGCCCTGGCGGGCGTGATCGTTCTCAAGGACCAAATCCGTGGAGATGCGGTGTCGGTTCTCAGCGATCTCCGGGCGGCCGGCATCCGGAGGCTTGTTCTGGCATCGGGCGACCGTGCCGAGATCGCGCAGGCCGTTGGCGAGGCGCTCGGCATGGACGCCGTTCTCGCCGACCTGACGCCGCAAGCCAAGGTCGCCGCCGTCGAAAGCGAGGCGCACGACGGTCCCGTGATGATGGTGGGCGACGGCATCAATGACGCGCCGGCGCTCGCGGCGGCCGATATCGGCGTCGCGATGGGCGCGCGCGGCACGGCATCGTCGTCGGAAGCCGCCGGCGTCGTGCTTCTCGTCGACGAGCTCGGCCCGCTGGCAAGAGCGATCGCGATCGCGCACCGGACCCGTCGGATCGCGCTTCAGAGCGTCTCCGCCGGCCTTGCGCTTTCGATCGGCGCGATGGTCGTGGCGGCCTTCGGATATCTCCAGCCGGTCGAGGGCGCGATTCTTCAGGAGATGATCGACGTGGCCGTGATCCTCAACGCCCTTCGCGCGCTTCGCTGACGTGAAGGCTCGGATACCGATGGTCGCGCTCATGGCCGGCGAAGGTCCTTGCGGATGAGGACCAGGGTCGGGTCCTCGTCGTAGGGGACCGCGACGAAGCCCTGTTCGCGCTCCAGTTCGATGGCCTCGTGGTTCTCGCGGCTTTCGACCGATTCCAGGTATGCCGCGCCGCGGGCCTGCGCATAGCGCGCGACATGGCGCAGCATTTCCCAGGCGATGCCCTTGTGCTTGTCCTCGCGCCGGACGGAGATCGCCACTTCCGCTTTTTCCATGGACGGATCGAAGGCGACCATCGCCGTGGCGACCATCGTGCGGCCCTCACCGGCAAAGGCGAGGAAGTTCTCGGTCGTCCGGTGATCGACCCTCGTCATGGCGACAAGCCGCTCGTGGCTCACCTCGCGAACGCCGCCGAGGAAGCGGAAGCGCAGGTCCTCCGGCGCCACATGGGTGAAGAAGTCCGCCAGCGGCGCCTCGTCCTCGGGGCGGACCGGGCGGACGTGGAGCACGAGCCCGGTCCGGGTCGCCAGATCGCAGCTCCAGACGTCCGCGGCGGCGGGCGTGCCCGTTTCTTCCGCCGTCTTCGCCGAAAGCACCCCGGCGGCATCGGTCTCGATGATGACCTTCAGGGCCTGCGTGTTCGCGGCATTGGAGAAGGTCTCGTAGGCGTCGGCGATCCGATCGAGGGCGAAGCGGTGCGTGATCAGCTTCTTCGGGTCGATCTTGCCCGCCTGCACGGTCTTCAGGAGCATCGGCGTCGTGACGGTGTCCACCAGCCGCGTGGTGATGGCGATGTTCTGCGACCACAGCCGTTCCAGGTGCAGGTCGGCCTTCGCGCCGTGCACGCCGATATTGGCGATGATGCCGCCCGGCGCGACGATCTCCTGGCAAAGCTCGAAAGTCGCGGGAATGCCGACCGCCTCGATCACGGTATCGGCGCCCTTGCCCCCCGTCAACGCCAGTACCTGCCGCGCGACGTCCTTGCCGCCCGCGCCGATCGTCTTCGTCGCGCCGAAGCGCGTCGCCACGGAAAGGCGGTTTTCGTCGAGATCGACCATGACGATCTCGGCGGGGGAATAGAACTGCGCCGTCAGCAGCGCCGCAAGCCCGATCGGTCCGGCGCCGACGATGGCGACGGACCCGCCGGGCTGCACCTTGCCGTTCAGCACGCCGCATTCGAAGCCGGTGGGCAGGATGTCGCTCAGCATCACCAGCGCTTCCTCGTCGGCCCCTTCGGGGATCGGGTAGAGGCTGGTGTCGGCATGGGGGATGCGGACATATTCGGCCTGGGTGCCGTCGATCGTGTTGCCGAGGATCCAGCCGCCGGTCGTGCAGTGGGAATACATGCCGCGCCGGCAGTATTCGCACTTGCCGCAGGAGGAGATGCAGGAGATCAGCACGCGGTCGCCCCTGGTGAACTGCGTGACGCCCGCACCCGTCTCCTCGACGATGCCGACGCCCTCGTGGCCGAGGATGCGGCCGGGCGTGCAGGTCGGCACGTCGCCCTTGAGGATGTGCAGGTCGGTGCCGCAGATCGTGGTGCGCGTCACCCTGACGATGGCGTCCGTCGCCGCGGCGATGACCGGTATCGGCCGTTCCATGAGGGATTTGCGTCCCGGTCCTTCGTAGACGAGAGCCTTCATCGGATGTCTCCTTCGCGATCGGTTGCGGACGGCGGCGATTGTGCCTTTCCCGCCCGGACCGGGCTTTGACGCGGGTCAAAGCGATGCCCGCGGATCGGGCGCACACTCTGCGGAACGCTCGAACTCCGGGAGACGTGATCATGACTGCCGCAGATGTTCCTTCCGCATCCACAGCCCCCGCCTTCAAGACGAGGGAGACGAAGCTGCGCCTCGGCGCGCTGACGGCGCTCGTCATCGGCTCGATGGTCGGCTCCGGCGTCTTCAGCCTGCCGCAGAACATGGCGGCGGGCGCCGGGCCGCTCGCCATCATGATCGGCTGGGCCATCACCGCCGTCGGCATGCTGGCGCTGGTCTTCGTCTACCAGTCGCTGGCGACGCGAAAGCCCGACCTCGACGCCGGCCCCTATGCCTATGCCAAGGCCGGCTTCGGGCCGTTCGTCGGCTTCAACAGCGCCTGGGGCTACTGGATCAGCGCCTGGGTCGGCAACGTCTCCTATGCGGTCATCGTCTTCAGCGCGCTCTCCTACTTCTTTCCCGCCTTCGGCGACGGGAATACGTGGCAGGCGGTGCTCGGCGCCTCCGTGCTCCTCTGGGCGATCCACATCCTCATCATGGCCGGCGTGCGGCAGGCGGCGATCGTCAACCTGATCGTCACGATCGCCAAGATCGCGCCCATCGTCCTTTTCGTCGGCCTCGTCGCGGTCGCCTTCAAGGTCGACGTCTTCAACGCCGATTTCACCGGCCTCGGCAATGCCGGGCTCGGCTCGATCATGAACCAGGTGAAGAGCACCATGCTGGTGACGCTGTGGGTGTTCATCGGCATCGAGGGGGCGAGCGTCTTTTCCGCGCGCGCCGAGCGGCGCAAGGACATCGCCACGGCCACCGTGCTCGGCTTCTTCACCTGCCTTGCGCTCTATGCGCTGGTCTCGCTGCTCTCGCTCGGCATCCTGAACCAGCCGGCGCTGGCCGCGCTGAAAAACCCCTCCATGGCCGGCGTGCTGGAAGCGGTGGTCGGGCCGTGGGGCGCCGTGCTCATCAACCTGGCGCTCGTCGTCTCCGTCATCGGCGCCTTCCTGAGCTGGACGCTGCTCGCGGCCGAGGTGCCGCATGTCGCCGGCAAGGACGGGACCATGCCGAAATTCTTCGGCCACGAGAACGCGCGCGGCGTGCCGTCGACCTCGCTCCTCATCACCAACCTCCTGGTGCAGGCCTTCCTCGTCATCACGCTGTTTGCGCAGAGCACGTACCAGGCGCTGTTCTTCATCGCCTCGGCCGCAATCCTCGTGCCTTACATCTTCTCCGGCGCCTATGCGGCCAAGCTCGCGATGACCGGCGAAAGCTACGGCGCGGGCGAGAACCGCAGCGGCCCCATGCTGCTCGGCCTGGTCGCGACGGCCTACGGCCTCTGGCTCGTCTATGCGGCCGGGCTCTCCTACCTCTTCATGTGCGCCATCCTCTATGCGCCGGGCATCGTCTTCTTCGTCTGGGCGCGGCGCGAGAACGGCGAGCGCATCTTCCGTCCGGTGGAGGCGATCCTTGCGGCCGCGCTGGTGGCGGTGGGGCTCTATGCCGCCTACGCCATGTGGACCGGCACCGTCAGCGCCCTTTGAAACATTCCTCGAAAGGAACCGTCATGGCCGCTCTCGGCGCCCATTCCGAAGTCGGCCGGCTGCGCGAGGTGATCGTGCACCGGCCCGATCTCAGCCTCCGCCGCCTCACCCCCGACAATTGCAGGGCGCTGCTCTTCGACGACGTGCTGTGGGTCAAGCGCGCCCGGCAGGAGCACGACGTCTTCGTCGATGCGCTGCGCGAGCGGGGCGTCACCGTGCACCTCTTCGGCGAACTGCTGGCCGAGACCATGGCCCTGCCGGAGGCGCGCGACTGGCTGCTCGACCGGCGCGTCGATGCCTCGGTGGTCGGCTACGACATGGTGGACGAGCTGCGCGGCTGGCTGGACGAAATGCCGGCCGGTGATCTCGCGACGCTGCTGGTCGGCGGCATCGCCCGCGCCGAGCTTGCCTTCCGGCCGGCCGGGCTGACCGGCCGGACGCTGCTGCCGCAGGATTTCGTGCTGCCGCCGCTGCCGAACCAGCTCTTCATGCGCGACAGCTCCTGCTGGATCTACCGCTCGGTTTCCGTCAATGCCATGTACTGGCCCGCGCGCAAGCCGGAGGCGGCGAATGTGGAGGCGGTCTATCGCTTCCACCCGCGCTTCCGCGATGCCGGCCTTCCCTTCGTCTCGCCCGACAATCCCGGCCCCGGCGTGAGCCTGGAGGGCGGGGACGTCATGCCGGTCGGCGGCGGCGTCGTGCTGGTCGGCATGGGCGAGCGCACCACGCCGCAGGCGGTCGGCGGCCTGGCGCGCAGCCTGTTTTCGGCGGGGGAGGCGACCCGCGTCGTCGCCGCCCTGATGCCGCGCGACCGTTCCTTCATGCATCTCGATACCGTCTTCACCTTCTGCGACCGGGATCTGGCGACCATGTACCCGCCGGTCGTCGACCGGCTGCGCACCTTCTCGCTGCGCCCGGGCGAGGGCGAAGCCGCCGTCGACGTCGTCGAGGAGGAAAAACCCTTCGTCGAGGTGGTGAAGGAGGCGATGGGCCTCACGTCCCTGCGCGTCGTGTCGACCGGCGGCGACAGCTACGAGTCCGAGCGCGAGCAATGGGACGACGGCAACAACGTCGTTGCGGTCGAGCCGGGCGTGGTCGTCGGCTACGACCGCAACGTCTACACCAACACCCTGCTGCGCCGCGCCGGGGTGGAGGTCATCACCGTGGAAGGCGCCGAGCTCAGCCGCGGGCGTGGCGGCGGCCATTGCATGACCTGCCCCATCGCCCGCGACCCGATCTGACCGAGGAGAGCCGACATGCCCGTCAACCTGCATGGCCGAAACGTGCTGACGCTGGACGATTTCACAGGCGCGGAGATCCGCTACCTGCTGCGCCTTGCCGCCGACCTCAAGACGGCCAAGCAGGCCGGCACGGAGGTGCCGCGCCTCGCCCGCAGGAACATCGCGCTGATCTTCGAGAAGGATTCGACGCGAACCCGCTCCGGCTTCGAGGTCGCGGCCTACGACCAGGGCGCGAACGTCACTTATATCGGCCCGTCCGGCAGCCATGTCGGCCACAAGGAATCGATGAAGGATACGGCGCGCGTGCTCGGGCGCATGTACGATGCCATCGAGTACCGCGGCTTCAGCCAGCACCAGGCGGACGTGCTGGCCGCCTATGCCGGCGTGCCGGTCTATAACGGGCTCACCGACGAGGCGCACCCGACCCAGGTCCTCGCCGACTTCATGACGATGCGCGAGTTCACGCACAAGCACCTGTCGGACATGACGCTCGTCTTCGTCGGCGAGGGACGGGACAACGTGGCGATGTCGCTTGCCGTCGGCGCGGCGAAGGTCGGCATGGACATGCGCATCGCCTCGCCGCGTTCGCTCTGGCCGGAGGCGTCGTTCTGCGATCATGTCCGCGCGCTCGCGGAGGCGAGCGGCGGCCGCTTCCGGCTGGACGAGGACGTGACGGCTTCGGTGGAAGGAGCGGACTTCATCTATACCGACGTCTGGCTTTCCATGGGCGAGAAGGAGAGCGCCTGGGGCGAACGCATCGAGCTCCTGACGCCCTATCGCGTCACCCGCGCGCTGATGGCGGCCACCGGAAACCCCTATGCCAAGTTCATGCATTGCCTGCCGGCCTTCCACGACACGGAGACGGAGGTCGGGCAGGATATCGCGCGCAGCTACGGCATCGATTGCATGGAGGTGACGGACGAGGTCTTCGAATCCGCCGCGTCGGTCGTCTTCGACCAGGCGGAGAACCGCATGCACACGATCAAGGCGATCCTCGTCGCCACCATCGGAGCCTGAGATGCGGATCGTCGTCGCGCTCGGCGGCAATGCCCTCCTGAAGCGGGGTGAGCCGATGACGGCAGACAACCAGCGCGCCAACATCCGCCGCGCGGCAACGGTGCTCGCCGAATTGATCGCGGCCGGCCATGCGCTGGTGATCACCCACGGCAACGGGCCGCAGGTCGGTCTGCTCGCCCTCCAGGCAGCCGCGACGCCGCAGGCGCCGTTCCCGCTCGACGTGCTCGACGCCGAAAGCGCCGGCATGATCGGCTACGTCCTGCAGCAGGAGCTCGGCAATGCTGTCAGGGACAGGCTCTTCGCCGCGCTCCTGACGCAGGTGCGGGTCGATCCGCACGACCCTGCCTTCGGGGCGCCGACCAAGCCCATCGGCCCCGTCTACGACGAGACGGCCGCCCGCAGGCTTGCGGCGGAGCGCGGCTGGCGGATCGCCCCGGACAACGACAAATGGCGGCGCGTGGTCGCCTCGCCGAAACCGCTTTCGATCGTCGAGGCCGAGGTGCTCTCCTTTCTCGTTGCGCGCGGCGTCGTCGTCATCTGCGCCGGCGGCGGCGGCATTCCCGTCGTGGAATGCGAAGACGGCAGCCTCGTCGGCGTCGAGGCCGTCGTCGACAAGGATTTCGCCTCCGCGCTTCTCGCGCGGCAGCTTGACGCGGATCTCCTGCTGATGCTGACCGATGTCGATGCGGTCTATGCCGGCTGGGGAGGGCCCTCGGCCCGGCCGCTGGGGCATGTGGCGGCGCGCGATCTTTCGCCGGCCGACTTTCCTGCCGGCTCGATGCGGCCCAAGATAGAGGCGGCGGTCGATTTCGCCCGCGCCACCGGCAGGCCGGCGGCCATCGGGAGGCTGGAGGACGCCGTGGAGATCGTCGCGGGAACGCGCGGAACGCGGATAGGGCCCGACGAAACGGCCGGGGCAACCGGCCCCGCTTGATCCGCGTCAAGGTGGCGGGCCGAGGGCCGATTATTCTTGTTAGGCATCAAGACGGACGGAGATTGGTCCAATGAGCTACAAATCCATTCTGGTGAATCTGGATATCGACGGGCCGATCAAGCCGGTCGTCAAGGCATCCGCCGAACTGGCGCGCCGTTCGGGCGCCCGGCTGATCGGTTTCTGCGCGGCCGATGCCTACCTGCCGGTGACGGGTCCGGAAGGCGCCACGCTGGCCGCCGACGTATGGCAGCAGATGCGCGAAGACGACGAGCGCCGCTTCAAGGAACTGCGCAAGGAGTTCGAGGCGCTGGTCGCCGGCACGGTCGAGACCGAATGGCGCGATGCGCTGGAAAGGCCGACTTACGCCCTCGTGCAGGCCTCCAGGATGGCCGACCTCGTCGTCACGCAGGCGGTCGACGGCGCGGCGACGCGGGACACGCCCCGCCGGTCCGATCCGGGAAGCGCCGTCCTGCAGACGGGCCGCCCCGTCCTCGTCGTGGGGACGGACACCGAACACAGGCTCGGCAGGAAAATCCTCGTCGCCTGGAAGGACACGCGGGAGGCGCGGCGGGCGGTGTGCGACGCGATCCCGCTGCTCAAGGCTGCCGACGACGTCGTCGTCGCGACGGTGGCCTCGCAGATCGACCACTGGGCCCGCGAGAGCCTGACCGATGTCTGCGCCTTTCTCGTCCGCCACGGCGCGACGGCGCGCAGCGAAACGGTCGAGAGCGCCCGGGAGAGCGACAGCCTGCTCCATCTCGCCGACCTCCATGATACCGACCTCGTCGTGTCGGGCGCCTTCGGGCACAGCCGCCTCAGGGAATGGGTCTTCGGCGGCATGACCCGTTCGCTGCTCGACGAGATTCGCCTCCACCGTTTCATGTCGAGCTGACGGATCCGGGAACGGCGGCTAAGGCGGAGGCAGGCAGATGCAGCCGGAAACGCCCTTGCAGCGGGCTAGCGATGCTGCGCCGGCCTATTGGTCGATCCCCGCCGAGGCGCTTCTTGCGCAACTGGACACCCGTATATCCGGGCTCTCCAGCGGGGAGGCGAGGGCGCGCCTCGATGACGTCGGGGCCAATGCGATCCGGGCAGGGCGCGGCGCCTCGGCGCTCACCACCTTCGCGCGGCAGTTCCGCAGCCCGCTCGTCCTCATCCTCATCTTCGCGGCCGTGGTGTCTGGGATCGTCGGCGAGGGCAGCGAGGCCGTCATCATCGGCGTCATCGTGCTGGCGAGCTGCGTTCTTTCCTTCACGCAGGAATACGGCGCCTCCCGCGCCATGCAGGCGCTCACCGCCCGCATCGCCCGCAAGGCCCTCGTGCTGCGCGACGGGCGGGAGGCCCTGCTTCCCGTCGAGGCGATCGTGCCGGGCGACATCGTCCGGCTCTCGGCGGGAAACCTCGTTCCGGCCGACGGCATCCTTCTGGAAACGCGCGACTTCAACGTCAGCGAGGCGGCGCTGACCGGCGAGACCTTTCCCGTGGTCAAGACGGCCGGCGTCTGCCCTCCGCAGGCGCGCATCGGCCAGCGGACGAACACGGCCTTCACCGGCACGTCCGTGCGCAGCGGCACGGCGACGATGGCGGTCGTGAAGACAGGCGGGAAAACGGAGTTCGCCGCGATCGCCGCAACCATCGCCCATGCCGCGCCCGAGACGGATTTCGCGCGCGGCATCCGCCGCTTCGGCTACCTGATGACGGAGATCATGCTGGTTATCGTCATCCTTGTCTTCTTCGCCAATCTGCTGCTGCATCGCCCGGCGGTGGATTCGCTGCTGTTCTCGCTGGCGCTCGCCGTGGGGCTGACGCCGGAGCTGCTGCCGGCGATCATCAGCGTGACGCTGGCGCGCGGGGCCCGCACCATGGCCGCGAACGGCGTCATCGTGCGCCGTCTCGACGCCATCGAGAACCTCGGCAGCATGGACCTCCTGTGCACCGACAAGACCGGCACGCTGACGGAAGGCGTCATCCGTCTCGACGGTTGCCGCGATGCATCGGGCGCCGAGGCGCCGCAGGTGCGGCTCTGGGCGCTCCTCAACGCGACCTTGCAGGCCGGCATGGCGAACCCGCTGGACGAGGCCATCGCCGCCGGAAAGGGCGTGGAGGACGACCTTGCCGCCTATGCCAAGGTGGACGAGATCCCCTACGACTTCATCCGCAAGCGGCTTTCGGTGATCGTCCGCCGGGCGGATGAGCCGGAGGACCTGATGATCTGCAAGGGTGCGCTGCAGACCGTGGTCGCCGCCTGCTCCGTCGTCCTTGGCGAAAGCGGCGCGCCGGTGCCGCTCGATGCGGCACGGGCCGCGGCGATCGACGAGAAGGTCAGAGCCTGGAGCGGGCAGGGCTACCGCGTCCTCGGGCTCGCCGTGCGCCGCTTTTCGCGACAGGACGCCTATCGCCGCGAGGACGAGGCGGGTCTTGCCTTCGCCGGCTTCCTGCTCTTCCTCGATCCGCCGAAGGCAGGCATCGCGGAGACGCTGAAGGCGCTCGCCGCCCGCGGCATCAAGGTGAAGATCATTACCGGCGACAACCGCTATGTCGCCGCCCATCTTGCCGAAATCGTCAGCCTGCCGCAGCGCCGTGTCCTCACCGGAACGCAGGTGAGCCGGCTGACGAAGGAGGCGCTGGTGCGCCGCGTCACGCAGAACGACATCTTCGCCGAGATCGACCCGAACCAGAAGGAGCGCATCATCGCGGCGCTGCGCAGGCACGGCCATGTCGTCGGTTACCTCGGCGACGGCATCAACGATGCGCCGGCCCTTCACGAGGCCGATGTCGGCATCTCGGTGGAGGGCGCGGTGGACGTGGCGCGCGAGGCTGCCGACATGATCCTGCTCGAGCGCGATCTCGGCGTGTTGCTGCACGGGGTCGACGACGGGCGCAGGACCTTCGCCAATACGATGAAGTACATCTCGATCACCACCAGCGCGAATTTCGGCAACATGGTCTCGATGGCCTTCGCCTCGCTCGCTTTGCCTTTCCTGCCGCTGCTCGCCCCGCAGATCCTTCTCAACAACTTCCTCTCGGACGTGCCCTCGCTTGCCATCGCCACCGACAATGTCGACGCCGATCAGGTCCGCACGCCGCAGCGGTGGGACATCGCCTTCGTGCGCCGCTTCATGGTGACGTTCGGGCTGGTCAGCTCGGTTTTCGATTTCATCACCTTCGCCTTTCTCCTCCTTGCCGCCGGGGCGGCGGCCGGGGTGTTCCAGACCGGATGGTTCGTCGAATCCCTCATCACCGAGCTTGCCATCGTGCTGGTGGTCCGCACCCGCAAGGCCTTCTGGCGGAGCCGCCCGAGCGCGCTTCTCTCATGGCTGACGTTGGTCGTCGGCCTTCTCGCCGTCGCGATTCCCTTCCTGCCGGGTGCGGACTGGTTCAGTTTCGTCCCGTTGCCGCTCCCGGTCCTCGGCGGGCTCGTCGCAATCACGCTCGCCTATCTGGCGGCGTCCGAAGCCGTGAAGCATTGGTTCTTCGTACGCCGGCGCCGCGGTTGAAAGAGGCTCATGGTGCGTGCCGCCCGTTGCCGGCCGGGTCGCTTTCGCCCCAGGGGCGCCAATGGGTCGGCGATATCTCGACATGCTCCCTCGTGCCGGATTTGACCCAGCCGACCAGCGTTCGCCGGCAGGGGAACACGAGCGCATTCATGCCGTCCCGGTCGAAGACCGCCAGTTCGAGATCCTGATTGTAGGGCGCAGTGGAAGCCGGTTGCCACATGGAGCGATGCCTGCGAGGAGCCCGATGCGAACGCGCATTCAAGCCGTCCGGATGGCCGCCTCGATCTCCGTTCTCGAGTGCCCGGTCATATCTTTCGCGATTTCGCCGAGCAGCCTGTCCCGCAGGCTCTTGTGAAAGTGCCGGCGCATCTCCCCGAGCGTTCGCGAATCCGCGACGATCAGGAGCTTGCCGATGCTTCCGGCGATCGCGGCCCGGTTCAAGGCAGCGCTTGCCGCCGCTGCGAAGTCGTCCTCCGAAAGGCGGGCCTTGTCGGGATTTCCCGTGCTGTTCCGGTGGCGTCCGCCGGACCCGGCGTGGTCTTCTTCCACCCGCGGTTCCGGCAGGGCGAAGAGTTCGATGCCGGGCTCGTGGGCGATGTTCTGGAACAGAAGCATCGTCCGCCCGTCGACGACCGCCACCGTTGCACCGTTCGGCAAGATCATTGTGTTTCTCCCTGTCTGTTCGTCCGCCGGTCCGCGGCGGTATCGTTGTTCGGATGCGCCTGCATCGGCTAGGCGGCCAGGTCCTTCAGCGCCTGGAGCTTGACGATTTCGACGCCGCGCAGGTTCGGCAGCCGGATGATGCCCTTCTGGCGGAACCTGGAGAACACGCGCGACACGGTCTCGATGCTGAGCCCGAGATAGTCGCCGATATCGGCGCGCGACATTTGCAGGTCCAGACGCCGCAGGCCGCCTTGGCGTTCCGACATGTCGAGCAGGAATGCGGCGGCTCGCTCGGCGGCGCTGTGGCGGCCGAGCACGAGCAGGTGTTCCTGCGTCCGCACGAGGCTTTGCAGCGCCATGGGCAGGAGCGCGCCGGCAAGGTCGCCTTGCAGCAGCGTCGCGCGCTGGATCCTGATTCCGGTGGCGCATATGGCTTCGGCGAAGAAGTGATGCGTGGTGTCCGTCTCGAACCCGAACATCTCGCCGGGAAGGAGAAAGGCGGAGATCTGCCGGCGGCCGTCGGCAAGGAGCCGATAGACGCGCACGGCGCCGAACTCGACGGTATAGAGGCTGCTGCTCTTTTCCCCCTGCGCGTAGATCTCGGCGCCTGCGCTGAAGAAGGTCGGAGCCTCGCTGCTCGCGGGGCGGGCGGCAAGCCCCGGCTCGAATGCGGCCTTGCGGTAGAACGATGCCTGAATCTCTTCGTGAAGCGCCATGATCTTTCCCCGGATGTCGATGGGACGATCAATCGCGCAAATCCTGCGACACGGAAATTCGGTCATCTCCGTAAGGGAAACTACGTAGGCGCGGCCTAGCGCCCCTTGCCGGCAGCCTTGAGGGCGATGGTCATGCGCACGAGTTCCGGCAGGCTTTTCGCCTGCATCTTCGACATGATGTTGGCGCGGTGCACCTCCACGGTGCGCGGGCTGATATCGAGGTCGTAGGCGATGGTCTTGTTTGCCGCCCCCGCGACGACCGAGGAAAGGACCTGCTGTTCCCGTTCGGAAAGGCTGTTCAGGCGCGCCCGCAGCGTCGCGATGTCGGCGGATATCTCGCTCGCGGCTTCGAGGCGGCTGGCGGCACGCGTGATCGCGTCGATCAGGGTCCGGTCCTCGAAGGGTTTTTCGATGAAATCGACCGCACCCGCCTTCATGGCCGACACGGCCATCGGCACGTCGCCGTGGCCGGTGATGACGACGGCGGGAATGAGAAGGCCGGCCGCACCGAGCTTTTCCAGGAGTTCGACCCCGCTCATGTCCGGCATGCGCAGGTCCGTGACGAGACAGGCCTTCGCAAGCGTCGGCGCCACGTCGAGAAAGCGCGTGGCCGATTCGTGTACGCGCACGGTGAAACCCGACATCGTAAGGAGGAAGGCAAGCGATTTGCGCACGGGTTCCTCGTCGTCGACGACGTGGACGACATAGCTGTCAATCGTCATGGGTCCTCCCTTCTCCGGCAATCGGAAGCGAGAAGCGGAAGGTCGTTCCCGCATCGCCGTTCCGGACTGCCGATATGTCGCCGCCATGCGCCTGGATGATGCGCCGGGATATCGAGAGCCCTATGCCCATTCCGCTTGCCTTGCTCGTAACGAAGGGCTGGAAAAGACGTGCCGCGATCTCGCCGGGAATCCCGGGGCCCGTGTCGTCGACCTCGACGAAGGCCATGCCGGTCTCGCCCCGCATGGTGCGGACCGTCAGTTCGCGCCGGCTGCTCTCGCGCATGGCTTCCATCGCATTGCGCATCAGGTTGATGAGAACCTGCTGGATCTGCACGCGATCGACAAGCACCTCTTTCGTATCGGGCGAAAAGGCGAACACCGTTCGCACGCCGAGTTCGCGCGAGCCGACAAGCGCGAGCGCAGCGGCTTCCTCGATCAGCTTGCGCAGGTCCTCCGGCGCCTTTTCCGTCTCGCCGCGTGTGACGAATTCCCGCAAATGGCGGATGATCTCTCCGGCGCGCAGCGATTGGCGGGCGGCATCCGCCAGCGCCTCGCGCATCTGTGCGGCCGGCCCCTCAGTGATGCCGTCCAGAAGCCGGACGCAGCCCTGCACGTAATTGGCGATGGCCGCGAGCGGCTGGTTGAGCTCGTGCGCCAGCGTCGAGGCCATTTCCCCCAGTTCGTTGAGGCGCGCGAGCCGCGCCAGTTCGCTCTGGGCCTCCTGCAGCAAGGCCTCGGACTCCTCGCGTTCGGTGAGGTCGCGGATGAAGCCGGTGAAATACCGCCCGTTCCCCGAGCGCATCTCGCCGACCGCCAGTTTCATCGGGAAGGTGGTGCCGTCCTTGCGACGCCCCACGACGACGCGATCGATGCCGATGATCCGCTTTTCCCCCGTCGCGACATAGCGGCGGATATAACCGTCATGCTCGTGGCGATAGGGATCCGGCATGAGAATATGCACGTTCTGGCCGATCACTTCGGCTTCCTTGTAGCCGAACTGCCGCACCGCGGCGGCGCTGAACGAGGTAATCCGCCCCTGTTCGTCGATGACGACCGTCGCATCGGGAACGGTGTCGAGGATCAGGCGGAGATGTGCCTCGCGCGCCCTCAGCGCGCCTTCCGTCTTGTCGATTGCCCGGCGCGCATGATGGAGCATCTCGCCCATCCAGGTGATCGTCAATCCGACGAAGGCGAAGAGGCCCGTCTGCACCCCGACAGCCTGGTCGGGGCCGGCTATATAGGCCGCGCCGATGAGGGAGAGCAGCGAGGCCAGCAGGCCCGGCCCCACGCCGCCCGCGATGGCCGCGACGAGGATGACCGGCGTGAAGAGGATGAAGGGCGCCGTGTTTCCAAGCACGCCCTGCAGCAGCCATCGGGCGATAAAGACCGCGCCGACGGCGATCAGCGCAAGGACATACCCCGCCCTTCCTTCGAAGCGTGGTGAAAAGATGGTCTGCAGGAAGCGTCCCTGCAATCGTGGCAAATCGCGCGCCGGCATGCCTCTCCCGTCAAGACGCCTGGTTTCGGCACCATCCGAGGACATATTGACTGGCGTCGAGAATATATCCATGCGCGCATGAAGGGAAGTGTGCAGAGCGACCTCAGGTTGCCGGCCACAGGTCGCGCAGCGGCTTGCGCATCGAATTCCTCACCTGCACGATCTCGCCATGGGAAATGTGCCTGTCGAGCAGGCGGAAAACGGCGCGCACGGCCTCGTCGGGATCGTTCGGCGCATCGTTGGGGAAGGCATCCTCGACGCGGGCGATGAAATCCTCCTTCCTGCGCTCCCATACGGGCGTTTCGAGGGGCTTCCAGTTCTCGAAGTAGATGCCCCGCACGAGGACGGGCAATTGCGAAGAGAGGTCCGTCATCTCCTCCGGCGACAGCCAGTCGCGCAGGGCATGCAGCACGCACCGCAGCAGGTGATAGGCGCGCGGCTGCGTCCAGCCGAGGTCCTCGGCAAGTTCGTTGACCCATTGCTGCGCCTGTTGCGCTGCCTGGGTGAAATTGGCGATCGATGTGCCGCTCATGGGACGTCTCCTTGTGCAGCGCCGGTGCGCTCGCGCTTGCGGCTTGCTTTGCCCGGTCGGCTCGATCCGGCAGGCAATCCAGCAAACGCCGCCCGGCGCCCTGCTGCATTGACGCGGATCAAAATCCCCGCGGCGGGTCCGTTTCATTTCTCCGCCAGCCGGCAAGGGCTGAAATTTGTGCGGATGCATAATTTTGAGGCGCATGCCTTCCGGGGCCGGCGGCGATCATGGCTGCCGCGGGCGCTTTTGCCGGGATTTCGTTCACGCAGACGGATGGCATGGCCCTTGCATCGTGGTGGGGACAACCATCGGGGCCACGCAGACCATGGGCGATTTCGACAGAGGGCACATATCCGATCACCGCGCCGGACGGGGTTGCTGGTGATCGTGTTTCCTGCGCCGGATGTGCCGGACGGCTCGGCCGTGCCGGTGCGCATGCAGCGCGCCGAGGGCAGCGCGCGGCTCGCCTTCCACCGACGCCATGGTGCGACGCGGCTGCGGACGCTCTACCAGGAGGGATGCGTCAAGATCCGCCTGCCGACGCCCTTGCCCGGATCGCCGCCGGAGGCGATCCTGATCAACACGGCGGGCGGGCTTGCGGGCGGCGACCGGATATCCACCGAAATCGAGGCTGCGGGCGCGACGGCGGCGACGGTCACCACGCAGGCCTGCGAGCGGGTCTATCGTTCGACAGGCGAGGCGGCAACGGTGACGAACAGGCTTGCGGTCGGCGCCGGCGGCCGCCTCGCCTGGCTGCCGCAGGAAACCATCCTCTTCGACGGCGGGTGCCTTTCGCGGCGGCTGGAGGCCGACCTTGAAGGCGATGCCGAGCTCGTGGCGGTGGAGGCGGTGCTGTTCGGCCGCACCGCCATGGGCGAGACCCTTTCCCACGGTGCGCTGCACGATCGCTGGCGCATCCGCCGCGATGGCAGGCTGGTTTTCGCCGAGGATTTCCGCGTTTCCGGCGCCATCGCCGCCCGGCTTGCCCGGCCCGCGACGCTATCCGGATGCACCGCCATGGCGACCGTCCTCTACGCAGCGCCCGAGCCGGAGCGGCTGCTTGAGGCCGTGCGCGCATCCATCGGGGATGCGGGCGGGGCGAGCGCCTGGGAAGGCAAGCTGCTGGTACGCCTCGTCGCGGCCTCCGGCCTTGCGCTCCGCCAGCGTCTCGAACCGCTTCTTTCGCTTCTGCTCGCCGGACGCCCGCTGCCGAAAGTCTGGCAATTATAGGAAAGGCCCCATGAACCTCACCCCCCGCGAGAAGGACAAGCTGCTGACCGCCATGGCCGCCATCGTGGCGCGCAAACGGCTGGAACGCGGCGTCAAGCTGAACCATCCCGAAGCCATCGCGCTGATCACCGATTTCGTGGTCGAGGGCGCGCGCGACGGACGCCCGGTCGCCGACCTGATGGAGGCGGGCGCCCATGTCGTGACGCGCGACCAGGTGATGGAGGGCATCGCCGAGATGATCCACGACGTGCAGGTGGAGGCGACGTTTCCCGACGGGACCAAGCTCGTGACCGTCCACCAGCCCATCCGCTGACTTTCGAAAGGGCAAACCGATGAAAAGACTGCTTCTCACCCTGCTTTTGACCGGCGCGGCCGCAAGCCCGGCCTTCGCCCATCTCGATCCGGACGCGCACGGCTCGCTCGGGGCCGGCTTCTCGCATCCGCTGACGGGCGCCGACCACCTGCTCGCCATGGTCGCCGTCGGCCTCTGGGCATCGCTGATCGGCGGGCGGGCACTCTGGGCCGTGCCCGCCGCCTTCGTTGCGGCGATGAGCGTCGGGTTCCTCGCGGCGCTCGGCGGGCTCGGCCTGCCCTTCGTCGAGCCGGTCATTGCCGCCTCCGTCGTGGTGATCGGGCTTCTGGCGATGGTGGCCCTTCAGGTGCCGGCCGCGGTCGGTATGGCCGTCGTCGGCTTCTTCGCCCTGTTCCACGGCTATGCGCACGGACTGGAGCTCGGCGGCGCGAGCGGCCTTTCCTTCATGGCCGGCTTTGCGGCGGCGACTGCGCTGCTGCACGGCGCGGGCGTGGCGCTGGGCCTCGGCCTCGGCGGGCGCGCCGGGCGGATCGCGGCGCGGATTGCCGGCGGCCTTGCGGCGCTCGGCGGCCTCTGGCTCGTGGCGGGGGCGTGACCATGATCCCCGGGGAAATCCTGACCGGCAAGGGCGATATCGTGCTGAACGCGGGAAGCGAGCCGGTGACGCTCACCGTCGCCAATACCGGCGACCGGCCGATCCAGGTCGGCTCGCACTACCACTTCTTCGAGACCAACCCGGCGCTTTCCTTCGACAGGCCCCTTGCGCGCGGCATGCGCCTCGACATCGCGGCGGGCACCGCCGTTCGCTTCGAGCCGGGGCAGGAGCGTATCGTGCGGCTCGTGCCGATCGGCGGCAACCGTGAGATCTACGGTTTTCGCCAGCAAGTTATGGGGAAACTCTGATGGCCGCCCACCTTTCCCGCGCCGCCTATGCGCAGATGTACGGCCCGACCGTCGGCGACCGCGTGCGCCTTGCCGATACCGAACTCTTCATCGAGGTCGAGAAGGATTTCACCGTCTACGGCGAGGAGGTGAAGTTCGGCGGCGGCAAGGTGATCCGCGACGGCATGGGCCAGAGCCAGGCGACGCGCGCCGAAGGGGCGGTCGACACCGTCATCACCAATGCATTGATCGTCGATCATTGGGGTATCGTGAAAGCCGATGTCGGCCTGAAGGACGGGCTGATCGCGAAGATCGGCAAGGCCGGCAACCCGGACACCCAGCCGGGCGTCGATATCGTCGTCGGCCCCGGTACGGAGGTCATCGCGGGCGAGGGGCGCATCCTGACGGCCGGCGGCATCGACGCGCATATCCACTTCATCTGCCCGCAGCAGATTGAGGAGGCGCTGATGTCCGGCGTCACCACCATGCTTGGCGGCGGCACGGGCCCTGCCCACGGCACGCTCGCCACCACCTGCACGCCGGGGCCTTGGCATCTGGCGCGGATGATCCAGTCCTTCGACGCCTTCCCGATCAATCTCGGCCTTTCCGGCAAGGGCAACGCCTCGAAGCCGGCGGCGCTCGTCGAGATGATCGAAGGCGGGGCCTGCGCCCTCAAGCTGCACGAGGATTGGGGCACGACGCCGGCCGCCATCGACACCTGCCTTTCCGTCGCCGACGACTACGACGTGCAGGTGATGATCCACACCGACACGCTGAACGAAAGCGGCTTCGTGGAGGACACCATCGCCACCTTCAGGGGCCGCACCATCCATGCCTTCCACACGGAAGGGGCGGGCGGCGGCCATGCGCCGGACATCATCCGCGTCTGCGGCCTTGCCAACGTCATCCCGTCCTCGACCAACCCGACGCGGCCCTATACGCAAAACACCATCGCCGAGCATCTCGACATGCTGATGGTCTGCCACCACCTGTCGCCGTCGATCCCCGAGGACATCGCCTTCGCCGAAAGCCGCATCCGCAAGGAGACCATCGCCGCGGAAGACATTCTCCACGATATCGGCGCCTTCTCGATCATCTCCTCCGACAGCCAGGCCATGGGCCGCGTCGGTGAGGTGCCGATCCGTACCTGGCAGACGGCCCACAAGATGAAGGTGCAGCGCGGGCGCCTGCCCGGCGAAACCGGCGACAACGACAATCTGCGCGTACGGCGCTACATCGCCAAATACACGATCAATCCAGCCATCGCGCAGGGGCTTTCGAAGCATGTCGGCTCCGTCGAGACCGGCAAGCGCGCCGACCTCGTCCTGTGGAACCCCGCCTTCTTCGGCGTCAAGCCGGACATGGTGTTGGTCGGCGGCACCATCGCGGCAGCCCCCATGGGCGATCCGAACGCTTCCATCCCGACGCCCCAGCCGATGCACTACCGGCCGATGTTCGGCAGCTACGGGCGCGCTCCGGCGCTCTCCTCCGTCACCTTCGTCAGCAGGGCGGCGCTGGAGGGCGGCCTGAAGGCGCGCCTCGGCGTGACCAAGGACATGGTGGCCGTCGAGAACACCCGCGGCGGCCTTTCCAAGGCCTCGATGATCCTCAACGACGCGACCCCGCATATCGAGGTCGATCCCGAAACCTACGAGGTGCGCGCCGACGGGGAGCTGCTCACCTGCGAGCCCGCGACCGTGCTGCCCATGGCGCAGCGCTACTTCCTGTTCTGAAAGGGTCGGCCTTGCCCTACCGCTCCACCGAAATCCTGAAACCCGACGACGCCCGCACGCCCATCGACGTGGTCGTCCTGGCGCACGACCAGCGCCATGTGCGCCGCAAGCTCCTGCACATGCAGCATGACGACGTGGTCATGCTCGATCTCAAGGCGCCGGTGCTGCTGGCTCATGGCGACCTCCTTCTCACGGAGACGGGCGAGACCGTCGAGGTGATCGCGGCGGAGGAGCTGCTTTACGAGGTGACCCCGAAGGACAGGCTGCATCTCGTCGAGCTTGCCTGGCATCTCGGCAACCGTCACCTTCCGGCGCAGATCGAAGAAGCGCGTATCCTGATCCTGCGCGATCACGTCATCTGCGACATGCTGGCGGGGCTCGGCGCATCGGTCCGCGAGATATCCGAGCCCTTCCATCCGCTGCGCGGCGCCTATCACGGCCACCATCACCACGGCCATGACTGAAGCGGCCGATCTCGTCCGGCTGATGACCTGGCTGTCGCCCGCCTTCCCGGTCGGCGCCTTCTCCTATTCCGGCGGGCTGGAACAGGTCGTGGTGAATGGCGACGTGCGGGATGCCGGGACCTTGAAGGACTGGCTCGAAAGCCTCCTTGCATATGGCACGCTCTGGAACGACGCTGTGCTGTTCGCCGAGGCGCATAACGCCTTGGCCGACGATGAGCGGCTGGCGGAGGCCGCGGCGCTGGCGGAGGCCCTGTCGGGCTCGGCGGAGCGGCATCGCGAAACCATGCTGCAGGGCGGGGCCTTCCTTTCGGCGGCGGCGAACTGGCCGCATCCGGTTCTCGCCCGTCTCGGCGGGGCGGCGGCCTATCCGGTCGCGGTCGGCGCGGTGGCGGCAGCTCATGGCATTGCAGCGGAGGCGGGACTTGCCGCCTATCTCCATGCCGTCGCGTCGAACCTCGTCTCTGTCGCCATCCGCTGCGGCGTCATCGGCCAGAAGGACGGCGTGACGGTGCTGGCGGGACTGGAGGCGCGGATCTTGGCATCGGCGGCGCGGGCCGCGGGTTCCACACTGGACGATCTCGGGGCCGCGACGCTGCGGGCCGAGATCGCGAGCCTTCGCCACGAGACTTTGCCGACGCGGCTCTTCCGCTCGTGAGAAGGCTGCAAACCCGGATTTTCAGGAGGTGGGAATGACATCGAAGAACGGTCCCTTGCGCGTCGGAATCGGCGGTCCCGTCGGCTCCGGCAAGACGGCGCTGACAGAAAAGCTCTGCAAGGCGATGCGCGGGCACTATTCCCTCGCCGTCGTCACCAACGACATCTACACCAAGGAGGATGCCGAGGCGCTCATGCGCATGCAGGCGCTGCCCCTTGAGCGCATCGTCGGCGTGGAGACCGGCGGCTGCCCGCACACGGCGATCCGCGAGGACGCCTCGATCAACCTGCAGGCCATCGCCGATCTCAACCGACGTTTTCCCGATCTCGACGTGGTCTTCATCGAATCGGGCGGCGACAATCTCGCGGCGACTTTCTCGCCCGATCTTGCGGACCTGACGATCTATGTCATCTCGGTCTGCCAGGGCGAGGAGATCCCGCGCAAGGGCGGGCCTGGTATCACCCGCTCGGACCTCCTCGTCATCAACAAGAAGGATCTCGCGCCCCATGTCGGCGCCGATCTCGACGTCATGGAGCGGGATGCGACGCGCATGCGCGCAGGGCGCCCCTTCGTCTTCTCCGACATGAAGCGCGCAGACGGCGTGGACCGCATCGTCGATTTCCTGCGCATCCAGGGCGGATTGTGAGGGAAGGATGCGCGGCCGCCCGAACGGCGTCGCATTTTGTCGATAACGTCCTGAAAGGCTTGCGAGATCGTCATATATGGACGATCTTCCTGCATAGATGAGATGCCGGGGTCGACGCCCCACAAGGAGGGCGCCGATGTATCGTGTCTGGAACTATGTCACCGACTACTCGCTGATGCTGATCGGCGGCGCGGTGATCGCGCTGCTTTGGGCCAATACGGCGCCAGACAGCTACCACGCCCTCGTGCATTTCCAGTTGTGGGCCGGCGGGCCGGTCGGTGTGCTGGAAGCCCATGAGGGCGCGCCGCGCCGGGTCATGACCCTGCATTTCCTCTTCAACGACGGGCTGATGGCCTTCTTCTTCGCCATCGCCGCCAAGGAGGTCTGGGAGGCCGTGGCGCTTCGCGACGGTGCGCTTCGCGGCCGCAAGGCGCTGACGCCGCTGATCGCGACCGTCGGCGGCATGGCAGGCCCCGTCGTCGTCTATCTCTGCCTCGCCATGGCTCTTGGCGTTCTTGTGGATGTCTCGCGCGGATGGGCCATCCCGACGGCCACCGATATCGCGTTTTCCTATCTCGTCGGGCGGATGGTCTTCGGCGCCCGTCATCCGGCGATCGGCTTCCTGCTTCTCCTCGCCATCGCCGACGATGCCGGCGGGCTCGCCATCCTTGCGATCTTCTATCCGTCGGGCGAGGTGGCGCCGGCCTGGCTTCTGCTCTCGCTCGCCGCGGCGCTGGGCGTCTTCTTCCTCGCCAATGTGCTGCCGCGCCGGCTCGACCGGGGTAACCAGGACCGGCCTCGTTCCACCTGGGTGCGCAAGACGCTGGGGTTCTGGCCCTGGGTGCTGGCGGGTGCACTGAGCTGGTACGCCTTCCAGATGGCCGGCCTGCATCCGGCGCTCGGCCTGTTGCCCATCGTGCCCACCATTCCGCATGCGGAGCGGGAATTCGGCGTTTTCGCCGAGGAGGAGCGTTACCAGACCGACCTGCTCAACGTGATCGAGCATGGCCTGAAGGTGCCCGTGCAGTTCGTGCTGTTCGGCTTCGGGCTGCTCAATGCCGGCGTCGAGTTCTCGACCATTTCCGAGCCCACCTGGCTGGTGCTTCTCGGGCTGATCATCGGCAAGCCCCTCGGCATCACCCTGTTCGGCTGGATCGCCGCCTATCCGCTGCGCCTCGGCTTGCCGCAGGGCATGGAGATACGCGACCTGCCCGTCGTCGGCTGCGTCGCTGCCATCGGGTTCACCGTCGCGCTGTTCGTGGCCTCGGTCGCCTTCCCGGCAGGGCCGGTTCAGGACGCGGCGAAGATGGGGGCTTTGTTCAGCCTTGTCAGCGCCGTCATCGCCATTGCCGCCGGTCGTATCTGCAGGGTGCGCCGGAGCGTGTAGCGGCGCCGGGCATGGTCATTCGCCCCCGGCTAGGCGCCCGGGGCTGCCTGGTCCGCGCTCTTTTCGGCGGCGCGGCGCGCGCGGATCGCGGCGGCGATGAAGACGCGGGAGAGCCCGTGGTAGAGCGGCTCGCGGGACAGGATTCGGGAGGTGAGATAGCCGAGCATGGAGACGGCCATCAGCGGGATGACGGCGTCATGGTCGCCGGTCATTTCGAGGATGATGACGAAGGCCGTCATCGGCGCCTGCACGACGCCGGCGAAATAGCCCGCCATGCCGAGGACCGCCGCAAGCGCGACGCTGGTGCCGAGAAGCGAGCCGACCGTGCTGCCGAGGCCGGCGCCGACCGAGAGGGAAGGGGCGAAGATGCCGCCCGGTATGCCGGACAGCATGGAGAGGAACCCCGCCGCGAACTTTTCCACGAAGAAGAGGAGGGGAAGGGCCTCGCCCTGCACCGCGCTCCTGGCCTCGGCATAGCCCGTGCCGAAGGTGCGCCCGCCCGAAACGACGCCGATGAAGGCGATGGCGAGCCCGCAGCAAAGCGCGAACAGCACCATGCGCTTCGTCGGCTCGGGCTGGGCCCAGCGGCGGATGCGCTGGCCGAAATAAAGGGCAAAGCCGCTGAAGGCCGCGCCGAGGGCGCCCCCGCCGATGCCGCAGACGAGGACGAGGCACCAGTCGCGCAGGTCGGTCGGGGCGACCGACGTGGAGCCGAAATACTGGTAGCTGCCCGAAATGCCGAGCGCGGCAAGGCCGGAGAGGATGACGGCGGCGAGCACGAAGCCGTTGGCGCGCGCCTCGTAGGTGCGGCTCATCTCCTCGATGGCGAAGACGATGCCGGCAAGCGGCGTGTTGAAGGCGGCGGCGATGCCGGCGGCCGAGCCGGCGAGGATGAGGCCGCGCGCCTGCGCCATGCCGCCGAAGCGCGCGACGGCCAGCATGATGGAGGCGCCGACCTGGACCGTCGGGCCCTCGCGCCCGATGGAGGCGCCGGAAAGAAGGCCGATCACGGTCAGCATGATCTTGCCGAAGGCGACGCGCAGGGACAATAGCCTGCTGCGGTCCTCTTCATCCTTCAGGTGCCGCGCGGCGATTGCCTGCGGGATGCCGCTGCCCTGCGAATTCGGGAAAAAACGGATCGCCAGATAGGCCGAGAGCGCAAAACCGGCGGGCGTGAGGAGGAGCGGCAGCAGGAAGCTCCATTCCGTGGCCGCGGTCGCATGCGCAAAGGCGCGCTGGGCAAGGTCCGCGAGCTTGGCAAAGCCGACGCTGATCACGCCGGTCGCGAGCGCCCCGCACCAGAAGACGAGGCGCGGGCGCCAGAGCGAGAAGGATCCCCAGAAGACGCGGGAGCGCCGGAGCAGTTTCGATTTGCGGTATAGATCGGCCATCCGGGTTTTCGGTTTGCGCTGGACCGGCGGCAGGCCCGTTCCGGGCCATGCCATGAAGGTGCCGTTCTTGCACGAGTCCGGGCGGAGCGACACCCCCTTTTTTGGTGGTGCGCGCTGTTTGCCTTGCCGTCAGGCGCCGGATCGATGCCGGTTCTGGGTCCGCCGGGCGATCAGGGCGTCGATGGAGAAAAGCCCCGGGCCCCGCGCGGCGATGAAGAGGAGGCAGGCGGCCCATGTGCCGTGCGTCGGCCAGGCATCCGGATAGACGAAGATCTCGATCACCAGCGTCATCGCCAGGAGCGCCAGCGCGGAGAACCGGCTGGCAAGGCCGACGACGAGGAGGACCGGGAAGACATGCTCGGCGAAGGCTGCGAGATGCGCGGCAAGCCAGGGATCGATCAGCGGCAGCCTGTACTCGTTCTCGAAAAGATAGACCGCGCTGTCGGAGACCGACCAGCCGTCCAGCTTCGTTTCGCCGGATCGCCAGAAGACGCCGGCTATGGAAAGGCGCGCGACAAGGGCGATGAGATCGTTCGGGATATGGCCGAGCGCCTGCATCGTCTGCCCGACAAGGCGCTGCGGCAGCGATACGGCGAGGTCAGGCATGGTCGCGGTCTTCATCGTCTTGGTCCTTCCTGATGGCGGTGAAGGCTCCGGCACGGAGCAGGATTGCGAGATTTGCGGAAAGGTCGAAGGCGGCATCGGCTTCCATGGCCGTGCTCGCGGCTTCGGCAAGTGCGCGGCCTTGCGCCAGATGCCCGAAGAAGGGCGCGCCGGCGGGCGGAAGCGGCACGACCTCGACGATCATGTGGGGCCGGACCACCAGCGTGTCCTCGCCCCGCCAGTCCGCAACGGGTTCGACGGGACGCTCGCCGGCGTTCATCGCCCAGATCGTTACCGCCGGATGGGGCGAAGAGAGGACCGAGAGGGACGGCTGGGGAACGAGGACGAGACCGCCCAGCCGGTCGGGGGCGATCTCGGCGAGAACCTGCGGATCGAGCGGCGCGGCGTCGGCTGCATGATAAGCGCGCGTGCGGGCCGCCTCGATGCGCATGACATCCGCGAGATAGGCGATCTCCCGCGCCGGCTCGAAGTTCGCCGCGAAATCCGGAAAATCGTCGCCATAGGCCAGAAGCAGCGGCGAGCGCGGCGGATTGAGGCGGATGAAGACCGCGGCCATCGCCCGGAAGAAGTCGGGCCCGACGATCCGCTCGGCCGCGGGAAACCGCGTGGCAAGTGCGCCCGTGAGGCTGGCCGCCACGTTGTTGCGGTAGACGCCGTAGCGCCGCTCCGGCGAGGGCGAATTCCAGGCCGTTACGCCGGCGGGCGGCGGCGTCGCCTCCAGGAGGCCGGCGGCGAAGGCGCTCTGGGTGGCGTCCGACATGGTTCAGGCCGCCCTTTGCCGCGCGGCCGCGTCGAGCATGCGCTGCGCGGCGGCGGCTTCGCCCCGCAGCACCGGCCAGGCGGGCACGTCGTTATCCCATTCGATGAGGCTGGCGACCGGTCCCGTCCGGCTGATGACCGTCTCGTAGAGTACCCAGACGGGATCCTTCACCGGCGTGTCGTGGCTGTCGATGAGGAGCGGCGCGCCGAGTTCGTCCGCCGTTTCCGAATGGCCGCTGAGGTGGATCTCGCGCACCGCCTCCAGCGGGAAGCGGGCGATGTAGTCGCCTGGGTCCAGATTGTGGTTCGTCGCGGCGACGAAGACGTTGTTGACGTCGAGCAGCAGGCCGCAGCCGGTGCGCCGCGCGACCTCGGCGAGGAAGGCCGTCTCCTCGATCGTGCTTTCCGAAAAGAGGACATAAGTGGCGGGATTTTCGAGCAGCATCTGCCGGCCGAGGGTCTCCTGCACTTCATCTATATGGCCGGCCACGCGGTCCAGCGTTTCCTGTGTATAGGGCAGCGGCAGGAGGTCGTTGAGGAAGACGCTGTCATGCGTCGACCAGGCGAGATGCTCGGAAAAGCTCTCCGGCCGGTAGCGCTCGCAGAGCGTCTTCAGCCGGGCAAGATGGGCGCGGTCGAGCGGCTGCATGGAGCCGATGGAGAGGCCGACGCCGTGGACCGAGAGGGCATAATCCTCCCGCAGCCGGCCAAGCTGGGCATGCGGCGGACCGCCGGCGCCCATGTAGTTCTCCGCATGGACCTCGAAGAAGCCGATGGGCTGCGGTTCGGCGATGATGGCGGCGAAATGCTCTGGCTTGAAGCCGGCACCGGCGCGCCGGGGCAGGGCGGAGGGGATCATGGTGAAGCCTTTCGACGGGAGAAGCGACGGCGCCATGAAGGCGCCGTCCGGTGGGGCGGGTGCAGGCCTCAGGCCGGTGCCATGCCCTGTTCCAGCATGCCGTGGCCGGCCGGCGTTTTCATCGACAGGCACGTGCCCTTGGGAACGAGCTTGAAGACGTTCTGCTGGTAGTCGATCTTCGACGTGCCGGCGCAGGTCGTGCCGGCGCCCGCGGCGCAGTCGTTCTGGCCCTTGAGGGCGACGCCGTAGCACTTTTCCTTCGCGTCGTCGGCAGCGGCGGCCGGGGTGGCGACGGCGGCGAGCGCGGAAGCGAGCGAACCGGCAAGGGCGAGGGTGGCGATCGTGGTCTTCATCTTTGTCTCCGTTAGTGGCCAGCCCCATTGGCTGTGCATTGCGGGCTACGGAGAGCGCCGTGCCTTCGTTACAGGCCTTGCGTCGCTTTCGCTTGCCGGCGGCTTGCCCGGCGGGCGGTAGTGTTGGAAAAAGAATCGTCAAATCAGAGACTTACTGTCGTTACGGAAATCTTTTCTTCCATGCGGTAACAAAATCGTGTTCCCCGGCGTAGGGTAGGAAACAGTGACACAGTCGGCGCGTGAAGAGGAATGGGCGAACTGGCTGCGCCTTGCCATAAAGGGCGACGCGCAGGCCTATAGCCGTTTCCTTTTCGCGGTGACGCCGTATCTGCGTGCCATGGCGCGGCGGCGTTGCAGCCTCTACGGCGCGCCCCTGAGCGAGGCAGAGGACGTGGTGCAGGAAGTGCTGCTCGCCATTCACCTCAAGCGCGGCACCTGGGATCCGGCCCGCCCGCTCGGCCCGTGGCTCACGACGCTGGTGCGCAACAAGCTGATCGACAGCCTGCGCCGCCGGGGCCGGCAGAAGAACGTGCCGATCGACGATGTCTCCGATTTCCTGGAGGCGGCGGACGAGACGAATGAGGCGGCCGACCGGATCGACACGGAAACGATGCTCGCCCGGCTGAAGGAGCCGCAGCGCGATATCGTCCGCTCGATCTCCATCGAGGGAGAGGGCATCCGTGAGACGGCGGCGCGGCTGAAAATGACGGAAGTGGCCGTGCGCGTCGCCCTTCACCGGGCGCTGAAATCGCTGGCCGCCCTCTACCGGAGCGAATGACATGAAGACCGACGACCTGATCACCCTGATGGCGCAAGATGCCCCTGCCGGCCTGCGTTACGGCCGCGCGCTTGCGCTTGCGCTGGGTGTCGGCATCGCCGTCTCGGTGGTTCTCCTCGTTGCTACCGTCGGCATCCGCCACAATATGGCGAGCGTCTTCGAGACCGCGCGCGTGCTCTTCAAGATCGCCGTCACCTTTATGCTCGCCGTTCTTGCCGCGCGGCTTGCCGTGCGCATCGGCCGGCCGGGGGCGGAAACGCGCGGCCCCGCATTGCTGCTCGCCGTGCCGGCGCTGATGATCGCTGCTGCCGTCGCCGCCGAACTCTTCGTGCTGCCGGCGGATGCCTGGCCGGCGAGCCTCGTCGGCCGGAACGCGCTGTTCTGCCTGTTCTTCGTGCCTGTTCTTTCGCTCGCCCCGCTGGCGGGCCTGTTCTGGGCACTGAAGAAGGGTGCGCCGAAAAATCCAACCTTTGCGGGCGCCGCGGCCGGGCTTGCCGCCGGCGCCATCGCCGCGGCTGTCTATGCCTGGCATTGCCCGGACGACAGCCCGCTCTTCCTTGCCACCTGGTACACGATCGCCATTGCCGTGGTCACCATGGCCGGTGCGCTTGCCGGCCGCCGCTGGCTTCGCTGGTGACGGCATAGGTCAAGTTGCGCTTCTACGGTTTGACGGAGATCATCGCGGCGGCCTCCGGCAGGGGCTAGCCTTCCTTCATTGGGCAACCGGACCAGTGAAGGAGCTTGCACATGTCATTCAAGACCATACTCGCGCTCATCGGCACCGCGACGAGCGAAGCGGACCTCGACAAGGCCATCGCGCTTTCGGCGGAACTGGAGGCGCACCTTTCGGTGGTGGTGCTGCGGACCGCGATCTCGACGTTCGGCGTGGACTATCCCGCCGCCGCGGCGTGGCTGGATGCGCGCCAGAAGGAGATCGACGAATTGATCGACGTCCGGCACAAGGCGGAAGACCGCTGCCGGAGAGGCGGCCTCTCCTTCGATATCGATCATATCTACGACGACCGCTTCATCATCGAAAGCAATATCGGCATGCGTGCCATGTATGCCGATGTGGTCGTTCTTGGTGAGGGGATCCGTTCGGATGACGACCTGCGCAAAGCCGCCGTCAATGCCACGGCTTTCGATTCCGGAACGCCGCTCGTCCTCATGCCGGCGCTGCGGCCGACGTCGCTGAAACCGAAGAACGTGCTCTTCGCCTGGAATTCCCGCCCGCAGGCGGCGAGCGCCGCGAAAGCCGCCGCCGGGATGCTGGCGGGCGCCGACGCGGTCCACCTCGTCGTTGTCGATCCGGACGCCTCCTATTTCGGCAACGGCGGAGAGCCGGGCGCCGACATGGCGGCCTTCCTCTCCCGGCACGGCGCCAAGGTCTTCATCGAGCAGCTTGCGAGCGGAGAGCGGGCGGCGCAGGACGTCATCCGCCAGCATGCGCTGGAGCTCGGCTGCGACATGATCGTCATGGGCGCCTACGGCCATTCGCGTCTGCGCGAGCGGGTCTTCGGCGGCGTCACCGCGTCGATCCTCGAAGACTGCGACGTGCCGGTCTTCCTGATGCGGTAGCCACATAGGATGTTCCGAAAAGACGACAGGAGGTGACTATGCCTGAATGCGATACGATGACGACCGAGCATGCCGCCGCACCCCTTGCCTGGCCGGTGATCGGCACGGAGCCTTTCCTCCGGGCGCCGTTCGAGATCGGCCTGGCGATGCATCGCTACTGGCTGGTCGCGGCCTCGCGGATGCTTCAGGACCAGGCCGCGCATCTGCAGAACCTTGCCGAATGCAGCGATCCGCTGAGCGTGCTGGTCTGCCAGACGGAGCTTGCCGAAAAGTCCGTCGCAGCCGGTCTCGAGGATCTGCGGCGCGGTGTCGATACGGTCGCGGAGGCCGCCGGCGAGCCGCCGCAATAGAGTATCGGAGGGAACGTGCTTTCACTGAAGTCGCTCGGCGGGGCGGGAACCGTTACCGGCTCCAAGCATCTGCTCACCCTCGACGGGCATCGTATCCTCGTCGATTGCGGCCTCTTCCAGGGCCTGAAGAACCTGCGCGAACTCAACTGGGCGCCGCTGCCGGTCCCGCCGCACGATATCGACGCGGTGATCCTGACCCACGCGCATCTCGATCATTGCGGATACCTGCCGCGGCTGGTGCGGGACGGCTATCATGGCAAGGTCTACGCGACGCCGGCGACCCGGGACGTCGCAGAACTGATCCTGATGGACAGCGGTCATCTGCAGGAAAAGGATGCGGAATTCCTCAACCGGCACGCATTGTCGCGGCACCGGCCGGCCCTGCCGCTCTATGGCGTGCGGGAAGCACAAAGGGCGGTCGGGCACTTCTCGACCGCGGCCTTCGGCCAGACGGTGCGGCTTGCCGGCGGCGCGTCGTTCCGCTTCCGGCCTGCGGGGCATATCCTCGGCGCGGCGAGCGTCGACCTCGAATGGGGCGGCCGGCGCATCCTCTTTTCCGGCGATATCGGCCGCTATGGCGATCCGCTCATGCCGGACCCGGCCCCGCCGCCGGCGGCCGACTATATCCTGATCGAATCCACCTACGGCGACCGCCTCCACGACAGGACCGATCCGGCCGCGGCGCTGGGCGCGATCGTCGAGCGGACGATCGGGCGGGGCGGCACGCTCGTCATTCCGGCCTTTGCCGTCGGGCGGGCGCAGGAGCTCCTCTATTATTTCTGGAAGCTGGAGAAGGCGGGCCGCCTGCCCGCGGTTCCGCTCTTCCTCGACAGCCCCATGGCGATCGAGGCGACCGGCCTTCTGGGCCGCCACATGCAGGACCATCGCCTCGACGGGGAGACCTGCAGGGCGGTCAGCGCCATCGCCCGCCATGCGCAGGATGTCGAGGCCTCGAAGGCGATCAGCGCGAACCGCTTTCCCAAGATCGTCATTTCCGCTTCGGGCATGGCGACCGGCGGCCGCGTCCTGCACCATCTGAAGGCCTTTGCGCCCGATGCGCGCAACACGATCCTGCTTGCCGGCTTCCAGGCCGCCGGAACGCGGGGCCGCTCGTTGCAGGAGGGCGCGGCCGAACTGAAGATCCACGGCGACTGGGTGCCGGTCAAGGCGGAGGTGGCCCATCTCGACATGCTCTCGGCTCATGCGGATGCCGGCGAGCTGATGCGATGGCTCTCCGCCTGCCCGTGCCCGCCGCGCAAGGTCTTTATCGTGCATGGCGAGGCGGAGGCGTCGGAAGCCCTGCGTATCCGTATTGCGCGGGAGCTCGGATGGCCGAGCGTCGTGCCGCGTCTCGATCAGGAATTCGAGCTTTGAACCCGGCCGGCTTCAGGCCCGGCGGTGCTTGGGGGTGACGCCGTAGGCCTTCTTGAAGGCCGTGGTGAAGCTGGAGGGATTGCGGTAGCCGGCGAGATAGGCGGCCTGCGAGATCGGGATACCGTCCCGCTCCAGCGCGATGCGCGCCGTCTCCAGCCGCTGCTGGCGGATGAAATCCGACACCGCGATGCCGAAACGCTCCTTGAAATGACGCTGGATGGAGGACGTGCTGATGCCCACCGCCCGCGCGATGCGCTCCAGCGTCAGGTCCTCGCAGACATGGGCGAGGATGTAGTCGCGCACCTTCTCGCTCTGCCGCCGGCTTCCCGCCGACGGCTGGTTCGGCGCGGTCCTGTCCGCCTCCACCAGCACCGAGCAGGCCTGGCACAGGATGTCGAAGGCATGGGCATTGCGATGGAGCGTCAGGAGCTCGCCCGCCATCGCCACCGGCGGCTTGAGGATATGCTCGGCGGTCTGGACGAGATGCCGGTTCGGCGCAAAGCGGAAGGTGGCGAGGTGCCGGGAGAAGAACGCCCTCAGCTTGGGCATACTCGTCGGCTGCGAGCGGATGAGGCGGTCGATCCACGGCTGCGGCGCGGAGATCATCACCTTGCGCAGCGGCGTGGTGCTCTCGTTGACGAACCGGAGCTGGCAGTCGCGCGCGACGTTCAGCAGGAAGACGACCGGCTCCGGATGGGCCTCGTCGCCCGCCTCGATGTGGAAATGCTCCCCGTCCATCACGAAATGCTGCTGACCCTGCAGCAGCACCATCAGCAGGAACTTCGGCCAGACGTCGTAGAGGTTGTCGTCCGGCGTGCAGCTTGCCGGACCGTCCATTGCGCCCACGAAAAGGTGCTGGGGAATTTCCGGTTTGATCCTGATGTTCAAGACGCCGCCCTCTCGCATCGCCCGACCCGCCGATATGGCCTGCTGCCGCCTGCGCGAAGTTTTCTGAAGCCTGCGCGAAAGTCTTTGCGGTCGACAGCCGAACCAAGCTACTGGCATAGTTGACTGCGTTAATCAAGTTTAATCGCCGGCCGTCGCGCCGGCCTTCGTGTGTATGGGTTCGGGAAAATGTGGGGCACTCTTTCGCCATCTGTCGGTCGGCATCGGATCATGCTTTTGGCCGCAGCGAGCATTGTGACGCTGAACGCGGCTGCTGCGCAGGAGAGGACGGCCGGCGAGGACAGTACCGCGCTGGAAGCGGTGGTCGTCGAGGGCGGCGCCGACGAGAGGGGCGACGGCCCGGTCGGCGGCTACGTCGCGAAGAAAAGCCTTGCCGGCACCAAGACCGACACGCCGATCGCCAGGACGCCGCAGACCGTCTCCGTCGTCTCGAAGGAGCAGATCGAGGACCAGCATGCGCAGTCCGTCGCCGAGGCGCTGCGCTATACGCCGGGCGTCTTCACGGAATATCGCGGCGCCTCCAACCTGCGCGACGAAATCTTCGTGCGCGGCTTCTCCTATGTGCCGAAATATCTCGACGGCCTCTTCCTCGGCGGCGATCTCTCCTATGCGAAGATCGATCCCTATCTGCTGGAGCGCGTCGAGCTGATCTCGGGCCCTGCCTCCGTGCTTTACGGGCAGGCCAATCCCGGCGGCATCGTCAACATGGTCAGCAAGAAGCCGACCGGCGCGCCGCTGCGGGAAGTGGAGCTTTCCCTCGGCACGGACGGCTATGTCTCCGGCGGCTTCGACATCAGCGACGTGATCGACGAGGATTTCGCCTATCGCCTCGCCGTTACGGGCCTGTCGCGCGATCTGCAGGAGAATTTCGCCAGGCAGAAGTCCTTCGCCGTCGCGCCGTCCGTCACCTGGTCGCCGGACGAGGGCACTTCGCTGACGGTGCTCGGCGGATACCAGTACGAGCCGGATGCCGGCTACCGCAACTTCCTCGATGCGGCGGGCACCGTCACACCCATCCCGGGCTTCGGCTTCGTGCCGCGCGACTTCTTCGTCTCCGATCCCGGCTTCGAGCGTTCCGAGCGCACGCAGGCGTGGATCGGCTACGAGTTCAAGCACGAGTTCAACGACAACCTGACCTTCCGCCAGAATGCGCGCTACCATCATGTCGACTGGCTGCAGCATACGCTGGTCTACGGCTGGCTGTCGCCCGATCCCGTCACCGGCAACAACACGATCCTCAACCGCAGCGCCCGCGGCGGCACGGACAACTGGGGCCAGTTCACGCTGGACAACCAGCTCGAGGCGAAGTTCTCGACGGGGGCGGCCGATCACACGCTGCTTGGCGGCGTGGACTTCCGCTATCGCAAGCGGAACTACGAATGGGGTTCGGCCGCCGCGCCCACCATCGACCTGACCGATCCGCAATACGGCACGTACGATTTCAGCTCCACCGTGCTGGCGCCGAGCGAGCTTTCCGACACGACGGCGCGGCAGGCCGGTGTCTACCTTCAGGACCAGGTGGAGATCGGTGGACTGAACCTCCTGGCGGGGCTGCGCTACGACCGGGCGCAGACCGAGATCGATGACCTTCTCGGCACCAACGACCAGTCCTATGACGAAGGCGCCCTGACCTGGCGCGCCGGCGCGCTCTACGCCTTCGACAACGGCATTGCGCCCTATGTCAGCTACGCGACGTCCTTCGAGCCGGCGCTCTACATGGCGCCGGCCGGCAAGCCCGCCTTCAAGCCGACGACCGCCGACCAGTTCGAGACCGGCGTGAAATATGCGCCGGAAGGCTCCGGCCTGCTGCTGACGGCCGCCTACTACGACCTGACGCAGAAGGACGTCATCGGCATGACGTGGCCGGGTCCTGCCTATTACCAGACCGGCAAGATCCACAATCGCGGCGTGGAGCTCTCCGCCCGGGCCGAAGTCACGAACAACGTCGCCCTGCTTGCGAGCTACAGCTACATCGACTCCGTCGTGAAGGAGTCGGTCACGACCAACGAGGTCGGCAAGATGCCCTCGCGCATCCCGCAGCACCAGGCCTCGCTCTGGGCGACCTACACGGCCGATTCCGGCGCGCTGGAAGGGCTGACCATCGGCGGGGGCCTGCGCTACATCGGCACGAGCTGGGGCGACGGCGCCAACACGTTCAAGGTCGGCGCGGTGACGCTGTTCGACGCCATGGCGTCCTACGATTTCGGCGTGAAAAACCCGGACCTTGCCGGGCTCTCGCTCCAGGTCAACGTCAAGAACATCGGCGACGAGCGCTATGTGGCCTCCTGCGCGAATGCCTACGCCTGCTTCTACGGCGAAGGCCGCAGCATCGTCGCGACGCTGAAGAAGCAATGGTGAGGCTGAGGACCATCGGGCTCGGGCTTCTCGCCATGGGCCTTTCGATGACACCCGTGCCTGCGGCGGAGACGCCGCAGGCCGTGCCGCTTGCCGCAAACGGCGAGGCGCAGGGAGCGGCCACGGCCGCCGGGGCGCGGCAGGCCTTCGACCCGCAGGCTTCCGCCGGCGATTACCTCAAGGGCCGGCTGCGCGTGACGGCGGGCCGGTTCGGTCTCGACCTCGTCGACGCGGAAGGCCGGCACCTGCGCCGCCTCGCCGAAGGCGCGGGGGGCGTTGCCGACTTCCAGTTTGTGGCGGAGCGGCCGGATGACCGGCTGGTGGTGAGCGCGCAGGCGCCCGGCGCCTATGCGCTGGCGATCGAGCGCAAGGTGGCCGCCGCCGACCAGCTTCCGCCGCCGCCGGATTATCTCAGCCCGACGATTGCCGACATGGCCGCTGCTCTTGCCGCCGGCCAGTCGGCGGATGCCTTCTGGGCCATGGTGGCGTCAAGGGGCACGCCGCTCGTCGAGGACGGGCGGGAAGGGCACAGGATCGTCACCTTCCTCGGCCGGGGCGCTGAGCGCAACATCCGCCTCTTCGGCGCGCCGAGCGGCGACCATGAGGAACTGCAGCGGCTCGGCGCGTCCGACATCTGGTTCAGGAGCTTCGAGGTGCCGGATGGCACGCGGCTTTCCTATCAGCTCGCCTTCGACGTGCCCGACGTGCCGGGCACCGCACGGGACCGGCGCGTCGCCATCCTCGCGACGGCGAAGGCCGATCCGCTCAACCGCCATCCGTGGCCGGCCGATGCGGCGGACGCCTACAATCAGGATTCCGTGCTGGAGCTTGCTGGCGCGCCGCCGCAGCCCTGGCTTGCCGAAAGGGGCAGCCCGGCGGGCACGCTGGAGCGGCTTTCCATCGAGAGCCCGACCCTCGGCAACCGGCGGGATATCGCGATCTACCGTCCGTCCGGTTTCGACCCCGCGGACAAGCGGACGATCCTGCTCTTCGTCTTCGATGCGGACCAGTATCTGGAGCGCGTGCCGGTACCGCGCATCCTCGACAATATGATCGCTGCCGGTGCGGTGCCGCCGGTCGTGGCGGTCTTCGTCGCCAATCCGGACCGCGAGGCGAGGGCGCGCGAACTGCCCGCCAATCCCGCCTTCGCGGATTTCATGGCAAGGGAGCTCCATCCCTTCGTGGTGAAGGAGACCGGCCTTGCGGCGCCGGCCGCGCGCACGGTGCTGGCCGGATCGAGCTATGGCGGGCTTGCCGCCGTGACGATTGCCCTGCGCCACCCGCAGGTCTTCGGCAACGCGCTCTCCATGTCGGGTTCCTTCTGGTGGAGCCCGCCGGGCACGCCGGAGGATCGCAGCGAATATGTGGCGGGGCTGGTCGCCGCCGGCCCGGCGTTGCCGCTAAACGTCTTCCTTTCCGCCGGCCTCTTCGAGACCGGCGCGCAGGGCACGGCCGGTATTCTGGAGACCAGCCGGCATCTGCGCGACGTGCTGGAGGCCAGGGGCATTCCCGTCACCTATCGCGACTATGCCGGCGGCCACGACTACCTGGTCTGGCAGGGGGTGATCTCGGACGGGCTGATCGCGCTCTTCGGCAAGGACCGGCCGTAGGGCCGGCTTTCCTTGCGAAGAAAACATGACTAGAAGAGTTATATTTTACGGCGCGGCGAAGCTGCCGCCCGTCCGGAAGAAGGAAAGGCCATGCTCGAATCCACCGCTGTCCTGACGACCGCAAGCGGCCCGAAATACCTGGTGCAGCTGTGCAAGCACTTCGCCCACAAGATCGAGGTCAGCTACTCGGAAAGCCATGGCGAATGTCGGTTCGGCCGCGGCTCCGCCGTGCTGGACGCGGATGAGACGGGCCTGCGCATGGTTGCGCGTGCCGGCGACGAGGAGGGGCTGGCGCAGGTGCAGTCGATCGTCGAATCGCATCTCGTCCGCTTCGCCTTCCGCGAGGACATGGCGGCGCTCGACTGGCGGCGGCAGGACAGGGCCGCCTGAGCATTCCAGCATCGAAGGTAAAACCATGAAAGATTTCCGCCCGCTCGCGGCGCTTGCCGCCGCCCTTCTCTTCGCTCTTCCCGCCGGCGCCGTGGATGTCGTGACGGCGCGCGGCACCGTTGCGGTCGAGGCGATGCCGAAGACCGTCGCCGTCTATGACGTCGCCGCGATCGACACGCTCTCCCGCCTCGGCATCCGCCCGGCCGGCGTGCCCGACAAGCTCTACGTGCCGGAACTGGAGCCGCTGAAGGGGGGGGCGACGGAAATCGGCACGCTGTTCGAGCCGGACCTCGAGGCCCTGAGCGCGCTTGCGCCCGACCTCGTCATCGTCGGCGCCCGCTCGGCGGCAAGGGCCGATGTCGTCGCGCAGGTCGCGCAGACCATCGACATGACCATAGACGGCGACGACCTCTTTGCCCAGGCCAGGCAGCGGCTCGCCTCCTACGGCGCCCTCTTCGGCAAGCAAGCCGAGGCGGACGCCATCGCCGCCGATCTCGACGCGAAGCTCGCCGCAGCGAAGGCGGCGGTCGCCGGCAAGGGCAATGCGCTCATCGTCATGACCAACGGGCCGAAGGTTTCCACCTACGGCCCCGGTTCGCGCTTCGGCTGGGTGCATGCGGCGCTCGGCCTTGCGCCGGCCATCGCCGATATCGAAACGGCGACCCACGGCGAGGCGGTCTCCTTCGAGTTCATCCGCCAGGCCAATCCCGACTGGCTGCTGGTGCTCGACCGCGCCGCCGCCGTCGGCTCCAACGAGCAGGCCGCGAAGGTCACGCTCGACAACGAGCTGGTCGCCGAGACCACGGCCTGGAAGAAGGGGCAGGTTGTCTACCTGCCGGCGCCGGATTTCTACATCTCGGCCGGCGGCGTGCAGTCGCTCGAACGCGTGCTTTCGGCGATCACGGAGGCCTTCGCCGCCGCGAAATGACCGCTGCCCTTTTCACCTCATCCTTGCGGGCGAAGGCCGCCGCGGGCCTCGGCCTTGCGGCGCTCTTCGCCGTGAGCCTTGCCGTCGGCGTCAGCCCGTTGCCGCCCGGCAGGGTCCTGTCCGATCCCGACGCCCTGCAGCTCCTCCTCGTCAGCCGCCTGCCGCGCACGCTCGCCGCCGTCCTCAGCGGCGCGGGGCTGGCGATTGCCGGCCTCATCATGCAGACGCTCTCGCGCAACCGCTTCGTCGAGCCGGCGACGGCCGGCACGGCGCAGAGCGCGGAACTTGGCATCCTTCTCGTCACGCTCTTCTTTCCCGCCGCGAGCCTGCCCGTGAAGACGCTCCTCGCCGCCGGCGCGGCGCTTGCCGGCACATCGGTGTTCCTTGCGACGGCCCAGCGCCTGCCGCCCGCCCAGCCCTATCTCGTACCGCTCTTCGGCATCGTCTACGGCGGCGTCATCGGCGCGGCGGCGACCTATGCCGCCTGGCAGGCCGACCTTCTGCAGTTCCTCTCGGTCTGGACCAACGGCGACTTTTCCGGCGTGCTGCGTGGGCGCTACGAGCTCTTGTGGATCGCCGCGCTGATGGTCGCCGCCGCCTTCCTCGTCGCCGACCGCCTGACCATCGTGGCGCTCGGCCGCGAGGCGAGCATCGGGCTCGGCATCGACTATGCCCGCATGATGCAGGTCGGCCTCGTCATCGTCTCCGTCATCACCGCGCTTTCGGTCGTGGTCGTCGGCATGATCCCCTTCGTCGGGCTCGCCGTGCCGAACATCGTCTCGCGGCTGATGGGCGACAATGTGCGCGGCACGCTCGGCTGGGTCGCGGCGGGCGGGGCCGGGCTGGTGCTTGCCTGCGATATCGCCGGGCGCCTCATCCGCTACCCTTACGAGATTCCGGTCGGCACGGTGATGGGCGTTGCGGGCGGGGCGATCTTCCTCTGGCTGCTCTTCCGGCGGGGCGGCCATGGCTGACCGCCGCCTTCTCGCCCTTGCCGCCGCCGCGCTGCTTTCGGCCTTGGCGTTCCTGCTCATCGGGCTCAAGGGCAACATCGCCTTCGTGCTGGAGCTGCGCCTTCTCAAGCTTGCCGCGCTGGCGCAGGTGGGCGTCGCCATCGCCATCTCCACGGTGATCTTCCAGACCGTCACCGGAAACCGCATTCTCACCCCCTCGGTCATGGGCCTCGACGCGCTCTATCTCTTCGGCCAGATGCTGATGGTCTTCCTGCTCGGCGGCGTCGGCTATGTGGGCCTCGACCCGCAGGTGAAATTCGCCGTGGAGGTGCTGCTCCTGATGGCACTCGCCTCGGGGCTGCTCCTGCCCATGCTGAAGCGCCGGCTCGACATGGGGCTGATGCTGCTCGCCGGCGTCGTCTTCGGTGTCCTCTTCCGCAGCCTTTATTCCCTGCTCGCCCGCCTCATCGATCCCAACGACTTCGCCGTGGCGCAGACGGCGAGCTTTGCCAATTTCAACGCCGTGCGCACCGATCTCCTCGCCTTTGCCGCCGTCGTCACGGTCCTTGCCGCGATCCTCGCCTGGCGGGCGCGGCATGTGCTCGACGTCGTCTCGCTCGGGCCGGATGCGGCGACCGGCCTCGGCGTGAACTGGGCGGCGTCCGTCACCGGCCTGCTGCTTCTCGTCTCAGCGCTCGTCGCCGTCTCCACCGCGCTTGTCGGGCCGGTCGCCTTCTTCGGCCTGCTGGTGGCGGCTCTCGCCGAGCGTCTGGTGGTGACCCGCCGTCACGCCCGGCTCCTGCCGGCCGCCGCATTGACCGGCATCACCGTCCTCGTCGGCGGGCAGACGCTGTTCCAGCACGGCTTCGGCAGCGCGACCGCGCTCGGCGTCGTCATCGAATTCTTCGGCGGCCTCGTCTTCCTTCTGCTGCTGGTCCTCGGGAGTCGCTCATGATCCGGATCGAAAACGTCTCCTTCCGTCACCGCACGGTGCCGATCCTCAGCGACATCACGCTGACGATCGAAAAGGGCGGCGTCGTGGCGCTGGTCGGGCCGAATGGCGCGGGAAAATCGACGCTCCTCTCGCTCGTCGCGCGCCTGCAGCCGCTTCAGATGGGCAACATCCAAATCGATGGCCTTCCGGTGGACGCCACGCCCGGCCGGCAGCTTGCGAGGGTGGTCGCGATCCTGCGGCAGGACACGACGGTGGCAAGCCGCCTCACCGTGCGCGAACTCGTCAGCTTCGGCCGCTTCCCGCATGGCCGAGGTCGCCTTTCGGCAGCGGACCATGCCATCGTCGACGCCGCGCTCGCCCGCTTCGACCTTGCCGATCTTGCAGGCCGCTTCATCGAGACGCTGTCGGGCGGCCAGCGCCAGCGCGCGCTCGTCGCCATGGCGTTCGCGCAGGGCACGGATTACCTGCTGCTCGACGAGCCGCTGAACAATCTCGACATGTACTATGCCCGCGAACTGATGCGCGCGCTGCGCGCTGCCGCCGACGAGAACGGCAAGACCGTCGTGATCGTCCTGCACGACATCAACCAGGCGAGTGCTCATGCCGACCGGATCGTCGCCATGAAGGGCGGTCGGATCCTTGCCGACGGCGCCCCTTGCGACATTCTCACCCCCGACATGCTGGAAGCCGTCTTCGGCCTGCGCGCGCCCGTGGAGACGATCGGCGGAAAGCCGTTCGTACTGCACCAGCTGTAGGCGCGAAGGGGAGGGCGCTGCCGGCTCTCGTTTGCGCCCTGCCGGGCCTAGCTGGTCGCCATCATCGCCGCGACCTCGTCGAGATGGACGAAGCCGAAGCCCCGGGCCTTGAGCGCGAGGATGCCCGAGATCACGCCGGCACCGGCGGCGCGATGCGGCTGGTTTATATGGGAGATGATGACGTCGCCGCTTTTCGCCCCGGCGATGCGCTTGTGCGCCATGCGGGCGGAAGCGCTGGCGCCGAAATCGCCGTTGAGCGAGAAGCCTGCGATCCGGAAGCCCATCGAACCGATCACCGCCATGGCATCGGGGCTGTAGAGCGCGGTCGCGTCGCGATACCATGCCGGGGTCGTGCCGAACGCGCGGGTGATCGCTTCGGCGCCGCCGCGCACCTCCTGCGCCACCGCGGCGGCCGTGCCGGCCGGTACCAGGCCATAGGGACGGCCGGTGCCGATGACCGCGGACAGATGCTTCGCGCCGTGGTTCTCGACGACGAAAAGGTCCGGATGCTCCTTCAGCAGCTTGATCGTCGCCGGATTGCGGTCGAGCCAGCGCTTGGTCGCGAAGATGGTGACCGGGATCCTGTTCTCGATCAGCGGACCGAGGATCCGCATGTCGGTCTCGCCCATGCAGGCATCCAGCGTTACCGCCACCTGCGATATGCCATGCGCCGGGGTGAAGTGCATGTGCGGTTCGACCAGATTGGAGCCGCGCGCCGTTCCGGCACAGATGGCGTAGCAGCAGGCGGCGATGAATTCCCGGCGGCGCATGGCGATCCCTTATACTTTCCCGATGCAGGCAATGGCCCGTTCTATCGGTCGGGCGATAGACCCGTGGTCTGTTCCATCCGGCGCATGCAATCGTCGTTTCCGACGAAGCGATAGGCGCTATAGACGGCAAGCCCATACTCCTCGTCGCCGACTAGGGCAACGCTGGCGGACTGCAGGTTCTGAAAGCGCCCCCGCAGATCGTTCCATTGATTGAAGACCTGACGCTCCTCGTCCATGATGGTGCGCTTGAACAGGCGGTCGCTGCCGGCGGCGGGCGCATGCGCCACGTCGACTTTCTCGTCCGGCTCGCCAAGTTCCCTGGTCATTTTGGCCGTGATCCCGGCAAACATCCCGCGTGTGAACGTGCCCTGGTCGTCGTCCTCGTTATAGGGCGTGATGGCGACCAGATTGCAGATGCCGACATCCTGGACGAAGGCGAGGATATATTCCTGGTAGTCGGGATCAGGCCGGGGAACCGCCGGGCACACATACTGCCCCGTCGAATCCGGCGGATTTACCGCAAGCGGTTCGCACCTCAACTCCGAAGGGCGGGCAGATTGTGCGACGCCGAACGGCATCAGGTTCGGAAGATCGGCAGGCTGCTGGACTGCCAGCGCGGTTGCAACGATCGCGAGAAAGCCGGGAGATGCCGTCATGGAACTGCTTGAAAACCTTTTCGGCCCGCCGCGGGCAATGGCCGCACCGAATGCTATCCGCACCAGGGCAGGCGTGCCGACTCCATAGCAAAACGGCGCGATGGAAACCATCGCGCCGTGAACCGCTCCAGCGGAAATTTTCGCGTGTGTGTCAGCCGCCGAAGCCGAAGCCGGGGGGCATGTCGGTGAGCGAGATGCCGGACGGCTCCAGGCTCTTCAGGATCCAGGTCTGATTGTTCCCGATGCGGCGATTGTATTCGGCCCAGGCCGAGACGAAGCTCTTGAAGGTCTCGTCGGCACCGTAGTTGACCGCAATCACCGAAGGCGTCGAAAGGACCGGCGTCGGCACCTTCACGTTGCCGATCGCCGGCGCCTTCTTCGAAATGACAAGGCCGTTCAGCATGGTGTTCACCAATGCGTCGGCCTTGCCGGTGGTGACGGCGATGATGGCCTCGTCGCGGGTCTTGAAACGCAGCACCTTGGCCTGCGTCAGGAACTGCTGGGTTATCAGGTCCTGCGCCGAGCCCATGTCGACGGCGAAGGTGTATTTCGGATCGTTGAGCTCGCTCCAGCTCTTGTCGTTCAACTCGTCCTTGGCCGAAACCAGCACGAAGCTGTTGTAGTAGGTCGGATCGGAAAAGGAGACGGACATGGCGCGCACGGGCGTTGCCGTCACGGCGAAGGCCATGTCGACCTTGCCGCTCTGCACGTCGAGAATGGCATTCGCCCAGCTCGATTCGACGACTTCGAGCTTCACGTCGAGGCTCTTGGCGACGTCGTTCGCCATGTCGATGACGAAGCCTTCCCATTCGCCGGTCCGCGGATCCTTGTTGAAGTAGGGCACTTCATTGAGGATGGCCGGAATGCGCAGCACGCCGCGCGCCCGGATGTCGTCGATGGTGCCCGCCGAGGCGGCGGCCGTGAACATCGACAGTGCGACTGTCGCAACGCCGCATATCTTTGCAATCAAGTTCATTGCTGGTGATCTCCATTGTTCCCCGGAATTGTCTTCTCGGTGCCTGACCGCTCTCCTACCGGAGGCGGCTCTGTCGGCCGCATTCAGCCTATTCCGTCGTCCGATGGGCACAATGCTAGAGAGCGGGAAGAACTTATCGCGTTTTTTATATGTCTCGTCACAGGGGGCCGTTCGCGTAGTCGCCGGCGCGCGGCGGGTCGAGGATCGGCCCGACGAGCTCGCGGCGACAGTCCTCGAACAGTTGCTGCACCGTCGGATGTTTCTGGAGAAATCCCGCGCTGCCGAAATAGACGCGGACTTCCGGCAGGCTCGTGAGCTTGACTGCCGTGATCGTCTCGTCCTCCGGGCCGACGCACCAGGAGGGGATGATGGAGAAGCCGAGCCCCTCCTCGACGCAGCGCTTGACGCTCGAACTGCCAGAGGTCGAGATCGCCGGCTGGATGATACGGTCGTCGCGGTTGAGGAAGTCCACCGAGAGGTTGCGCAGCGTCTGCCCGGGCTCGTAGGTGATGAACGGCTTGCCGTCGGCCCAGGTGGGAATGTCCCGCTGCTCGGGCGGGGCACCCCAGCCGCGCGGGTAGACGAGGCTCAGCCTGTAGCTGCCCAGAAGCCGCTGCGGCACCACGGGGTCGCCGAAGTAGCGCTCGGAGATGCAGATATCCAGGCTACCGTTCTTGACGAGTTCGGCAAGCACCGTATCGCGCTCCGAAACGGCGAATTCCATTTCCGGGAATATTTCCCGGAAGCGGGAGAGCACCCGGGGAAAGAGGTAGAAGAAGATTGCCTGCGGCATGCCGACCCGCAGCGACGACCGCTGGCTTTCTATCAGCTTGGTCAGCCGTTCCAGCATGATGTCGAGCTCGGGATGGAGAAGGCTGTAGAGCGCCCGGCCGCGCGGTGTCAGCGAGATGCGCTTGGCGCCCTGTTCGCTGTCGATCAGCTTTCCCTTGAGGATCTGCTCCAGCCGCCGGACGTGATTGGCGGCGGATTGATAGCTCAGGTTGAGTTCGCGCGCTGCGCCTGAAAACGAGCCGTGGCGGGCAACCTGATAGAAGGTCTGGATGAGCGTGAGGCTGATCTCGGCCATGACGTTTCCCTTTTCCTGCACCCTCTACGGGCTTGCGTCTTTCCCGCCGATACAAATTTCATGAACTGGCAAGGCCGTTCTCTTGTATCGACGCTGCGCGCTGCCTGCCGGCAATATCGGCGTACGAACTTAAACCTTGCCGGTCAGCAGAATGCCAGTCTCAACACCCGCCACAGCCGTCATCGTCGGCTCCGGTATCGTCGGAGCGGCGACCGCCTATTTCCTGACGCAACGCGGGGTAAAAGTCACGCTCCTCGACGCCATTGCCCCGGCCGCCGAAGCGACGGGCGCTGCCGACGGTGCCGTCTCGGTCGCCAGCAAACGGCCCGGGCCGATGATGACGGCAGCTCTCTCCGGCGTGGCGGTCTACCGGGAACTGGCCGCCACAGGCCTCTTTTCCGACATTTTCAAAAGCCGCTCCACCTTCATCGTGGCGGCCTCGAATGAGGAGTGCGAGGTGCTTCATGCCCATGCGGCGGCGCTCGCCGGCGCAGGCGTTCGTGTCGAGTTGCTGGCCGCTGCCGATGTTCGCCAACGTTTTTCCGCCCTTTCCACGCAGGCAAGGCTGGTCGTGGAGGTGCACGATGAGGGCCATGCGATCGGCTACCAGATCGTCCACCGGTTCTTGACGGCAGCAGGCGTCACGGTCCGCCGCGCCAGCCCCGTGCGATCCATCCTGACGGGCGGCGGCCGATGCGCCGCCGGCGTCGTGACGCAGGACGGCGAGATCCGCGCCGATATCGTCATTGTTGCTGCGGGCAACGGGTCGGCCGAGCTCCTTCGGCTCGAAAACGTCCTGACGCCGCGCAAGGGGCAGTTGCTCGTCACGGAGCGGGCGCCGGCGCTCAACGCATCGATGCCGGGCTCCATCATGTCGGGCCGCTACCTTTTGTCGAAGGGGAGCCAGAAGGGTGGCGTAACGGTTCCGCGCGGACTCGGCCTGGTAATCGATCCGCTGCGCACGGGCCAGTTTCTGATCGGCGGCACGCGGGAAGATCACGGGAGCCGTCAGACCAACGATCTGGATGCGGTCGGCCGCATTCTTCGCCATGCGGTCGCGCTCGTGCCGAAGCTTACGAGCGTGCGTCTGCTGCGCAGCTTCGCCGGGCTCCGCACGGCGGTCGTCGATGGCTTGCCGCTCGTCGGCCGGATTCCCGGTTACGAGAATGCCTTCGTTGCCACGGGTTTCGAGGGCGACGGCATCTGCCTGGGGCCGGTTGTCGGTCGGGCCCTTGCAAGCCTCGCCTGCGGCGCAGAGCCGGCGATCGATCTCCGGCCGTTCGCTCCCTCCCGGTTCGCGGATCACGGGGTGGTGGCATGACGGGGCGTTTCTTCGACTGGAACGGCTCGGCAATTCCGTTTCGTGAAGGCGAGACCATTGCTGCTGCGCTGACCGGGGCCGGCATATTGCACCTTGGCGATGACAGCGTCGGCAGCGAGGCGCGCTATTTTTGCGGCATCGGCGCCTGCCAGAATTGCCTGGTGCGCGTGAACGGCGCCATTCGGGAAGCCTGCCTGACCCGGGCCGTGGCTGGCCTGTCCGTGGCTTGCGTGGAGCGGCGGGACCATGATTGAAGCGCAAGTGCTGGTTATCGGTGCCGGACCCGCCGGACTTGCCGCAGCGATCGAGGCGTCCCGCGCCGGATTGGCCGTTACGGTTGTCGAGCAGCGCGAAACGATCGGCGGAGCGGTCTATCGGCAGGCCGTCTTGGGCGCGACGGCGACGTATCAGCCGCCCGCCGTCAGGGCCCGCTGGCGGCGTCTGGTGCATGATTTCGCCGGCTGCGGCATTACCGTCCGGCACGGCTCGGTTTTTCTCGGCATCGACGGTGACGGCCTCGCCATCGTGGAGAACCGCGGAACCGGCCATGTCGAGCCGGTTGCGGCAAAGGCCGTCATCATTGCCGTCGGTGCGATAGAGAAGGTGCTGCCGCGGCCGGGCTGGAACAAGGCCGGCGTTTCGACGGTGGGCGGCCTGCAGATCATGATGAAGGAAACGGGCCGGGCGCCCGAGGGGCGAATCCTGCTGGCCGGGAGCGGCCCCTTGCTCATTGCCGTCGCCGCGCAGATGGCCCGGCTCGGCAATGCTCCGGTCGCGGTGGTGGAGGCGGGCGATCCGTTCCGCCACCCGCTAACGGGGGGCGGGTTGCTGGCCTATCCGACTCTTCTCGCCGAGGCCCTGTTCTATCTGAGGGATGTCTGGCTTCGCGGCATTCCCTGGCTGCGGGCGACGACCGTGGCCGGGATTGAGGCCGGGGCGGACGGCCTGGTTGCTACGTTGCACGATTATACCGGCGCACAGCGCCGCGTCGCGGTCGACCGCATCGGATTGCACGACGGCATCCGTCCCAACGATTTCGGTCTTTCGACGCCGCCGGGGAGTTCCCCTGTCGTCGTGACGGCCGGCGACTGCCGCGAGGCCCTGGGGGCCGTGGCAGCGGAGGCGGATGGCCGGCGGGCCGCCCTTTCGGTCATCCGGCTTCTGCAGCAAAGGGAAGAGGTCGGCACTACTGCCGCGCTGCGGCGCGAGCGCAACGCGCAAGGCCTGCTTTCAAAGCTTTTCGCGCCTGTTTCCGCCCGTCCGCTTCTTTCGGGCCTGACGGACGACACCGTGCTCTGCCGCTGCGAGAACCGCACCGTGGGCGATTTGAAGGCCCTGTGCGGGAAAGAGGATCCGCTTTCGGGGCGAGAGGTCAAGCATAACGGGCGCTTTGCGATGGGGGCCTGCCAGGGCCGCTTCTGCGCCGAAAACACGGCCCGGTTGATGGCGGAGCTGCGGCAGGACGCGCCGGCCCCCTCGGCCGTCGATCTCACGGGGCGCCGCTGGCCGATCCGCCCGGTCCCCATCGGCGCGCTGGTGTGCGCCTCCAACGACACAAGCAAACAGGAATGAGGCCTTCCATGCCCAGGATTCAAACCGCTGCCGTTTCCTCCGTGCAGACCGTCATCGTCCACAACCCCTTCGACGGCGCCGTGGTCGGCGAAGTTGCCGAAAGCACCGCGGCCGATGTCGCCGACGCCGTGCTCAGGGCCAAGGCCGCGCAATGGGAGTTCCGCCGCTCGACCCCGGCCGTCCGCCGCGCGATGCTCAACGCGCTTGCCGATGCGATCGCCGGGGATGCGGAGACCATGGCGCGCATCATCTCTCGCGAGATGGGCAAGACGATCCGCGAAGCGCGCAACGAGGTTCGCCGTGCCCAGAACACCCTCCGGCTTTCCGGTGATGCCGGGACGTTCCTCGATGGCGAGGCGCTGCATTGCGCCATCGTCGAGGGCGGGGCCGACCGCCTGGCGACGATCACCTACGAGCCCGTCGGCGTCGTCGGCGCCGTCACGCCGTTCAACTATCCACTGAACCTGCTTTGCCACAAACTCGGGCCTGCCATTGCCGCCGGCAACGCGGTCGTGGCGAAACCTTCGCCCAAGGCGCCGCTCGCGGCCGCCCGGCTGAGGGAACTGGCGCTGAAGGCCGGTTGGCCGCCGGCGCTGTTCCAGATCGTCCATGGCGGTGCGGATGTCGCCCTTTCGCTTGCGCGCTCGCCGATCGATCTCCTGTCCTTCACCGGCGGCCCGGCTGCCGGCCTGGCGCTCAAGAATGCCAGCGGTCTGGTGCGTTGCCTGATGGAACTCGGTGGAAACGATCCTTTGTTCGTATTGCCGGACGCCGATCTCGACCGCGCGGTCGCCACGGCGATCGGTCATCGCTTCGAGATCGCCGGCCAAAGCTGCGCCGCCGTCAAGAAGCTCTACCTGCACAGGGATATCGAGCGGGTCTTTACCGAAAAGCTGCTGGCCGCGGTGGATGCCGTCGAATTCGGCGATCCGTCAAGCGACGATACGGATATGGGAACGGTGATCGACGAAGCGGCCGCCCGCGTCGTCGAGGAGCGGGTGAGGGCGACGGTTGGTGGCGGGGCGCGGTTGCTGCACGGCGGCACCCGCAACGGCACGGTCTTCGCGCCGACCGTGATAAGCGGCGTTTGCCTGGACGCGCCGGTGATCGCCGAGGAGACGTTCGGCCCGGTCATCGCCATCCGCACCTTTGCCGATGCAGGGGAGGCGATCGCCGAGGTCAACGCGGGCTCCTATGGCCTGCAGGCCGGCATCTTCACCAATGATCATGCCCTCATCAGGATGTTCTCGCGCGATCTCGTCGTCGGCGGGGTGATGATCAACGAGGGACCGGACTTCCGTGCCGAACATGTGCCCTTCGGCGGCGTCAAGCGCTCCGGCCTCGGGCGCGAGGGGGTTCGCATCGCGCTTCGCGAAATGTCCGAACCCAAAGTCGTGATCGATTGAGAGGCTGCCATGCGTATCGGCATCGTCGGCGCATCGGGGCGCGTTGGAACCCGGCTCGTGGAACTCGTTCTTGCCAATCCGGGGCTGGAACTGGCGGCAGCGCTGGTTTCGCCGTCGTCACGGCTGGTCGGGTTGCCGGTGAACGGCGGCGGCATAGAATACCGCGCGCCGCAAGCCGCCATGAACAGCCATTGCGATGTGATGATCGATTTCTCGACACCCGCGGCAAGCCTGGCATTGCAGGAGGAGATCGACACAAAGCCGATTCCCGTGATCATCGGCACTACGGGGTTTTCGCCGGAGGAGGAACGGCGGATAGCCGGGTTCGCCCGCCACCGGCCGATGCTCGTCAGCGCGAATTTCGCGCACGGCTTCGAAGCCTTCCGGCTGGCGGCGCTGGAATTTGCCCGGCGGATGCCCGCCGGCGAGCCCTCCGTCACTGAAACCTATCATCTTCGCAAGAAGGCCGAGCCCTCGGGAACGTCCCGGCTTCTCGCCCGCCAGCTCTATGAAGCGCGCACCCGCGCCATGGGGTTCGCGGCGCCCGAGCCCGCCATTGCCGTCCATCGTGAAGGCGGCACCGTCGGCATCAATGAGGTGCGCTTCGAGATGGGTTCGGCGCAGGTCTCCTTCACATACCGCGTCCATACGCTGGCAGCCTATGCCGAGGGGGCGCTTGCCGCCGCCCAATGGCTGGTGTCGCAGGCCCCGGGCGCAGGTCTCTACAGTCTTTCCGACTGCCTCACCGATTGAAACATGGAAAGGATAGCTCGATGACAGATATTGCCGCACGCTTCCAGGGTGTCTTCACCGCACTCGTCACGCCCTTCAAGGACGGCGCCGTGGACTATGCCGCGTTCGACAGGCTGGTCGAACGCCAGATCGCCGCCGGCGTTGCGGGGCTCGTGCCGGTGGGCACGACCGGCGAAGCCGCAACCCTCTCCGACGAGGAGGCGGATGCGCTGATTGCCAGGACGGTCCGGCTTTCGGCCGGGCGTGTCCTGGTCATGGCCGGCGCCGGCGCCAACGATACACGAAAGACCCTCGAAAAGGTGAGCGCCGCCGAGCGGGCAGGGGCCGATGCGCTGCTGCTGGTCACGCCCTACTACAACAAGCCGACACAGGCCGGCCTGATCGCCCACTACAGCGCGGCGGCCGGCGCGACCGCCCTGCCGATTATGCTCTATTCCGTGCCCGGCCGCTGCGGCGTCGAGATCGCGCCGGAAACCTGCGCAACGCTGATGCAGCGTCATTCCAACATCGTCGCCATCAAGGAGGCGGGCGGTTCCTCCGCGCGCGTGACGCAGTTACGCCAGGCCTGCGGCGACAGCCTGATCGTCCATTCCGGCGATGACGGCCTGACGCTCCCCTTCCTTTCCGTCGGCGCCGCGGGCGTGACCAGCGTGGTTGCCAATATCGCCCCGTGCGAAATGGTCCAGCTCGTCGATGCGTTCCGTGCGGGCGATACCGCGCGCGCCTTGCTGCTGCACGAGATGATCGCCGAACTGACCGAAGGCATGTTCATCGAGTCCAATCCCGGTCCGGTGAAAGCGGCGCTGGCGCTTTCCAATCTCGCGGGGCCGGAAATGCGCCTTCCGCTGGTGCCCGTTTCCGACGCCAATCGCGAAAGGCTCGCTGCGATCCTCAACCGTTTCGGCTCGGCGGCAAGCACCTTCCAAGAAATGCGCTAACGCCGGCAACGAGCTTTGCATTGCCCGGTGCCGGCCCTCATAACACACTGAGAGAAAACCGGTTCATGCCTTTGTCTTGGGCAGGCCGGAGAAAACAGGGGAACAAGATGAGCGACATGAACAGCATAGGCGCGAATGCCACGATTGCCGTCGGACCGTTCTTTCATTCCGGGGAGGCCGAATGACCTACCACTGGGATTTCCAATCCATCTGGCCTTTCTGGGATCTGTTCCTCTGGGGGCTTTGGATCAGCATCGTCTACACGGTCGGCTCGATCGTCGCGGGCATTCTCATCGGCTTCCTGACCTGCGCGGCTCGGCTTTCGGGCTGGACGGTCCTGAATATCATCGCCCGCGTGTATCAGGAGGTATTCCGCTGCACCCCGCTTCTGGTGCAACTGCTCTGGTTCTACTACGCCTTTCCCTTGCTGGTCGGCGGGTCGATCGACAACCGCGTGGCGGGGATGCTGACGCTCTCGCTCTATGTCGGAGCCTTCTATGCGGAAATCTTCCGCGGCGGGATCGTCTCCATCGATCGCGGCCAGCGGGAAGCGGCGGCGGCAATCGGCATGAGCCCGTGGCAATCGATGACGAGGATCGTCCTGCCGCAGGCACTGAAGCGCATGCTGCCTTCGTTCATCAACCAGTCCGTCATCCAGTTCAAGAACACCTCGCTGGTCTCGGTCATCTCGGTGGCCGACCTCGCCTACATGGCGGCGGTCGTGAACGGGCAGACCTATCGCCCGCTCGAATCCTACACCGTGATGGCCGGTCTCTACATCGCCATGCTCCTGCCGCTCACCCAGGCCGCAGACTGGATCGAGCGCCGGCTCCGGGTAAGCGACTGAAGGCGGAAAAGAGGAAACGCGACCATGGCCATCCACACGAATGCACCGATTCTCGAAACCGTCGGCCTGCGCAAGAGCTACGGCGCCCATGAGGTGCTCAAAGGGCTCGACCTCAGCCTCGATCGCGGCGAAGTCGTGGCCTTGATAGGCCCTTCCGGTTCCGGCAAGTCGACGTTCATCCGCTGCCTGAACATGCTCGAGACGCCGACCGGCGGCACGCTGCGCTTTCGCCAGAAAGAGGTGCATCCCGGATTTCGCGACAAGGGGGAGCAGATCGGCATCGGCACGCTGCGCCGCCATGTCGGCATGGTGTTCCAGCACTTCAATCTCTTCCCCCACAAGACGGTCCTGCAGAATGTGACGGAAGGGCCGATCACCGTCTGCAAGACGCCGAGGAAGGAAGCCGAGGAACGCGCGATGCATCTCCTGGGGCAGGTGGGGTTGTCGGAAAAGCATGCCGCCTACCCCAATCACCTTTCCGGCGGCCAGAAGCAGCGTGTGGCCATCGCCCGTGCACTTGCGATGCAGCCGGAAGCCCTGCTGCTCGACGAGGTGACGAGTGCGCTCGATCCGGAACTGGTGGGAGAGGTGCTTGCCGTCATCCGCAAGCTCGCCGAAGACGGCATGACGATGGCCATCGTGACCCATGAAATGGCATTCGCGGCCGATGTCGCCAACCGGGTGCTGTTCCTCGATCAGGGGGTGATTGCCGAGGAGGGATCTCCCGACCAGGTGATCCTCAATCCGCAAAACCCGCGTCTGCAGGGTTTTGTCGCCCGGTTCCACGGATAAGGCGATGGCGAGGCTGCGCATTTCGATCGTCGGCGCCGGCAGGCTGGGGACCGCTCTTGCCGCCCTGCTTGCGGGCCAGGACGAGTTTACCGTCGACGTGATCGACCCGTCCGAGGATGCCCTCGACAGGTTCGACCAGAGGCAATTGCCGATCCGCGCCCATCTGCTGCGCCACCGCGAGGACCTGCCGGCGATGCTGGCGAAGGCGGATGTGACGGTCGCGGCCGTTCCCGAAGCCGCGCTCGATCAGGTGGCCGCGGCTGCCGGCGCGGCCGGGACGCATTTCCTCGATTTTTCCCCGGCCAAGGCCCATGCGCAATCGCGCCTGCGCGAACTTTCGCGCGAGCGGGCGGTGTTCAGCGGTTGCGGCGTCTCGCCCGGCATCATCGACAATGTCGCGTGCGGACTGGTGCACGAATTCTCGCCGATTACCGATCTGACGATACGGGTCGGCTCGATCCCGCGCTTTCCGACGAACCGGCTGGGTTATGGCCAGATCTGGAATGTCGACGGCCTGATCGACGAATACACGCGCCCGTGCGCCGCCATACGCGACGGCCGGCAGGTGATGATCGAGCCCCTGGAGGCCTACGAGCGCATCGTCATGGACGGTGTGGGCTACGAATGCTTCACCACGGCCGGCGGACTGGAGGACCTCGAAGCCCTGACCGCCGCCGCCCCGCGAAACGTCGTCTTCAAGACGCTAAGGTATCCGGGGCACCTGGAATACATGCGGTTCCTGCTCGACGACCTCGGCCTGCGCGGCCGGCGCGATATGCTCAGGAGCCTCCTTCTCAACGGTCTGCCCGTCATTCAGGACGACCTTCTGCTGCTGGTGGTAACGGCCCGCGGCGAGCGCAACAGCCAGATGGCGGAGCGCACGATCTCCCATCGTTTCGTCCCGAACCCGAAAATCGCCCCCTTCAACGCCCTGACAACCGTCGCCGCCGGCTATGCCGCAACATTGCTGCTGCTGTTTGCACGCGGAGAGATAGCCGATGCGGGGCTCGTACCGCATCAGCGGATCGAGACGGGCCGATTGTTCTCCGAACGGTTCTTGTGCTCCTTGAAATGCGATTGAGGCAGTAGCGGTGGAGTGCCCTTCCGACATCGTCGCCGCGACGGGGAAACGTCCAACCGTTACGGGATGTTGAAACCCCACAGGCCCGCTCTAATGTAGAAGTGTCAAACACAGGAGCCATCCATGGGTATTTTCAGCCGAATTAAGGAGAAACTCTTTGGAAATTCAAAGGAGAATCCGAACCACACCGTGACTGCCGATGCCGGTCAATCCGTAGCCGCCGGTGTCACGGCGACGTCCACGACGGGCAGTAAGGCAGGTCCCGCCCAGACGCCGGAGGCTGCCGAACCCAGCCTTAGCAACGAAGTTACCGCCACGCTCGCAGGTGCCAATGCCGAACCCGCAACATCGGTGCGGGCCGAAACCGTCGATGTCGCCGCTATCATGGACGCTGCGGTCAAGAAGAGTGGCCAGAAGCTCGATTGGCGCCGATCGATCGTCGATATGATGAAGGCGCTGGATCTGGATTCGAGCTTGTCTGCCCGCAAGGAGCTTGCCGACGAACTGGGCTTCACGGGCGACAAGAACGATTCTGCCACAATGAACGTGTGGCTTCACAAGGCGCTCATGAAGGCGCTCGCCGACAACGGCGGCAAGGTGCCGCCTGAATTGCTCGACTGAAACAAGCAAGGCTCCTCCACGACGATCACTTTCGGCATCGGTGGAGGAGCCTGTCGCCAATTCCTGGGCGGTGTAGGTCGTGAGTTCATTCCGAGGCGTGACTTGCTGGCTCTGTGAGCCTATCCGCGCGACCGCCTCTGCGCGAATTGCTTCTAGCGAAACGCTTCGGCTGGCGTTTCGTATTCGAGGCACTTGCACGGGCGCGCCGATCGCAAATCTTGTTCAGGTCGTACCCAGTGATGGAAAGCGGGTTCACATCTCTCGAAAGCCATTTCCTGGTCGTCCGTTCGTATTCCCGCCGGTGCCCTCTTGCCAGGGTGATTGCGGATCGTAGAACGAGGCTGCAGAGCCAATACCGGCGTCAAGGAGGAGTTGAACGCTGTTCCATGTGGAAGGTCAATGGCGTGTGCTATAGGGCAGGACCTGCATCACGCCGATGAGCCGCTCCATGATCGCCGCGATTGGTGATCGTTGTTGCGCAGGAGAAAGGTGAAGCGGCTGACCGGTTCGACCGGCGAGGTCAAATTCGCCCTGCTGAACTTTTGGCGAAACTGAAAGAGGTCGCACTCCCAGTGGCCGAATTGCTTGTGATCGGCGAGTGTCCGGGCGGCGTAGGATGTTGAGATCCGGAATGAAGTGCGGCCGTGCCGGCGCCTGGCATGCCGCCGCCAGCGTCGTGCAGAATGTTCCGGCAGATACCTCCAGAGCTTGGAGCGCTAACGCCAGGCGGCGCTTCGACATAGGCGTTCGGGCGCTCCGTGATCTCCAGAAGGTGGGCCGGCAGGGGAGGGAAGGCGCGGGCCGCCGCGAGGGCGGTGGAGCCGGCGTCGGCCGGCGGCGTGGTGTGCGGTGACGCGGAGCCGTCCGGGGCGTCGAATTCGCTAGCCGATAATACGGGGCATTTCTTATATTGTGAGCGATAATGCCATCTATCGCTCAAGCAGTTCTATGAGCGCGTTGTGCGTACCGACAAGTCGATGGATCGCCATCAAGCTGATGGTCGACCGCAGCGCTGAAAGCCAGACGGTCGTGGAAATGCGCAAGCAAATCTCTGCGCTGTTTGAGGAGCAGCGCCGTGACATTCAGATGTAGCAGACGCCATCGGCCATGCAAGCCGATAAGGAGAGGGCACGAAGGCGTCGGCTTACTCCGATGACAACTGGCCCTGGATCGGCCGGCGCCCACCGGTATCGATCCTGCCATCGCGGCCCAGCAGCAGACGACTGCCGCCGGCCGCGACGCGTTGCCCGTGAGCAGACTGGCCCGGCGAAAAATATCCAAGATGAACAGCGCCGGCTGATCCTTCGGCAAGCCGAACAGGAGCGCCAAGCGTGATAATGACCGGGATAGCAAGGAGCGCCAGTTACGGCTTTACTCCTGCGTCAGGCCGTCGAAGACTTCCAGCAGGGCGTCCACGATTGCCTGGCCGAGCGCATTGGCCGCGGCAGCGATCTGCTCGTCACCTTGATCGCGCGCCGCCAGGCAAAGGTTGCCGCCCTCCTCCGCAACGATCGCTCTCGCCCGCTCAATTGCCCATTGCGCAAGATCGCTGCGATTTTTGATCGTGACAGTTTCCATGCTGGTGACCTCGATTACAGTTTCTTGGATACCGTGCGATAAGATTTTGGCGAGCGCATCGAGTTTTGCGTATGCGCTTGTCTCAATCGGCTCTTGCCGTTCCCTAGCGGTCTTTGGCGATTGGTACCATAGCGATCAGCAGACGACTGTCGTATCGCTTGACTTTAAACCACGATCACGGCTGATTTCCATCCCAACAGTCTCCGGCATTGTGATGCCCTGGTGCAGGATGTCTCCCGCTCGCTTCGTTGAATGTCTTATCCTGATGTGTTGGACGCCGATTAATCTCGCCTCGGCTCTGCAATGCGAACGCTCGTGGATTGAGGCCATGGAGGCTGGAGCTGAGCCGATCCTGGATGAACCGGGCTCAAGGCGCTTGCTGACGTTCATACGCAATTGTCGCCGCTTAGAAGCATTTGCGGACGACGGTCAGTAGTATGACACCCACAAGGAGGAGCGGCTACCAGTCTATATCCGGGTCGCTTAGATAGGCAGGGATTTGCGCATTCGCCCCGCCGGCAGCCTGGAGCAAAGCCACGCAGCGGTCACGCTCCATCTTGATTGCTTCAACAATCATTTTGACAGGGCCTTCTGGCCGCAGGCGAGATGCCGGGCGGCAATCGACCAGGCGGGCCGCTCCGTGCTTGAATGAAATAGGCCAATCTCCGAGCTCAATCGCTTCTCCTCGGCGACATGAGCCGGGAGAATGGCAAGCTTAGCTTGCGTCAGCATTTTCGGACCCTTAACCGTGCGCCGATGCGACGAACGACGCGAAGGAAAACGGTTGTGGCGTGATATTGCCATACGGCGTATAGGTGCCGTCCTCCTGAAACGGTGGGTGAAACAGCGCGCGCTCGAACTTCTGCTCTGCAACCAGAGAGGCTCTTCTGAAGAGTTCACGCACAAGACGCCATCGACTGCGACTTGAGCGAACAAATGGTCGAGATGCGATGAACACGACCCTTCATATCTGGCTGTCTCATCCGGTGCCTTGACTGGGATGGCAGAGATGCGCGTTGTCCACGTCACGCTGGTATTGCGCAAGCAGAGAGCCCTCAACAATCAAGTCCTTTCTGATTTCTGTCCTGCAGAGGAATGCCGGCGTGATTTTTCAGCAAGTTATAGGAGAGCAAGCTGGTCTATCCTTTTGCGACATTGTTTACATATCAACTGCAATTGGAAGCCGTCTCACCTGCTCCATGGGTTGATCAGTTCGATGCCAAAGCCCTCAAAATCCTTGATGTTGCGCGTTGCGAGCGTGAGGTCGTGTGCAATCGCGGTGGCTGCGATCAAGCCATCCATCGATGACATGCCTCGGCCCCTTCGCTTTGCATGCCCCATCAAATCGCCCCAAGCTAAGGCAACACGTTCTTCCACTGGAATGACACGATGCTCGAAACGTTGTGGCAGATCGCAGGCAAGCCACTCGGTTAGTGCATCGCGTTTTCGCCCGTTGTCCATAAGGGCAACGCCCCGGCGAATTTCCGCCAGCGAAATGACACTTAGAAAGGAGCGGTCCTCATCGAGTCGGCCCAACCATTCGAGAACGTGGTCTTCAGGGCGCGGCTTTGTTATCTCTGACAGAACATTGGTATCGAGTAGAATTCTCACAGCGACAAATCACGTGGTTCGTCGCGCTGACGCTCAAGGTCTAGATCGGCGCTTCGTAGGGGCGAGTCCATCAGAAACTCAACAAGCGTGCCCCTGCGTACGGTCTTCCGTTGCCATTCTTCGACAGAAACGACAACGACGCTTGGCTTGCCGTTTCGGGTAATTGTCTGCGGTGCGGATTGCGCACGGTCGATGACCTCGGAAAGTTTTGCTTTTGCGTTGGCGACGGTCCAGATTTTTTCGTCGTGTGGTGATGGTTGCATAGTGGATGCCTGATGACTAGCGTGACTATGATGACTATATAATCCAATGCTGGATGAGCGACAAGTAGCTTGACGACGGGGGAGGGGAACTCAGAGCCCGGCAGCCTTGGTGAGGTTGACGCGGAACCTGTCGCGCCGGCGCTGGTAGCGGCGGGTCATTTCGGCGGAGGCGTGGCCGAGCTGCTTCTGGACGTGGCGTTCGTCGACTTCGGCCGAGGAGGCGAGGCCTGCGCGCAGCGAATGGCCGGCGAATTTCTGCCCGCGCTTGGCCTCGGGAAGATCGCCGCGCACGCCGGCGGCCAGCGCCGTCTTCCTGACGAGGCGGGCCACCTCCTGGTCGTTGAGCCGGTCGGGGCCGACGTCCTTGCCTTTGCCGGTCACGCGGCGGAAGAGCGGTCCTCTGGCGATCCTGGCAAAGCGGATCCAGGTTTCGAGCGCGACGACGGGGCAGGTGGCGTCGCAGGAGCCGCGGCCGATCTCCACCTCGCGCCAGCCGGTCTTGCCGCGCAGTGTCAGGAGCAGGCCCCGATCGAAGATTTCGACCCAGCCGCGTCCATCCTCGCTCTGGTCACGCCCGAGGTCGAGGCCGGTGATTTCCGAGCGGCGCAGGCCACCGGCAAAGCCGATCAGCAGCATGGCCCGGTCGCGCAGGCCACGCAGGCTTGCCCGGTCGAGCGTCTCCAGCATGGCGACCAGGTCTTCCGGCAGGACCGCTTCCTTCTGGCGCGGCGGGGCGGCATGCCTGTTGCGGATGCCGGCAAGGACGGTGGCGATGGCGCGGTCCCTGCGGTCGAGCTTTTCTCCGCCGCGCTGGGCATAGTTCCAGCAATGCGACGACAGCCGCCGTTCGATGGTCGAAACGCTCATCGGCCTGCCGGCGCCTGCAGACGTGCTTGCGGCGCTGCCGGCGGCGCAGGCGGTGATGTAGAGGCCGACCACCTGCGGGTCGGCAGGAAGAAGCGGAAGGTTCTGCCGCCGGCACCAGGCGGCAAAATGCTTCCAGTCGGAGGCATAGGCGCGCCGGGTATTGGCGGAGGCGGCGGCCTCGACATAGGCGCGGGCGCGATCGGTGAGATCCTGCAGATGCGCGGTCGCGCCGGAACGGCTTTCCGGGGAAGGGGAGGACCGTCGACACCGGCGCAAGCGAAACATTAACCGCAAGCGCTGTATTGTCCGTCGGCGTAGCGTGTTCCGAAGCGGGCTTTTCGCTGTTCTGCTCGACGAGAGAGGTCATTTCCTCATAAGACGGCCTAATGAACGATAATGCAACATTATCAATCATTAGGCGGGAAAGACAAGCTGTGCGGTTGTTGCGCATAAAGCTGGCATAATCCGCACATTTGGCTTAGGATGCTGGCGATGGATTCGCCAGCCGCCTCGCCCATTTGCGCCCCGACGTTCACGGCCGCCTTGCCCGGCTGGGCCCTGCCGCGCGGCCGCGATCCGGACGATCTTGCCGCCGCCTTTGCCGCAGGTATCGCCTTGAAATCGCTGGACGATCTTGTCCGCTCCGCGCCCATATGGGCCGGCTGCTGGCGTGCGCGCCAGGCCCTGAAGTGTGCCGCTGTCGCGGTCCGGCTGATGGGCCGAAGTGAGGACGAGCCCGCGCTGCGCGACGCCGTTCTACTGACGGCCGCCGGCGACGATCCTGGCCCGGCTGGAAACGTGTTTTTGGCCACCAAAAGACTGTCCACGCGAAAACCCGCATTCTCGTCGAAAGTGGTGGCCGAACTCGCCGATCTTCTCGGACTTGCCTGGGACGACCGGCTCACCGCGGCCGTCGACCACGCCGACGACGCGTTGCAATCGGGCCGCCCGGCGCCGTTTGCCGCGGCGGACCTGGTCACGGCCATCCATGCGGTGCGGCCGGATGCCGGACCGCTCGCCTGGATGTTGGCCGACACGCTGATCGCCGTGCTGCTAAAATGGGATTGTGTCGTGCCGCTGCTGACGGCCGAGCGCTATGGGCCGGCCTTCAAGACGCTTGGGGGCAGGGGGCGCGTGCGCCCGGGCGAGCCGGCCTTTGCCCGTGCCGTCTGCCTTGCCCTCGTCGAGGCAACGGGCGCGGCCCTGCGCACCGCCGGCGAGATCGCGCGGCGCGCCGATATGCTGCTCACCGCCGCACCAAAGGTGCGAACAAAAGGTGCCGGCGCGGTCATCCAAAAGCTGCTCGCCGAGGACGCGGTGGCCGCCTCGGCGCCCGGCAGCAATCTCTCGCGCTGGGCTGCGACCCGGCTGTTCGACCGGCTGGAAGGTTTTGGCGCCGTGCGGGAACTGTCGGGCCGCAGCGTCTTTCGGATCTATGGACTGTAAAGATGGCTGAGCCGGAGGCAGCGGGCAAAACACGAACGTCTCGGACGAAGGACGCGAGCGAACGCTTGTTGGATCGAGAACTGGCGGATCTGCCGCCGGACTTGCGCTGGAGAGAGTGGATGCTGCGCGTCGAGGCGGTAATCTTCGCCGCGGCCGAACCGGTCGGTCGCGAGACGCTGGCCCGTGTCGTCGGCAAGGACTGCAGCATCGACCTCTTGATCGACGATCTGCAGGAGGAACTCCGTGACCGGCCCTATGAGATCGCCTTCGTCGCCGGCGGCTGGCAGCACCGAACGCGTTCGCGTTTCGCCGTTCCGATTAGAGCGTCGCAGGCGTCGACGCGGAGTGCGGCGCCGGCCCTGTCCGACTTCGAGGCCATGGTGCTGATGGCGATCGCGTATTTCCAGCCGATCACCCGCGGGGAGTTGGGGAAGATTTTCGGCAAGGAGGTTAGCCGCGACACGATCGCCAGCCTGCGCAATGCCAATTTCCTTGCCTCCGGCCCGCGCAGCCCGACGCCGGGCGCGCCCTACACCTATGTCACGACGAAACACTTCCTCTCGGCCTTCGGCATGCAGACGTTGCGCGACCTGCCCGATATCGAGGCGTTGGAGGATGCGGGATTGCTGAGCCGACAGGTCGTTCAGACGGAGGAACTCCTCGCCGAGTTGGATGACGGAGAAGCGTAGTAAAGCTGGGCAGGCTCCTGCGAAATGGGCTGCGGATCGCCTGGCTCTTACGGAACCTTGGGCGCGACCTATCCCAACCCGGAAGCCGCAAGGCCCGCAAGCTCGACTATTTGCGCGATCCGGTCTTCGCGGACTGCTTCGACTCGAACCCTTTGCATACCGCAGGCAATTGCGCAGGCATCTAACCGCCTAACAGGTCGGCCTGCCGGATTTCGGGGGCTTCAACATAGGCTTCGCCATCGAGGCCCTGCTCTTTCAGGAAGGGAGCGTCCTTCAGCTTATCGCGAAGTCCGAGCATCCGTTTTTCCGCCCTGCGGACGAAGGTATTGTAGGTCATCGGGATGATCGTGACACGGCCGTCCAGCTCGGTGCGATTTTCACGCTCATCGGCCTCAATCCGCGATCCCAGCACATAGCAGGTCGTGGTAGCCGCATCCGTGAGCAGGCCTTTGCTTCTGAGCTCCTTCACGTAGCGCCAGGCTTGGTCTTTCTGGGCTGAGCCGATCGTGACCCCGGGTTTCTTGATCTCGGCTATCACGAGGCGAGATACGCCGTCCACCTCATGCCCGAAATCATGGGAATCGCGACTGTACAGCCCTACGCTGCCGTCGGGCAGCATCACGAAGTCGGGGCGCTGCCTGCTTCCCATCTCGTCCGATCCGAAAATCTTCCGGATGACCTCCGTCATCCCTCGGTTGCTGGTGAATTCGAGGCTCTCGAATTCCGGACCGAACACCCAGAGCGATCGCTCGAACAGTGGCTGCAGGTCACCGACCTCATCCATATTTTCGTCGCGCAATTTGTTATCGAGGTCTTCGATCAGCTTGAGCCGCGTCTGAATTTCATCAAGGGCGTCCTTGGCGAGGCGCAATGTCCAGTCGTCGAGCAGTTGGTAGAGTGAATCGAGATCACCGGGCTGCAGTGCGTGAAGTTTCTCGACCAAGCCGAATTTCGACGTGCTCAGTTCGAGATTGGCGAGGATGCCAGCGACCTTGCTGACCTCTTCGGTGGAAATCGACGGGCAACTGTCGATTACCTCGTCGACGAACTGGTTCCAACGTTCGCGACCGACCGGGGGTAGGTGGCGCACGGTTTTGACCAACTGCTCCTTCACCGATTCCTTCGCCTCCCGCCGGCGGTCGGCCGAGAATGTGGATAGGTATTTCTTGATCTGGGCATGCACGGCATCGCGGGTCGCCTGCCAGGCTCTGTCGCTCGGAATGAAGGCACTCCAATCGGGCTGCACCGAGTTCTCAAGGATATCGGCCGAAACGATGAACTGGAAGCGCTTGGCCTCGGTGCTTCGCCCGTCAAGGATCCGCTCGTGGTCGAATCCAACCCATCCCGGGTTGCCGACAAGACGCGTATTCACGCGCCATGCAATTCCATGCTGCCTGGTGGTGCGGTCGGCCTTCTGGCTGTCGATCATCACGATCTCGACCTTGCCATATCCCGGCACATCTACAGGCACCCTTTGAATGCTGTGCGTCGGGATATCGTCGAATGTCACCAGAGTTCCGTCGAGTGAAACTACGAAATTCGGGTCAGCGAGGAAGCGCGTGCCGATGATCTCGCGTACCGTGTCCGCATCCATCGATGTACCTTCGCAGGCGGTCGCCGTGATCTCCGTACCGTGTCCGGAGACCTCGCCGCGGGAACTGATTTCCTTGACGTCGAAGGGCTGCGTCGTACCCCGACGAACTTCATAGACGGTCTCGACACCATCCCGCCATGTGCGCACCCGGTAGGGGTCGGAAAACTTGAAGGCGGCATGACGGCCTTTCCCGTTGCGCCCATAGGGGCTGCGGGGAGCGAAGTCTGCCAAGTCCGCGGGCGGTGCGGATTTATTGCCTTCGTCGGCAAGCCGATTGTAATCGAGGGTTTTCCAGCGCCTTTCGAATTGCGCTGGTGTCATGCCCTTTCCGTTGTCGGTGATTGAGAAAGCTATGTTCTGGCTACGCTTAGGCCAGATGATATCGACCCTGGTGGCATAGGCGTCCCAGGCATTGGCAACCAGTTCGACGATGGCCACCGCAGGATCACTGATGATGGGTCCAGCATATTTGTCGAGGAACCGATCGTCGAACAGGATCCCCTGATTTGAATTTTGTGTATCCATCCCATCCCCTTTCCTTAGTACACAAGGAAAATATGCCTGCGTCTATAGCTTGCTTTCATTGACGTTATCACCCTGCGCTCGCATTGCCGCGCAATTCTTCGAATCACGGTCACAACGAGCACCTGGTCCCACTCGGTCGTATAGGCAGGCGAGTGCTGGTCGCTCCGCAATCTCCAGGCTTTGTGTACCCCGGAGGTTGCGAACGCCCAGTGCCCCCGGCATAACGCTGGTACTAACCTGCCATCAGTTGCTGACGTGCAACGTTGAATACCGTAAGGATTTCGCCCAATTTTGCGTTTCGTGGTTACCCATATTCGCCCGGAACTCTAACGTTTTCAACTATTTGAGAAGATCGATCTGGGCATCGTGTAATTCAAAAATGGGTGAAATCCTCTCGGTATTTAATGCCGTCTACAGAAGGGGATCACAGAAGTGGCGCCCCTCGGTCTAACAGGTCGCTGAGAATCTGGACACGCGTACGTTGATTTACCGGCGATTGCGCCACGAGCGCCTCCGCCATTTTTCGTGCGAGACGCCTGGCGTTCAGTCGCAGGGGGGTAGGAATTTTGGACAGACCGGCTCTTCCATGGACATAACTGCTGCGCAGTTCAAACAGCTCGCGATAGGCAGTTGCTGCGTTGGCGTCGTTCAAGAGTGCGGCCAGACGCGCGGCAGCCCTGTCAGAAGCGGAGACATCCCGGTGAGTATCAGGTTTGGGGCGGAGAGCTCTCCTGTGATCCATCTCCAATCCTAGGCCCGCCTCGATGGCGGTCATATGGGCCATGACTTCGTCCATACCGTCAGCCATGAAAGCGCGCACAATGAAATGCACGACTGGCGTCTCGAACAATGGGCCAGCGCGAGCGGCCAGGACACGTTTCCAGAGGCTCTCGTCCAGCCGGTTAAAATCAGTCCGTGCCTCGTCTTCCAGGTTGTTGACGGACGGCCGCTCTATTTCGACTTCTTCGCCATATTGGTCATAAGCAATGTCTGGCTGCAGGGAGAGGGTGTCGGGGCTTGGAGGCGCCATCGGCCTTACAAAAAGATCATCGTCAACGGTATGAAGCCACGGAAGGCGGAAGGCGCGCCAGTTCACTTCGGGATAGACCGCCCAATCTTCCCATGGTGCAAGAAGCAAAAAAAATATCGCAGCCTCGACGACCGGCGGAAAGCGTCCGAGATGGGGATCGATCTCGCCGAAGTCCTGGCTGAGATCGACGAACAGGATGGGAAGAGCCCGCGCTTCCGGCCTTGGGTCAACTGCGACATACTCCTCGACGACCAGCCAGCGAAATTGCGTGAGTTGGCGTACCGGCGGTTCATAAGTAGGATAGAACCGCACGAGCCTTGCAACGTCCAAAAACTCCGCCAGTTCCGGTTCGCTAAATTCTCCAACCACGCTATTTCCGAACCGGATTGACGGAAGGTCATCGCACAAATCGAGCGGACACAAGTGGCGGCGGCGAACCGTCTGGTTTGTCATTGCTTCATGCAGTTTGAGCGCAGCAAACTCAGGATTCAATGCCCTGTCTCGATTGTCCTTTGGCAGATTGAACGGGGCTCCCAGCGACCGTAGTGCATTTGAAAGTGCGGAGTCGGCATGCGGGAAGCCGTAAATTTCGCCGCACACCTCCGTGAGTTTGATGAATGCCGGCCTTTTCGTAAGGCTAGCTGTTCCGGGCGGTGGCATTCGCCAGAGATTTTCAAGTGCGGCTACGAGCTGTACCGGAACTGTCATTTTCATCCTATTCATTGTGCAATCGATGCGATGCCAAACGGATGGTGCTGCTCGATGAGCTGCATCCTGCTTTTACATAGAGCGGCTGAGAATAGGGTTGGTCGAACAAATCACTAGACGTCGTGAGCCACGTGTCATCGCGACGTAGAGATTACGAGCATCGAGCGCGTCGGTGTCGATTACGATAGATACGTCGGCTTCGAGACCTTTTAGCAGAAGAGTGCTGCCAACGGCGCGGTTGGGAACACTTCTTCCAAGGACTCTCGACTGCTCGCGAGCGCGCACTGCCATGTCATGAAATTCCGCGGCTGATCTGGAGGCGTTGAGAGCTTGGATACATGCTCGCAAGATTGCCGGCCGAAGCGGCGATACCCCCGCTTGTCGATTGATTTCAACGAGAAAATCTACGGCCGACTGTGGGTTCGGGTTGTTCGAAAAGGAGACGGCTGCCGTTTCGGCGTCTGTCGGCGGCTTCTGGGATCGGCCTGCGAGCAATGTGGTGAGACGCTGCTTGAGTTGGGCTGGCCCAACACCGGTTAGCGTCTCAGCCGCAAAATCGATCAATGCATTCGCAGCTCCCGGGGCGGCGAAGTCAAACCGTTCCGCGAAACTTATGAAATCGGACAGATCTGCATTTTCGACGACGACCGCTCCTCTCACCCTGCTCGCAATATCCCTGTGCCTTCGCGGGACTCGGCTATCGCAGACAATCAACGCACCTCCGCCATTGACTGGCGACGACGTGTATGCGGCACGCGTGAGGGCCTGAACGTCATCCGGCCCCGTGATTGGCACCCATAATACCTCACTCGGCGCGAGCCGCAGATCGACTGGCTCTCCCCGTGTCAGCGCCCCTCGAACCCACAGGAGCCATTGGCCGAAAGCCGAACATCCTGCATTGTTCCAGCGCCAAGGGGTGCTCATCGGCGGTAGTGGCGGAAAAGTCTTTTCAACCTCGGGCCATCCAACCAGTACGTTCGTCCCCCATCCGAAAATCGCCTGCATGTCATCGCCGAGCACGCAGGTAAGCAAGATATCTGCCAGTCGGCACACCATTTGATGCTGCTGAGTAGTGCAATCTTGATACTCGTCGACGATTACCCTCGAATAGGTGGCGTGCATGACATCACTCAGGTGACCTCCTTCCAAGATGTTGAGGGCACCTTGCCGGACTGCAGGATAGTCATTTGCCGGGAATTTCAGCGAAAGAATTTGTGGGTCCAGGCCGCTGCGTCCGGGGAACGTTCCAACAAGCCGCAGTGCCCAGCCATCTATCGTCGTGATGCGATATCGAGCCCGGGGAACACCGGCTGCGTCCAAGCGTGAACGGAGAGCTGCAACGCCGGCGTTCGTGTGCGTAAGTATCAGAACGGGCTTAGCGAAACCGTGGGCCAGAAGACTGGTTGCAATGAGATGCGTCTTGCCGCATCCCGCTGGCGCTGCGAGACTGCCTCTGTTGCAATGGAGGATACTTACCTCATCCATAGGTCGTTTGTGCCCAGCCTAACAACTCATTGATTTTACTTGTAAGCGCTGGGCTTATCCCTCCCTGGTTCGGACCGAGGATGTGACGGGCGACATGCTCCATGTGCGTGACCGACTTAAACCAGGCGTTTTTTCCGCCACAGGCGCGAGCAAGAATGTTTCGCTGTGAGGGAGAGCTTGAATGTTGCTGCGAAAAAAGGACGTTGCGGATATTTTGAAGATTGTCTGACCCCTGAGACGTAGATGAAATATGCGCTGCGATCAGATCGATGCCGTGGATGGAAATTGCGTAATCCACCATCAGCAGAAGGATGTGATCGTTTACATTGAACACGATCGCGGTTTCGATATCCTGGCCATCATACCATGTGAAAGTGGTACCACCGAGAGACGCCACTTCGGTCTGAAGCGCTTGTGAGGGTTTCACGTCGTCATCACGAAATATTGCCGTGCGGTATCCCAGTGCGATGAGCGTCTTGGCACGTTGATACGGGCGATCTGCATGGCCACCGCCACAATCGACTATGGCAAGCCCGGCGGCCTGAATCGGCGTTTGACCTTGTGCAACACAGTACTGGTCAAGACCGCGAACAAAGCCAACCTCCGTTGCGCCCTCACATAGCAAAACCGACGGGGCAAGAAACGCTTCCGGGAACGTGCGTAGTGTTCCTTGAGCGTCGGCCGGAATCTTATACGGATGATGGGCGCCATCCCTGTTTTTCCTGAGAACAAACAGCTGGTGGTGACCCAGTTCTTTGAGAACAACGGGAGAGTGGGACGTCGCAAACACCTGCTGTGGCGCTGGTGTTGTTTTTGCCCCAAGCGAACCGATCAGGCGCATAATGCGGTGTGGTTCAAGGCCATGTTCAACTTCATCAACAAGAAGGATTGAAGACTTCTCTGCGACCTCCCGCTGCAGTCCGGCGATCAGGAGCCTTGTGGAACCAAGACCCAGGCCGCGAAGAGGCACGCCCATGTCGTTGTGAAGTGCAATCGTCCCACCACTGACAGATACCGAGTGGGTATCAAGCAAAGCCTTTGCGGCAGTGCCGACGGGTACACCGAGCTCCCGTGCTGCCCTATTGACGATCGCCAATGCTCCACCCAGTTGCCTTTCAGCTTCCGCGCCAAACGTCTTTCGGGCCTCTCTTGCTGCATTTGAGAGTGCTTTGGAAGCATCGGGCTTCTCTTCGCTTAAGCGATTAAGGACTGATCCCCGCCGCCAGGCCAAGTTATTTTCAGCCCAGTCCCCCAGCCGTGTAGGCGACAGTGCGAGACGGTCCCCCCAGTTTAACCCTCTATCGATACCCCGATCCTGTGCCCGTTTGGACAGTAAGCGCCACCGAGGTTCAAGATCACCAGATACGGTGAGGTTGAGCCGCAAGACCGTTTCGAGACCATGTCCTGGCTCCTCTTCGACGCCCCCATCGGGCCGTAAGCCGGAGAGGAAGTCGCCATATGCCTCGTAGTTACGTAAACTTTCGCCCAATCGCCCTAGAACAAGCGTAATGGAGATCTCATTCTCAACATCGAGATTGTGAAAATCGGAATCGCTCAGCGTCAATGAGCGTCTGGCGCCGAGGCAAAAGTCGATTGCATCGAGGATGCTGCTCTTGCCGGCATCGCCGGCCCCGATCAGGCAGTTCATCCCATCGGTCGGCCACCAGTCCAACTGTCTGATAGATCTGAAGTTTCGGATCTCAAGTTTGCGGATAACCGCCATAGACATTGCCCCCCTGACGCGGACTGTACTCTGCTACCGCCATGATATTGACCAAGCTTAGTTTTTCACAACAATAAATTGTGGCTGATCAGTACAGGTTCAATGAGTAGGCCTCATCGAGATCGTGATTGACGCATCGTCATCGTCCGGCTCGTCGCCCTTTTCGCGGCGAATGGTGTTGCGCGGCCTGTCCAAATCGGCGGATCTCTCAGAGAGCTCCTCCTAGAACTCGGCCGACTTAGTTGACAGGAATTCGTGTAGCGCCGTTAGTTTGGCCAAAAGTTCGTCGAATGTGATGATCAGCACATCGCGTTGGCTTCCGCGATAGATCTCGAACGACCTTTTCAAGTCCCGCGTTTCCGGCAGCCTGCCGATGATCAGGATGCACGGAACCGACCAAGCCTGAATGTGGGGCTGGTCGTCATCTTCCTTCTTTGCTGCGATACCCTTGATCAGCCTAAGCTTCTGGTCGAGTAACTGGTTTACTCCGCCTGACAAGTCCGTGGATGGGCCATAAAGCGTCGGCGGGCGGTATGGGTCTTTTGTCAGCAGTGGGGTTTCGGTGGTTTTGATCTCGACGATACCGAGATTGCCCAACATACCCGCCTCAACAAGATAGTCCGCATACTTCTCGCCTGATCGCTTGAGGCCCATGCCCCCGACCGATGCCCGGTCGGTGTACATAATGACGGGCAGGCCGAAGAGCATTTTCAACACGAAGGGATTTTGGACGAAATACTCCTGCCAAAATCCCTCCTTTCTTCGGTTAAGAATTTCCTTTGACATGCTTTCTATAAGGACTTGCAATGAGATGAGCTCGATTTTTTCGCTCAACTCAAACAGTTGCACCGGGTCGTCTTTGGCGATCTTGTCGACCTCGCGGATTACCGTTCGAACTGCTGCGGCAGTGTTGGAGTTGCGGGAGCGCGGTGTGCCCCTTTTGACGAGGGCGGACCGCACCGTGTCTTGCAGGTCTACCGCTGGTCGCTCAAAATCATCAGGTTCAAAGTCCGGCACGACGTTTGGCAGGAGGCGATTGCGTAGGTAGCTCACCTTTTCCCCGTTGGCGAACCTCACAGCTGCTTCATGAGCACGATTAATGTCCAGCCGTACGTCGTGGTAGATATGCTCCGGAAGTCGAATCTCCTCTCCGTTGATGGAGATTTCGTCGTCATTGCATATGGTAAGCCCGGCCGCGCCTTCCACTCCGTCGAATGCACTGATGATGTAGCGTATCCGGGGATCGACACCGAAGCCCTCGAATGGCCCGCGGTGGAAACCGGTAGGCAGGTCAAAAAATATTCCGAAGCCAACCTGAGAATCCATTGGTGGCTGATCCTCGAAAGATATACGTTTGATTGACCCGTATTTCGCTTTAGTGAAATTGCTCTGATCGGACCGAAGCCATGTCGGGTAGGTTGTAAGCACGCGGGTGGGAAAATCGTATTCGGCAATCAGGAGTGGCCAGGGACCTTCCGTGAAAGTTACGCCTGAGGCCTTGCCCCGCTTAAATGCCATTTCGCTGAGATAATAGCTCAGATATTGAGTTCTCTCGTCTGGTGTTAGCTCGATCACCAAGGACGATCCGTCCTCCGGATGAACACCTGCATTTACTATCGTTCCGCCGTAGGCGGGCTTGTCCTGCAGTTCCCAAATCTTTCGCACGTCTCACCTCGCCCCCAAGTCTTGGGAGCAAAATGCCAGACGGCAACAGGATTTCAAAATAGTCCCTCTTGTGGGAGGACTCTCGTATGTTCGCTGCGCGTACTGCCATGTAATGAAACTCGCGGCTGACTTTAAAGCGTTGGCCGCATGGCCAATCCGTCTATCGCCGCGCCCGGCTCGGTTGTGGGCGAGGCGTTTCCAGTCGCTGTGCCGCGTCGCCCAGAGAGGACCGCCAACGTCATGCGGAAAAACATCGCTCAGGACTTAAGGCAATCGAAAGCTTGAATCCAGATTCGCGCGAGACGCTCGCTTTTTCCAAGCAAACGTGGACTAATAAGTAGCTTCGGGTTGCTAAGGAGAGGCTGAGCGGCCGCAAATGTATAGTGATCGGGCGCAATAATTTTAAAGCTCAATGTAGAAACAGAGAATATGACCGTACACACTTTTAGGTCCTCTTCCAGCTCTCCCGAGATCGTCAGTATCACCAGAAATGCAATCCGGGAGAACCATCTGAAAAACCGACAGACGAATGTCATGGTCGACACCAACATCCTGCTCACGATCGAGACCGCATACAACGGATCGCAGCGGCACAAGGCCTTGAAAGACGCAGGCATTATCGATCTGGCGAGATTGATCGAAACGACGGCAAGATATGGCGTTTTCATATCACCTGCTGCGGCCTATCAAGAACTTCCACCCGGGCGACGGGCTCCGGTCGAGGCCGCCTTCGAGCGATTTCTGAAAGACTATCTGCCCAACTTCCGGGACGATCCCAACTCGGTTAAGGTTCCTTTCGTCGGCGAGAGTTTTGACCCGGAGGCTTTCAGCGGACTATCCTCGGAGCGTCAAACAATCATCGCCTGCTCTTATGCGTCATTGCTGGCCTTGAACATCATCCATCGCCTAGATGATTTGGACGGTTTTGAAAAATTCACGCTCTACATCGACTATTGTGAAGAGGTCCTGAATCTCATCAGCCTGAAGGAGCTGACGATCGCTCGTTACGTTTTCGCTCCTGAAAAGGGTATGACTGACAACGTCAGGACGCGGAAATCGGCCGCCGTTAACAACTTCACGAAACTGAAGAAAGGCGGCGCCAAGGGTTTGACCCGTGTCCAAGAGCTGCAGCGTATCGCACTGAACGGGGCTAACGACCTAAAACTGATCTCCGCCGCGGATATCGTGAATAATTCACGAGAGCAGTTCATGTTTGGAGTGATCGAGCACGATGTGTGGATCGCGACCCGTGACGAAAAACTCTACGAGTTTTGCTGCGCATGCCCAGGCTTCGTTGGCTGGGGGGCCGGAGGACCACTTGCCCGCTTCGTTGAAACACACCGAGATTTGAAAGGTACCCGCTATTGGAAGGACTCTATCGAGCTACAACAGCAGAGGCTCGAAGCGCGTTACGCGACGGTTGATCGATCCAGGGACATGGACGAAATCGTGACGGCGGCTTTCCATATTGAAGCTGACCTTTTGGACGATAAGGCAAACGGTTACTTCTCGAAGAGATCATGGCGATCTTAACAGTGACAACCCTTTGCGCCTCAAAACCATGACACCGCTATGGTCGATACTCTGCAGATGAAAAATCGTGCCACGAAGCATTCCGGTCCGAGAGCAATAGGGGGGAGGTTCAAGAATGACCGATTTCTATGAGCGCGGATATGAACGGTGTATCGTCACCTTCATTGATATCCTCGGCTATCGAAATCTTTTGAAAACCAAGCATGCTTCCGAGCTAGCTGCGGTTATGGATGCACTGCGGAGTTTCGCCGCAGGTGACGGTGACGACGAAGATTCCCCCTCACACATGGATGAGATCCGTCTGAACACTCAAGCCTTCTCCGAGTCCGTATCGGATGCGGTCGTTCGCGTGCGAACAGTGGATACGCAATCGCCGGATGGCCCATTGGTCTACGAGCTCATCGATCTCCTGCATGCTATAATCGAGTGCCTCAACAAGGGCATTCTTATTCGTGGTGGGGTGACAATCGGTCCTGCTCATATCGGCCTGAATGGCAGAGGACCAATCTTCGGCCCTGCGATGGTTCGTGCATTCGAGATCGAGCAGAACGAGGCGGTTTACCCACGTATAATGATCGACGAAGTGGTCTTGGCTGCATATGCGGAAGACGACAGCCTTTGGCAGAACGCCGAATTCGACGGCGGTGAGGCGCGTCTAACGAGGTCGTTCATTGGTGTATCGGATGATGGATCGTACTTCCTCGACTACCTCCGCGCAGCTGGGCCGGGAGAGTTTGACGCGGGTGTGGTGGGGCAGTTTGCATTCCTACGCCGGCATCGGGAATTGATCGTTGAGGGCCTACGAAATGACGATGCGAAGGTACGCAGAAAATTCGTATGGCTGGCCAATTACCATAACCGTTTCGTAGCGAGCTTGCAGGCAAGATACGACCTTACGGGTTCCGATGGTGCATTCGAGGCGGAGCTTGGAATATCTCCACAGGCCATGTTCGACTCTTTACCGATCGAACCCACTTGGGATCGCCACCTGGACCGTATCCACGCTCTTGCTGAGTCCGTGGCTGACGATTGGTAAGGCGGGCGTCGCGTCGGACCGGGACCGGCATAACAGTGGACCCTAGCTTACGTCTGAAGGCTTGCAAGCTCAGGGTGCCTTTGAGCGATCTGGCTTGGTACGCAGAGGCAAGGTTGAGGAGTATGTAATCGTCGCGATGACAGACGCGGGCGAGCGAGTTGCTGAGGGTAAGCAAATCATCGATGGAATGGCGCGTCCTATGCGAAAGTGTTGCGTGTGATGGTCAGGTTTCATCCAGTCTGTGCGTGAGAGGCGCAAAACCAGCTGTTACCAGCAAAATCATATGGATACATCATTTCAATGAATGCCGAGATTACGGGTCGTAGGTCCGTATCCCTTCAAGAGCTATAACCGTAGGCTGAAGTTCTGCCCGCCCTTCAAAGGTTACTGTCCTCTTAGTAAATTCGTGGAGCGGAATACGCGCACAAAGTGGTCTCGGGGGCCATCACCGCCGACTGGATTTTATCCGGATGAAGGAACGTGGTTCATAGGGAAATTTAAAACCAGCTTGTAGGCCGTGCTTCGTCCTCCAGCCTCGCCTTTTTGCAGGATGCCTTTCGCCAGCAGGTCTGCAATGTCGCGAGATGCCGTGTCCTGGGTGTTGATTGCCACTGAGAACTGACCCGGCGTGGCCTGATATTTCCATTGAGAATTGACCCATGTTCCAACCTTCCCTCGCATGTTTTCAGCGGGGGCTATGGAGTGATCGACATGGCGTTATTGA